>JAESFG010000160.1_pt1 | contig 201083 bp, 140 predicted proteins | sample 9269371 | NCBI WGS metagenome assembly JAESFG01 (sample SAMN14506227, study PRJNA617093) | algae metagenome | isolation source: Aetokthonos hydrillicola CCALA 1050 (B3-Florida) and co-occurring... | place: USA: South Carolina | collected 2013-01-01 | reverse complement strand
CCAGCGGCTCCATCGCCGCCCACCGCTCGTCCGTGAGCATGTACCGCATGACCGACACCGAAACGGGGAGGAAATCGCGCCCAACTCCTTACCCCAGATGGTCAACCAACGTCAACAGAACCTAGGCCAGCACGCCCTTCACCACCTCGCCGTGGACGTCGGTCAGCCGGAAGTGGCGGCCCTGGTACTTGTACGTCAGCTTCTCGTGGTCGATCCCGAGCAGGTGTAGGATTGTGGCGTTCAAGTCGTGGACGTGGACGCCGTCCTTCGCGACGTTGTACCCGTAGTCGTCCGTTTCACCGTAGCTGACGCCCGGTTTCGCCCCGCCGCCGGCGAGCCACACCGTGAAGCACCGCGGGTGGTGGTCGCGGCCGTAGTTGTCGGCCGTCAGCTTACCCTGGCTGTACACCGTCCGGCCGAACTCGCCGCCCCACACCACCAGCGTATCCTTCAGTAGTCCGCGATGCTTCAGGTCGGAAATGAGCGCCGCGGACGCGCGGTCGGTGTCGCGGCACTGCGCTTCGATCTGCTTCGGCAGGTTGGTGTGCTGGTCCCAGCCGCGGTGGTACAACTGCACGAACCGCACGTCGCGCTCGACCAACCGCCGGGCGAGCAGGCAGTTCGCGGCGAACGTGCCGGGCTTTCGCGCATCCTCGCCGTACAGCTTGAACGTCGATTCCGGCTCCTTCGTGAGGTCGGTGAGTTCCGGCACGCTCGTTTGCATCCGAAACGCCATTTCGTACTGCGCGGTACGCGTCGCGATCTCCGGGTCGCCGCTCTCCGCCTGCTTGAGTTCGTTCAGACGAGCCAGGTCATCGAGCAACTTGCGCCGGTCTTCGGCCGAAACGCCGTCCGGGTTCGACAGGAACAACACCGGGTCGCCCTGCGAGCGGAACTTGACGCCCTGGAACCGCGACGGCAGGAATCCGCTGCCCCAGAGGCGGTCGTAGAGCGGTTGGTCGGTGGGGTTGCCGCTGCCCTGCGAGATGAGCACCACGAACGCCGGCAAATCCTTGTTCTCGCTACCGAGGCCGTAACCGACCCAACTGCCGAGACTGGGGCGGCCGGCGAGTTGCGCCCCGGTGACGCAGAACGTGATGGCCGGGTCGTGGTTGATCGCCTCCGTGTGGAGCGACTTCACGAGGCACAACTCGTCCGCGACGCCCGCAGTGTGCGGCAGGAGTTCACTAATCCAGGCACCGGTTGTTCCGCGGCGCTCGAACTTGTACTTGCTGGGCGCGACCGGGAAGGAATCTTGTGCCGCGGTCATGCCGGTGAGCCGCTGGCCCTTGCGGACGGCGTCGGGCAGGTTCTCGCCGAAGCGCCTGGCGAGTTCCGGCTTGTGGTCGAAGAGGTCGAGTTGCGACGGCCCGCCGGACTGGAACAGGTAGATGATCCGCTTCGCCTTCGCCGCCGGTTTCGGCGCGTCGGCGCGAACGAGCGACGCGAGCGCGGCGGTGCCGACCGCACTCGACAGAAACGCACGCCGGGACTGAATGTGTAACGCTTCAAGTGCAGGGTGCATGTGATTTCTTCTCGTGGCACAGGCTTTCCAGCCTGTACTGCTGATCGGTAGAAGCCAACACAGGCTGGAAAGCCTGTGCCACAAGGCAATTGGGTCACTCCTTCGTGACGACCTCGTCCAGATTCAGAATCAGGCTGCACACGTTCGCCAGCGCCGCCAGTTCCGCCGCGTCGAGTTTGTCATCGGCCTCCGCCTCGCCCACGCGGAGCAGCTTCGCGGCCGCGGCGGGGTTCTTCCGATAGCTCGCCAACTGCCGCTCGTACGCGCCCAACAACACCTTCGCCTCCGCGTCGGTCGGCGCGCGAGCGGTCAGCAGTTTGAACGCCTTCGCGATGCGCTTCTCGGCCGTGACGTCGTCCTTCATGACGCGCTGAGCGAGTACCCGGGCCGCTTCGACGAACGTCACGTCGTTGAGCAGCGTGAGGGCGTGCAGCGGGGTGTTGGTGCGCGTCTCGCGGACCCAGCATGTTTCGCGCATCGACGTGTCGAACACGCCGAGCGTCGGCGGCGGCACGCTCCGCTTCCAGTAGGTGTAAAGGCTGCGGCGGTAGAGGTTCTCGCCGCGGTCGGGCGTGTAATCGCCGGTGCCCGACAATTCGTTCCACAGCCCGGCCGGCTGGTACGGCTTGACGCTCGGCCCGCCGAGCTTTTCCACCAACAGCCCGGAGGCGAACAGCGCCTGATCGCGGATCATTTCCGCCGACAGCCGCAACCGCGGCCCGCGGGCGAGCAGCTTATTATCCGGGTCGCGCTCGAGCAACTCCTTCGTCACCCGCGACGACTGCCGGTAGGTCGCGCTCGTGACGATCAGCTTGTGAAGCCGCTTGATGTCCCAATCGCGCGCGAACTCGACCGCGAGCCAGTCGAGCAACTCCGGGTGTGTCGGGTATTCGCCCTGTGTGCCGAAGTCCTCGCCGGTGCGTACCAGTCCCTTACCGAAGTGCAGTTGCCACATGCGGTTGACCGCGACGCGAGCCGTGAGCGGATTCTTGCCGTCCACCAGCCACTTCGCGAACTCCAGGCGGTTCTTGGGTGTGCCGCCGAGCGCCGCGGGCACACCGGGAGTGACCTTCTCACCCTTCTTGTCGTACTCGCCGCGGAGCAGCACGAACGCGTCCCGCGGCGTCGGCATCTCCTCCATCACCATCGTGGTGGTCACTTTGTCCCAGAACCTCATTCGCCAGTGACGTGCGGAGTCCATCTGATAATACATCACCCCAATCGCTTCCGGCAGCAGCGACTCCGCGGCGTATCGACGAAGCTTATCGCGCTCGGCCACGGTGCGCGCCGCGGGCTTCTTTGCGGCGATCTCGCCCAGCGTCGAGGGGTCCGCGAGCATCGCGACCTCCTCCGCACCGAGCGTGCAGAAGTACAGGCCGATGTCGTTCAGGAACCCGCGGAAGCGGTTGTCCTTTCCGCCGCCCGCGCCGATGCGGAACGGTTCGTTGTTCTGAAACGTCTGATTGAGTTCGTCCAGTAACACCGTCGTCTTCTGGAGGATGCCGTCGAGGTAGATTTTCACCCCCGCGGCCGACCGCGAGCCGTCGTAGGTCACCGCGAGGTGGTACGACCGATCGACCGCGACAACCTTCGCCGTTTCCACCCGCAGCGCGTCGTCCAGCCACCGCTTGGTGAGCGAGACCCGCACCTTGCCATCGACCAACTCGACCGAATACCCTTCGGCCTGCGGCTCGTCCGGGCCGCGGGAGACGAGCGCGCCGCTCGCCTTCAGCGGGCGCAGCCGCAGCGCGACCGAGAACCGGTCGTCGTAGCCGAAGTCGCCGAGGTCGCCCGCGTCGGTGAACTTCTCGCCGTCGAACGCCAGCGGTGCAGAGTACGACCAGCTTTTGACGGCCCCGTAGCCCGCGACGTACCTCGACGCCTTCGCCGGGTTGTCGCTCGTCGCGAACGCCTCTTCCGCCTTCTCGACCTCCGGCAACCGCCGCGCCCACCGCTCCTCCAACTCCCTTAGATACGCGTCCGCCTCCGCGAGCTTCTTCTCCTGCTCCCGCGTCGGCACTTTGATGAGCGGCGGGGAGTTGCCGAACTTCACCGCCCGGCCCTTCTCGGGCACGTTGTTGAAGTACGCGTAGAGGCGGTAAAACTCCTTCTGCGACAGCGGGTCGTACTTGTGGTCGTGACAGCGGGCACAACCCGCGGTCATTCCGAGCCATACGGTCGCCGTGGTTTCGACGCGATCCACTACGTACTCGACCGCGTACTCCTCCGGCACGATCCCGCCTTCTGAGTTGCCGCGGTGGTTGCGGTTGAACCCGGTCGCGATGCGCTGGTCGAGAGTCGCGCCCGGTAGCATGTCGCCGGCGAGCTGTTCGATCGTGAATTGATCGAATGGCAGGTTGCGGTTGTACGCCTCAATCACCCAGTCGCGCCACCGCCACATGTGCCGCTCCGCGTCGGTCTGGTAGCCGTTGGTGTCTGCGTAGCGGGCCGCTTCGAGCCACCTCCACGCCATCCGCTCGCCGTAGCGGGGCGACGCGAGCAACCTATCTACCAGCTTCGCTACCGCGTCGGGCGACTTGTCCGCGACGAACGCATCGACCTCTGCGGGCGTCGGCGGCAACCCGTTGAGATCGAACGACAACCGCCGAATCAGCTTGGTCCGGTCGGCCTCTGGCGACGGCGACAGCCCTTCTTTTTCGAGCTTTGCGAAGACGAATGCGTCGATCGGGTTGGCCGTTTTGTGCTGCGTTCGGGGAATTTCCGAAGATTTTGGAGCGACGTAAGCCCAATGCTTGTCCCACTTTCCGCCCTGGGCGACCCACAATTTGAGAATTTCGATTTGCTTTTTCGAAAGCTGTCGCCCAAAGTTGATTGGTGGCATTCTGTCCATATCATCGGCCGCTGCGGCGACGCGGCGGATGAGTTCGCTGCCGTCCGGCTTGCCGGGTACGACGAGCGGCGTGTCGCGCTTGTCCGCGGTGGGATCGACGTCCAACCGCAGGTCGCCCTTGCGCTTCTGCGCGTCGGGGCCGTGGCACTGGTAGCAGTGGTCGGCGAGGATCGGCCGCACGTCGCGGTTGAAGTCGATCGCCGGCCCGGCGGCGGGGCTAAACAGCAGCAACGGAAGGAGAGTCGTCATGCGTCGTTTCCGGCGGCTTCGAGTGGCCCTCACATCGTAACCGACGTGTGCGGACGCGCGGCGTAAAAAGTTCACAGGGCGCAAGCCCTGTTTTCCTTTTGGGTACACGTATGCCCATCGACCTCGACGCGCGCCTCGCCGAGTGGCGGCAGGCGCTGGTGGACACGACGAAGCGGAACCGGCTGATCAAGTTCGTGACCGGGCGGGCCGGCGGGCTGTCGCTCGTCCGCCCGCTCGCGCCCGATCTGTGGCGGCGGCTCGTCCGCGACGGGGCCGAACTCACGTTCGCGTCGCAGCGCGAGTTGCTCGGCCTGCCCGCCGAGGTGCTCGACGCGGACGCGCTCTCGGCCGACTTCGACCCGGCCAACGGCCGCGCCGAACTGGACGCGGACGCGGTGCGTGCGGAAATGCTCGCGCTGTGCCTGCGGTCGAGCCGGCTCCGGCCGGACGACCTGCTCACCGATCAGGCTGACCGCGCGCTCGCCGCCCGACTGCTGCGGCTGAAGCGGACGTCGGAGGAAGGGCAGACGGACCACGGCGTCACGACTCTGTTCGCGTGCTTCGGCTTCCTGAAGTGGTACGAGAGCGCCGACTCGGACGAAGAGATCCGCTCACCGCTCCTGCTGGTGCCGGTGAAGCTCGGCCGCGAGACGGTGGAGTCGCCGTTTACACTGGCGGCCGAAGAGGACGAGGTGCTGCCCAACTACTGCCTCGCGGAGTTGCTGCGGGCGCAGTTCCGCATTTCGCTGCCGGGCGCGGCCGACGCGCTCGACCCGGAAGACCCGGAGGCGCTCGGCAAGTACCTGTCCGCCGTCCGGGAGCGCGTGAACCACGTCCCGCGGTGGGCGGTTGTGGATGACGCCGGACTGGGGGTGTTCAACTTCCAGAAGCTCGCGATGTGGGAGGACGTCGGGCGGAACGCGGACCGGATCAAGGCGCACCCGCTGTGCCGCGCCATCGCGGGTGACAGCACGGTGTCACTCACTCCCCCGAGTGACCTTCCCACGGCCGAGACGCTCGACGAGGTGGTGCCGCCGGCGAACGCGGTCCACATCCTTGATGCCGACAGCAGTCAGCACGAGGCCATCGAGGCGGTGAAGCGCGGCGCGCACCTGGTGATGGACGGGCCGCCGGGCACGGGCAAGAGTCAGACCATCGCGAACATGATCGCGGAGGCGCTGGCGGCCGGCAAAACGGTGCTGTTCGTGAGCGAGAAGACCGCGGCACTCGCCGTGGTGAAAAGCCGCCTCGACCGGTGCGGGCTAGGCGACTTCTGCCTGGAGTTGCACAGCCACAAGGCGAACAAGCGCGAGGCGGTCGCGGAACTGGGCCGCTGCCTCGACCTCAACCCGGTCGGCGCGCCGGATGTGTCCGCGCTCGCCCAACTGGCGGAAAGCCGGCGGGCGCTGAACGCGTTCGTCGCGGAACTGCACGCGGTGCGACAGCCGCTCGGGATGTCGGCGTATCAGGTTCACGGCGCGGTCGCGACGCTCGACACGCTGCCCGGCCGGTCGCGGGTCGCAATCTCCGACGTCTTCGGCAAAGACGCGGCGTACCTTTCGGCGTGTCGCGAGGTGCTCGGGCGGCTCGCGGCGTGCAAGCCGGTGCTCGACAACCTCACCGCCCACCCGTGGCGCGGGTGCAAGCTCGCGACGTTCTCGCAGGAGGCGAAGGACGACGCCCGCTTCCACCTGACGCGGCTCAACGGCGCGATCCCGGCGGCCGAAAGTGCCTGCGCCGCGCTCGCCAACGCCGGGGTCGCGATCGAGGTGCCGACGGTGCCCGCGTGGGACGCGGCGGTGAGCGACGCGCGGTCGCTGGTCGGGTTGCCGTTCTTTCCGAAGGAGTGGTTCGCGTCCGACCCGCGGGCGGCGGCCGAGCGCGCAATTGCGCTGCAGCGCGCCGTTGTGGACGAACGCGAGCTGGCGGCGAAGCTGCCGGAGTTCGATCTGGGCGCGGCTTCCGCGACCGAACTCGCGCCGCTGCTGGGGGTGAACGCGGACCGCGAGCGCCTCACGACTGCGCCGGCGCTCCGCGGCCGACTGGCGGCGGTTCAGCACGCGATTCCGGCGGTGCGGCGGCTTCAGGCGCTGGCGGCCGAACTCGAAGCGGCGGCGGGCGACGCGGCGCGAGCGCTGACGCTGCCCTCTGTGCCGCGAATGGAAGACATTCCGAAGGTGGCTGAGCAGGGCGGCGCGGTCGCGCGCACCGGGGCCGGGCCGCGAAGCTGGTGGGACGCCGGGCGACGCGGCGAGTTGCTCGCGGTGGCTTCGCAGGCGGTGACACAGGAAGAAGCGGCCCGCGTCGCGCGCGTGCAGTTGCTCAAGCTCGCGCCGGCGGCGTTCGCGCCGGAGGCGTCGGCGGTGGCGCGGGACGCTGCACACGCCGGGCGGTCGTTCTGGTCGCGGCTGCTGCCGCGGTGGTGGTCGCTCAAGGCGCGCGTGGTCGCGTGGTACACCGAGCCGCCCGCGAGCGGCTCGCAGTTGCGCGCCGACCTCGGCACGCTCGCGGCCTATCACCGCAACAGCGACGCGGTCCGCCACACGGCCGCCGCGTACGACGCGGATGTCGCGAAGGACGGCAGCGGCAAGGCGCAGTGGCGGGATACCGTCGAGGCGCTGACCGCGGTCGAAGCTCTGAGTGCGGCCGGCGCGACTCACGATGCGCTCTCGCGCCAGGACCGGAAGGCGATCGGCGAGCGCGCCGAGGCGCTGCGGAAGTCGCTCGCCGCGTACCGCGAGTACGCCGCGACGGTCGCCCGTGACTTCGCGCTGCCCGACGCGGCGAAGCAGACGCCGGGCGAGCTTCGCGAGTGGCTGTCGGGCGAGGTCGCGGCGCTCGAGCGCGAGGCGACCGGCCTTCAACTCCTGGCGAACCTGCTCCGCGCCGGGCAGGACGTGGCCGCGCGGCGGGTTCGCGAGGCCGCGGCCGATGTGGCGCGGTTTGTGGACGCGGCCAGGCGTGTGCGCGAACTGGCCGCCGGTCAGCCGACCGACGAGAAGACGCGCGCCGAGCGCGCGACACTCGGCGAAGAACTGATTCGCTTGCTCGATCGCTGGAAACGCCCGGTCACAGCGCCGTTCGCCGCGGCACTCACGGACAAGTCCGCGCGCGACGCCCTCGCGCCCGCCATCAAGCAGAGCGAAGCGGCACGCGGCGCGTTCGCGCCCGCGTGGGAGTACGTGACGCGCAACGTGTTCGACCCGGATGCCTCAGTATCCGATGGAGTGGTGTTAAACGCGCTCCCGCTGTCGGTGTTGGCGCAGTGGACGGCCGACCGCGCCGCCGACGCCGATCGCGTGTTCGAGTGGGTGCGGTTCGTACAGGTCGAGCACGCCGTGGCCGACGCCGGCCTAAGCGCGGTGGTCGAGGAGGTGAAGGGCGGGGCGTTCCCGGCCGAGTGCGCGGCGGACGCGTTCGCGGCCCGATTCTACCGGCTGTGGCTCGACGCGCTGCACGAGCGCACGCCGGTACTCGGTAACTTCACCACCGACGCGCAGGAGCGTGCGATCGAGCGGTTCGCCGACCTCGACCGCCGCGCGGTGCGGCTCGCGTCGGCCCGCGTGCGCGCCGACCTACTCGGGAAACCGGACCGGCCGCGGACCCGCGAGAACGCGCCCGACGCGTCCGAACTCGGCGTCCTTTTGCGCGAGGTGAACAAGAAGCGCCGGCACCTGCCGCTGCGCGACCTGTTCGCCAAACTGCCGACCGTGCTGCCGCGGCTCAAGCCGTGCCTGATGATGAGTCCGCTCGCGGTCAGCACGTACCTCGACAGCCCGGACTTCGTGTTCGACCTGGTCATCTTCGACGAGGCGTCGCAGGTGCGCCCGCACGACGCGGTGTGCGCGATCTACCGCGGCAAGCAACTGGTTGTCGGCGGCGACCCGAAGCAACTGCCGCCCACCGACTTCTTCGCGCGCGCCGGCGAGGGCGACGACGCGCCCGACGAGGGCGGGACGGGCGGGTTCGAGAGCCTGCTCGACGTGTGCCTCTCACTGGGGCTGTGCCGCAAGCGCCTCCGGTGGCACTACCGCAGCCGGCGGGAAGGGCTGATCGCGTTCAGCAACCAGTATTTCTATGGCGGAACGCTGGTCACCTTCCCCAGCGCCGACGAGGCCGCGACGCGGGCCGTGACGTTCGTGAACGTCGCCGACGGGCGGTTCAAGGACGGCGTGAACGTCGTCGAGGCGCGGCGTGTCGCTGAGTTGGTGATGCAGCACGCCCGCGCGACGCCGGACCAGAGCCTCGGGGTGATCGCGTTCAGCCAAAGGCAGCAGGACCGCATTCTGGACGAACTCGAAATCCTGCGCCGCGCGGCGCCCGAGTGCGAGTCTTTTTTTGCGGAGTCGCGGACGGAGGCTTGCTTCGTCAAGAACCTGGAAAACGTGCAGGGCGACGAGCGCGACGCGATCGTGCTGAGCGTCGGGTACGGTCCGGACGCCGCGGGCAAGGTGATGATGCGGTTCGGCCCGCTCAACCGGCAGGGCGGCGAGCGGCGGCTGAACGTCGCGGTCACCCGGGCACGCCGGTCGATGACCGTCGTCAGCAGCATGAGTGCGGGCGACGTCGATTTGTCGCGCACGAGCGCCGAGGGCGCGAAGCTACTGCGGGCGTTCCTCGACTACGCCGACCGCGGCCCGGTCGCGCTCGCGGCGGCGATCAGCGAAGTGGACGCGCGCGACTTCGACAGTCCCTTTGAACAGGCGGTCGCAGAAGAATTGACGCGCCGCGGGCTGACCGTACACCGGCAGGTCGGGTGCGGCGGCTATCGCATCGACCTCGCCATTACCGATGGCACGAGCGGGAGCTACTTGCTCGGCGTCGAGTGCGACGGGGCGAGCTACCACAGTGCCGCGACCGCCCGCGACCGCGACCGGCTTCGGCAAGCGGTTCTCGAAGGGCTGGGCTGGCGGCTGGTTCGCATCTGGTCCACGGACTGGGTGCGCGATCGCAACGCGCAGGTGAACCGCGTGCTCGTGGCGCTCGAGCGGGCGAAGTCCGACCCGCCGCCGAAGGCGAAGGCCGTGCGGGAACCCGAAGTGGCACCCGCGCCGAAGGCCAAGAAGGAGCCGAAGCCACCGGAACCGGATCACGACAGCATCGAGAAGGTGCCGGAGGTCGAGGTGCGGACTGCGATAAGCGGGGCGCTGGTCGAGTTCGGGTCGATGCCGGCCGAAGACCTGATCGCGGCCGCGTCGAAGCGGCTCGGGTTCAAGCGGGTCGGGCCGAAGATCCGCGAGCGGATCGCGCTCGCGCTCAACGCCCTTGTCACCGACGGTACACTGACGATGATCGAGGGCGACCGCGTCCGCATCAACCGGAAGCAGTGATGGCACCGCCCGTCGTGTACCTGCCCGGCATCGACGGCACCGGGCGCCTGCTGTTCCAGCAGAAGCGCCTGCTCGCCGAGTTTAATGTGCGGTGCGTGAGTTACCCGCAAGACACGCGGCACACTTACGCCGACCTCGTGGCGCTCGGCGTCCGCGAGTTGGAGCAAACCGGTCCGGCGGCGGTGCTGGCCGAGTCGTTCGGCGGGGCGGTGGCGCTGATGGTCGCGCTTGCCCGCCCGGACCTCGTGACGCGCCTCGTGCTGGTGAACACGTTCGCCCGCTACCCGCGGCGGCTGTTCATCGACGCGGCCGGGGCGTTCGGGCCGTGGCTGCCAAACGCGCCGAGCCACCCGGCGACGCGGCCCGTTCGCAGTTACGTCTTCTTCGGCCGGGGTGTTCCGCCGGCGGTGCGCGACGGGTGGTGGGACCGCACGCGAGACGTGCCGATGCGCGTCTACGGCCACCGCTGCTGCCTATTGCGCGACATGAACCTTTTGCCGCGTCTGCGCGAAATCGACACGCCGGCGGTGGTGTTCGCGGCGTCGAACGACTGGGTGGTGCCGGCCCCGGCCGGGCGGCTGCTGGCAAGGCGCCTGCCGAACGCGAAACTGCTCCCGGCGCTCGCGGTCGGGCACGCGGCGATGATTGACCCGCGCGTTGATGTCGCGGGGTGGCTCAAATAGTTGGTAGTTGGTGGTTGGTAGTTGGCAGTTGAAGCCAGCGCCAACGGCCTTCATACTCGACCACAAACTACCAACCACCAACTACCAACTACCAACTATGAAGACGAAGGCGGAGATCGTACTGGACTGGCTGCCGCGGTACACCGGGCGGCCGGTCGAGCAGTTCGGCAAGTACATCCTGCTCACCAACTTCGCCAACTACGTCGAGATGTTCGCGCAGAAGTACGGGGTCGAGGTGCTCGGCCGCGACCGGCCCATGACGAGCGCGACCGCCGAGGGGATTACCATCCTCAACTTCGGGATGGGCAGCGCGATGGCCGCGACGGTCATGGACCTGCTGTCCGCGATCGACCCCGCCGGGGTGCTGTTCCTCGGCAAGTGCGGCGGGCTGAAGCAGACGAAGGTCGGCGACTTCCTGTTGCCGATCGCGGCGATCCGCGGCGAGGGGACGAGCAACGATTACCTCGCCCCGGAGGTGCCGGCGCTGCCGTCGTACCGCCTGCAGGCGGCGGTGAGCGCGGCGATCACCAAGCACGAACTCGACTACTGGACCGGGACCGTGTACACGACCAACCGCCGCGTGTGGGAGCACGACGAGGGGTTCAAGCGGTACCTGAGAGAGGTTCGCGCCAGCGCGATCGACATGGAAACGGCGACGATTTATGTGGTCGGGTTCGTGAACCGCATCCCGAAGGGCGCTCTCCTTCTGGTGTCCGACAACCCGATGACGCCCGAAGGGGTGAAGACCTCCAAGAGCGACCTCGCGGTGACGGAGTTGTACGTCCGCCGCCATTTGGAGGTGGGTGTCAGCGCGCTGGCGGAGTTGCGCGACTTCGGCACGTCGGTGCGGCACCTGCGGTTCGAAGAACGCCCGGGGTGACCTGTTCGGAGGCGGCCATGAATCCGCGGATGACGCAAACACAAACCGACACACTGCAACGAGCGACCCGGCGCGGCCTTCTCGTGTGCGCGGCCGTTCTTGGCGTGCCGATCTGTTTGGCCCTCGTTGTCTTGTTCATCGCGATGCGCGACTATTACGCACTTCACGACGCCGCAGCCAGAGGTGACTTGGCCCGCGCGGAAGAGATTCTCGCGAGACACCCGGAGCGAATCGAGCGGCGGGACAAGGGGCGACAAACTCCCCTCCACATCGCCGCATGGGAGGGACGCGCGGAAATGATCGCCCTTCTCCTGCGCCACGGGGCCGACGTTCACGCGAAGTGGGATTTGGTGGCTTCTGGCGACGGCGGTTGGACCGCGCTTCATATCGCCGCACGCGGCGACGTTCGGCCTGTTGAGGTTTTGTTGGCCGGTGGAGCGGACATCAACGTCAAGTCTGAGGCGGGCGAAACCCCGCTCGACGTGGCGGTTCGTCGCGGCAAAAAGGACACCGCGGCCTTACTCCGCGAACGTGGCGGCGTCAGCGGCAAAAGTGGACGGTAAACGATTATGTCCGTCTCGTTTCAGGTTCTCGGCGGCCCCGGGCGCGACAACGCGCTGTTCGTGAAGGTCGACACCGGGCAGGCACAAACACGCCTGCTGTTCGACTGCGGCGACGGGTGCCCGCATCAGGTAGGGGCGTCGGAGGTGCGCGAGGTAGATCACCTGTGCTTCTCGCACCTGCACATGGACCACATCGCGGGGTTCGACTTCGCCTTCCGCTGCACCTTCGACCGAATGTCGAAGCCGAATCGCGTCTGCGTACCGCACGGCAGCGCCGAGATCATTCAGCACCGCCTCCGCGGGTTCCTGTGGAACCTCGTGGACGAGAAGCAGAAGGGCGAGTGGCTCGTCAGCGAGATCGGGCCGGACGCGGTTCGGACCTCGAAATACCTCGCCCGCGAGGCGTTTCGCACCGCCCACGCCGAACCGGAGTGGCCGCGGCGGAATCTCACCGTCATCGACGGCGACGGGTTCACTGTGGACGCGGTGCTGCTCGACCACGGCACGCCGTCGGTCGGGTACGTCGTCCGCGAACTGCCGCGGGTGAACGTCGACACGGAGAAGCTGTTCGCGAAGGCGCTCAAGCCGGGCAAGTGGCTGCAACGGCTTCGCGGGCCGACGGCCGAACCGGGCGAGACGGTCGAGGTGAACGGCGTGCCGCACCCGCTCGGCCCGCTGCAAGCGGAGCTGATCGTCACCACGCCCGGCGACTCGATCGCGTACCTCACCGACTTCCGCATGACGCCGGCGACGGCCGACAGGCTCGCGGAGGTGCTGAGAGGCGTGAACACCGTTGTGTGCGAGAGTCAGTACGCGCACGCCGACGCGAGTCTGGCCGGGCCGACGATGCACTCGACCGCGACGGAGGTGGCGACGATGGCCGCGAAGGCCCAGGTGGGAAAACTGATCCTGTTCCACTTCTCGGACCGCTACGACGCGCCGGCGCGGCGCGCGATCGTGGACGAGGCGCGGGCGATCTTCACGAACACCAGCATGCCGGAGGGGTGGTAAAGTAGGCGACTCGCTCCGCGAGTCGCGCCATCAGCAACAACAGAATCCACTGCGTTCTGTCTTGCTGGTCCGTGTCACTCGCGGAGCGAGTGACCTACTTTCTTTTCGAGCCGGCGGACGCGCAGGACCAGCCATGTCACGACCGCGCCCAGCAACACCAGCAGGACGCGCTCGGGCGTGACTTCGCCGCTCGCGTCCGCCGGCGGGTTGGCGCGGAACAGCACCCACAGGAGGAACCCGACCCAGGTGAGTGCGAACAGCACCGGTACGGCCAGCGCGAGCGGCTTCGAGATCGACAGCCCGTCCGGGCGGCCGGGGCCGGCGAAGCCTTCCAGCGTCCGTCTGTACTCAGGCACCAGGGCTTTGATGCGGTCGTTGACGTGGACGCAGTACTTCCAGTGCCGCCGCTGGATCACCAGCCACAGCAGCGTGAACGCCAGTCCGACGACGGTGATCGGCACGAAGAAGCTGACCGACGGCTCCTTGTTGTACATGATGCCGCAGATGGTCAGCAGTCCGGTTTCGAGGAACGAGAAGTAGTTCAGCCGGTCGTGGAACAGGCGCTCCTCGTGCATCCCGTGCTGCCAGACGCGGTTGATCTCGTCGGCCGACGGCGGGGGCGGTGTGTCGCCCATCACTTCGGCCCCACGAACTCGTAGGAATCGCCCAAGAGCGCCCGCGTCATGTGGATGATTTCCTGCGTGTGCCCGCGGAAGTGGGCGATGCTCCGGACGGCGGCTTGGATACCGGTCCAGTCGTTGTTGTTGACCCGCTTCACCTCCGCGAGTCGCTCGTCGGACGCCGACAGGATCGCGGTTCGGGCGCGTTGCACCGCGGCCGCCAGCTTGCCGAGCAGTTCGTCCTTCGACAGCGGCTCGCGGGCGTCGAACTCGGCCTGCCGGACGCGGGTGTCCGGGGTGCCGAGGAGGTTGTCCGCGATCACCTGTTGGATGTTGCCGGCGAGGTGCAGGAGCAGGTTGCCGACCGCGTTCAGCCCGTGCGGCGGCCGGTGCCATACCTGCGCGTCGGAGAGTTGGTCGAGGCAGTGCATGACCCGGCCCAGCGCCGCGTCCAGTTCGTCGCACAGGGCGTGATTCAGGGCCGAGCGGAGGTCGCTTGACATGGTGTTCCTCACGAGTGAATCGCCCACACGCCCCACAGCGTCAGGCCGAAGACGAGCCGCAGCCCGATCTGCACGGACACCCACCACAGAGACGACTGGAGGGTGGACTGGTATTCGGTGAGGTTCTTCTTGACCTCGTCGTCCACCATCTTTTTCGGGTTCACGATGCCGAGCGTCAGCGCGCGGACGACCGGGCCTTTCCACCCGAGCCACCCCTCCGCCTGGTCGAAATACTTGACGGTTTCGTTGTGGTCGAACTTGCCGACGCGGACGACGAAGTAGACGTCCACCGCGAGCATCGGCAGGAGCGGAAGGAGGATGAGCGGCACCCACCACCACTCCGCGCGGAGTTGTTCGCCGGTGAGGTTGGCCTGCGGGAAAACGACGCGGGACGCGACCAGTTGGACCGCGGTCAGTCCGAGGGCGAGTAGGGCGGGGCGGAAGAAGGCGCGGTTCAGGATCAGGCTGCTGTGTTCCGACAACCGCTGAACGAGCTTCGGCCAGCGGCCGCGAACGCCGATCAGCAGGCGCATCGCCCCCAGGTACACGTCCCACCGGCGGACGAGGCTGATGACGAACATCAGGGTGACGTAAAAGTCGAAGACGCGGATGAGGTTGAGCGGCGGCGGGTCGGGGGGCGGCATCGCGGGCACTCGCGCGCGGAGTGGCGGTGTCGTTGTATCGACATCCCCGGGCGCGGGTCTGAAGTCGTACCGACCGGTACGGACCGTTCGTACTCCACAGTCGCCGGTCTGGCGGTGGCAAACGGCCTGTGTTTGAAGTGGGCCGACTTCCCGCGCTTGATGCCCGCCGGTTTGCAATGCGGGAGCTGAAACCCGGAACGCGGGTCGGTTTGATGGTCTTGTGCGCGAACCCGGAGCGTGTAGAATTCGTCTTGGGTAAGACGGCCGCCGACCGGCGACGGGTCGGATGCGGCGGTATCGTTCGCGTAGCTCAGTGGTAGAGCGGCGGTTTTATAAAGCAAGCAGGCGACTTTTCCGAACAGCCGCAAATCCCGCTCATCGCCTTGTTTTTCAGGCCTTTCGACGCAGTCGCGTCACTCAAGGATAACCTCGAACAGCCCCCGACTACCGGGGCCAGCGGGTGTCGCTACACCCGCCCAAAATTCTGTCCCCTGCGCGCCAAAATCCGGCCTCGTGCGGCTCATGTTGAACCAACTGCGCCGGCGGACGCAGTTGACCCGCTCACCCCTTCGCGGCCCGCTTCGCCTCGCCCTTCGGTTCGGTAGGCGTGCTGTGACGAGTGCGGCGTAGGGCAGGACGAATTGGGATGAGTGGCAGAATGGGCGTTGACCGCGGGTTTCGGTCGGGTGACAATCGGCCCGACGCGAACTTCCCGTTACCCGGTTAGGTCGCGCCCGGCGCGACCTAACACGGCCGTGCGAGATCGCGCGTTTAACCGGCCCGGCGCGCGCTAACGCGGGTGTGGCCGGTGTTAGATCGTGCCGGGCGTGATCTAACACCGGCACTGCGAACCCGAGTTAGCTTGCGCGACGCGCGATGAGAGATGTTCTCCTCGGCGCGCGCTAATTCCAAGTTCGGCTGACGCGAGTAGACCCGCAGGGGTCGGCGCGCAGCCGGGTGAGGGACGGTCACCCCCCTTCCCAAGTGGTGGCCCCGGCTCCGCGCCGACCCCCGCGGCGTGGAACGGACTGGCGCCTCACCTGCGCCTCCTAGACGGGCGGGCTCGCGCATCCGAACGACGTGCGAGCCCACCTGCGCGCGCTCCGACGATGTCGGTGGTCCGCGCGCAGCCGAACCGCTCGCTGCACGCAGCGCGCGCGGCTGAAGGAGCGGGGTCGCATCCTTACCGATGCGCGCGCAGGTGAGCTCGCACGCCAGCCTCGGTCTGCGCGTAAGCGCAAGCCGTTGTCGGAGGGAGTGGCGGCTCCCCTTTCCAAGTAGCCGCCATCTGCGACCGCCCGCGTCCCGGTCGGTCGGGACTAGTAACGGCCCGCGCTCGGCTCGCCCGACGCGCCGGTCCGCGCAGCGGTGGCCGAACCACGCGCTGCAGCAGACGCGGCGCGCGGACACCGGCGGGGTACGCCCCTCGCGGGGTGCGACGCGCAGCTGAGCGCGGGGCCGTTCGGCGACGGAGGAGTTGCGATGGGTCGCCCTTGGACGTTCATGGATGAGGCTTTCCACCGCTCGGCGTATGATCCCTCACACCCGGGGCACTTTGTTCCCGACACTGTTTTCGTGGTCATATCGTTCAGCCCGGACATGGATGTGTCGTACCGAGCGATTCAGGAGGGGGCGGCCGCACACGGGCTGAGAGCACAGCGGGCAGACGACAGCGTGGGCTCTGGGATCATCCTCAGCCAGATCACGAAGGCGATCCAGGATGCTGAATTCGTGGTTGTGGACCTAACGCACGAGCGGCCGAACGTCTACTACGAGTTGGGGTACACGCACGGAGTGGGGAACGCCAGCGCGGATGTCCTGCTTGTCGCCCGGGCGGGCACGGTCCTCCACTTCGACGTTGGGCCGATGCGAGTGCGATTCTACTCGTCGGCCCAAGAGTTGACCGAGATCGTCCGCACCAGCCTCGGGAAGATGGTGGCAGCCACGCGATTCTCTGCCGCGCAAGTTCGATCGGGCCCTCCGAGTGGTGGCGTCTTCTCCTTGTCGTTCCAGGTGTCGGGCGGAACCTTTGGTGGTGGTCTGGTTCTGATCCAGAGGGGTGTCATCCACGGAGGAGATGAGTCGTACCTGTACTTGGGGCGATACCGGGCGGCGTCTGGAGAGTCGATTGCTGGGGAATTGACCGTGCGGCACTACCGCGGCTCGCCACAGTCGATATTGGGCTACCTCTCGGAGGCGCACCTCGCCTTCTCCGCGCGGCAGGCTGGAGACCGCTTTGTCGGGGAGGCCCAAATTGTCGGGCGGCCAGGGCCGCTGGTTGAGATCCGGGGCCAGCGAGTCGCAGACGCCTTGGTCTGACCGTCCGGCGTTCCGATTGCGTCGGCGAGCAAAGGCACGCCGAACCCGGCGCTGCACCTGACACCGCCATGTAGTTCGGATGGCATCGCTCCCTGGGAGGGGGCGGTGCAGGTGAGCTTGTTCGTCCGGCCTTTCCGCTGCGCCCATTAGACATCGTCGGCCGGAAAGTCCTACCGGCTCAGCTTGTCGGCCCCGGGCGTCGGCACCTGGTTGATGGTCGCCAGCGCCTGTGTCAGGAAGTCGGTCGCCAGGCGCTGCACCTGGGCATCGATGGCGGCACAGGTGGCGTCCCAGGCGGCTTGCGGGGTGCCCGGCTTCCACGGGTCGCCGCTCACCTCGATGTACGCCTTCGCCTTCGGCTCGGTCCCGCTCGGCCGCAGACACACCTTCGCCTGGATGCCGTCGCCCGCGAGCCGGAAGATGAGGAAGTTCCTCGCGGCGCGGTCGGTGTCGCCCTTGAACTCGCCCATCCGCCCTTCGGTGTTCCACAGGTCTTCGAAGCTCACCACCGGCAGGCCGCCGATGGTCGGCGGCGGGGAGTTCCGCAGCGCGTCGAGCATCCGGCCCATGTTCACCTTGCCTTCCAGGCCGGTCAGCACGATGTTCAGCAACTCGTTGCGGAAATAGCCGAACTGCCGGTTCAGGTCGTCGAGGTATTCCGGCAGGGTGCGGCCCTGGCGCTTCTGGTAGAGGGCGGCTTCGGCCAGCAGGAGAGCGGCGGCGGCGCTGTCCTTGTCGCGCACCCCGGCGGTCGCCATGATGCCGTGGCTTTCCTCGCTCGCGATGATGAAGTCGCTGACCGCGCCGCGAACATCGCCGAAATGGCCGGTGGACTCGATCTGCCAGAGCGCGTCGGCGTGGTACTTGAACCCGACCAGCAAATCCGCGATCACCTGCGCCCCGAACTGCCGCCCGATGCGGGCAATTTGACCCGTCGTCACCTCGGTGGTGATGACGATGGGCGACGGCGGCAGCGACCCATTACGTGCGAGTTGGGCGAGCTTGAAGTGCGTCAGGAGGGCGGCGATTTCGTTCCCGGTGAGGAAGCGGAACGACCCGCCGCCGTTGGGCGAACGGCTGGCGAGGCCGCCGAGGCGGTCGGCGTCGGGGTCGGTGGCGATGACGAGGTCCGCGCCGCGCTCGACCGCGAGTTTCTCGGCCCGGTCCATGCACTCCGGCACTTCCGGGTTGGGCGTCTTGGTCACGTTCGGGAACTGGCCGTCCGGCGTCTGTTGCTCCGGCACCGGGATCGGCTTGAACCCTTGCGCCTCCAACACCTCGCCGGCGCAGAAGTACCCGCAGCCGTGCAGCGGGGTGAAGATGACGCGCAACTCGTCGTTCTTGGGCGGCGGGATCACGCTCTCGCGCCGGCACAGGTCGATGAACGCCCGGTGCGGCGAATCATCGAGGAACTCAACCTTCTTCGCCGCGACCGCGTCCGCGAACGGGATGTGCCGGATGGTTTTGACCGTCTCGACCATCTCGCTCATGAGCTGGTCTTCGGGCGGGACCAACTGGCTGCCGCGGTCGTCGTAGAACTTGCTCCCGTTGTCGTCCGGCGGGTTGTGGCTGGCGGTCATGTTCAGCCCGCCGTGCGCCTTCAGAAAGCGGATCGTGAAGGACAGTTCCGGCGTCGGCACGTACCGCTTGCTGTCCGGCGGCAGGATGACGGGTGTGACCCCGTTGGCCGCGTACACCGCGGCGGCTTCCTGACAGAATTGACGGCTGGAGAGGTGTAAAACCGGATTCGGCAGCGCCGGGTTGTAGACTTTCCGTTTATCTTCGAACTGGCGCACGTCGTACGCGAGCACGACCTTGAGCGGCGACACGCCCGGAAACCGCTGGCGGAGGTACTCGCAGTGCCCCTGGACGCTCGCGCCGAGGGTCCACGGGTTCATGCGGTTGGGGCCGATGCCGACCGCCCCGCGCCGCCCGCCGGTGCCGAACGGCATCACCTGATAGAAGGAGTCGAGCAGCACCGACCACGCGTTGGTGGCCGCGAGCCATTCCAACTGCGGCCGGTAGCCGGCGTAGTCGGGGTGGGTGAGCCACAGGTTGAGGTTGTCGAGCGCGCGGGCCTTGAGGTCGGCCCCGGCGTCGATCCCGGCGAACCCGGCTTGCGCCGCGGAGATGATGTCCATTGCGTGCGTCCTCGCGTGCGTGCGGTCAAGGGTGGTGTACGACCGCCGCGCGGGGCGACTACCGGGAATCGCGAACCCGGCAGCCCGGAACGCCCCCTGCTATGATGAGGGAACCAACACTTCCGATTTGTGGTGAGGGCGGCCGTGTCTGCGCTGGAGTACCGTTTCGACGTGGTGGTGGTCGGGGCCGGGCACGCCGGGACCGAAGCGGCGATGGCCGCGGCGCGCCTCGGCCTCAAGACGTGCCTCCTCAGTATGAATGCCGACGCGGTGGCCCAGATGAGCTGCAACCCGGCCATCGGCGGGGTCGCCAAAGGCCAGATCGTGCGCGAGATCGACGCACTCGGCGGCGTGATGGGCAAGTGCATCGACGCGAGCGGCATCCAGTTCCGCGTGCTGAACGCGAGCAAGGGGCCGGCGATGCACTCGCCCCGCGCCCAGGCCGACAAGAAGCTGTACCAGTTCACGATGAAGCGGTGGGTCGAGGAGCAGGAGAACCTGACGCTGCGGCAGGAGTTGGTCGAGGGGTTGTTGTTCGAAGGATCCACCCCCCCAACCCCCCTCCCTTCAAGGAGGGGGGCTTCAGACATTGACAGTGCGCAGGCGTCAGCGGTGAGGGAAGCGACTTTCTCCCCCTCCCTGCAGGGAGGGGGCCGGGGGGTGGGTTCTTCACGCAAGCGCGTCGTTGGCGTCGTGACCCGCGGCGACACCCGCTACCTCGCCCCGGCGGTCATCCTGACGACCGGCACGTTCCTCAAGGCGATCATGCACACCGGGGAGGCGAAGACCGTCGGCGGGCGCGCCGGCGATTCCTCCGCCGAAGGAATGAGCAGTAGCCTCGCCGAAGCCGGCTTCGAGCTGGCGCGCTTCAAGACCGGTACGCCGTGCCGGCTCAACGGCCGTACCATCGACTTCTCGAAGTGCCAGCTTCAACCCGGTGACAGCACCCCGCGGCCGTTCAGTTTCAGTACCGAGCGCATCACGGTGCCGCAGGTGGTTTGCCACAGCACCGAGACGACGCCGGCGGTTCACGACCTCATCCGCGCGAACCTGCACCGCGCCCCGATGTACAGCGGGCAGATTTGTGGTCGCGGCCCGCGGTACTGCCCGTCGATCGAGGACAAGGTGGTGCGGTTCGCGGACAAGGAGTCGCACCTCATTTTCCTCGAACCGGAAGGACTCAACACCCGCGAGTATTACTGCAACGGGATCAGCACCAGCCTGCCCAAAGACGTGCAGGCCGCGATGCTCAAGCTCATCCCGGGGTTGGAAAATGCGGAGGTGATGCGGTGGGGCTACGCGGTCGAGTACGACTACGCCCCGCCGACGCAACTTCACCCGACACTCGAAACCAAGCCGGTCGAAGGCCTGTACTTCGCCGGGCAGATCAACGGCACGACCGGCTATGAAGAGGCCGCCGCTCAAGGGTTGATGGCGGGCCTCAATGCCGCCCTCAAACTGAAGGGCGAACCGCCCCTAATCCTGAACCGCAGCGAAGCCTACATCGGCGTGCTCATCGACGACCTGGTCACCAAGGGCGTGGACGAGCCGTACCGGATGTTTACGTCGCGGGCCGAATACCGACTTCTGTTGCGGCACGACAACGCCGACCGCCGCCTGACCCCGCTCGGTCAACGAGTCGGGTCGGTCAGCAATTCCGACTGGGAGCGGTATCTTCGGAAGGAAGCCGGCATCGCCGAGCTTCAACGCGTGCTACAGTCGAACCGCAGCGACGGGGATTCGCTCGCAACGTGGTTGCGCCGGACGGAGGTCGAGTGGAACGCGGTGTGCGAGCGGCACCCGCCGCTTCGCGCCTGGAATGAACGCCCGGACGTGGTCGAGCAGGTAGTCCTGGAGGCCAAGTACAGCGGGTACATCGACCGGCAGGCCGCGGAGGTGGAGCGGTTCCAGCGGCTGGAGAACCGGCGCATCCCGGCGACGTTCGACTACGCCGCGGTCCACCAGCTCCGCCACGAGGCGCGGGAGAAGCTGAGCCGGGTGCGGCCGGCCAGCTTGGGGCAGGCGGGCCGCATCAGCGGCATCACCCCGGCCGACCTCGCAATGCTGTTGCTTTATCTCGAATAGGCGGTTATGGGCCGCCCGCCCGTCGGGGAGAACTCGGGTAACCGGAGTGACCCCCGCGGGAACGGGTCGCGGGCCGTCGAGCGAAGCGGTCGCGCCGTCCATTCCGTCTCACCTTTCACGGTCCCTTTCGGATCGCGAAAGGTGGGCAAAAACGGGTGGCCTGCGCGACCGGGGAAGGTCGATAACCCTGGCGACCGAGCCGGCAGCGGAGCCGGATCTGGCGTCACGGAGGGGCGAGATTCGCGGTCGAGCGGGTTGGCGAAGCGGCGCAACCGGGGTCGGGAGGTGCGGTCATTCGGGCGGAATCTGGCTGGCGCGCGGTGTTCCCGCGAAACTGTCCGATTCTGGCTCATTGATCGGCCGCGAAACCCGGGTATGATGGGGAGAGGCAGTCGAAGCTCTCCAGATTGCACCGTCAACCGAAGCTCTTCACTGTTGGTATTTCGACAGCCTTACCCGAACTGCCCGGCCGGCCAGTGTGAGCGTCGCCGGCGGGCAGGCCAGATGTGCTAGCGGAGTCACGAACGGAGTTTCGGTCCGCCGCCGGCTCGGTCACTTCGGCCGTGCGCGGATCTCCCCCATGCGAGCCGGCTGAGCCGGCCAGGTGGATGCGCGTATGAAGACGGTGTTCACGACCGGCGAAGCCGCGAAGATCTGCAAGGTCTCGCAGCAAACGATCATCCGCTGCTTCGACAACGGGCAGCTCAAGGGCTTCCGCGTCCCCGGCAGCAAGTTCCGCCGGATCCCGCGGGAAGCCCTGTACAAGTTCATGAAGGACAACGGCATCCCGACCGACGCGCTGGAGAGCGGCAAGCGGAAGGTGCTGCTGGTGGACGACGAGCCGGAAATCGTCGGCCTGATCAACGAGGCGCTGCTGGCCGACGGCCGGTTCGAGGTGCGGATCGCCAGCAACGGGTTCGACGCCGGCATGATGGTCAAGGACTACCGCCCGGACCTGCTGATCCTCGACGTCATGCTGCCGGACATCAACGGCAAGGAAGTGTGCCACCGGGTGCGGGCCGACCCGAGCATGGAAGACGTCCGCATCATCTGCATCTCCGGGATGATCGAGGAGGACAAGGTGCAGGAGCTTAAGCTCGCCGGGGCCGACGACTTCCTGCCCAAGCCGTTCGACGTAGACCACCTGATCGAGAAGATGTGCGCCCAGTTGGAGATCGAAACCGGGGTTCTCGCCTGATACCGAGTGAGGGGTGAGGAGTGAGGAGTGAGGAGTTAAGACCGTTCGCGTTTTGACTCCTCACTCCTCACTCCTCACCCCTCACTCCTCACTGAGGTCATCATGTCAGGGAAGGCGGTGGGGCGGGCCGCGGCGGGGTTGCCGTGGCTGTGCCCGAACACGGACGACCTGCTGCGGCTCGCGGAAGCCCCCGCGACCCTCGCACGCCCGTGCGACGCCGACCCGTCGCTGCTCGCCTTCCTGCTCCGCTTCTGTCCGCCGTCCAGTAGCCCGCACGCCGGGCTGTTCTGTCCCACCACGCTCACCCTCGCGTCGCTGCCGGAAACGGCCGCCGCGTTCCTCTCCGGCTCGCGCACCGGGTGGCTCCCGCCGATGTCCGAAGTCGTCGAGCGATGCCGCGCCTTGACCTCGGTCGCGACTGCGTTCGCGCGGAAGTTGGCCGAACACACGCGGCGGGCGTGCCCGCACCGGGCCGCCGCGGTCGCCGCGCTCGCGCCGCTCGGCTGGCTGGCGGTTGCTGCCGTTGATTCCGCCACCGCGGCCGAACCGCTCCACGACCCTTACACGCCACCGACCGCCGCCATTCAGGCGGCAGTGTGGGGTTTAGATCAGAACGCGATCGCCCGCCGGCTCGCATTCCGCTGGCGGCTCCCGGAATGGATCGGGTCGGCGCTGGGTAATCTGAACCTGCCGCTTTCGGCCGCAAAGGCCGTCGTCGCGGACTTCGACCTGTTCTCGGTGGCGCAGTTCGCGGTGATCGAAGTCGAGCGCCGGACGCGGAGCCTCGGGCTGACGGCCGAGGCCGACCGCGGCGCGGTGATGAACGCCCTGAAACTCGACGACGCGACCGCAGGCGCCCTCTGGGAGGCCGCGGCGAAGTCAGTAGTAGACGACTCCGGACCGGCGGTTTCGGCACACGACCCGAACCCGCACGCGGTCCCGCTGTTGCCGAACTTGCTCAAGATGGCCGGTGAGGCGCGGCGGCGGAACGGCGCGGCGCTTGTCCTGACGCTCGAAGACCGCGTGGACGACCTGCATCGTGCGGTGGCCCGCGTGGGGGCGGACTTCGAAGATGCGGCGCGGGCGGCCAAGCTCGCCGCGCTGGCCGAACTCGCGGCCGGGGCCGGGCACGAGATCAACAACCCCCTCGCGATCATCAGCGGGAACGCCCAGCGGCTCGCCCGCACCGAACCCGATCCGGACCGCGGCGCGACGCTTCAGACGATCATTCGGCAGTCGCAGCGGATCGCCGGAATCGTCAAAGACCTGATGCAGTTCGCCCGCCCGCCGCAACCCCAACCGCACCGCGCCGCCGCCTCCGACCTCCTTGTTGCGGTGCGCGAGGACCTGGCACACTTCGCGGCGGAGAAGGGCACACGTCTGGAACTCGGGACGATGCCGACCGGCGTGTTCATCCGCTGCGACTTCGAACAGATGAAGCACGCGCTCGCCGCAGTGGTCCGCAACGGGATCGAGGCCGCCGGGCGGGACGGGAAGGTGCGCGTCTCCTGCGCCGAGGCGGCCGACGAGATGGTCGAGTTCGCCGTCGAGGACAGCGGGCCTGGGCTGAGCGCCGCAGCGCGGGAGCACTGCTTCGACCCGTTCTACTGCGGCCGGGCGGCCGGGCGCGGCCGCGGACTGGGTCTGCCGACCGCGTGGCAGTTCGCCCGGCAGAACGGCGGCGACCTGCGGCACGACCCGATCCCTGACGGGCCGACGCGCTTCGTGCTCAGCGTCCCGCGATCAGTCACCCTCGAATTTCTTGACCGACAGTCGGCGTAACACGTCCGTCGAAGCGGTCCCGTCATGCGGCACATCCTGCGCGACGCGCTCAACCTGATTTATCCGAACTCCTGTCTCGTTTGCGACGCCCCGGAACCGGACGGCGCGATGCTGCGGCATGGCCTGTGCATCGACTGCTGTCGCGCGGTCACCGTCGATCCGTTCGACACGTGTCCGTGGTGCGCGGAGACGGTCGGGCCGCACACCGATACCGCCGACGGGTGTCTGGAGTGCCGTGGCGCGTCGCTTGGATTCGACCGGGCTGTTCGCCTCGGGCCGTACGCCGGGAAGCTGCGTGACGCGGTGTTGCGCACCAAGACGCTCGGCGGCGAAGGACTGGCCGACCTGCTGGGCCGGATGTTCGCCGAGGTTCGCGGCGAGGTCCTCCGCGCGGAGCGCGTCGATCTCGTCACGGCGGTCCCGCTGCACTGGGTGCGCAGGTTGATGCGCGGGTATAACCAATCGGCCGCCATCGCCCGCGAACTGGCCTCCGGTTTGGGTGTGCCGTTCAGCCCACACTTGGTGCGGCGAGTGCGATGGACGCCACAACAGGTACAACCGTCGCGGGCCGCGCGGCTCGAGAACATAAAGGGCGCGTTTCGCCTCACGCGGCGCGCAAACCTCGACGGCCGAACGGTCCTTGTCGTGGATGACGTGCTCACCACCGGCGCCACCGCGGGCGCTGTCGCTCGCGTCATGAAGGACGGTGGAGCGGGGCGGGTGGTAGTCGCGGTGTTGGCCCGGCGGCAGCGGTCGGGCGCAACGTAGGAACTGGGCGCACGGAAGCGACAACAGCGGGTCGGGCGAACGCAGCGGATGCGGCACCCGACCCGGGGCGGCGGCCGGCACTTTCTCCGGCGTTTGCTGAGGAAGTCACCGGCCGCCGTGTGATACCAAATAGGTTAAGCGGCCGAGCCGTTCCGGGGGGTACGGCCCGGCCGCACATGGGGGATGCGTCGATGACCCGCTACATGTTGGGGATCGTGGGAGCGCTCGCGTTCAGCACCGCCGCGACCGCCGGTCCGGCCGCCGACCTGTTCACCGTCAAGGAGAAGGACTTCGGCGTCAGCCCGAAGGGCACCGTTCTCGCTCACTACTTCCTGTTCACCAACACCACCAAGAATACCATCACTCTCGGAACGCCGCGCGTCTCCTGCGGGTGCGTGACCCCGAGCCTGTCGAAGAACACGCTGGCCCCGGGCGAGACGGCCGCGGTCATCGCCCAGATGGACACCCGCCGCATCCCGCACTCCGGCATCACCAAGACGGTGATCGTGTTCGTCCCGTTCCTCAGCCCGACGTTCGAGGAGGTGTCGCTGAAGGTGACCACCGTCACCCGCGACGACCTGCTCATGTCGCCGGACGTGCTGGCGTTCGGCACTGTGGCGAAGGGCAAGGGCGCGAAGGCGGCCACCAAGGTGACGTTCACCAGCGACGCGAACTGGGAGGTCAAGAAGGCGACCAGCACCGGCGCGTTCGTGAACCCGGAGATCAAGTTGGCGGCCCGGAACGGCACCACGGTCACCTACGACGTGACCGCGACCCTCGACAAGGACTGCCCGGCCGGCAACTGGACGTCGGAAGTGTATCTGGAAACCTCCAACGCCGCGGTCGCCAAACTCCGCATCCCGGTGTCGGTGCAGGTCGTCCAGCCGGTCGCGGCGACGCCGGCGGCGGTGTCGTTTGGCGACGTCGAGGTCGGCACCCCGTCGGAGCAGACCGTCACCATCCAGGGCACGACGCCGTTCAAGATCCTGTCGGTCAAGGGCGCCGACGAGCAGCTCAGCGTGAAGGTCAACGGCGACGCGGCTCAGCCGACCCACACTCTGACGATCGCGGCCAGTCCGAAGGCCGCCGGCGGGTTCGCTCGCACGGTCGAGATTATGACGGACAACAAGGATCAACCGTCGATCGTCGTGCCGGTGACCGCGAAGGTGGTCGAGAAGTAACGCAGCCGTCAAACTCGCCGCAAACGCCCGGGGCATTGCTCCGGGCGTTTTTACATTCCGACGGGGGCGGTACGACCGTTGCACTTCCACTTGACGCCAGCGGAGGCTGGTAAATTGTGGAGGAACCGCCGTCGTGTTCAACGCACTTCTCTTTTCCGTCGTGTCTCTGCTCGAAGCCGTCGTCACCTACTCCATCGGCGCGTCGCTGATCGTGCTCGGCGTCGTCGCGATCACCTCCGGGAGCCGCTGGCTGCTCAACGACCGTGGCACGGCCCGCGGGCCGGCGCTGCTCTTGCGCCGCGGCACCGGGTCGCTGGCGCTGGTCGGGGTGCTGGCGATTGGGCTGACCGCGATCCTCGCCGGGCTGTCCGTCTGGTCGCGGTGACCGGGTTTCTCGTTGGTGCCGCGGCGCGGGTTCCTATCACATCACGGAACCCTCTCCCGCCGCGCTCAACCGAGGCCCGGAAGCATGTCGGACGTGAAGTCCCCGCCGTTTCAGAAGCTGCTGGTCGCCAACCGCAGCGAGATCGCCATCCGGGTGTTCCGCTCGGCGCACGAACTCGGCATCCGCACCGTCGCCATCTACTCGCACGAGGACCGGTTCGCCCTCCACCGCTTCAAAGCCGACGAGGCATATCAGGTCGGCAAGCCGGGCGAGCCGATTCGCGCGTACCTCGACATCCCGGGCATCGTCGCATTGGCCAAGCGCGTTGGGGTCGATGCGGTCCACCCCGGGTACGGCTTCCTGAGCGAGAACGCGGCGTTCGCGCGCGCCTGCGCCGACGCCGGCATCACGTTCGTCGGCCCGCGGCCGGCCGTGCTCGAGTCGTTAGGGGACAAGGTCGCGGCGCGGGCCATCGCGCAGAAGGCAAATGTCCCGGTCCTGTCCGGTGGCGATCACCCGCTCACCTCCATTGACGAGGCGCGCGCGCTCGCCGATAAGCTTGGTTACCCGGTCATCGTGAAGGCGTCGATGGGCGGCGGCGGGCGCGGGATGCGCGTCGTCCACTCCGCTGACAAGCTTCAGGAAGCCGTCGAATCCGCCCAGCGCGAGGCCGGGTCCGCGTTCGGCGTGCCGGACGTGTTCCTCGAAAAGTTCGTCGTCCGCGCCAAACACATCGAGGTGCAACTCATTGGCGACCGGCACGGCGGACTGGTTCACCTGTTCGAGCGCGATTGTTCCATCCAGCGCCGGCACCAGAAGGTTGTGGAACTCGCGCCTGCGCCGAACCTGCCCGCCGACGTGCGCAAGGGCATTCTCGACGCGGCGCTCGCGGTCGGGAATGCGTGTGGCATCGACAACGCCAGCACCGTCGAGTTCCTCTACGACACCGACGCCAAGACGTTTTACTTCATCGAGGTCAACCCGCGTATCCAGGTCGAGCACACCGTCACCGAGCAGGTGACCGGGCACGACATCGTGAAGTCGCAAATCCTCATCGCCAGCGGGCTGCCGCTGAACCACCCCCGCGTCTCCCTTGAGCAGGACAAGGTGAGCGTGCGCGGGTTCGCGATCCAGTGCCGCGTCACCACCGAAGACCCGGCGAACGGGTTCGTGCCCGACTACGGCCGGCTGAGCGCGTACCGCTCGAGCGGCGGCCCCGGGATTCGTCTCGATGCCGGCACCGCGTTCGGCGGCGCGGTCATCACCCCGTTCTACGATTCGCTACTCGTCAAGGTGACCGTCAACGGGCTGACGTTCGACGAGGCCGCGACGCGCACCGAACGCTGCCTGCAAGAGTTCCGCGTCCGCGGCGTGAAGACGAACATCCCGTTCCTGCTGAACCTGATCCACCACCCGCAGTTCCTCGCCGGCGACGTGACGACGCGGTTCCTGGACGAGAACCCGCAGTTGTTCCAGTTCACCGCCCGCCGCGACCGCGCTACCAAGCTGCTGTCGTATCTGGCCGAGGTGATCGTCAACGGGCACCCCGAAGTGCGCGAGAAACCGAAGGCTACGGCCCTGGCACCAGCGATTCCGGCCACAATTCCGCAAGCGGCTTTGCCCCAAGGGACACGCAACCGGTTCAAGCAACTCGGCGCAGCAAAATTCGCGCAATGGGCGCGCGAGCAAACCAAGCTGCTCGTGACCGACACCACGATGCGTGACGCCCACCAGTCGCTGTTCGCGACGCGGATGCGGACGTTCGACATGCTTGCCATTGCCGATCGCTACGCGCACGCTCATGCCGACCTCTTTTCGCTCGAAATGTGGGGCGGGGCGACCTTCGACACCGCGATGCGGTTCCTGAAAGAGTCCCCGTGGGACCGGCTCGCGCGGCTGCGCGAGAAGATCCCGAACATCCTGTTCCAGATGCTCGTGCGCGCCGCCAGCGCGGTCGGGTACACCAACTACCCGGACAACGTCGTCTACGAGTTCGTGCGGCTTTCGGCCGACGCCGGAATGGACTTGTTCCGCATCTTCGACGCCAACAACTGGCTGCCGAACATCGAACTCGGCATCAACGCCGTTCTCAAGACGAGCGCGATCTGCGAAGCCGCGATCTGCTACACGGGCGACATTCTCGACCCAAAGCGCGACAAGTACACCCTCACGTACTTCGTGAACCTCGCGAAGGAGCTTGAGAAGCGCGGCACGCACTTCCTCGCGATCAAGGACATGGCTGGTCTGCTCAAGCCCTACGCGGCGAAGCGGCTGGTGAAGGCGCTCCGCGAGGCGGTCGGCGTGCCGATCCACTTCCACACCCACGACACCGCCGGCGGGCAGATCGCCTCGTACATGATGGCCGCCGAGGAGGGCGTCAGCGTCGTGGACTGCGCGTTCGCCCCGATGAGCGGGAACACCGCGCAGCCGTCGCTCAACGCACTGGTCGAGGCCGCCCGCTTCACCCCGCGTGACACCGGGCTGTCATTCGACGCCCTTCAGGAGACGGCGAACTACTGGGAAGGCGTCCGCAAGCTGTACTCGCCGTTCGAAACCGGTCAGCTCGCCAGTTCGTCAGAAGTCTACCTCCACGAGATGCCCGGCGGGCAGTACGCGAACCTCTATCAGCAAGCGCAGTCTCTCGGCGTCGGCGACCGCTGGCCCGAAGTCGGCCGGATGTACGCGGCCGTGAACAAGCTGTTCGGCGACATCGTGAAAGTCACCCCGACGTCGAAGGTCGTGGGCGACATGACGCTGTTCATGCTCGCCAACAACCTGACGCCGGACATGGTGCTCGACCCGAAGCGGGAGATCGCGTTCCCCGAGTCGGTGGTCGAGTTCTTCGAGGGCAAGCTCGGCCAACCGCCCGGCGGGTTCCCCGCGGCGCTCCAGGCGCGCATCCTACGCGGCCGCAAGCCTTTTACCGACCGCCCGGGCGCGACGCTCCCGCCGGCCGACTTCGGCAAGGCGAAAGCCGACCTCGAAACGAAGCTCCGCCGCCCGCCGAGCGCGCAGGATGTCATCTCGTACCTCCTGTATCCCAAAGTCTTCGCCGACTTCGCCGAGGCGCAGGCCAAGTACTCGGACCTCAGCGTGCTGCCGACGTCGGCGTTTTTCTTCGGCCTCCACAAGGGCGAAGAGGTGAGCATCGAAATCGAGCCGGGCAAGACGCTCATCATCAAGTTCCTCACCGTGGGCGAACCGCAGCCGGACGGGCGGCGGGTCGTGTACTTCGAACTCAACGGCCAGCCGCGCGAGGTGCCGGTCGCCGACAAGACGCTCGGCGCGGGCGCGGTGAAGGCCCGCGCGAAGGCCGACGCGGGCAACGCCAAGCACGTCGCCGCGCCGATGCCGGGCGCGGTCGTCGCGGTCGCCGTCGCGGTCGGCGACGAACTCGCCGCCGGTCAGAAACTCCTGACCCTGGAGGCGATGAAGATGGAAACGACCCTCTACGCCGAGCGCGCGGGCAAGGTGGCCGAGGTGCTCGTCCGCCCCGGCACGCAGGTCGAGGGCGGCGATTTGGTGTTGCGCTTCGAGTAGCCGTCAGCGGCTAATTTGTGAACGGATGGCCATATTGATATTGTGTGCGCTAAATTTGCGGAAGTCAAGCGACTGGTGGAAATTTTTCCAGATTCAGCCTTGAGGTGACGAACATGCTGACGCTGTCACTCGTTCTGGTCGCGCTGGCGGCCGACCCCGCGCCGGTCATCTCGTCGCCGGTCGGCACCGGCAAGAAGGGGTTCGCCGGCGACGGCGGCCCGGCCGACAAGGCGGAACTCGACCAGCCGTTCGACGTCGCCTTCGACAAGGACGGCAACCTGTACTTCTCCGACACGAACAACCACCGCGTCCGGAAGGTCGATGCGAAGACGAAGATCATCACCACCGTCGCGGGCAACGGCAAAAAGGGCTTCGGCGGCGACGGCGGGAAGGCCACCGACGCGAGTTTGAACGAACCTTACGGCATCGAACTCGACGCAACCGGCAACCTGTTCATCGTCGATCGGCTCAACTACTGCGTCCGCAAGGTGGACGCGAGCGGGATCATTTCGACGGTCGCGGGCACCGGCGGGAAGAGCGGATACGGCGGCGACGACGGCCCGGCCGACAAGGCACTGCTGGTCGAGCCGAACGGCATCTGTCTGGACGGGGCGGGGAAATTGTTCATCGCCGACGTGGCCGGGCATCGCGTCCGCGTCGTCGATCTGAAGACCGGCACCATCGGCACGCTCATCGGCACCGGAAAGGGCGAGACCGCCGGCCCCGGCGCGCTCAAGGGCAAGACGACCCTCGGTCCGCGCGCCGTCGCGTTCCATGACGGCAACCTGTACGTGGTCGAGCGGAACGGGCACTGCGTGTACACGATCAACCTCGCCACGCAAACGATCGAGCGGTTCGCGGGCACCGGCAAGAAGGGGTACACCGGAGACGGTGGGAAGGCGCTCGACGCCACGTTCGACGGGCCGAAAGAGATTGACATCGACAAGGACGGCAACGTCTACATCGTGGACACCGAGAACGAGGCCATCCGGCGGATCGACGCGAAGACGGACGTCGTCACGACGGTGGCGGGCAAGGGCCGGACGAAGACGCCGGGGCTCGGCGACGGCGGACCGGCGACTGCGGCGACGCTCGGCCGCCCGCACGGCGTCGCGGTCGGCCCGGACGGGGCACTTTACATCGGCGACACCAACAGCCACCGCATTCGGAAGGTGAAGTGAATTCGTCTTGCCGCGTGCGCGTCGCGGGCGCGCGTTCCCGCGACGCGCACGCGGCTCCGCGCTCAACCATTGATCAAATAGCCGGCCACGAACGCCAGCACCACCAGCACGACGACGGCGACCATCAGTAAGGTCGCCTTCTGCGGGCTGATGACGATATTCTGCGCCGGCTCTGTGACGCTCAGCGCGTCCGCGCCGGACACGGGCTTCGGCTTCTTCTTCCGCTCCTCCGGCTCGACCGGGGCCTTGGTCTTGCCGAGGATGTCGTCCATATTGCCTTCGAACAGCGGGCGGTCGTTCGGGTCGGACGGGAGCGGCTTCGCGGCGGGTTTGGCCGGGGGCGGGGGCGACGCGGGCAGTTTCGGCTTTGCGGCCGGTTTGGGCGCGTCGGCCCGCGGCTTATCGACCGGCGGCGGGGCGACCGCGGCCGGCGGGGCCATCTCCGTCGCGCCGCGGCCCAGCGCCGCCTCCACGTCGTCGAGGCTCATGCGCTCGGTCCGCTCGTTCTGCTCCTCGGGCACCGGCACGGTGATGCTGTACCCGCAGTGCGGGCACGTCGTCTCCGTCCCGGCCTTCCGGGTGGCGATGCCGAGCAGGCGGTTGCAGTACGAGCAGCGGAAACGGATGGGCATTACCGATCTCCGGCCAACGGCGGGGCAGGGCGGCGGTTATGCAGAGTATACCCGCGCCGCGCTTGATCTGCGAGGGTCGCGCGCGGACAATTGAGATGCCCGCGACCCGCACGGAGCTTTCCCGATGACCCCGCGCCGCTCCCGCCTCTGGTTCACCGCCGCGTTGGTCGTCGGCTGCGCCGCCGCGACCGCCCGCGGGCAGGTCGAGGTCGTCATCCTCCGCGACGGCTTCGTGGTGCAGGGTGTACCGCAGCAGCAGACGGACAAGGTGCTCGACAAGGCCACCGGGCAGATGGTGTCGGTGGTCAAGAGTACCGGATACCGGATCGTCAACGAGGGGCCGAAGACGACCGTCTTCAGCGTCCACTTCGAGCAGAAGGGGGCGGCCGTCGCCCCGGAGACCAAGCTCCGGCCGCAGTACAAGGGGTACTCGCAAAGCTTCCGGCTGAAGGGGAGCGGCGAGCTTCCCGGCGGGAACATCATCAAGACCTCCGACTTCGACGCCCGGTGGGTGCGAAAGATCCACATCCAGCCGCCCGACGCCGGGCTGACCCTGGTCGAGCAGCAGGTCGTGTGGATGGACCCGTACTGGCTGATGCTCGTCTCGCCGACGCACAAGTGGCGGGTGGCATACCGCACGACGGAGTGGGATCCGAAGGAGATCCGCAAACTGTTGCTGACGCACCCGGAACTGGCCGAGCCGGACGGCAAGTGCGACCCGCTCAAGCGGCTCGGCCTGGCCCGGTTCATGCTCGAAGCCGGGTGGCTCCAGTTCGCCAAGGACGAGCTCGCCCGGCTGACGCGCGACCACCCCGCGGAACTGTCCAACGACGCCAAGGAGGCGCACGAGAAGCTGCTCAAGGACATCGACCAGTTGACCGCGGAGCGGTACGCGCGGGAGGCCGAGCTGTCGCTCGCCGCCGGGCGGTATCAGTACACGCTCGATCTGCTCAAGAACTTCCCCGAGAAGAACGCCGGGGCCAAGGAGGTGGCCCGCGTCGCCAAGGTGACCGCCGACCTCAAGGCGGGGCAGGAGCGGTACGACAGCGGCCGCCGGCTGCTCCGCGGGGTGATCGACGAGGCGCGCGGGATGACCGCCGTCAACGCCCGCGTCGCGGCCGCCGGCGGGCTGGCGCTGGCGTTGTGGTCGCCCCCGAAGGAGGCGACCGGCCAGCAACTCGACCTCGCGACCGCCGCCGAGCGGGTGTACGCCGAGCTTCACCAGGACTCGGCCGCCCGCATCGAGACGTTCGTGACGATGGCCGCGGAGGCCGAGCGGGCGCGGGCCGCCGGTCGCGCCCCGACCAAGACGCCGGAGGAACTCCTGGCGGTGGCGGTCAGCGGGTGGGCGCGGGGGAAGAACGGGGCGACCACCGAACCGGACCGCGCCTGGAAGCTGTGGTCGGCCCGCGAGTCGGTGCTGGCGTACCAGCGGGGCGAGTCGCTCAACGAGCGGAACGCCGTCCTCGGCCGGTACAAGATGAACATCAAGCTCGACACCGACGAGCTGGCGCAGATCATCTCGCTGCTGCCGCCGGCCGCCCCGGAAGACCTCGACAACCGCAGCGGCAAGCAAATTCCGCTCGGCAACCTGAAGGACAGCGGCATCTACCGCCGTCAGACGCTGCCGCTCGGCGGGTTCGCGCAGGGGCTGGATTACCTGGTGCGGCTGCCGCCGGAGTACCACCACGGCCGCGCGTACCCGGTGCTCGTGGTGCTGCCCAGCCCCGGGGCCGACGGGCAGGAGTTCCTCGCCCCGCTGATCGCCGAGGCCGACCGCCACGGGTACATCCTGGTGGTGCCGGAGCGGGCCGGGCAGTTCTTCGGCAAGGCGTGGGATTGGAAAGGCGAAGACCACGTGTACGTGACCGCGGCGCTGCGCGACACGGTGCGGCACTTCACCGTGGACAACGACCGGGTGTTCCTGCTGGGCGTCGGCGACGGGGCGAACATGGCGATGGACGTGGGGCTGTCGCACCCGGACCTGTTCGCCGGGGTGATCCCGATCTGCCCGGTGCCGAAGTGGAACGGGATGTTCATGTACTACTGGCAGAACGGGTACAAGCTGCCGTTTTACGCGGTCACCGGCGAGTCGGCGGGCGACTCCATCACCAACCTGAAGCGGGTCTACGACGGGTGGATGCAGGCCGGCTACCCGGCGATGATGACGGTGTACAAGGGCCGCGGGGTGGAGTGGTACTCGGCCGAGACGCCGGTGTTCTTCGAGTGGATGGCGCGGAAGACGCGGGCGCACCCGGCCGCGACCCTGTCCGGCGTCAACGCCGTCGTACGCAAGCCGTGGATGACGCAGCGGGAGACGGACAACCACTTCTACTGGCTACAGGTGGACGAGATCGCGCCGGCGAACCTGCAGCGGGCCAACGGCGGCAACATCCCGGCGGAGTTGAGCGGCGACATCCGCGGCAACAACGACATCGTGGTGACGAGCCGCGGGGTGAAGAAGCTGACGCTGTGGCTGAGTTCGGACTTGATCGACTGGTCGAAGCCGGTGCGGGTGCGGGTGAACGGCGGCATCCCGCCGGGGTACATGCCGAAGGTGCTCCAGCCGAGCCTGGACGTGCTGCTGGAGGACTACTACGACCGCGGCGATCGCCGCATGCTGTTCCTCAACAAGATCGAGTGTACGACGATCCCGTAAGTGATTGTTGATTGAGAACCGCGTAGGTGGTAGCCCCTCACCCGGCCTCGAAGACTCGGCCGACCTCTCCCCAGCGGGGAGAGGTGCATCCGCGGATGCGCCAATCTCAGCGGCGCGTTTAACATAAGCGGCTCACCGGATGGACCTCTCCCCGCTGGGGAGAGGTCGGCGGCCGCTTTGGGCCGCCGGGTGAGGGGCTGCCACCTCCGCGGCTTCTCAATTCCGCGACTCAGCGCAACGATGCTTACCCGAAGATGTACGCGTCCTCGATCGTGCGCTGTGTCGTCAGCGTCGCGGCAATCCCGTGACTGCCGAAGATGTCGCCGTCGTAGTACGTCAAGCTCGCCCGGCCGTCCTCGCTGAACGTCGCACCGCTGAGGGTCACCCGCCCGGCGAAACTGGCGGCGGTGATCTCCGCTTCGTCCTCGTTTCGCCAGTCGTTTGCTCCCTCCAACATCTGCTCGGCCAACTGCAAACGAAGCGCGTATTCGTTCGCGGCGAGCCACGCGAACGCCTCACGCATTGCGACCGGGACAGCGCCGCGGGGGCAATCGACCGAAATCTCAGCTCGCGCACCTTCGACCGTCACCCATTCGCATTTCCACTCGTTGAACTCAGCGTTCCACACCAGCCGGCCCAACACCGGGTCGTCGAACGGCTCCATCGGGTCACCCCGCTTCCTTTTCGCTCGCGTCGGCGAACGCCTTCTTGAACGCCTTCAGGTGCGCCGCCAGCAGCGGCTTCAACCGCGCCGCGTCCAGGTGGTGCGCCGCCGACAGCCACAGCTTGAGCGCCTCCGTGCCGTTGTTGCGGTCGCCTTCGACGGCCGCGTCGCCGAAGCCCTCGAACTGTGACACCTTCGCGGCGCCGCGGCGGCCGGTGAACCACACCTCCAGCGCGTCGCTCTCCTTCGTCTTGAGCCGCGCCCAGAACCGCTTCGCCCCGGCCGGGTACACCGTGACGGCGTCGCGCGTATCCCACTTGAAGTCCAGTGCCGGGTCGATGTCGCGGAGCAGTTTCACCAGTCGCGGCAGTAAGTCGCGATCCCACTTCGCCCCGCGGCCGACCGGGAAGCCCTTGTCGCCGAGGTGCCACTTCTCGCCGTCCTTCTTCCACGGCATGTTCGCTTCGACGCTCGCCGCCGTCGTGTCAGTACGCCTCTGTACAATTCCGACCGCCTGCTGCACGAACTCGCGGAACGCCGGGGTGTCGATGTCGGCCCGCTTGTGGACGGTGATGGTCACCGTCTGCCAACCGGTCTGGTTGGCGACCTCGACGCGGTTGGCGTCGCGCGAGTAGCCCTCCAACCCGGGCGTGTCCGAAAGCGGCGGGATCGCCAGCTTCGCGGCCAACGCATCCTGCTTGAACGGCCGCCCGGGCAGCGGAAACACGAGCTTGAAGTACGCCTCGTGCCCGGTCATCGCGTGCAGGAACCAGCCGTCGGCCTTTCGCGGCGCGGGAATCTCGACGATGCTGCGGTGGTTCCACTTCGTTTCGGGGAATGTCCCGAGTTCGTGAATCAGGTCGATCGCCCACCCGAGTGCGTCGCCGTCCCACTTCACGGCTTTCCCGGTGGTGGTGACGCGATCGTGGGTATGCCAGCGGCGGCCGTCGGCCTCCCACGGCAGCTTCTGATCCTTGCCGACGTCCTCCAGTTCGATGTCGCCCTTCCGCGCCGCGAGCGCTTTTTTGGCGTCAAACTTTGCCCGCTCCGCGTGCGGCCCGGCTTCCAAAACGCCCTTCAGAATGCGCCCGGTGTGCGTGGGCGCGCCCGCGTCGAACTGTGCGACCACATCCTCGGGCGTGCCGCAGGCGACCACGCGCCCGCCGCCGGTGCCCGCCTCCGGCCCCATGTCGATGATCCAGTCGGCGGTCTTGATGACGTCGAGGTTGTGCTCGACGGTCACGACCGTGTTGCCCAGATCGACCAGCCGTTGCAGCACTTCGAGCAGCTTGCGGATGTCGTCGAAATGGAGGCCGGTTGTCGGCTCGTCGAGCAGGTAGAGCGTGCGCCCGGTGCTCGGGCGGGCGAGTTCGGCCGCGAGCTTCACTCGCTGGGCCTCACCGCCGCTCATCGTCGGCGCGGACTGGCCCAGCGCCATGTACCCGAGCCCAACGTCCTCCAGGGTTTGCAGGATGTGGCGGATCTTCGGGATGTTGCCGAACAGTTCCAGCGCCTCGGATACGCGCATGTTGAGTACGTCGGCAATGCTCTTGCCGTGGTAGCGCACCGCGAGCGTCTCGGGGTTGTACCGCGACCCCTTGCACGTGTCGCACTCGACCCACACGTCCGGGAGGAAGTGCATTTCGATGACTTTCTGGCCCATCCCCTCGCACGCGTCGCAGCGCCCGCCCTTTTGGTTGAAGGAGAAGCGCCGCGGGTGGTAGCCGCGGACCTTCGACTCGGGCATGCGGGCGAACAGCTCGCGGATCAGGTCGAACACGCCGGTGTAGGTGGCCGGGTTGCTCGACGGCGAGTTCCCGATCGGGTCCTGATCGACGTTGATGATCTTGTCGATGTGCTCCAGCCCCAGAATGTCGTCGTGCGCGGCCCCGGCGGTGCGGGCGCGGTGCAACTTGCGCGCGAGCGTGTTGTACAGCACCTCGTTGACGAGCGACGACTTACCCGAGCCGCTCACCCCGGTCACCGCGACGAACGCGCCGAGCGGCAGGTGGACGGTGACGTTCTTGAGGTTGTGCTGCCGCGCCCCGATGATGCTGAGCGCGACCCCGGCGGGTGCGAGTTCGGCGACTTCTGCGTCGGTGAGACCTACCCCCCCCGGCCCCCCCTCCCTGAAGGGAAGGGGGGAGTCGGCGCTTTGCTCCTCACTTCGCTTATCGGCGCGCGAAGGTTTTTTCTCCCCCTTCCCTTCAGGGAGGGGGGCCGGGGGGGGCGGTTTCGGAGCCGTGCGGCGGTTGGTCGGAACGGGAATCGCCAGCCGCCCGCTCAGGTACTTGCCGGTCAGCGACTCGGGCGACTTCGCCACCTGCTTGGGCGTGCCGCTGGCGGTCACCTCGCCGCCGCGGTCGCCGGCCCCGGGGCCGAAGTCGAGCAGGTGGTCGGCCGCCGCGATCACCTCGCGGTCGTGCTCGACCACCACCAGTGTGTTACCGAGGTCGCGCAGGCGCTGAAGCGCTTGCAGTAATCGCTCATTGTCGCGCGGGTGCAACCCGATGGTCGGCTCATCGAGAACGTACAGCACGCCGGTCAGCCCGCTGCCGATCTGCGACGCCAGCCGGATGCGCTGCGCCTCGCCGCCGCTGAGCGTCGGCCCCTGCCGGCCGAGCGAGAGGTAATCCAGCCCGACGTCCACGAGGAACTTGAGCCGCGACGAGATCTCGCGCAGCACCTCGCCCGCGACCTGCCGGTCGGTCTTCGTCAGCTTCAGCGTGTCGAACAGGCCGAGCGTGTCGCCCAGCGACTTCGCACACAATTCCCCGAGGGTGAGGTTGGCGAAGCGGGTGGCCGCGGCGTCCGAGCGGATGCGCGCGCCGTGGCAGGCGGTGCAGGGCACCTCGTCCACGAGGTGTTCGAGCCGCGCGCGATACGCGACGGACACCCGCGACGCCTCGTCCACCGCCGGGAACAGCCCCTTGTATTGGAACTTGGGGATTGCGGATTGCGGATTGCGGATTGCGGATTCCGAAGCCGCTTTCTTGCTCTTCTTGGCTTTGGATTCCGAACTCCGCACTCCGAGTTCCGCACTCAACATGATCCACGCGTCGCCGGTGCCGTGCAGCACCGCCCGCCGGTGCGCCGGGTCGAGTTCGTCGAACGGCTTATCGAGCGAGAACCCGACGTGCTTCGCCAGCGCCTCGGCGAACGGCAGCCACGGCGACCCGGGCGCGAGCGACGGCCACGCCGCGACTCCCCCGGCGCGCAGTGAAGTGCTGGTGTCGCCGAGCAGCAGGTTGGCGTTCGCCCCGCGCTGCACGCCCAACCCCTCGCACGTCGGGCACCACCCGAGCGGGCTGTTGAACGAGTAGTTGTGCGGGCTGAGCGGCTCGAAGCTCAGGTTGCAGTGCTCGCACGCGAGGTGCTGCGAGAACTTCTCCACCCGCCACTTGTCTTCCGGCGTGTCCGCTTCAACGTAGGCGATGTGCATGACCCCGCGGCCGAGGTCGAGCGCCTGCTCGACGGCCTCCGCGATCCGCGTCCGCGTGCCCGGCCGCACCACGTTGCGGTCCACGACCACTTCGACGTTGTGCTTGCGGCGGTGGTCGATCTGCGGCGGCTCTTCGATGGTGTAGGTCTGGCCGTTCACTCTCATGCGAGTGTAGCCGGCGCGGCGGATCTCCTCCCACAGCGTGTCGTACTTCTCCTGGCCCTTGCGCTCGAGCGGGGCCATGATGTAGAGCTTCGTTCCCTCCGCGAGCGACAGCACCTTGTCCACGATCTCGTCGGCGGTCTGCGTGCCGACCGGCCGGCCGCATTTCGGGCAGTGCCGCTGGCCGAGCCGCGCGTAGAGGATGCGGAGGTAGTCGTAAATCTCGGTGACCGTGCCGACGGTGCTTCGCGGCGACTTGCTGGTCGTCTTCTGCTCGATGCTGATCGCCGGCGACAGCCCGGTGACGTGCTCCACCTTCGGCTTCTGCACCTGCCCGAGGAACTGCCGCGCGTAGCTCGACAGACTCTCGACGTACCGCCGCTGACCTTCTGCGTAGATGGTGTCGAGCGCGAGCGACGACTTGCCCGAGCCGGAGGGGCCGCAGAATACCGTCATCTTCTCGCGCGGCAACTTCGCCGACACGTTCTTCAGGTTGTGCTGGCACGCCCCCTCCACGCACAGGTGCGTGATGTACTCCTGCTTCGCCGGTTGTGCCTTGCTTTTCGCTTTCGGTGTTTTGGCGACCGCTTTTTTCGACGGCTCGAGGATCGGGGCGAGCGCCTGGCCGGTATAGGACTCCATGCACTTCGCAATGGCTTCGGGCGGGCCGACGGCGACCACTTGCCCGCCGCCCGCACCGCCTTCCGGTCCCATGTCGATGAGCCAGTCGGCGGTTTTCACCACGTCCAGGTCGTGCTCAATGACGAGGACCGTGTTGCCCTGCGCCGCGAACCCGTGCAGCACTTCGAGCAGCTTGCGGACGTCCTCGAAGTGCAACCCGGTGGTCGGCTCGTCGAGGATGTAGAGCGTCTTGCCGGTGTTGCGGCGGACGAGTTCTTTCGCCAGTTTGATCCGTTGTGCCTCGCCGCCCGAGAGGGTTGGGGAGGGCTGGCCGAGCTTGATGTAGTCCAACCCGACGTCGTGGAGCGTCTGCACCATCTGCCGAACCTTGGGGACGTGCTCGAAGTGCTCCAGCGCCTGTGCGACCTCCATTTCGAGCACGTCGTGAATCGTCTTCCCGCGATACTTCACCTGAAGCGTCTCGCGGTTGAACCGGCGGCCCTCGCAGACGGGGCATTGCACCCACACGTCGGCCAGAAAGTCCATTTCGAGCTTGTTCGAGCCGTTCCCCTCGCACGCCTCGCACCGGCCGCCCGGTTTGTTGAACGAGAACCGTCCCGGGGCGTACCCGCGGACCTTCGCGTCGGGCATTTCGGCGTACAGCGAGCGGATTTCGTCCCACAGCTTGATGTAGGTCGCCGGGTTCGACCGCGGGGTGCGGCCGATCGGCGTTTGGTCGATGTCGATGACCTTGTCGATGTGCTCCGCGCCCTCGATCCCGTCGCACATTTGGCCCGCGCTCGCCTCGATCTCGTCGGTCGCTTCTTCCTCGTCGCCGTCGCCGTGAACGCTTTCCGCGTGCATCTGGGTGCGCAGGACGTCGTTGATCAATGAGGATTTGCCGCTCCCGCTCACCCCGGTCACGCAGACGAACAGCCCGAGCGGGATCTCGACCGTGACGTCCTTGAGGTTGTTGTGCCGCGCCCCGACGATCCGCAGCACCTTCTCGCCCGGCTTCCGGCGCTCCTTCGGAATGGCGATCGTCTTCGTGCCGGTCAGGTACTGAGCGGTGAGGCTCCGCGGTTGGGCGAACACCTCGGCCGGCGTCCCCGCGGCGACCACCTCGCCGCCGCGCACCCCGGGGCCGGGTCCGAAATCGACCAGGTAATCCGCGGCACGCATCGTGTCCTCGTCGTGTTCGACCACGAGGACCGTGTTGCCCATGTCCCGGAGGCGTTCGAGAGACGCGAGCAGGCGGGCGTTGTCGCGCGGGTGCAGCCCGATGCTCGGCTCGTCCAGCACGTACAGCACGCCGACCAGCCCGCTGCCGATCTGCGACGCCAGGCGAATGCGCTGGGCTTCGCCGCCGCTCAGCGTCGGCGCGGAGCGGTCGAGGGTGAGGTAGTGCAGCCCGACGTTCAGCAGGAACCCGAGCCGGGCGCGGATTTCCTTCATCAGCTCGCCGGCGACGACCTTCGACGTGTCCGGCAGGCCCTTTTCGTACTGGTCGAACCACGGCATCAGGTCGCCGATGGGCGTGTGGCCGACCTCGACGAGCGTGCGGCCGCTGACCCGCACCGCTCTTGCTTGTGGGTTGAGCCGCTGGCCGTCGCACTCCGGGCAGCGGACCATCCGCATGTATTTTTCGAGCCGCATCCGCTGCGGCCCGGGCGCGGCCTTCTTGAACTGCGCCAGCAACTGCGGGACGATCCCCTCCCACTTTCCGCCGTGCTTCCACACCTTCCCGCCGCGTTGCTTCCACTCCCACACGATATGTTGGTCACCGCTCCCCTGCAAAATGAGGTGCTGGTGAGTCGCGGGGAGCTTCTGCCACGGGGTTTTCAGATTGATGCCGAGCGACTTGCCGACGCCCTCGAAGATGTGCTTCCGCCACCGACCCATGCCCTTCAGAGACCCGATGAGCGGCACCGCGCCGTCGTAGAAGCTGAGGGCCGGGTCCGGGATGAGCAGGTCGGCGTCGAAGGTGTAGAGGGTGCCAAGCCCGTCACACGCCGGGCACATGCCGTGCGGGCTGTTGAAGCTGAACAGTTGCGGCGTCGGCGGCTCGTAGCTGATGTTGCAGTGTGTGCAGGCGTAGTGCGCGGAGAGGAGGATGTCGCCCGACGCGCCCGAAGAACCCACCCCCCCGGCCCCCCTCCCTGCAGGGAGGGGGGAGTCCGGCATCGACGGCTCGTTATCGTCGTCCACGCGCGAGGGTTTTTTCTCCCCCCTCCCTGCAGGGAGGGGGGCCGGGGGGGTGGGTTCTTCGACCGAGATGATCAGATTCCCCTCGGCCAGGCCGAGCGCCTGCTCGACCGCCTCCGCGATCCGCACCCGGCCTTTCGGGTCGGCCTTGAGGCGATCCACCACGATCTCGATCGTGTGCTTGATCCGCTTGTCGAGCTTCAGGTCGTCCGTGAGTTTCACCACCTGGCCATCGACCCGGGCGCGGACGTATCCGCGCTTCACCATGTCCGCGAAGAAGTCCTTGAACTCGCCCTTCTGCCCGCGCACGACCGGGGCGAGAAGCTGGAACCGCGTGCCTTCCGGCAGCGCCAGGATGCGGTCGATGATTTGCTCGCGGGTCTGCGCGGTGATCGGCCGCCCGCACTTAACGCAGTGCCCTTGCCCGAGCCGCGCGTAGAGCACGCGGAGGAAGTCGCTGACCTCCGTGATCGTGCCGACGGTGCTCCGCGGGTTGCGGCCGGCGGTCTTCTGCTGGATGGACACCGCCGGCGACAGCCCGCCGATGTAATCGACGTCCGGCTTCGGGAGTTGGCCGAGGAACTGCCGGGCGTAGCTCGACAGGCTCTCGACGTACCGCCGCTGGCCCTCCGCGTAGACGGTGTCGAACGCGAGCGACGACTTGCCGCTGCCGCTCACCCCGGTGAACACGATCAGTTTGTTTCGCGGCAGGGTGACGCTGACGCCGCGCAGGTTGTGCTCGCGCGCGCCACGAACGACGATCGTCTGAGTGTCCATGTGCCCGGAAACCCTTCCTGAGTCAGCGCGAGGCGCGGCGGGGCGAAAGACGGGTACAGATGGTTAGTATACAGGGAATTGGATTGCGAGGGAAGTGGAACCGCGAAAGTGGGAATCGGTTAACCCCGCCCTCACGAAGTGCGGTATAGTCGAATTCCAGCCCCGCGACGAGTTTTCGTCGGGTTCGGGAACTCTCTGCCCACATCCCACGTCCGAATGGTGGAGGGCCGTGAACGACGACGACCGCCGGCTCATCGCGGATTGTCTGGGCGGCAGGCGAGATGCCTTCGGTGAGTTGGTATCTCGTTACCAGGCAAGGTTATACAACGCCGCGCTGCGACTGGTTCCTACCCCCGATGACGCCGCGGATGTCGTTCAGGACGCGTTCCTGAACGCCTACCAGTCGTTGCATTCGTTCAAGGGCGACGCCGAGTTTTTTACCTGGCTGTACCGGATCGCGTTCAACACCGCGATCAGCCTCAAGCGAAAAAAACGGCCGTCGGTGAGCCTGGAGGCTCACACCGGGGATGCTCGGATCGACCCGCCCGACGAGTCGGAGTATGTGAAGCCCGGGACGGCGCTGGAGCGAACCGAGGACGAGCGGCAACTGGCGGAGGCCATAGCGAGATTGTCGCCTGAGCACCGCGAAGTTCTGCTGATGAAGGATATTGATGGCTTGAAGTACGAGGATATCGCGGAGATACTCCGGGTGCCGATCGGGACGATCCGCAGCCGCCTGCACCGCGCCCGGTTGGAGTTGCGAGATTTGCTCGTCCCACTGGAAGACCGCGGGACCGACGAGCGGCCCGTGCCCCGAGTGCTGAGTTCGCCCGCGATTGGCGATGCGCCGGAGCCGATGGAGACAGCCGAAACGACCGATACGCCCACCCGCCCGCGGAGCGTAACCCCGCCGGGGATTGCCGCGGGGCAGGCGGAACCCGAACACCAAGCCCCGTCCGCCCGCGCCCGGCGCGCGAAGCGGACGGACTGACGACCGACGACGAACATGATTCCCGCCGACCAACACGAACTGATCGCGGCCGCCGTGGACGGGGAACTGTCCGCGACCGAGACGCGCGCGTTCCGCCGGTTGCTCGACTCGTCGGCCGAGGCCCGAGCGCTCTTCGCCAAGCTGAAGGCCGACCGCGACCGCGTCCGCGCGCTGCCCCGCGTCGCCCCGCCAGCCGACCTGCAAGCTCGCATCCTGAAGCGGATTGCCGCCTCCACGCCCGCGCCCGTCGTGAACCCCGCCCGGCCGCGCATGGCCGAACCCGCCCGCCGCGCCATGCCCGTCTGGGTGCCGGTCGCGGCCGCGGCGAGCCTGCTCCTGAGCGTCACGGCGGTGTCGTTCGCGTTCTACAACGGCCGCACACGCACCGGCACCGAGTCCGCCAAGAACCCGTATTCGGACGCGCTGCCCGCGACCGCGGCCGGCACGTCCGCGGTGCCGTCGCCCACCGCCGCGCCGCGCCCGGTGCCGGCCGACCCGGACGCCGTGGCCCGCGTCGATGTGTCGCCGGTCCCGCCGGCCGCGCCGTCCCGCCCGGTCGCGCCGGAGGCCGTTGCGATCGCGCCGGAGCCGCGCCCGGTCCGCCCGGACTTCATCGGCGCGCCGCCGCTGCCGCCGATCCCGCCGCTGGACTTCATCAAGGCCCGCGTCCCGTTCCTGCGCCCGGTCGCCGACCTCGACCGCGACGACACGCGGCAGGAACTCGCGGACGAGTTGGGCCGCGAGCCGACGGCCTACCGGCTCGACCTGTTCGTTCGCGACACCGCCCGCGGCGTCGAACTCTTCCAGAACACCGCGAAGGCCGCCGGGCTGACGCTCCACGCCGACGCGACCACACTCGGCCGCCTCAAGAACAAGCAGGTCGCGACGGTCGTGGTGTACACCGAATCGTTCACCGCGGCGGAACTGTCCGGGCTGTTCGCGAAACTCGCCGCCGAAGACACCAAGTATTCGCCGCGCGTGTGCGACTCGCTCCACGCCCTCCCGGCCGTCAGCGCCGACGAGAAGGAACTGAGCCGGGTGCTTGGCGTCAACGTGGGGCTGTTCAAGCGGCCGACCGGCAGCGGGGCGGGGCAGGGGACCGACCGCGGCGACAAGAACGTGAGCGCCGGGACGATCGACAGCGTGTCCAAGTCGCTCAACGGGACCGCCCCGAAGCCCGGCGAGCAGACGGCCGTGCTGCTGACGTGGCAGTCGGACCCGGCCTGGACCAAGCCCGCCGCGTCGGCCGAAGTGAAGCAATACCTCGCCAAGCGCGGCCCGCGCAAGCCGGGCGCGGTGCCGGCGGTCGTCGTCATCCGCGCCGCCGGCTGACGCCACGGCCGGCGCGCCACATCCACCCGCCGTAACCCGTTCGTAACGGCCGCTTCGGCCCGCAATCCCTTCCCGCCTCACCCTCGTCATAATGGCAGCGTTCCGGTCGCGGCCGGGCCGTACTCCTTTTTGGAGCGGCCGTGAAGCCCGGCTTTGCGGGCGACAGGTCGCGAGTACAGATGAGGTGTGCCATGCGGTTCCTGCGATTCGCTCTCCCCGCGTTCCTCGCGCTGTCGTGCGTGAGTTCGGCGTCCGCGGCCGGCCTGCTCATCCCCGCGGACAAGCAGCTCCCGCCGCTCGCGATGGTAAACCACAAGGTGAATGTGGCCATCGACGAGCAGGTGGCGGTGACCACCGTCGAGCAGACGTTCCGCAACCACACCGACCGCAACCTCGAAGCCACATACCTGTTCCCGGTGCCCAAAGGGGCCAACGTGGACAAGTTCACGATGTGGGTGGACGGGAAGGAACTCGGCGGCGAGTTGCTCGACGCCAAGCACGCGAACCAGGTTTACACCGACATCGTCCGCCGGACGCAAGACCCGGGGCTGCTCGAATACCTCGGCAACAGCCTGATGCGGCTGCGGGTGTTCCCGATCCCGCCGAAGGGCGACCAGAAGGTGAAGATCTCCTACAAGTACGTCGCGCCCAAAGACGGCAGTGTGATCGAGTACATCTACCCGCTCAAGACCGACGGCAAGGCGACCCGGACGCTCGAAGAGTTCTCGGTGAACCTCACCATCAAGTCGCGCAACGCGGTGCAGAACGTGTACAGCCCGACGCACGCGATCACCACCGTTCGCAAGAGCGACAAGGAGGTGAACGTCACCTTCGAGCGCGCGCAAGCACTGCTCGACAAGGATTTTCAGCTCTTCTACGGCTTCGGCGACAAGGACATCGGGCTGACGCCGCTGCTGCACAAGCCGATCACGGCCGAAGACGGCTATTTCATGTTCCTGGTGTCGCCGCAACTGGAGGCCGAGAAGAAGCGCGTCCCGCGTGATCTGGTGCTGGTGCTCGACACGTCGAGCAGCATGTCCGACATCAAGATGCAGCAGGCGAAGAAGGCGCTGAAGTTCTGCCTGGGTCAGCTCAAGCCGGAAGACCGGTTCGGCGTGCTGAAGTTCTCGACCACGGTCACGCCGTTCCGCGACAAACTCATGGAGGCCAACAAGGACTACCTGGACGCGGCGGCGAAGTGGGTGGACGGGCTGAAGACCAGCGGCGGCACCGCGATCCTCCCGGCTCTCGAAGACGCGCTCGCGATGCGCTCCGAAGACCCGAGCCGGCCGTTCACGCTGGTGTTCTTCACCGACGGCCAGCCGACCGTGGACGAGACCAACCCGGACCGCATCGTCAAGAAGATCGGCGACAAGAACGCCGCGAACACCCGCATCTTCACCTTCGGGGTGGGCGACGACGTGAACGCGGCGATGCTCGACCAGCTCGCCGAGAAGACGCGGGCCGTCAGCACCTACGTCCGCGAGGCGGAAGACATCGAGCAGAAGGTCGCCAGCTTGTACGGCAAGATCAGCCACCCGGTGCTGACCGACCTCAAAATCACCTCGACCACGGTTCAGATTCACGAGATGTACCCGCCGAAGCTGCCGGACTTGTTCCAGGGCACTCAACTGGTCGTGATCGGCCGCTACACCGGCGGCGGGCACACCGCCATCAAGCTGAGCGGCACGGTCGGCAGCGAAAAGCAGGAGTTCGTGTACGACGTCCACTTCCCGCCGAAGACCGACAGCGACAGCGGTAAGGAGTTTGTGGAGCCGCTGTGGGCGCGGCGTAAGGTCGGGTTCCTGCTCGACCAAATCCGCGTCAACGGCGAGAAGAAGGAACTGGTCGAGGAGGTGGTGGCGCTGGCGAAGCGGTACGGGATCGCGACGCCCTACACGAGCTATCTGGTGGTGCCGGACAACCTGATGCCGGTCGCCCGCCCCGCCGACGGCCGACCGGGTGAGCCGCGGAGGGACGGCCCGGTGCCGTTCCCGGCGGCCCCGGTCGCCGGCGGGTTCGCGCCGGGTGCCGGGCCGATGGGGCAGGGGGGGGCGAGCGGCAAACCGATGCGCGTCGAAGACTTCGCCAAGGAACAGGCGGCCGGCGACAAGGGCGACGGTAAGAGCGGCCTCGCCGGCAACCGCGGCCTCGTGACCGAGAAGCAGGTGAAGGACGCGGTTGACGCACTGAAGACCGAAAAGGACGCGGCCGTTCGCGGCAGGCTGATGGAGGACATCAAGAAGTACGCCGAGCAGAAGCAGACGTGGGACGAGGCGAACACGAAGCTGAAGGGCGGGAAGGCCGACTACCAGACCGGTCGCCTGGGCGTCGAACTGGCCGAGGCGTCGAAGAACCTGCGCGACCAGAACCGCGTCTCGCTGACCGCAAACCGGCAGGTCGCCGGCCGCAACTGCCTGGAGGTCGGCGGGGTGTGGATCGACGACGCGTACAAGGCTGAAACGAAATCCTTAACGGTGAAGGCCCAAAGCGACGCGTACTTCCGCATCCTGGAACTGCACCCGACCATGAAGGACGTGTACCGGCTCGGGAATTATGTGGTGTGGATAGCTCCGAGCGGGACCGCACTCGTGATCGACGCGAACGACGGCAAGGACAAGCTCGACGACGCCGAAATCACCGCTCTTTTCCTCAAGAAGTAACCGGTTGACGTAGCCGGAACAACCGCGAGAATCGTCCGTTCGCGCACCGTAAGCTTGCGGTGCGCAAACGGATTTTTTAACTAAGCATAACGTCTGATAAGAAATGTTATGTAATGGTTTTGGCTTAATTTATGATTCAGCCCTGAGAGGGAAGAGCGGGCGGCGAATTTGGTAGCATCCTCCGGCGTGTCTCGACACAATTCAGCCGTCTCCCACAACCGCAGGTGAACCGATGACTTCGCAACCCCTCTCCCGACGCGCCTTCTTCAGCACGGCCGCCACCGCCGGTGCGTTGCTCGTTTCCCGTGAAGCGACCGCAGACGACTTCGCCGGCTTCGCGGTCGGCGTCCAGAGCTACACGTTCCGCAACTTCGACCTTGAGCAGATGCTCAAGCGGACGAAAGAACTCGGCCTGAAATCTGCCGAATTCTACTCGAAGCACATCCCGCCCGAGAGCACGCCGGAGAAGCTCAAGGCGATTCTCGCGCTGTGCAAGGAGTACGAGGTCGTTCCGCTCGGCTTCGGCGTGTCGCGCTTCACAAAAGACCACGACGCCAACAAGAAGATGTTCGAGTTTGGTAAGGCCATCGGCGTGAAGTATCTGAGCGCCGACCCGACCCCGGACAGCTTCGATAGCCTCGACAAGCTGTGCGACGAGTACAAGATCGCGATCGCGATTCACCCGCACGGGCCGGCGGGGAAGGGGAGGCACCAGTGGTGGTCGGCCGAGGTCATCCTCAAGGCCGTCAAGGATCACCACAAGCTGATCGGCACGTGTCTGGACACCGGGCACCTGCTCCGCATGGAGCAACTCGGCGAAAAACTCGACCCGGCCGAACAGGTGAAGGTCATGGGCGAGCGGAACTTCGCCATGCATTTGAAAGACCACGACAACAAGAAGAAAGAGGACGTGCCGTTCGGCGACCCGGCGGGCGTCCTGAACGTCGCCGCGGTCCTGAAGGCGCTCAAGGCGGTCAAGTTCGCCGGGCACATCGCGATCGAGTACGAGGCCAACCCGAACGACCCGTCGCCGGACGTCAAGAAGTGCGTGTCCTACTTCAAGCAGACCGCGTCCAACCTCGGCTGACCGCAGCTCGTGGTTCCTGTATAATTGCCTGATAGACGCGATCGCTTTCGCCGCCCGCTTGCCCGGCCTGACGCGGGACCGGGCGGTTGTCAAGGCGTTCGACCTCTCCCGGAAGGCGGTTGGTGCCCATGACGGCCGAGGAAGTCGCGGAACTGCGGCGGAAGCGGTACAACGCCACCGTCGTGTCGCTCAAGCTGCTGAACCCCGACCTAATGGTGATGCGCGTCAAGCCGGACTTCCCGCGACCGCCCCACCACGCCGGTCAATACTGTACGCTCGGCCTCGGCTATTGGGAGCCCCGCGTCGCGGGATGTCAAACTGAAACGCTCGCCGCCGGCGAGGAACTCAAGGTTATTCGCCGTGCCTACTCGATCAGCAGTTCGGTTCTGAACGACGCCGGCCAACTGACGCGGCTTGAGGAAACCGACTGGCTCGAGTTTTACATCGTACTGGTCCGCGAGAACTCGGACGGTCGCGTGCCCGCGTTGACACCCCGGCTGTTCGCACTCAGGGAAGGGGACCGCATCCAGATTGGCGAGCGCATTACCGGCCACTACACCCTCGACCCGGTCAAGCCGGGCGACACGGTCGTGTTCCTCGGCACCGGTACCGGCGAGGCCCCGCACAACTACATGACGTGGGAACTCCTCAGCCGCGGCCACACCGGGAAGATTGTGAACGTCTGCTGCGTTCGTTACGGCCGCGACCTCGGCTATCGTGACACGCACGGCCGTCTGATGGAGATGTTTCCGAATTACTCCTACTTGCCGCTTACGACGCGTGAAGCCGGTGTCACGAAGAAGGTCTACATTCAGGACTTTATCGCGAGCAACGAGTTGGAGGAGCGGATTGGTGCTCCACTCGACCCCGCGACGACACACGTGTTCTTGTGCGGCAACCCGAGGATGATCGGCGTACCCCTACGCGAACGCGATACCGGAACCATGATCTACCCGACGCCGGTGGGGGCGGTCGAGATTTTGGAGTCGCGAGGCTTCAAGGCCGATGTCGCCGCGACGAAATTCAAAGGCAACATCCACTTCGAAGAGTATTGGTAAAGACCGGACGAAGGCGGATCGGGATTCGGCGCCGCGGATGTCGTTCTGACTTCTCTTGTGCTCTCCGACCCGGTATCCGTCATCTGCTCTCTGATCGTAAGGGGTTCAGGATGGCCGATGTCAACCAGACGCTCGACGGCTACCGTCTCCGGTCCCTGCTTCAAACCGGGCAGGTGTCGCAGGTGTTCGAAGTGGTCGAGCAGAAGAGCAACCGCCACTTCGCGATGAAACTGCTCCTGCCAGAAGCCGCGGACCAGGCCGAACACCGGCGCACTCTGTTCAACGAGGCGGACGTCGGCATCGAGATGCGGCATCAGAATGTCATTAACATTCTTAAGGTGAGTAAATCGAAGGAAACGCCTCACTTCATCATGGAGTTTTTCCCGTCGGGCAGCCTGCGGCTGCGCCTTCAGGCGAAGGACTTCTCGTTCGTAAAAGAGCACGCCCGAAAGATCTTCAAGGGCGCGGCCACCGGGCTGGCCTATATGAACGCGAGCGGATTCGTTCACCGCGACGTGAAACCGGACAACATGCTGGTGAACTCGCTGGGCGAAACCAAAATGATCGACTTCGCCATCTCGAAGCGAATCCCGACGGGGTTCGCCAAGTGGTTCTACAAGAAGGGCAAACCGCAAGGGACGCCGAGTTTCATGGCCCCCGAGCAGATCAACGACGAGATGCCCGACGCGCGATCGGACATTTACAGCTACGCCTGCACGCTGTTCGAGCTGACGACCGGCCGCCCGCCGTTTCGCGGAACGTCGATGAACGATCTACTCGCACGCCACTTCCGTGAAAAGCCGGCACCGCCGTCCGCCTACAATTCAGACTTGACCGACGAGTTCTCGGCCTTCGTGCTGAAAATGTTGGCCAAGAAGGTGACCGATAGGCCCACCAACTTCCACGAGGTACTCATGGAGTTGCGGAAGGTGAAGCAGATCTTCAAGTCTGTGCCGGAAAAGGATACCGGCGAAGATTGACTCGCGGTATCTGCCCGGTGTCAAGATCACGAGTATCCGCAGGGACGAGGTTGGTCTGATGATTCCATCGCTTCCGTTCGAACAGGATATTTACGAACTCGAACAGGACCTGATCCGACTGGAAGCCGGCCCGAGCGACGGTGAGGCGGCCCGCCATCTGCGACGAGAGATCGCCGCGATGCGAAAGGCGCGGTACGACTCACTCAGCCCGTGGGACACGGTGCTGGTGTCGCGGCACCCCAACCGTCCACAGTTCCTCGACTACGCGGAACTCGCGTTTGACGAATTCGTCGAGTTACACGGCGACCGGGCGTTCGGCGACGACCGTGCAATTCGGTCTGGGTTCGCCCGTATCGACGGGCACCGCGTTATGCTTATCGGACATCAGAAGGGCAAGACGCTCGCCGAGCGGCAGCAGTGCTACTACGGATGCGCTCATCCGGAGGGCTACCGCAAGGCGCTGGCTAAGATGAAACTGGCGGCCAAATACCGGTTACCGATCGTGTGCCTGATCGACACGCCGGGCGCATTCCCCGGGATCGGGGCCGAGGAGCGCGGCCAGGCTCAGTTGATCGCGACGAGCATACTGGAAATGAGCCGTCTCCCAACACCGGTTGTGTGTGTCGTGATCGGTGAGGGTGGTTCGGGCGGTGCCCTGGGTATCGGTGTCGGGGACCGGATTGCGATGCTCAGGCACGCGTACTACTCGGTCATCAGTCCGGAAGGCTGCGCGGGCATTCTCTGGAAGGTCGCGACTGACGAGTCGAAACCGCGAGCCGCCGGGGCGCTTCGCCTCACTGCAGCTGACCTCGAAAAGTTCGGCGTTATCGATCACGTCATCCCCGAACCGCTCGGCGGGGCACACCGCGATCCGCGCGCGGTGGCAAACACCCTTCGACAGTACCTCTCTCGGCAGATCAGCAATCTCGCCGAGTTGAGTAACGCGGAGCTGCTCGATTCTCGATACAGCAAGTTCCGCAGTATGGGTTTTGTTGCCTGAACCCGTATCAGTGCATTCGACATCCTTGATGTGCAATCCCTATAAAGGCGTTCATGCTAGTACTTTACATAAGATACATTATCGGACTTGAGTTCGGCAGCTGAACCAGTCAGTTTGCGACCGATAATTGATATTATGTTAACAATGATTATCCTGCATCGTCGGAAGGACTTATCACTCGACGGGAGCACGGCACTGGCTAACTTGATCGCATGAACGACGACATTCGAGTAGTTCGAGCCGGCATGGTCGGCTTCGGAATGATCTTTGACGAGACATATCGGCCCGTTTTCGAAACACGTGCAGCGGTGCCCTGCTATTCACCGCTGACCGGGCCGGTTGCGGTTCAACTCGTGGCGGTCGCGACACGGACTGGGGCGCGAGCCGCGAAGTACCTTGAATCCGATGTGGGCCGGCGGCAACCGTTTGCGAACTTCAGTGGTCCTGACGCGCTCACGCACCTGCTCGCTTCCGGGGTCGATGCGGTATGCGTTGCGACGCCTGACGACCGGCATTTCGCAGCCGCCGCTGCGGCCCTTACAGCCGGAAAACACGTCCTCATCGAAAAGCCTTCTGTCCTGTCGCTCGTAGAGTTCGACCAACTTGTAGGCCTCGCCACTCAAAACGGCGTACTGGCGAAGGTGGTGTACCATAAGCTCGCCGACCCGGATCACAAAAAACTCCGCACGCTTTACCAGGACGGCGTTCTGAAGCACGTCAACAACGGGTACTGCTCTCTGCTGGAGCCGAAGTCGATCAGCAGCGGCCAGTTCGCGGAGTGGATCGCTGGCCGTAACCCTGCAACTTACGTCGCGGTCCACTACCTGAAGCTGATCGATTTCACGTTCGGCCCAAATTGGATGCTCGACCGAGTCTACGCAACCGGGCAGCGCGGGCTGGTAGGTCCAGCCAACGGCAACACATGGGATTCGGTGCAACTCCAAGTGGTGTATCGGCATCCGAACGGCCGCGAGGCGGCGTTCGACATTCATACCTCGTGGGTCACGCCCGATAACTTCCCGGGGTACGTCGAACAAGAAGTGCAATTCCGCTTCGACAACGCGGTTTGGGCGGCACACCAGCGCAAGCGCGGCGTGGAACTCACCGTAGAAAATCGCACGCCGGGCGAACTCAAGAACACCCCGAACTATCACTACAACGGAACGTTCCTCGAACCGTGGGGCGAACGGTCGCAACGCGGGTACGGGATCGAAGTCATCGAGCGGTTTTTTCAGGAAGTCGCGTTTGTGGAGCACGGCGGCCCGCCCGAACAACGGAGCGATCGCCTCAAGCAGATGCAATCGCTAACCTACAACGACATTACGGCGGATCGGAACTGCGTCGCGATCGTGCAGGCGCTGGAAGCGATCCTCGCCCGCGCGGCGACCGGATCGCCGGGTTGTGTCGTCAAAGTCAACACCGCGTCCGGCGGTCTCGTACTCTACGAACCCGGCAACCCGACCCCGCTCGTCCTCTATGAAGGACGGGTCTGAAATGGACGACAAACGACGAACGCGAATCAGCAAGTTCATGTCGCTGGTTCTGCGACACCAACCCGAGAGCGCAAATCTCACCCTCGAACCAGGTGGGTGGGTGCCGATCGATTCGCTCCTCAGCGGCGCCGCTGGGGCCGGCTTCACGTTCAGCCGAGACGAACTCGAGGAGGTCGTCGAACGGTGCGACAAGCAGCGGTTCGCGATCGACCCGACCGATATGAAGATTCGGGCGAACCAGGGCCATTCGACCGAAGTCGATCTCCAACTCGAGTCAGCCGAACCGCCCGCCGAACTGTATCACGGCACCCCGGAGCGTAACGTCGCCGCCGTGCTCCGCGACGGCCTGTTCAAGATGGCCCGGCACCACGTTCACCTGTCCCCGGACTTTGCCACTGCGGTCAAGGTCGGCTCGCGACGCGGAAAGCCGGTCATTCTGGTGATCGACGCGGCGCGTATGCGGTCCGACGGGCACATTTTTTACTGCTCGGCGAACGGCGTCTGGCTTGTGGAACACGTTCCTTCGCAGTACCTTCGGGTGATCGAGTCGAAGGAGTAAAATCATGCCGCTGCCGATTCAGCACACCCACGAACCGCGTGGAAACGCCGAGCGGGAGGCTCTCACGGGCGTCGAACCGCACTCGCTCCGTACGTTCACCCCGACCCAGGCGGTCATTGCGGCCAGCGCCGGGGTTTACCACTGGACCTCAGACGGCCGCCGGCTCTACGACTTCACGTCGGGTGTGCTGGTGTCGAACCTCGGGCACAACCCGACCGGTTGGATGCGGGCATACAACCGCTACATGGGTTACGAGGGTGGCCCCGCGGTGAATGGCGTGCCGAAGGACTACTTCGCGGCCGTGCCGATGACCGCGTACAACGCGGTGACGCCCGTCGAGGTCGAGGCAACGAAGCGGTTGCTCGCGGTACTCCGCGATGCACCCGGCGGCGGGCGGATGGAACAGGTCATGTGGGCGGCGTCCGGGTCGGAGGCAATTCAAAAGGCGCTGTGGGCGTCAATGGCCCGTGACCGCACGCGTCCCATGATCATCGCGACACGGTTCGGGTTCCACGGCAAGAAGGGCCTGGCCAACGCCATCACCGGGAGCGAAGCCGACGCCGAGCGCGACCCCCGGGTGCGGTTCGTGTCGTTCCCGATGGTCGAGTGCCGCGACCTGTCGATGCGAGACGCGCACTTCGACCCGGCGCCTTACCAGAAGGAACTCGATGCTCTGCTCCACCAGTTCGGCCGCAGGATCGGCGTACTGATCACCGAACCGTACCTCGGCGGCGGCGGTTCGTACCACCCGCCGAAGGCGTACCTGCAATTGCTCCAGAAGTTCTGTCGCGACAACGACATCATCTTCATTCTGGACGAGGTGCAGTCGAACTTTGGCCGCACCGGCGAACTGTTCGCGTTCAGCACTTACGGCCTAGAACCGGACATGGTCGTTCTCGGGAAAGGACTTGGGAACGGCGTGCCGGTCGCGGCAGCCGTCGGGCGATCCGACATCTTCGGCGCACTCGACTACGGCGAAGGGTCTGATACCTGGAGCGCGAACCCGCTGTGCTGCGCGGCGGTGCTGGCTACGCTGGACGAGTTCGCGACGACCGACGTCCTGGGCGCCATGCGAAAGAGCTCTGCTGTGATCGAGCGCGGTCTGGTGGCGCTGAAAGAGCTTCCGTTCGTGGCGAACGTCCGCGGCGAGCGCGGCGGGATGGTTTGGGGCGTCGAGGCCCGCGACTATGCCGGACGCACGGCGGCCGAGTGGGCCAACGCGTTCGTGCTGTCGTGTTACGAAGGCGACGGTGACGCCGGTCACGGGATTCACCTGCTCGGACCGCTCGCGAAGAAGGTGGTGAGGGTCTCCCCTCCCCTGACAATCACGCACGACGAAGCGGTAACGGCGATGGAGTTAATGCACCGGGCCGCGCGTCGAATGCTGGCGTAGTTGAGATTCCGCACTTGCTCATTCCGTGTATGTCTTCGTATAACCCTTCATAAGCTCCGGCGAACGCACGGCAGAGGCCCCTGCCCTGCTCGACCGCCGGAGGCATGTTATATCATCCACAGACATCACATAACTTTTATTATCCGACACCGGTTCTGCCGGTTGTCGTTCTGAGGAACGCTCAAATGCCGAATGCGTGGGTTGCCGACCTCGTCCGCTTTCTGGCCGACCTCACCGGCGGCGAGTTGTTCGTCGTCAAGGCGGTGCTGACGCTCCTGGTGATGTGCCTGTTGTGCGGGCTGGTTGGAGCGTTGGTCGTCGGTAACCGGATGGCGTTCTTCAGTGACGCGATGGCCCACTGCGCGTTCGCCGGGGTCGCCCTCGGCACCCTCAGCGTGCTCCTGAGTGAGTTGGGCCGCGGGTCGATGACCTGGATGGTGCCGCTCGTCATGGTCGGGTTCGGCGCGCTGGTCGGGGCGGCGATGATCTATGTCCGCGACCAGACCGGACTCGCCCACGACACCGTCATCGGTGTGTTCTTCGCCCTCGCCCTCGGATTCGGCGCGATGCTCACGCGGATGGTGCAGCAGGTCAGCAACATCCCGCTCGAAACCTTCCTGTTCGGCAACCTGTTCTTCATCACCGATACAGACCTCGCGCTGCTCTGTGCGGCCCTCCTGGTTGTCGCGTGCGTGTTCCTCTGGCGGTACAATCACATCATGTTTGCCAGCTTCAACCCGAGCCTGGCCCGGACGCGGCGGATGAGTGTGACGGTCAACAATTACCTGTTCATCGTCCTGCTGGCGGTCGTCGTGAACCTCTCCATCCGGGCCGTCGGGGCGCTGCTCATCAACGCGCTGCTCGTCGTTCCGGCCGCGGCGGCGGCGAACGTGTCGCGCAACCTGCGACAGATGTTCTGGCTGACGGTCGGGTTCAGTCTCGCAAGCGGGATGCTCGGGTACTGGGCGAGCCGGCGGATGTCGATCAGCGTGGGGGATGTGCAAAACGTCGAATTCGCCCCGAGTGGGCTGATCGTGGTGGCGAGCGTCGGGCTGTTCTTCGGGTCGATGTCGGCGGTCGCGGTGTGGAACCGGTTCGCGCCGATCTTCGGCGGGAAGCAGTTCCGCCGGCCGATCAACCACTCCGGCGACCCTTGCGGGTTCGATCACCCGTTCGGACAATGCCCCTGACCCCTCCCCTTCCCCGCCGACGAACTCGCGGGGCGCGGCGGGCGTAGAATGGGCATCCGACCGTCCCCCGCGCGAGTGCCGCCTTGCAGCCGACCATCCTCGACTTCCTTGTCCGCTTCAGCTCGGTGCTGTGGGAGGCGCTGCCGTTCATCGTCCTCGGCGCGCTCGTGGCCGGCATTCTGGAGGAGTTCCTGCCGCAGGAGTTCATCACGAAGGTGCTGCCGAAACCGGTGGTGCCGGCGGTGATGATCGGCGCGGTTCTGGGGCTGCTCTTCCCGATGTGCGAGTGCGGTATCATCGTCGTGATGCGGCGACTGCTGAGGAAAGGGTTGCCGCTGTCCTGCTGCATCGCGTACATGCTGGCCGGGCCGATCATCAACGGGGTGGTGATCTTCAGCACGTGGGTGGCGTTCCGCGACCACAAGATCGCCGGCGAGTCGCTCGGGCCGACGATGGTCGGGCTGCGGGTCGGGTTCGCGTTCGTGGTCGCCACGATCACCGGGTTCGTCGTGCATCTGCAATTCAAGCGGTACGGGAACGACCTCCTGAAGCCGCTCGCTGTCCCCCCGGCCGCGCCGGAACCCGCGCCTCAGACGCAGACCGATCCGAACGCACCTCCGCCGCGCAAGCCGTCGCTGTTCGACCGGTTCAGCAACGTGTCGTCCACCGCCCTGCACGACTTCGTGGACATCACCGTGTTCCTGATCCTCGGCGCGGTGCTGGCGGCGCTGGCCCGCAGCTACATCAGTGAGGACGAGATTCAGACGCTGTCGCAGAACCAACCGTTCCTGGCGATCCCGGCGATGATGGGGCTGGCGGTGCTGATGTGCCTGTGTAGCGAGGCCGACGCGTTCGTCGCGGCGAGTTTTACCAAGATGCATGTGTCGGCGAAACTGGCGTTCCTGGTGCTCGGACCGATGCTCGACATCAAGCTCATCTTGATGTTCACCCGCGTGTTCCGGTTGCGACTAATCGTCACCATCGCGACGTGCGCCGTCATCCTGACACTGGCACTGTGTATGGGTTTGCACCTGGTCTACCAGGCGAACGGCTGGGCGGGCATGCCGAACTGAATTTGTTGGTTCCAAGTTTCAGGTTCCAGGTTCCAAGTTGAAAGCGGTCCCAGCTACGTTTGTTTTCAACTTGGAACCTGGAACCTGAAACTTGGAACCAACCCGGAGGGGTTGTAATGGCTCACAGTCACCTCGGTTGCATGTCGCCGCGCGACTACTTCACCGAGCAACTGCTCACCATCCTGGTGTGCGGCGGGTTGGCGTTCGTCGGCATCCAGATGTACCGCGAGGACATGCTGCGGCACATTCTCGCCCCGCAGTTCCACACCCCGGTGCTCGTCGGGAGCATCGGCGTGCTAGTGCTGGTCGCGTTCCGGGCCGTGGCCGTGTGGAAGGAGGCCGGGTCGCTGCAACCGCTCGATGAGATGGGCTGCCAGCAGAACCACGTCCACACCGCCGCGTGCAACCACACGCTGCCCGGCCTGCCAGCCGGCGACGCGCCCGACGAAAACATGGTGGACGACCACGGGCACAGCCACGACATGTCGTGGGTGTTCGCCCGCATGCTGATCCTGGTGTTCCCGATCGCGCTATTCGCGCTGGGCATCCCCAACAGCGGGTTCAGCCAGGATTGGGCGCGTAAGCAACTCAAGGACGAGAAGGCGTTCAACCTCGACCCGAAGGAACTCGAAACCATGGCGAAGGCCCCGGACTCGAAGGAGTATGAGGCCAAGACCGAATCCGACGGGACGAAGGTGCGGGTGATCCAGACCGCCGGCGGGTTAAAGATTCGCGAGATGACGGCGACCAGCGGCGAGGTACGCTACTCGGTCGTCTCTGAGGGCGGCGTCGAGATGCGGTTCAACGACCTCAACGACGCCGCGTTCGACCCGGACAAGCGGAAGTCGTACACCGGGCAGGCGGCGATTCTGGAGGGCAAGTTCAACCGCCTCACCGATAAGGAATTCACCCTGTTTCGGCTGAAGATGACGTGCTGCGGGGCGGACGCGGTGCCGCTGAAGGTGCGGATCGTGGCCCCGCAGGCGCTGAGCGGGTTCAACGAGGGCGAGTGGGTGCGGGTGACGGGGGTGATTCGGTTCATCAAGGCCGGCGGGCAGGAGCGGTACACGCCGGTGCTGATGCTCACCGACATCGGCAAGGACATCCAGCGCGGGATCAAGCCGCGCAACGAGTACGAGATTTGATCTCTTCTGTAGCCGGCCTCTGCGAGGACGGAGCACACCTCGTGTGTCGCTCCGTCCTCGCAGAGGCCGGCTACAAAAATCACTTCCCTGCTGTTCGCAGGTACGCGAACAGGTCGGCTACGTCTTGCGGCTTCAACTCCTTCTCCAGCCCGACGGGCATGAGTGACAGGCCGGTCGAGCGTAATGTTGCGAGATTTGACCGCAGAATCACGTCCTCCTTGCCGTCGGCGCGGCGGAGGGTGATGCTGGTCGGGGTTTCGGTCGCGACCACGCCGGTGAGCACGCGGTCGTCCGCGGTGACCGCCTGATACGAGATGTACCGCGGGTCGACCTCGCGGTTCGGGTCGAACACCGCGCTCAGCAAGTCCTCGCCGCTCTTGTTCGGCAGCGCCGCGAGCAAGTTCGCTCCGACGTCGTTGCCGACGCCGTCGAGCTTATGGCACGCGGCGCAGCTTTTAGCGAATACGCCCTTCCCTTTCGCGGCGTCGCCCTTGAGTTCGAGCGCCGCAAGGTATTCTTTCACGACGGTCGCACGGTCGGCGTCCGTTCGCTTGAAGAGTGCCGCGGCTTTCGCCTTCACTTTCGCGTTCGGGTGGGCTTGGAGTTGCTGAATCTGGGTCTGCGAAATGTCGGCCGCGGGCACCTTCTTGGCTTCGATCGCGTCGAGAATCGCCAGAACGTGGTCGGCGCGGGAGAGCATGGCCTCGGTGGCCTCGCGCCGCAGTGCCGGACCGTACCCGCTCCAGCCTTTGAGGAGTAGTTCGGCCACCTTCGGGTCGGTGTGGGCCGCGAGCGCCTTGACCGCGGCGAGTTGAACGTCACCCGGGGTGGTCGGGGCGAGCGCGTCGGTGAGTGCGGTCCCGGCGGCGTCAAACGGGCCGTAGGCGAGCAGGTTCGCCGCGCTCGTGCGCGCGGCGGAATCGGCCTTTTCGTCGCGCACTGTTGCGATGGCCGAATCGAATCGGGCGCGGAGTTTCGCCATCGCCGCTTCCGCCTCGGCGGGCGGCTTCGTCCACCACGACGGCAGCGGCGACTTGGAACCGCGCATCCCCTGCCCCAACCCGTCGAGCAACGCCGCGTCGGCGGCAGTGCCGTCGGCGACGAGTTGCAACACGTGAGCGATCTCTTTGACGTCGCCCTTTGCGCCGATCATACCCGCGAGGCGCGAGAGGAGCGCGGGTCGAACGTTGCGGCGTTCACGCGCCAGGTCGGTCAGCAGCGGCCCGGCACACTCACCCGCGGAGCTGAGGAACGCGGTGGTAACCCAGGGGTCGTCCGCGTCCTTGCCGGCGGTCAGGATGTAGCTCAGCATCGCCACGGCGTGATCCGCCCGCATCTCCCCGGCCGAGAGCGAGAGTTGGAAGCGCACACGGGGGGAGGGATCGCCGGCGAGGCTCGTGGCCGCGAGCCGGAGTCCGGCCGACTCCTTGAATAGCGGCTCCGAAAGCCTCAGCGCCTGCTCGCGCATCCCGGCGTCAGGGTGGCCGTACAGCGGCTTCAGGTGGACCTCGAACAGCGCGTCGAACTCGCGCAACGCCCAGAGTACATTCGGCGCTGCGGGCTTTCCGTTCGCCTTTTGCAGGAGTACGTCAATCGCCGGGACGACCGCCTTCTCGCCGCGCTCCACGATCAACCGCTGCGCCGTCAGCCTGCGCCACGGGTTATCGCTCACAAGCTGCTCGGCCAGTTGCGCGGGCTTGAGCGCACTCAGGTCCGGCAGCTTGGCGAACTTGAAGCCCTTCGGGGCGATCCGCCACACGCGGCCGCGACCGCGGCTCTCGAGATTCAACTGCTGCTTGATGTCCTCCGGCAGCGACAGCGGCGTCTCGATCGCTTCGCGGTAGAAGTCGAGCAGGTAAATCGCCCCGTCCGGTCCGACCTTCAACTCCACCGGGCGGAACCAGTTGTCCGTCGAGGCTAAGAACTCGCGATCTTCATAGGCGCGAACCGCCTTAAACGCCGCGCCGCTCTCCTTCAGCAGTTCGCGGTGGACGAGGTTGTTTGCCGGGTCACACACGAAGTTGTTGCCGTAAAACTCCTTGCCGAACAGGTCCGCTGTGTAGATCAGCGGGCTGCACGCGGAGGTGAAGTAGCCGCCGGGCACCAGTTCCGTCGTCGGGAAGCGTTTCGCGTCCGGACTCCCGGCGCGCCGCGTCGTGCGCTCCACGCGCCACGGCTCGAACGGGCTGATACGGAACACCTTCGCGGCCGCGCCGTGCTCGGGGATGTCCGTCGTGACCGCGCTCACCGCGAGGTACGGGTTGCGGCGCAAGTAGTGGTCCGGCAGCACGATCTGCCGCAGGTGCTGACTGTTGGTCGCGGTGAACCAGCGGCCGAAGTCGTCGGCGGTTAGCCCGTACTGCCCGCCGCTACTCGTCGGCTCCAAGCTGCCGGGCACGTCCGGCTTGAAGCGGAAGCCGCGGTTGCGGAGCGTCAGCGGCGGCATCTTGGGGTTTTGCGGCGAGGTGATCGTCCCGCCGTCGCTGCCGGCGATGCCGTAAATCCAGTTGTCGAGACCCCACTGCAAACTGTTCACCATCTGCTGAATGTTCTTGAGTTCGAACCCGGTGTACAACACCGTCGTCTTGTCCGCCTTGCCGTCGCCGTCGGTGTCTTCGAGGTAGAGCAGGTCCGGGGCGACCGCGACGATCACCCCGCCCTTGTACGGCGTGATCCCCATTGGGAAGCGCAGCCCTTCGGCGAACGTGACCGCGGTCTCGAACACGCCGTCGCCGTCCTTGTCGCTGAGCATCTTGACCCGGCCGCGGGTCTCCTTCCCGGTGCCGACGCCGCCGTTCGGGTAGCCTCGCATCTCGCACACGAACAGCCTACCCTTCTCGTCAAAACACATCGCCACCGGGTCAATCACGTCCGGCTCCGCGGCGACCAGTTCGATCGAGAACCGCTCATCGATCTTGAAGGTTTCCTTCTCCTCCTTCGGCGTGAGCGGCCCCGGCGGCTTCGCAATCGGCGCGACCTTCGCCGCGAGTTCCTTGGCCTTGCCGACGACGGCGTCTTCGATCGCCGGGGCGTACTTGCCGGGCATCCCGTAGTAGATTTGCGACGAGTCCGCTTCGTACCCGCCCTCCTTCAAGACGCGGGCGCTCGGAATGTACGACATCACGTCATTGGCGTAGCCCATCACCCACAGCGCCCGGCTCGTCGGGATGTCCTTCTTGAGCCGCGTCAGGTAATCGATGACCACCTCGCCGCCGAGCGACACCCACAACACCTGATCGCCGAGCGCCCACGTTTGAATGGGGTAATGGTCATAGGTGTCGGCGATCTTGCCGTTGGCGTCGAGTTCCTTGAGGAGTCGCTCGGCCCGCTTCTGCACCGCGTGCGTCTTGCTGAGTAGGTCGGCGTTGAGTTGCTGCCGCGTCGGCACCGCGTCGAACTTCAGCGCAATCTTCTCGTAAGCGGACGCGAACTTGCCCGTCAGCGGCTTGGCGGTTGTAGTCGCGGCTTTGACTGCAGTGGCCAACTCCTTGCCGTACTGCTCGGCCTGTTCGACCTTCCCGCGCGGGAGTGGGTTGGCGTCCGCGCCGCAGCCGGTCCAGAACATCGCGGTCGTGCCCGGGAACGCCTTCTCCACCTCAATCTGCGCGAACCCGGCGTAGTCGCCGCACCACTGGTAAAAGCTGAGCGTCGTGTTATGGCAGGCGTAGCCGAACACGACCGCGAGCGGCTTGCCGTCGGCCTTCTCGACCGCCAGCACCGGCACCGTGTGATCGACCGGCCCGGCCGGGTTGCGGCCGTTGATGACCCCCTTCTCTGTGGGTTCGCGGCGGTTCATCGCGAAGCCGGCCTTGCCCGCACCGTACTTCAGCGAAACCGGCTCCATATCCTTGACGCTGCGGCCGATGACGTCGATCAACTGTCGTTGAAGCTCTTTCGTGTACGCCTCGACCCGCGCCCCGTCGTCCTTCGACATCGGGTACATGTCGATGAGGTTTTCGCGTACGACCGGGCCGCAGTGGGTGTGCGACGCGCTCAACACCAGTTCGTCGCGCTTGATGCCGAACTGCTTTTCGGCAGCCACCGCGACCGCGTCTCCGAGCGAACGCGGGATGCCGATGAGGTCGGTCGTGACCAGCACGAGACGCTTCCCGGTGGCGTCCTCGAGGCACAGTGCCTTGGCGTGCAGGTCGTGCGCTTTACCCTCCGCCGGCTTGGTCCGAGAGGCGTACCCGGCCATCCACACCGCGTCCTTCGGCGTGATGACGGCCGTCGCCACCCCGGCCTTGTACGCGGGCGCGTCCGCGGCGTGCAGCGATGTCGCGAGCGCGATCACGGCGATGATTGCGAGCAGCGTTTTCACTTCCGGTCCCCCTTCCCTTCGGCCTTCAGCAGCTTCCGCATGGCAGCGAGCAAGACGTCTTCCGACTCCGGCCCCGCAAGCGCGACCGTCGGCTCGTACCCGCCTTCAAGGTATGCCTTCGCGGTCGGGATATAACCCGGGCCGCCGTCGCCGTAGGCCGCGACGTTCACCGCCGCGTCCGGCCGCATCTTTTGGGCCGCGAGTTGGTACTCGACGAACGCCTCGCCCGGCAGGAACAGGTTCAACACACTCCCGCCGAAGTCCAGGCAGGAGACTTCGATCGGCGTGTGTTTGCGCTTGAGCCACGCGAGTTGGAACGCGGCGTTGTTGCGCTTCGCGTCGGTCGCCTTCGTGTCCGCGAGCGCCTTACGGCTCTCTTCTTCCCCGAACGACGCCTCCTTGCGCGGCGGGAGCGTGACCGGCTCGAACCGCCACACATATTCCTTCACCTCGGTGCGTTTGGCGTCCTTCGCAGCCGCGACCATGCCCGCGTGAACGCGGTCGCGCAGAATCGCGCGGTTCTCCTTCGCGCCGTCGTTGTACTTACCAGCGGTGACGTTCCCCCCGCAACCGTTGAAGTACACCTGGAACACCTTTGTCTCGTCCTGCCGCTTCTGCCGGGCGAGGCCGCAGAAGTCGGCGCTGACGCGGCCGTCGCCGTAGTAGCTCATCGGGTGACACGCGTAGAAGTGCAGTTCCGCGAGCGGCTTTTCGCCGTCCCAGAAGCTGAGCGTGCGCAACTTCGGATCGATCAGCCCTTCCGGGGCCTCGCGCGCTTCTTTGCTTTTCGTCGCACTCGTGCGCGTGAACTTCACCTTGCCATCGTCGCCCAGTACCCGCCGGTTAGACGCGACCTCGCGCACCTCCGCTGCCCCGGCGCCGACGTGCGTGAAGCGTGCCGCTCTCATGAGCGACGCCTTGAGCGCTTCCGCCGAGCGTTCGACGCACCCGGCATAGAACTTCAGGTCGAGCGACGTCGTCGCTTTCGCTTCCGCGATGAGCTTTTCGGCCTCGACGTCGGCGAACGGCGTGTTGTGCGGGTGAACGCAGTGCAGTGAGACGTGGTCCGGGGTGGTGTGCGCGGCCTCGGCCAGTGCCGCCCGCCAGACGCGGAACGCCTCGTTCCGCAGCCCGGTCCAGTCGGCGGCGCACAGCACGACCGGTTTCGACCCGCCGAGCAGCACCACGCCTACCGCTCTCAGCGGGTCATCGACGCCACGCACGGGCATAATCCACCCGCCGCACAGCGGGTGCCCGTCGGGCGGGGTGACGTCGCACTCGAAGGTTGCGAGATGGAGCGGTGGCATAAGCGGGTTCACCGGTGAGACCGCGGAGACCGGAGAGGAAGAACGGCATTATGCCATCATCCCCCGACGCTGTCTTGCCTCTTCTCTCCGGTCTCCGCGGTCTCTCCGGTGATCTCGGCGGTGCTCGTCGGCAGGTACTTCCACACCAGTGCCGCCAGGATGAGCGATCCGCCGACGTACATCCACACCGTCGGCGTGTCCTTGTCCGGCGTCAGCAGGTACGCCCACACCGGGTTCAACAGCGGTTCGATCAGCGTGATGAGGGCCGCCTCGTGTGCCGAGACCGCCCGCAGGCTGCGCGCGAACAACCAGTACGGCAGCGCCATCTGCGCCGCGCCGAACACCGCCAGCACCGTCACCTGCTTCCAACTCGGGGCGGTCACCCAGCCCACGAACCCGCTCCAGCCGTCGGTCAGCAGTACGAACAGCCCGAGGGTGAACGCGGTGCCGAGCAGATTGAGCGCCACCAGCCACGCCGATGACTGGTCCCGCAGGAACCGCAGGAACAGCACCACGACCGCGTACATCACCCCACTGCCCAGCCCGAGCAGCAGTTGCACCGTCTGCCCGTCGCGGGCGTCTTCGGGCATGTTTCGCGGCCAGTTCCCCGCGACGATCACCGCCGCCCCGGTGCCGGCAAGGAACACCGACAGCCACCCGCGGCGGTCGCCCTTCTCCCCGAGCACCGCCACCGCGAACACGTACACCCACACCGGCGCGGTGTTCTGGAGAAAGATCGCGTTCGCCGCCGGGCCGTCCAGCGCCGACAGGTACATCCCGCTCATCACGCTGAACGCGAGCACCATCCCGAGCATCGGCGTGCGGAACCGAACGTCCGCGCGGCGGACCAAGAGCAGCAGGAACAGCCCGCCGAAGAGGCCGCGGAAGAAGGCGATCTGAAGAGGCGAAAGGGACGGCTCGTGCAGCCCCAAGCCGAGCGGTTCGCGCAGCAGGCGCATGAACAGGCTGCCGGTGCTCCACAGCACCGCGGCCAAAATGAGACCGGCACGCGCGCCGCCGGCGGTGGGGGTTGACATCCGGCAATTGTAGCGATCGCGGCCTATTGCGAGCCTGCGGCCGGGCACGGTTTAGCGGCGGGCGGCCTGTCGCAGACCACCGCCGGTTGCGCGTGCGGGTCCGGCGCGCCGGCCGGGGGCGTGCGCGCCGCGCGGCCGACGAGTGCCGACAGCACCCCCGCGCCGACCAGCCAGAACCACTTCCGCCGGGAGACGATCGGGGGCATCGGCGGCGTGACGGCGGTCTGGGGTATGCGGGCGAAGGCGGCACCCGGCGGCGCGGGCGGCATCCGGTGGTCGGCCTTCGTCGGCGCCTCCGGGCACGGCTCCGTCTCGCCGGTGTTCGCGTCGCCGTCGGTGTGGACGAGGCACGGCAGGCGCGTGGCGAGGCCTGTGGCCGCCAGCGCGCGGGCGAACGCCCCGGCCTTCTGCACCCGCGCCCGCGGGTCGCACGCCAGCGTCGATTCGATCAACCGGGCGAGGTCGGGCGGCACCGCCGGGTTCGCGTCCGCCAGCGGCCGGAACGACTCCTCCCACTTGCCGCGAACGATCTCGTCGTGCGTCGCCCCGCCGAACGGCACCTCCCCGGTCAGTAGGTGATAGAGCGTCGCGCCGAGGGCGAACAGGTCACTGCGGCCGTCCACCAGGTTGGCGTTCACCGCCTGCTCGTAGGGCATGTAGTACGACGTGCCGACGCCCTGGTGGACCGCGGTCAGTTGCGACTCGTCGGTGAGTTGCTTGGCCAGCCCGAGGTCGGCCAGTTTGGCCACGCCGCTGGGGTGCAGCAGGATGTTGTCGGGCTTCACGTCGCGGTGGATGTACTGGCGGTCGTGCAGGAACTCGAGCGCGCGAGCGATGTCGATCCCGATCTTGACCACCACGCCGACCGGCAGCACGCCGAGCCGGGTCAGCGCGCCGTGCGCCGACGGCCCGTCGATGAACTCGAGCACCAGGTAGTGCTTGCCGGCATCGGCGTCGAAGCCGGACGCGTACCCTTGCACGATGTGGGGGTGTTCGAGGACGCGGCTGAGCCGGGCCTCGCGGTAAAAGCGGCCGACGAACTCGGTCTGGCCGGCGAGGTGGGCGGCCAGCAGTTTGACCGCGACCGGGCGGGCGGCGCACACGTCGTAGCTCTGGTAGACGGCGCTCATCCCGCCCTCGCCGAGCTTGCGGAGCAGGCGAAAGCCGGCGACGGTCTGCGGCGTGCCGTCGGGCGTGCCGGAACGACCGTGCGAGGGGCGTTCGCGCTCCGTCATCGGGCCATCTCCTTCGTACCGATGCGTGTCTAAACCGTGGAACGCTCAAGTCCGCGTGTGCGCGCCGGAGGGCATCGACCAACTGCACCCTATTGATACCGCCACCGACGCGAGTCGCCAATGTCCGCTGTCGAACAACGTCTGTGGGGTGATTCGCTTCCGGTCTCAACGGATTTTGTTACCGCGATGTTTGTTCGCGCTGTCAGAAATACTTGCCCGGCGGGGTTCGTTCCGTCGCAACTTTTTCTTCGGATTTTCAGCCAGAGGCAGGGTCGGTTGGCGATGCGCGCGGGGGGAGCGAAAGCCGCTTTCAGGCAACCTGTGGTATGCCCGTCGGCAAAATTGAGACGAGTATGAGGCGGAATTTAAACACGGCGAAGAAAATTGCCGTATCTCCCGTCCAAATAACAACTTCAAAAGAACGGATAAGCAGCAGCTTAATGAGTTCTTTCTGAATGGTTACACCGAAAAGCACCGGTGGCAGTGCTCGGAAAGATAGTTCTGAACAAAATTGCAAAAAATCCCGGATAAACTTGACTTCCGTTCACTTATCGCAAATACTTGAACAAGGCGTGACATTCAGTTCAGATTCGATCTTCGAGGCGAGAGGACGCCCCGAATCAATCAGAGGTGTTCGGTCCGGAGCGCGCGGAGGCGGGACAGCAGTGGCCTGGAACGCCCGGCAGCGTCGAGCAACCCCGAGTGCGGGATGAGGTGCGGTTCGGCGTCCGACCAGTGATCCCAGGTGACGCTGCGGACGTGCGGCCACGCGAGCGCCAGCGCCGCCATCGACGCGCCCCACTCCGCCTGCCCCTCGGGCGACGGACCGGCGCGCCAGCCGGGCTTCCAGACGGTTTGGCCGTGGTCGGCGGCCTGCGGGTCGGGGCCGTCGGCGGAGGGGAGGCTCAGTGACACCTCGAGGTGCAACCCGAGCATCCCGAACACGTCGAGGATGCGCGCCGCGTCGAGCAAGTCGCGCGGCAGGCTGCCCCGCGGTCGCGTGCCGACGCGGAACTCCAACTCGACCGCCGACAGCCGCACCCCGGCCCGGACCAGGTCGTCCGGGAATGTGATGGGGGTAATAGTCTGGTCGTCGTGGACCAAGTAGTCGCCCCACGGCTGGGCGACGCTGAGGACGAGTTCGAGGTTGGCGTCCACCTGCGCCGCGGCCTCGAACAGCCGGTACGCGAGCCGAAGTCGGTCGTCATCGACCAGTCCGAAGGCGTCGGCGTGGTTGAACCCGGCGCAGATGATCCACCGTCGGACGTCGTGCTTGTAGCGGCCGACCACGGTTTCGAGGTAGTCGCACATGCACGACGCCATCGCCGGCAGGTCGGACTGCCACCCGGCGGCCCACGCCGGCAGCATCCCGGGGGCGAGGTCGATGACCGGGCCGATGGTGACCGGCAGGTTGGCGTCCAGCGCCGCCGCCACGGCCCGGTCGGCCGCGTCCCATACATACTGGGACTCGTTCGGCTCGACGTCGCGCCAGCGGAACGAGACGGCGGCGGCGTTGAAGGTGCCGGTGTACTCGTCGAGAGCCTCGCCGGCCGGGGCGCGCGAGTAGCGGGCCGCCAAGCGGGTGTCGAGGCGGCCGTTCTGGTGCCGGGTCGCGAGCATCTGCTCCACGTAATCCCGCGTCAGCCGGTCGGCCAGACCGTGCGACTTTTCGAGCACGCGGGCGGCGAGCGCGTCCGATTCGCCGGCGCTGGGCGCGTGGATGGCGCGGCCGAACATGCGCGTCGCCTCGGCGAGCGCGACGTCGAAGTCCGGGCGGGTGCGGAGGCCGATCCCCTGCCACTCGGCGGCCTGGCCGCGGACCTGGTTGAGCTTGCCGCGGGCGAGTTCGAGCAGGAGGCGGTACGGTTCGGGGCGCTCGCGGAGGGTGCTGGACGACACGACGAGGGTGCCGAACGGCTCGACCGGCCACGGGACGACGAGGTACCCGCTCTCGTTCTGGTCGCGGGTGAGGGTGAGCCGGCCGTCGGCCACGGCGACGCGGGTGGGTACAGGCGACTGGTCGTAGTAACTGACGGTGGACGCGACGCAGGCGTCCGTGAGTGTCGCGGCGGCGGCACCCGGAACGGGACTCGGCAGGAGGAACGACATCGAGCCCATGAGCGAACGATCCCGGCTGGCGCGGTCGGGGCGAGCGGCGGGCGCGGTCACGGGCGGCGCGCCGATCTCAGCACGACTGACGTCGGTTTAGTTATACCCGCAGCGGAGGGGAAAAGGGAACAGCGTTCGGGAGAAGTCGCCGGAACTGTTCGGCGGCGGGGCGGCACGTCCCTTACCCCGGTGCCGTGCCCGATCCGTGCGAGAGCAACACGACTGCGAATTCCCCGGTGCGAGGTCGCTCCGCGACGCGGCCCACCGGCAACCTCAATCACTCGGGTGACACCATGCTCGTAATCGTGATGCCGTGCTTGTCGGCGAGTTTCACCGTCTCGGCCTCGTCCAGGATGATCGTGCGGCCGGCTTCGATCGCCAGCGCGGTCGCGCCGGCCGCGCGCATCGTCTCGATGGTCCGCGCCCCGACGGTCGGCACGTCGAACCGCTTGTCCTGCTGCGGCTTGGCGACCTTCACCACCACGAACCCGCCGCGCCCGCACAGCTCGCCCGCCCGGGCGATGCACTGGTCGGTGCCTTCGATGGCCTCGACGGCCAGCACCGCGCGCTCGCGGATCATCACGCTCTGCCCGACGTCGAGCCGGCCCATTTCGCGGGCCAGTTCCCAGCCCATCGTGATGTCGCGCAGTTCCGCCTCGGTCGGCTTGCGCCGGGTCAACACGCCTTCCTTCACGAGCAGCTCCGGGCACAGGTCGAGGGCCGAGACGCACTCCAGGCCGTTACGCCGGAACTCGTCGATCAGCCCGAGCAGGATGGAATCGTCGTTGTTCAGCCGCCGGCGGCGGAAGAACCAGAACCGCACCATCTGCCAGTCGGGCAACAGCCGTATCCACCGCCACGGGCGGAACACCACCCGCTTCTCGAACTTGCCGGCCATCGTCCACCGCTTGACGCCGCCGCGGCGGAACGCGCGGATCACCGCGCCGAGCGAGAACCGCTTCAGCCACGTGAACTGGGTGCAGATGTCCTTGAGTGCCGGGTCGGCCATGCCGGCGGCCCCGACGCACACCACCGGGATGCCGCACTCGCGGGCCTTCTCGGCGAACAGCACCGGGAAGCGGCCGCCGCAGGCCAGCAGCCCGACCGGCTCGCGGGCGTCGAACGAGACGGGCGCGGCCGCCCCGAACGGCAGCAGTCCGGGCGCGGGCGTCATTCGCTCCCCTTCAGGCCGAGGTGCTTCCTGATCTGCCGGACCTCCTCGCGCAGCTCGGGCAGGCGGCGGAGAGTCACGAGGATGCGCCGGTGGTCGGTGATCGGCACCGCCGGGTTGCCGAGGTAGTTCTGGTCGCCCGGCAGGTCGTTGCTGACGCCGGCCTGCGCGCCGATGACGACCCGGCTGCCGATGGTGACGTGATCCGCGATGCCGACCTGCCCGGCCATCACCACGTGGTCGCCGGTGACGCACGAGCCGGCGATGCCGACCTGCCCGCACAGGATGTTGTGCCGGCCGATCTGGCAGTTGTGGCCGATCATCACCTGGTTGTCGATCTTCGTCCCCTCGCCCACCCGGGTCGGGCCGAAGGTGCCGCGGTCGATGGTCGAGCAGGCGCCGACCTCGACGTCGTCGCCGAGTTCGACCCAACCCTGTTGGGGAATTTTGACGTGCCGGCCGTTGTGCGGGCGGTAGCCGAACCCGTCGGCCCCGATCACCGCACTCGCGTGGATGATGACGCGGTCGCCGAGCACGCAGTTGTCGTACAGCACGGCCCGCGGGTACAGAATCGAGTCGCGGCCGATGGTGCAGAACCGGCCGACGATCGCGCCGGCGTGGATGTGCGTGTTCTCGCCGATCACGGCCCCTTCCCCGACGACCGCGTGCGGGCCGACGCTCACCCCCGGGGCGAGTCGTGCCGTCGGGTGAACGCAGGCCTGGGCATCGACAACGCCGTGCGGTTCGTCGGGCCGCGGGCGGAGGTGGCGGACGATGTCGGCGAACGCCATGAGCGGGTCGGCGACGCGGATGATCGGGCGGCCGTTCAGCGGCACCGACCGGCCCACCACCGCGGCCGACGCCTTGCTCTCGTGCCAGGCGTGAAGGTTGCGGTCGTTCTCGACGAACGTGATGTCGCCGGGGCCGGCGTCGGCCAGGGTGCGGGCGTTCGTGATGACCAGGTGGGGGTCGCCGAGAACCTCGCCTCGCACCCACTCGGCCAGTTGCCGGACGGTGACGTCCACGGTGAATTCCCCTGAATCCGCGAGCGGCGCGGGACGACCGGTCGTGCGGAGTTCGCGGAAGTTAGCGAACCCCCGCAGGCGGGACAAGCCCAACCCCGCGGCGGATTTGCTTGGGAGTATCGGCGGCCGGCAAGGTCGGTAAACGGCGGAATCGCCCCCGACGAGTGAGGCGAGTCGAGCGAAGTGCGGGTTATGCCGGCGAGATGCCTTGCGCCCGGGCGAAGTCGTCGGCGCCGAGCGCGTCGATGCTGCCCGGCCCGGCCGCGCAGCACGCCCACGCGACGCGGTCGCGGGCCGCCAGCAGCGCGGCGTCGGCGTTGCTCCACACGACGCAGGTGATCGAATCGGACGCGCGACGCAGAGTGACCATGCCCGCGGCGCACCCGACCCGCAGCTCGCGCCAAGTTTCGTCCGGGGATTCGTCCGGGAACGCCGGCAGGCCGTCGATCATGCGGAGAGGGGCCGCTTCGCCGACGCGCGCGAGCTGGGCCTTGATCGCGGCCCAGGCGGGTACGCCGGCGGAGAATTGGACGACGCGGTCGAGGCCCATGGCAATCCTTTGACGGAACGAAAAGGCGCGGTCGGTGCGGCCGCGCCGGTGGGCTCAAGAACGGTTACTTCTCCTTACCCGTGAGGATGTCATCGAGCCGCTTCTTCTGCTCGGCGGTCAGGACGGCCTTCATGTCCTTCGTGCGCCCGGCTTTCAGTTCCTCGATCTTGGCCTGGAGCTTGTCGATTTCGGCGTCGTACTTGTTCTGCACCTTGTAGATGTCCTGAACCTGCGCGTCGCTCAGCCCGAGCTTCTTCCAGTTGGGCGGGAGGACGCCCTTGGCCTTCCCGGCGGGCGGCTCTTCGGCCTTCTTCTCGTCCTTCTTGGCGTCCTGCTTGGGTGCAGTCTTCGGCTCCTGCCCGACGGTGGCTCCGGTCAGAACCAGCATGGCGCCGAACAGCGCCAGCAGCGCGGCACGAAACATGGGCGGACCTCAACAGGCGGGTTGGGGTGTGTACGCGAATACGCGGACGGACAACCTAATCTCACCCTCGCCAGTCCTCGATTGCAAGTGAAAATGCGCCACTTCCGCACAGCTTCATGCGGTGAAGAGCGGCAGCGCCCGCGCCGCCTGCCCGAGCGCGAACCCGGCCCCGGCCAGTAGCACCATGCCATAAGCCAACCGCTGCCCCTGCTCCCGGTAGCGGGCGAACTCGTCCGGGGCCGCCAGCGCCCGCCACGGCCAGTGGACCCAGGAAACGTAGGTGAACAGCCCGCACGCTCCTAACCACACCGCCGACTTCGCAGTCATCAGCGCCAGCCACGGGACACTCGCCCCGTCCCACCTGAAGCCCAGCAGCGCGAACCCGCTCAGTCCGCAGGTGAGCAACCCGGCGGTCACGAAGTACCGCATGTTGTGCGCCAGGTGGGTGCTGAAGTGCTCGTACTCGCGACGCTCCCGGAAGAAGCTGTGCGCCTTGCCGTCAACGACCAGTGCCCGGTAGAAGATGGCCCCGAACCACGCGGCCCCGGACAGCCCGTGAACCCAGAACAGGAACTGCTCCACCCATTTCGCGGTCATGGCGACTCTCCCGCGTCAGTGTGTCCTCACAGGGTTCACCGACGAGCGAGTTGGTCGCATAACCGCGATTCGCCTACACCTTGAGCCGCAGCAGCACGAGCATCGGCCAGCCGATGTACCTGGCGGCGCGCGGGACGCGGGCGGCGAGGTCGGCGTCCGGGGCGTACTCGTCCACGCGGTCGATGCCGAACCCGCCTTCTACAGCGGCGGTCACGAACGCGCCGACCGAGTGCGGGTAGCTGCCGGGCACCACCAACTCGCCGCTGTCGGGGTCGGTGAACCGCGCCTGCGCGCCGCGGAGGAACATCGCCGGGTGCATGGCCGAGATCACCGCCCGCCCTGTCGGCTTCAGCACGCGCCGGGCCTCGCGGAAGAACCAGCCGAGGTCGCGCAGGTGTTCCAGCACCAGCGCGCTCACGACGAGGTCGAACCGGCCGTCCGGGAACGGCAGCGGGTCGTGGAGATCGTGCTGTCGGAAGTCGATCACGCCGGCCCCGGGCTTGGCGCGGGCCGCGGCCAGCATCCCGTCGGAGAAGTCGAGCGCGGTGACCTTCGCGCCGCGCTCCGCGAGCCACACCGAGTGCCGCCCGGTGCCGCACCCGAGTTCGAGCACATCGCGGCCATTCACATCGCCCACCGCGGCACGAAACGGCTGCTCTTCGAGGGCTTGCAGCGGGTTGGCGTCGCGCTCGTACACGGCCGCCCAGCGGTCGTAGCCGTGGCGGATCTCGTCTGACATGGATATCGCCCTGAACGTTGTGAGGGCGGGCGTAACCATCAAGTGAGAAGGCGCTGAAGCGCCGTCATGCCGAGTTCAACGACCTGCGTCGCCTTGAGCTGCCACAGCACCGGGTTGAGCAACTCCAGCGACACGCCGCCGGTGTAGCCGATCGCCTTCAGCCGCGCCACGACCGGTTCCAGCCGGAAATCGCCCTCACCGGGCATGACGCGGTCGGAGTCGGTCATCAGCTCGCGCGGCACGCCCGCCACGTCAGACACCTGGACGTGAAAGAGGTTCGCGGCGGTCAGGCGGGCGAAGTCTTCCGGCTTGCTCGGCCCTTTGTAGTAGTGGAACACGTCCAGGCAGACGCCGGCGTTCGACTCGCCGCACTGCTCGACCAGCGTCAGCGCGGTGTCGAGGTTCGAGCAGAACGCGTCGGTGCCGCGGAACTCCAGCGCCAGCCGCACCCCGAACCCGGCCGCCCACTGCGCCGCCTGGGTCAGCGACACCACCGCCCGGCCGAGGTCGCTCGCCTCCGGGGCGCGGGCGAAGTCGGCCACCAGCACGAGCGTGGGGATGCCGAGCTCCTGGCACAGGTCGAGCCGCCGCTTGAAGTGGTCGAAGTGCGCCTTGCGGGCCTCGCCCTGCGAGAGCAACAGCCCGCCCTGGTACGCGGCCGCGACGAGCCTCACCCCGCGGTCGGCCAGCGCCTTGCGGGTGTCCGCCACGGACACATCGACGAGGTGCTTTTCGAGCTTGGTGAGCCACACCTCGACGGCCGGGCACCCGCCCGACGGGTAGTCGGCCGCGTCGTCGGCGAACGACGCCGGCAGCGTCGTCGCCTGGGAAATGCACGGAATCATGCGACCTCAGCCGTTGTCTTTCTTCTTGTCGCGCTTAGGCGTCGTCTTCTTCGGCTCCGCCTTTTTGTCGCCCTCCTCCTGCGGTTGAACGACTGGCGGCCCCGAGTCGAACACGCCGGCCACGTAGGCGATGAGCAGCCCGACGGCGCTCATGTGCAGGCACAGCCCCAGCGCAATCAGGTACTTTGACTTCCGCTTATCGGCCTCGGTCAGCCCGCCGCGGCGCTTCCGCGGCTCGCCGTCGGAGGACGACGGCGCGTCGGTGAACGAACCGACGCCCCAGGCGTCTTCTTGCGGTTCTGCGGGGGTCTCTTCGGCGGCTGTCGCGTCCGGGATCGCGGCCTGATGCACGACCGCGACCGCGTTCGGGTTCGCCCCGGCCACCGGCTTGAGCGTGCTCGGCAGCGACCCGGGGCGGCAGAACGGGGCCAGCGCCTCGCACACCTCCGACGCGGTCGCCGGCCGGTTCGCCGGCTTCTTGGCGAGCAGCTTCATGACGACGGCGGCGAGGTCCGCGGGGACGTCCGGGCGCAGCGTCGTCAGCGGCACCGGCTCCGACGAGCGGATCTTGTTCAGCAAGCCCTCCGACGACTCGGCGGCGAACGGCGGGCGGCCGGCGAGCAGCAGGTAGAGCGACGCGCCGAGGCCGTAGATGTCGCCGCTCGGCTCATAGGAGCCGCTGTCGATCCGCTCCGGCGGCAGGTACGCGAGCACGTCCGGCGGCGGCGTCTCGACCGCCTCGGCCATCGCCATCGGCATCTCTTCCGGCCCGACCGCCGCGACCGGGAGCGCCGCGGGGACGACCGCCGACCGCTTCGGAATCAGCCCGGTCTCGGCCAACTTGACCACCGCGTTCGGGGCCGGTCGCCGCTTCACCGACCCGTCCGGGTTCGACTTGGTCGTCAGCGGCGACACCGTCAGCAGTCCCGGCCGCACCTCGCCATGCCACCCGGCGCGCTCGTGGATGGCGCGCAACGCCGAGGCGATCGACCACCCGTATTCGGCCGCCAGGAACGCCGGCATCGCCCCGCCGACCTCCTTCAGCAGCGAGCCGAGGTCGGCCGCGTCCGGCGGTTGCTCCAGCACAGCGTACGCGGTTCCTTGGTGAACACCGGCGTCGAGCACCGGGGCGATGTTGGTGTGTGCGAGCGTCCCGAAGGTGCGGGCACGCTCCACAACCGCCGCGGCGCTGTCGGCAGGCTGAAACGCATCGGCGGCGAACTTGCGGAGCACCAGCGGCGTGCGGAGCGACGGGTGCAGGGCGCGGTACGCCTGCCCACCGGGGCACGGGCCGAGGGCGTCGATGATAGGATATCCGGCGAAGCTCAGGTCGCCGCCGCGGCCGTCGCGGATCGCGTCCGCCTGAAACTGCGTCAGCACCCCGCGGGAGAGCAGGTAGGTGCAGAGCGCCGCCATGTCGGCCTGCGGGATGTCCGGCTCGCGGATGAGCTGCTCGATCTGGTCGGCGGCGAGCACGCGGCTGGCCTGGGCGCGGTCCAGAAACCCGGCGACGGATTCGGAAGGCATCGGGGAGAACTCGGTGCGGGGTCGAGACGTGGGGGTGATTATACCGCCGCCGCCGCCGCGGGCGAAACACTTCTCCGCGACTTCAGGTACAATGTGCCCGTGACCACCATTCACGGCAGACACCCACGGAGACGACGTATGTACCGCGGTCCGATACTCGCGCTGGCCGCGTGCCTGGGGCTGGCGCCCCTGCTCGCGGCCGACGACAAGCCGGAGAAGAAGCCCGACGCCCAGAAGGCGGACCGGGTCGAGGTGCCGTACAAGCTGACCGGCACCAACCACCTGATGGTCCGCGCCAAGCTCAACGGCAAGGGGCCGTTCAACCTGATCGTGGACACCGGCGCGCCGGCGGTGTTCGTCACCAAGTCCGTGGCCAATAAGGCGGGGGGCAAGCCCGACGACAAGGGCTGGCTGAACTTCGACACCTTCGAGCTGGAAGGCGGGCTGAAGGTCGAGAAGGCCCGCGGCCGCGTCGAAGACCTCGTCCAGATCGACGGCATGAACAGCATGGGGCTGGCCGGCGTCGAGCTGCACGGCGTCGTCGGGTACAACGTGCTCGCCAAGTACAAGATCGAGTACGACCTGACGAGCGACAAGCTCGCCTTCGAGAAACTCGCCTACGAGCCGGAGCCGCTGCTACCGCTCGGCGGCAAGAAGGAGGGCGCCGGGGACATCCAGTCGATGGGGCCGATGGTCAAGATGATGGCCGCGTTCCTCGGGCTGAAGCCGAACTTCGACGTGGTGCCCCGCGGGTTCACCGGCATCGAGTTCGAGGAGAAGGACGGCAAGGTGACTGTCAAGAGCGTGCTCGCCGGCAGCCCGGCCGACAAGGCGGGGCTGAAGGCCGGCGACGTGGTCGCTTACGTCAAGAACGTGGCCATCGACTCGGGCAAAGACCTCACCAAGGCGCTCGCCAAGGCCGGGGTGGGCACCACCTGGAAGTTCAAGGTGACCCGCGACGGCAAGGACGTGACCGTGAACCTCGAACTCGGAAAGGGGCTGTAACGTGCGTACCGCTTTCACGGTTGTGCTCCTTTCCGCACTGCTCGCGCTCGTCCCGACCCTCACCGCCGCTCCGCCGGAGAAGGACGGCGACAAGCCGGCCCTCAAGCCCGATGCGAAGCCGGTCACCATCCCGTTCGAGCTGCTGAAGTCGCGGCACATGGCGATCAGCGTCAAGATCAACGACAAGGGGCCGTACCGGTTCATCTTCGACACCGGCGCGCCGACCAACCTCGTCAACAACAAGGTGGCCAAGGACAGCGGGCTGACCGACGCCAAGAAGGACAAGGGCGGGTTCCTGTTCGGGGCCGCGCCCGCGCCCAAGACGATCAAGACGTTCCAGGTCGGCGACCTCAAGCTGGAGGGCATGCCGACGATGGTGATGGACCACCCGACGGTGGCCGCGATCGCCGAGGCGGTCGGCCCGGTCGAGGGGCTGATCGGGTTCCCGTTCTTCGCCCGCTACAAGATGACGATCGACTACCAGAAGAAGGAGATGACGCTCGTCCCCAACGGCTTCACCCCGACCGACACCATGCAGGCCATGATGGACAAGCTCATGGGCGGCGCGAGCGGGCAGAAGCCGGAACCGGTGGTGGTCGCCCCGGCGGCCGTGTGGGGCTTCGCCGTCGATAAGGGCAAGGACGACACCTCCGACGGGGTCAAAGTCACGGAAGTCCTTGAGAAGTCGCCGGCCGCGAAAGGCGGGCTGGAGCCGAACGACCGACTCCTGACCCTCGACGGCCGCTGGACGGACAGCGTCGCGGACACCTTCAACGCCGCCGCGAGCATCAAGCCGGGCAAGCCGGTGACATTGGTGGTGAAGCGCGGCGACAAGGAGGTCAAGCTGACCGTCACCCCGGCCAAGGGGCTGTGAGCCGTAGAACCCACCCCCGGCCCCTCCCTGTAGGGAGGGGAGACATAATCACCGCGCGCCGCGAACGTTGGCGGACTCGCTGTGCTGCTCTCCCCTCCCTGCAGGGAGGGGCCGGGGGTGGGTTCTTCTCGCCGCAACCTGACAAGCACTTCAACCCGCCGAGGTCTCGCCCATGCTGAACTGGCTCGCGTCGTGGCTGGGTTTGGGCGCGCCGACGTCCGCCCGCGGGCTGCGCGAGCAGGCCCGCGACCCGGACCCGGGGCAGCGGCGACTCGCCGCCGAGCGACTCGCCGGCATCTCCGACCCGTGGGTCCGCGACGACCTGCTCATGCTCCTCAAGGACGTGTACGCCGAGGTGCGCGACGCGGCCCGCGAGGGGCTGCGGAGGCAGGGTGCCGCCGCGGTCGGGGTGCTGGTCAAGGCGCTGGAGGACAGCGACCCCCGGGTTGCGGTCCCGGCGGCGGAAATCCTGGGCGACCTGAAGCACCCGGACGCGGTGCGGCCGCTCCTGCTGGTGATGAAGTTCGGCGCGCTGGATGTGCGGGCCGCGGCGACCCGGGCGCTGATCCGCTACGGCCCGGCCGCCGTCCCGGGGCTGGAAGCGGCGACGCGCGACGCCGACCCGTTCACCCGGATGCGCGGCGAGGAGATCCTGGCCGAGATCCGCCGCGCCGCGCCCGCCGCCGAGCCGCCCGCCGCGCCGGCGTCACCGCTTCAGTGAGTACAGCACCACCGCGCTGGCGATCCGCAGCGCGCTGTCCTTGTCGTAGCCCATGCAGTCGGCCGCCTTGTGCCCCTCGATCGCACAGCCGAGGTCGTACTTGCTGTACACCACCATCCAGCGGCCGGTTTCGTCCTTGATGCCCTCCAGCAGCACCGGGTAGGTGCGCATCTCCTGCTCCGGCCCGCTGCCGTCCGGCTTCACCCGCCGGCACCGCACGTTGCCCAGGTCGATGTTCGCGGCCTTCGCGATCTTGAACAGCGGTTCGGGCGTGCCGTCGGGCCGCGTCGGCGGAATCGCCTCCAGGTCGGCCCCCCACATCCGCTTCATCTCGGCCCGGAACGAGGCGTCGAACTTCTTCCACTCGGCGAACCCGCCGCACGCGGCGTCGGCCAGCAGCAACCCGCCGGACTGTAGGTTCGCCTTGACCTTATTGGCCTCGTCGTCGGTGAGCGCGAGCGGTTTGCGGCCGTGCAGGTACATGAACTTGTACCGGGCTAGCCCCTCGTCGCCGGGCGCGGCCGTGGCCGCCGCCTGCGCGACGTCGAGCTTGGCGTTCCGCTCGAGGTAGTCCATCAGGTTGCGGAGCGCCCCGGCCGCCGGCGGGGCCTCGGCCCCCTGGGTGCCGGCGTACTTCAGTTGCAGCGCGCGGAACTTGCTCCGGGTGGCCGCCTCGGTCTCGGTCACCTTCGACGGCAGCCGGGTGAACGACAGCTTCGGCTTGGGCAGTTCCATCCCGGTGGCGTACGCGATCACGTTCCGCGCCAGGCAGTACGCCTTGTGCCCGCGGGTCTTCGGGTCGCGGGCCTCCACCTTCGACGGCATCAGCCGCGACTCCTCCCAGTACCCGGCCAGCGGCGCGGGGGAGAACACCGCCACCGTGCGGCACCCGTGCTGGACGTACTGGAGGTCCGGGAAGTCGCCCGGGCCGACCCCGGGGAACATCGTCCAGACCGCGTGCTCGGCCGGCACCGGCTGCAGCGCGTCCGGCTTGTTCAGGACGCGGTCCATCATCGCCCGGAACGCGTCGGCGAACGCCTTGTCGCCGCAGCACGCCTCCGCGAACACGAACCCGCCGGCCTCCAGATACCGCTTGAGCACCAGCTCCTGCCGGTCGGACAGGAGCCGCCCGCCGTGCCCGTTGAGGTACAGCACCGGCGACTGGAGCAGGAACCCGACCTCCACGTCGATCTGGGCGTCGGTGCTCAGGTCTTGGAGCCGCGAGTCGTACACCTGCCACGACAGCGGCCGCCCGTCGAACACCTCGCGGGACGCGAACTCGACCACGTTGCGGGCGTCGTTGTGCTTGCGGTTCCAGTCGGGTCTGGTGGTCGCCCGGCCGTCGGCGTCGAGCTCGGTCAGCACCGCGTTGGTGCCGGCGTCGGCCTTGCGGAACCCGCCCCAGGCGAACTTGGTCATCAGCACCGGGGTGCGGCCCTTGGACAGGAACAGCAGCGCGAACGACGTGGCCACGACCGGCCGGTCATCGACCCCGATCCCGCCCCTGTTGGTGTCGCTGAAGGCGAACGATCCGTCCAATTTGCCGGTGCCCAGGTACTGCATACTCTGGTGCCGCCCGGGCACCCCGACCAGCCGCTCGCACCCCTCCCGGTACCAGTCGTACCGGCCGATGAACCGCTGCCCGCTGAGCCGCCCGAGCCGCTCGATGCCGTAGTAGTTGTACAGCACCGACTTGCCGTTGACGAAGTTGAACTTGGCCGCGACCCACCGCATCCCGAGGGCGAGCGCGTCGTTCTCCGCGTACTGCCCGCACCGGGCGGCGACCCCGGTCTGCTCGTTCAGCTCCTGCTCGCTGCGGCCCAGCCCCATGTTGGCGATGAGCAGGCCGCACACCCCGCCGACGGTCATGGTGAAGCTCGGCACCGGCGTGCCCCGGCCGTAGTCCCAGTACCCGCCCGGCTCGTCGCCGCCGGTCTTCTGGCTGCGCCCGTAGTACTCAATGATGTCCCGCCACAGTTGGTCATCGACCCGCACGCCGGCGGTCTTGGCGGCGTACAGCGCGAGCAGCGCGTACTGCGTGTTCGAGTTGTCGGTCCCCGGGCCGTCGGGGTAGCCCCACCCCTTGAGTTTGCCGCCGGAGCGGACCGCGTTCTCCTGGAACCAGCGGACGTTCTTCTCGATCCGCGGCTTGTACCTCTCCAACCGCGTCTCGGCCAGCGCCATCGTCTGGAGCGCGCGGACGTAGGTGGTGGACGGGTCGAGCTTCTCGAGGTATTGCAGCCCTCGGGCGACGGTCGGGTCGTCGGGCCTCTCCCCGCAGTTGAGCAGCGCCAGCGTAGCCAGCCCGGTGGTGCCGCCCTTGTAGTTGGTGAGCACCTCGACCACCGTCGATTCCCACCCGCCGTCCTTATCCTGGACCTTGCGAAGGAACTCGACCCCCTTTTTGATGGACTCCTCGACTTGGTTGACGAACTTCTCGTCGACCGCGGCGGCCTTGGCCCGCGGATCGTCGGCCGGTTGCGCGGCGGTCGGCGTGCCGGACGCGAGCATCAGCCCGACGACGAGCGCCAGCCCGGCGGCCAGAAGCGAGCGGGTCATGGGAGCCTCCGAATCGGCCGCGGCCCGTCGGGGCCGTGTAACGTGCGCCACGTGAAGCGACACCAATTATACCGCCGCGGCGGCCGCGCGCACGGCTTCCGCCGCCGCGCAAAATATACACTTCCGTATATACTGAAATTATGTCTGATAGATTTCGGCGAGTCAAGCGCGCGGCTGAAAATTTTGAATTTTTGTGCGCTACAGCATTGGCAGCACTCAAGAGGTGCTCGAAATCTGTCGTTTGTTTCGCGTTCGCGCCAGCGGGGCGCGGGCGACGGAAATGAGATCGCCGCGCCCGCTGGGGCGAACGCTCAACGAGGCGATGGGCTGTTCACCACCGCAGCGGCTTCTGCCACGCCTCCTTGAGCGTCGAGAGCTTCGCCCAGATGAGCCATTCGCCGCCGGCCCCGGCGATGCGGAGCCGCGGGTCGGCGACGGTTTGGCCCGCTCGTGCCACCGGCAGTCCGGCAAAGGACGCCTCGAACGCCGCGGCGCTCTCCGGCTTCACCTCGACCAGAAACCGCGTCGGCGACTCGCTGAAGAGAATCGCCTCGTCGCTCAGTTCGCCCCGCGGCGCGGTCAGGTCTGCCCCAATGCCGCCGGCAAAGCACATTTCGGCCGCCGCGACCGCCAGCCCGCCCTCGCTCAGGTCGTGACACGCCCGCACCAGCCCCTTCGTGATGGCGTCGTGCATCGCCGCGAACACCCGCGGCGCGGTGTGCGGATCGACCGTCGGCACGCTCCCGCCGCTGCGTCCCGTGACGAGGTGGAAGTACGAGCCGCCGAGTTCGTGGCGGGTCTGCCCGACGAGATAAAGGTGATTCCCTGCCTCTTTCAGGTCCATGGTGACGCACCGGCGAACGTCCGGCACGCGCCCGAGTGCGGTGACCAGCAGCGTGTGTGGGATGTCGAGCCGCTCGCCGCCTTTCCCCGCGTAGGTGTTGTTGAGCGAGTCCTTGCCGCTCACGAACGGTGTGCCGTAGGCCACGGCGACGTCGCGGCACGCTTCGGCGGTGCGGACGAGCGCCCCCAGCACCTTCGGGTCGTGGATGTTGCCCCAGCAGAAGTTGTCGAGGATGGCGATTCGCTTCGGGTCGGCCCCGACCGCGACCACGTTCCGCACCGCTTCATCGATCGCGCACGCGGCGGCGTGGTACGGGTCGAGGTCGGCGAGCCGCGGGTTGATGCCGCAGCCGATCGCGGCACCTGTCCATGTGCCGAGAACCGGCATCACTACCGCCGCGTCGGAGGGGCCGTCGTTTTCGATTCCGACCAACGGTTTCACCACGCTCCCGCCCTGAACCTCGTGGTCGTACTGCCGAATCACCCACTCTTTCGAGGAGACGGAGTAGTGACCCAGGATCGCCAGCAGCGCGTCTTGCGGGTTCAGGTCGCGCAACTGACCGGCCGGCATGCCCATCGCGAACATTGGCGGACTCCACTCGGCCGCCTTCTTCACCGTCGGGCGGCCGTCGTGGAGGAAGTGCATGTCGAGGTCAGCGACTTCCTGTCCCCGGTATGAGAGCTTCAACCGCCCGCTGTCCTCGAACACGCCGAGCGCCGCCGCTTCCACGTCCTCCGCGGCGCACAATGCCTCCAGTTCAGGCCACTTGTCACGCGGCACCGACAGCACCATGCGCTCTTGCGACTCGCTGATCCAGATTTCGGTGTAGCTCAGCCCCTCGTACTTGAGCGGGGCTTTCTCTAACTGCACGAACGCGCCGAGTTCGGCTCCCATCTCGCCCACAGCCGAGGAAAACCCGCCCGCGCCGCAGTCGGTGATCGCGGTGAACAGGCCGCGGTCGCGGGCTTGCAAAATGACGTCCTGCACCTTCTTCTCGGTGATCGCGTTACCGATCTGCACCGCACCGCCGCTGACCGTCTCCGACTCGTGCGTGAGTTCGAGGCTGGAGAAGGTCGCGCCGTGAATCCCGTCGCGCCCGGTGCGCCCGCCGACGGCGACGATCAGATCACCGGCCATCACTTTCTTGAACGCTTTATCTTTGGGAATCGTCCCGATGGTGCCGCAGAACACCAGCGGGTTGGCGAGGTATCGCTCATCGAACAGGATCGCGCCGTTGACGGTCGGAATACCCATCCGGTTGCCGTAGTCGCGCACCCCGGCGACCACGCCGCGCATCACGCGCCGCGGGTGCAGCACCCCGGTCGGCAGTTGGTTCGCGTCAAAGTCCGGCGGGGCGAAGCAGAACACGTCGGTGTTGCACACCGGCTTCGCGCCCAGGCCCGTTCCGAGCAAGTCGCGAATGACCCCGCCCAGCCCGGTGTTCGCGCCGCCGTAAGGCTCGATCGCCGACGGGTGGTTGTGCGTCTCGACCTTAATGGCGATGTGGACCTCGTCGGTGAACTGCACCACACCGGCGTTGTCCGCGAACACGCTCACGCACCAGTTCGCGTCGCCAAGCTTCCCACAGATTTCTTGCGTCGCTCCGAACACTGTTTCCTTCAGCAGGTTGGCGTAGACGCGGGTTTCGCCGGTGCTGTGGTCGGTGAAGGTGATTTCGCCCTTGAGCGTCTTGTGCGAGCAGTGTTCGGACCACGTCTGCGCGACCGTTTCGAGTTCCACGTCGGTCGGGTCGCGACCGAGGTCGCGGAAGTGCGCCTGCACCGCCTTCATTTCGTCCAGTGAAAGTGCAAGGGTGTTGTCTTTGCTGAGCTTCACGAGCGCCGCGTCGTCGAGTCCGCGCACCGGCACCGTGCCGAGCTTGAACGCGTACGGCTTGCCGACCGCGAGGTGATCGGCTTGGAGTGACCCGACGACGATCTGCTCGATAGCATCGTTGGCCAGCACCTTGCGGAAGAGGATATCGCGGTCGAGCGATGACAGCTCCGGCGGGCCGTAGTAGCGGCGGAAGGTGCGGACCGCGGTGACCGGGACGCCGAGTCGCGTCAGCGCGTCTAGGACGGTCTGCGCGGCCGGGTCCATGACGCCCGGCTTGAGTAGCACCGTATAGCCGTGCGCCTTGCGCGCCCCGAGCGGCGCAAATTCGCCGCTTTCGACCAGCGGATCGACCAGGATTTCACCGACGAGCTTGGCCCGGTCGTCGTCGGTCAAATCGCCTTCGAGCAGGTAGCCGCGGGCGCTGGCGGTGACAAGGTCGCCGCCTCGCTCGGCGTGCGTGAGCAGGTCGAACTCGTCGCACACCCGCTCGCGCTCACTGTCTCTACCCCGCGGACAAATCTCAAGTTCCCAGAGCATCGCGCACCTGTTTCCCTTCGGCGAGCCACTGCACCAGCCCGGCCCGGTCGCCGGATTCCAACAGCGCTCGGAATGTGTCCATCCGCCGGGCGAACGCCGCCAGCGCTTTCAAGGTCGCGTCGCGGTTCGCCTCGAAGATGGCGGCCCACAACTGCGGGTCGCCGGCGGCCACGCGAGTGACGTCGCGAAACCCGGTGGCCGCGAGGTTCAGCCATTCGAGCGGCGTGCTGCCCGCGACGCCGGCCGCCACCGCGTGCGGGAGGTGGCTCGTCACGGCCAAGACGCGGTCGTGTTCGTCGGCGCTCATCAGCACCACGCGCGAGCCGAGCGCCTCCCAGAACCGGCCGACGTCGCGCGTCCGCTCCCACGGCGTGCCGTTGCTCATGACGACCGCCGTGACGCGGCCGGCGAACAGGTCGGCGCGGCCGTTCTCCGGCCCGGCCTTCTCCGACCCGGCCAGCGGGTGCGCGGGCACGAACTCGACGCCGCTCGGCATCTTCCCGCGCAGCGCCGACACGATCCGCGCCTTGGTGCTGCCGCAGTCGGTGAACAGCGTGCCGGGTCTGGCGAGCGGGGCGGCCGCGAGGATCACGTCCGCGATGCGATCGACCGGGGCACACACCACGACCAGCCCGGCCCCCGCGACTGCCTCCGAAAGTTCGGCCGCGGCGTCGATCGCCCCGACCGCGACCGCCTTCGCCAGTACGTCGGGGTCGCGGTCCACGCCGACGACGCGCCCGGCGACGCCGCGGGCCCTGGCGGCCAGCCCGACGCTCCCGCCGATCAGCCCGACGCCGACGATGGTGATCTGGTCGAACAGCATGACGAGATTATAAGAACGCGGCGCGGCGAAAACCTCTTGCCCGCGGCCGCGTCTGCCGTTGAAGTAGTGGAATGTCCCGCTCCGCCGCCAGAACCGCCCTTCCCTCGCGCCGTGACTGGCTGCGGCTCGGCGTTCTGGGCGCGCTTGCGCCGAACGCCCTCGCCAAGCCGGGTTCCGGCATCGCCGCGGGCTTCGGCCGCGCGAAATCGGTGGTCGTCATCTTCACGAGCGGCGGTCAAAGTCAGCTCGACACCTGGGACCCGAAGCCGAACGCGCCGGAGGAGATTCGCGGCGCGTTCCGCACGACGCAGACCCGCACCGCAGGGCTGCGGGTGTGCGAGCATCTGCCGAAGATGGCCGCCCTCTCCGACCGCTACTGCGTACTCAAGTCGATGACGCACGACGACCTCGACCACGGGTCGGCGTGCTATCTCGCTCTGACCGGCCAGTTCCACCCGCGGAAGTCGTCCAACCCGCCGCCGCGGCCGACTGACTTCCCCGCACTCGGCGCGGTCGTAAAGCGCATGCGGCCTGTAACTCACTTCCCGCACACAGCGGTTCACGTCAACGGGCCGCTGCTCGCGCCGAAGGAGGAAGCGCCGGGGCAGTACGGCGGGTTCCTCGGCCGCGGGTACGAGCCGGCCGAACTCGGTGACGTGTCCGACACCGCCCGGCTCGTCGCGTCGCTCGACCTGCCGTCGGACGTGCCCGCCGAGCGGCTCCACACGCGCCGCGGGCTGCTCGGGAAACTCGACCCGGCGGCCGCGGCCGACCCGCTCGCGCAGAAAGCCTTCGAACTGGTGAACGCCCCGAAGGTGCGGGCCGCCCTCGACCTCGACCGCGAGCCGGAGAGGCTCCGCGACCGCTACGGCCGGCACCGCTCCGGTCAGGCATGCCTCATGGCGCGGCGGTTGGTGGAAGCCGGCGTCCCGTGGGTGACGGTGTTCTTCAACCACGGCATCCGCGGCCAGGACGACGCCCCGGACGACACCGACCAGTACGGCTGGGACACTCACAACGACATTTTCGACGCGATGCGGCACCACCTCTTGCCGCGGTTCGACGCGAGCGTCTCGACGTTCCTCGACGACATGCAGACTCGCGGGCTGCTCGACTCGACGCTGGTGGTGGTGATGGGCGAGTTCGGCCGCGCCCCGCTGGTCGCACTGGAAAAGAACTTCGCCGGCAGTTCGCCCGGGCGGAAGCACTGGGGCGCGTGCTACTCGGTGCTGCTGACCGGCGCGGGAATCGTGCCCGGCGTGTACGGCGCGTCCGACCGCATCGCCGCGTACCCGCAGAGCGAGCCGACCGCCCCCGGCGACCTCGCCGCGACCATGTTCCACGCCCTCGGCTTCGCCCCGGACGCGCACTACACCGACGCCACCGACCGCCCTTACCGAGCGGTCAACGGTACGCCGATCACGAAACTCTTTGGCTGATTTATCATGCGCCGGCGCCTCTCCCTCATCGCCGCCGTCATCGCCGTTTGCAGTTCCGCACGCTCCGCTGACGGCTTCACCCCGCTATTCGACGGCAAGAGCCTCGACGGCTGGTCGTTCGTGGTGAAGCCCGACAAGGACGGCAAGAAGGCCGACCCGAAACTCACCTGGGGCGCCAAAGACGGCGTTCTGACCTGTACCGGCAAGCCGAACGGGTGCATCGTCACGGAGAAGGCGTATGGCGACTACACGCTGAGGCTGAAGTGGCGGTGGCCGGGCACCCCGGGCAACAGCGGCGTGCTGCTGCACGTTCAGGACGAGAAATACTGGCCCACCTCGATTGAGGCGCAACTGCTCAGCGGCCGGGCCGGCGACTTCCTCTTGAACAACCCGCCGGACGCCAAGTTGGAAGTCGAGAAGGCCCGGCACGACCCGAAACTCGAGCGTCGCTACCTCCGCATCGAGCCGAAGGAACCCGTCGAGAAGAAAGCGGGTGAGTGGAACGAGTGCGAAATCACCTGCCGCGGCGACGCCATCACCTTCGTCGTGAACGGCGTGACGGTGAACGAAGGGGCGAAGTGCAGCTTCAAATCCGGGCGGATTGCCCTCCAGTCAGAGGGCGCGGCCGTCGAGTTCAAAGACATTGCGCTGAAGCCGCTGAAGTGACGTCACGGCCCGTCGGGCGGTTCGAACCCCAGCCCGCGGAGCAGCCGCTCGACCTGCGGCCACGCCACCGTCTCGCGCACGGCCGCGGCGTGCGGCCCGGTGACCGCGGCGACGAATGCCGCCAGCCCGTCGCGGAGGGCACGCTCGCCGTCGGTCAGCAGCGGGTCGAACCGCTCGCCGACCAAGAGGTGCGCCGCGTCCCGCGTCCGCGACACGAGGTAATCGAGGAAGATCTCCAGCCGCCGCGCCGCCTCGGCGCTCTCGGCCGGGGTCAGCTTCTCGCGTGCGGTCATGCGGACGCGGCGGATGTCACGCTCCCACAGCACCTCGGACAGCCCGCCGTGCCCGAGCGCGAGGGCCGTCCCGAAGTGTGCCGCGCGCCGCGCCTCGGCCCGCAGCCGGCGGACGGCGTCCACGACCCGGTGGAAGTTGTCGTCGGCCATCGAGAAGCCGACGAACAGCACGTGCCGGGTGACGAGGAACGCCTGCACCAGCCCGGCGAGGGCCGGCAGCCGTTCGTCGTAGCGGGTGTAGCTGGAGCGGGTGAGCACCACCCGCGAGGGGTCGCTCAGGCACCCGTGCATCTTCAGCAGCCACCGCCGCGCGTCCGGGTTGATCGCGCCCGGCAGCACCGACAGCCCGGCCGGATCGGACAGCGACCAGGCGTCGTCGAACAGGCGGTCGTAGTTGGTGGTGACCGCCTCGCGGACCGGCAGCGCGGCGAGCAGGGCGTGCGGGAGGGCGTAGTGGCGGCGGTCACCGAGCACCGCGGCGACGGTCGTGCCGATGTCCTGCCGGCGGTCGGTCAGCCGGCGTTCAACCACCGTCGCCTGGTCGAGCGCGCTGCGGAGGTCGGCCAGCGCCGCCCGCTCCTCGTCGGTCATGCCGGCGGCCGCGGCCAGCTGGTCGAGCAGCCCGGCCCAGCTCGGCAGCCCGGCGGCCATGCTCACCCCGGCGCCGAGGAACAGCGCCAGCTCGCCCCGCAGCGCGTACCCGGCGAGCTGGTCCGCGTCGGCCCGCAGCTTGGCGGTCAGGTCCGGCCAAGCCGCGCGGTTGACGCGCTCGGCCTGGGCCGCGGCGTGGGAGGCGGCGTCCCAGCACACCAGCGCCACGTCGAACTGCCGGCCGCCGAAGTCCCGGGCGGCGAACGCCTCGAGCCGCGGCAGCAGCGCCTGGACGATGTCGCCGGCCCGCTCGGCCCCGCCGCCCTTCCCGGTGCCGACGACGGGCAGGGCGAGCAGTGACTTCGCCCGGCCGAACAGCGGCGGCGCGCCGTCGGCGACGATCGCGCGGGCGGCGAGTTCGAGGAATTCGGCCGCCCCGTCGGTGAACCACGACACCGGCATCGCGCCGCGGCCGATCCAGCCCAGCCACGCCCGCGGGGTGCCCGGCTGGGTGGGCGCGAGCGGCTGCGCGCGGGGCTTGCCGTCCATGAACGGCAAACCCTCGCGCGGCCCGGTGTACCCTTCGAGGAACCACTCGTACCCGGGCCGCGCCTTGCGACTACACGGGATCAGGTACGCGTCGCAGGCGAGCCGCCGAAGGTCGCCGCGAACGACGAACACGTGACCGCTCATGGGGAAATCCTCGGTTCCGGGTTCCGCGTTCCCGGTTCCAAGTTGAAGACAGAGGACGAAGGCCGCCTGTTTTCGACTTGGAACCGGGAACGCGGAACCCGGAACTTAGCCCTACAGCCGGATGCCGCCGCTGGCGTCGAGCCACGCCCCGGTCACCCACCGGGCGTCGTCGGACGCGAGCAGCGCGGCCGCGTCGGCGATGTCTTCCGGCTCGCCCATCCGCCGCAGCGCGGTCGAAGCGATCTCCTGCTTCTCCTCCTCCTTCGTCTTGCCGCTCTTCTCACTGTTCATGTCGGTGCGGGTCGAGCCGGGGGCCAGCACGTTGACGCGGATGCCCTTCGGCCCGAGTTCGGCGGCCAGGACACGGGTCATCACGTCGATCGCGCCCTTCGTCGCCGTGTACACCACCGCGCCCGGGTAGGCCATGCGGCTGATCGCGCTGCCGACGTTGATGATGCACCCGCCGCTCGGCATGATCTCCGCCGCGTGCTTGACCGACAACAGGTAGCCGCGGACGTTGAGGTTGAAGTGCAGGTCGAAGTTCTCGGCCGTCACGTCCTGGAGGAACGTCCGCTGCATCACCGCGGCGTTGTTCACGAGGATGTCGAGCTTCCCGAACTGCCCCTTGATCGCACCAAACAGTTGCTCGATGTGCTTCGGGTCGCCCATGTTGGCCTTGAGCGCGACCGCGTCGCTGCCGGCGGCCTTGATGTCGGCCACCACCTTGTTCGCCTCGCCCTCGCTGCTGGCGTAGTTGACGACCACGGTCGCGCCTTCGGCCCCGAACCGCTTCGCGATCGCCGCCCCGATCCCGCGCGACCCGCCGGTGACGAGGGCGATCTTCCCGGCCAAACGCTTGTCGGACATGCCTGACTCCTGTGGTACACTGGCCCGCCAAGACCAACTTATGGCCGCCGTTCCGCGGCGGCACGCCGCACACGAGATCGTCATGAACCGCCGCACGTTCCTGGCCGCCGGCCTCGCCCCGCTCGTCCCCCGTTCCCTCCGCGCCGCGCCCGATCCCGAGCGCCTGCCGCGGGACAACCTCCTGCTGTACCGCGGCAGCGACGGCAAGCCGCATGACGTCACGACGGTCGCGGAGTGGGGCAACCGGCGCGGCGAGATCGTCCGCGGGATGGAAGCGATCATGGGCAAGCGGCCCGGGGTCGAGAAGCGGTGCAAGCTCGACCCGATGGAGGAAGAATCCGAGGTCGATTGCGGGAAGTACGTCCGCCGGCTCATCTCCTATCAGTCCGAGCCGAACGGCCGCGTCCCCGCTTACCTGCTCGTGCCCAAAGCGAGACTCGACCGCGACCGGGGCGGGCCGGCGGTGCTGTGCCTGCACGGCACCGACACCGCCGTCGGCCACGGCACGGTGGTCGGCCTCGGCAAGAAGGCGAACCGCAGTTACGCGAGCGAACTGGCCGAACGCGGCTACGTGTGCCTGGCCCCGAGCTACCCGCTGCTCGCCAACTACCAGCCCGACATCAAGAAACTCGGCTGGGAGAGCGGCACGCTCAAGGCCGTGTGGGACAACATGCGCGGCCTCGACTACCTGACGACCCTGCCGATCGTGAACCCGGAGGCGATGGGGGTCATCGGCCACTCGCTCGGCGGTCACAACGGCGTGTTCACCGCGGTGTTCGACAACCGGCTCAAGGTCGTCGTGTCGAGTTGCGGGCTGGACTCGTTCCTCGACTACTACGGCGGGAAGGAGGATAACTGGCACCCGGAGAAGGGCTGGTGCCAGACGCGGTACATGCCCAAACTCGCCAATTACAAAGGGAAACTGGATCAAATCCCGTTCGACTTCCACGAACTGATCGGCGCGCTGGCCCCGCGGGACGTGCTCATCGTCGCGCCGAAGGAAGACAGCAACTTCAAAGCCGACAGCGTGGACCGGGTGGCAAAGGCCGCGGCCGCCGTTTACAAGCTCCACGGGAAGCCCGAAAAGCTGAGGGTCGAGCACCCGGACGGCGGGCACGACTTCCCGCCGGCGATGCGCGAACTGGCGTACAAGCTGTTCGACGAGGTGCTGAAGAAGTGAGGATCACGAGTCAGGTGGCAGAGCCACAGATGGACACAGATGGAACACATTGGAGACGGAGTCCAGGGGTTGAAACCCCTGGCTACTGGCGGTGACCCCGTTGGGGTCCAAAGACCCGTGATTCGCCGCGTGTGGCTTGTGTCTTGACCCCGAAGGGGTCACCGGAAATAGCCAGAGGTTTCAACCCCTGGGTGCCTGCTTCTTCATCTGTGTCCATCTGTGGCTCTGCCTTCTGCTTCTCACTTCACCGTCAGCAGCTTGTCTTCCTTGGGGAAGGTTTCGAGTTCGAGCCCCTTCCAGTGGATCTCCTGGGGCACTTTGTTCGAGTGCAGTTGCAGCCCGATCGGCCCTTCCTTGATGCGGTTCGGCTCCGGGTCGCGCCAGTCCACCACCGCGGCCCCGTTGATCGCCACCCGAATGCGGTTCCCCTGGGCCAGAATCTCGATGTCGTTCCAATCGTGCTGCTTGCCGACCTTCTTGGCCGGCGCGGCGTCCACCGGCAGGCTGTTGCGGCCGAACAGGTCGTACAGGCCGTAGTTCGACGGGAACATCACCAGGTGGCCGGCGTAGGTGTGCTTGGTGCGGTCCTTCTCCGGGTCCTTGCTCACGTCCGGCTTGACCACGCCCCAGAAGCACACGCCCGAGTGCATCTCCGACTCGACCAGCTTCGCCGCGAACGTCAGCCGGAAGTCGGTGTACTTGGCCTTCGTCAGCAGGTACGTGCTGAACGTCAGCGGCTGTGTGTTCTTGGCGATAATGATCCCGTCCTTGACCGACCACAGGTCGGAGTAGCCTTCCCAGCCGTCAAGCGTCTTGCCGTCGAACAGCTTGATGGTTTCCGACTTGCCCTCGCGCGGCGGGACGACCGGGGCTTCCTTCGGCGGGGCCTTCTTGGGCGGGTCTTTCTTGTCCTGGGCGACCGCGGCGAGCGGGGCGAGGAGCAGCAGGAGGGTGAGGCAGCGGCGCATGAGGCGGGTTCCGTGGGAGGGGTTTCGGACTGTCGGGCGACGGAAGCCGAAGATACTCGCGGCCCGACGCCGACGCAACTACCCGCGCGACTACCGGGTGTCGTCGCGCGGCGGGCCGACGGTCGGCGGGCGGCCGGCGATGGCGTCCTCGATCGCCCGGAGCCGGTCGCGGGCGTGGTTCTGCGACACCTTGTCCTCGGTCAGTTCCAGCACCGCCACCGCCGAACGGGCGAACTCGCGGGCGCGGTCGAGCCGGCCGCGGGCCTCCCACAGCTCCGCGATCCGCCGCAGGGTGCGGCCCTCGTACAGCTTCAGGTTCAGGTCGCGGGTGATCTGCAGCGCCGCGTCGAGCAGCTTCTCGGCGTCCGCGAACGCCCCGCGGCGGGTCGCGGCGATCCCCAGCCCGGCCAGCGCCTGCGACTCGCGGATACGGTCGTCGGCCAGCTTCGCCAGCCGCATGCTCTCGCGCAGATGGCGGTCGGCGTCGTCCAGCCGGCCCATGCTGATGTAGGTGCCGCCGAGCTGGAACAGCGCCTCGCACTCGCGGTGCCCGTCCCGCTTCCGCCGCGCCCACTCCAGCACCCACAGGAACTGTTCCTCGGCCCGCGGCAGGTCGCCCACGAACTTGTGCACCTGGCCCAGGTAGGTGCTGACCATCGAGATGCCGTCGGAGTTGCCGCCGACGGTGAAGAACTCCAGCGCCTGATCGAGCGTGTCGATCGAGTCGGAGTAGCGGCCCATGACCGACAGCAGTTTGCCGAAGCGGGCGAGGATGCGGCCGCGGTGGGCCGCCGCGGCGGCCGGGTGCGCGTCGCACACCGCCAGCGCGCTGCGGTATGCGGCCTCGCTCTCCGAATAGCGCCCGACGTGCCGCCAGATGAACCCCTGGTACTCGCGGCTCCACGCCTCCGCCACCGGGTCGCCGGCGGACACCGCGGCCGCGGTCGCCTGCGCGTACACGCGGTCGGCCACGTCCCAGTACCCGCGGGCGCTCCAGAACGCCGACAACGCCTGGCCCAGCGCGGTGACCACCGCCCAGTCGCCGCGAATGAAAGACGCGTCCGCGACCGCGATGAGGTTCGGCAGTTCGGCCCCGCACCAGTTCAGGTACTTCTTGGTCCGCTCGCGGTCGTTGCCGGCGGCGCGGAGGTCGTTCCGCTGGGCCGTCGCCGCGGCCGCGACCCGCTGCGCCGCGGCCCGCTCGGCCTGCTCGCGGTTCGGGCCGAGTTCGTCGCTCGCCAGTTGGCGGACCAGCGGGTGAACGGCGTACCGCTCGGCGGACAGCCGCCACAGGGAGGCATCGACGAGTTCGTCCGCGGCGTCGTCCCAGTCGTCGCGGGCCGCGACCGCCGACAGCAAATCCAGGCCGAACGACGCCGGCAGCACGCTCAGGTTGAGGAGCAACTCGCGCGCGGTCGGTGACAGGTCGGCGAATGAGTCCGCGAAGCACGCGCGAACGCCGCGGTGCCGGGCCGGGCGGCTCGGGTCGTCCTCGGCGTCGATCACGGCGAGGTTCTTGCGGACGCGGTCCAGCAGCCGCTGCGCCGGGGTGCGGGCGGCGCGAACGGCCAGCAGTTCGATCGCCAGCGGCTGATCGCCGACCCGCTCGCAAAGCGCATCGACCACTTCCGGCGGGGGCGGCGCCGGTAGCCCGGCCTCGGCGGCGCGGGCGCGGAACAGATCGGCCGCGTCGGCCCGGGACAGCTCGTGAACGGGGAGAACTCGCCCGTGCAATCCGACCGGGATTTCGCGGGTCGTGACCAGCGCCTGAGCCGGGCCGCGAAGCCCGCTCACCCACCGGGCGAACGCCGCGTCGCCGCCGACGCTCTCGAAGTTGTCGAGCACCAGCAGCCCGCCCTTGGCGGTGAGGTGCGCGGCCACCTTCTGCGCGACCGCGTCGAGCGGCTCGGACTCGCACCGGTCGCCGAGCAGGGCCGCGGCCGCCTGCCGGGCGCACTCCTCGAACCGCGGGGTGCGCTCGCAGTTCACCCACGCCGCCCCGCCGGGGCCGCGGGCGGCGTGTGCGGCGGCCGCGGCCAGCGTCGTCTTACCCATCCCGCCCTCGCCGCGGAGGATCACCACCCCGCCGGCCTTCAACTGCGCGCCGATCAGGCTCAGCAGGTTATCGCGGCCGATCAGTCGCGGGCACGGCGGGAGCGTGTCGGCCGCCGGCGGGGCAACGGCCGGCGCGACTTCGGCCGCGTTCAGCCGCTCCTCGATCTGTTCCAGTTCGGTAAGCGCCTCGCGGGCGTCGGCGAACCGGCCCTTCGGGTTCTTGCACAGCAGGCGGTGGACGAACCGCGCGAGCCGCTCCGGCACCCACGGGGCGGCGTTCACGAGCGCGACCGGCTCGTCGGTGGCGACGGCCAGCAGCGTGGCGAGCGTCTCGGGCCGCGTGAACGGGTTGCCGCCGGTCAGCGTGCGGTACAGCACCGTGCCGACGCTGAACAGGTCGGAGCGGGCATCCACCGGTTTACCGCCGGCCTGCTCGGGGCTCATGTACGCCGGCGTGCCGACCACCGCGCCGTCGGCGCTGATGCTGCTGTCGGTGCCGCGGGTCAGCCCGAAGTCGAGCACCTTCACCCGGCCGTGCGGATCGACCCACAGGTTGCTCGGCTTGACGTCGCGGTGGACCAAGCCGTGCGCGTGGACGGCGGCGAGGCCGGCCAGCGTGTCCTTCGCGATCCGTATTGCCGCGTCCGGCTGCGCGGTGCCGCCGTTCTCGCGCAGCCACCCCTCCAGGGTGTCGCCGGCCAGCAGTTCCATCGCCAGGAACGGCAATCCGTTGTGCTCGCCGAAGTCGAAGATGATGACGACGTGCGGGTGGGTGACCGCGGCGGCCGACCGGGACTCGCGAAGGAAGCGGTCGAGGGCCAGCGGGCGGGCGAGGAAGTCCGGCCGCATCACCTTCAGCGCGACCGCGCGGCTCAGCTTCGGGTCTTCGCCGCGGAACACGTACCCCATCCCGCCTTCGCCCAACTTCTCGACGACGCGGTACTTGCCGAGCGTGCCGAGGTGGCCGGCCACCGCCGCCGGACCGAGGAAGGCGAACTGCGGGTTTACGGTCTGCGAGACGGTGTGGTGCTCCCCGCTGGTGTCGCCAGCGTTGCGGACGGACGTGTCGTCCTGCGGCGAGGCCGACGGCGGCGGCGAGTGCGGCACGGGGTCGGGCATGGCGGCGCGGTCTCGTAGGTCTGGTGTCGCTATCATCCCACCTCGCACGCCGCGGGGCAACAGAAGCCGCCCGCAGCCACGCAACCCGCGTCCCGCGCCCATCGTCACGAACGCACCGGTTCACCTCGAAGCGGTGTGACGGCCGAACCTCAGCGCCGCTTGCGAAGTCCGAACTTACCCGCCAGCGCCGCGAACGACCGCTTGGCGGCGGCGACCGCGTCGTACCCCGGCTTTCCACTCACCTGCCCGCTCACCTCAACGACGACTGGCCCGCGGTACGTCGAGGCGGCCACGAGCGCCGCGTATGCGGCGTAGTCCGTGGTGCCCTCGCCCGGGAGCAGGAACTCGAACTTCGTCGCGTCGCCCTTCGCGTCTTTGACGTGAACGAAAGCGGTCAGCGGCAGCAGCGCGGCGGCGTCCGCGAGCGCGACCCCGCGAAGGGCGTAGTGGCTGTAGTCGAACGCCAGCCGCAGCCACGGACTGTTCACTTGCTTGACCAGCCACGCGGCTCCCTCCGGAGTGTGTAACGCGTTGGCGACGTGCGGCTTGACCGCGACGACCGTCTTCGCGTCCTTCCCGATCTCGGCCCATTTCCCGAGCCGCTCGGCCAATTCGTTTTTGATCTTGTCCCACTCGCCCGGCTTGCCGCCGAGGACCGTTTCGATCGGCGGCCGGGCGTCCGGCGAAAGTGCGTGCCCCAACTCGGCGGCCGCCTTGAGCCGGTCGGTATACATTTGACGTCCGGCCTCGGCCGAAAGTTCGGGCAAATTCTCCATCAGTCCGTGGACCGCCAGCCCGTCGTCGGCGAGCCGCTTGCGGAGCTCCGTTCGATCGTCGGCGGAGAGCGACTTCGGCTCGGCGTGATAGCCCGGCATGAGCGCGAACTCGACGCCGTCATACCCGATGTCGCGGCACTCCCGGAGCGCGTCCACGAGCTTCAGCGCCTTCATCCCGTATAAGCTGTAGCCGAGCGGAACCGAGGGCGGGTCGGCGGCGCGAAGTGAAGTGCCGGCCAGGCCGGCGGCGAGCGCGAGGCACTCGCGCCGAGTCACGGTGTGCATCGGAGCCTCACTGACGGGAGCGGATGCAGTCAGTTTACCGCGCCGAAACGGCCGACGGCCGGGGTTGCCCCCGGCCGCCGCGTGCGACTCAGTCGCGTGTCAGATCAATACCGCAGGATCATGTCGAACGCCGCGGTCACCAGATCGGGCTTGCCCTCGAACGGCCGGCTGGTGTTGTTATGGTCGTAGCGGATCGTCGGGCGGAAGGTCAGGGCCCGGGTCGGCGAGTAGGCCAGCCCGTACGTCACCTCGGTGTACAGGCCCTTGAACCCGGTGCGGAACCCCTTGGTGTCCTCGAACAGTTCGACGCGGAAGTTGCTCGTGACCTTGTCGGTGTGCTTGTAGAACGCGTACTGGGCCACCCCGTACCACGTCGCCGCCCCCGGCCCGCCGGCGATGAACTCCGGCACCCCGTTGATGTGCGAGAACGTCATGTCGGCCACGTAGGTCAGCTTGTCGCTGAAGTTGTGCGTCAACTGGAGGTTGTACACGTTGTAGTGCGGGAACAGCTCGTCCCGGTCGTACCGCGGGTTGACCGACACCATGGTGTTGAACAACGCGGTCGTCTTGCTGTCCTTCGGGGCCCACTTCACCTGACCGAGGAACGTCACCCGGTTGGTCGGGTCGCCGATGAAGTTGTCCGCACCGCCGACGATACCGTAGCCGACGGTCCAGTTGTCGCCCAACGGAGTGGTCGCGAACACGCCGGTGTGGGTGAACGGGTTGTACTGGAACAGGTAGGCCCGTTGCAGGAACGGCGTCTCGGCCCCTTGCACCAACTCGTACCCGATGATGGTCGCGAACTTACCGACGCGGACCGTGGTGCCGCTCTGGCCCAGGTTCGGCAGGTACACGTCCGCGTACGCCTGGAACAGGTCGATCGGCAGGTAGTTGGACAGCGACCCGTCCGGGTTCGCGGCTTTCAGTTGGTCGTCGAGCAGACCGCGGGCGATCGAGAATCGGGCGTCGCTACCCGGCAGGATCAGATCTACCCGGCCACCGACCTGGAACTCCTTCTTCTCGGTGTCGATCGCCTTGTCGATCCGCAGGTAGTTCTGGTTGAACTGCCAGAAGTCGGCGCGGTCGTTGAAGGTGACCGGCAGGTTGTTCTTGTGCGACGAGCTGAGCGTGTAGTTACCTTCCAACCACCCGCTGATGGTGATCCCCCGCTCCTTGAGGGTGTCGCCGAACCGGGTGGTGTTGATGATCCGCATCAGCGCGTACGGTTCCGGCTCCTTCTTCTCTTCAGCCTTCGGCTCCTCACCGCCCCCGTTGCCGTTGCCGTTGCCGTTGCCGTTCCCGTTCCCGTTGCCGTTCATGGGCGGCATGCCGCCGTTCATCGGCGCGGGGGTGCCCAGCGGAGGCGTCGGGGTGGGCATGGGCATGGGCGTCTGCCGCAGCATCATGCCCGGGGCGGGGATGGCGGGCAGGTTCGCCGGCGGCGTCACCCCCGGCTGCCCGACCGAGAGGGCGGTCAACAAGATCATCGAGTTCATGGTCGTCCCTGACTCCGGTGGAGTAGCGAGCACATCCCGACAGTCGCCCCCGCCCCGACCCGTCCATAGGCCGTGCGGCGGGCGATTGGACTGATTCACACGCCCTTTACGATCGACCGGGCAGGACGCGGAATACGGCCCGAACCGGGTAATCCGGGAAAGCCGGGCGGAAGATGTGCCGGTTGTTCGGTCTCTATCGGTAAGGCTTTCCGGCATTTCCGAAAGGTGACTGAAGCGGCAGATCGCTTTCCGGGCATAGATGCCCATTTTGCAAGCACAATCGCAACTGCTCAAGAAGTGGTCTATCTTGGTAGCACCTTCGCAAGTCGTTTAAAAATAGGCTGTTACGCAATTATTCTGCTTTTCGACACGTCGGCATCAGCCGTGCAAACAGGCACCGTCTATCCCGCAGTCAATGTTCTCCTCCCGCTGGTGCCAAAACTTTGGCGTCCCGCTTTGAAAAGTTGCCTACTCCAAGGTGTGACATGCGATTGAGTCGGTTACTGTTCGCCACACTCCTCCTCACCGGCTGTGCCGCATTGCCTGTCGCATGGGCACCCGTCGGCCGCGCCGCCGCACAGGACGAGGAGAAGAAGAAAAAGGCCGACCCGGACGACACCGAGAAGGCGCTCGCGGACCTCAAGAAGGCGCTCGACGACACCAAGAAGGAACTGGCCACGCTCAAGACTCAAGCGGCCGACACCAAGAAGGCGGCCGACAAGGTCGATGCGCTGACGAAAGAACTTGACAAGCTGGCCGAGGCGGCCAAGACCGCGGTCAGCAAGAAGGACATCGACGCGGTCGCGGCCGAGGTCAAGGCACTTCAAGCCGCCGGAGGCGACGCCAAGGACGCCGCGAAGAAGCTGGCCGACATCGAGAAGGCCGCGGAGGAGGCCAAAAAGGCATCCGAGGAGATCAAGAAGTCGGCCGAAAAGGGCATCGGCGACTCGGCGACCGCGTTCACGACCGGTAAGCAGCGCGGCGACACCGCGTGGATTCTGGTGTCGTCGGCCTTCGTCCTCCTCATGGTGCCGGGGCTGGCGCTGTTCTACGGGGGTATGGTCCGCCGCAAGAACGTGCTGGCGACGATGATGCAGAGCATGGCCGCCCTCGCGGTCGTCGGCGTGTACTGGATCGCGATCGGGTACGCGATGGCGTTCGGGCCGTCGGTCATCAAGGCCCCGGACTTCCTCGCCGGACTGTTGGGCGATTCCGCCAAGGGCGGCGGCCTCGTCGGCTGGAGCTGGGATCTGTTCTTCCTGAAGAACGTCGAAGCGACCACCTACCTCGGCGGGTACGACATCCCGGTTTACCTGCACGTCATGTTCCAGGGCATGTTCGCGATCATCACCCCGGCGCTGATCAGCGGGGCCATCGCCGAGCGGATCCGGTTCTGGCCGTTTTGCATCTTCATGATCCTGTGGGTCACGTTCGTGTACTGCCCGCTCGCGCACATGGTGTGGGCGTTCGACTGGTTCGACCCGACGGTCCCGTCGGGCAAGCAGGGTGCGAGCGCAATCGGTCTGTTGGGCAAGGCCGGGGCGCTGGACTTCGCCGGCGGCACGGTCGTCCACATCGCGGCCGGCATGGCCGGGCTGGCGTGCTGCTTGGTGCTCGGCAAGCGGGCCGGGTATCCGCAGCAGGTCGCCCACCCGAACAGCATGGTGCTGACGCTGTTGGGCGCGGGGCTGTTGTGGATGGGCTGGTTCGGGTTCAACGGCGGCAGCGCGCTGAACGGCACCAACCTGGCCGTCTCGGCGTTCACCGCGACCCAGGTCGCCGCCGCCGCCGCCGGGCTGGGCTGGATGCTGGTCGAGTGGCTGCACAAGGGCAAGCCGACGGCGCTGGGGCTGGCGTCGGGCATCGTCGCCGGGCTGGTGGCGGTCACCCCGGCGAGCGGGTACGTGTACGCCGGCGGGGCGGCGTGCATCGGGCTGGCCGCGGCCATCATCTGCTACCTCGCGGTCGCGCTGAAGAACGTGCTCGGCTACGACGACTCGCTCGACGCGTTCGGCGTCCACGGGGTCGGCGGGTTCGTCGGCGCGGTGCTGACCGGCGTGTTCTGCTCCGGGCTGATCCAGGGTGCCAGCGCCGACGGGCTGCTGGCGTTCAAACAGCACCGCAGCCAGCTCGCGGCGATCACCAAGGACGACGGCAAGATGCTCAAGGACGCCCAAGAAGCCGCGAAGAAGGCCGACGACGAGGCGAAGGCCAAAGAAGCCGCCGCGGCGTCCCAGGTCGAAGGGCTGACGAAAGCCGTCGATGAGGCGCAGAAGAAGTTCAACGACGCCGAGCCGGGCAAGCGCGAGGAACTCGCCAAGGCGCTGACGGAGGCGAAGGACAAGTTGAAGGAGGTCACCGGCGACATCGACGCGGCGAAGGACGCGGCCGCGGTCAAGGCCGACGCGGTCAAGAAGATCGAGACCGACAAGACCAACCTTCAGGCGCTGGCCGACAAGCAGGACGCCGACGGCAAGTCGGCCACCTCGCAACTGTTCATCCAGATCAAGGCCGCGGTGATCTCGGCGGTGTTCGCGTTCGTCGCCAGTCTGGTGCTGTGTGCGCTCACTCATGCGATGACCCTCGGTAACTTCAAGACCGACGAGCAGGGCGAGTCCGACGGCCTCGACCGGACCGAACACGGCGAGGTCGGGTTCGACTTCAGCGGCGCGACCGAGTCGGTCACCGTGGTCGGCACCGAGCCGCGGGCGGCCAGCGAGCCGCGCGGCAACGGCCGGTTCGAGGTCCAACTCACCGGCGTCGATGCCAAGACGCTGATGAAGGCGTGGACCGACCTGTGCCAGCCGAGCGAGAGCGGCCCGGACTCCGACTTCCTGGCCGTTTACCCGTACGTCACCACGGTTCGCGGGACCACGTTCCGCTGCCGCGGCGGCGACCCGGCGAAGGTGGCCAAAAAGCTCGAGTCGCTGTTCACCCGCCACGTCGGCAAGGGCGTGACCGCGTCCGCCCCGGTGCCGCTGCACTAACGTGTGTGTTTGGTGTTTCGTTTCTGGTGTTTTGTGCCTGACGGCGGGCGCGAGTCGCCCGCCGTCCCCGCCGCGCCCGACACACCGAACGTAACGCCGAACACTCAGTCCGAAACACCAAAACCGAAACACCAAACACCCACCCATGAAACTGATCGTCGCGATCATTCGGCCGGAGAAGCTCGAGGACGTCCAGAAGGCGCTCGCGGAGCGGGACGTGTACCTGATGACCGTCAGCGACGTCCGCGGGTGCGGCCGGCAGCGCGGGTACACCGAGGTGTACCGCGGGACCGAGGTCCGCATCCAACTGATCCCCAAGCTGAAGCTCGAAATCGCCGTCAACGAGGCGTTCGTGGAGGCGACCGTCGAGGCGATCGTCCACGCGGCGCGGAGCGGCAACACCGGCAGCATCGGCGACGGCAAGATCTTCGTCCTGCCGCTCGAAGACGCCGTCCGCATCCGCACCGGCGAGCGCGGGTCCGACGCCATCGGCCCGTGACCTCGTAAGAACCCACCCCCGGCCCCTCCCTGCAGGGAGGGGAGACAGACCACTCGCATCCCGGTTAGGTTCGTGGCGCCCGGAAGTTCTGTCTCCCCTCCCTGCAGGGAGGGCCCGGGGGTGGGTTCTGCCCTCCGCCCCCTGCCCCTCTGGTGTTCCCATGCTCCACCCGCTCGAACCGCTGACCGCGGCCGAACTCGCTCGCGCCGTTTCCATCCTCGCAACCGCCGGCAAGCTCACCCCCACCACCCGCGTCGTCAGCGTGATGCTCAAAGAGCCGCCCAAAGCGGCGGTTCACAGCGGCGAGGGCTGGGCGGAACTGCCGCGCGAGGCGTCGGCCGTCCTGTTCGACAATGCCACCAACTCCTGTTACGAAGCCGACCTCAACCTCACCTCGGAGAGCGTCACGGCGCACCGGCACGTGCCCGGCGTGCAGCCGACCATGACCATCGACGAGCAGGTCGAGTGCGAACAGGCGGTTCTGAGTAGCCCGCTGTTCGCTGACGCGCTGAAGCGCCAGTACGGCCTCACCGACACGAAGTTGGTGATGGTCGATATCTGGAGCGCCGGCTACTACGGGAACGCCGAGGAGCGCGGGATGCGCCTCGCCCGCCCGCTGTGCTTCGTGCGCTCGGACCCCACCGACAACGGCTACGCCCGGCCGATCGAGGGCATCCGGCCGGTCGTCGATCTCAACAGCATGCGGGTGATTCGCGTCGAGGAGTTCGGCCCGTGGCCGCTCCCGCCCGGCGAGGCCAACTACGCCGCGACGCGCGTTACGAACAAGCGCACCGACATTACGCCGCTGGTCATCACGCAGCCCGACGGCCCTGGGTTCCAGCTCGACGGCAACGCGATCTCGTGGCAAAAGTGGAACCTGGTGATCGGCTTCAACGCCCGCGAAGGGCTGACGCTTCACCACGTCCGCTACCGCGACGCCGGCCGCGACCGCTCGATCCTGTACCGCGCGTCGCTGACCGAAATGGTCGTCCCGTATGCCGACCCGAACCCGACGCAGGTGCGCAAGAACGCGTTCGACGTCGGCGAGTACGGGATGGGCATGTGCGCCAACAGCCTGCGCCTGGGGTGTGATTGCCTCGGGTACATCCAGTACCTCGACGCCCACCTGTGCGACAGCCGCGGCCGCCCGCTCACCATCCCGAACGCGATCTGCATCCACGAAGAGGATTACGGCATCCTCTGGAAGCACACCGACCGCCGCCTGCCGGACGCGCCCGAGGTGCGCCGCAGCCGCCGGCTCGTGATTTCCAGCGTCTCGACGGTCGAGAACTACGAATACGGCTTCTTCTGGTACTTCTACCAAGACGGCAACATCCAGTTCGAGATCAAGCTCACCGGCATCCTGTCGCTCGGCGCCACGCACCCCGGTGAGAAGCCGCCGTTCGGCACGATGGTCGCGCCGCAAGTGTACGCGCCGAACCACCAGCACTTCTTCAACGTCCGGCTCGACTTCGACATCGACGGCGTCGCAAACACCGTGCAGCAGGTCGATGTGACCGCAGACCCACCCGGGCCGGACAACCCGTTCGAGAACGCCTTCCGCGCCCGGGCGATGCCGCTGGAGTCCGAGAAGCAGGCCCGCGCGAACCTCAACCTCGAAACCGCCCGCACCTGGAAGGTCGTCAACCCGCATGTCACGAACGCGGTCGGCGACCCGGTCGGCTACCGGTTCCTGCCGGGCGACAACTGTCTGCCGTTCGCGTCGCCGAACGCGTGGTGGCGCAAGCGCGCCGGGTTCGTCAACTCCCACGTGTGGGTGACGCCGTTCAACGAGACCGAAAGGTACGCCGCCGGCGACTACCCGAACCAGAGCACCGGCGGCGACGGCCTCGTCCGGTGGACCGCATCGGACAGACCGATCGCGGACACCGACGTGGTCTTCTGGTACACGTTCGGGCACACGCACATCCCGCGGCCCGAGGACTATCCCGTCATGCCGACCGCGTACATCGGCTTCCTGCTCAAGCCGAGCGGGTTCTTCGACCAGAACCCGGCCAACGACGTGCCGCCGTCCGAGCCGGCGGCCAAAACCAAGTCCCTGCCTACGTGCTGTCAATAACAGCACTGTGGACAAATTGCCATATACTGAACTATTGACCGATGCCTGGCGCGTTGTCAAATCGGATTCCGGAAAATTTTTGGGATTCTGTCCGCGGGTCCGATTCTGACGGCGTAGCGGTGGCCGGATTTGGCATTCGTAGCGGCCGGCGGCTTGAACGGACCGGGCAAGCGGCGGAAGATAGGGGATAGATTCGGGCTTTCTTCCGGTCTCGGCTCGCACCGTGAACGACATCGTCCGCGAGTTCCTGCTCGAAACGCACGAGAGCCTCGCGCAGCTCGACCTCGACCTCGTCACCCTGGAAAAAGAGCCGAGCGAGCGGGAAACGCTGGCCCGGGTCTTCCGCACCCTCCACACCGTCAAGGGCACCGCCGGGTTCCTCGGCCTCGCCAAACTGCAAGCGGTCAGCCACGCGGCCGAAAGCCTCCTCAGCCGGCTCCGTAACGGCACCCTCACGTTCACCGCCGAAATCGCCACCGCCCTTCTGGGGGCCGTTGACGCCCTCCGCAAAATGTTGTCGTCCGTCGAGCGGACGGAGCAGGAAGGCGACGGCGACTATTCCGCCCTCATCGCCACGCTCGAACGGCTGACGCAGTCGGCCACAGCGAAGTCCGCTTCGCCGCCCGCCGCCCCGGCGGGGTTCGTCGCCGTCGCCCCCCCTGCCCCGCCGCCGGCCGCGCGCCCGGCACCGACGCCGAAGCCGCAAGCCGCTTCGGCCGCGCCCGACTCGGGCGAGATCCGCGCCCCGGCCGTCGCCGACACCAGCATCCGCGTCGATGTCGGCCTGCTCGACAAGCTCATGACCCTGGTCGGCGAGTTGGTGCTGGCCCGCAACCAGATCGTGCAGTTCACCGCCGACAGCGAGAGCGCGCCGCTGCTCGGCACGGTGCAGCGGCTGAACGTGCTCACCACCGAGCTTCAGGCCGGGGTGATGAAGACGCGGATGCAGCCGATCGGCAACGTGTGGGCCAAGTTCCCGCGGCTGGTGCGCGACCTGGCGGTGGCGTGCGGCAAGCAGGTCCGGTTGGAACTCGAGGGCCAGGAAACGGAACTCGACCGGACGGTGATGGAGGCGGTGCGCGACCCGCTCACGCACATGGTGCGGAACGCCATCGACCACGGCATCGAGCCGCCGGCCGGGCGGGTGGCGGCCGGCAAGCCGGTGACCGGCGAGTTGGCCCTCCGCGCCGCCCACGAGGGCGGGAAGGTGGTCATCGAGATCGCCGACGACGGCGGCGGCATCGACCCGACGCGGGTGCGCGACAAGGCTCTCGCGACCAAGCTGATTTCGCCCGAGGCGGCGGCCCGGATGAGCGAGCGCGAGCTGCTCAACCTCGTCTTCCTGCCCGGGTTCAGCACCGCCGACCGGGTCACGCACTTCTCCGGCCGCGGGGTCGGCATGGACGTGGTCCGGGCCAACGTCGAGCGGATCGGCGGCACCGTGGACATCGACAGCCGGGTCGGCCGCGGGACCGCGCTGAAGCTCCGCATCCCGCTCACCCTGGCGATCATCCCGGCGCTGATGGTCGCCGCCGGCGGCGACCGGTACGCGATCCCGCAGGCCAGCCTCACCGAACTGCTGCGGGTCGAGCCGGACCGGGCGGCGGCCGCGTTCGAGTCGGTCCGCGGCGCGCCGGTGTACCGGCTCCGCGGAAACCTCCTGCCGCTGGTCAACCTGAGCGGCGAGTTGGCCGTCGGGCCGCGCCCGGCCGCCGACGGGAGCGTCAGCGTGGTGGTCCTCCAGGCCGACGACCGGCAGTTCGGGCTGATCGTCGACGAGATTCACGACACCGAGGAAATCGTCGTCAAACCGCTCCAGAAGCCGCTCAAGGCGGTCGGGGTGTACGCGGGGGCGACGATCCTGGGCGACGGTAAGGTGGCGCTGATCCTCGACGTGCCGGCGCTGGCGCAGCGGGCCGGGGTGGTGAGCGGCGGGCGCGAGCGGGCGCGCCCGGACCGGCCGGAGGAGGCCGCGAGCGGCGAGCGGCATCAACTGCTGCTGTTCGCGGCCGGCGGCGGGCGAATGGCGCTGCCGCTGGCCCGCGTGGCGCGGCTGGAGGAATTCGACCGGGCCGCGATCGAGCGGGTCGGGAAGCGGCGGGTGGTGCAATACCGCGGCGAAATCCTCCCGCTGCTGCCCGTCGGCCGCGCGCTCGGGTCGCGGGGGCTGCGCGGCCGGCGACGGGCCGCCGGCGACAAGGTTCAGGTGGTGGTGTACGCGGTCGGCGCCGGGCGGGTCGGGTTGGTCGTGGGGCGCATCCTCGACATCGTCGATGAGGAGGTCGCGGCGCGGCGGCCCGCGGCCCGGCCCGGGGTGTTGTTCGACGCGGTCATCCAGGGGCGGGTGACGGCGGTACTGGACGCGGACGCGCTGGCCCGCACGGCGGGCGAAGGGTAGCGGAGGCGGCGGTGGCCGACGAGCGACAGGTCTGCACGTTCTACCTGGGCGGCGAGTACTTCGGCATCGACGTGCTGTCGGTGCAGGAGGTGATCCGCGCCCAGCCGATGACGCGCGTCCCGCTGGCCCCGGGGTGCGTCCGCGGGCTGATCAACCTGCGCGGCCAGATCGTCACCGCCGTGGACCTCCGCCGCCGGCTCGGGATGCCCGACCGCGCCGCCGGCGACCCGCTCAACGTCGTGGTGCGGACCGACGACGGGGCCGTCAGCCTGCTGGTGGACGACATCGGCGACGTGCTGGCGGTGTCGCGGGCCGACTTCGAGCGGCCGCCCGAGACGCTCCGCGGCCCGGCCCGGGCGCTGGTCCGCGGAGCGTACAAGCTGGACGGCCGGCTGTTGCTCGTGCTCGACGCGCAAAGGGCCGTCGAGCTGACCGAACCGGACTCGAACTGACGCCCACCGGGCGCCCCGAGGTGAACGCCATGGCGACCAAACCGACCCGCCGCAAGTCTGCCGCCCCGCCGCCGGCCGCGAACGACCTCACGTCCGAGCGGCTCGCGGCCATCAACAAGTCGCAGGCGGTGGTCGAGTTCGACCTCGACGGGAACATCCTCGGCGCCAACGACACGTTCCTCAAGCTGACCGGGTACACGCTCGGCGAGCTCAAGGGGCGGCACCACGGGATGCTCGTGCCGGAGGAGGAGCGGAACGGCCCGGACTACCGGGCGTTCTGGGAGCGGCTGGGGCGCGGCGAGTTCCAGACCGGCGAGTTCCGCCGCGTCGGCCGCGACGGCCGCGAGATCTGGATACAGGGGGCGTACAACCCGGTCCTGGACGCCGCCGGCCGGCCGGTGCGGATCATCAAGTACGCGTCCGACGTGACCGCTCAGGCGCGGACGCGGCACGAGATCCAGACCCGCCTTTCGGCCACCGCCGGCGGTCTGGCCGGGGCGGCCGAGCGGCTGACCGCGGTCAGCGAGCAGATGGCCGCCAACGCCGAGGAGACGGCCGCCCAGGCCGGGGTGGCGTCGGCCGCCGCCGAGCAGGTCAGCCGCAACGTCGCCACCGTCGCCACCGGCACCGAGCAGATGGGCGCGAGCATCAAGGAGATCGCCAAGAGCGCCAACGAGGCCGCCCGCGTCGCCACCGCCGCCGTCAAGGTGGCCGAGAAGACCAACGCCACCGTCGCCAAGCTCGGCGAGAGTAGCGCCGAGATCGGCAACGTGGTCAAGGTCATCACCTCGATCGCCCAGCAGACCAACCTGCTGGCGCTGAACGCGACCATCGAGGCGGCCCGGGCCGGAGAGGCCGGCAAGGGGTTCGCGGTCGTCGCCAACGAGGTCAAGGAGCTAGCCAAGCAGACGGCCAAGGCGACCGAGGACATCAGCCGCAAGATCGAGGCGATCCAGGCCGACACCCGCGGCGCGGTCCAGGCGATCGGCCAGATCGGCGTCATCATCAACCAGATCAACGACATCCAGAACACGATCGCGACGGCCGTCGAAGAGCAGACCGCGACGACCGGCGAGATCGCCCGCAACATCGCCGAGGCGGCCCGCGGGAGCAGCGAGATCGCGCTGAACATCACCGGCGTCGCCCAGGCCGCCCGCGGCACCACCGAGGGCGCGAGCGACACCAAGTTGGCCGCCGACGACCTCGCCCGGCTCGCGACCGACCTCCAGCAGATCGTCCGCCAGTTCCGGGCGTGACCTGGGCTTTCGCCGCGAGGGTTTCCGGCGGTCGCTACCGCCTTCGGCGCGACCGAGTCGTTGGACGGTACGCTCGGGCCGAATCCCGAGTAAGCGAGCTTTGGAGAAGTTACCAAACGTTTCGCGCCGCGCCTGAATCCGGGTCAGCTTTCGACCCCGATTCTGTGCTAACCAGACTACGCCCGCGGCACGCGGGGCAATCGAGTCCTACATCTCAACGTGCGCCACCCGCGGCACACTCCGCGTCCCCCTGCGTACCGGCCGGCAACGATCATGACTCCATGCTCCCACGGTCGAACCGAGTCGGCGTCTGCCATGACGCCCGCCCGCGACCCCGGCGAGGGTCGCACGCGCGCGCTGGTCATCGACGACTCCCGCACCGTCCGCCTGATCATCGGCAAAGTCCTGACCGAACTCGGCTTCGAGGTGATCGAGGCGGGCGACGGCCGGGAGGGGCTGGACCGGCTCGCGGGGTGGCCCGGGGTCGCGGTCGTGCTGGTAGACTGGAACATGCCGGTGATGAGCGGACTGGAGTTCATCCGCGCGGTCCGCGCGCGGCGCGAGTACGACCACGTCCGGCTGCTCATGGTGACCACCGAGACCGAGCAGGAGCAGGTGCTCCGCGCGCTCTCGGCCGGGGCCGACGAGTACGTCATGAAGCCGTTCACCCGCGACATCCTGGTGGCGAAGCTCGGCCTGCTCGACCTGCCGGGCGACGGCTACTGAGGCCCGACCGGGGAACGACCGTGCCGAAGATTCGCGTGCTCGTGGTGGACGACTCGGTGGTGTTCCGCCGGATGGTGGCGCAGGAACTGGGCGCCGACCCGGGGCTGGAGGTGGTCGGCACCGCGGCCAATGGCCGGATCGCGCTGGCCAAGCTCGCGCAGGTCTGCCCGGACATCGTCATACTGGACGTCGAGATGCCCGAGCTGGACGGGCTGGCGACGCTCCGCGAGGTCCGCAAGACGCACCCCCGGCTGCCGGTGGTGATGTTCAGCGCCGCGACCGAGCGCGGGGCGGTGGCGACGCTGGACGCGCTGGCCGCCGGCGCGACCGGGTACTTCGCCAAGCCGAGCGGCACGGGCGGGCTGGACGACTCGCTCCGCGTCGTCCGCACCGGGCTGATCCCCGAGATCAAGGCGATCTGCGCGGCGGCCGCGAACGGCGTGTCCGGGGGCGGGCTGTCGGGCATCCGCCGCGCGATCGCGCCGCCGGAGAGCAACGCCGGGTTGACGCGGCTGCCGACGGGGCCGGGCAGCGGGTCGTTCCCGAAGGCGGTTCCGGCCGGCCCCGACGTCGGCCCTTCGCCCCGCGCGCGGGGGCCGGCGGCGCGGGTCGATGTGGTGTGTATCGGCACCTCGACCGGCGGGCCGACGGCGCTGTACGAGGTGTTCGCCGCTCTCCCGGCCGACCTGCCGGTGCCGCTGGTGGTTGTGCAGCACATGCCGCCGGAGTTCACCCGGATGCTGGCCGAGCGGCTGACCGCGCACAGCGGTCTGGCCGTGAAGGAGGGTCAGGCCGGCGACGTGCTGGTGCCCGGCCGCGCGTGGGTGGCGCCCGGCGACTTCCACATGGCCGTGACCGGGTCCGCGGCCGACGCCCGGCTGGCGCTCAACCAGGACGCGCCGGAGAACTCGTGCCGGCCGGCGGCCGACGTGCTGTTCCGCTCGGTCGCGCAGGTGTACGGCCCGCACGTGCTGGCGGTGGTGATGACCGGCATGGGCCAGGACGGGCTGCGCGGGTGCGAGGCGATCAAGGCCGCCGGCGGGCAGGTGATCGTGCAGGACGAGGCGACCAGCGTCGTCTGGGGCATGCCCGGCATCGTGGCCCGAAGCGGGCTGGCCGACAAGGTGCTGGGGCTGTCGCAGATCGCCCCGGAGATCGCCCGCCGGGTGCGGCTCGCCCGGGGGGACGGGAAATGACCCCCGACGACTTCGCCTTCGTCTGCCGGCTGGTCCGCGACCGCAGCGCGATCGTCCTCGAACCGGGCAAGGAGTACCTGGTCGAGACACGGCTCGCCCCGGTCGCCCGCCAGTACGAGTTCGACTCGATCTGCGACCTGATCGCCCGGCTGCGGTCGCCCGCCGAGGTCGAGTTACGCGCCCGCGTGGTCGAGGCGATGGCGACGACCGAGACATCGTTCTTCCGCGACCTCGCCCCGTTCGACACGCTCCGCAAGACGGTGCTGCCTGAGTTAATTGCGGCGCGGGGAAGCGAGAAGCGTCTGAACGTGTGGTCGGCCGCGTGCTCGACCGGGCAGGAGCCGTATAGCGTCGCGCTGCTGCTCCGCGAGCACTTCCCCGAGCTGGCCGGGTGGCAGGTGAACGTCCTCGCGACCGATCTCTCGACCGAGGTGCTCGACCGCGCCCGGGCCGGCTTGTACACTCAGGCGGAGGCCAATCGCGGGCTGCCGGCTAAGCTGATGGTCAAGTACTTCCGGCAGGATGGCACCGGGTGGCGGCTGGCCGACGACGTACGGCGGGCGGTCGAGTTCCGCGAGATGAACCTGATCCGCCCGTGGCCGCCGCTGCCGAAGATGGACATCGTGTTCCTGCGGAACGTGATGATCTACTTCGACGTGGACACGAAGAAGGCGATCCTGTCGCGGGTCGCGAGGGTGCTGGCCCCGGACGGCTACCTGATCCTGGGCGCGGCCGAGACGACGCTGAACCTGGACGACTCGTTCCGCCGCGCCGAGGCGCTGAAGGGCGGGTTCTACAGGCGCGCGTGAGCGCGGCTCGGTCCGGCCCCGACCGCGACTTCACCGAACACCGGCGAGTGAGTGTATGCCCCCCGCGGAACTGCATCAGGCGCTGACGAACGCGGTCCAGACAGCCTTGCGCGAGTTGGCCGCGGTGGAGTGTTCGCCGCGCGACAAGGCACCGGCCGTCGATCTGACCGCGGCGCTCCCGGTCGTCACCGCCGGCGGCGGCGCGGGCGTGCTCGCGCTCGCAATGCCCGACGCGACGGTGTGGGCGCTGGCCCGGCGGGTGCTGGTGGCGGTCGGGGTCGAGCCGGACGCGGCGACGGCCCAAGACTGCGCCGGCGAAGCGGTCAACGTGATCGCCGGTCAGGCGAAGACGATGCTGACCGGCACGCCGCACCACTTCACCCTCTGCACGCCGGAGGTGACGGCCGGGCCGCCCGACCTGCCGGGCGCGTTCGCGCTCGCGTTCGACAGCGACGTCGGGCCGTTCGCGCTGCACGCCCGCCTGTAGGGCGCTCGCGGGCCGCTCACGTCGCCCGCCCGTGCCGCACCTCCACCTTGTCACCCTCCTGAATCATCACGACGTGGGCGCGCTTGATGAACAGCCCGGTCCCGGCCACGCCGGGGATCGCGTGCAGCGCCAGGTCGAGCGCGGCGGCGTCGGCGATCGGCTTCGTCGGCTTGCAGTCGAGGATGAAGTTGCCGTTGTCGGTGATGTACGGCTTGTCGTCTTTCGTGCGCTGCTGCGGGTCGAAGCCCAAGGCCGCGATCTGTCGCCGGGCGGGCGTCAGTGCGAACGGGACCACCTCGACCGGCAGTTTGCCGCGGTCGCCGAGCGTCTGCACCGTCTTGCCGGGGCCGACGAGCACCACGAACTTCCGTGAGAACGCCGCGACTACTTTCTCGCGCAGCAGCGCTCCGCCGTAGCCCTTGATGAGGTCGCACGCCGGGTCCACCTCGTCGGCGCCGTCCACGCACACGTCGATCGCCTCGACGTCGTCGAAGGTCACGAGCGGAATGCCGAGTTCCGTGGCGAGTTTGGCACTGACTTCGGAGGTAGGGATGCCGCGGACCTTCAGCCCGGCCTTCACCCGCGCCCCGAGGGCGTGAATGAACTGCGTCGCGGCGCTGCCGGTGCCCAGCCCGACGACGGTGTCCGGGGCGATCAGATCGACCGCCTTCTCGGCGATGATGGTGGTGTCCGGCTGCGCGGGCATGTGCGGTCCTCGTGGTTGGGGTGTGCGGCGAGTATCGCCCATCGAGGTGCGGTCGCCAAGCGCAAAGGCTACTTCACGACGACGAACGGCCGCAGCTTGTCCAGCGTCTTCGGCCCGATGCCCCTGACGCGGTCGAGGTCATCGACGGTGGCGAACGGTTTGGCCGCCCGCGCCGCGACGATCGCCTGTGCCGTCACCGGGCCGACGCCCGGCAGTCGCTGGAGTTCGTCCGCGGTCGCGGCGTTCACGTCGATCGGCGGGTCACCCGGCTGGAGTTTCTTCGCCCCGCTCGCCGGCGCGGCGGGTGCCGGGCGCACCGGCGGCACTTGCGTCGGAGGAACCGCGGGCGACTCCGGCGGGTCGCCCAGCGGCAAGGCTCGCGGCGCGGGTAACGGGGGGCCGGCGCGGACGTGGTCGCGGAGCTTTTCCAGCTTCACCGGCCCGATGCCGCGGACGTTCTTCACGTCGTCAACGGTCTTGAACGGCCCGTACTTTCGCCGGTGTTCGATGATCGCGTCGGCCATCTTGGGACCGACGCCCGGGACTTGCGCGAGTTCAGCCGCGTCGGCGGAGTTGAGGTCGATCAGGTCCGCAGCGACCGGTTCGGTCGGCCGGGCACCGAGCCGGTTCCCGTAGCCGCGGACCGCGAGCAACGCGACCAGCACCACGAGCAAGACGCCGAGCGCCGCCTGCGAGCCGCGCGGGGCGACTTCGGGCGCGGGCGTCGGGGTGGGTGGGGCGGCGCTCATCGGGGCGGCTCACGCGGCACAATCCGCACAGCCCCGACAGTTTACTCGGCCCGCATCACAATCACCACATACCGGCACCAATTTCTGACTGACGGGACGGCCCGCAAGAGCCGAGCGTCGAGCACGTCGAGCGCGGGCAACACCCGCAAGTTCGGCCACACGCGGCGGATCATGCCGAGGAGCTGAAAGCCCCGTACTTCGAGGTTCGGGAAGACGGCGCGGAGCGGGCGGAGGTCGCGGCGGGTGAGCGGTTGCTCGTCCGGGGTGCGGTGCTTGCCGGGATACGGCAGCGCGTGCCGCGCGAAGCCGAGCAGCGGGTTGCCGCCCCACGGCTCGCAGAACACCGCGACGCCGCCCGGCCGCAGCACCCGCTTCAACTCTCGCCCGGCACGTGCGAGGTCGAGGTGATGAAGAATCGCGTTCCCCCACACCGCGTCAAAACTGGCATCGGCGAACGGCAGTTCCTCACCGCTCGCGGTCACGCACTCCACCGCCACGCCGTTGGCTGCGGCGCGGCGGCGGGCTTCGGCCACGTACCCGGGCGAGAGGTCGAATGCGGTGACGCGCGCCCCGGCGCGGGCCATCGCAACCGCGGCCATGCCGTGCCCGCAGCCGTAGTCGAGTGTGGCCTTGCCGCGGAGGTCGCCGAGCGCGTCGAACGCTGGCCGCACCCAGGTTTCGTGATCCAAGTACGCTTCTGCGTCGAACCGCAGGTCGGCCGTGCCGGCGCGGAAGCTCACCGCGCGGTCGGCCGCCTGCCGGTCGTGGAACTCCTGCTCGGCCTGGAGGCGGTCCGTCGCGGTCATCGCGAATCCTTCGCTCAGAACATCAGGAACGAACTCGGCACCAGAGCGTACCCGCCGACGCCGATGGCGACCACCCCGACCGTCGCCGCGAACAGCCACAGCGCGCTCTTCTGCTTGCGGGCCAGCGCCAGCGACGACGCCACCGCGCCGATCTGCGCCACCAGCATCGCGTACGACAGGTAGTCACTCTTCTTGCGGTGCTTGTCGCTCTCCGCGGCACTCACCTTGGTGCGGATCTCGTACAGGAAGCCGATCCCCTGGTTGAGGCGCGACTCGGCCCGGTAGCGGCGCTCGTCGAGGTCGAACCCGGCGGCCTGCGCGGCGGTCGCCGCGTGCCGGGCGCTTTCCGCGGCGTCCGGCTTCAGCGCGAGTTGCGCACGGACCAGCCCGCCGGCGGCCTTGAGCGTCGGGTCCCAGGCGCGGTCGGTCTCCTCGGTGTACTTCTCGGCGTCGTCGATCGCCTTATTGATCTTGTCCAGGCTAATGCGCCCGGCCTTCTTGAGCAGCTCGCGCTCCGGCTCGCGCTTCTCGATCGCCTCGCGCAGTTCCTTGATGTGCGGGTCGTCCACGTCCGGCAGTTTGACCGCCGGCAACCCGCCCTTCTCCGGCTTCGACTCGGTCAGCCACGCCAGCGCCTTCTCGGCCTCCGGGTCCTTCGCGCCGCCGAACTGCGGGGCCGCGTACCCGGCGGTCGCGCGGAGTTGCGCGGCCGACGTCTGCATGACCAGCGCCCGGTCCCGCTTGAACCCGGCCAGCGTCCACTGGTTGGTCGCCTTCGACTGGTCTTGCGCCGCCTGCGACTTCCAGTACATCGCCTCTTGGAGAGCGCCGTTGGACATCGAGGCGAACACGGTCGCCAGCGCGGTCAGCCCGACCGGCAGCGCGGCGCCGAGCTTGTCGAGCAGGCCCTTCGGTTCTTCGGGCTTCGGGGTGGGCGCGTCCGACATGGTGCGATCTCCTGATGGGTAGCCCGCGCAGTCTAGCCGACCGGGCGCGCGGGGTCACGACCGGCGGCGGAAATTCACGTCGGCTTCTTCTTACCCTTCGTTCGGGGCGCGGCGGTCTTTGCCGGTTTGGGCGTCAGTTTCTTGAGCGCGACCGCGGCGCGCTCGGCCACCTTCGCGTCGGTGTCGGCGGCGGCAACCTCCAGCGCCGCGAGCACTTCGGGCGTGCCCGCCTTGAGCTTGTTGAGCGCATCGACCGCACCGCGACGCACCCGGGCCTCACGGTCTTCGACCGCGTGAATCAGCGCCGCGAGCGTCTCGGCGGACGTGTCGCCGGCCTCGGCCAGCGCGTCAACCGCCTTCGCGCGAATGCCCGCGTCGGCGTCGGTGAGCAGTCGGCACAGCAGCGGCGCGCCCGGGATGCCGAGCTTGCCGAGCAGCGGCGGTAACGCCTCGCGCACCGGTGTTTCCGGGTCGTCCACCAAGGGGCGAAGGTCGGCGGCCGTGCCCGCCGGGTCGGAGATCCACCCGCGTGCAGCCAGCGCCGACAGTCCTTGCAGAACCCCGTTGCGGGCATCGCGTCGCGGCCACCGCTCGGCCTCGTCCGGTAGCGCGTATGAGACGCGAAGCAGCGCGCGGAGTGGGCCGAGCGCGTCCGAGGTATGCTCGGCGGTATTGGCCAACCGGAAGGCGAACGAACCTCGCACCTTCCAGAGGTGCGGCCGCAGCGACAACTCGGCGAGCCTCGGCACGTGCGGAACCAGCCCCTCCCCCATGAAGGCCAGCGCGTTGAGCACCTCGCCGGCGCCGTCGGCGCGGTCCGGTTGCTCGAGAACGTCGAGTAGGTCCGGGATGACGCTCCCGGCCGCCGGGCCGAAGTGACCGATCGCCCGCAGGACGTTCGACCGGCAGTAGTCGTTGGTGGTGCGGCGGTAGGCGCGCATCAACGCCGGCAGGAGCGGCACGCCGGCCTCGCGGACGTCCCACAACCGCTGGAGGACGCGCGTCCGCAGCGCCTCGTCGGGGCCGTCGAGCAGTTCGGCGACGCGATCGATAGCCAGGCCGCCGATGCTCGCCAGCGCGTTCACGACCCCGCCCGGCGTGTTGTCCTGTCGGAGCAACGCGAGCAGGTCGCCGATGGCCGGTTCGGCGGCCGGGCCGAGCCGCGTCAGCGCCTCGATCGCGGCGTACTGCTCGTCGCCGCCCCGTACCGCGGCGCGGAGCGCGTCCAGCACCTCCTGCGACGGCGGCCGAAGGCAACTGAGCGCGCCGAACGCGCCGCGAATCGTGCCCCAGTCGCCCGTGGCCCGGGCGCGGCGATGATACTCCATCAGTTGGGGGGTGGCGGAGTCCGGCAGCGCCGGCCACTGGCCCAGCGCGATCACCGCCGCCCGGGCGACATGTGGCTCATCGACCAGCAGTTTCAGCAGCGACCGGATCGGTTCGGAACTGCCGATGGCGACCTCGCCCAGCGCCAGCGCCGCGGTCGCGCGCACGAAGGCGTCGTCGTCGTCGAGGAGTTCGACGAGCCGGGGCGTCGCGGGAGCGCCGACCTTTCCGGCGTTCAGCATCGTTTGACACGTATGGGCACGCAGCCTGGCGTCGCTGTCCGACAGGAGCGGGAGCAGCGCCGCGACCTCGTCCGGCGTGAACGTCCCTTTCCGCCAGTAGACGGCGAACTGATCTACGGCGGCCATTCGCACGCCCGAGTCCGGGTCGGCCAGTTTGTCGCGGAGTACCGGTGTGGCAATGGCGTGCCGGAGGATGCCGAGCGCCCGGACGGCCGCCTCGCGCACCGCCGGCGACGGGTCGTCGGCCGCGACGTCCAGATGCGTGACCGCGTCGGCCGTGCCGAGTTGCTTCAACCCCTCGATCACCTCGATCCGGTCCGCTTCGAGGGGACTTTCAAACCGCTCGGCCAGTTCCTCCAGCGCGCTCGCCTTCGCGCCGATCCGTCCGAGCGCCTTGCTCGCGACCGCGCGGACGGTCCAATCGGCGTTGGTGAGCGCCGCCGTCAGCTTGGCGGCTTCGACGGTGGCGTCTGCGCCGATGTCACCGACCGCTCGGGCGGCCTTCTCGCGGACCCAAATGTCGGGGTCGTTGAACAGGTCCGTGAGGGCCGGGACGGCGGCCTTCGCCCGCGGCCCGATGCCCCGCAGGCAGACGCACGCCTGCCCGCGCACCCGCGCGTCGGTGTGCTTGAGGAGTTCGAGCAGCGCGGGCACGATCGGCTCGCCGATGGCGACGGCCGCCCGCCGCGCCACGACCACTTTCTTCTCCTTCGTCAGCGACTCGACGATGAGCGGAATCGGGTCGGCGAAGGCGGCGCCCATCCACGGGCGGACGTCGCGGTCGCGGATCCACCGCCCGCGCGGGTCGTCGCGCTCCTCCAGCCAGTCGGCGAACACGAGCGGCAGCGTCCGGTCGTCCGGGGCCGCCGCGATCGCCGCCAGGAATGCCGCCTCGTCGTTCATGTCGGGCGCTCGAAGGGGGTGACATTAACGATACCACGTCCCGCGTCGCGGGGAAGGTGCGTTGACCGACGCCCCGAACGCCGCGTCGGGTTCAGGTGTCCTTGCCTCCGAGCGCCGGCTAAAACGCCTCCATCCACCCAAAGGAACACCGCCGTGGCCGACGAAGCACAAGACCTGTCTGAAGTCCGACAGTCCAAGCTCCACCAGATCGAGGCGCTCGGCATCGACCCGTGGGGCCAGCGGTTCGACGGCGCCCAGCCGATCGGCGAGATTCGGCAGTTGCCGGCCGAAGCGTTCAGCGACGACAAGCCCGGGCCGACGGTCCGCGCCGCCGGCCGCGTTCTGCGCCGCCGCACCCAGGGGAACGTCCACTTCCTCGAAATCTGGGACCAGACCGGGCGCGTGCAGGTGATGCTCGGGAAGAAGCAGGTCGGCGAGCAGGGCTGGCAAGTCGCGCAACTCCTCGACCTGGGTGACCTGATCGGCGTCGAGGGCGAATACGGCAAGACCCGGATGGGCGAGGACACCGTCCGCGTCGCGCAACTGACGTTCCTCACCAAGTCGCTCGAGCCGCACCCGAAGGACGTGTTCGGGATGGGCGACGAGGAGTACCGGCTCCGCCACCGCTACCTCGACATGATCTACACCCCGGACACGCTCCGCCGCGCGCACCAGCGGGTCAGGATCATTCGCACAATCCGCACGTACCTCGACGGCCTCGGGTACATGGAGGTGGAGACGCCGACGCTGCACGCGATCGCCGGCGGGGCCGCGGCCCGGCCGTTCGCCACCCACCACAACGCCCTCGACATCCCGCTGTTCGCCCGCATCGCCCTGGAACTGCCGCTCAAGCGGCTGCTGGTGGGCGGCATCGAGAAGGTGTACGAACTCGGCCGCGTGTTCCGCAACGAGGGGATCAGCCGCAAGCACAACCCCGAGTTCACCATGCTGGAGCTGTACCAGGCGTACGGTGACTACCACACCATGATGGACCTCACCGAGGGGTTGCTCGTCGCGTGCGTCGATTCGCTCGGCGGCACCCGGACAATCCCGTGGGGCGAGAAGTCGGTCACCTTCGAGCCGCCGTTCCAGCGGGCGAAGTACGGGGACCTGTTCCGCGAGCATGTGAAGTGCGACATGACCGATGTCGAGGCGGTGAAGGCCGCCGCGCAGGCCGCCAAGCTGCCGCTCGAACTCGCCCCGGCCGAGGGCGCGCCGAAGGTCGCGAAGGCACACGATGTGCTGGTGCAGGAACTGTTCGAGAAGCACGTCGAGGACGCGCTCGTCGGCCCGGTGTTCGTGTACGACTACCCGGCGAGTCTGTGCCCGCTCACCAAGCGGAAGCGGGACAACCCGGCGATCGCGGAGCGGTTCGAACTGTACGTCCACGGCATGGAACTCGCCAACGCGTACACCGAACTGAACGACCCGATCACGCAGGAGGCGACCTTCTCGCAACAGTTGGCCGGGATGAAGGAGGAGGACTCGATGGCGAAGATGGACCACGACTTCATCCGCGCCTTGCGGCACGGGATGCCGCCGGCCGGCGGGTTGGGCGTCGGCATCGACCGCCTCGTGATGCTCCTGACCAACACGCAAACGATCCGGGACGTGATTCTCTTCCCGCTCCTGCGCCCGGAGGCGAAGTGACACGCGTTTCAGGAAGTCCGATCTGGGTCGTGTTCGTGGCACAGGCTGGAAAGCCTGTGCGCCCCGAAGCTCTGCGGACACGGGCTGGAAAGCCTATGCCACCAGAACCAGGCGGCGGAAGTCAGTTCCCGGAGCAGAAGTGAGCTGGCAACTGCACTTTACACTGCCGTGGGAGGCACTCCGCCGCGACGCCATCCGCGCCGCGGCCAAGCACGTGCTGACGTGCGGCCTCGGGGTGACCCGCTACGAGATCGACGACGCGGGGCCGGACCACGTGTCGGTGTTCTTCTACTTCCCGGCCGCGGCGGAGCGGCGGTGGGAACCGTGGTGCGCGGAGCGCAACTTCCGCGCGTACGAGATCGCGGACGATGACGAGGCGTCCGTCCACTTCCAGTTCGAACGGATACTGCCGGGTCATGAGCACGACCTGCCGCCCGAAACCTACTTCGAGTTCTACTCGAACATCTCCGGCAACAAGATCTTCGCCGGGATGGGCGTCGAGATCGCCACCTGCCTCGGGGACTACTTCGGCGTCGAGTGCCGCCCGGACTGAAGCCGCTCTGCCGGCTCGGACTGGTACCCGCCCCGCAGTTCGCCTTTTCCCCGTCCGCGGTTCGTGCTAAAACCCGCCCGAACTCGCGCCCCCGCGTGCCGTGGTAGGGACTCCGCCGTGTACAAGCTGCTGCTCTGCGTCCGCTACCTCCAGACCCGCTACCTCGCGTTCATCTGCATCGTCAGCGTCATGCTCGGCGTGGCCACGCTGATCGTGGTGAACGCGGTCATGAGCGGGTTCAGCACCAAGCTCAAGGACCGGTTGCACGGCGTCCTTTCGGACGTGGTCATCGACACCGACCGCACCGACGGGTTCTTCGTGCCCGACGAGAACGGCAACCCGCTCACGCCGGACGAGATCATCAAGAAGATCATGGCCAGCCCGGCGGGCGACAAGATCGCGGCCGTCACCCCGACGATCGAAACGTTCGCCGTCCTCCAGTTCCGCTACCGCGGGACCGTCATCGCCAAGCCAGTAAGGCTCATCGGCGTCGATCCGGAGGGCCGCGCCGCCGTCGGCGGGTTCAGCGAGTACCTCGTCCGCCAGCAGAACACGGCGAAGCCGAGCTTCGACCTCACCCCCGAGGCGCTGCGCCGGCACGAGTGGAACGCCGAGCAACACCGCCGCGAGGCCGGGCCGGTGGTGCCCGCGCCCAAGCCGAAGCCGGTCGTGACGGACCCGGACGCCCCGCCGCCGCCGGACATGCAGGTGGACGTCGGCATCGCCAAGCCGAAGCTGCACGGCGTCATCGTCGGGTACACCATCGCGCACTTCCGGTACAAGGACGACCAGGGCAACCCGGTCGAGTACACGGCGCTGGAGCCGGGCGACGACGTGACCGTGTTCACCGCCGGCGGGCAGGACCTCAAGCCGGTGTGGGGCAGCTTCATCGTCACCGACTACCTCCGCACCGAGATGAGCGAGTACGACCAGAGCTTCGTGTACGTGCCGCTCGACCAGCTCCAGAAGATTCGCGGGATGGTGGAGCGGGCGACCGCGTTCCAGATCAAGCTCAAGAACTACGACCGCGACAACAAAGCGGTGAGCGCCGAACTCCGCAAGCTCTTCAAGAACTCGCCCGAGGTCCGGATCGCCACCTGGGAGGAGCACCAGGGGCCGCTCCTGGCCGCGATAGACGTGGAGCGCGGCATCCTGAACCTGCTGCTGTTCATGATCGTCGGCGTCGCCGGGTTCAGCATCCTGGCCATCTTCACCATGATTGTGAGCGAGAAGTACCGCGACATCGGCATCATGAAGTCTCTCGGCGCGTCGAGTTGGGGCGTCATGCAAATCTTCCTGGGCTACGGCCTGCTGCTGGGCACCGTCGGGTGCGTGCTGGGCACCGGACTGGGGCTGTGGGTCACGTGGAAGATCAACGAGATCGAGGCGTTTCTGACCCGCCAGACCGGGACCGCGGTGTTCCCCCGGGACGTCTACTACTTCAAGGAAATCCCGACCAACGTCGATCCGCTGACGGTGGTACTGATCGTGGTCGGGGCGGTGGTCATCGCGACCGTGTTCAGCCTGCTCCCGGCGTGGCGGGCGGCCCGCCTCCAGCCGGTCCGGGCACTCCGCTTCGAATAGTTCCAAGTTCCAGGTTCCAAGTTCCAAGTTGGGGAACCTGGTTCGTGTGTCTTCAACTTGGAACCTGGAACTTGGAACCTGGAACCATGTTGCAAGCCCACAACCTCTGCAAGACGTACAGCCGGCACGCGGTGCGAGTTCAGGTGCTCACCGACCTGAACCTGGAGGTGCAGACCGGCGAGTTCCTGAGCATCGTCGGCGCGTCCGGATCGGGCAAGAGCACGCTGCTGCACCTGCTCGGCACCCTCGACACCCCGGACAGCGGGCGGGTGGTGCTCGACGGCAAGCGGATCGACGACCTCCCGGCCCGCGACCGCGATCTGCTGCGCAACCGCACGTTCGGCTACATCTTCCAGTTCTACCACCTGTTGCCCGAGCTGAACATGCTCGACAACGTCCTGATGCCCGCGTACATCGGGCACGGCGTACTCGGGTGGTGGCGGACCCGCCGGCAGTGGCGCAAGCGGGCCACCGAACTGCTCGACAAGGTCGGGCTGACGCACCGCATCAAGCACCGGCCGCGGGAACTGAGCGGCGGCGAGATGCAGCGGACCGCGATCGCCCGCGCGCTGCTAATGAACCCCCGCGTGCTGCTGGCCGACGAGCCGACCGGCAACCTCGACGCCCAGAGCGGTGGCGAGATCGTCCGCATCCTCCGCGACATCAACCGCGACGAGGGCGTCACCATCGTCATGGTGACGCACAACCTCGACATCGTCTCCGCGACCGACCGCGTCGTCCGCATGGCCGGCGGCAAGGTCACCGACGACACGCCCGCCAAGCAACCGCTGCAACTCCCGCCGTACCTGCCGCCAATGTTGGCAGCCGTCTGAGAATTGCGGATTGCGGATTGCGGATTGCGGATTAAAAGACACGAGACAGCGGCGAAGCGCGGCTGTCTTCTAATCCGCAATCCGCAATCCGCAATCCGCAATGTCCCTCGTCTGGCTCAACGGCACCCTCGCCGACAAACTCGACACGCGAATCAGCCCGTTCGACCACGGGTTGCTCTACGGCGACGGCGTCTGGGAACACCTCCGACTCTACAACGGCAAGCCGTTCCGCGGCGCGCAGGTGATGCAGCAGTTGCGGGCCGCGGCCGACGCCATCGGCCTCGAAATACCCCTCTCGGCCGACGAACTGCTCGCCGCGATCGACGCCACCGCGAAGGCCAACGCCCGCACCGAGGGCTACGTCCGGGTGATCGTCACCCGCGGCCCCGGCGGGATCGGCCCGGACCCGCGGAAGATCGAGCCACAAGTCATCGTCATCGCCGAGGAGTACCAGCCGTTCCCGCAAGAGTTGTACGGCCACGGGCTGCACGCGGTCGTCGCGCCGTCCAAGCTGGACGCGGACAACGCCACGCACCGGCACCGCACGCTCGGCCAACTGCACGTTGTTGAAGCCAAGCGTCACGCGCTCCGGAACGGCTGTCTCGAAGCTCTGTTCCAGAACCGCGCCGGCGAAGTCGTCGGCGCGACCGAAGGCGTCGTGTTCGCTGTGACGGGCGGCAACATCGACGTCGCGGCCGGTTATCCGTGGGACGAGGTCGCCTCAGCGGTGTCGGAACTTGCTGAGACCGAACTCGACCTCACCCAGCGGGACTTACACCCCCACCACCTGCTCGCGGCCGACGAAGTGTTCATCGCCGGAACCGCGTGCGGCGTCATCGGAGTCGTCAGCATCGACGGGCGCGCGATCGGGAGCGGCAGCGAGGGCCGCGAGACGCGCGAACTGCGCCAGCGATTCACACACCTCACCCGGACCGAAACGGCGTAAAATAGCGGTGCAGCCCCTCTCCCGGAGGCACCCCGATGGCCGACATCCGACGCATCCTCGCGCCGACCGACTTCAGCGAGCACGCCCGGCCGGCGCTGCGGTACGCGGTCGAACTCGCGCAGAAGGTCGGCGCGGAACTGATCCTGCTGCATGTCGTCCCGGACACCATTCTGGCGCTGCCGGACGCGGTCATGCCGACGCCCGCGCCGCTGGCCGACCTGAGCGCGCTCACCGCCGCCGGTCGCGAGGGACTCGCCAACATCGTCGCCGCCGAAAACCTCGACGCGCTCAACCCGCGGACCGAGGTGCGCGTCGGCTCGCCGGCAGCGGAAATCGTTGCGGCCGCCGCCGACCTCCGCGCCGACCTGATCTGCATTTCGACCCACGGACGCGGCGGGCTGGCCCGCGTCATCCTCGGCAGCGTCGCCGAGGCGATCGTGCGGCAAGCGCCGTGCCCCGTCTTGACGGTGCGGCCACATTCGTGAGCGCCCGTCTATCGAAATGAATAGTATACGGGCGATCTAACGCTGCCAATAATCAGTGGAAATTATTTCACTGGCGGCAGGCCGATCACTTCAGCGACTTGACCGCCGGCGTCCAGTTTTAGCCCCGGGTCCTGGTGCTTCCACTTCAGGTACGCCAGCGCGACCGGCGTGCCGAGCCGCGGCGACTCGCAACTCGACGTCACCACCCCGACCTCCTGCCCGTCGCGGAGGAGCTTGGTGCCCGGGGCGAGCGGGCCGCCGCTCAACACCTTCAGCCCCAGAAACGCGCGGTTGACGTGCCCGGCCCGGTCGCGGGCCATCACAATCGGCTCCTGACCCAAGTAGCAACCCTTCGAGTAGCTGACGGCGCGCGCGACGAAGCCCACTTCCATCACGAAGCGGGTGCCGTCGATGTCCTTGCCGTACACCGGCGTGCCGGCCTCGATCCGGAGCACTTCGAAGGCTTCCGGGGTGCCCGGGGCCGCGCCCGCGGCCGTCAGCATGCGGCGGACCCCATCGGCGACGTCGGTGCGGCACACGAGGTCGAACCCCGGGACGCCGAGTTGGTCGCGGCGGCGAATGCTACACGTCGCGTCGCGGCCAAACGTGCGCTCCATGTGCGCGAACGGCGGCAGATCCGGCACAGCGGCGCCCAGCGCGGCCGCCAGCGCCTCGACCGCCTTCGGGCCGGCGAGGTGGAACTGCGCGAAGTCGGTCGTGCGGTCGGCGATCTCGACCTGCTCGGAGATGAGATAGCGGTCGAGGTACTGAACCAGTTCGGTGTTGCGGCCGGCGGTCGTTTCGACCCACATCGCGTGCCGCTTGTCGGACAAGAGGATGTGGTAAATCCACGCCTGGAACTTGACCTTCGCGCGGGCGTCGCAGAAGTACGCCTCGCACCCGCCGCCGAGCGGGAGGTTCTTGATGTCGTTGGTCGAGAGGTTGCCGAGGAACATCGGCGCGTCCGGGCCGGTCAGCACCAACTTGGCCGCACCGGACGTGTCGAAGAGTGCCGCGACGGTGGTCGCGGCCGAGTAATCGGGGGTCATGTGTACCTCTCAGAACGTAGGTCACTCGCTCCGCGAGTGACACCATCGACCGATCGAGGAACCGCGAAGCAACGGGCGCGACTCGCGGAGCGAGTCGCCTACGTTCCAAGTACGGTCGTCTTGTGCGCGTCGGGGATGAGCAAAACGCGGCCGCCGGTGTCGATCAGCCGCTGCGCCTCCGACACGGTGCGAATCGGCGTCGCGAACAGTTCTTCGGCCACCTCGTCCGGGTAGCCGCTCGCCAGGAAGATGCTGGCCCGCTTGGCCGTGAACACCCACAGCGCCGCGGCGGCCCAGTCGTCCGGCTTCTCGCGCTCCAGCAGCTTTTTCGCCCCGGTCGGGCCGTCGAGCGAGCGGAGCATCTGCGCGCCCGGACCGAGGTCCGGGGACGCGGCCGACAGCAGCGCGATCCGCCCGCCCTTTTGCACCACCCGCGCCGCGGTCGCCGCGGCCTTCGCCAGATCGAGGAAGGTGATGTCCGGCGACGTGCCGCCCACCGCTGCGACCACCGTCTCTGCTTCTGAATCAACGGTACACTTCCAGCGCGCGTCCTGACGACGGACGGCCTCCGCGGCGCTATCGAGCAGACCGGCGACGACGTCCTGAACGGTGTCCCCTTCCCCTTCGATCACCTGAATCAGGAACGGGGTGCCGAGGAGCCACGCGATTTCCGAAGCCTCGCCGCTCGCCGCTTCCGGCGCGGCGGTCGTGAACTCGCCGGCAAGTTCCGCGAGCGTTTCCGCGTTCGACAGGGCCGGGAACACCGCCGCTTCCGCGCCCGCATAGCCGCTATACGGGTCGTAGCGGCGACCGGTGAGCAGGATGGCGAAGTCCGCTTCGACCAGCGAGCGGTTGAGATAGACGCGGCGTCCACCGCTCGTGGTGGCGAGGTACGCGAGCCGCTTCGGGTCGGCCGGGTCGTGCGTCTCGGCGGTCACGTCGGCGAATTCATCGGGCAGGTCGTCAATCCACCCCTGCGGCATGCCCGGTTGCGTGACAATCGTGACGTGCGCCGGCCCGACGCCGGCGCTGTCGAGGTGCTTGAGCACTTCGACCAGCATTTCGGCGAAGTGCGGCAACCGCGTATCGGCCACGATGGTGACGCGGTCGTCCGGGGTGAGCGCGCGGCGGAGCGGTTCGAACCCGAACGGCTTTTCGAGCGCGTCGCGGACGAGAACCGCCGCAGACGCCGCAGGAGGAACAACCGGCGCGCGATGAAGTTCGACGGCGCGGTCCGGCGGCACACTCAGGGACCAAGTCGCAGAACCGACAATCAGTTCGGTGGGTTCGGCCATACCGGTGATTATACGCGGCGGGTATAATGCGATAACGACACGTCTTTCGGAGCGCGGAACATGGCTCACCCTCTCCCGGTCGCGGGCCGGTTGTTCGTCGGCGGCGAGTGGTTGAAGCCGCGCGGCGACTTCGACAGCCGCAACCCGGCCAACCTTGATGAGGTGGTCGGGGCGTTCCCGCAGGCAACGGCCGAAGAGGTCGCGGCGGCGGTGGACGCGGCGCGGGCGGCGTTCCCGTCGTGGCGGCGCACGAGCCGTATTCTGCGCGCCGAGTGCTTCGACCGCCTCGCGCAGCTCATCAAGCGTGACACGGACGCACTGGCAACGCTGATGGCCCGCGAGTGCGGCAAGAACGTGACCGAGTGCCGGGCGGAGGTGGTCGAAGGGCTGCACATGGTGCAGTACGTGTTCGGGGTCGGGCGCGCCGGCGAGTACGGGTCGGTGATCGCGTCGGAAATCCCCGAGAAGGATGCGTTCGTGCGGCGGAAGCCGTGGGGCGTGGTCGCAGTGGTGACGCCGTGGAACTTCCCGTTCGCGGTCCCGCTGTGGATGCTCGGGCCGTCGCTGCTCGAAGGGAATACGTGCGTCTTCAAGCCGAGCGAGGAGACGCCCGCGATCGCGCAGCGGTTGGTAGAACTGTTCGCGGAAGCCGGGTTCCCCGCGGGCACCGTGAATCTCGTTCAAGGGAGCGGCGCGGCGGGCGAAGCACTGGTGAAGAACCCCGGCGTGAACGTGGTGTGCTTCACCGGTAGCTACGCGGTCGGGAAGCGTATCCAAGAGGTGTCCGCGTCGCTGCCTGACCGCATCGTGGCGGCCGAAATGGGCGGCAAGAACGCCGTGATCGTGTGTGACGACGCCCGGTTCGACCTCGCGGTGAACGCGGGCATCCTGAGCGCCTTCAAAACGACCGGGCAGCGGTGCGTGTCGGCCAGCCGCATCCTCGTCCACAAGGACATCTTCAACCGCTACGCGGAGGCGTTCACCGAGCGGGTCGGGCGGCTGCGGTTCGGCGACCCGCTCGACCCGACGAACTTCGCCGGCCCGCTCATCAACCGCAAGGGGGTTGAGAAGGTGCTGGCGTACAACGCCCTGGCCGCCGAGGAGGCGCTGGACGTGGCGTACCCCGGCCGCGAGATCGAGCCGGTGGCCGGCGTGCGGGGGTGTTACCTGTCGCCGTGCGTGTACGTGATGAACCACTCGCCCCGGTCGCGTGTCCTTCACGAGGAAGTGTTCGGACCGCACGTCGCGCTGATCCCGTTCCGCACCGATGAGGAAGCGGCCGCGATCTACAACGACACCGACTACGGCCTGTCGATGGCGGTGATTACCGAGTCCTACCGTCGCATGCGCTTTTTCCGCGACGAGTGCGACTACGGGATGGGTTATGTGAACCTGCCGAGCATCGGGGCGGAGGTGCATCTGCCGTTCGGCGGGGTGAAGAAGAGCGGTAACGGCCACCCGAGCGCCGCGGCGCTGGTGGACGCGGTCACGCACCGCACCGCGTTCACGGTCAACCACGGGACGGACATCAAGATGGCCCAGGGACTGACGACCGCGATCGACGGCGGCCCGGCGTAAGCAAGACAGAAGAATATTCACCGCAGAGGAGGTTCCCTCCGCGAGGCGGGAGGGGCTCACGAGAGGGCACGAGAGAAAGACAGTGAATGATTCTGAGAACTGACTCTGTGTTCTGCCTTCCTCTCGTGCCCTCTCGTGAGCCCCTCCCGCCTCGCGGAGGGAACCTCCTCTGCGGTGAACAATGCATTTAATTCTGCTGCTTCTTGACGCATGAGGCCCGCTCTGGCATACCCCCGCGTTCGGGGGATTCGAGCCGGAAGCGGGGGACGCGCCATGACGCGGGGAGTCTGGGCGGCGGTGGCAGTGTGCGCGGTCGCGGCGGGGTGCAACTCGCCGCAGTACTACACCGCGCCGCCGGAGAAGTTGCCGCCGGCGGTGAACGTCGGCGGGGCGCAGGTGCAGATCACCGACCACCGGCCCGAGTGGGAGAAGAAGCCGTTCACCGGCACCGTCTGCCTCTACCACCTCGACAAGGCGCAGCCGGGGTGCTGGGCGCAACTCGCCGAGGAGGCCAACGCGGTCGTCGAGGCCATGCCGCAGAAGCCGGAGAAGGTCGAGATCGAGGTGACCTCGTTCCGGCTGGTGCGGTCCGGCATCACCGGCAAGCGGTATCAGGAGGTCGGCAACGCCAACGCCCCCGCCGCCGACCCGCGGGTCCGGTTCCGCGGCACCCAGCGGCTCAACGACGAGTTCCGCCAGCGCCGCGACGAGCGGAACGGCACCGCGGTCGAGGCGCCCGACGCGCGAATGGTGTCCGACAAGAACGGGCCGGACATCGAGTTGGCTTTCGCCGCCGGCGACGACCCGCGGGTGCTCCTCCGCGACCACCCGAGCGGGGCCAGTTGCGCGCTGAAGGCCCGGGTCAAGATGACGTTCCCCGGCGGGCGGCAGCAGACCGCCGACGTCAGCACTTTCGCCCGCGCCGGCAACGAAACCGGCACCGCGTACTGGGGCGAGGCGGTCAACCAGGCGGCCCGCACCGCGGTGCAGCAGTTCGGCGACCAGTTCCGCACCGCGGCCGGGGTGAAAGCCGAGTCGCAACCTCTTCTCTCTTCCGGGGAGGGTCAGAATCGTGGCGACGTTTCAGTTCGACCATCTGCCGGTCCCTGACATCCGCACCCCGCTACCCGGCACCAACGGGGCGGAGATGCTGGCCCGCGACGTGCTTTACGTATCGCCGTCGTACACCCCGGTGTACCCGCTGTTCGTCGAGAGCGGCAGCGGGTGCGTTGTCCGGGACGTGGACGGCAACCTGTTCCTCGACTTCACCGCGGGCATCGCGGTCACCAACACCGGCCACTGTCACCCGGAAGTGGTTGCCGCCATTCAGGATCAGGCGACGAAGCTGCTCCACATGAGCGGCACCGACTTCTACTACCGCCCGCAGATCGATTTGGCCGAGAAGCTCGCGCACATCGCCCCCGGGCCGACGCCCAAGAAGGTGTTCTTCTGCAACAGCGGGGCGGAAGCGCTGGAAGGCGCGCTGAAGCTCGCGCGGTTACACACCCGCCGCACCCGCGTGGTGGCGTTCTTCGGCGCGTTCCACGGCCGCACCTACGGGGCGATGTCGCTGAGCGGGTCGAAGATCGTCCACCGCCGCGGGTTCTCCCCGCTGGTGCCGGACATCCACCACGTCAACTTTCCCAGGCAGCAGGCAGTGGGTAGTGGGCAGTGGGCAGAAAGCGAAGGCAAGTGCGGTGTGCCGGGCTGCTCGCGATTGACTGCCCACTGCCCAGTGCCCACCTGCCAACTGATCAAGGAACTGGAAGACACGATCTTCAAGCGCACCGCGCCGCCGGACGAGGTCGCGGCGATCTTCGTCGAGCCGATCCAGGGCGAAGGCGGCTACCACCCGATCGCGCAAGGCTGCCTGCCGGCACTTCGTGAACTGTGCGACAAGCACGGGATTCTGCTGGTGGTGGACGAGGTGCAGTCGGGCATGGGGCGCACTGGGAAGATGTTCGCGGTCGAGCACTACGGCGTCGAGCCGGACATCATCTGCAGCGCGAAAGGCATCGCGAGCGGGATGCCGCTCGGGGCGATCATCGCGAAGGCCGGCGTGATGAACTGGCCGCCGGGCAGCCACGCGAGCACGTTCGGCGGCAACCCGGTCGCGTGCCGGGCCGCGCTCGCCACCATCGACCTGCTCGAGCGCGAGTACATGGCCAACGCGACCGCACGCGGCGAGCAACTCCGCGCCGGGCTGCTGCACCTGGCGGCGAAGCACGCCCGCCTGAGCGGCGTCCGCGGGCTGGGGCTGATGACGGCCGTCGATCTGCCGTCGGCGGCCGAGAAGGAGAAGGTGATTCAGGCCGCGTTCCGCCGCGGGCTGCTGTTGCTCGGGTGCGGCGAGAGCGCCATCCGGTTCTGCCCGCCGCTGTGCGTGACCGCGGCGCAGGTCGAGACGGCGCTGGCGATCCTCGACGGCGTGCTGGGGGCCGTCGAGCCGGTCGCGGCGGCCGGCGCCGGCTCCCCTAACGGCGTTCTCACTGGTGCGCCGCCGTCGTAACGCGCACAATGGGGAGGGATGGCTTCTTCCCCTCACGCTGCCAAAGCCATGCTCGCCGCACTCGCACTCGTCCTCGCCGCGTCGCCCGACCCCGCGGACCTCGCTCCCACCCCGGAAGTGCAGGTGCGGTCGCGCGCGCTCGTGCGGCAACTCGGTTCCGACAATTACGGGCAGCGGGAGGAAGCCCAGAAGCAGCTCACTGCGCTCGGCCGGCTGGCCAAACCGGCACTCGCGGCGGGCGTTGCGATCAGCGACGACCCCGAAGTCCGCGCCCGGTGCGTTCAACTCCTGCCCCGGGCCGCCGAACTCGACTTCCAGGCCCAACTCGACACCTTCCTGGCCGACGCGGAGGGCAGGTACGAGCACGACCTGCCGGGGTGGAAGGCGTTCCGGGCGATCGCGTGCGACGAGTGGCGGGCGTTCGGCGTCGCGGTGTCGGCCGACCGGTCGCTCGAAAAGGCGGCCCGGGGCGTGTTCGCCGACCTGATGGCGTCCCGGGCCAACCGGGCGCTCGTGCGGGCGGTGGACGGCCCGCGACTCGACCTGAGCGACCGCGTCATCGCCCGCAAGCTCGAACTCTACAACGCCCGCTACCCGACCGGCGGGGTGCCCGGTCGCACCGCGTCGGTCGATGACGTCGCCGCGCTGACGTTCGCCGAGGCGCTCGCGGGCACGCAGTACGTCCCGCGGCGGGCGTCGAGCGTGTACTACCTCATCAACCAGTCCGGGCTCGACGCGGCGGCGATGGCCGGCGACGACCGGGGGAAGGTGCTCCGCGCGCTGGCGATGGCGTGGGTGAACTCGCGCACCGACTCGCGCGATCTGACCGACGCGATGAGCCTGGCGGTCCGGCTCGGCATGCCCGACCGCGCCGCCGACCTCGCCGCCCGCACGCTGGTCATGCCCGGGATCACGGCAGTGACCCGCAGCCGGGCGGTCAGCACCCTCACCGCGTACGGCTCGGCGCGGCAACTCCCGACACTCGCCACGGCGGCCGACACGGCGACTGTTGTCTTCACGATCGTGAAGCCCGCCCCGCACCCCGGCTACGAGGTCCAGCAGCGGGACTTGGTGCTGGGCGTGTCGCTCGCCCTCACCGGCCAAAAGCCGGCCGACTACGGCTTCTCCGACCGGTACGCGACCGAGAGCGTGTCCTACTCGTACACCCGGTACTACTTCGAGGACGACGCGGCCCGCAAGCGGGCGTTCGAGAAGTGGGCCGAGTGGCGGAAGGCGAACGGGAAGTAGCGACGGCCCGGCCGGCGCTTCGCTCTGTCTTCCGATAGACCATTTCATTTTGAACCCACGATAATCACCTTTGACTATGCCGCTTTTTGTGAGTAAAATCCGGGTAGATTTGTGTGACGTGAGGCCGACTCGCGCACTCGCATTGCGCCAGCCTCTCGCCACACGTCACGCCCACCACCCCGTTTAGTCGGGGCAACCTTCTCTCTTTCTGTGCTCGAGGTCGGACATGCCCTCCCTCTCTCCCACGAGGTCCCGCCGTGCGCGGGGCTTCACGCTCATCGAGCTGTTGGTCGTCATTGCCATCATCGCGATCCTGATCGGGCTGCTGTTGCCGGCGGTGCAAAAGGTCCGCGAGGCGGCTGCACGGATGAAGTGCAGCAACAACCTGAAGCAGCTCGGGCTGGCGATGCACGGCTACCACGACGTCGGTCAGAAGTTCCCCCGCAACTACCTCCAGGTCGGCAACAACGCCTGGGAGGCGACCAGCGCCAGCGTCGAACTCCTCCCCTACGTCGAACAGGACCCCTTGTACAAGCAGTTCGTGGCGAACCGGCCGCCGGCCGTCGCGCTCGGGGCCGGGTGGGGCACCACCTACAACACCCTGATGAACACCAAGCTGTCGGTGTTCCTGTGCCCGTCGGCCCAGCAGGCCCCGCTTCGCGGCAGCAACCCGAGCGGCTGGGACGGCCCGGGCAGCAACTACGGCTGGTGTACCGGCAGTTCGGTCGAGACGGTGTGGGCCGGTAACCGGTTCAACGGGATCATCTCGTACCAGACCGACACGAAGATGGCCGACGCCAGCGACGGGCTGTCGAACACCCTACTGGCGTCCGAACTGCTGTCCGGGTCCAACGCCAGCGGCAGCGCCGGCAAATACCCGTACGACGTGTTCTACACCAACAACGGCATGTTCAACTCGGTGGCGAACAAGAGCTTCCCGACCCAGGCCGAACTGGACGCGATCGGCAGCGCGGCCAAGAACTCGCCGAGCGGAATGCGGTCCAACAACGGCACCATGTGGGCGTGGTACTCGGCCGGGCAGTCCACCCTGAACACCGCCGCCCCGCCGAACTGGTCGTGGCCGACGGCCGGCGGCGACTGCTGCCCGGGCGGCGCGCACGACTGGGGCTACGGCATCATCCCGCCCCGCAGCATGCACAGCGGCGGGGTGAACGCGGTGCTGGGCGACGGCAGCGTCCGGTTCATCACCAACAGCATCGCCCTGACCACCTTCCAACTGCTCGGCAACCGCTCCGACGGCCAGCCGCTACCCAACTTTTAAGGAGCGCGGCCATGACGACCGTTCGCACCGCCGCGCTCGCCCTCCTGATGGGGGCGTTCGCGGCCGCCGGCTGCGGCCCGACCGGGAAGGTGAAAGAGGAGACGATCGAGGTCAAGGAGAACACCGGGCTGGAGCAGGCCAAGCAGTACCTGAACAACTACGCGAAGGGTCAGGCGCTCGGCAGCGAGGTGACGTCCTTCGACTTTGTGGTGAAGAAGGTGCGCGAGACCGACCCGGCACGGGCCGACATCCTCGAGAAGGGCTTCGCAGACCTCCAAAAGCCGAAGACCGACACGAAGGCCAAGGCGAAAGAGATCCTCAAGGCGATCGAGCCGAAGATGACCGGCGGGAGTTGAACCCGCGGCCCGGTCGGGTGGTGGAAGCGGTGCCAGTTTGACCGCGACGCCCCCGCGACTTACAACCTTCTTCGGGCGCACTCGCCCGGAGGAGGCGTCATGCCGACAGTTCTGGTCACCGGCGGGTGCGGGTTCATCGGCTCGAACTTCGTCCGCCACCTGCTCGGTTCCGACGCAGAGGTGAACGTCGTCAACCTCGACGCGCTCACCTACGCCGGCAACCTGTCGAACCTCGCCGACCTCGAAAAGCACCCGCGATACACCTTCGTCAAGGGCGACATCACCAGCCGCGACGACGTCCGCGCCGCGATGGGGCGCGGGGTGACCGACGTCATCAACTTCGCGGCCGAAAGTCACGTCGATCGCAGCATTCAGGACAGCGGGCCGTTCGTCCGCACCAACGTCATCGGCACGCAGGTGCTGCTGGACGCGGCCCGCGAGTTCAAGGTGAGCCGATACGTGCAAGTCTCGACGGACGAGGTGTACGGCTCGCTCGGCCCGACCGGGCTGTTCACCGAGGAGACCCCGCTGCACCCGAACAGCCCGTACTCGGCCAGCAAGGCCGCCGCGGACATGCTGGTGCAGGCGTATCAGCACACGTTTGGCCTGAACGCGGTCATCACCCGGTGCTCCAACAACTACGGGCCGTACCAGTTCCCCGAAAAGCTCATCCCGCTGTTCGTCACCCGCCTTCTGAACGACGAAACCGTGCCGGTGTACGGCGACGGGCAGCAGATCCGCGACTGGATTCACGTGCTCGACCACTGCCGCGGCATCGAAGCGGCTTGGCGGAAGGGGCGAAGCGGCGAGGTGTACAACTTCGGCGGCCGGTGCGAGATGGCGAACCTTTCCCTCACGCGCCTCTTGCTGAAACTGCTGGGCAAGCCTGACACGCTTATCCAGTATGTCGCCGACCGCCCCGGGCACGATCGTAGATATGCAATCGACGGCACAAAGGCCGAACGCGAACTCGGCTGGACCCCGCGGGAGACATTCGACGCCGGGCTGCGCGACACGATCGCGTGGTATCAGGCGAACGCCGCGTGGGTGAGCGGGATCAAGACGAAAGAGTATCTGGCGTATTACGACAAACAGTACGGCAACCGGTGAGGCACCTATGTCGATTCGCGGCGTGATTCTGGCGGGCGGCAAGGGCACTCGCATGGGCGAGCTGACCCGCGTCACCAACAAGCACCTGCTGCCGGTCGGCCCGTGGCCGATGGTGTACCACCCGCTCAAGAAACTGACCGGTGCCGGGCTGCAAGAAATCCTGCTGGTGAGCGGCACCGAGCACATGGGCGACTTCGTGGAACTGCTCGGCAGCGGGCGCGACCACAACTGCCGGCTCACGTACCGCGTGCAGGACGAGGCCGGCGGGATCGCGCAGGCGCTGGGGCTGGCGGAGCACTTCTGCATGGGCAGCCGGTCGCTGGTGCTGCTCGGCGACAACATCTTCCGCGACCCGCTCGTACCGCTCCTCGAAAAGGCGAACAGCCGGCCGGACTGGGCGTGGATCGGGCTGAAGCGGGTGCCCGACCCCGGACGCTACGGCGTCGCAGAACTGAACGGTGACAAGGTGGTCGGCATCGAGGAGAAGCCCGCGAACCCCAAGAGCGACTCCGCGGTGGTCGGCATCTACATCTACCCGCCGGACGTGTTCGGGCTGATCAAGACCCTCAAGCCGAGCCGCCGCGGCGAGCTGGAAATCACCGACGTCAACAACCACTACATCCAGCAGGGGCGGATGGGCTGCTTCAGCCTGGACGGGTATTGGACCGACGCCGGCACGCTCGACAGCCTCGACTACGCGAACGAACTGGTCCGCAAGGAGCCGCCGCGGTTCTGAGTGCTCTTCCCTCACCCGGCCCCGGCCGAGGCCGGCGTCTCCCGCCCCGCGTACCCGGCCGGGTGGCTCTGGTGCCACCGCCACGCGGTCTCGACGACCGGCCTCAGCGTGTCGTACCGCGGCCGCCAGCCGAGTTCGGCCCGCAGCTTGGCGGCGTCGGCGATCAACACCGGCGGGTCGCCGGCGCGCCGCGGCCCCTCCACGACCGGCACCGTCAGCCCGGTCACGTCTTCGACGGTCCGGATCACCTCCCGGACGCTGTACCCCCGGCCGACGCCGACGTTGAACACCAGTCGCGACCCCGGCCCGATCGCCCCGAGCGCCAGCACGTGCGCCGCGGCGAGGTCATCGACGTGGACGTAGTCGCGGACGCACGTCCCGTCGGGCGTCGGGTAGTCGGTGCCGAAGACGGCGACGTGCGGCCGCCGCCCGGTCGCGGCTTGGAGCACGAGCGGGATCAGGTGCGTCTCGGGCGTGTGGTCTTCGCCGATGCCGCCGTCGGACGCCGCCCCGGACGCGTTGAAGTACCGCAGCGCGCAGTACCCGAACGGGTAGGCGGCCGCGTAGTCGGCCAGGGCGCGCTCGAAGGCGAGCTTCGTGTTGCCGTACGGGTTCACCGGGCGGAGGTCCGCCGCCTCCGTGACGGGCACCCGCTCAGGCACCCCATACACGGCCGCGGTGCTGGAGAACACGAACCGCCCGACGCCGGCCCGCCGGCAGCAGCCGAGCAGTTCGAGCGAGCCGAGCAGGTTGTTCGCGTAGTACCGGTCCGGGTCGGCCACCGACTCGCCGACGGAGGTGAACGCGGCGAAGTGGACGACGGCTTCGATGCCCCGGCCGGTCAGCAGGTCGGACACCGCGTCGGCGTCGCGCAGGTCGCCGACGACGAGGCGGTCGGCAGGGACGGCTTCGCGGTGGCCGTTGCTCAGGTTGTCGAGCACGGTGACTTCGTGCCCGCCGGCGACGAGCTGCCGGACCGTGTGCGAGCCGATGTAGCCGGCCCCGCCGGTGACCAGGATGCGCATGCACTCTCCTAAGCGGCGGGCGCCGGAACGAGGTCGCGAACGAACCGCGCGAGGCTGTCGGCCAGCGGCGGCAGGCAGGCGCCGCGCGCCGTCCCGAGCGCGCTGTAGACGGGCCGCGGGGCCGGCCAGGCGAACGCCCGGGCGGGCCGGCCCTGCACCCGCCCGGGGTCGAGGCCGGCGAGCCGGGCGGCGGAGCGGGCCAGCCCCTCCCAGGTGACCGGCTCCGGCGGGGCGAGGTGCCAGACCCCGCTCTCGCCGTCGATGAGCAGGTCGAGCACCGCGTCCGCCAGGTCGGGCAGGTAGGCCGGGGTGAGCGTCAGATCGTCGGCCGCGGCGAACGGCTCGCCGGCCGTCAGCGCGCCGAGCGCGCGGGCGAGGAAGTTCCGCCCGTCCCACGGGCCGAAGTGGGCGCCGGTGCGGACCACCAGCGCCGCCGGGTGCCGGGCGAGCACGCGGCGGTCGCCCTCCGCCTTCGCGGCGCCGTACACGTTGAGCGGCCCGGGCGGGTCGTCCTCCCGGTACGGCCGGCGCACCCGCCCGTCGAAGACCAGGTCGGTCGAGAAGGTGACCAGCGGCACGCCGGCCGCGGCGCACGCGGTCGCCAGCACCGCCGGGGCGTGGGCGTTGTGCCGGTGGCACCGCTCGGCGTCGGCCTCGGCCGCGTCCACCTTCCGGTACCCGGCCGCGTTCACCACCGCCCACGGCCGGTGCCGGGCGAGCGCCACGACCGCCGACTTCGCGTCGGTGATGTCCAGTTCGACCCGGCGCGGGCTTACGACGGCCAGCCCGCGGCGAGCGCACACCCGCGCCAGCGCCGAACCGAGCGCGCCGGAGCCGCCGGTGATCAGCAGCGGGCGGGCCGGGCGGACCGCCGGGGCCGCCGCCGGGCCGTCCGGGAACAGCAGCCGCTCCGGCCGGTGCCACCACCCGGGCGAGTCCAGCACCGGGTGGTCAGGTTCGCGCCCGGCGGCGACCTGTCTCACCAGGGCCGCGACCGCCGTCGGGCGGGCCGGCTCGGTCCGGGCGTCGAACACCCCCGGCTCATAGTGGCCGCGGTCGAGGGTGACGAGCGAGTCCCAGTCGCACGCGCCGAATGCCGACCACGCGGTGACGGCCCGCACGTCGGCCCCGGCCGCGCGCAGGTCGCGGGCGGTGGCCCACACCTCGGCGAGCCAGCGCAGTTGCTCCTCGCGTGTGCAGCCGAGGTGCGCCTCCGTCACCGCGACCGGGAGCCGGTAGCGGTCCCACGCCTGGCGGACGACCGCCCGCGGCCCGAGCGTGCCCGCCGCGAGGACGCGCACCGCCTCCACGTCGGCGTACCGGTGCCGGCCGTTGCCGCCGTGGGCCGCGGGCGGGTACAAATCCAGGCGGTCGTCGAGGTATCGCTCGCTGGTGACGTAGTAGTTGACGCCCAGCACGTCCGGCGGGCACGGGTGGTCGCGGAACCAGTCCCGCTCGGCGTCGGCGACTCCCGACCACTTCAAGTAATCGGCCAGTTCGTGCCGGGCCGACACGCGCCCGGACAGCAGGTCCCACGAGAGCCACCGGCGGTGGTTCTCGAAATCGGCCTGGTAAGCCAGCGCCGGCGGGGCGTGCGTCTGGCCCAGGTCTTCGGTCTGGACGAGCTGCGCCGCCGGGTTGACGCGGCGGACCGCGGCCATCGCCAGGACGACGGCCCGGCACTGGTTGACCAGGCAGCGGACGAAGGTGGCGTTGTCGCGGCCGTGCGGGTACCAGTGGCCGTACAGCCCGGCGAACCGGGCGGTGGTGAGCGGCTCGTTCACCGGCGTGTACGCGTCGGCCCACGGGTACCGCTCGGCCACCCGTGCGGCGTACGACGCCAGCCCGTCGGCGAACGACGCGTCGGCGAGCGACGTGTGCGGCGGCCCGCTGCCGTGGTGGACCAGTCCCAGGATCGGGCGGACGCCGCGGGCGCGGAGCCGGGCGAGCAGCGCGTCGGTGCGGCCCCACTCGCCCGGGTCGGCCGCGTGCCGCTCCCACAGCACCGGGAAGCGGACGGCCGTCACGCCGAGGTCCGCGAGCCGGTCGATGTCGTCCGGCCGCCGCCCACACCCCAGGCGGGCGAGTTGGTCGTGGTACCGGTCGCCGACGCGGTTCACCGTACACTCGATCCCGGCCCACACCTCCGGCCGGCCGCCGAACACCTCGCTCATCACGCCCCCTCTCTGGCCTCAGGCCCGGCGGCGCGACCAGAAGGCGTACCGCCCGGTGCGGCCGCCGCACTGCGGGCACTCGGGGAAGTACTCGCGGTCCACGCTCGCCTCGTGCCCGCACCGGCGGCCGGCGTGGACCGGGACCGGCAGCCCGCACCGCTCGCAATCGTGCAGCGGCTCGGCCTCGTCGTCGCTCAGGTACACCTCGACCAGTTCGGCCGGCAGGCACGCCGGGAGGGACCGCGGGTCGGCGTCGAGCAGTGCAACCAGGGCGCGCAGCCCGCGACCGCCGGCGTGCGGGTCGGTGAGGAGGGTGCGGGCACGGCCGCGCTGCTCGGCGGGCACCGCGGCGAGCAGGAGGCTCATCGGCTCTGCGGGCGCGGGGAGGTCGGCACGGATCATGGGTATGCCTCGGGTGAGGGGCGAACGGCGTCCGTGCCGGTCGAACGGGAAGGTCAGAACGGTCACGCCAGCGCAGGGGTGCGAAGGGCGTGGCCGGCGAGTGCGGCACGGGCCGCTTCGGCGGCCTTCTTGCCGGCCAGAAAGGCGTGGTCAGAGTTGTAATACTCCCACTCGCTGTACCGGCCCGCCAGGAATATCCCGTGTTCATTCAGCCAGGTGCGGACGAGCGACACGTTCGCCGGGCGGGCGTGGTCGTACACGACGTAGGCGTGCGGCATGTCCACCTGGTTGGCCGCCCAGATCGGGTCGCCCTCCCCGAACAGCCCGACGCGGACGCAGTCGGCGATACACAACTTGACCAGCTCGTCGCCGTCGCACGGGAGCGGCTTGAGCGGGCCGTAGGTGATCTCGCACGTCAGCCCGAACCCGCCCGGCGGGTTGCAGTGCGGGCTGGCGTTCCCCTGCACGAAGACGCGGTGGAACACCGTGTTTTCCGGGTAGTAGATCCAGTGCTTCTCGGTCAGCCGCTCGCGGCCGACGCCGATGTTCACGCACCGCACCGACGTGTGCCGCAGCGCCGCGGCGGCCTTCTGCACCTCGGCCGGCGCCTCGTCGCCCATCGCCCGGATCAGCACCGGCAGCGGCATCGTGCTGATGAGCCGCTCGTAGGCGATCACCTCGCCAGTTGTCAGAGTGACGACGCGGCGCGACGGCGACACCGCCTTCACCCGGGTGTTCAGCCGCAGCTCACCGCGGAGCTTCGGCAGGAAGCCGTTCATCAGCGCCTGGAAGCCGCCGCGGAGCGGGTAGCCGAACCGGGCGTTCGGCCCCATCGGCCGGGGCTTGGGCGACAGCGCCCCGTCGATCATCTCCTCCAGGTCGGGCAGCGGCACTCGGCCGCCGAGCCAGCTCGTCTCCATGGTGTCGAGCGGCACCGCCCAAATCTTGCGGTTGTACGGGATGGCAAAGTGCTTCGCGATCCCGGCACCCCACACCTTGTAGATGAACTCCTCGAAGTTCCGCGGCTCATCGGACTGAGCAGGAGCGTGCTTGCCGTTCCGCTCGACCAGCGGGACGGTGCTCTCGGCCACCCCGTCGCCGCAGCAGTCCGACACGCCGGCGTCCTTCGGGTTGGCGGTACCGGGCAGGGCGCAGGCGCCCTTCGTATGCCCGCTGGCGTGCGGCTTGCCGTTGGTGGCCGGGTGGCCGTTCGCCGAGGGCCGCGCGTGTGGCTTCGGCTCGGGCGCCTTCTTCAGCCCGCCGTAACGCGACTCGATCGCGCCGACGATGCACTCCTTAATCACGTCCGGCGGGAGCCCGTACAGCGCCCCCTGGAACGGGTAGCGGGTGTAAACCCCCTTGCTGTACACCCACGCCTCGCGGTCCTGCCAGTGGACGTTGTCCCCCAGCAGCGTCGCGTACATCTCGTGGACGTACGGGTCGTTGGAGAACATGATGTGGCCGGCGAAGTCGAAGGTGAACCCGTTGTCCACCAGCGACCGGCACCACCCGCCGACGGTGGCGTTCGCCTCCAGCAGGAGCGCGTCCTCGCCGAGGTGGTACGCGGCGCTCAGCCCAGTCGGCCCGGCGCCGATGACCACCACCGGAGGAGATTGCGGATTGCGGATCGCGGATCGCGGGTTGGAAGACACCGAATCGACCGCAGCGCCACTCCCGTGATTGCTTCCTGTCTTCACTCTGCACTCCGAATTCCGAACTCCGCACTGATCCACGAGGTCGGCCATCAGCGTCGCGGTCGCATCCCATGACGTCTTCGCCAGCACCCCGCGATACTGCTCCAGCCGCCGCGCCTTCTGGTCGGCAGTCTCGTGCAGCGCCCGGTCGCACGCGGCGACGAACTCTTCGGCCGTGGACGCCAGCCCGACCATCGTGCCGTACGGCTCGGCCACGTCGGTGATGGGGGTGGATACGATCGGCTTACCGGCGGCCATGTACTCGACCGTCTTCGTCGGGCTGATGTACTTCGTCGAATCGTTCCGCGCGAACGGCAGCAGGGCGACGTCCCACCCGGACAGGAACGCGGGCAGGTCGGCGTACGTCTGCTGGCCGAGGTAGTGGATGTTGGCGTTCCGCGGGAGTTCGGCCGGGTCGAGTTTGACCACCGGGCCGACCATCACGAACTGCCAGTCCGGGCGGGCGGTGGCGGCCGCCGCGAGGAGGTCGCGGTCGAACCGCTCGTCGATCACGCCGAAGAACCCGAGCCGCGGGCGGCCGATCCCGGCCTGGGCCGGCGGGTCGGCCCGTTCGCCGGTCGCGGCCGTGCCGAAGTGGGCGGCGTCCACGCTCGACGGGAAGCAGTGGCAGTTCGGGTGCCGGTCCTTCTTCGCCCGGTACAGGCTCGGCCCGCCGGTGAACACCACGTCGGCCCGGTTCAGCAGTTGTTGCTCCAGGTCGAGCAGTTGCGGCGGCGCGAACTTGAACGCCGACAGCTCGTCCATGCAGTCATACACGACCGCCCGCGGCGAAAGGCCGTCGATCAGCGGCAACGCCATCGGGGTGTAGAACCACACGTCGTACGGGCCGCCGAGGCGGCCGACGAGTTCGCGGACGAGCGGGCGCAGGTGCGGGTACTGGGCGTCGCCGAACCCGCCGCCCGCGGCCGGGGTGTGCGGCTGCCACACGGTCAGCCCCGGGGCCGCCTGGCGCGCCTCCCAGTGCGGCAGCCCCGACTCGTGAACCGGCTCCTCGACGAAGTACACCGGCCGGGTGCGGGCCAGTCGGGTCAGCAGGTGTTGCGGACGTTGGAAGACGAAATCCCAGCGCAGGTGGCAGAAGACGACCAGCGGAGCGGGTGCGGACATGCGTGCCTCGTACTGCGAGCGTTTCGGACACGGCGAAGAGAGCAACAACCACACCCACCGGCCGCGATTGGGGGCGCTCCCGACACGGCGTCGGGAGGGTGCGGAATCATCGGAAAAGGGTCCGTCGGGAAGACCCGCCGGAGGGAAATGGGTCGGAAGTTGCTCGCCCGCGAACAGGAACGCTGGCTCACACCGGGTCGGCCCGGCCGCGGCGCTGCTTGGACATCAGCTCGTCCCGCCACGCCTGCTCCTGCTCGTGCTCGCGCGCGCTGGACGGCCCGCGGGTGGCCCGGGCGATGTCCTCCAGCCGGAACTTCGGCGTGCGGTCGGCGAACAACAGCCCGTTGGCCTCCTGGTAGGTGTCGGCGAACTGGGTGTAGCAGAACCCGGCCAGCACCGGCAGCGCGCGGACCACGGCCAGCAGCCGGGCGTATCGCTCGCCCAGCGCCACGTCCGTCCCGACCCGGCTATACCCCCAGGTGTTGTCGAGCGGCGAGTACGCGATGCCGCCGAACTCGGTCAGCACGACCGGGTGGTCGGGGTGCCGCTCGCCGGCGTCGCCCAGCACCAGCATCCGCCCGCCGGGCCGCTCCCGGCGGAACAGCCGGGCCAGGTCGTCGGCCGCCCCGTACCGGGCCGCGATCCGCTCCAGCTGGTCGTCGTAGTCGTGGATGCCGACGACGTCGGTGGCGACGCTCTCCCACCCGTCGTTGCCGATCACCGGGCGGGTCGGGTCGAGCGTCTTGGTCAGGTGGTACAGCGCCCGCACGTAGTGCCGCTGGGCCGGGCTGTCGGGCAGGTCGGGGACGCCCCAGCTCTCGTTGAACGGCACCCACGCGATCACGCACGGGTGGCTGCGGTCGCGGTCGATCACCGCCGCCCACTCGGCCGTCAGCCGCTCCACCGACGACGGCGAGAACCGGTACGCGCTGGGCATCTCCTCCCACACCAGCAGCCCGAGCGCGTCGGCCCAGTACAGGTATCGCGGGTCCTCGATCTTCTGGTGCTTCCGCACCCCGTTGAACCCCATCGCCTTCGTCAGCTCGACGTCGCGGCGCAGGGCGTTGTCGTCCGGACTCGTTTGACCGGTCTCCGGCCAGTACCCCTGGTCGAGCACCAGCCGCAGCGCGAGCGGGCGGCCGTTGAGCACGAACCGGTCGCCCTGCACGGCGATCGACCGCAGCGCCGTGTAGCTCCACGCCTCATCGACGACATTCCCGTCGGCGCCGAGCAGTTGGAGGTGGGCGTTGATGAGCGTCGGCCGCTCGGGGCTCCACAGCAGTTCGTTGCGGTAGTCGTCGATACCCGGGTCCGACAGGGCGATGCGGCGGTGGACCTCGCCGGCCACGACGCGGTAGGTGTCGTCGGCCAGCAGGAGCGGGCCGGCGGTGAGCCGGACGCGGAGTCGCAGGTCGTCCGGCGTCGTTCCGCCGTCGGCGTGAACGGACGCCTCCATCCCGATCTCCCACCGCTCCAGGGTGGGCGTCCAGCGGAGTTTGCCGAGGCGGACCGCCGGCACCACCTCCGACCACACCGACTGCCAGATGCCGGTGGCGCGCGGGTACCAGATCGAGTGCGGGTGGAGTTGCCAGTCCTGCTTGCCGCGGGGCTTGGCCAGGTCGTGCGGGTCGTCGTCGGCCCGGACCACCAGTTCGACCGCGCCGGCGGCCGCCGCGTCGGTCACGTCGGCGGCGAACGGCGTGTACCCGCCGCGGTGGGTGGCGACCAAGGCGCCGTTGGCCCACACCGCGGCCTCGTAATCGACCGCCCCGAAGTGGACGTGGAGCCGCTCGTGGGGCGCGAGCGCTTGAGGGGGCAGCCGGAGCCGGTACCAGCACCGCTTGTAGAAGCCCGGCTCGCCGACCCCGCTCGCGGCCGTCTCCGGGGCGAACGGCACGCGGACGGTGCGGTCCCAGCGGACGTCGCCGGGGGCCGCCCAGCGCCCGTCCGGGTCGAGGGCGAACTCCCACTCGCCGTCGAGCGACGTCCACGGGCGGCGGAGTTGCGGGCGCGGGTGCGTCGGGCGGTTGCGGTCAGGCATACGGGGGCCTCGTGTGGAGTGAGGCCTGCCCCGTGCAAACGCGATACCGTCGGCGGTCACTCCTTCTTCGGCTCGACGCCGGGCACCTTCTTGGCCGCCTCGACCACGACGTCCAACTTCTTGTTCACCTCATCGACCTTCTTGTTGGCCTCGCCCAGCCGCCCGTCCATCACCTCTATCCGCTTGGACGTAGCGTCGATCGTGCCGGACACACCTTTCACGGTCTTGTTCAGGTCGGTCGCGGTGGCATCGACGTGGACGACCGCTGCGGTGGCCGTCTTCACCTCCGACTGAATGTCCCGCACGCGCTCGTCGGTCTCGTCGAGCCGCTTTTCGATGTACGCCACGCGGCGGTTGGTTTCGGTCAGCTTGGCGTCGATCCGGTCGATGCGGGCGTTGCCGGCCTCGACCTGCTGCACCCCGGCGGCGAGTTGCTCGTTGGCGAGGTCGAGCCGCCGGGTGAGCGGGGTGAGGGCGCGCTCGGCGACGCTCTGGCAGCCCGCCAGCGCGAGCGGAAGGGCAACGAAAATCGTTCGCAGCATATCGACCTCCGGTGTCGTCGCCGATGGGATCGGCCGCCCGGTGATACCGGCTGGAGCGAATGCGCCGGTCGCGGATACTCCCGACACGACGATCATCGAACTGCGGAGGTGGTCAGCGCGGCCACGACAGGCACGCGGGCGTCGCGGATTGGATTTGACGGATCAGCCGGGCGGCCGGCTCGCCGTACTCGGCCGGGTCGAGCCGGGCGGCCTCGCGGAGATGAGCCAGCGCGCGGCCCGACTGCCCGCCGTCGTGGTAGTGGCGGCCGAGCTGGAAGTGGAACAGCGCGGCACGGTCGGGCAGCGCCTCCAGCCCGCGGGTGAGAACCCGCTCGGCGTCGGCCGGGCGGCCGTCGGCGCGGGCGTTGAACGCCAGCCCTTCGAGGGCCGTCAGCGCGTCGGCCCGTGCGACCGGGTCGGCGGCGCGCGGCAGCGCGGCGGCCAGCACCCGCTCGAACCGCGCGTCGCTCTCGGCCCACCGCTCCTGGTCGCGGTACACCGACGCCAGCAGCAGCGCCGCGGTGTGGTCGGCCTCCAGCGGCTCGAGCAGCGCCGCCGCGTCGGCCGGGCGTTCGAGCTGGATCATCAAAACGGCACGGTCGAGCCGCGCGGCCGGCGGCGCGGTCGGCGGGAGCGACGCGGCCGCGCGCTGCCGGAGGCGCGGCAGAGCGGACGCGAGCGACCGCCGCACCTCGGCCGGCGGCTTCCCCTGGACCGGCCGCTCGCCGCCGAGTTCGACCAGCCCGGCCAGCACCGCGTCGGCCCGCACCAGCCGCCCGCGGCGGAACAGGTCGGCCGCCTGCTCGGTCCGGGCCGCCGCGACGCCGTCGGCGTACAGCGCGCACGGCACCAGCGCCGCCGCGGCCGCCAGCCCGAACCGCAACCCGGCGCCCGCCGGCGGGGCCGCGTCGGTCAGCCACACGCACCACGGGAGCACCAGCGCGACCGCCAGAGCGGCGCGGAGGGCCAGCAGCGGGGCCGCGCCGGCCGTCCCGCCGTCCACCGCCTCGCCCAGCGCCGCCGACAGCGGCACCGCCAGTCCGGCGACCGCCAGCCCGGCGACCGCCCACAGCCCGCGGGCCGACTCCTTCACCGCCGGAACGGTCCGCAACCGCCCCGCCAGCAGCAACCCGAGCGGCAGCGCCGTCACCAGGTGCGCGACCAGCACCCGCGGCCACCCGAACGGCGGCGCGGTCAGCCCGGCAGCGGTTCGCTCGTCGGCCGCGCCGAAGTGCAGCGCCGCCGCTGGCACGGCCACCGCCAGCACGCACCCGAGCGCGAATCGGAGGTCGGAAGGCGTCACGGCGCGGCCACCCCCAGCGCCGCGGCCGTCTCCGGCCGGCGGAGCTTCCAGATCATCCCGTCGTAGGCGTAGTGGACGAACGCCGCCCACAGGTTCAGCCCCTGCCACACCACCGCCAGACCGGAGTCGGGGCTGGACATCCACGCGCCGGCGGCGCCGAGCGTGAGCACGTACGCGGCCAGGAACAGCAGCCAGTAGCGGGCGAGCGCGCGGAACCGGCCGGGGCTGCCGACCGCCTCGCGGCGGCGGGCGTAGTGCGTCACCACCGCCAGGTACTCGACGGCGTGGAACATCGACCCGGCGGCGGCGAACACCACCACCAGCCCGGGGCGGGCGAAGTGCAGGCTGAGGACGAAGCCCGAGTACAGCGCGCACACGCTCGCCAGGTAGGCCAGCTTCCCGGCCCGCTCCCGCGTCGCCCCGGCGAGGTTCGTGCCGAGCAGCGCGAGCGGGACGAGCAGGACGCCGAAGTCGAGCGCGGTGAGCACCGGGCGGTACGCGGCGTCGGCGTCCACCCACCCGGTCGCCCACCCGGCGGCGCGGAGGGCGGCGTAGCTCACGAACGCCCGCAGCCCCCACCGCTCCAGCCAGTCCGGGCCGCCGCCGACCTTCCGCGCGTACATTCGCAGCACCCCGGCGTGCTGGCTGGCGAAGTGCCACGCGTTCCACACGTAATCGACCAGCGCCAGGCACAGGAACGTGCCGGTGCCCAGTACCGCGCCGGCCACCAGCGCCGCGGCCGCGGCCGCGACCACCACCAGCGCGCGGCCGCGGCCGGCCCGGCGGTCCGGGTCGGCGGCCACCAGCACGAGCGTGATCCAGCGGTGCGGGAGGGTGAGGAAGTAGATCTGCCAGAAGTCGATGGCGGTGTCGGCGCGCGTGGCGAACCCCGGCAGGAGCAGCAGCAGCCAGCCGAGGTTGGCGAAGAACAAGAGGTCGAACGCGGGGGAGACGATCCACCCCCGCCCGCGGCCCGGCGCTACGGGAGCGGGGCGTCCTTGATCTTCCACTTGTCCCCTTCCTTCGCGAACACCCACTCCTTCTCGCCGATCGCCTCGCTGGTCGCCGTCTTCGTCACCCGCACGGTGCAGGTGGCGGACGCCCCCTCGACCTTCGGCCGGCCCACGATCCCGTAGCTGTGCTGCGCGAACTTCTTCAGGTCGGCCGGCTTGGACCCCTTCACGAACGCGGCGTCGTACTTCTTGGCGTTCGTGCCCAGGTCGTTCGCGTCCTCGACGAGCACGCACACCGCGTTCGCGTCCGGGCCGCCCATGTCGGGAGCTTTACCGGCTTCGGGCCCGGCGCCCCCGCAGCCCGCCAGACCGGCGCAGGCCAACAGGGACGCGGCAACCAGGGATATCAGGCGCATGGCTCATGGCTCCCGAGTGATGGTCCGGCCCGCGGCGCTCGGTCGCGGGCCGGAGGGTGGCGGAGGGTCAGTCGAGATTGACCACCTCGCCGCCGGCCTTCGACCCGGCCCCCTGCCACACGGTGCGGTCGATGGTGTTGCGGACGAACTTGACCGACCCGTCGGCGAAGGCGGCGTTCACACCGCCCGAGTGCCGGCTGCGGGCGGCCGCCCAGTACTGGCCGTCGGTCGCCCGGTTCTGGGTGCAGAACATCGGGTCGGTGGACGGGATGTTCGTCGCGCAGCTCGGCATCTGGTCGGTGCCCGCGGAGTTCGGCGGGAAGAACGTGTTGAACGCGTTGCCCCCGGCCATCGGGATCAGCATCGCCCCGCGGACGTCGATGTTCGACCCGGCCGGCGCCGACGAACTCACCGCGCCGGTCGCCAAGTCCCAGTGGAGCACCTCGCTCAGCAGGACGGTGTTCGACGTGCCGTCGGAGATCGCCACGAGCCGGGTCCCCTTGCCGATGCCGAACCGCTCGCCGAGCGGGTGCTTCTTGACGTCCGTCACCGGGCCGAACACCCCGGCCAGTTGGGGGCGGTAGTTGGGGACGGTGTACCCGGCCAGCGACGGGGCGTTGTCGCCCATCGTCCCGCCGCCGAAGCACGCCACGTAATTCCCCTTGAGCAGGTTCTCGGTGCTCAGGTCGGCGTACTGGACCTCCGACGCCTCCTGGCTCGGGCAGCTCATGAACTTGCGGGCGGTCGTCTGGGTGTCCCGCTCCGGCCGGCGGAACGGCAGGCCGTCGAGGTTGTCCCACGGGCACGCCTCGAACAGGTCGCCGGCGGTGCCGGACGCGATCGCCGCCTGCCAGATGCCGTCCAGCGCGGTCTGCTCGATGTACGAGTTCACGTGCATCACCCACGCCGGCCCGTAGCACCGATTCTCGTTACCGGGCGGCTGCTGGTTGCCGGTGATCCAGAAGAACGGCACCGGGGCGCCGCCGACGGAGTCCCCGGCCGGGGCGTTCGGCCACGTCATCGCGTTCTTGTCGCCGAAGTGCGGCACCCCGGGCGGGAAGCTGCCGGTCGCGCTCTCCAGGTTGTGGCACGCCAGCGCCAGTTGCTTCAGGTTGTTCGAGCACTTCATGCGGGCGGCGGCCTCGCGGACCTTCTGCACCGCCGGCAACAGCAGGCCGATCAAGATCGCGATGATGGCAATGACGACCAACAGCTCGATCAGCGTGAACGCCGACGAGCGCGTACGGGGAGCGCGCGACATCTCGTGTCTCCACAGGAACGAAAGCGGGTTGGGACGAAAAAATACTACGCTGGTGCTATTTGAACGTTGGCTATGTTAGAAGCCGTTCGTTAAGAAGGTGTGTTCTTGGTGCGAAGTCTGTTTGTGCTTCGACTTTTTCACTTGTGTACCAACCCGCTTACCGCTTGGGCTTTTCTCCGAAACACCACACCATCCCCGCCGAGCGGACGAAGAGGCGCCCGTCGGACACCGCCGGTGTGGCGTTGCAGCCCTCCGCGACCGCGTTCTTCTCTACCACCTCGAACTCGTCGGCCCACTTCAGCACGTGCGCCGTGCCGTCCTCGGCGAGGCAATAGATCAGATCGTTGATCAGTAACGGGGAGGCGTGGTACAGCCGCGGGCCGAGCCGCTCCGACCACACCACCTTCCCCGTCTTCGACTCTAACATGGTGGCGATCCCGGCGTCGGACAGCACGAACAGCCGGCCGCGTCGCGCCAGCGGCGACGGCACGTAAGCGGCGGTCCGGGCGTCCGACCAGCGGACGTGCGTGGCGGTGACGTTCCCGCTCCCGGTCGGGTCGATCGCGGCAAGAGTGTTCTTCGGGCTGGTGCCGGTGGCGAAGATCAGCCCGTCGGAGTAGGCGACCGTTGCGACGAACTTGTCGGTGGGGCTGTCGGCCACCCACAACGGCTTGCCGCTGTCCGGGTCGAACGACGTGACGCACTTGCTGCCGGCCAGCACCATCTGCGTCTTCCCGCCGACCTCGACGAATAGCGGCACGCTGAACGACCGCGTCCGGTTCGGCCGCGCGGCCTTCCACTTCGTCTCCCCGGTCTTCTTGTCGAGCGCCGCGACGAACGCGTCCGGGCCGTCCGAGTCGCCGACGACGATGACCGTGTCGCGGTACAGCACCGGGGTGCCGCAGAACCCGTGGTGCGACAGGAACTCGCCCGGCTTTTTGAGCCACAAGGGCTTGCCGGCGAAGTCGTAGCACGCGACCGCGACCTTATCGACGTCGAGGAACGCGACGTACACGTGTGTGCCGTCGGTCGCGGGGGTGGCGCCGGCCGGGGTGCTGTTCTTGTGCATCTTCTCCGGCTGAGCGGTCAGCACGGCCTTCGTCCACAACCGCTTGCCGTCGGCGCGGTCGTAGCAGATGAGCAGCCGTTCGTTGGTGTCCGGGTCGAAGCTAGTGAGGAACACGCGGCCGCCGGCGACGACCGGCGACGAGTGCCCGCCCCCGGGCACCTCGGCCTTCCACAGCACGTTCTCGGTCGTGCTCCACTTCGTCGGAACCTTCGCGTCCGCGACGATCCCATCACCCTTCGGCCCGCGGAACTGCGGCCAGTCGGCGCCGAGCGAAGATAACGCCGTCAGCGCGAGGAAAGCCGGGAGCGTCAGCCGTGTCATTTCTTCTCCCCCGCGCCGGCCGCGGCTTCGGCCGCGATCACCTCGGCCTTGACCGCCAGCGCCGCCTCGCACAGTTGCAGGTACGCCTTCGCCAGCGCCGCGTTCTTCGGGTCGCGGGCGGCCTCGTCCTTCAGTTTCTCCACCGCGTCCTCGACCGCCTTCAGCGCCGCCCGCTTGCGGGCGAGTTCGGCCCCCAGCGCCGCCGGGGCGGCCGTCACCGCCGCCGGCGCGGGCCGGACGGTCGCGGTCGGCAGGCTCGGCACCGGGACCGGCACAACGGCCACCGCGGACGGCTTCGCGGCCACCGGCAGCGCCAGCGCCGCGCCCGCGCCGCCGTCCACCGGCCACACGCGAACCGCGCCCGACCAGTCGGCCGAAACCGCCGCCTTCGCGTCGGCCGTCAGCCCCACTTTCAGCACCGCGTCGGCCGCCGGGCCGAACTCGGCCGTCTTATTGCCCTTCGCCTCCCACACCCGCACGCGGCCGTCGCGCCCGCCGGTCACGACCGCCCCGGACGGGTGGAAGCTCACGTCCGACGCGCCCTCGGCGTGCGCGTCCCACTTCGCGAGTTCACTCCCGGTGTGCATGTCCCACACGCGGACGGTGCCGTCGTCGCTGCTGCTGGCGAACGCGTCGGAGTCGGCCCGCCACGCGATCCCGGTGACCGCCTTCGTGTGCCCGCGCAGGGTGTGGAACTCCTTGCCGGACTTGGCCTCCCACACGAACAGCCCGCCGAACCGGTCGCCGGCCGCCACCAGCAACCCCTCCGGGCTGAACCCGACCGACAGCACGAAGTCGGTGGGCCGACGGAACGTGTGGATCACCTTCCCGTCGGCCGTGGAGGCGATCTTCACCGCGCGCGTCGGCCCGCCGTACACCACCCGCGACCCGTCGGCCGAGACGTCCGCCGCGAGAACCGCGTCGCCCTCGTCGGTCAACGTGAATTGCCGCTTCCAGGTGCCGACGGTGAACCCGACCACCGCCCCGGACTGCCCGCCGACGCCGCCGGCCGCCAGCAGCAACTTGCCGTCGCGCGAGAACCGCAGCGCGTGAACCTCGCCCTCCGGGAACGCGACCGCACCGACCACCTTGCCGGTCGGCTCGAACAGCAGCACCTGCTTCCGCCCCGGCACCGCGATCAGTGGCGCGACCGGACTAACGGCCAGCGCCGTCACCGGCGTCGCGCGGGCCAGCGGGGCGACAGCCGTCAGCCCGTCGAGGCTCTTCGCGGCCGGCGTCGTGGTCGTTGTGGTCGTCGCGGTCGCGGCCTTCTCGATCAGCCCGCCGTCGATCCACTTGCGGAGGGTGTCGAGTTCGGTCTGCGGAATCTTCGGGCTGTTGGGCGGCATCTTCGGGTCTTCGAGGTGCGCCGCGGTGGTGTACAGCGGGCTGGTCTCGGGCTTGCCGGCGACGACCGCCTTGCCGGACACGCCGCCCTGCAACACCCCGGCGAAGTTCGACAGGTCGAGTTCGCCCCGCGGTCGCTCCGCCGCGTGGCACTTGGCGCACCGCTTCGCCAGGATCGGCTTCACGTCGCCGTCGAACGTCACCTTCGGTGTGTCGGCGGCCCGGAGGGGCGCGGCCGCGGCGAGCAGCACGACGGCCGGGAGCAGGAGTCGCAGCGGCATGAGGCTCCTCACGATGGACCGGAAAAAATCCGCAGAAATCCGGTTGACTTCTGAAATTGATTGGACAAAATGCAACTAGTGGACGCAATTCGGCAATTGCGTCACCGGTTGAAGATGAACTCGTTGGTGTTGAGGAGCGCCCAGAACAGGTCTTCGAGCGCGGTCTTCTTGTCGGCCGCCTCTTCGAGCCGCCTGGCGATCTTCTGCGCTTCGACGGGCGTTGGAGCGCGGCCGAGGCACCGGAGGTACAGTTCCTCGGCGACCGCGGCCGGTTCCTTCGTCGCCAGCAGTTTCTCGACGACCTTGCCCTCGGCGATCTTGCCGCCGGTCGTCTCGCCGTTGAGCAGGTGCAGCGCCTGCGACAGCGTCGGTGTGGTCTTCACCTCGCACGAGCAGGCGGTGGCCCGCGCCGCCCGGCCGAAGGTGGTGAGGAAGTAGTTCGGGGTGCGGCCGTCGGGCAGGTGGACGGCCCGCGAGCCGGCCGGCAAGCCCGGGAAGCGGTTGGTGGTTTCGGTGACCTGCGTGATGCAGTCGAGCAAAACCTCGGCCCGCATGCGGCGGACCGTCTGCCGGGCGAAGTTACGCTCGTCCCACTCGTTGGTGGGGTTCCGCTTCGTGGACAGTTGGTAGGTGCGGCTGAGGCAGATGTCGCGGGCCAGCTTCTTGACGCTGAACCCGTACTCGACGGCCTTCCGGCCGAGCGCGTCGAGCAGTTCCGGGTTGCTGGCCGGGTTCGACACGCGCACGTCGTCCACCGCGTCCACGATTCCGCGGCCGAAGAAGTGCGCCCACACGATGTTGCCGACGTTGTTGGCGAACGCCGCGTTCTTCGGCGACGTGAGCCACTCGGCGAGAGCTTGCCGCGGGTCCTGGCCGGGCTTGATTTCGGGCGCCGCCCCGCCGAGGAACTTCGGCCGCACGACGCGGTTGCCGAGCGGGTGCAGCGTCTCGCCGGTGCCGGCGTTGAACACCGTCAGCTCGCGCGGGTCCTGGGCGTTCTTGTAGCCGATCTGGCCGAAGAAAGCTGCGAACCCGTAGTAGTCGTCCATCGTCCAGCGGTCGAACGGGTGGTTGTGGCACTGGGCGCAGCCGATCCGCGTACCCAGGAACACCTGCGACACGTTCTCGGCCAGCAGTTGCGCGCTGGTCTCGGTCTGGAAGTAGTTGACCGCCGGGTTCTCGAACGTGCCGCCGACGGCCGGGAGCAGTTCCAGCACGATCTTGTCGATGGACGCGCCGCCGCGGACCTTGTCGCGGAGCCACTTGTCGTACAGTTGCAGCCCCTTGGCGCTGATGCCGTTGATCGTGCGGATCTGGAGCACCTCGGCCCACTTCATCACCCAGAGGTCGCGGAACTCCTCGCGCTCGAGTAGCGCGTCGACGAGCTTCTCGCGCTTCTTCGGGTCAGCGTCGGCGACGAACTTCTCGCGCTCGGCGGGGGTCGGGAGCAGGCCGACGAGGTCGATGTAGGCGCGGCGGACGAACACCTCGTCAGAACACACGTCCGACGGGGCGACGTGCAGCTTGTTCAGCTTCGCGTGGACGTAGGTGTCGATGTCGTTGAAGGCCGGCGTCTTCGGGTCGGCGAACGGCGTGCCCGGGCGCACGATCACGGCGGTGCCTTCGGTGAACTCGTCGAACCGGGCGAGGATGAACGCCTCGCCGGGGCCGGTCGCGGTGACGACGCCCGTCTCAGCCACGGTCGCGGCCGAGTCGTTGTTGCCGACGAACACGGTGAACCGGGTGACGTCGCGGTCGGTGCCGTCGCTGTACTTCGCGCGGACCACCACCCGCTGCGCGTCCCCCTTGGCGGCGAACACCGCCCGCTTCGGGAACACTTCGATGCCGACCGGCCGCGGGGTGTCCTTGGGGTCGCGCGGTGCGCCGGTCTCGAGCCACCGGAGCAGCAGTTGGTGCGCCTCGCCGCCGGCCTCGATCCGCCCGCCGCCGGTGTGCGGCACCTTGCCGGTGGCCTTGTTCACCAGCAGGCAGTCGTCCGGGGTGGCGAGGTTGACGCGGCGGCCGCCCATCTCGCGGGTGATGCGGAAGTGGTCGCCCTCGGGGTCGTACCCGAACAGCGACAGCCGGAACCCGTCCTTGCCGGACGCGGCCCCGTGGCACTTGCCGCTGTTGCACCCGGCGCGGGTGAACAGCGGCAGCACGTCGGTGCGGAACCGCAGCGGCTCGGCGTCGGCGGCGCGGGCCACGGTGACCGGCACCTTGACCGTGTGCCCTTCGGCGGCGACGGTGAGGGTCGCGGCGCCGTCGGCCTTCGGCGCCAGGAACGCGTTGGTGACCGTGGCGACCGGCGCGTCGAGCGCGAAGGTGGCCGTCGCGGTCACGTCCCGGGTGCTGCCGTCGGCGTACTCGGCCTGGACGACCAGCCCCTGCCGGTCGCGCGCCCCGGCGAGCGCGACCGCGTCCGGGGCGACGGTGACGCGCACCGGGTCGGCGGCGACGGCCGGCGAGGCGAACAGCAGTGCGACGAGCGCGAAACGCATGTCGTAAACCCTCGGGTGTTCGATTCGGTTCGCTGCGGGCGGGGTCGGGCGGTTACGGCTTCTTCTGTTCTTGCCGCAGCGCGTCGAGCGGGCTGAGCGGCTTGCCGTCGGGGCCGGTCTTGGCGGCGCCCGGGGCGTCGATCTTCAGCGCGCCGCCGCGGCCGACGCGGTACACGACCCGCTGCCCGCCGACGGTGCCGGCCAGTTCGCACACCAGCGACCCGGCCTCGCCCGGCGGGGTGGTGGCGTCGGCGGTCACCAAGAACTCGATCCGCTTCGCGCCGGCCTTCGCCTCGACGGCGGGCGCGGTCGCGCGGGGCGGCAGGCCGTCGAGCTTGGCGGCGAAGTCGGCCGTCAGCGGCGCGTCGAGGGTGAGCACGACCTTCGCGGTCTTGCCCTGCTCGCACGCGGCCGCCGCGAACGCCCCCTTCACCGGCGCCGCGGACACCGCGACCGTCCGCAGTTCGGACGCGACCGGCGGCAGCCCTTCGAGCGACCGCCGCCCGCGCTTCGGTCGCGGCGGCGGGGCGCCGGTGCCCAGCCCGTTCATGCCGACCTGTAGCGGGTCGCGGTTCGCCCGCCCCGGCCGCGCGACCGCCGCTTCGACCACGAGCGGCCACTCGCCCGGGTCCGCGTCCTTGCCCGCGACCAGCGTCACGACGGCTTCGGTCTTGTCCGCGGGGATGACGACGCTGGTGGGCGCCTCGACGCCCGGCGGCAGGCCGGTGAAGAACACTTCAACCGGTTCGGCGAAGTCCTTCTCCCGCCGGACGCGGACGGTGACGTCGAGCGCGCCGTCGGCGGTCAGCGCCGCGGCCGGCGGGACCACGCTGACGCTCAGCGGGGCTTCCTCGACCACGACGACCGCGAGTTTGGAGAGCGTGACCGAGTGCAGCGTCGAGTCGCCCGGCCCGCGCACCAGCGCGACCTCGTGCGCGAACCCGCCGGCCACCGCGCCACAGCGGCCGGTGAGTTCGACCAGCCGGCCGCCGAGCGGGGCGTCGGCCGCGGCCTCGAACACGACCGGCAGCAGGTATTCGCCCGCCGCGACCGGCTTCAGGCCGACGCGCACCCCGGCGGGAAGTTCGCCCGCGGTGAGCGTGACCGGCCCTTCGACGCCGTCCCGCCGCACGCCGATGTACGCGGTGACGCGGTTCCCGCGCGGCACGGCGACCGCGTGCCGGTCCTGACCCTTGCGGCCGCGCTCCGGCAGGAACACCGCCAGCCCCGGCTTCGGCGCGGCCAGTTCGACGCGGTAGATGAACGCCGGCCCGCCCTGCCCCCGCTTGTCGGTGACGCGGACAAGGTACTCGCCGTCGGCCGGGATCGTCACCTCCAGCCGGCTGTCGTGCGTCTCGTCGTCGTCGTTGGACGCGATCAGTGCGCCGGCGGAATCGAGTACCGCGACGACCGGGTCGAGCGGCGAGCCGATCCGGTAGGCCCACGCGCTGACGTCGATGACGTCGCCCCGGCGCGCCCGGAAGCGGAAGTGGTCGGCGTCGCCGGGCTTGCCGACGATGCCGTTGAACGCGACCGGCCACGCGGCGGCTGCCCCGGCCTGCTTCGGCGTGTCGTTCGGCTCGGCCTCAATGACGTTCGGGAACGGCGACACGCGGAACGGGTTCGGGGTCGTCGCGGTGCCGCCGGCGTCGGTCGGGTACAGCTCGAACGCGCCGTCCTTCGGCAGCGCGAGTTTGACGTCGCGGTCGCCCGCGGCGTCGCCCAGCAGCCGAACGGTCACTTCGGTTCCGGCCTGCCCGCCGGCCGGGAACACCGCGGCGGGGCGTGCGAAGGTGCCGACGTGCAGTAGGTAGCGGTTGTTGTCGCCGCCGCCGGAGTTGCTGTCGCTGACGCGGACCACATACGTGCCGTCGGTCGGGGCGATCAGGGTGACGAACGGGTCCTGGCGGAACAGCGGGGTGTCATCGACGCTGGCGAGTTCGCGCCCGTCCGGGTCGAACACCGCGAGCGCCGCGTCGGTCAGCTCGACGCCCAGCCGGACGGCCTCGACCTCGGCCGCGAGCCGCTGCCCCTTCTTGAGGGTGACCGCGAAGTGGTCGGTGCCGCCGCTCTCGATCACCCCGGCGACGGTGGTGTTGAGCGGCACCGCCTGCGCCGCCTTCGGGTCGTCGTTCGGCTCGGCCTCGGCCACGACGGGGAACGCCGTGACGCGGAACGTCCGCAGGTCGGACGCGCCACCCTTGGTGCGGAGCCGGAACGGGTACTCGCCGAGCCGGGCGTCGGCCGCGGCGGTGAGCGTGGCGACGACCGAGTTTTCGTCCTTCGCCTCCAGCTTGGTGCAGGTCACGCCGGGGGCGTACAGCATCAGCTCCTGCGGGTCGGACAGCCGCGCGCCGCCGATGACAAGGGTGAACGTGGTGCCGCGCTGCCCGGCCCCGGGCGCGACCGACTCGACCGCCGGCGGCGCCGCGAAAGAGGATTCACCACAGAGGGCGCAGAGGACACAGAGAGAAAACCAAAGCCGCGAAATCATAGTTGAAAACTCCTGGTTCCTGTTTTCCTCTTGTGCCCTCTGCGCCCTCTGTGGTGAATCCTCTTTCAGGCCAGCAGGCCCTTGACGACCTTGCCGTTCATGACGATCTGCTGCGGGCGGTTGCCCGGCGACATCAGGTCCTTGCGGGCGTCGATGCCGAGCAGGTGGTACAGGGTGTGCGCGTAGTCCTCGACGCCCAGCGCGTCCGCCTTCGGCTCGGCGGCCAGCGCGTCGCTCGCGCCGTGGACGTGGCCCCGCTTGACCCCGCCGCCGGCCATCACCACGCTGAACACCCGCGGCCAGTGGTCGCGGCCGCCGCCGGCGTTCACCTTCGGCGTCCGCCCGAACTCGCTGTTCACTACCACCAGCGTGCTGTCCAGCAGCCCGCGGCGGTCGAGGTCGGTGATCAGCCCGGACAGCGCGATGTCGAGCAGCGGCATCTGCACCTCGATGCCCTTGTAGTGGTAGGCGTGCGTGTCCCACGCGCCGAAGGTGACGGTGACGAACCGCGCCCCGGCCTCGACCAGCCGGCGGGCGATCAGGAACCGCGCCGCCCCGCCGTTGCGGAACGACAGCGGGCCGGTCAGCCCGGCCATCCCGTACAGCTTCTTGGTCTCCTCGGTCTCGTCCTTCAGGCTGAACGCGGCCCGCACCGTCGGCGACGCGAGCATCCCGTAGGCCCGCTGGTAGAAGCTGTCCATCGCCGCCAGGCCGTCGTCCTTCTCGGTCGTCGCGAAGTGCTCATCGACGAGAGACTTCCACTCCTTGCGGCCGGCGAAGCGGCCCTCATCGACGCCGGCCGGCAGGCTGAGGTCGCGGACGGCGAACCCGGGCCGCCCGGGGTCGGCCCCGAGCGCGAACGGGCCGTGCTGGTTGCTCAGGTAACCGCTGCCGAGGTACTGGCTGCCGGCCGTCGGCACCACGACGTACGGCGGCATGTCGTTGCGGACGCCCAGTTCGTGGCTGACCACGCTGCCGACGCTCGGGTAGGTGAGCGCCGGCGACGGCCGGTACCCGGTGAACATGCTGTGCTCGCCGCGGCTGTGGTCCACCTCGGTGTGCGTCATGCTGCGCACCACCGTCAGTTTGTCGGCGACCGCCGCGGTCTTCTCCATGTGCTCGCTGAACCGCACGCCCTTGAGCTTGGTCTCGACCGTGCCCAGCACGCCGCGATACTCCGCGGGCGCGTCCGGCTTCGGGTCGAAGCTGTCCATGTGGGCGAACCCGCCCTGCAGGTACACGTGGATGACCGACTTGGCCTTGGCGTCGGCGGCCCGCTTCGGGTCGGCGGCCCGGGCGGCGTCCTCCAGCTTCAGGAACGCGCCGAGCGACAGCCCGCCGAACACGCCGACGCGGATGAGGTCGCGGCGGCTGGTTTTCATAGTCATGTGTTTAGTATTTGGTTTTTGGTGTTTTGGTGTCTTCCACTCACACTCGCGCGCTCTCACTGGCGCGGCGGGGTGAACTCCACGACCAGCTTCGGCCGCTGCTTGACGTCGTCGAACTCGGCGGTGTAGAAGTCCCACCCGTTGGCGCCGGTGTTGATGAACACCCACCCGTAGTTCGGCTTGCCGTTGGCCCACGACTGGACAGCGTCGGTCACGTCGAACGGGATGGCCGAGGTGCTGGCCGAGATCTTGCCGAAGGTGAACCCGTCCTTCTGCTTGGACGCCTCCAGCCCGTCGGCGGTCACCCCGGCGACCATGCTGTTCCACGTCGCGGTCGCCTTCCACGGCACCAGCATGCGGTGCAGGTGGACGGTCGAGCCTTCGTCGAACGCGCTGACGACCAGCGTCGCCGAGTGGATCGCCGACTTCGGCGGGATGCGCCCGTCCTTGCCGCTGACGATGTCGTCGAACCGCATCAGGATCTGGCTCTCGCCGCCGTCGTTGTCGGCGTCGCTGCTGGCGTTGATGTTGCCCTGCAGGCAGGTGTTGGGGGACACCGCCCAGATTTCCAGGTCGATCGTGCCGGCGTACCCGTCCATGCCGTCCTGGAACGTGACCGTCCGCTTGCCGCCCGGCTTGGGCGGGTCGGCGGCGGGTCCGACCGCAACGAGCGCGGCCAGTGCGGCCGCGGCGAGTGCCGCTCTCATCGGGGGCCTCCTTCGGATGGGGCGGGCAGAACCACGTCGGGAATCGTGACGGTGCGGGCGCTCTCGACGGCGAACGTGCCGACTGCGAGCTTCGCCGCCCCGGTGCCGGCCGAAACCGCGTACCGCGCGCCGGGGACGAGCGCCGGGAGTTCGAGCCGGCCGTCGGCGTCCGTCTTGGGCCGCTCCGGGTAGTTGACCGCGTCGAACCACTGCACCGGCTGCCCGTCCGCGACCGCCGCGGCAGCGGGCGCGCGGTCGCGGTCCACCAGCAGCGACACGTTGACGGCGTGCCCCGCCTTCGGCCGGCCGTCGGAATCGAGGACGCGCAGTCGCAACGTGCCGCACGGGACGAGCGTGGCCACCGGGTCGGCCGCGCCGGGCGTCACATCGACCACCGCGCCGACGCGGGCGCCCGGGTCGAGCAGGTAGGCGCGGGTGACGTGCCCCGGGCGGCCGGCGGGCACCGTGAACCCGCCCCCGCGGACCGGCAGCGGCAGCGCCGCGTAGCCCCGCACCGGCGACACCCGGCCGGACGCCAGCAGGAGCGTCGAGCCGCTGTCCGGGACGTCCCGCTCGACGCGCCCGGTCAGCGGGGTCGCCCGGCGGAGGGTGGCGTGAACCGGCGGCACGTCGCCGTCGGCCGGAACCTCGATCCGGGTGATCGCGTGGGCGTAGAGCGTCGTGTTGGCCGTGCCCGGCAGCCTGGCCGAAGTCGATTCGTAATCGGCGGTCGGGCCGTACGCGCGGACCGAGCAGGCTCCCGGCAGCACCGCCAGCCGAAAGGCGCCGTCCGGCCCGGTGCGGGTCAGCGCGTCGCGGCCCGCCAACACCTCGTCGTCCCACTCCGGCAGCGTGGCCGACTCGCGGCCCCAGTGGACCGCGGCTCCGGCCAGCGGCCGGCCGTCGGCGGTCACGGTGCCCGTCAGCCAGCGGCCGCGGGGCACGCGCGCCGCCAGTAGCCGGCCGTTCGCGGTGTCGGACGCATCGACCTTCACCCGCATGCCGACGTACGGGCCGCTCTCGGCCGCCGGGCTGACGAGCACCTCGGCCCGGTCGCCCGGGGCGAGCGTGACCCGCACCCGGCCGGCCGCGTCGGTGACCGCGTCCACGTCGGCCGGGACGGTCCACGGCCCCTGCACAGCGTAGTCGGTGGCGCAGAAGTGCGGGTGCGCCGCCCGCCGGTCGGTGATGACGGTGACCCGCGCCCCGGCCAGCGCCGCGCCGGTGTCGGCGGCCCGCACCTCGACCGTCAGCGGCCGGGCCGGGTCGAGGCGCATCGCGTCGGTCCGGCCGTCGAGGCGAAACGTGTCCAGCGCGAACCGCGGGTCGTCCACCCGCACCCACACGTTGGCCGCGCCGCCCAGCGCAGGGAGCGCGAACGCCCCGTCGGCGTCGGTGATGGCGGCGGCCGGCCACCCCGGCGGCGCGGCCCGCGGCACGCCGACCACCGGTTCGGCCACCGCGTCGCCCACCCGCACCACCTCGACCCGCACCCCGGCGGCCGGGCGGCCGTCGGCGTCGAGCAGCGCCCCGCGGAGCGCGGTCGCCGTCGGCAGGGTCAGCACGAGCGGGCCGGGCGCGGGGCGGAGGCGGACCGGGAGCGTGGCCGGGGCGGCGCCCGGCGCGGATGCCCGCACGGTGACCGCCCGGCCGGCGAACCAGGTGTCGAAGTCGTCCGGCACGCGGAGGCGGAACCGCCCGGCGGCGTCGGCCGTGGCCTCGGCCAGCACCTCGTCGCGCAGCCCACGCTCGCCCGGTCCGAACGGCCGGCGGGCCAGCACGACGACCGCCGCGCCCGGGACCGGCGCCCCGGCGGCCCCGCGCACGACGCCCGTCACCGGCAGCCCGACGGCCGGTTCCGGCTCCGGGGCGGACGCGAGCGGCGGGTTCGGGACAGGTTCGGGCGGCGTGGGTGTCGCGGCTAAGAGCGCCGCCGCAACGACGAGCGCGACCGCGGCGGCCAGTCCCGCCAGGCCGGCCCGCGAGAGGCCGGTCGCGGCCGGGAACGCGACCGCGGCGGCGCGGGTCGCGGGGACCAGCCCCGTCTGCGAGTACGCAACCCCGGCTTCGACGGCGTGCGCGAGGGCGACAGGCGGGGCCGCCGAGGCGGCCGGCAAGATCGTTCCGGCGAACACCGCCGCCAGCATCCCGGCCGCGTGCTTGCCGTGCCGCGCGAACCGGCGGCGGAGGCGCGTCTGCGCCCGCACGAACCGCCGGTGGACCGCGGCCGTCGAGCACCCGAGTTCGAGCGCCGCGTCGGCGTAGGTGCGGCCCTCCAGGCAGCACAACACGAGCACCGCCCGTTCCGACTGGGGGAGTTGGGCGAGTTCGTCGTCGAGGATCACCCGCAGGTCGCTGGAGGCGGCGGCTTCGGCGGTGCGGGCGACGGCCGCGGCCCGCTCCTCGATCCGCCGCTGCCGGCCCATCGCCCGTTGCAGGTCAACGGCGCAGTCGCGGGCGGCCCGCAGCAGCCACCCGCCGACCGACTCGGCCCGATCGACCCGGCGGGCGTCGCGGGCCAGCCGCAGGAACGTCGCCTGGAGCGCGTCCTCGGCGTCGGCCGGGTTGTGAAGCACCCGCAGGCACACGCCCCACACCAGCTCGCTGTGCCGGCCGACGAGCGTGCTGAACGCCGCCTCGTCGCGGGTCCGGACGAAGTGCCGCAGCAACTCCGCGTCGGTCCGCGTCTCCTCCTTCCAGGAGGCGACGACGAACCGCAGTTGGCGGAATACGCTCGCGGCCTTGTCCGACATTCGGCGCCCCGGTGAAAAGAAAAGTCATCCCTGAGAGCACATAAACCGCTCCGAAGGCTCTGAATTTCTCTCCCACCGGCCGGCATTCACGAGAGCTTCGCGCCGCCCTCATGCGCCCCCGAATCCGCACGTCAGTCGTTCGCCGGCACGATTCCGCCCTTCCGCTGCCCGGTGCGGCTGACGTCCATCACCCGCCCGTTCTCGTCGAGCGCCAGGTGGAACCGCTCGGCCCCCTGGAGGCGGTGCAGGGTCAGGTGGTACTCGCCGCTGCTGGCCGCCAGGTACGTCAGCTTGTCCGGCGACTGCGGCGGGCGGAGCCGGCCCCACGACCCGTCGCCCAAGTACAGCACGCCGGCGGCGTCGGCCAGCCCGCCGAGCAGCGGCTTGGTCCGCTTGAACGTGTGGTCGTGGTGTTCCAGCACGAGCGGCACGCGGTACTTGTCGAACAGCGGCACCCAGTGCTTGCGGTTGCCCTCGCCGGTGCCGGCCCCGTCCTTGCCCTCGGCCGCCACCGTCGCCTTGCGGAACGACGGGTACGCCGGCACGTGGCCCACCACGAGGGTGTGCGGGTGGTCCTTCCGCGCCTTCAGGGTCTTCTCCAGCCAGTCGGTTTGGTCGCCGCCGATCGGCGAGGTGTGGCCGGTGTCGAGCAGGACGAGGCTGAGGTAGTCGCCGAAGTCGAGGGTGTTGAACCCGGTATCGGGGAACAGCCCGTCGAACAGGGCGTAGAAGAACGGGGCCTTGTCGCGGCCCTTGCCGTACCCGCCGTCCACCTCGTGGTTGCCGATGCACGGCACCAGCGGGATGAGCCGGCCGCCCTTCCCGACCATGTGCTTCGAGTAGTTCCGCAGGAACGCGAGGCTGACCTCGACGGAGCGGCCGTTGTCGTACCCGAGGTCGCCGCCGACGACCGCGAACGCCGGGTCCTGGCGGGCCGCCTGGACGTTGTTCGCCACCGCGTGCGGGTTCACCCCGCAGTCGCCGCCGCTGACGAACCCGATCGCGTCGGTGGCCTTCGCCGGCATGGTGCGGAAGCGGTACGTCGGCGACTGCTTGCCGACGCGGAACTCGTAGTCGGTGCCCGGGGTGAGGCCGGTCAGTTCGGCCCGGAACACCTTGAAGTCGGTCTTCGGGTACGGCTTGGCGTCGGTCGGCCGGGCCTTCCACGCCGACGCCGCGGCGACGGCCGGCGCACCGGCGAGGCCGGCCAGACCCGGCGGCAGCACCGGCCGGTAGTAGATCGCGGTGTCGGCCGTCTCGCCCGCGGTGCCCACCCACTGAACGACCATCGTCGTCGTCGGGTCGCGGTGCCACGTCAGGAAAAGCGTGGAGGGCTGGAAGGGGAAGTCGTCCGGCGGACCGGGCGGGACAGCGCTCGCGCCCCGCGGCGGTTGAGCGGCGAGCAGGTCCGGCGCGACGACGCCGGCGAGCGACGCCCCGAGCAGAGAGCGACGAGTCAGCACCGTCATGGGCGGCTCCGTGTCGTGTTGGGGTAGAAATTGTGCTGACAGGGTCGCCAGAGGGCGAGTGAATTTGCGGTGAAGACGACCGGCTTCGCACGGAACTCCATGCGTGTCAAGGCGTCACCACATCAGGTAGCAGGCGGACCCAGAACCTTGCGAACCGCCTGGAGCAACTGCGCGCTCGTGTACGGCTTGAGCAGAACCGCCACGTCGTCGAGGCCGGGAACTTCGGGCCGGGAGCCGATCCCGGTCGCCAGCAGCAGGCGGACGCCCGGGAACTCGCCCCGCAGCGCGGCGAGCGTCGTTCCGAACGGCTGGCCCGGCATCATCACATTCAGGAGCACGAGCCGCAAGTCGGTGCCGTACTCGCGGCACCGCGACACCACCTCGGCCCCGTCCGACGCGGACGCCGCCCGGTAGCCGTACGCCTCCAGTACCCGGCACGCCAGCTCGCGCGTCGAGGCTTCGTCGTCGGCCACCAGTACCAGCTCGCCGTGCCCGATCGGGGTCTCGGCGGAGTCCGGTTTGGGTATCGAGTGCTCGCCCGCGGCCGGCAGGAACACGGTGAACGTCGTCCCGCGGCCGACGCGGCTATCGACCCGCACGAACCCGCCCAGGGCGCCGACGATGTCGCGGGTGGTGGCCAGCCCCAGCCCGGTGCCGCGGCCCGGCTCCTTCGTGGTGAAGAACGGGTCGAAGATGCGGCCCAGGATCTCCGGGGGGATGCCGGTGCCGGTGTCGGCGACGTCCAGCGCCACGTATGTGCCCGGGCGGCCGTCCGGGATCAGCTCGCCGGCCCCGGGGCCGAGTTCGCGGTTGCGCACGGCGATCGTCAGGGTGCCGCCGTCGGGCATCGCGTCGCGGGCGTTCACGCACAGGTTCATCAGCACTTGGTCGAGCTGCGCCGCCGACGCGACGACCGGGCGGACGAACTCGGCCACCTCGACCGCGAGCCGCACCTGCTTGCCGGTCGTGTGCCGGAACAGGTGCGCGACCTGCTCGACCACCGGGCGGACCTCCAGCGGGCCGGCGGTGGCGGCCGACCCGCGGGCGAACGACAGGATCTGCCGCAGCAGCGCCCCGCCGCGCTCGGCGCTGCTGCGGATCATGTCCAGCATCTCGGGCTGCTCGCCGCCGGTGCGAAGCAGTTCCGCCCCCATCAGCACCGGGGTGAGCAGGTTGTTCAGGTCGTGGGCCAGCCCGCACGCGAGTGCGCCGATGCTCTCCATCCGCTGCGCGCGGAGCAGCTTCGCCTCGGCCGCCTTCAGCTCCCGACGCTTGAGCGCGAGGGCGACGAAGTCGGCGACCGACCCGGCGAAGTGCTCCTCCTCGACCGCCCACCGCCGCGGCGGGCCGACGTGCTCCAGGCACACCATCCCGGCGACCGCCCCGCCCAGCCGCAGCGGCGCATCGAGCATGGACGTGATCCCGAGGGGCACCAGGTACGACGCGGCGAACTCGTTCGTCCGCTCGTCGGCCCGGGCGTCGTGCGCGGCGATGCTCCGGTTCTCCTCGATCGCCCGGATGTACCGCGGGTATTGAGCCGCCGGCAGCTCGGCCCCGGCCGTGTGCCGCCCGGGCGACCGCTCGTACAAGTCGAGGCACCGCAGCACCGCCCGGGCCGGGTCGAACAGCCACACGCCGACCCGCTCCACCTCCACGGTCGCCGCGACCGCCTCGGTCAGCTCGCGGATGGCGCGGTCCGGGTCGTCTTCGCCCGGGCGGCGGGCGAGGTCGGCGAGCACGCGGTTCTGCCGCCGCAGCCGGCGCTCGGAGGCGCGCAGTTCCTCCCAGTAGCGCCGGGCCGCTTCGGCGCTCGCCGCGGCCCGGTGCCGGTTGCGCTCGACGGTCCGGCTGAACAGGCTGATCAGCCCGCCTTCGAGCAGGAACCCGACCAACTGCCCGGCCCGCTCCGGGTCGGCGATGGCGAGGGAGTGCCGCGGCTCGAAGAAGAAGAACGCGGCGCTCCCCGCGGCCGCCCCGGTCGCCGCCGCCCCGGCCCCAGGCCCGCCGTACCAGGCGGCGGTCATCACGCACGCGTAGAACAGCATGAACGGCATCGCCACCGGCAACACCGGGGCGAGCGACAGCTTCAGGACGACGGCCGCGGCCACGCACCCGACGGCCACGCCGTAGCGCGTGCCGGCCCCGCGCGCCTCCCGGTCGCCGCGGGCCAGCGCCGCCGACACCGCGCTGAGGGCCACGCCCTCCAGCAGGAACAGCAAGAGCAGCACGGCCGCGCCGCGGTCTGACACATCGAAGGAGTACAGCGGGTGCAGGTGAAAGAACGCGGTCGCCAGGCCCGAGAGGAGCGTGGCCAGCAGTCCGGCGCGGAAGCCCGACCGGACGGCGGCGAGGGCGATGGCGGCGGCGAACAGCACGTACGGGCTGTACGCGCCGTGCCCGGCCGCGACCCGCTCGGCGGCGAGGCCGGCCGCCAGGGCGACCGCGACCGCCGCGACCGCGAACCCGTACCCGGACGCGCCGGCCGCGTCCGCCTCGTCGGGGTCGGTCGGCGGCGGGGGCGGGTCGGTCATGCGGGATTCGCGCCGGCGCGCTCAACGGACCGTGCCGAACAACAGCCCGACCACGCGAGTACGTTTGAGTGTGGGGATATACTTAGGCGCGGGTCGCCGCGTTGACTACCCGGACTGCGTCCCGCGCGGCACTTCGGCGGGTTCGGGCCGGACACCCGAGCTTTCTCTGTAATTTAAGCGGGTTGCCCCTCACGCCTCGGAGGCCCGACCTTCGAGGTCCGAAGCTCAGAAACGGGAGGCCCTGATGTCGCTGCCGCGTGTCGTCGCCGACCTGCCGGTGTCGCCGGTCGTGGTCGAACTGCTCGGCGGGCGCGTCGAGTTGCTGCCGTGGGACCACCGCGGCCCGGCCGACGCGCTCTACACCTACGGCCACCCGATCGTCGATGACGCACGACTGGCGCGGTTCCCGAACCTCAAGGTGGTGAGCAACTTCGGCGTCGGCGTCGATCACATCGACCTGGCAGCGGCGAAGGCCCGCGGCATCCCCGTCGGGAACACGCCGGGCATCCTCGACGGGGCGACAGCCGACCTCGCCTTCGCGCTGCTGCTGGCCGCCGGGCGGCGCGTGGTCGAGGGCGACCGCTACGCCCGAGGGCCGCATTTCACCCACTACGACCCGTCGTACATGCTCGGCCGTGAGGTGCATTCCAGCATAATTGGCATCTTCGGGATGGGCCGTATCGGCCGGCAGGTGGCGATGCGCGCCCGCGGGTTCGGCATGACGGTGCTGTACCACAACCGGAACCGCGACGACGAGGCCGAAATCGCCCTCGGCGCGCGCTACGCCACCAAGTCTGATCTGCTCGCGGCGGCGGATTACGTCGTCCTGTGCGTCCCGCTCACCCCGGACACCCGCGGGCTGATCGGGGCGGCCGAACTCGCCCAGATGAAGCCGACCGCGACGCTCGTCAACGTCGCCCGCGGCGCGGTGGTCGATAAAGACGCCCTGACCGACGCTCTCAAGGCGAAGCGAATCTTCGCCGCGGCGCTGGACGTGACCGACCCCGAACCGCTGCCCCGCGACCACCCGCTTCTCGCGCTCGACAACCTCGTCATCACCCCGCACCTAGGCAGCGCGACCGAGGAGACCCGCCGCCGGATGGCCGAGCTGTCGATTCTGAATCTCATGGCCGGGTTGGAGGGTAAGCCTCTCGTTCACCGCGTCGCCTGAAATGGGCTTTTTCGGGCGACGTCTTGCTGAACGAAAAATGTTCGCCCGCACCTCTCGAATAGCGTAGCGTCCCGTTCACCCTGGGGGTTTCTTCATGTCTCGCGTTCTGCCGCTCGTGGCCGCGCTCGCGCTCGGCCTGGTCCCGCTCACGGCCCGCGCCGCCGACGAACCCAAAGACGTCCTCGCCAGGGCCATCAAGGCGCACGGCGGCGAAGAGGTTCTGACCAAGAACAAGGCGTCGCAGGTCAAGTCGAAGGGCAAGATCACACTGCCCATGCTGGGCGAGGTCGATTTCACGCAGGAAGTCAGCACCATGCTGCCGGACAAGTTCCGGGACACGCTGACCATCACCGTCAACAACACCGACGTCACCATCCTGACCATCGCCAACGGCGACGACATCTCGATCGAGGCGGCCGGCAACAAGGTGGACGTGCCGGACGAGGCGAAGGCGCAGTTGAAGGCCGCCGGGCACATGACGCAGGTCGGCCGGTTGGTGCCGCTCAAGGACGCCAAGAAGTACGAGCTGAGTCTCATCGGCGAGGACAAGGTCGAGGGCAAGAAGGTGGTCGGCATCCTGGTCAAGGCGAAGGACCAGAAGGACATCAGCATGTACTTCGACAAGGAGACGGGCTTGCTGGCGAAGATGGAGTTCCGCGGCTCCGAGCCGGGCACCAACAAGGAGGTGAACGAGGAGCGGTTCGTGAGCGAGTACGGCAAGAACAAGGACGGCGTGCCGGTGCCGAAGAAGATCGTGGTGAAGCACGACGGCAAGACGTTCCTCGACGCCGAGGTGACCGAACTGCTGTACCTGGAGAAACTCGACGACAGCGTGTTCAAGAAGTGACGCGGGCGGTAGGATGAGGGCGTTCGTCGGCGTTTAGCTCGTCGGGTATCCGACAGGCCGATGTTGCGTCGGCCGAGCGCCTTCCGTCAGGTTCGCCGCGGGGACGGCTGTTCCAGCACCGCTATCCGACGTACGACCTCGTGCAGTGGAGCGGTCTGGTGCAACCCCGCCGTTCGCGGTTCCGCTCCACTGCACGAGGTCGTACGTCGGGCGATGCCGTGAGCCGTCCGCGCCACAGGTCCGGAAGTAGACGCCGTACGAACGCGAGCGGGCCGCGGAGTGATCCGCGGCCCGCTCTGCTCGTTATTCTTGTGGCACAGGCTTTCCAGCCTGTGTCCGCTGAGCTTTGGAGCACACAGGCTGGAAAGCCTGTGCCACAAGACAGAACTCACCTCGCGCCGAACGTCCGCTCGATCCGGGTCACGTTCCCCTGCCGGTCCTTCACGCTCACTGTCAGCACGCCGCGTTCGATCACGAGCGGCTTCTCCAACTTCAACTCGAACACCCCGCCGCCGAGCGCCGCGAACGTCGGCGCGAGGTTCGTGCCCGCTGCGAGGCCATTCACGGCGAAGTCGGCGGTCGCGGCGAAGCTCGCGGTGTCGAGGCCGGTGCCGTAGTCGTGCATCCCGACGAGGAAGCGGTCGAGCGGCGGGTTCGCCCCGGGCTTCGGGAGCGCCAGCGTCAGCGTCGGCCGCTGGTCGTCCAGCGCCCAGCCGAACCCGGTCTGCTGCGGCTTCGCGGGGTCATACGCGAGGTCGATCGGGCATCCCAGATCGATCCAGCGGACCAGCGTGAGCTTGTCCTCGTCGGACAGCGGTTGCACCTTGCCGCTCTTCACAGCGTCCGGCGGCGGCATCGCGCTGCCGGTGAAGTCGAGGTCGGCCCGGTTGCGGTTCTCCGGCGTGTTCGCGACCGGCGCGCCCTTCAGTTGCAGCGTTCGCGCGTCGCCGGGCACCACTTCCGTCGGGAAGTCTTGGTTGCTCCAGCCGTCGAGCCGCTCACCGAACACCTTCCACACCAGCAGGCTGCGCCGCGACTGGAACATGCGAACGTACCGCGACGCGTTGGCCCCGCGCCACGAGCCGATGAGCGGCTTGTGGCCGAAGCGGGCCGCCGGGTCCATCGCGAGCCGGTAGTAGGTGCCGGGCACGTCGTCGTTGTCCGGTAGGTTTACCGTCTTGTCGTCGTCGAGGACGAGGTTGCCCGCCGGCTTCGCCCCGCCCTTCTCGGTGTGGCACGCGACGCAACTGCGGTTCAGAATCGGCTTCACGTCGCGGAAGTATTCGACGTTCTTCACGCCCGCGTCGTACCGCAGCCCGGTTTCGCCCTTCTCATCCCACACCGTCTTCGATTCGTCGCGCGCTTTCGATGTCAGGAGTGGTGTTTTCGCGGTCAGGTCGAACACCGCGTAGTCCGGCTTCGCGGCGGCGGTGAGTTTGAATGCGGTCGGAGACTGGCTGTGCGCGTGGCACCCGCCGCAGTCGTGCCGGACCTCGCCGGGGCGCACCTGGTGCCACGTCTGGGCCATGTTCAGCACCATCCCGCGCTTGTCGAGCGTCTGGAACGTGAACCCGACGTCCGCCGGAATCTTCGCCAAGAAGCTAGTGTCCGGGTTGCCGTCCGGGTCCGTCGGCTGTTTGCCGTCGACGAACTTCCGCAGCGGGACTTCGCCGAGAATGCGGAGCCGCTCGTTGGCGTGGCTGCGGAACGTGCGGCCGCTGTTCGGCCCCTTGTTGCGGTCGGTGGTCGGCTCCATCGCCAGAACCCGCACCGCGTGGATGTCCGCGTTCGTGTAGCGGCCGGCGTCGGCCCCCTGGTTCGTCCAGTTGAACGACGGCGCGTCGGCGGCCGTGTTGAACGGGTCGAGGTCTTGATACCCGGCCGCGTCGCTGCCCGCGTAGCTCGCGGTCACGCTGCCCGGCTTCACCACGCCGTTCGGGTAGCTCTCGCGCTTGTAGAAGCTACTCGTGCCCACCAATCCAAACGGTGTCCCGGCCGGCAGGTGCTTCGACAGGCTCCCGTCATTTGTGAGAGTCGGAAGCGTCTTCGGCTCGGCGACGCTGTGAATCCGCTTGTACGGGACCAGCGCCCGCGGCCACTGCTCGTTGTAATTCGGGTCGTTCTTGATGAGCAGCATCTGGCCCGGTTCGTCGATCGCCTTCCCATCTTTGATGAGATACAGCCCGCCATCGACCGCGGGGCGGTGGACGGTGTACCCGCCGTTCACCGGCCCCGGCGACCACACGGTGAGCAGGTGGTTGTCCGGCGCCGCCGACGGGTGCGTCACCTTGCCGACGCGCGCGGTCGTCTCGCGTTGTCCGAACCGTACTGGCCGCACGCCCGGCGTGACGTAATCGGCCGGTCCCTCGTCGGCCCGCGCGAACCGCGTCAGCGACTCGATGCCGAACGGGCTGAACGGGTACCGGCGGACGCGCGGCTTGCCGTCCTCGGTGCGGCCGTGCCGCAGTGCCGGGTTGCGGTCGTCGCCGGCGAACCCCGGGCCGAACTGCTTCCCCTCGGGGTAGCTGAGCGGGAACTTCACCAGACTGCCGAACCCGCTACTCGTCTGGCTGTAGTACTCCTCGGCGACGATCGAGCCGTCGGACAGTTGCGTCTGGAAGTGCCATGCGCTCGGGTTTCCCCCGGTCATGAATGCACTTGCGACCGGCCCCCACCCGGTGCCGTCGGGGTTGATGTTCCACAGCCCCCACAGTGTCGAGGTGCGCAGCCCCTGCGATTCGAGCGAGCTGAACATCACCCGGCCGTCGGTCAGCACCGTGGGGTGCAGCGCCATTCCGAGGTTCAGGTGCCCGACGCACTCGACGTTGCGGCCGTCGTCGTCCATCACGAACAGTTGCATGACGTGCGGGACGCGCTTCGGCGGGCGGAACCCGTTGCGGTTGCTGGTGAACATCACCTTCCCGCCGGGCAGCGGGCACGGCCCGGTGTTGAACACCCCGTACTCGATGAAGTCCTTCCCGGCCTCGGCGGTGCGAAAATCCTTGCTCCAGTTCGCCGCGCCGGTGTTGGGCGTCAAGACTTGCTGCGTGAGCCGCACCACCTTCTTCGACTTCACGTGAATCTTGTAGATGTCGGCCCCGGCCGGCGGCCCCTGCGACGCGCTCCCGCCGGTCATGTCGTGGAAGTGCGAGTAGTACACCCACTGGCCGTCGAACGACACCACCGGGTCGGTGACCGAGCCTTTCCCGCCATTCACGAGCACCTCTTCGGTGCCGTCCGGGCGGAGCAGCATCAGGTCGGCCCCGGGGTCCATGTACACCGGGTTGGAAATCTCCGGCCAGTTGGTGCCGACCCCGTCGCCCTTGCGCGGCGCGCGGACGTAAACGATGTCGTAGTCGAGCTTCACGCCCGCGTCCGACGCGACCGGCTTGGGCGAAACGTCGAGCGGGCGGCCGGGGTCGGGTTGCGGCTGGCCCGTGGCGAGGGAAGCGAGAAGGAGTGGCAGGGTGGCGACGAAATAGCGAACGCGCACGAGTCGGACCTCGCGACGGTGGGGATTGGACGGCGAAGCGACATGATAACCGAAAAGGCCAGGGGTTGAAAACCCCTGGCCCGGTGCGGATGCCCGCGGGTCGGCTTACTTCACGGCCTCTTCGGCGGCAGCGGCCACGTCCTTGGCGTGCTCGGCCGCGTCCTTGGTGCTCTTGAACGCGAAGTTCTTGGCGACCGCACCGCCGGCCTTGTACACGACCACGGTCACCGCCGCGTCCTTGTTCAGGTCGTACTTCGGCGGGCCGTCCTTATCGACCGCCACGGTCAGCGGGGTGGTCAGCTTGTGGGTGTCCTGGATCTTCTTGAAGTCGGCTTCGGTCACGCCGCTGACGCCGACCACGAAGGTGCCCAGCTTGTCGTGCGACTTCTGGACCGCGTCCACGGCCTTGACCACGGTCACCAGGTTGTCGTCGGCCTTCTGGGTGAAGATGGCGACGACCGCCGGCCGCATCTCGCCGTTGTAGTGGCAGACGTAGCACAGTTCCTTGCCGGCCTTCTCGCCGCTGACCGCCTTCACGTAGAACGCGCCGCCGATCTTCTTGTCCGGGCCGGACTTCAGGTCGTCGGCGAACGCGAGCGAGGTGGACAGGGCCAGAGCCAGGCCGAGCGTGAACAGGATGCGCATGATGCACTCCTACGGTTGAGCCGTCGCGGGCACCATACCCGCGGCGGCGGAAAGGCCGAAGAGATAGTAAGGGCCGAACAACTGCCGGCAAGTACCGGGCGAGATTCCGGCGAGTCGCCACACCAGACGTTTTCGCACCCCGGCTTATTCGACCCGGCGGGCAAAAATCCTTCACCCGACACAGGTTCCTGACTGTTACACACTTGCGACATACGCGGGCGCACACCGCGGGTATAGTGGGCACGTCGGCCCACCTCACAGGAGTTCCGCCATGCGTACGTTCCTGGTCGCATCCGCCGTCGCCGCTGCGGTCGGCGGCGGCTATCTGCTCCTCCCGCAGGCCGCGTCTACCTCGGCCGCGCCCGCTACCCCTGCGGCGCTCCCGGCCGCCCCGGTGCCGCCCGCGCCGGCCGCGGCGCGCGTCGTCGCGCACGAGTGGGGCACGTTCACCAGCTTCTCCGGCGCGAACGGCGTCCCGGTGTCGTTCTCCCCGAACAACGAAGACCTGCCGAACTTCGTCTATTTCCCCATCAACCAGTTCGGCAAGGCCCCCCGCCTCCGGCACAACGGTCTGGTCAGCATGGAAACCCCGGTCGTGTATTTCTACGCGGACCGCGAGACGAAGGTGTCGCTGACGGTCGATTTCCCGAAGGGTTGGATCACCGAGTGGTACCCGGCCGCTGCGACCCCGCCGGGCATGACCTCGAAGACCGACAAGGGCGGGCAGACGATCAAGTGGGATGTGAAACTGACGCCCGGCGAGGCCGAACGCTACCCGACCGAGAAGACCGGCGACGCCCGCCCGAACCACTACTACTTCGCCCGGGAAACCGACGCGACCCCGCTCCAGACCGAAGTGCTGACCCCGCAGAACGGCGAGGACCGCGACCGGAACGAGTACGCCCTTCGCGGCGGGTCGGTCCTCCAGCGGGAGAAGTTCCTGTTCTACCGCGGGGTCGGCACGTTCGAGCCGCCGGTCACGGTGCAGGCGCTCGGCGGCGACCGCGTCCGCGTCGTCAACAAGAGCGGCGGGAAGGCCGCCGGGCTGGTGCTCGTGACCGTGCGCGACGGCAAGATCGGCTTCCGCCCGCTGGCTGAGGTCGAGACCGGCGCGACCGCCGAAGCGCAACTGCCGGCCCTCACCGGCAGCCGCACCGAACTTGGCACCCACCTGGTCAAGGAACTGATCGCGGCCGGGCTGTACGAGAAGGAAGCGAAGGCGATGGTGAAGACGTGGGATTCGGCGTGGTTCGGCGAGGAAGGCTCGCGGCTGCTGTACCTCGTCCCGCGCGACAAGACGGACGAGTTGCTGCCGCTGACGATGAACCCGAAGCCGGCGGAGTTGGTGCGGGTGCTGGTCGGGCGGCACGACTTCCTGACGCCGGAAGTGGAAGCGACGGCGCTGGCGGAACTGAAGCGGATGCGAGCGGCCGAGAAGGAGCGTGACGAGGCGTACCGGGCGCTGCACAAGCTCGGCCGGTTCAGCAACGAGGCGCAGCGGCAAGCGGAACAGAAGTTGGATGGGACGGCCGGGAAGTGACGCAACTCCAAAGCACAAGCCCCGAGCTTCCGCTCGGGGCTTGTGTCGTTCGCACAGCGTCTACTTCTGAACCTGTGGCGCGGACGGCTCACGGCACCGCCGGGCTGCATGCACCGGGTCGCGGTGCGGGAGCACGACCGGCGGGCTTGTCCCAGGCCGCACCGCGACCCGGTGCATGCAGCCCGACAGCGGTGCTGGAACAGCCGTCCCCGCGGCGGATCGAAAGGCAGTCGCTCGGCCGACGCAACATCGGCCTGTGCTGTTGACCGCCCGCGCCACGTCCACTGAGCTTTCGCACAGCGGGCTGCGCGGGCGGGGCACGAGCTAAACGCCGACGAACGCCCTCATCCTACCGCCCGCGTCACTTCTTGAACATGGCGTTGTTCGGGTCGCCGCGGCTGAGCAGATACGCGAGCATGTCGAGCACTTCGTTCTCGTTGAGGTCGTTGAGCAGTTTCTCCGGCATCAGCGAGATCTTCGACACCCGCCGCTCCTCGATGTCGGTCAGCTTGATTTCCACGACCTTCGACGCGTCCTCCGGGTCGGTCACCACGGTCAACTTGCCGTTCGCCTCGTTCACCACCTTGCCGATGATCTGCTTGCCCGCGACCGGCACGATGACGCTCGCCGCGTACTGGTCCGAGATTACCTTGCTCGGCTCGACGATGGCCTCGGCCAACTCTTTGACGCCGAACCGACCTGCCAGTTGAGTGAGGTCCGGCCCGGTCGCGCCGCCGTCGCCGCCGAACCGGTGGCACACCACACACCGCGCCGCGGCGAACGCCCGCTCGCCGTTTTTGAAGTTCCGCCCGCTCTTGAGCTTCGACTCGAGCGCGACCACGTCGGCGGTCGTCCACGCCTTGCCCGGCCCCTGCGGCTTGGGCAGCGTCGGCGGGACGTACGCCGGGCGCAGCAGCGCGGCCTCGATCTCCTTCCGGTCCGTCTCGGACGCGTTGGCGAACGCCTCCTGCTCGATGTTCTTCAGGAACCCTTTGTAGCTCGCCCCGCCGCTCTTGGTCAGCGCCTCCTTGAGCGCGTCGTAGTACGCTCGCCGCCGGTCGGCGTTCCAGCCTACCGTCGCATTGCGAAGCACGAACAGGTAGTACAGCTTCTGCTGGTCGGCCGCGTTCTTCATTAGCGCCGCGACCGTCCCGCCGTAGCCGCGGTTCCGAAGAATCAGTTCGTCCAGCCCTTCCTGGGTGAGCGGCTTCGACGGCTTGCGGAGTTCGGCGGTCAGCTTCTCGACGATGGTGGGCGACTTCAGGTAGACGAGCAGTTGGACGAGTTCGCGGTTCTCCGCGTCGGACTTCGCCGGGAACAGCGGTTCGAGCTTCGTCACCAGGTCCGCGGCGGTGTCCTTGTCGGGCGCCCCCATCCGGGTGAACACCAGTTGGAAGGCGCGGAGCCAGTCGAGCCGCTGCCGCTCGTCCACTTTGGTGCCGTCGATCAGACTGAGGAAACCGGCCCACCTCTTCGCATTCGGCTCGCCCTGGCGTACCATCGCGACGACATAGTTGATCAAGTGGTCGGGGTTGACCGGGTCAAAACTCGCCTGCTTCCACAATTTGACCGGCTGGTGCTCGAGCGCGACGCGGGCCGAGTAGCGAACGAAGCGGTCGGCGTGGCCGAGCAGCGGTAGGAGGAACTCGACCGCCTTCGCCGGGTCGTCGGCCGGCTTGTGCAGCGCTTCGATCTGCTTTAACAGTTCGCGCTGCGGCGTCGCCGGCGTCTTCGCATCAACCTTGTCGGTCGATTCCTTGCCCACGTAGGTGACGCGATACAACTCACTCTGCGCCCCGCGGCCGCCGATGGTGAAATACAACGCCCCGTCGACCGGGTTCACGACCGCGTCCGTCAGCGGGAGCGGCGTGCGGCTCAGGAACTCCTCTTTGGTCGCCTTGTAAGTGGCCCCGTTCGGCTCGGTGTGGATCGCGTACATCGTGCCGAACGTCCAGTCGCAGATGAACAGCGCCTTCTGGTACTTGGCTGGGAATTTCGCCCCGTAGCCGAACTCGACGCCGACCGGCGAGCCGGGACCGATGTCCGTCATCGCCGGGAGCGAATCGACGTAGTACGCCGGCCACTTGCCGGTGCCGCTGCGCCACCCGAGTTCGCTGCCGCTGGTCGCGTGGTTGACGCGGGTCGGCCGGTACCACGGCATGCCCAGGTCCCACTCCATGTCGGCGTCGTACACGAACATCTCGCCGTCGGCGTTGAACGCGAAGTCGTACGGGTTGCGGTAGCCGGCGGAGAAGATCTCCCACCGCTTGCCGTCGAAGTCGGTCTGCGCGACGTACCCGCCGGGGGCGAGGATGCCACGGGCGTGCCCGTTGGCGTCCCACTGCCGCGGCAGCAGGTGGTCTTCGCCCCAGTTCTTCGGGAGGCGGCTGTGGGCGAACCCCTCCGGCGGCTGGGTGTGGTTGCCACAGATCACGTACAGCGACTTGCCGTCCGGCGCAAGGCGCACCGCGTGCGGGCCGTGCTCGCCGCCGCCGTTAATCGCCTTCAGTTTCTCGACCTTGTCGAGCGTGTCGTCGCCCTTCGAACACGTGACGCGGTACAGCCCGCTGCCCGGCCCGCCGTTGCACACGACGTACAACCCGCCGTTGTGCCACAGCAGCCCCTGAGCGGCAGTGATCTTGGCCGGGATGCGCTCGACCTTCGTCTCCTCACCGGTCCCGACCTTCCCGGGCGTGATGCGAACCAGTCCCTTCCCTTCCTGGTCGCTGGCGATCAGCCGGCCCTTGTCATCCGCCGTCAGCGAGACCCACGAGCCGAGTTCCGCTTTCGGTACAGTAAACAGCTTCTCGACCTGGAACCCGGGCAGCGTGACGAACGTGTTCGCCGGCACCTTCGAATTGCCCTGCACCGCGGAGGTGTTATCGAACACCCGGCCCCACGGCTGATCGCCGTAGGTGCCTACTTTCTTTGCCTTCACGCCCTTGTCGCCCTTCTTCTCGCTCGCAATCCAGGTCTCGTCGCTCACAACGTACTTGGTCGCGCCCGCGGCGTCGGTGTACGCGAGCTTGAACACAAGCCCGGCGGCACCGCCCTCGTTCCGGCACTCCGCGACGACCTCGTTCTTGTCCTTCAGCAGTGCCGAGACGTCTGCCTCGGCCGGTTCCTGCCACTCGGTCGAAGCGGCCACCGGCTTGCCGTTGAAGTACAGCGTCACCGCGTTGTCGCACGACACCTTCAGCCGTGCGGCCTTCGCGCCGGCGGCTTCAAACTCGGTACGGATCGTGTAGTTTTTGGCCGAACTCGCGCCCCACACCCACAAAGGCGTGGGTCCGCCGGCGAACCGCTTGGCCCACTCGGCCGCGGCGGTATCGACCTTCGGCGCGGGCGCGGGTTCGCCCCGCTCGACCGCCGGCGCGACCGCCGGCTTCTGGGTGAAGTCGGCGGCGCTGGCGAGCGAGCACAGCGCGAGAGAGAGGAGCGAGAGTGTTGCTGCGCGCATGGTGTGAGGGGGTTGTGGAAAGTAGGCGACTCGCTCCGCGAGTCGCACCCTTTGCTACCGGTAGTCTCGGATCCGTCTGCGGTGTCACTCGCGGAGCGAGTGACCTACGTTCAAGCCAGAATCTCTTTCACCACTTTTCCGTGGACGTCGGTCAGGCGGTAATCGCGGCCCTGGAAGCGGAACGTCAACTTCGTGTGGTCGAACCCGAGGCAGTGCTGCAGCGTCGCCTGCAAGTCGTGGACGTGGACCAAGTCCTTCGCCACCTTGAAGCCGAGTTCGTCGGTCTCGCCGTGGGTGTGCCCGGCTTTGATGCCGCCGCCGGCGAGCATCAGCGAGAAGCAGTCCGGGTAGTGGTCGCGGCCGAGCAGTTGCCCGCCGGCGGTCCGGCCCTCGCGGAACGGGGTGCGGCCGAACTCGCCGCCCCACACCACCAGCGTATCTTTCAGGAGGTCGCGGTTCTTCAAGTCCTTGATGAGCGCCGCGACCGCCTGCGAGGTTGGCGTCCCCTTCTTGGTGAGGCCGTCGCGGATGTCCTCGCCGGCCCCGGTGCCGTGGAAGTCCCAGCCCCAGTCGAACAACTGCACGTAGCGTACGCCCTGCTCTACCAGCCGGCGGGCGAGCAGGCAGTTGTTGGCGAAGCTCCCGGCCCCGGGCTTCGCGCCGTAGGAGTCGAGCACCTTCTGCGGCTCGCTTGAAATGTCCATCACGGCGCTGGCCGAAAGCTGCATGCGGAACGCCAGTTCGTACTGCGAAATCCGCGTGCGTGTCTCTGGGTGGCCGAGTTCCTTCTCTTGCAACTCGTTGAGGTCGCGCATCGCGTCCAGCCCGAGCCGGCGGGTGTCGCGGTCGAGGCCGGGGGGGTCAGACAGGTACAGCACCGGCTCGCCCTTGCTGCGGCACTGCACGCCCTGGAACACACTCGGCAGGAACCCGCTGCCCCAACACCCCTGCCCGCCGCTCGGCTGCACCCCGCTGGAGATCAGCACCACGAACCCCGGCAGGTTCGCGCTCTCGCTGCCCAGCCCGTAGCAAGTCCACGCGCCGAGGCTCGGGCGCCCCTGGCGCGCGAACCCGGTGTACAGCAGCAGTTCGGCTGGGGCGTGGTTGAACTCGTCCGTCTTCATCGACCGAATGACGGTCACGTCGTCGGCGACGTCGTGCAGCGGCTTGATGGCGTCCGACATCCAAATGCCGGACTTCCCGCGCTGCTTGAATGGCTGCCGGGTGCCGAGCAGTTTGGGCACGCCGCTGGTGAACGCGAACCGCTTGCCCTTGAGGTACTCGTCGGGGCAGTTCTCGCCGTCCCGCTTCTGCAGTTCAGGCTTGTAGTCGAGCAGGTCGAGGTGCGGCGGCGCGCCCGACATGTGCAGGTAGATGACCCGCTTGGCGGTGCCGGCGAAGTGCGGCTTGCGGGGTGCGAGCGGGTTGTCGGGCCGAATCTGCGGCTCGTCGGCACGTGCCGAAGGCAGCAGCGACGAGAGTGCCATCCCGCCCAGCCCCAGCGACGAGGTCTGAAGGAAGTTGCGGCGCGTCTGGTGGAGCAGGTGTTCGGCGCGGAGGTTCATGGGTGTACTCTGACGTTCACACCGACCGCGGTCGATGGGCTTAACGCGTTGCGACTCAGCGCTTCATCAGCATTTCGTCGAGGTTCAGGATGACGTTGGCGACGACTGTCCACGCGGCGGCGTCGGCCGCGTCCACGCCCTTCGGCAGCGGGCCGAGCGGGTTCGTGGCGAACTGTGTCGCCTTTGGCGCGTCCTTCTCGAACTTTTGCTTGGCCTCGTCGTACAGTTTCACCAGCCGGGCGACTTCGGCCTCGGTCGCGGGGCGGATGAGGCACGCTTGCACCGCGAAGGCCGCCTTTTTGGCGGTCGTGACGCCCCCCTTCTCAATGACGCGACGGGCGAGCGCCTGAGCGGCCTCGGTGTAAACCGGGTCGTTCATCAGCACGAGGGCTTGCAGCGGTGTGTTGGTGCGGGCACGGCGCACAACACAGGTGTCGCGATTCGGGGCGTCGAACGTGCTCATCGAGGGATAAGGGTTCGACCGCCGCCACTGCGTGTAGATGCCGCGACGGTACTTGTCCTCGCCGGCGCTCGTCTGCCAGTCGATAGACCCGCCGAACGCGGCGTTCACGCCCAGGTTCGGCTGGTGCGGCCGCACCGACGGGCCGAGCATCTTCGGGCTGAGCAGCCCGGCGGCCGCGAGCGCCTGGTCGCGCACCATCTCGGCCGTCAGCCGCACCCGCGGCCCGCGGGCGAGTAGGCGGTTCTCCGGGTCACGGTCGAACAGCTCACGCGTTACCTTCGCGCTCTGCCGGTAGGCGTTCGACATCACCAGCAGTTTCAAGAAGCGCTTCACGTCCCAGTCGGCTTGCAAGTCGAGTGCGAGGAAGTCGAGTAACTCGGGGTGACTCGGCAACTCGCCCTGGATGCCGAACTCCTCGCTCGTCCGCACGATCCCGGTGCCGAAAATCTGCTCCCAGAAGCGGTTGGCGATGACGCGGGCGGTGAGCGGGTTCTCGCCGCTGACCAGCCACCGCGCGAACTGCAGCCGGGTCTTCGGCGCGTCCTTCGGGAAGGCGTGGAACGCCGCCGGGGTGCCCTCCGTCACCTCGTCGCCCAAGTCCATGAAGTTGCCGCGATACTGCAACCGCGTCTTCCGGCGCTGCGCCCCGGTCAGTTCCTTCATGACGGGCACGGTCGTCAGCGGCTTGACCGCTGCCAAATCCTTCTTCAGCGCCGCGAGCTTGTCCCGCTCCGGCTTCATCTCGTCCGGTTTTTTGCCCTTCAGTGATGCTTCGAGGTCCGCGACCTCCTTTTCGAGCTTCTCCTTCTTCGCCGTCAGTTCGGGCGTCCAGAATGGGAGCGTCGGGCTTTCGTCCGGGCGGTCGGCGTCCGCGGTGTTGTTGAAGAACGCGAACGCCTGGAAATACTCCTTCTGCGTGAGCGGGTCGTACTTGTGCGTGTGGCACTGGGCGCACGCCATCGACGTGCCCATCCACACCAGGAACGTGGTGTTCACCCGATCGACCACCGCGACGTTGCGGAACTCCTCGTCGCTGGTCCCGCCCTCGCTGTTGGTCATCGTGTTGCGGTGGAACGCCGTCGCGACCAACTGCTCGGTGGTCGGGTTGGGCAGCAGGTCGCCGGCGATTTGCTCGATCGTAAATCGATCGAACCGCTTGTTGGCGTTGAAGCTCTCGATGACGTAGTCGCGGTACTTCCAGATGGTCCGCTGCGGGTCGTCGGCGTACCCGGCGCTGTCGGCGTACCGGGCAAGGTCGAGCCACAGCCGCGCCCAGTGTTCCCCGAACGCCGGCTTCGACAGCATCCGATCGACGTACTTCTCGTAAGCGTTGGCACTCGTGTCCGCGACGAACGCCGTGACCTCGTCGGCGGTCGGCGGCAGGCCGGTCAGGTCGAGGGCGACGCGGCGGGCGAGCGCGTAACGGTCCGCCTCGGCCGACGGCGCGAGCTTTTCAGCTTCGAGCCGCGTGAAGACGAAGTTATCGACCGCGTTTGCAGTTTGAAATTTGGTCTTTGGGATTTCTGCACGCTGTGGCCGGATGTATGCCCAGTGGGCCGAGAACTTGGCCCCGTCCTTCACCCACTGCTTCAGCACCTCGATTTCACGCGCGGTGAGCTTCTTCCCAGTCTTGGCCGGGGGCATCAGCCCTTCGTCGTGGGCGGCGGTGAGCCGGACAATCAGTTCACTCTGGTCCGGCTTGCCCGGGGTGATGGCGGTCTTCGCCCCGTCGGCGGTGTCGAGGCGGAGGTCGGCCTTGCGGGTCTTCTCGTCCGGCCCGTGGCACTGGAAGCAGTTGTTGGACAGGATCGGCCGCACGTCGCGGTTGAAATCGACCGGCCCGGCCGGCGGGGCGTCGGCGGGCAGTGCGACGTTCGCCGCGAGCAGTGACAGGGCGAGTGAGCCGAGGGACAGGCGCACGGCGCGCACCTCAACAGAAGGAGAGCGGCGGGACGAGTCGCGGGGGCGGGTTGGGAGTGTGAATGTAGTCTAGCCGCCCGGGGCGGCGGGTTGCAAGCATCTTCCCGGCTCAGGCACGGCCGGTTCGGTCGATTCCGGTCACCAGTTGGGGCGGAAGTTCTCGCCCTTGTTGCGCGCCTTGTGGAACGCCTCGGCCAGGAACAGCAGTGACGCGGCGCGGGAGCGAAACGCGGCGGCTACGTCGCCCTTGTTGGCGGCCGCGTCGGCGGCGGCGGCGAGCTTGGCGTGCGCGTCGAAGTCGGCCGGGATGCCGCCGGCCCGCATCCCCTCCAGCAGCGACGCCTCGATCTCGGCGAACTTCCCGACCAGTTCGACGCTGGCGGCGCAGTCGTGCGTCTTGTACACCTTCAGCTCGCGCGGGGCGTCGTCCGCGGCCGCGGCCGGGTTCGCCGGCTCCTCCTTCTGGAGGTGGATGATCAGCCCGACCAGCCCGGCGACGATGAGCAGCGCCGCCAGCACGAAGAACGCGACCGCCCCCGGCACGTCGCCCTGCTTCATCAGCAGCGACAGCACCGCGACCGGGCAGCCGGCGCCGAGCAGCGTGAACGGCCACGGCACCCGCTTGTTCCACGCCCTCGCCAGCTTCAGCAGCGGGTTCGGCTTCGCCTTCGCCTTCGACCCCGAGTCGCCGGCGTCGCTCACCCGGACGATGATGACGGTGATGTTGTCCGGCCCGCCGCGGAGGTTCGCCATGTGGACCAGGAACCGCGCCGCCTCGTCCGGCGGCAGTCCCGACACCACCGCCCCGACCTCTTGCGGGGTGACCACGCCGGTCAGCCCGTCGCTGCACAGCAGGAACGCGTCGCCCGGTTGCACCGGGTGCGGCCCCTCGATATCGACCTCCACGCCGGGGTCGGGGCCGAGCGAGCGGATGATGACGTTCTTCTTGAAGTCGCCCAGGTCGTCGGGATCGACCCCCTGCCGCTTGGCGATCTCCCACACCCACGAGTGGTCGAACGTCAGTTGCTCGGCCTTGCCATTGCGGATGCGGTAGGCGCGGCTGTCGCCGACGTGGCCGATCCACGCCCCCTCCGGGCGGATGACGAGCGCCGTGCCGGTGGTGCCCAGCCCGCGGAACTCCGGGTTCTGCGCGCCGATCTCGTAGATGCCGGTGTTCGTCTCCTGGAAGGCACGACGGATCGCCGGGATCACGCCGTCCTTGGCGTACTTGAGGTACAGGAACGGGATGTTGCGGACGGCCATCGCGCTGGCCTTCTCGCCGACCGCGTGCCCGCCCATGCCGTCGGCGACGACGAACACGTGCCCGTGCTGCTCGAACCCGGCCGCGTCCACGGCCGGCTGCGCGGTGCAGGCATCCTGGTTGTGGCTCCGCTTCACGCCCACGTCGGTCAGTGCGGCGTGGCGGACCGGTTCAAATGCCGACACGGGGCACCTCGGACTGCATGATTCGCGACCGCGCCACCCCCGCATCTTACCCTACTGCGGGCGGTCGTGCAAAAGCCCGCGCGGGCGACTTCCGGTTGACCGCGCCCCGCCGCGGCGGTATGCGGCCGCCTCCACACGACACCCGCGGGGGCAGGCATGAGGACGGTCCGATTCGTCGCGCTGGCCGCACTAGCAGCGGCCGCCGGGTGCGTGGACCGCAAGTTCGTCGTCGAGTCGAACGTCCCCAACGCCCAGGTGTTCATCGACAACAAGCCGGTCGGCGCGGCCCCGGCGTACGCCCCGTTCGAGTACTACGGCTACTACACCTTCACCCTCGTCCACCCCGGTTACGAAACCGTCACCGTGCGGAAGAAGGTGGCCGCTCCGTGGTACGCGTACCCGCCGCTCGACTTCCTGGCCGAGGCGGTGTGGCCGTTCCCGATCCGCGACACCCGCCGCTACTACATCGAGATGTACGAATCGACGCAGACCCGCACCGACGACATCCTGAACGCGGCCGACGCGCTGCGGCAGCGCGGGGCGCTGCTCCCGCAGCCCGAGCGCCCGGCCGAGCCGCGACCGCCGAGGAACCCGCCGCCCGCGCCGCCGGGCGCCCCAAACCCGCTCCCGGCCCCGGCGCCTCTGCCCGCGCCAGCCGGGCCGCCGGCGGGCGTCGTGCCGAGCGTGCAGCCCGCGCCGGGTGGCTACACGCCGAACGCCGGCCGCGGCGCGCGGTAGCTCACGGCCGCAGCGACGACGCGATCTGAGTCAGCCGCGCCTCCAGCACGCCGCGCTTGGACCACTCGCACCAGCACCGCAGCACCACCAGTTTGTCGCCGGACCGCACCCCGCTGATCACGTACAGCCGTGAAGCGTCCCGCGACTCGGCCAACTTGCTCCGCATCCGCACGATCGTCGCCGTCCGCGGCGCGGTCGTCGCGATCGGGTCGCCCTGCTCGGCGTCGGTAAGGATTTCGAACGTCGGCGGCCGGAAGTCCGGGTTCAGCAGCTTGACGCGGTCGGTCTCCAGCCGCTGCGCGTACTCGCGGGCCGTCTCGGTCGGGTCGCCGCCGCTCTCCACCACGTACACCCGCAGTTCGGCCTCGTCCGGCAGCGCGTGCCGGTTGCCCCGCGGGGTGATCCGCAGCCGCAGCAGCTTGTCCAGGTCCGGCTCGTGCTTCCGCTCGTCGTCGGTGACCGCGGCCTCCTTCCACACGTCCTCCGCGTCCGAGAACGTGTACGGCACCTTGTCCCCCTTGTAGTCGGTCACGCTGGCCTGCGTCGGCGCCCACTCCTTGCGCAACTCGAGGATCCGGAACTTGTCGCGGAACGACTGGAACTCGGCCTTCAGCCCGTCGAAGTTCTCCTCGGGGCACCAGCCCATCCAGTAGTACGCCAAGCCCTTGTGCGCCACGGTGTACGCCTCGCCGCGCCACGCCGTCCCGCCGTCGATCAACTTGGCCCGGAACGAGAACCCGTTGGGGTACTGCGGGCCGTCGGCCGCGACCGGCTCGCCCAGCCACTTGCTCGTGAGCGGGTCCTCCGGGCGGAGCGAGTCGTCGCCGGTCGTGCGGATGAACAGGTTCGACAGCCCCTTCATCAGGTCGGCCCTCATCTCGCTCGGCCGCGGGTTGCGGCCCTTCTTGTGGTCCGAGCCGAACGTGTTGGCCCCGAACGCCACATACGCCTCCGGGTTCTCGCGCTTGAACGACACGACGTAGGGGGAGCCGACCTTGACCCGCATCGTGTCGTCGCGGGTCCAGCCGGGGGGCAGCGCCTCGACGCCGGCGTTGTAGTCCGGCCACCGCGACACGATGTCGCCCTGCGGCTCGGTCTCGCCGCGGCGCATCATGGTGAAGACGACGGCGATCGCCGCGCCGGCGAGCAGCACCGCGACCACGCCGGCGATGGCGAACACCTGGAAGTTGCCCCGCGGGGCTTCGTCGTCGGCCGGCGGCGCGCCGCCGGCCGGCTGGCGGTCCCGCGACCGCTCGCCGCGAGTAGCCCGCTGCGACACCCGCGAGGTCGTCCCGCTCGGGCGGACGAGCGCGCCGATGTCCGGCTCGGTCGGCGGGAACGGGGCCTGCGGCTGGTGCGGAGGGTACGCGGCCGTCGTGGACGGCGGGGCCGCGGCCGGCGCGCCGAGGGTGAACTGCATCGCGCACCGCGGGCAGCTCAGCACCACCCCGACCGGCACCTGCGACGGGTCGAACACGTACGGGCAACTCGGGTTCGGGCACTTCAGCATGTTGCTCATCGCGGATTCCGTTGGGGCGCGTGGAAGCGGCAGCTTATTCTAGTGTACCGTCGCGCGGCATCTCCGGGGGCGGCTCCTCTTCCTCACCGCCGGCCGGGTCGATCGCCCGCGGCTCCACCACCTCGATTTCGCCCCCGTCGGCGTCCTCGGCCTCGTCTTCCGGCTCCTCGGGTTCGAGTTCGACCAGCTCGAGCGGGTCGTGCGCCTTCGGGTTCGCCACCCGGATCGCCGTGTCGCCCGACAGCAGGGCGAGCAGTTCCGGCAGCACGTGCTTGGCCCGCCACCCGCGGCACAGCGGCACGTCCGGCAGCGGCTCGTCGTAGACCTTGCTTCGCACGATCGCCCGCAGGTCCGAGTTGGAAGACACCAGGTTCGCGGCCAGCCGGTTGCGCCCGGTGAAGTCGTTCAGCACGACGCCCAGCAGGCTGCCGAGCAGGGTCACGTTCGGCGGGTCGTTGTCGCGCGTCTCCGGCTCGGGGCACTGCTCGGGCGGCAGCGCCTTGGCCCGCCGCACCGCCTCGACGATGAATTCCTCCTGCCCGCGCGGCAGCCCGCGGAAGGCGTTCAGTTGCTCGGCCGTGGCCGGGGCGCGCTTGGCGATCTCGATGAGCAGGTCGTCGCGCATCAGGAACCGCGGCGGCCGGTTCAGCCGCTCCGCGAACTTGTCCCGCCAGCCGTACACCTCGCGGGCCACGGCCAGCCCGCGGCGGTCGAGCGCGCCGATCCCCTTGATCTTCCGCCACCGCTCGACGGTCGCGTCGTCGGCGATCGCGCGCTTCGTGGCGGTGCGGAACTCCTCCTCGGCCCACTCCATCCGCCGGTGCCGCTTCAGCCGCTCGGTGATCTTGCGGTGGGCGGGGAGCAGGTACTTGACGTCGTCGTACGCGTACCGCACCTGGGCCGGGGTGAGCGGGCGCTTCCGCCAGTCGGTGAGCGTCTCCCCCTTCTGCATCCGCTGCCGCAGCAGGTCGTGAACCAGGCCGGCGTAGCCGATCGGGTAGGTCATGCCGATCAGCCCGGCGGCGATCTGGACGTCGAACACGTTGGCCGGCGGCTTCCCGGTCTGGAAGTAGCACATGCGGATGTCTTCCCGGCCGGCGTGAACCACCGTCACGCGTTCCGGGTCGAGCAGCAACTCCCAGAACTGGTCGAGCGGGCCGCACTCATACGGGTCGATGACGAACAGTTGCTCGGCGGTGGAAACCTGGACGAGGCACAACTCCGGGCGGTACGCGTCTTCGCCGACGAATTCGGTGTCGAACCCGACGATCGGCATTTCGGCGATGTGGTCGAGCGCGGCGGCGAGCTGCGCCGGGTGCGTGACCAGTTGCTCGGGCAGCGCGGGCCGCTTGGCCGGTCGGCGGGGCATGATGAAACGAGTCGTAGGGGTTGCGGGTGGTGTCGAGTCTATTGCTATGGTGTCGTAAGGGGTATGTTGGGGTCAAGTTGTTGCCCGGCGGGAAGTCGGATTCCGCGCCCCGCGGGCGGCTACAATCGGAATGCACCCCGCGGAGCGCGCCATGCTCGAAGAGATGCTCGAACAGAAGGTCGTGATCGACCTGGTCAGCCCCTACGTGTGCCTGGGCAAGCTGAGCCGCTACGACGACCACTTCATCGAGTTGAAGAACGCCGACCTGCACGACCTGCGGGACACCGAAACGACCCGGGAGCTGTACATCGCCGACTCCGCCGCCACCGGGATCAAGCGGAACCGCAAGCGGGTGCTGCTGCGGCGCACGGAGGTAGTCGCCATCTCCCGACTGGAAGACGTGGTGGACGAGTAGCCGTCGAGGAGGACCGCCCGTGACCGCCGACGAGTTCGTCGCCGCGCTGGCCGCCTGCGCCGCCCGGTATGTACCCGGTCATTCGCTGCGCGCCGACGGCGATCAGGCGGCGGCCGCCCGGGCGTGGGCGACGGTGCCGCGGCGCACAGGGTCGCCGCCCGCGCACCCGCCGGACCCGCTCCTCGACCTGCTGGGCCGCTACGACCTGTCGCAAGTCGAAATCTGGCAGTTCCGGTTTAGCGACGGTCTGCCGGGCGACCCGTGGAGCGAGTTCAGGCACGTCGGAACACAATGCGCGTACGATTACTATGTAGATCCGGCGCGTGCGGGCGGGCGAATGCTCGTGATGTACTACAAGGATTACCAGCCGGAGTACTTCCCGTCGCTGACCTCGGCCCAGTTTCTGGAACTGCTCGTGCTGTACGCCAAGCGGCGGGTCGTGCTCGCCCCGGATGCGACGGACGACGAAACCGCGGCGTGTAATGCGGCGTTCGCCGCCCGCGCCGCGTCCATCTCACCGGACGCACCGATGCTCAACTGGTATGGTGAGCAGCGGCGGGGCCGTTGACCGTCACCCGGCGACCTGGGCGAGCCACCGCCGCAGAAGTCCTGTTAGCGCCGTCATCTCGGCCGCGTCGAGCGGGGGGAGGGCCGCGGCCGCCTCGCTGAACCGCGTCTTGGTCGCCGAGTCGATGGCCCGGCGGCCCTTCGCCGTCAGTTCGATGACCACCATCCGCCGGTCGGCCGGGTTCTGCTTGCGGTAGATGTAACCGGCCTGCGACAGGGCGTCGAGCCGGGCCGTCATCCCGCCGCTCGACAGCACCACGCTCTCCAGCAGTTGCGTCGGGGTCAGCCCGCCCTTCTTGCCGTGCCGCCGCAGCGTCGCGAGGATGTCGAACTGGCCGAGCGTCAGGTTGTGCTTTTCGAGCGCCGCCTCCACCCCGCGCTCCAAGTGTTGAGCCAGCACGATCACCCTTCCGACCACTTCCAGCGGCGACGGGTCGAGGTCCGGGCGGGCGGCCCGCCACTGGTCGAGCAGCCGGTCCACCACGTCGCGGGGGGCCGGCTCGGCCGCCTTCGGCGGCTCACTCGCCGGGTGGGTCGCGTCAGTCAGGTCCATATTTGAATTCTTGACGTCGAGATAATTCTTCGTAGGTTTCTCTAGGCTGAAAGATATGCCCTCCCAACTGATCCGAGAAGTGCCATGAAAGAGATTCGCATCGGCGACACGGTGGAGCAGGCGATCGAGCGGGCCGACTACCCGCTCGACCGCGTCCAGAGCATCCTGAAGGACGAGACCGTCGCCGTGCTCGGCTACGGCGTGCAGGGCCGCGGCCAGTCGCTCAACATGCGCGACAACGGCATCAAGGTGATCGTCGGCCAGCGCAAGGGCGGCAAGGCGTACGACCTGTGCCTCGAAGACGGCTGGAAGCCGGGCGAGACCCTGTTCGACCCGGAAGAGGCCGCCGCGAAGGGGACGGTCATCCAGTATCTGCTCTCCGACGCCGGCCAGAAGGACATGTGGCCCAAGATCAAGCCCCATCTGACGAAGGGCAAGGCGCTGTACTTCTCGCACGGCTTCGCGATCGTATTCAACGACCAGACGGGCGTGATCCCGCCGCCGGAGGTGGACGTGATCCTCGTCGCCCCGAAGGGCAGCGGCACGACGGTCCGCCGCCTGTTCCTCGAAGGCCGCGGGATCAACAGCAGCTTCGCCATCCACCAGGACGCGACCGGCCGCGCCCGCGAGCGATGCCTCGCGCTGGGCATCGCGATCGGCAGCGGCTACCTGTTCGAGACCACGTTCAAGAAGGAAGTGGTCAGCGACCTGACCGGCGAGCGCGGGGTGCTCATGGGCGCCATCTACGGGCTGTGGCTGGCCCAATACGAGGTGCTTCGCGCCAACGGCCACTCGCCGAGCGAAGCGTTCAACGAGACGGTCGAGGAGGCGACCCAGAGCCTGTACCCGCTGATCGCCGAGAAGGGCATGGACTGGATGTACGCGAACTGCTCGACCACGGCGCAGCGTGGGGCGCTGGACTGGTTCAAGGCGTTCCGCGACGCCAGCAAGCCGGTGTTCGAGCAGCTCTACAACTCGGTGGCGACCGGCGAGGAGGCCCGCCGCACGCTGGAGGCGAACAGCCGCCCGGACTACCGCCAGCAGCTCGAGAAGGAGCTGAAGGAGATCGCCGACAGCGAGATGTGGAAGGCCGGGGCGCAGGTGCGGGCGCTGCGGCCCGAGCGCCAGGGGTAATCACCGACCGGCACCGCCAAACAGCCATCGACCGGACGGCAGAGCCGTCCGGTCGTCGTACTTAGTGACAGTGCGTTGTCACTCACCTGATCGGCCTCGGAACCGACCTCACACCTTCGCGCCCTTCCCTTCCCCTTGTATTCTTCGGCGTTGTGCGTTGTCCAGTGACAAACCATAACCACAAACGATGATAATTAAAACTTAAGCGATGTCCGAAGTAATCGATATCTGCTTGAGACAAATCCGAAATATTTTTTCCCGGCAGATGGGGAACGACCTTCGGCCATAACTGCTTACAGCGCGACCGGAACCGCGTGACCGGCTTGTCGATCTGACCTACTCCCCATTGTCCCGGCGGCGGTAGGCTATTGACACCCCCGAAAACCGCCTTCTATGATGCCCTCACTGAACCGGGGGCACCGACCGTTGCCACACCCGCACCCCGGGCCGATTGTGCCGATGATTCCGACCTATCATAGCGGCACGTAAGCGTTTACAGCCGGAACATTCGTTATGCCCAGTCCGCGGCCGGGCCGTGGGGAGTGCCGTCGCCATGTCTACCGACGAACCGCTCGCCGAGTTCCGTTCCGCGTGGCTGCCGCACATCACCGACGCCGGGCTGCGCCGCATCATCGAACTGCTTGAAAAGTCCAGCCCGCTGCTGATCCACGGTACGTTCAGCCGCGTCCCGCCGATGGGGTGTCTGGCGTCGCACGTGGCGTGGAACCATCCGCGCACGAGCCGGTTCGACCACGAGGCCGGCATCATGTGGCTGTCGCGGGTGGCGGGGCTGAACCCGGCGACGTCCGAGGTCATTCTCGCGTGGGACCGGCACGGGTGTAGCGATTTCGAACTCCGCACCGCCCTGCTCCGGGCCTGCCGCGCCGCGCAGGCCGAGCGGGCGCACCTCGTGACGGCGTAACCTCTCTGTGTCGAATGCCCTTTCGTTGCTGGAGTGGTTCGGCCGACTGACCGCGTTCGCGGCGCGCGCGGTGGCGGCCACCGTCGGCGTCCTCCCGCGTGCCGGGCTGTGGCTGCGGCCGCTGTACTCCGTTCTCATCGGCGGGCTTCCGCTCGCGGTCGTCACCGGGCTGGCGCTCGGCGTCGTCATCTGGCTCCACACGCGCGACGTGCTCGCGCGAACCGGGACCGGGGCGGTCGAATACCTGCCGACGTTTCTGGCGGCCGCGGTGTTGCTTGAACTGGCCCCAGTGGGCGCGGGGCTGATCGTCGCGGCGCGCACGGGGGCGGCGCTCGGCGCGGAACTCGGCGCGATGAAGGTGAGCGAGCAGATCGACGCGCTGCAACTGCTCGGGGTGTCGCCGGTGCGTCGGCTGGTCGGCCCGCGAGTGCTTGCGTGCGTCCTCGGCGTGCCCCTGCTGCACATCCTCATCGCCGCGACGGCGCTCGGAAGCGGGTTTGTGGCGGAACTGGTGACCGGCTCGACCACTTACCTGAAGTTCGACACCGCGGCGTTGCGCGAGTTGCTACTCCAAGACGTGATCCCGGCCGGGTTGAAGACGCTCGTCTTCGGGCTGATCGTCGGCGTGACCGGGTGCTTCATCGGCCTCAACACGCGCGAAGGCTCCGAGGGCGTGGGCAAGGCCGCGACCGACGGCGTCGTCGCGTGCGTCTTGCTGGTGCTGCTGGCCGACGTGCTGCTGGTGATGGCGATCAAGGCGGGTCAGTTGCTGGCGAGCGGCACGACGTGAGCTCGAAAGGCAGGAACGCGGATGAGGTTCCCTCGGCGAGGCGGGAGGGGGTCGCGGTGAAGAGCGTGGAAGAACGCGGATTAACACAGAAGAGATTTTGAGTTGCAAATCAATCTCTCTGTCTGATCCTGTCTTCATCGCTGCCTTCTATCCGCGTTATCCGCGTTATCCGCGTTCCCGCCTTTCTGTATTTCACCTCCGCACGCCGGAACTATTTTGAACAAAATAGCACATTCTGCGAAACTTTCGTCCGATACTAACGTATACTATATACGGGTGGTCGTCACGTCGGCAGTTCCCACCCCTTGCGGTACGCGCGCTCGAGCAGCGCGTCGGTCGCCTTGTCCCCGGTGGTGCCCTTCACATGATCCCAGTTGCAACTCTTCTCCTGGCTGCGGTAGGCGACATTGCCGAGCAGCACCGCTTCGGCCAACCGCCCGGCGTAATCGAAGTTGCACAGCGCCAGTCGGGTGCCGCGGACGGCCTCCAGCCACTCCTTGTGGTGCCCGACCGACGGCTTGAAGTTCTTCTCCGGCGGCTTGAAGTCCTTCGCGAACGCTTCCGGCAGAACCTTGTACTTGTTGTAGTCCGCGACCAGCTTTCCCTTCGTGCCGACGAACAGAACGGCCGAGCCGAACCCCTCGAACCGCTCCTTGCCGCCGTCCGGCCCGGCGACGCCGTGCTCCCACGTCAGGGCGACCGGGCCGCGCGGGCCGAATGCCGGGAACTCGTAGTCCACGCGCATGACGTCCGGGGTGTCGTTGTCGCCGGTGTACGTCGCCTTGCCGCTCGCGGTCACCTTGGTGGGCGAGGTCAGGTTCAGCGCCCAGTACGGCAGGTCGATGTAGTGACAGCCGAGGTCGGCGAGCGTGCCGCCGCCCCACTGCCACCACCACCGCCAGTGGAAGTGCGGCCACGCGAACTTCCACGACGACGGGTTGTTCTCGACCTCGAAGAACTCGCCGGTCGTCGGCCCCATCCACAGGTCGAGGTCGAACGCCGCCGACGGCTTCGTGCCGAGTTTCTTGCCGCCGACCGGCTTGCTGCCGTTCCACACTTTGACGTGAGTGATGTCGCCCAGCAGGCCCGCCTGCACGATCTCGACGACGCGGCGGTAGTTGTCGCCGGCGTGGATCTGTGTGCCCATCTGGGTGGCGACCTTGTACTTCTCCGCGAGGGCGCGCATGTGCCGCACCTCGTTGACCGTCTCGGCCATCGGCTTTTCGCAGTACACGTGCTTCTTCAGGCTCATCGCGATGCACGCGCTGCCCGCGTGCGTGTGGTCCGGGGTGCTGACCACGACCGCGTCGAAGCTCTTGTGTGCCTCGTCGAACATCTTGCGGTAGTCGGTAAAGAACGCGGCCTTCGGGAACTGCTCGCGGGCCTTCGCGGCGTTGCCCGGGTCCACGTCGCACAGGGCCACGACGTTCTCGTGGGCGACGCCGGCGAGGTTCGCGGCCCCGCGGTTGGCGACACCGACGACGGCGACATTGACCTTGTTGTTGGCGTCGCGGGCGCGGAGGAAGCCCGGGGCGGCGAGTGCGGCCGACGAGGCGAGGAACTTGCGGCGGGTGAGTGGCGAGAGCACGGCAGCGATCTCCGAAGGAGGGATCGCCGAGTGTACCACGACCGGGGAGAGTTGGCGAGGGGGTGTAAACGGTCGAGGGAGGGCGGCGCGTTGGGCGAATGGGCGACGCGCCGCCCTCGACCTCGAACCGGCTCCTGGGGCGACGCGGAGCGTGTTCGGAAGTCGCCTCCGACAGCGGTGCCGAAGGCGTCTGTAGGTATCTACCATGACATACGCAGCAGGCGCGGAAGTTCGGCAGCGAACAGACGATTTTCTTCAACGATCAGCCGCAACCACATATCCCACATCAATTTAGGTGCGAAAAATTGTAAAACGTCCCTTTGCTTGTGTAGCGCAGTCACATTGTCGGATATGCCAGCGCGCGGTGTCGGAAACGTCCGCGGCGCGCCGGGAAAACAATCTCGCGGGCGAACCGCGACAGCGGTCGAATCGGCGGCTACAATCGCCGCGAATAGCATCGATTCGGGAGGGGCGACGATGGCAATCGAGCCGCTGGCGATCGGGGTGTGTAGCTGGTCACTTCAGGTGGCGAGCGTGCCGGAGTTGAAGGGGTTCATGGACCGGCTCGGGGTGGACGTGGTTCAGCTCGCGTGCGGCGACCCGCACCACGCGTCGTGGGCGGAGGGCGACGACATGCCGGCGGCGGCGAAGGCGGCCGGGTTCCGCGTCTCGGGCGCGATGCTCGGCTTCCCCGGCGAGGACTACACGACCCCGCAGACGATCGAGAAGACCGGCGGGTTCGGCGACCCGGCGACGCGGCCGGAGCGGATCGAGCGGTTCAAGTGGGCGCTCGCCCGGACGAAGGAACTCGGCGTTGCCGACCTGATGTTGCACGCCGGGTTCATCCCCGAACCGGGCGCGCCGGAGCGAAAGCCGTTCCTCGACACGCTGGCGCAGGTGTCGGACCTGGCACAGCGGGCGGGCGTGATCGTCGCGTTCGAGACGGGTCAGGAGTCGGCCGCTCTGCTGCGCAGGACACTGGACGACCTTAAGGCGCCGAACCTGAAGGTGAACTTCGACCCGGCGAACATGTTGCTGTACGACAAGGACGACCCGCTCGCGGTGCTGGACTTGCTGGCCCCGGACATCCGCAGCGTTCACCTGAAGGACGCGAACCGGCCGAAGGTGAAGGGCACGTGGGGCGAAGAGGTGCTGCTGGGCGCCGGCCAGACGAACACGAAGGGTTTCGTGAAAGCGCTGAAGAGGATCGGCTTCCAGGGCGCGCTGTGTATCGAGCGCGAGGTCGGGACGCAAGAGGAGCGGTTCCGCGACATCGAGCACGGGGTGCGGTTCTTGCGCGCGGCACTGGCCGAGGCGTAGGTTACGGCGCACCGACCAACTCGTTCTTCGGCCCGCCGGTCGGCCGTTTGCCACCGGGGACGACCATTACACAGGCTAACCGGGGGTCTCTCGGCCCACATCTGGCGACGTGGTCGAACGGCGAGAGATCCGGTTACGGCTTGTTCGGTTTCTGACTCTTGCCACTCGCGGGCGCGGATGTACTATGAATTTCAGACACGGCGATTGCCACTTGTGGCCACCGCTTTGTGAAACTCGGCTGTTCCAGCAGTTGGGTTAACACCTATAGGCAAGCGGATGTACTGCAAGGGCGGTGCTAATTTCGCGAATCCTTCAGAACGCAGATAATTGCGGGTATTGGGGACGTAGCTCAATTGGTTAGAGTACCGGACTGTCGATCCGGTGGTTGCGGGTTCGAGTCCCGTCGTCCTCGCTCATATTTTTCAAGCACTTGCGGCGGGTCTTGACCGCCGGGCACCGGCCATAATATGCGGCCGGTGCCTCATAAGTGCCTCCTGTGTCAGTCGTGTCGCACCGTGTGGCAAACCGGGGTCGGATGACCCGCCCCGGTCTCAACCACCACGTGTCCCATCAAGGGAAAGCGACCCGCTCATGGCAAATCTCGGCAAGAAGGGTGACGTTTACTGCGTCCGGTTCCGGTTCGGCGGCAAAGAATACAAAAAGTCCCTCAAAACGCGGGACGAGTCCGCCGCCGGCGCCGCCCTGCACCTGATCGAACTCACCCTCCACCGGCTCCACACCGGACAACTTCACGTCCCCGCACTCGTCGATCCCGGTGATTTCGTCGTCAGCGGCGGCACCCTGCTGGCGCCCGTCGAACGCCCGCGGGCGGCCGAAACGCCGCCACCCCTTCCCTCCACCCGCGAACTGATCGACCTCTACACCGCGGCGCAGAAAAATCTGCTCGCCCCGTCGTACCTGTCCAGCCAGGCCATGCACCTGAGGCACCTGACGAGGCACCTCGGGCGACGGGCGGACGGGCCGTGTGACGCGGTCACGTTCCGCGAACTCGACGGCTACCTCCAGGCGCGACTCGCCGAGCGGCACCCCAACACCGCCGAGCGCGAGCGGATCACGCTGCTGCAGTTCTACAAGTGGGTCGTGCGGCACCAGTACCTGGGCGCGTCGCCGGCCGCCGGCCTGGCCCCGATCAAAGGGGGCGAGGACCGGCCGCCGTTCCGCACCTCCGCAGAGGTGGAGCGGATCATCGAGCGCGGCGGCCTCGACGACGAGCAGCGGCTCGACCTGTGGGAGTGCCTGTACCTGAGCCCGCCCGAGATCGCCGGCCTGCTCGCCACCGTCAAGGCGAACGCCGCGACCGACTACGGGTACCTGCTGCACGCCATCCCGGCGTACACCGGCATGCGGCGGGGCGAGGTGCTCCGGCTGCGGTGGGTCGACGTGGACCTGGATGAGGGTTACGTGTCGGCCCGCAGCCGCAAGCAGTCGCGGCGCAAGCGGGAGACGATCCGCCGGATCACGCTCCACCCAGAGTTGAAGGCCGATCTCCTCGCGTGGCGGGCAACGCGGGCGCGTGGGCAGTGCGTGATCTGCGAGCCGGACGGGGCCGGGCCGATCAGCAACGACCGCGCCAACCGGGTGTTCTGGCAGCCGATGCGAAAAACCACGTGGTGCCTGGACAACGGCCGCGACCTGTTCAAGGCTGGCTTCCACACGTACCGGCACTCGTTCGCGTCGAACCTGGCGGCGGCCGGGGTGGATCAGCGGGTGATCGACGAGTTCATGGGCCACACGACCGAGGCGATGCGCAAGCGGTACCGGCACCTGTTCCCCTCGAACAAGAAGTCCGCGATCGAGAGTTTCTCGCTGGCGGTCACCTGAGAGGCAACTCACACTGTTGCCGTACGGGGCGCGCCGCGGGCTGGTTCCTCCGCGGTGCGCCCGTCTCGTGAGTCGCAGGGGAGCAATTCGTGGCGAACGAAGGCGTGCGAGAGTGGGACGGGACCGCGGTCGTGCCGGGCCCGGTGCTGATCCTGTTGGATGTGCCCGCCTCTTCGGGCTCATCCGTCACGCGTATTGTTGCCGGCTCGGGTGGCGGAACGCCTGTCGCGTTTTGTGCGTCTCGCCTGCCCGCCTTCCTGCTCGCTCACCACGACGCATTTTTCGTCTCCCCCGATAGCGCACCCCTCGTGACCGCTGCGGGACTCTTTCCCGACGCCGCACAACCCGAAGCGAGAATCCTGGCGACCGCAGTCGAAACGGATCGTTGGGTCGATCTCGGCCTGCTCGATCTGCTCCTCCGCACGGCGACCAGCAACTCTGTGTGTCGGCGCCGTGCCGAGGAGGATCTGGTCAAAGAAGTCCGACCGGAGGAGACCGGTGCCGCCGAAAACCGGTCCCAGATCCCAACAAATTCGTACCGAGATCTGCCGTTTCAGGACCGAATTGCCCACCTGCTCGCCGCAGCGGATCAGTTGGCGGAGCGGGCAGAGGCACTCGCGGACGAAGTCGAACGGTTGCACGAAGCGGAGTACCGCCTCCGCCCGCTCAGCCCGGACGAAGCGGAGGCCCTCCGACTACAAACGACGAGGTTCATTCGCGCGGTGTTGACGAACCCCAAAACAGTCCGCGGTTCACTCCCCGCTCGGCCGGCACCCTACCTGCGCCGCCCTTCGCCGGCTTCAACGCGTCCACAAGCGAGTGAGGATTCCGCCGCCGCACATCCGGCCGAGGTGTCTTCGGACCAGCACGTAGACGATGCTCCCTTTTGCGGAGCCGGTACGGCGCTGAGAGGTACGCTCGCCCTGGCGACGATGCCGCCCCTTGGTCACGAAGACGGTAGTCGGATCGCGCCCGCGCGACTGGACGGTCTTCGCACCGCCGCGGAGCAAAGATACCGAGACGCGGCGCGGGAACTGCGGCGGCACCCCGAAACACATAACGTCTTCCGTTGGGAGGGTGAGGCTGTCTCCCGTCAGCGGGGCTTTGTGGACACGACCGGAGCGCTCCGCGGGTGGCTTCGAGTCGCCCGGCGACGGCTCGCAGACCGCTGGGCCTTACCGGTCGCGATTCCCGAAATGGCGTCCGGCGAACCGACGGAGAACCCGGAGTACTGGGGGTGCTGGGCGGGTTGCGATTCGGCCCTCTGGGCGTGGCGCGAGTTGGTCCGCATGGCCGAGATCATCCGGTTCACCACGACGACGGTGCCGACCGGCACACAGTACGACATCGTCCCCCGGGTCCGGTCGCGGGAACTGAACCTGGAGGTGTACCGGCGGCTCGGCATACCGGTGCTGCGTCCTCGTCCGGGGCACGTCTTCCTCGCCGGCCGTGTTCGGAATCTGCGACTCCGCTGCTTCGCCGCCGTCGGGCTCCGTCGCGGTTATTTTCATCGTGGGACCAGTCGCCTTGCCGGGTACTTCTTCGGAACGGACGCACCGACGGCCGCGATCGCCGCGGAACTCTACGCCGCCGACGCGGTACGTAGAGCCAGAGCAGACCGCCCGCCGCCACCGTCCGCCACGCAGGGAGAGGACGAAGACGAAGACGACGAGCACGGTTTCGAGCGCGGACCTGTCCACGATGCCGCGCTTGAGGAATACGCGGTCCTGCAAGAAGCTCAACCGCTGTTGGCGGAGTCGTGGCAGCGCCGCGCGGAGGGGTTGCTGAATGCGGCTATTCTCGGTATCCCGGACGCCCGGTTGGGGGTGTTCTTGGCCTGCGAGTATCAAGAGCCTGACTTCGACGCATTGGACGCCGTGCGGATGTTGACCCTGCTCGCGTCCGACGTCGTTTACGAACTCCAGCCGTGTCTGGAAGACCGGTCGTCGGACATGATCTGGGCGCGACTGGGGCGGTCGGCACAGGACGAGCAACACCACCGACTCGCGTCGTCGCACCCGGACACGTTCGCCGCACGGGTGCGTAACCGGGTTTCGGGTGCCGCGGGCGTGGAAGGCTTGAACCTGGGTCCCGACACCCACCCCGCACCAGGCTCGGAGTGTCCGACCCCGACGCGCGGCCGCCGGCCCGACCTGGTTTTGTCCCGCGGTCGGACGCTGGGCGGCCGGTTCACCGCAATGGCGAGCCGACCCGTCGTCCTCCATCAAGAAGTCCTCCTCAGCGCCGACGACGTGATGCTCGAGGTCGCCCACGCGCTGCACGCCCGCGGCTACAAACCCCTCGGCATCGCCGGCGAGGAGTTCTTGGTCGAAGTTCCCGAGCGCGGCGACCAGGCGGCGCGAGACGCCGTCGAGGAGGCGTGCGCCGCGGGTGCCGCCCGGCTCCTCGGCGGTCTGGCCGCCGTTTCGGTCGCTCGTTGTGAGTCCTGGTGAACGCAGGCTTACGTATTGGTCACATAAGTCGGCGCATGTTGCGCCGACATGTCGTGACAAAAAATTGCCCCTTGTCAGGTCATCCGGACCGGAGTAACATCTTCTCCGGATGAGGGGTGAGGAACTCCTCCGACGGAGCACACACCGCTAACGCGGCCCACTGCTCCGACTTCATCCGACGGACGGCCCGGCCGCTTCGGCCGATGGCATCCCAATCAGACCCAGCAGACCCCGGGTTACAAAGCCCTCCGTGGCTTTGTTGGGATGTCGTTTCCACTTCCAGTCGTCCGAACCTTCCCCCACACATTCCGCAGTAACTCCGCCGTCCGCTGGGCTGGTCCCGCGTTCACGCGTTCCGGGGCGTGCACCGGGTTTCGGCCTCCCGGACAGAAGGAGTTCTGATGGTCACCCCGACCGTCCGACCGGCGCGCCCCAACGGCGGGCCGGCCCCGCCCGACCCGGTCCTCGCGCGACTGGCCGCGATGGAGACGCAGATCGCCGACCTGTGCGGCCACCTGCCGACCGTGCTGGAGAAGCTCGACCGCCTCCGCGAACTCCTGGCCGGCCGCCGGAAGGAGAACTTCGTGGTCGAGGAGGTCGCCGAGCTCACCGGCCGGAGCGAGTACACGATCCGCCGGTGGATCACCGAGGGCAAGCTCAAAGCCGTGCGCATCAACGAGGGCGGGCCCCGCGGCCGTCTCCTCATCCCGCGGAGCGAACTCGACAAACTCGTGGCCGCCGGGCGGGGCTCGGAGATCCAAGAAGCTGTCGATCGGTTCGTAAGCGGCAAATGGGCGAACACCTCGAAGACCCTCGTCCTCTGCACGAAGGAGTCCCTCGTCTCCCGTACGCGAGCCGACAAGGTCGAAGAGCAGCGGGGCCGACTGCAGAAGCAGGGTGTGGGCCTGATCACATGGGACAGCGAACAGCTCTCGGAACTCCTAAAGGGGCACGCGGACCTGGTTGACGACTTCTTCGGGCGGACCTGGGTTGCCGTTTTTCTCGGCCGAGAAGCGGCTGAGCGGCTTGGCACCCGTCTCGACGCCGCCGAGGTCGCCTCGTTCCGACAGCAACTCGGCACGCTCTACCGCCGGGTGTTCGCGCGGCACGATCCCGGACTGCCGCTCGGCCGCGCGGAAGGTGGCGAGACGCTCGACTTTCGCGAGCGCTACGTCGTTCCAGACGTTCTCGTCAGCCGCGAGGTCGTCTCCGTCGAGAGGCAACCCGGCGAGAACCCAGCGGAGGGTGCGGAGGGAACAGACAGCCGGAGCGATGCGACCCAGTCGCTGGGCCCTGGCTCCAGTTCGCCCGACCGGCGCCGCGACAAAGCCTCCGAAACGCGCACGCCGGCCGATGCTTGGCTACGCTCGGGCACGAACCTGTTGCTCGTCGGCGGGCCCGGCTCCGGCAAGAGTTCGCTCCTCCGCTTTCTGGCGACGGATCTCCTGACGGAGGATCCCGTGCTTGGCGGAGCCGCCGAGCGCTGGGGCACGCACCTCCCGGTCTGGGTTTCTTTTCCCCTCTGGACGCAACTCATCATCGGCGAACAAGCCGAAGTGTGCTCCTTGAGCGCGCTTCTACGGGCCTGGCTTCGAAGCTGGGATGAGGAGCGACTTTGGCCACTGGTCGAGAAGGCGCTCGCCGACAACCGCTTGCTCTTGCTGGTCGACGGGCTCGACGAGTGGACGAACGAGGACGCGGCGCGGGTAGCCCTCCAGCGGCTCGAAGTGTTCGTGGCACAGCGGCAGATTCCCTCCGTGGCGGCGTCGCGACCGCACGGGCTCGCCAGGCTCGGCAGCCGACCCGCGGGGTGGGTATCGGGCAACCTCGCCGGGTTTTCTCGTGATCAACAGCAGCGACTCGCGTCCTCTTGGTTTCGGTTCCACGACGGGGCGGCCGCTGCCCCTGGCGCGGACCCTGGCGTAGCAGACCGGGATGCGGGCATCGCGACGGAGGCCTTCCTTTCAGAGCTTGGAGGGTCGCCGGACCTTGCGAACCTGGCGCAGAACCCGCTCCTTCTCTCGCTGCTCATCTTCCACCGCGTCCACCACGTGCGCCTTCCTCAAACCCGTTTCCGTGCCTACGAGTCGCTCGTCGAGCACCTGCTCGCGATCCATCCCCGGCGAAGACGCGCGGCGGCCACGGTCACGGCTCCGGCCCCCGAGGAGTTGACCGAGGCCGACCTGAAGCAGGTTCTCGCCAGGCTCGCCTACCAGGTTCATTCATCCTCCGGCCCCGGCATCCTCTCCGTGGAGGACGCGACCAGGTGCGTAGAGGGGTTCCTGCGCGACGAGGAGGACGGGTTCGGCCTCGATCTGTCACCCGCACGGCGCCTGGCCCGGTGGGTGACGGACGTCGGCGAAACGAACTTCGGGCTTCTCGTCCGGCAGTCGCCGTCGGACGTCGGGTTTCTTCACCGAACCTTTCAAGAGTACCTGGCGTCCTACCACCTCTCGCGCCTTCCGCTCGAACAGCAGAAAGCCGTGGTCGTACGCAACGCCGCGGCAGCGCCTTGGCGGGAGGTGGTCCTCGGCCTGCTCCACTGTTCCCGCCGCCCGGCGGACGTGGACGCCCTCGTCGCAACGCTCCGGGGTGTCCGAGACCTTGCCGCCCCTGCCGATCGCCTCGCGGTCGAGTCGCTCCTCGCGGAAGCGGCGTTCGGAGACTTCAACTGTTCCCCCAGGCTCGCGCGGGAGGTGGCGGTCGAAACCTTCGACGCCATCGAGACTGGGGTCCGGATGAGCCACCGCGAGGTGCTACTCGGCCACGCCCTCGGGGGGCTGTCATCGGCCCGGAGACGAGAACTGGTACGCGAGAGGCTCGACCACTGGTTCCCCTCGTGGTTTGGCTGGCGCCGAAGCGCATTCGAGGCGATGGGCGGCTGGCCCCGAGAGCCGGAGACGCTCCGCACGCTGTGGGTCGCCCTCTTCGACGAGGAGGTGTCCACGAAAGTCGCGGCGGCCGGGACTCTCGCCGAAGTCGGCGCGGGGGACCCAGACCTCGGCACGAGGGTTCGCAAGCTCGCGCTCTCGTCGGAGGACCCGCTCACACGCGCCGCGGCGGTCGGTGCGCTCGCGTCGGGATGGCCGAAGGGCGAGGGCTTGCGAACCGTCATCGAACAGGCAAACCGGGCGGGTCACCCGTCGCTCCGGTTCGCCGCGGCGCGTGCCCGGATCGTCGCAGGAGAACGAGTGCCCGAGGACCGGAACGAACTCCTCCGCCTCGCCGCCCGCGGAGCCGACCTCGACTTTACTCTCCGCCACGCAATCCCGGGGCTCGTGCTCGAGGGTTGGCGTGGCGACCCGGCCGTGAAAGCCGCTTGCCTGGGCGCGGTTCGCAGGCCGTACGGGCAGCGGCAGATCGACGACGAGGTCGCCTGGGAAGTGCTACTGAAAGGATTTCCACAGGACGACGAAGTAGCGGACGCGATTATCGACGCGCTGGGCGGCGAAAGGTTATTCGCGGGGATGCTCCGCAACGGCGGCGGCTGGCAACTCGTCGCAGAGAACTTCGCGAACCATCCCAAGCTGCTCCAGCCGATAGACCGGTGGATCCAGACGCAGGATAAGGGTGCTGTAAATGAGGTCGCCCAAGCGGCGCTCGTCGGGCGGACCGAAGTCGCAAAGCAGCAATTGCTCCGGATGCTCGATGCGAATCGATTCGTCTACTGGCCGGTGCGGTCTCTCGCCGTCGGCTGGGGGATGGCGGACCCCGACGTTGCAAAGGCCATCGGGGAGATCCTCGATTCCACTCCCCCAAAGGCGAGCCACTTCGCCCACATCTTCCACCGCGTGATCCCCGACCAAGCAGCGTGCCGCGCGAAGCTCCTCGAACTGCTCCGAAGTCCCGAATGCAAGCGACCGGACCTGGTGCTCGATTCGCTCCGGAAAGTCACCGACGCGTCCGACAGTGAAGTTGTCGATGCCGTGCTCGGGCTCGGAATCGACCGCGCAGGTGTTTTCTGGATGGACCGGGACCACCTCGTCCACACGCTCATCGAGGGCTTCCACCGCGACCCGAGGGTGCGATCGATCGCCAAGGAGTCGCTCGGCTTCGAGTACCCACCGTACGCGGCGATCGCGCGCGCGTGCGCGGAGGACGGTGAGATTCGAGCCTTGCTCCGGAGGCGGCTCACGCCGCTCCCGGACCAGCTCCGGGAGTTCATCGCCGCTCGTCTTGCCGAGCACTCTTCCGACCCGAGCTTCACGCGGGAGTTCCTCTCGCTCTACCGCCGAGAGGAGGACGAGACGGTCAAGTGCGAGGCCGCCCTGTCGTTCCACCGACACCTCGCAGCAAGGGGCGAGGTGACGGACGCTTACCTCAAACCGCTCGTCGAGGACATCGGCTGTTACGGCCCGGATCACGAGAAGCAACGGCAAGGCGCCTTCTGCGGGCTCGCGACTCTCGGCCGCCTGGATATCATGGTCGCGGCCCAGGAAACCATCGGCGAGCCGCGCCCGTGTTCGATAAACCTGGATGCAGGCTCGTTCCGGCCAAACGCGCCGCTCCTCCGGTGCGTCGCCGATCATTGGGTGGCGCTTCGGGACACATTCGGTGGCGATCTGGTCCGCCGCCTGAGTAAGCATTCCGAGCACTCAGACCTGATCCACTTCTACGACCAACTATGCCCGTACGCCGACGAAAGCCCTGCTCTCAAACGAGAGATCCTCGAGTTCCTAGAGAGCCGGGGAGACCGGCCCCTGCCGCTGAACACCATCTACTTCCTTTCCAGAACGCGGCCGTGTAGCCAGTTTCTCCTCGACGGCTGTCTGAAGGTTCTCCACATCGGAGACGACGGAACCGACGTCGGCGGCTACACCGGCGAGGTCGTCGGCCAGATCCTCCGAGAACAGTTCCGCGGTGACGAACGAGCCGCCGATCGGATTGTTGCCGGGTGCGGCGGTCAAGTAGTGTCCAACAAGACCGTGCTGGCCATGTTCGAGTGCATGCCCGAGCACCGCTACTTGGACGCAGCGTACGAGGCCATCAAAAGTGAATCGCCGACCTTGGATTACCCGACGTGGCACTATCTTGTCTGCGCTCGGGGGACACGAGAGGAGGCCCTCGACGTCTTCCGACACCTCTGCCAGGCGACGAGTCTCACATTCAAACAGTCCGGATGGTCAGCCCGCCCCCTTCGGCTGCGGCTCGCAGAGGACAAATCGCTCCAGAACGCATTGATGGAATTGCTGGAAGCGGATCCGACGCCGTCCGAGAGGGCGTCGGCCCCGCGGCTCCTCGCCCTCGCAGGCGGCTTCGATCAGGCGCTTCGGTCGTGGTGCGAACGCGAACTCTCGCGGCAAATCGCGCAGATCCTATCACCGGAGATCGGTCTCGACATCGTGACGAAAGACGAACGAAGCGTCTCGCAGTGTCTCCTCGATGTTCTCACCGGTGGAGGTTCGGGCGGCCGGGTTGCGGCGGAATCCTCTGTAAACTGACCACTGGTCCAAAGACGGCCTGGCTGTGGGACGCCCGGGCGGGAGCACCGGCCGGCGGCCTGAACGACCAGGCGATGCACTACCTGGAGGGCGGCCTGCCGATTCCCGCTTTCGCTCTCCGCGGCGACCGGGTGTTCTCACTCCTCCGCGGTGAGATCTGGGAATCCGGGAGGGGAGTCACTCTTCGCGCGCCGGACGAGCGCCTCTGGACTCTGGGGCTCGGCAGACTACACACGGTTTGGTCGCCCGACGGGAGTAAAGTCGCGGTGTACGGCTCTCGCGAGTACGCGACCGTCTCCCTGACGGCGGACATTCAGCCGACCCGCTCCGCCTTCCGGGGCACGGCGAGTCGATCATGGACGTGGCGTTCTCGCCCGACTCGCGGATCTTGGTCGCCGCGTCGTTCGACCGGACGATCCGGCAGTGGGACGCCGGGACCGGGGGGGGCGAGGTCGTATGGCGTGTCCCGGATCAACCAGTATGGTGCTTCATCCCGGCCGGGCGTACCGTGGTGGAATGAGCCCGAAAGCGAACGATGTGGTATCGGCCTCGGAGATCGCGTCGTGGGCGTGGTGCCCGGAGGCGTGGCGACTCGAGGCGCTCGGGGAAGAACCCCAGAACGAAGCGGAGCGTGCGCGAGGTACGACGTTTCACGCGCGCACCGCGGCTGCCGAGACGTTGTCCCGCCGGGTGGCGCGCCTCGGCCGGTGGCTCCTCGTGCTCGGTCTCGTTGCCGCCGCAATCGGCCTCGTCCTCTTCTTCGCGGTGAACCGGTGAGCGCCGCCGTCTATTGCGCCGCGAGCGCCGTTGCCCTCTCGGCCCTCGGCCTCGTCCTGATGCTCGTCGCGCAACGGAACCGGGCGAGACGGGGGCTCGGCGCCGGTGAGACGGTGGCCCTCGACAACGTGACGCTCTACTCCGGGCGCCACAAGCTCGTCGGCCGTCCCGACCGCATCGTGAAGCGTGGGGACTCGTACATCCCGGAGGAGTGGAAGTCGTCGAAGCGCGTCAGCCACGGACACCGGCTCCAGCTCGGGGCGTACTTCATCCTCATCGAGGAACACTACGGGGTCCGACCTCCGTTCGGTGTGGTTGGAGTTCCCCACGAAAAGTGGACAGTCTTTAGCGGTGGGTTTGGTTGTGCGTCCGCTCGTACTCGTCCGGGGCGACGTACCCCAATGATGAGTGCCTTCGGACGCGGTTGTAGAACGCCTCGATGT
>JAESFG010000159.1_pt1 | contig 201861 bp, 190 predicted proteins | sample 9269371 | NCBI WGS metagenome assembly JAESFG01 (sample SAMN14506227, study PRJNA617093) | algae metagenome | isolation source: Aetokthonos hydrillicola CCALA 1050 (B3-Florida) and co-occurring... | place: USA: South Carolina | collected 2013-01-01 | reverse complement strand
AGCTGCTGCTGGGTCTGCAGTGCCTTGAGCTTGGTCGATTCCTCGTTCATGTCGGCATCGACGAGACGGCCGACGCCCTTGTCGATCACGTCCATCAGGTCGGCCACGAAGGAGTCCTGCATCTCGATGCGCATGTTGGTCGAGCCGATCGTCGCGGCCGTATCGGTCATCGAGCTCAAGAGGCTTTCCACGGCGGAGATCATGCCGTCGATATCGGTGCTGGTCGTGGAGGCCGAGAGCGCGATTTCGGTGCCGGAGGCACCGGTCGTCGAGCCAGCATTGAGAAGGAAGTAGGTCGCCGAGGTCGTGCCGGTGCCGTTCGGCACAGTGACGGAAACGTCGCCGGTCAGCAGGCCATTGCTGGCGTCATAGGTGTCGACAAGCGTCGAGGTCGCGGTGTCGAAGGTCAGGATGCCGACCGACACGGTGTTGTCGGAGGCGCGGTTGAAAGAACCGACCATCTCCACCGAGCCGTTCGCCGTCGCGTCGTCGTTGTAGAGCCAATTCTGGCCGGAGAACGAAGCCGATTCGGAGATTGAAACGAGCTGGTTCTTGAGCTCGGTCAATTCGGAGTTGATCTTGAGCTTGTCGACGCCCGGTTCGCGGGCCGCGACGAGCTTGGCCTTGATCTCCGTTACGACGTCAATGGCCGAATTCAGGCCGGTATAGGCGGTATCGGTCTTGGCCGCACCGAAGGCGAGCGCGTCCTGGACGGTCGACAGTGCCTTGTTGTCCGACCGCATCGTGGTGGCGATCGACCAGTAGGCGGCGTTGTCGTCGGCGGATTCGACGCGATAACCCGAGGAAACGTGGCTCTGCGTTTCCTGCATGGTGGTGTTGATCGAACGCAGCGTGTCGAGAGCTGCCATTGCAGCGTTGTTGGTAATGATGCTCGTCATGTTAGTAGCGCCCAGCGTGTTTGAAATTAGAAGAGGAACATTCCGGATCGGGATCACCGGAGAGCGTGCAGGGCCTCATGCCGTTGCGGTAGTTGCGTTCTGAGTCCAGAAACCGTTCACACCCGCACTAAGCACCATCATGGTTAACCATTGCTTAAAAGCCGGTCGACGGACGCCCGGGCCCCGTCGTTATTTTGTCTTTCTCCAGTAATGCCCGATTTTTGATCATGTCTACCGCATCAAAGACGCAACCTTCGGCTTTGCGGCTTTGTCGCCGCGCGCAAGAAATGCGACTCGTTTGCTTGCCGGCTCGCTGAAAGGCCCGCAATGCTCGGCGGAAGACTTGTCGTCGCTCCCCTCACTTGGAAAAACGCGTGACAGGATACGACGGACTTGCTGCATGTCCGCCTATCCAGGACCGAAGGGAGATCAAGATCCGGGAAACCGGCGGCAGTTAACGCGAAATCAATTTGGAAACCCGATAAAGACTAAAATTGTCCGGACAGAACCAATGCGAGATCGCCGCTTCCTCTCCTTCACAAGGGTTCAGCCCCTAATCTCCGCTGCCTTTGCCCGGCTCAGGCGGCACAAAGCGGGCAATGTCGCGATGACCTTTGCGTTGGTCGCAGCGCCTCTTGTCGCAGCCATGGGTGTTGCGGTCGATTATTCCCGCGCCCTCAACGTCCGCAACAGGATGCAGTCCGATCTGGACGCCGCGCTGATCGCCGGCATTCGCGAGACGGACACCCTGACCGAGGCGAAGATCAAGGATCGTGTTGTCGGCTGGTTCCAGGCGCAGTCCGACACCAAGGATGCCAGCTACAGCTTCACCTCGTCGTCGATCACCGTGAACAAGACAGACAAGCTCATCACCGCCGTCGCGCGTGGCACCGTGCCGACAACCTTTCTCGGCATCCTCAACATTTCCACCATCAATGTCGCCGTCACCTCCACTGTCGATGGTCCGGCCACGTCCTATATGGACGTCTACATCGTCCTCGACAAATCCGCGTCCATGCTTCTCGCAGCCACCAAGTCGGGCCAGGACGCCCTGATCGCCAAAACCGGCTGCACGTTCGCGTGTCACGAGGTCGAAGGCGGTCCCTGGACGGTGAACGGCGTCAGTTACAACACGCATTACAAGGCGGCGAAGGCCATGGGGGTGTCGCTGCGAGCCGACGTCTCGCTGACGGCCGCGGAAGAGGTGATCGATATGGTGGCGAAGGCCGACCCCACCCATACCCGGATCCGTATCGGGCTCCTGAAGGTCGGCACGACAGCCACCCAGGTGCTGGCCCCGACCTATTCGACCTCGACCGCACTGAGCACGCTGACCAACGATGCCAAGGGCCTGACCAGCGCAACGTCGGAGGTATCGACCCATTTCGACACGTCGATCCCGGCTCTGACCACACTGATCGGCTCGGCCGGCGACGGGTCGAGTTCCACGAAGCCGCTGAAACTCGTCCTGTTGCTCACCGATGGCGTGCAATCGCAGCGCAGCTGGGTGACCGATAACCCGACCAATACGTGGCAATGCGTGTCGACGTCGGGCGGCTCCTGCATCAAGTACAACAGCGCCTATTTTCCAGACCAGACCGACGTGACTCCGCTTAACCCCTCGCTTTGCAAGACGATGAAGTCGGCGGATGTCACTGTCGGGGTCCTCTACACGGAGTATCTGTCGATTCCGCTGGACTGGGGCTACAATGGCACTGTCGGCGACACGATGAAGAGCAGTTCCTTCACAGGCTCCTTGCGCAAGGGTGTCAGCAAGACCACCGCCCGGCGCGACTACCTTCCCTATGCGCTCGAGGATTGTGCCTCCTCCTCCGAGATGTTTCTCTCGGCCTCCGACCCGACCGAAATCGAACAAGGCCTCGCGGCCCTCTTTGCACAATATCTGGGATCGGTGCGGCTCACGCAGTGATCCTGATCACCGGTGGACTTCGGGGGCTGCGGCGCCACAGACGGATCCGATCGGATCCCCCGGCCGATTTCCTTCAGGCCACGGCCAGGTCCGGCGCGCGAAAGCAGCGCTGGCGGAGCCGGACAGCGATGCCGGCTGGATCCGTGCCCGTGAGGTCGCCGGTCCGCGGATCCTCGACGAGCTGTGACCTCGCCTTTTCGAATGTCTCGGTATCGGTGGTGTGGAGCGTGTAAGAAAGGATCCGTGCCGAGGATGCGGGCGCGGGCCCCACATTCTTGCCGGCCCAGAGGTTGAGGGCCAGGCGATGGGTATATTGTCCGCCCGCGCCCATATCCGCCATTCCCATTTCAGGCAACGTTAGATTGCGGGCGAACCCTAACCGCTCGAACCAGGTCAATGCTGCCGCCAGGCCGGGGACGTGCAGGTGGAGATGCGCAACGACGGCCCGGCGATGCACCGAGGCTCCCGGATCGGTCCCGTCACAGGCTGCCAGCTCGGCGGCGAGATCGAGAGGTTCGCGGCCGCTCCGGGCGTGACCTCCCGTGTCGATCAGCACCGACCTGCCGCGGTCGGAACCGAAGCGGCCAAACCGATCCGGCGTCTCGTAAGAGATTTCGAGCCCGTGGCCATCAGGATCGCTGAGATAGATTGCCTTCGACATCAGGTGATCGACGGCTGCGTGGTCGGTGCCCAGCCATATAAGCCGCGCCAGCATCCGCGAGAACTCAGCCTGCGACGGAAGGCCGAAGGCGACGTGGTACATGCCGGCGCAACCTTTGGCCACCGGAGCGGTGGCGCCGCCCTGCAGGACCACCAGCGTGCGCTCGGCCGTTCCGAACGCCTCGCCCGCTCCCTCCGTGGGCCGGGGCACGAAGCCCAGAATGTCGGTCCAGAACGATCGCGCGCGATCCAGGTTTGTCACTGAGAGGGACACCGGGCCCCAGGTCAGCCGTTCGGGCAGGTTATTGGCTTTGTGGCGCTGCGCCAGTGCCAGTGCATCGGTGAGCATTCTCGTCGCGCGGGTCACGAACGGGGAGCGATCGGTGACTTGCGCGCCCGGCCCCAGAGCACGAAGAGCGCAAGCGCGACATAGATCAGGTTGAAGCCCAGCAGGTTGGCCTCGCCACGGATGACGTGAAACGGGATCGCCAAGGCCTGGATCGCGAGGAGCCCGGCGGCGGCCCAGACGGTAAGCTTCGGCATGATCCGCGTGGCGGCCGGCAGGATGACCCCAATCGCACCGAGAAACTCCATGAGCGCGATTCCACGCACGAGCCAGACGGGTGCGCCGGGCGCCCAGGTCATGCCCATGGCTGCGAGGTCAGGGATCGGCATCAGCCCTTTCATGTATGCGGCCATCAGATAGAGCGCAGCCAGCAGGGCCTGTCCCACCCATATGGCAACGTTCCAGCCACGGCTGGATGTGGTGGACGTGGTGGTTATCATGGTCATGGACGTTTCCTTTGGCTTTGCGGGGAGAGGTGTTTGCAGTGGCCGAACGATAACCTGACCGCCTCGGCGGATCATGGCCGCTCTGGCGAAAGCTGTCTTTCCCGAAAGGAGATGATGGTTCGAATGGTAGGGCGAGACGGATTGCCTCGTCTCCGCGACGCCGCTATGTCTCTTTTGCCGAGATCAGAATGTTTGTTTTGCCGATCGATTCCTCGTGAGGGAATGATGGATACCCTTCGGAGCCTGCAGGTCTTCGCCGCCGTGGCGGAGACAAAGAGTTTCGCCCAGGTGGCAGATCGGCTCGGCCTCTCGGCGGCGATGACCAGCAAGCATGTCCAGCATATCGAGGCACGGGTGGGGGCACGGCTTCTCAATCGAACCAGCCGGAATGTCAGCTTGACGGAGGCCGGTGCGATCTATCTCGAGTCCGTGCGTTCGCTGATCGAGGGACTAGACGAAACAGAAGCGCGGATATCCCAAACGGCCGTCAGGCCCTCAGGCAGATTGAAGCTGAGTGTTCCGGTCTGGATGGCGACGCCGAGATTTGCCGGGCTCGTCGCGGCATTTCACGAACAATGTCCGGACGTGGTGCTAGATCTCGATCTCAGCGCGCGCATGATGAACCTGGTGGAAGACGGCTTTGATCTTGCGATCCGGGTGGCGATGTCGCTCGAACCGGGCCTCATCGCCCGAAGGCTCGGCGACATTCATTTCCGCATGGTCGCCGCGCCCGACTTCCTCGACCGGCACGGTCGGCCCCGATCGCTGTCCGGCCTCGATGGCGCGCCCTTCCTTGCCTATTCGCAGGTCACGCGCGATGGAAAGATCAAACTTCCTTCGCCGAATGGGGCAACTGAGATCGGGTTCAAACCGGTGATGCTGAGCGGAAACGAAAGCCTGCTGATGTTTGCCGCACGCGAAGGCATGGGGTTTACGTTCCTGCCGCACTGGCTCGTCGATGAAGATCTGGCGGCGGGCCGGCTTGAGCATGTTCTGCCCGACCTCGCCAGACCCACTGCGCCGCTCTATGCTGTTTATCCCGACCGCAGCTACCTTCCGGCCAAGGTGCGCAGCTTTCTCGATTTTCTCGTCGGCGCGGGATTTCCCGAAAAAGTGATGTGACGGCCCACGAAAGCCGGCGGCCCCTGACCGAGAACCTCCTTGGCGAAAGGGTGCATCAACTTCTGCCCTCATGATCCCGTCCTGTGACCGGTTTCGCTCTTCCGTCTCGGGCCACGCGCGACGAGGCGACAGCGGTAAACGAACCACCGCTCGGCAGACTGAAGTGACCGTCACACGCCGCTCCACCATGACCCTCGCTGCCACCACGACTTCGCCTCTGCTCCTCGGAGGCGGCGCGAAGCCGAATCCGCCAACGAGCAAAAGATCCGGATCTTCTAGGGAACTTTCGTCACCGGCACCCGGACCTGTTGGATCAGGTTCTTGCCGAAACTTGGGGAAATGTGCCGACCAACCTGGTCAGGGCCCAGGCCGTGACGGCTTCAAACTGATGATCCCCGATCTTCCTCAGCTGACGTTTGGTGCAATTGGCGGATGGGGTGGGATTCGAACCCACGGTACGGTTTCCCGCACGCCGGTTTTCAAGACCGGTTCCTTAAACCACTCGGACACCCATCCATCCGATTGAATTGATTTTGAAATCTGCCATCTTGGCTTCCTTCGAGATCGGCATTTTCTGCCGATTTACCACCAATTCCCTCGTGCACGGTCTGTTTAGCAGCTTTGATCGCGGCGTCAACGTGCCGTGCGGGGTCCGCTCACAGAGGCCGGGATGCATGCGGGGTGACGCCGGCCATGACGCAAAGGGGCGCGATGCCACTGCTTCGCGGGGCCGAACGCAGTGAACCAAATTTCTGCAGTACCCACCGGTGGCTCGCTATGGGATTGCGAAGCGGAATGCCAACCACGACGGCACGGGCAGGGATCTTGCCGACCCGCGACGGAGGCCACTCTCCGAGGTCCGGATCTTCGTGCAGACGGTGGCCGTCCACGAGGAGACCCTAGCATGGCAACGACGATCAGAGGTGGCGGCACCGGCGGCGAAAAGGCCCTTCCGTCGCTCGGCGGACTGAATTCAGCGACCGGCGTCGGCGGAGACGGAGCCTATAACGGGCTCTCGGGCGGCGGCGGCGGTGCCGGCGCGGGCCAGGGCGGCCAGGGCGGCGGTGACTCGGGCGGTGACGGCGGGGTGCACGGCTATGTCGGGTCCGTACAGATGCTGGTTTCGGCCATCGGCAGCCATGGCGGGTCCGGGCAATATGGCTGGTATGGCCTGGACGGCGGCGGAGGCGGAGGCGGTGGCTATGGCGCCGTCATCACGAGCAGCGGGGACCTCGGCACGATCACCGCAAGTCTCGCCGGGGGTGCCGGGGGCGACGGAGGCGGCTCACAGTCATGGGTTGCGGGCAGTGGCGGCCGGGGTGGTATCGGCCTTTATCTGAATGACACGAGCGGCGTATCCTTCACGCTGGCAAGCGTCGTCGCGGGCGGCAGCGGTGGCAAAGCGGGCCTCGGCTGGGGAAGCCTGCCCTCCAACAACGGCTATGCCGGTCTCGGCGGCGAAGGCATCTACGGCCAGAACCTGTCCATCACGCTGGCGAGCGGCAGCGTCGTCACCGGCGGTATCGGCGGGGACGGCGTCCGGGCCGCGGCGATCTATCTCGAGGCCGGCACCAATCTCCTCGACATCCAGGGCGGGACGATCCTCGGCAATATCGTCGGCGGAAGCGGCACGGACACGTTCCGGCTGAGCGGCGACACCGGCGGCACGTTCGATATGTCGACGCTCTCAAACTTCGAGACGCTGGGCTCGGCCGGAACCGCGACCTGGACCCTGACCGGCACCAGTGCCACGGTGCAGACGTGGACGGCGAGTTCGGGGCAGCTTCTGGTCAAGGCTACGCTTGCCAACACCGCCGTCACCGTCGAGGCCGATGCCACGCTCGGCGGCACAGGCGCCGTTGGCGCGGTGATCGTGGACGGCACGCTCGGGCCTGGCGTCGGCAGGGGCGTGCTGACGACGGGCGATCTGAGCTTCGGCACGGCCGGCGTCTTCGAGATCGAGATCACAGGAACGGCGGCCGGCAAGTTCGACCAGGTCGCGGTCAATGGCAACGTCTCGCTCGACGGCGTCCTCGATATCGCCCTGCTCAAGCGGTTCGCGCCGAGCGTCGGCGACAGCTTCACGATCATCAGCAATGACGGCACCGACGCCGTCTCCGGCACCTTCGACGGTCTTGCGGAAGGGGCGGTCGTCCTCGACGCCGGAAGGGGCTTGCAGATCAGCTATGCTGGCGGCGACGGCAACGACGTGGTGCTGACCTCGGTGTCGCTTGCGCCCACCGTAGCCACCAACACGCCGCTGACCCTGGCCGAGGGCGCGACCCGCACCATCACCGCCGCCGACCTCGCCTATGCCGATGTCGACCAGACCGCCGACAACCTGACCTACACGCTCGGCACGGTCACCAATGGCGCGGTGCTCAAGAACGGCACCGTGCTCGGCAAGGGCGGCACCTTCACCCAGGACGATATCGACCAGGGCATCATCACCTTCCGCCACGATGGCAGCGAGACGAGCGCGGCAAGCTTTGGCTTCTCGGTGTCGGACGGTCAGGGCAACAAGCTGACCGGCCAATCCTACGCGATGACGGTCACGCCGGTCGACGACGCCCCGAGGCTCGCCGCCACGGCGACCAACGCCACCTTTACGGAAGGGCAGGCCGCCGCCGATGTCTTCGGCAGCGTGAGCGTCGACACCGTCGAGTACGGCCAGGCGATCACCGGCATCACGCTGACGGTGAGCGGGCTCAAGGACGGCAATGCCGAACGGCTGACGATCGACGGCACGACCATCGTCCTTGCCGCAGGCGCCGGTACCACCAACGGCGGCCTCGGCTACGCGGTCAGCCTCGCCGGGGGCGTGGCCACGGTCACACTGACTTCGAACGGCTTAACCCCCGCAGAGGCTGAAAGGCTGATCGACACCCTCACCTATGCCAATATCAGCGACGACCCGACTGACACGGAGCGCATCGTTACCGTGAACAGCCTGACCGATACCGGGTCCACAGCCAATGGCGGCAAGGCGACCGGCGCGGTCTCGGTCGTCTCGACGGTGCATGTCGCCGCCGTCGACGACGCGCCGACCGATATCACCGTCACGCCGCTGAGCGGCAAGGTGCTGACGGTGGCGGAGAACGCCGCCGGCGCCAGTCTCGGCACGGTGACCGCCAGCGACCCCGACGACACGGTGTTCTCCTATCGCGTGGACGATGCCCGCTTTGAGGTGGTCAACGGCACGCTGCGCCTCAAAAGCGGGCTTTCGCTCGACTACGAGGCCGCATCGTCCGTGACGCTCGAAATCACCGCAGTCGACAGCGGCAATCTCGCCGTGACCCGCGCGGTCACCGTCACGGTGACGGATATCAACGAAAGCCAAGCCAATTCCGCCCCAACTGTTTCGAATGCCAATGCGGACATGACCCTGCAAGCAGGCACGGCGCTGGCCTTCATCATCGGCGACGGGCACTTCAGCGACCCCGAAGGCGCTGATCTCGACTATGCGATTACCGTCGACGGCGCGGCCAAGCCGGGCTGGCTGACCTTCGACTCCGAGACCGGGCTCCTCACAGGCACGCCGACCACGAGCGAGGCCGGAAACTATGTGATCCGCATCACCGCCAGCGACGGCAGCCTCACGGCGACAGACGAGTTCACACTCGTCGTCACCAACCCCGCTTCCGCCATCGACACGACCGGCACCCGCAAGGACGACGTCATCGTCGGCGATGCCGGCAACAATGACATGGACGGCCGTGGCGGCAACGACAAACTCACCGGCGGCGCGGGTGCGGACACCTTCGTGCTCGACCAGAATTACGGCCGCGACGTCGTTACCGACTTCCATCCTGAAGAGGGCGACCTGATCGACCTCTCGGGCGCGATCGGCATCAGTGGCTACAAGGACCTGATGAACCACCATGTCAGCCAGAGCGGTGACGACGTGAAGATCCGCGCCGACGACGGCTCGGTGCTGGTCATCCGCGACTTCGATCTGGCCGATCTCGAAAAGGACATGTTTCTGTTCTGACGAGACGGTCCCGGTCCGGCTTGATGTTCTCTCGGGCCGCTATCCGAGCCGGGTCATTCCTCGCGGGACGCCGGGTCGTCTGCCTGACCCGGCTTGGGCATCCTGCGGCGTTCCAGTCCTTGGCGGATTGCGTCCAGGGCCTCGCGGTTCGACCTCCGGAAGGCGGCGCCTTCGGTGGTTTCAATGCGGTTTGCGGGTCCGCTGCGGGTGCGGCCTCGGGTGCCCGCAGGCCGGACGGGAATTCGTGCGGCCCGGGCAGCGGCGACGAAGGCCTGCCGGGCCTGTTCTGCCGAAGCCTCTCCCCCCAGCGCCGCGAGGCACGCCTCACGTGCCCGACGATGAAGATGGCGGTGACGGCCCGGCCAGCGCTCGAGCAGGCAGCGGGCCGCCTCTTCGGTCGAGGCGACCACCCGGTAACCGCCGATGCCGTGGATCTCGACCTCGATACCTTCCACCCAATGCTGCATGGCTTCGTCCTTGCGCTTTGACTTCGATTCAAGCGCCGACTCCGCCTTGAGTTCCATCACGCAACCTATTTGGTGAGTGACGGTAGACGCTCCCGCGATTGCCAGGTGACGTTCAGGAACTCGCCCGCTCGGTCCCGTCGCGATCAGCAGGTCCGTCGCCACGGGCGGCGAGTACCGCCGCCTCGATTTCATCGCGCAACTTGCGCAGGGAGGCAGACATTGCGGCGAACTGGGCGGCCTGACGTTCTGCGGCCTGACTCACATGACCTCGCGCGGCCAGTCGCGCAGCGATATCGTCCATCCAGGCACGGCGTCGCTCGGTGTCCGAGAGTTGAGCTTCGGTGCGAACGAGATCAGCAACAGAAAAGTCCATGGCCATTCTCCTGCGGCTAAGGCCTCGCATTGTTCGGGCTGTCGCGCGGGCCGTCAATATGGCCGGCCCCGACTTCGCGTTTTCCACAATGCTAATACTTCGGGGGAAGGGATGAGAGAAGCCGGGGCGTCGGGAGGAGGACGCCTGGCTTCTCTCGCTGTCCGGATCCGTGATGCCGCCTCATCGCCCCGGTCATCCTGTCACTATCGCTCGGCCGCGCTTTATTCCTTGATCGTCATCAAGAATGGCGCCGATTGCTTCGATGGCGGATGCCCAACGCTGCGGCAGTAGTCCATCCCCGGCAGACACCCTTAACCCTTTGCAAACCATAAAAGGCAAAATGCTTTGCAAGCCTCGGAAATGGTTCGCAATTCAGCCTCGATATTGGCATCTTCTCGGAAACTGTGGTTAACGAGGGCACAGGTGCGCAGGCGGATGCGCGCCGATCCGTGTCCCAAAAGAAGACTGTATTGCGTATGGCGGAAAACGGGGATGGGCGTTTCTGGGGCAGGGCCACGAGACTGGTTGCCGTCACGGTCCTGTGTGCGGTAGCGGCATCCTGCGCCTCGACCAAGGAAACGGTGGTCGTCAAGAAGAAGCGCAGCAAAGAGTATTTCGCCGAAAGCGAATATGGGGTGAAGGCATCGCCGCGCGTCGCCTGGGGGCGCAATGTGCCGAAGGGCGGCGGTCGTGACATTACCGGCAAGCCTTATCAGGTCAAGGGCAAGTGGTATGTGCCCAAGGAAGACAAGAAATACGACAAGACGGGGCTGGCCTCCTGGTATGGTTCGGCCTTCCATGGTCGGTTGACCGCCAATGGCGAGGTCTATGACCAGTATCACCTCTCAGCTGCACATCCGACCTTTCCGCTGCCCAGCTATGCGCGGGTGACCAATCTCGAAAATGGCGATTCGGTGATCGTGCGCGTCAACGACCGCGGGCCCTACCATCCCGGCCGGATCATCGATCTCTCCAACAAGGCCGCCGAGATGCTCGAGGTCCAGAACAAGGGTACAGTGAAGGTGCGCGTTCAATATGTCGGGCGCGCCCGCATGGACGGCAGGGATATGCCATTCCTGATGGCATCCTTCACCCGAAAGGGCGATCGCATGAAGCGCTTCAATCCGGGAGGTGAGATCGCAACCGGCGTGATGGTCGCCTCAAACGAGAAGCGGTTCACGGTGCCACGCGACACCCATGCGGAGGATGCAAAGGACTTTTCGGCGGCAACCGCCTTTCAGGCGCCAGCGGCGACGAGCACGTCCTTCGACGTCATGCAGGACTATGTCGCGCTGCCCGAAATCGGTCCGATTCCTGCCGAACGTCCATCGCGGCTGGGCGAGGGGAATTCGACACTGTCCGCCTATGCCGAGATCCGAATCGACACGGCGTCCGAGCCGTTCGAATACGTCCTCGAGGGCGGCAACAAGCTGAACGCGGAGACGATCCGTCGCGCCGTCTTGAAGCGCGAACCGGGCCTCTACTGACCGTCTCGGCTCGCCTGAGGCTTGTTCCGGTTCGTCTTTCGGGCCAATATGCGAGCCTCCGAGCCAATCTGGAACTGCGCAGTGAAGCGTTGCTGGTCCTTTCTGTCCGTCGTTGTCCTGCACTGGTTTCTCGGTACGGCCGCGTTCGCCCAGCAGGCAACGGCTTTCGAGCCCAAGGCGCCGCAGATCTACCTGATCGAGGCAAGCACCGGCACGGTGCTCTATGCGCGCGGGCAGGACGATCTCATTCCGCCCGCATCGCTCGTCAAGCTGATGACCGCGGAATATGTCTTCCATCAATTGAAGACAGGCCGCATCACGGAAAACACCGAATACACGGTATCCGAGAATGCCTGGCGGACCGGCGGCGCGCTGTCGCGAACGTCGACGATGTTTGCAGCGCTCAATTCCAGGATCCGCGTGATCGACCTCCTGCAGGGCGTGATCGTCCATCTCGCCAATGACGCATGCATCGTTCTGGCGGAAGGGCTGGAAGGGTCGGAGCAGGTCTTCGCCGAACGGCTCAACGCCCGGGCACGCGAGATCGGGCTTGAACATTCTGTCTTCGTCAATTCGAACGGCCTGCCCGATCCTGGCAACAAGTCCACCATGCGCGAACTGGTGGAACTCGCCCGCGCGATCCAGACGACCTATCCAGACTATTTCAAGCTCTATGCGCAGGAAGCGTTCGAATGGAACAAGATCTTTCAGCGCAACAAGAACCCGCTCGTCCAGCAGAAGATCGGCGTCGACGGCATGGCGCTCGGCTTCGCCGAGGGCTATGGCTATTCGGCCGTCGTCACCGTGGAGCGCGATGGCGTCCGACTGTTCCTGGCGATGGGCGGCCTGAAGACGGACAAGGAGCGGCTCGAGGAGGCGCGACGGATCCTGGACTGGGGCCTTACCAGCTTCCACAAGCAGGTGGTCTTCCACAAAGGCGAACTGATCGCGGATGCTCCAGTCTTCGGCGGCGACAAGAGCCATGTGCCGCTCGTGGCCGGCGGCGACATCGCAATCTATCTGCCCAACGACAACCCGGACAGAATTCGGGCGAGAATCGCCTATAGATGGCCGTTGAAGGCGCCGATCAAGAGCGGTGACCGGATCGGCAACCTCGTCATCTCGCTGGGAGAAAAGCCGGTCCGGACCATGCCGGTCTTCGCATCCGAGACTATCGGGACCGGAACGCTGACGAGCAAGGCCTATGACGGCCTCAAGGAATTGCTTTTCTTCTGGCTCTGAGGCACGAGGTCCGGGCCTGCCATGACTGTGTAGCAAGGATATCGCGTGCCGAAACAGGGACTTTTCGTGACATTCGAAGGTGGCGAGGGCACGGGCAAGAGCACCCAGATCCGGCTGCTCGCCGACCGCCTGCGCCGGCGCGGGGTGGACGTCCTGGTGACGCGGGAGCCGGGTGGCTCACCCGGTGCGGAGGCTGTGCGCCACGTGATCCTGTCTGGGGCGGCGGAAGCCTATGGCACGCGCATGGAGGCGGTGCTGTTCGCCGCGGCCCGCAACGATCATGTCGAGGAGATCATCCGGCCGGCGCTCGCAAGCGGTGCGGTTGTGCTCTGCGATAGGTATATGGATTCCTCGCGCGTCTATCAGGGCATAACCGGCAATCTGGAGCCCGCTTTCGTCCAGAACCTCGAGCGTGTCGCGGTCAACGGGGTCGTGCCCGATTGCACCATCATTCTCGACGTTCCCGCGGCCGAGGGCCTGAGACGGGCGCGGCTCAGGACGGACGAGGTATCGACCGTGCCCGACCGCTTCGAGAAGGAGGAACTTGACACCCACGAGAAGCGCCGCGAAGCCTTTCTCGACATTGCGGAGGCCGACCCGCTGCGGTGCCGTGTCGTTGACGCCTCGGGTCCTTCGGCCGAGATTGCCGACAAGGTGTTTGCGATCATCGAACCACTCCTGCCGATCCAGTCGTCCCGCGCGAAAGAAGGCGGCAAGGCGTGACGGGCGAGGCAGAGACCCTCGTGCTCGAGGGCGCGGTGCATCCTGCCGCGAACCTGCGCCTCTTCGGCCATGATGCCGCCCAGTCTTTCCTGGCGACGGCCTATCGGTCGGGGAAGGGGCATCATGCGATCCTGTTCGAGGGACCGGAAGGCATCGGCAAGGCGACGCTCGCCTTTCGCTTTGCTCACCATGTCCTGGCCCATCCGCGTCCGGAAGAGGCGCCCATGGCCTTGGCGGACCCTGATCCTGCATCGCCGGCCTTCCGCCAGGTCGTTGCGGGAGCGTCGCACAACCTTCTTCACATCACGCGCCCGTTCGACGCCAAGACGGGAAAGTTCCGCACCGCGATCACGGTCGACGAGGTCCGCAAGGCCGGCAAGTTCTTCTCGCAGACGTCGGGTGGGGAGGGCTGGCGCATTGTGATCGTCGATCCCGCTGACGACATGAACCGGAGCGCCGCCAATGCGGTGCTGAAAATGCTGGAGGAACCGCCCCGGCGATCGATGTTCCTGGTGCTTTCGCATGCACCGGGACGCCTCCTGCCGACCATTCGCTCGCGCTGCATGCCGCTGGTCTTGCGCCCGCTCGGGCAGGACGATCTCCTGCAGGCGCTCGGAAATCTCGGCATGGCGCCGGCGCCGGCGATAGCGCGGCGCCTGCTGGACGCGGCCGGCGGCAGTGTCTCCCAGGCGATCAAGCTCGTGAACTATGGCGGCCTCGATATCCTCGATGCCTTCGACAGTCTGTTTGCCGCTGATGGTCCCGACCAGCGCAAGGCGATGCATCGGATCGCCGAAGCCGTCTCGGCACGCGGCAGCGATGCGCTCTACGGTTTCTTCGTCGATCATGCAGGCGAAGCCTTGGCCGAGCGGGCGCGGCGGGCCGCTACGGCCGGCGAGCTCGATCGCGCCTTTCGGCTCTCGACGCTGCACGGTGCGCTGTCGGAAAGACTGTCTGTGGCAGATGCCTACAATCTCGACCGGAAGCAGACGGTGCTCGGTCTTCTTACCGAGCTTGCAGCGTCATGACGTGACGAGCTTGAGGGCGACCAGCGCAAGCGTGATCGCGAGAATCGGCCGGATCAACCGGTCGGGCATCCGTGGCGCGAGATGGCTTCCGACGATGATCCCCGGAATCGAGCCGATGAGCAACGACGTCAGCATTGCCCAGTCGATCTCCCCGATCATCCAGTATCCGACACCGCCGACCAGCGTCAGCGGAACGGCATGGACAATATCAGAGCCCACGATGTCGCGGATTTCGAGCCGCGGATAGAGCATCAGGAGAGCGGTGACCCCGAGGGCACCCGCACCCACGGACGTCAGCGTGACCAGCGCACCGAGAACGAGGCCGAGTACGAGCGTTCCCGCTGCGATCGTCCGAGGCTGGATCGGCGGACGATCACGCCGCCAACTGGCGACTTGCTCGACGATCGGCTTGCGGAAAATCAGCAATATGGCTGTGAGGAACAGCATCCAGCCCAGCGAATGCGTCAGCACTGCCTTGAAGGACAGGCTGTCGCGATTGACGCCGGACATCAGGAACAGAGTCAACATGGCGGCGGGAATGCTGCCCAAGGCCAGCGTTGCCACGATCCGCCAGTTCACGGTCTTGTTGCGGCCGTGAACTGCCGTTCCGGCCGTCTTGGTTATCGCAGCATAGAGAAGATCGGTTCCGACTGCCGTTGCGGGATGCACGTTGAAAAGCAGCACGAGAAGTGGCGTCATCAGCGATCCGCCGCCGACGCCCGTGATCCCGACAAGCATTCCGACCAGCAGACCCGAAAGCGAGTAGAGCGGGTTCAACGAACTCAAATATTCCAATGGGCGATCCCCTGACAGACCACGCAAGGGCGATATAGAGCCGGAGCATCCAAGTCAACACGTGGCACCGCAGCGCGCGCACCGGTCATGTGGATGATGCACGCGTGGAGAATTCGCTTCGGCGGTGCAAAACTGAGGTTTCCCCTGGCAGAAACATGCGATAGAAGCCGGGCCATCCCTTTGGCTTGCAGGCGATGCGACCCCGTATGAAAGACACGTCACCCTTCTACATCACCACTGCGATCTCCTATCCAAACGGCAGGCCGCATATCGGCCATGCCTACGAGCTGATCGCCACGGATGCACTCGCACGGTTCCAGAGGCTCGACGGACGCGAGGTCCTTTTCCTCACCGGGACCGACGAGCACGGCCAGAAGATGCAGCAGACGGCGCGCAACGCGGGGCTGACGCCGTCCGAACTCGCCGACCGCAATTCGGCCGAGTTCGAGAAGATGACCGGCTTGCTCAATGCCTCGAACGACGACTTCATCCGCACCACTCAGAAGCGCCACCACGTCTCTGTCAGCGATCTCTGGGTCCGCATGGCCGAGGCGGGCGACATCTACAAGGACAGCTATTCCGGCTGGTATTCGGTTCGGGACGAAGCCTACTATCAGGAGGAGGAGACCGAAGTCCGGGCCGACGGCGTGCGCTACGGCCCTCAGGGGACACCGGTGGAGTGGGTCGAGGAGGAGAGCTACTTCTTCCGGCTCTCTGCCTATGGCGACAGGCTGCTCGCCCACTACGAGGCAAACCCGGATTTCATCGGCCCCGACGAGCGCCGCAACGAGGTGGTTTCCTTCGTCAAGTCAGGCCTCAAGGATCTGTCCGTTTCGCGCACGACCTTCGACTGGGGCATTCCGGTCCCCGGCGATCCGAAGCATGTCATGTATGTCTGGGTCGACGCCCTAACCAACTACATCACCGGGGCCGGCTACCCTGACCGGAACGATCCGCGCTGGAAGTTCTGGCCGGCGACACACATCATCGGCAAGGATATCATCCGCTTTCACGCCGTTTACTGGCCGGCCTTCCTGATGTCTGCGGGCATTGCGCTGCCCAAACGCGTCTATGCCCATGGCTTCCTGCTCAACAAGGGCGAGAAGATGTCGAAATCTGTCGGCAACGTCGTCGATCCCTTCGACCTCGTGGCGCATTTCGGCGTCGATCCCGTCAGGCACTTCTTCCTGCGCGAGGTGTCCTTCGGCCAGGATGGCTCCTATTCGGAGGAGGCAATCGCCAATCGCATCAATGCCGACCTCGCCGACAATATCGGCAATCTCGCCCAGCGCTCGCTGTCGATGATCGTCAAGAACTGCGAGGGGCAGTTGCCGCAGCCGGGCCCGTTCACCGCCGAAGACAATGCGCTGCTCGCCATGGCAGATGCGACGATCGGCCCGTGCCGCGAAGAGATGGCGCGTCAGCAGATCCACAAGGCGACCGCGCAGATCTTCGCGCTCTCGTCCGAGGCGAACGGTTATTTCGCCGCCCAGGCACCCTGGTCTCTCGCCAAGACCGATCTCGCGCGCATGGCCACCGTCCTCTATGTCACCGCCGAGGTCGTCAGGCAGATCGGTATCCTGCTGCAGCCCTTCGTGCCCACGTCGGCCGGCAAGCTCCTGGACCTTCTGAAGATACCGGCCGAGGCGCGCGGCTTCGAGCATCTCGGCGCGTCTGGCCGACTGGCCGGAGGCGTTGCCATCGACAAGCCCGAGCCGGTCTTCCCGAAATATTTCCCACCCAAGGAGTGACGGCAGGCATGCTGATCGACACGCATTGCCATCTCGACTTCAAGGATTTCGCGGAGGAGCGGGATGCGATCGTCCAACGCGCGCTGGATGCCGGCGTGGCGCAGATGATCACCATCTCCACCCGGGTCGCGCGGTTTGCCGAGATCGCCGCGATCGCCGAGCAGTTTGATCGCGTTTTCTGCTCCGTCGGGGTGCATCCGAACAATGCCCACGAAGAGCCCGACATCACCGCCGACGAACTGGTCGCGCTGTCCGACCATCCCAAATGCGTGGCGATCGGCGAGGCTGGTCTCGACTATTTCTACGACTACGCTCCACCCGAAATCCAGGCGCGCGGGCTGCGCGAGCATGCGGCGGCGGCCCGCCGGACCGGTCTTCCGCTCGTCATCCATTCGCGTGCAGCCGATGACGACATGATCGAGATTCTCCGCGACGAGGCGGGCAGGGGAGCCTTTCCCTTCCTGCTGCATTGCTTTTCCTCCGGCCCGGAACTCGCCAGGGTCGGGGTCGAACTCGGTGGCTACGTCTCCTTTTCCGGCATCCTGACCTTCCCCAAGTCGGAGGACATCCGCGCGATCGCGCGCGAGGTTCCCCGCGATCGGCTGCTGGTCGAGACGGATGCACCCTATCTCGCGCCCAAGCGCTGGCGGGGCAAGCGCAACGAGCCGTCCTATGTCGTCAACACCGCCGAGGTCCTGGCCGAAACGATTGGCGTCTCAGTCGAGGAAATCGCTTCCGTCACCACCGAGAATGCCTTCCGCTGCTTCTCCAAGATGCCGAGGCTGGCCGCCTGATGCCGAAGCGCCGCTTCACGATTCTCGGCTGCGGCTCCTCGCCGGGCGTGCCGCGCATCACGGGCGACTGGGGCGCCTGCGACCCCGCCAATCCCAGGAATCGGCGGACACGGGCTTCGATGCTGGTCGAGCAGATCGCCGAGGATGGAAGCGTGACCGCGGTCGTGGTCGACACCGGCCCCGATTTCCGAAGCCAGATGGTCGCAGTCGAAGCGCGCGATCTGCACGCGGTCGTGCTGACCCATGCGCATGCCGACCATCTTCACGGCATCGATGACGTTCGCTCCTTCGTGTACAAGAACGAGCACCGGATGCCGGTCTGGGCGGATCCGTTGACGATGGAGCGGGTCATTGAGGGCTTCCGCTACTGTTTCGAAACACCGCAGGGCAGTGCCTATCCGCCGATCGCCCGGGCGATGACGATCCCGGATCTCGACATCGTTTTCGAGGTCGATGGACCGGCCGGTTCGGTTCCTTTCCTGCCGATCGTCCAGCAGCACGGCGACAGCCGGTCGCTCGGCTACCGGATCGGCAATTTCGCCTATTGCACAGATGTCAGTGATTTCCCGGACGAGAGCCTGCCGAAGCTCGCCGGTCTCGACACGCTGGTCATCGACTGCCTGCAGTACCGCCATCATCCGAGCCATCTGTCGCTGCAGCAGGCGCTCGACTGGATCGATCGTATCCGTCCGAAATCGGCAATCCTCACCCATATGCATATCCCGCTGGATTACGATACGGTGCGCCGCGAGACGCCCGACCATGTCGAGCCCGCCTATGACGGCATGCGGATCGAGGTTGCTCTCTGAAGGTTCAGTTGCCGTTGGCCGCCACGAGCCTGCGGCGCGGCCGATCCGAGAGGTAGAGGACATAATCATCGGCAGCGTCGGCCAATGCCAGGGCGGCCTCGGCTTCGCGCCAGCCTGCTTCGACCGCTTCGATCACGACCCGCCGCAGCGCTTGGCGAAAAACATCCTGGGCCTCGCGCTGTCGGCGAGGATGGCTAGGGTCATTGCTGGGTGGTTGCAGAGCCATGCCAACACTCTGCCACGACGCGCAATATTAGCAATAGCTACAAAAAATTAACCTTACCTGTGGACGGTCTCAGCTGAAGTAGCCGGCCAGCGCCCGGCGGATCGCATCGAGCGGAGCCGGGTCCATGTCCGGTTCGAACCGCTCGCCCGTTATCATGCGGTAGGCGTCGCGATAGACATCCGAGGTCTTCAGGATCAGGTCTTCAGGTATTTCGGGGATCGGGTCCTTGTATGGGTCGCAGCGCGCCACCACCCATGAACGGATGAAATCCTTGTCGAAACTTTCCGGTCGCGCCCCTGCCGCGAATGCCTGCTCGTAACTTGCCGCCATCCAGTAGCGGCTCGAGTCGGGCGTATGGATCTCGTCGGCGAGAATGATCGTGCCGTCCCGGTCCGTCCCGAATTCGTATTTGGTGTCGGCGAGGATCAAACCTTTCTCGGCACTGAGTTCCTGGCCGCGCCTAAAGAGCGCAAGTGCATAGTGCGACACGGTCTCCCACTGCGCGGGCGTCAGCAGGCCCTTGTCGAGAATCTCAGCCGGTGAAAGCGGCGCATCGTGGCCACCGTCGAATTCCTTGCTGGTCGGGGTGATGATCGGTTCCGCGAGCTTCTGGTTGTCGCGCATCCCATCCGGCAGCGTGACACCATACATCTGGCGTTCTCCGGCCTTGTACTTGGTCAGGACAGAGGTCGAGGTTGTCCCGGCGAGATAGCCACGAACGACGATCTCCACCGGCAGGATATCCAGGCGCCGACCGATGACGACGTTGGGATGGGGGTAGGAGACGACATGGTTGGGGCAAATGTCATCGGTGCGCTCGAACCAGTAGCGTGCCGTCTGGGTCAGCACCGCGCCCTTGAAAGGAATGGCCGCGAGGATGCGGTCGAAGGCGCTGATCCGGTCGGTGGCGATGATAATGCGGTTGCCGTCGGGAAGATTGTAGTTTTCGCGAACCTTGCCCTTGTAACGGTTCGGCAGCTCGGGAATGTATGCGTCTTCGAGCACGGGGAGCGTCGCCATGGCAGAACCTCGCTTAAGGGTAAGATGGCGGGGGTAAACCAGCGCGGTCGGCAAAGGTCAAGGCCGGAACGGCGCCCGACGGCGTCACGCGGGACAATTGCCGCGATTCAGTGGGTGGGCAGCGACTTCGGCCTGTAGAGGCCATCACCAATGGGCTCGAAATTTTCGCTGATGGCCGGATGCCGAAACGGATCGCCGCTCTCGTCGGGAACCAGATTCTGCTCGGAGACATAGGCCACGTAAGCCGATTCCGTATTCTCCGCATAGAGATGGTAGAACGGCTGCTCCTTGGCGGGCCGGACCTCGGCGGGGATGGAGTTCCACCATTCCTCTGTGTTGGCGAATTCGGGATCGACATCGAAGATGACGCCACGAAAGGGAAACACCCTGTGGCGGACGGCTTGACCGATCTTGTATTTGGCGTGGCGCTCGCGCATGTATTATCCGTGTCCAATCGGCGGTACAATTGGGATGAATTCGGCGTTTTTCAAGGCCTTATGCGATATCGCCCATGGCCTCGACGCGCCGGTCGCCCGCCAAGCCGCCGCACGCTGATAGGAGAAGGATAGGTCTTGGTCAATCAATGGGGTCGCGACGGCAATTTCTCCGGGTCGGGCGGGCGCTCGTCCGGAGCGGCAGGAATCCTGATTGCGGGTGTCGTCGCGCTGGCTCTCGGCGCGGGCGGCGGCTATGCCGGGGCGCGTCTCCTTGGCGGCGCATCGACCGCCGACATCGCCGAGCGCGACGGCAGGATCGCGGCTCTGCAGAAGGAGATTTCGGATCTCCGCTTCGAGACCGGCGGCCGGTCCGACCAGGAAAATTCCTTGCGGCAGCGGGTCGACGAGCTCACCAAGGCCAACGAGACCCTGAAAGCACTGGCCGACGAGAACGGCAGCCGGGTGGACGCCACAGCCCAGGCGGAGATCGCCGCGCTGAAGAAGACGATCGAAGAGGCCGGCGACGTCAGGGGCGAACTTTCGCGAACCAAACGCTCGCTGCAAGTGGCGGAACTGCAGATACTCGACCTCGAAGCTACGACCAAGACCCAGCGCGACGAGATCGACAAGCTGCGCCGGAGCCTGACGGATGCTGCGACCGAAGGAGACGCCGGCACTCGGGTCCTGACCGAGCAGATCCGGTCGCTCGAAGCGAGCCTCGCGACGGCCCGGAAGCAGGCAGCGGCGGCAACAGAACTCGGCAAGCGGGCCGCGGCGCTCGAGGATCAGCTGGCGCGCAAGACGGCGGAGGCGGACAAGGCGGTTGCCGCCGGCGCGGCTCTGCAGCAAAGGATCGATACCGGCCGGGCAGAAATCGATCGACTCAAGGCGGCGCTCGCCGAGGCCGAGAAGAAGGCCGGCAGCCAGGATGACCAGAGCGCTGCCGTCAGGCAGAAGCTCGCCACAGCGCAGGCCGCCCTCAAGACGCGCGAGAGCGACCTCGCCAGGCTCACGCAAGACCTGGCGGTCTCGCGCGCCGAACTGGCCGACAGTCAGGCAGCAGTCGAACGGTTGAAGGCAGATCGCGACGCGGTCGCCGACCGGCTGCGGGAGGCGGAAGCACATGGCCGACAGCTCGAGGCGCAGGTCGCCGAGCTCGAGACGAAGCTCCAAGCCACGCAAGTGCCGCCCAAGGACGGCGGCGAAGCGACCGAGGACACGACCGACACCGGCGGCGAGACGCCCGCCGTCACGACGCGCGATCCGGCAGCGGTTGCGGCTGCGCTCAGCGACATGCCCGGTTACCAGCGCCTGACCCCGGATCAGCAGGCCGAACTCGTAACGCGGCTGGAGAAGGGCGACTGTGTCGCGGCCGCCCTGAAAGATGTCGTCGGCCGCGTGTCCGCGGTCGCGCTGCGCAACCTGATCCGCGACCTTGGAAGCCAATGCTGATCGCAGGGAGAGAAACGATGCTGAGAAGATTACTCGCCGTCTTGCCGCTGGTGCTCCTCCTGGGAGGGCCGGCCAGTGCTGCGGACATCGAAAAGAACATCATGACCGGTAGCCCGACCGGCACTTATATCAAGATCGGCCGGGATATTGCCGGGCTCGGCAAGGCCTGCGGCCAGACCCTCAACGTGGTGGAGAGCGCAGGCTCGCTCGAGAATTTCAGCGGTGTGCGCAACCGCAAGAACACTCAGTTCGGCATCGTGCAGAACGACGTTCTCGACTATCTCAAGACGTTCGAAGCGAACGACCCCGAAATCCAGCAGGCAGTGCGCGGCGTCCGCATCATGTTCCCGCTCTACAACGAGGAGGTCCATGTCCTGGCAAAGACCGACATTCGCTCGATGGCGGACCTTACCGGTCGCAAGGTGGCGGTGGGCGTCAAGGACAGCGGTACCTTCCTCACCGCCTCGCTGATGCTGGACATCCTGCGGATCAAGGGGGTCCAGAAGGTCGAGCTCAATCCCGACAAGGCGCTGCCCCAGCTGCAGTCGGGTGCGATCGACGCCTTCTTCTATGTCGCCGGTGCGCCGGCTTCGCTCTTCCAGGGCGATGCCATCGACGGAACGAAATTCCATCTCGTGCCGATCACCGAGGCGCCGCTCCTCGCCACCTATATTCCAGCCAAGATCGAGGCAGGCACCTACGGCTTCGAAAAGGACGCCGTCGACACGGTTGCCGTGAAAGCCGTGCTGATGACCTTCGACTATGACAAGAAGCGGAACGCCTATCACCGGGAGTCCTGCAAGGCGGTGGCGGACTTTTCCAACTACATCATCACCAATCTCGACAAGCTGCAGGCCACCGGACATCCCAAGTGGAAGACCGTCGACCTGACCGCGGTTCCGCCGGGTTGGAAGGTCGGTGTCTGCGTCAAGGAAGGCCTTGCCGCCGATTACAAGCCCACCTGCGCCGCGGCCGCGACAGACGAGCCGGTCGGGGACGACAACGACGATTATCTCAAGCTGCTCAAGGAGCGGCTCAAGAAACAGTGAGCGCGCGGATGAAGGCCCCTGTCATCGAGACCGAACGGCTGCGGCTGCGGCCCTATCGAGAAGAGGATCTCGCGAGCCTGCTCGCGATCTATGCAACAGAACGAGCCGCCTATATCGGCGGCCGGCTGACGGATAGGCAGGTCTGGGACGGTTTCATGAACTGCATCGGACAGTGGCCGGTTCTCGGGATCGGCGGCTGGGCGGTCGAGCAGTTATCGACGGGCGCGCTGGTCGGCGAGGTCGCGGTCCACCGTCCGGTGGACTATCCCGAGACGGAGATCGGCTGGTTGCTGTTTGACGGTTTCGAGGGGCGCGGCTTTGCTTTCGAGGCTGCGTTCGCGGCCCGCGACTGGGCGCGCGCGAACAACAGGGTGGCCTCACTCGTCTCCTATATCGACACCGACAACGGACGGTCGATCCGCCTCGCGGAGCGTCTCGGTGCCGTCAGGGATTCCGAGGCGCCGACGCCCAATGGCGATCCCTGTCTGGTGTTCCGTCACTGGTAACGGCCTGGTCACTGGCCGGATGGAGATTGCAATGCGCAGACAGATCTTCCTCGCCGCCGCCGGCGCCGCCCTCTTCGCCGCGACGGCTGCGGCGGAAACCTGGGCACACTACGCCAACGGGCGTTTTGCCTATGACATCGACATACCCCCAGGCTTTTCCGAAATCGTCGAGCCCGACAACGGCGACGGTGGGGTCGCGAAATCGGCCGACGGCAAGTCGGAGCTGCGGGTATGGGGCAACTATATTGTCGACGGCGACTTCGCCGACGAAGCATCTCAGCGTATCGCGGAGGATCGCGCGGACGGCTGGTCGATCACCTACGAAGCACGGAAGGACGACTGGGCGAGCTGGTCCGGAACACGAGGCTCGAAGGTGTTCTACGAACGCTCCATCGAAGGTTGCGACGGCGCGGCGGTCCATTTCCGGCTGGACTATACGAGGGACCAGATCCCGCTCTACGATCCGATCGTCGCGCGCCTGGTGAAGTCCCTGCGCGCTGCCTGCTGAAGGCCAAAAAAGATCCGCCGGGGAAACCCCGGCGGAAGAGTATATTCGACAATCTGTCGTGTCGATCGAATGGATCAGCAGGAATAGTACATGTCGAACTCGACCGGATGCGGGGTCATTTCGAAGCGCATCACCTCGTTCATCTTGAGCTCGATATAGCTGTCGATCTGGTCGTCGTCGAAAACGCCGCCGGCGGTCAGGAACTTGCGATCCTTGTCGAGGCTTTCGAGCGCTTCGCGCAGCGAGCCGCAGACGGTCGGGATCTTCTTCAGTTCCTTCGGCGGCAGGTCGTAGAGATCCTTGTCCATGGCCTTGCCGGGATGGATCTTGTTCTTGATGCCGTCGATGCCAGCCATCAGCATGGCGGCGAAACCGAGATAGGGGTTTTGGGCCGGATCGGGGAAACGGACCTCGACGCGCTTGGCCTTCGGCGACGAGCCGAACGGAATGCGGCAGGAGGCCGAGCGATTGCGCGCCGAATAGGCGAGCAGGACAGGCGCCTCGTAGCCCGGCACCAGACGCTTGTAGGAATTGGTGGTCGGGTTGGTGAAGGCGTTGATCGCCTTGGCATGCTTGATCACGCCGCCGATATAGTAGAGGCAGTTTTCCGACAGGCCCGCATATTCGTCGCCGGCAAAGGTCGGCTTGCCGTCCTTCCAGATCGACTGGTGCACATGCATGCCCGAGCCGTTGTCGCCGAAAACCGGCTTCGGCATGAAGGTTGCTGTCTTGCCGTAGGCGTTGGCGACCTGATGCACCACATATTTGTAGATTTGCATCTGGTCGGCACTGGTGACCAGGGTTGCGAACTTGACGCCGAGCTCGTGCTGGGCGGCGGCCACTTCGTGGTGCTGCTTCTCGACGGTCACGCCCATCTCGGTCAGAACCGTCAGCATTTCCGAGCGCATGTCCTGCAGGCTGTCGATCGGCGGAACCGGAAAATAGCCGCCCTTGATACGGGGCCGGTGGCCGAGATTGCCCGACTCGTAGTCGGTGTCGTCGTTCTCCGGCAGTTCGGAGGAATCAAGCTTGAAGCCGGTATTGTAGGGCGTGGCCTTGTACTTGACGTCGTCGAAGACGAAAAATTCCGGCTCCGGACCCATGAACACCGTGTCGCCGAGGCCCGAGGCCTTCAGATAGGCTTCGGCCTTCTTGGCCGTGCCGCGCGGGTCGCGGTTATAGGCCTCGCCCGAAATCGGGTCGAGAATGTCGCAGAGGACGACCAGGGTCGACTGGGCGAAGAAGGGGTCCGTATGGGCGGTCGCGGCATCCGGCATCAGCACCATGTCGGACTCGTTGATGGCCTTCCAGCCGGCGATCGAGGAACCGTCGAACATGACGCCGTCGGCGAACATGTCTTCGTCCACGGCACCGACATCCATGGTCACGTGCTGCAGCTTGCCCTTGGGGTCCGTGAAGCGGAGGTCGACGAACTTGATGTCGTTGTCCTTGATCTGCTTCATGATGTCTTTAGCGGTCGTCATTGAGCTCTTCCCTTTTTATGACGATAGTGCGACCCGCAGCCTCAAGGCGGGGTCGATCAGATGGCGTCTACGCCGGTCTCGCCGGTGCGAATGCGGACGACTTCCTCGACATTCGAGACGAAGATCTTCCCGTCTCCGATCCGTCCGGTCTGTGCGGCGTTGCGAATCGCGTCGATGACGCGTTCGACATTTTCATCCGCCAGCACGACCTCGACCTTCACCTTGGGCAGGAAATCGACGACATATTCGGCGCCCCGATAAAGCTCGGTGTGCCCCTTCTGCCGGCCGAAACCCTTTGCTTCGGTGACGGTGATGCCCTGCAACCCGACTTCCTGAAGGGCTTCCTTCACTTCGTCGAGCTTGAAGGGCTTGATGATCGCTTCGATCTTTTTCATGAGGAAACTTCTCTCCGCTTCTCCCGTTTCCGCAGGTTCTGACCCGCCGCCCCCATCGATGCATTTTACATGCCAGTCAGCGCGGAAAGCGTGTAGTTTCGAGCCAGAATAATGCCGAACGCGGCTGATCTTGCGCGTTTCGCGACAAAAGACCAGATGGAAAGAGGGCGGTGACGGAGTTTTTTTGCCGACCCCGAAGGTTTTCACCAGTATCCCGGACAGGCAAGTGGAACGGCCTCGCACGGAGCGTGCAAATCTTGGGCATTTGCTTATTTTTCAATCATTTGCAATTCCAGTTGTGTCGGTGCAGAGTTCCATCGCCCTGCGCCTGCTGAGAGCAAGACGAGAATTTGACAAAAAATAGTGCAAAAGGTTCGCCCGTGCTGATCCTTCCCGAATCTGTCGCCAGGATTGACTCCGCCTGCATCGCCTCGGGAATTTCGAGCTTCGGCCTGATGACGGCCGCCGGTCGTGCTGTTGCAGCGGCCGCACTGAAATGCCATCCCGGCGCAACGCGCTATGTCGTCTTGGCTGGCCCCGGCAACAATGGCGGTGACGCCTATGTCGCCGCTCATGCCCTGGCCGAAGCCGGCGCCTCGGTGGCGCTCTTCCAGCTTCGGCCCGGACCGCCAGCCGCGGAAGACGCTCGGCGCGCCTTCGACGCCTGCGGGCTTGTCGGTTCGCCGCTCGATGCTTACCTCCCCTTGCCGGGCGATGTGGTGATCGACGGCGTCTTCGGCGCGGGCCTGGCGCGCGACGTGCCACCGGGCCTCGCCGCGACGATCGACGCGGTGACGAAGGCTGCGCTGCCCGTGATCGCAATAGACCTGCCGAGCGGCATCGACGGTCGGACGGGCCAGGTGCTCGGTTCTGCCTTCAGGGCAGAGGCGACGGTGACCTTCATGGCGCTCAAGCCCGGCATGCTGTTGCAGCCGGGCCGCGACCATTGCGGTGCGGTCGAGATCGCCGATATCGGCGTGCCTTACCGCTTCGTTGATGCCCATCGGGCGCCGTTCGGCGTCAATCGACCCGGGATCTGGGCTGCTTTCGCGGCGGGACCGGTTGCCAGCGCCCACAAATATTCGCGTGGCGCGCTCGTCGTGTTCTCCGGCGGCGCTTCGCACACAGGCGCGGCGCGCCTGTCCGCCGAGGCCGGCCTGCGCGCGGGCGCGGGACTCGTCACGATCGCCAGCCCGGGGAGCGCGCTTGCAACGAACGCGGCGCATCTTTCGGCCGTCATGGTGAAGCGGATCGACGATCTTGCGATGCTGAGGGCATGGATCGACGACACGAGGCTCGGAACCTTCGTTCTCGGTCCCGGATTCGGCGTCGGAGAGAAGGCCCGCGACTTCGTGCTCGCCCTGTCGGGGCGGCGGCTCGTGCTCGATGCGGACGGAATTACCAGTTTCCGGGGGGCGCCACGGGCCCTTTTCGACGCCTTTGCCGGCGGCGAAACGCGGCTGATCTTGACGCCGCATGAGGGTGAATTCGCCCGGCTTTTCCCTGATATCGCGGCAGACCGGGTTCTTTCCAAGGTCGACAAATCGCTCGCCGCCGCTCGACGGGCCAATGCCGCGGTGATCTACAAAGGGTCCGACACCGTGATCGCCGGGCCCGACGGCCGCGCGGCGATCAACACCAACGCACCGCCCACGCTCGCCACGGCCGGGTCCGGCGACGTGCTTTCCGGCATCTGCGGCGCCCTGCTGGCTCAGGGCTATCCCGCCTACGAGGCGGCCTGCGCCGCGGTGTGGCAGCATGCGGAGGCGGCCAACAGGGCAGGGGCAGGATTGACCGCTGAGATCCTCGCGACCAACGTCATCGCCTGATCTGCCCTGACCTACTCCGCCGCGTCCTTTCGCATCGGTCGCCGTTCCAGCAATTCCTTGAGGAACTGGCCGGTATAGGAGCGCTTCTCCTTCACCACCTGTTCCGGCGTGCCTTCGGCAATGATCTCGCCGCCGCCGTCGCCACCCTCCGGGCCGAAGTCGATGATCCAGTCGGCGGTCTTGATGACTTCGAGATTGTGCTCGATCACGACCACGGAATTGCCCTGGTTGACCAGTTCGTGCAGCATTTCCAAGAGCTTGACGACATCGTGGAAATGCAGGCCTGTCGTCGGCTCGTCGAGAATGTAGAGCGTGCGGCCGGTCGAACGCTTGGAGAGTTCCTTGGCGAGCTTGACGCGCTGCGCCTCGCCGCCCGACAGCGTGTTCGCCTGCTGCCCGACCTTGATATAACCGAGGCCCACATCGCGCAGCGAGACCAGCTTGTCCCGTACCGCCGGCACCGCTGCGAAGAACTCGCAGCCTTCCTCGACCGTCATGTCCAGCACGTCCGAGATCGACTTGCCCTTGAAATGCACGTCGAGCGTTTCACGGTTGTAGCGTTTGCCATGGCAGACGTCGCAGGTGACATAGACGTCGGGCAGGAAATGCATCTCGATCTTGATGACGCCGTCGCCCTGGCAGGCCTCGCAGCGCCCGCCCTTGACGTTGAACGAGAAACGGCCGGGGGCATATCCCTTGGCCTTGGCATCGGGCAGGCCGGCGAACCAGTCGCGGATAGGCGTAAAGGCGCCGGTATAGGTCGCCGGGTTGGAGCGCGGCGTGCGGCCGATCGGCGACTGGTCGATGTCGATGACCTTGTCGATATGTTCGAACCCATCGATGCGGTCGTGTTCGGCCGGATTCTCCCTTGCGCCCATCACCCGCCGAGCCGCCGCCTTGTAGAGCGTCTCGATGAGGAAGGTGGACTTGCCGCCGCCGGAGACTCCCGTCACCGCCGTGAACACGCCGAGGGGTATCGAGGCGGTGACATTCTTGAGATTGTTGCCGCGTGCGCCGACCACCTTGATCTCGCGGCCCTTCTTCGGCTTGCGCCGCTCAGAGGGCACCGAGACCGAGAGTTCGCCGGACAGGTATTTGCCGGTCAGCGAATTGGGGTTGTTCATGATGTCGGCCGGCTTGCCCTCGGCCACCACCTGTCCGCCGTGCACGCCGGCCGCGGGTCCGATATCGACGACATGGTCGGCGGTCAGGATCGCGTCCTCGTCATGCTCGACGACGATAACGGTGTTGCCGATGTCGCGCAGGTGCTTGAGGGTGTCGAGAAGTCGGGCATTGTCGCGCTGGTGCAGGCCGATCGACGGTTCGTCCAACACATAGAGCACGCCCGTCAGACCGGAGCCGATCTGCGAAGCGAGCCGGATGCGCTGGCTTTCGCCGCCCGACAGCGTGCCGGAATTGCGTGACAGCGAGAGATAGTCGAGGCCGACATCGTTGAGGAATTTCAGCCGGTCGCGGATTTCCTTGAGGATGCGGACCGCAATCTCGTTCTGTTTGCTGTTGAGCCTTTCCGGCAGGGCGACAAACCAGTCGTTCGCGACCCGGATCGACATTTCCGAGACCTGGCCGATATGCAGGCCGGCGATCTTGACCGCGAGCGATTCCGGCTTGAGCCGATAGCCGGCGCAGGCGGGGCAGGGGGCCGCGCTCATGAAGCGCTCGATTTCCTCGCGCGACCAGGCGGAATCGGTTTCCTTCCAACGTCGCTCGAGATTCGGCACGATGCCTTCGAACGTCTTGGTCGTCTGGTAGGAGCGTGCGCCGTCGGCATAGTGGAAGGTGATCTCGCGCCGGCCGGTGCCGTTGAGAACAGCGTCCTGCGCCTCTTCGGAGAGATCGCTCCAGCGGTTCGACAGCTTGAAGCCGTAGGCCTTGCCAAGCGCCTCAAGCGTCTGGTTGTAATAGGGCGAGGACGACTTGGCCCAGGGCGCAATGGCGCCGTCGCGCAGCGTCCTGTGTGCCTCTGGGACGATCAGGTCAGGGTCGATCTTCTGCTGCGAGCCCAAGCCATCGCAGGTCGGGCAGGCGCCGAAGGGATTGTTGAACGAGAAGAGACGCGGCTCGATCTCGGGAATAGTGAATCCGGAGACAGGGCAAGCGAACTTCTCCGAGAACAGCACCCGCTCATGCGTGTCATTCAGCGATTTGTTGGCGGCGCCACCCTCAGAGGTCTCCTCCGGCGGCAGCGGCCGGTCGGCGAATTCGGCGACCGCAAGGCCGTCGGCGAGCTTCAGTGCCGTCTCGAAGGAATCGGCCAGGCGCGACGCCATGTCCGGACGCACGACGATACGGTCGACGACGACGTCGATGTCGTGCTTGTATTTCTTGTCGAGCGTGGGTGCCTCGGCTATTTCGTAGAACTGGCCGTCGATCTTGACCCGCTGGAACCCCTTCTTCATGAGATCGGCGAGCTCCTTCCTGTACTCGCCCTTCCGGCCGCGCACCATCGGCGCCAGGATGTAGAGCCGCGTCCCCTCCTCGAAAGCCAGCACCCGGTCGACCATCTGGCTGACAGTCTGGCTCTCGATCGGCAGACCCGTGGCGGGCGAATAGGGCACGCCGACGCGGGCGAAGAGCAGGCGCATGTAGTCGTAGATCTCGGTGACAGTCCCGACGGTCGAACGCGGATTCTTCGAGGTCGTCTTCTGCTCGATCGAGATGGCCGGCGACAGCCCGTCGATCTGGTCGACATCGGGCTTCTGCATCATCTCGAGGAACTGCCGCGCATAGGCCGACAGGCTTTCGACATAACGGCGCTGGCCCTCGGCATAGATCGTGTCGAAGGCGAGCGACGACTTGCCCGAGCCCGACAGGCCCGTCATCACGATCAGGCTGTTGCGCGGAAGGTCGAGATCGATGTTCTTGAGATTGTGCTCGCGCGCGCCGCGGATCGATATGGACTTCAGTTCGCTCATGGACGAGAATTTCCGGTCAATGGATCCCTCGGGATCGCTGGCATATCACCGGCCGGAGACTGCATGTCCGGCCCTCTATGTCTGTCTTTCACTACCCCATCCCGCTTCGCCATGGCAAATCCGGTCTGCCAGAAAATGGCAGCATCCGACCGAATCCGTTTGACAAAGAATGGCACGGAATCTAGAACAAAAAAAGAACAAATGTCCAGGTTTTCCGCTCGAGGGCCTTTAGCTGTGGATGACCATGCGCGGCACGCGCATGACGGGTTCAAAGCGTTTAAGGATGGCGAGACAAGGTGCGGGATCCGTCCCGCGTGGCAAGGAAGATAGTTATGGCGGGTAGTGTCAACAAGGTCATTCTCATAGGAAATGTGGGCGCGGACCCCGAGATCCGGCGCACCCAGGACGGTCGTCCAATCGCCAATCTGCGCATTGCCACCTCCGAACAGTGGCGCGACCGCAATTCCGGAGAGCGCCGCGAAAAGACGGAGTGGCACAATGTCGTCGTCTTCAACGAGGGTCTCTGCAAGGTCGTCGAGCAATATGTGAAGAAGGGCGCCAAGCTGTACATCGAAGGCGCGCTGCAGACCCGGAAATGGCAGGACCAGACCGGCAACGACCGTTACACGACGGAGGTCGTTCTGCAGGGCTTCAATTCCACGCTGACGATGCTCGACGGCCGCGGCGAGGGCGGTGGCCGCAGCCAGGGCGGCGGCTATGACGATTACGACCAGGGCGCCTATGGCGGCGATGCCGGTGGCCGATCGAGCGCGCCGGCCCGGAGCGGCGGGCAGGGCAACCGCAGCAGTTCGGCTCCGGCGCCGTCCTTCTCGCGCGACATGGACGACGATATACCATTTTAGGAATGAGTGGTGAGACCGGGGAACCGCGTTGATGGCGGCCGGCACGTCCGATTCCGCCGCACTGGAGCTCGGCAATGGACCGGCGGTGGACGGGCCTGAGGGTTTGCACGTGTTCGCAGACGGCAGCTTTATGCCGTCGAGCGGAGCCGGTGGTTGGGGATTCGTCGTCTATCGCGACGGCGCCGAGATCGCTCGCGCGGCCGGCGGAAAGGCCGAGGCATCCAGCAATGGCATGGAACTGACCGCGCTTCTCATGGCGGCGCGGTGGCTGGCGGAGCGGGCGCCGGATGAGGCGGCCACGATCTGGACGGATTCGCATTACGCGGCCGAAGGCTGCAGCCGCTGGCGCCACATCTGGAAAAGTCGCGGCTGGCGCAAGAAGGGACCGGATCCACGGGCGCGAAGCCGCGATGTGCCGTTCCGCGACCTCTGGATTGCGCTCGATACCGTGCTCACCGGAAATCCCCATGTCGCCGTCAGATGGTGCAAGGGTCATTCGGGCATGATGGGAAACGAGACGTCCGATCACCTGGCGAGCCTTGGCCGCTCGGGGACGTCCTCGCCCGACGAAACCTAGCGGGCGCGTTGCCGAAAGGGGCGCCGAGGCACGTCGACGCAGATCAGTCGGCGGGCCGGATGGGACGAGCGCCTAGGGTCCGGTATAGACCGTCATCATCGCCCGGAAGCCATCGATCACGAACTGCACGGCGAGCGCCGCCAGGAGCACGCCGAGCAGGCGGGTCAAGATCGCGCGGCCCGTCTGGCCCAGATACCGGTCGATCCGATCGGCGATCACCAAGGCCGCGAGGATCAGCACGAACACCAAGGCAATGACCAGGATGAGCTGCGCGCGCTCGAATGGCCCCGGATAGTTGCTCGCAAGCAGGATCGTCGCGGAGATCGACCCCGGTCCCGAAATCAGGGGAATGGCGAGCGGGAACACCGCCAGATTGTGAATATGGTCGCGAGTGATCGCGACCTCCGTCGTCTTCTCTTTCCGCTCCTGGCGCTTTTCGAAGATCATCTCGAAAGCGATGAAGAAGAGAAGCAGGCCGCCGGCGATCCGGAAGGCGGGGATCGAGATACCGAGAAGCGACAGCACCCCTTTGCCGGTGATGGCAAAAAGCGCCAGGATCAGAAATCCGATCAGAGTGCCGCGGATCGCCGTCTGGCGCCGCTGCGCCTGGTTCATGCCCGCCGTCAGCGCAAGAAAGATCGGGGCGAGCCCCGGCGGATCGGTCGTGACCAGGAGTGTCGTGAAGGCATTGATCAATCCTTCCATCGTCGCCATATCCGCCTCCCCGGTCCCGTGACCTTGATAGCGGGTCGAAGCGGGCTCCACAAGCCGCGACGAGGGACGGCAAGTGGCTGGAAAATACGCCAAAGCTGTTCATAAGGCAGCCGCAAAATTGGCCTGTACCGAACCTTTCCGCTATAAGTTCGGGCAGTGATTCCGCATAAGGAAACGTAAGCGCTTTGTCAGAGATTATTCCCCCCGGCGGCAAGGGTCCGATTGGCGGCCCGAGCGGCATCGAACCGATCTCCATCATCGAGGAAATGCAGCGGTCCTATCTCGATTATGCCATGAGCGTGATCGTCAGCCGCGCGTTGCCCGACGTCCGAGACGGTCTGAAGCCCGTTCATCGCCGCATCCTGTTCGGCATGAACGAACTGGGTATCGACTGGAACAAGAAATACGTGAAATGCGCCCGCGTCACCGGTGACGTGATGGGTAAGTACCACCCTCACGGGAATCTGGCGATCTACGACGCGCTCGCCCGCATGGCGCAGGACTGGTCGCTCCGCCTGCCGCTGATCGACGGCCAAGGCAATTTCGGCTCTGTCGACGGCGACCCGCCCGCAGCCGAACGTTACACCGAGTGCCGCCTCGAGAAGGCCGCGCATTCGCTGCTCGACGATCTCGACAAGGAAACCGTCGATTTCCGCGACAATTATGACGGCACGCTGCAGGAACCGTCGGTCCTGCCCGCAAAGTTCCCGAACTTGCTGGTCAACGGCGCCGGCGGCATCGCGGTCGGCATGGCGACGAACATCCCGCCGCACAATCTCGGCGAGGTGATCAATGCCTGCATAGCGCTCATCGACGATCCGGCGATGGACCTCCTGCAGATCATGGAGATCATTCCCGGTCCGGATTTCCCGACCGGCGCCCAGATCCTCGGCCGTGCCGGTATCCGTCAGGCCTACGAGACCGGCCGCGGCTCGGTCATCATGCGCGGCGTCGCCCGCATCGAGCCGATGCGCAACGACCGCGAACAGATCATCATCTCGGAAATTCCCTACCAGGTGAACAAGTCCACGATGATCGAGAAGATGGCGGAACTCGTGCGCGAGAAGCGCATCGAGGGCATTTCCGACATCCGCGACGAAAGCGACCGCGAGGGCTACCGCGTCGTCATCGAGCTCAAGAAGGATGCCAATGCCGACGTCATCCTGAACCAGCTCTATCGCTACACACCGCTGCAGACCTCCTTCGGCTGCAACATGGTAGCGCTGAACGGCGGCAAGCCGGAACAGCTGCCGCTCATCGACATGCTCAAGGCCTTCGTCAGCTTCCGCGAGGAAGTGGTGATGCGCCGGACGAAATATCTGCTGCGAAAGGTGCGCGAGCGGGCGCATGTCTTGGTCGGTCTCGCCATCGCCGTCGCCAATATCGACGAGGTGATCGCGCTGATCCGCCGCGCGCCCGATCCGCAGACCGCGCGCGAACAGTTGATGGAGCGCCGCTGGCCGGCGCAGGACGTCGAGGCGCTGATCCGCCTGATCGACGACCCCCGCCACAAGATCAACGACGACGGCACCTACAATCTCTCCGAAGAGCAGGCGCGTGCCATTCTCGAGCTGCGACTGCAGCGTCTGACCGCACTTGGCCGTGATGAGATCGCCGACGAGCTCAACAAGATCGGTGCCGAGATCAAGGACTATCTCGACATCCTGTCGTCACGTCTCCGGATCCTGACCATTGTGAAGGACGAACTGGCCGCAGTGCGCGACGAGTTCGGCACGCCACGCCGGACACAGATCGCCGATGGCGGCCCCGACATGGACGACGAAGACCTGATCGCCCGCGAGGACATGGTCGTCACCGTGTCCCATGCAGGTTATGTCAAGCGCGTGCCGCTCACCACCTATCGAGCGCAGCGTCGCGGCGGCAAGGGCCGTTCCGGCATGGCGACACGCGAGGAGGATTTCGTCAACCGCCTCTTCGTCGCCAACACACACACGCCTGTTCTCTTCTTCTCGTCGCGTGGTATCGTCTACAAGGAGAAGGTCTGGCGGCTGCCGATCGGTACGCCGCAATCGCGCGGCAAGGCGCTGATCAACATGCTGCCGCTCGAAAACGGCGAGCGGATCACCACGATCATGCCGCTGCCGGAAGACGAGGACAGCTGGGCCAATCTCGACGTCATGTTCTCGACGACCCGGGGTACAGTACGGCGCAACAAGCTTTCCGACTTCGTCCAGGTCAACCGAAACGGCAAGATTGCCATGAAGCTCGAGGAGGAAGGCGACGAAATCCTCTCCGTCGAGACCTGCACCGACCGCGACGACGTGCTCTTGACCACGGCGCTCGGCCAGGCAATCCGCTTCTCCGTGGATGAGGTGCGGGTCTTTGCCGGTCGCAACTCGATCGGCGTGCGCGGTATAACGCTCGCCGAAGGCGACCGCCTGATTTCGATGACCATTCTCGGCCATGTCGATGCCGAGGCTTCCGAACGCGCTGCCTATCTCAAGCGTTCCGCCGCCGAACGCCGCGCCCTGGGTGCCGAGGAAGAGGATATTGCCCTGGTTGGAGAGGAAGTCGCCGAGGTCGGAGAACTGTCCGACGAGCGGTATCAGGAACTCCGGGCGCGCGAGCAGTTCGTTCTGACCGTTTCGGAGAAGGGCTACGGCAAGCGCTCGTCCTCCTATGATTTCCGCATCTCCGGCCGCGGCGGAAAGGGCATCCGGGCCACCGACACGTCGAAGACGGCAGAGATCGGCGAGCTCGTGGCGGCCTTCCCTGTCGACGAGGCGGACCAGATCATGCTCGTCTCCGATGGCGGCCAGTTGATCCGCGTGCCAGTCAACGGAATCCGGATCGCAAGCCGCGCGACCAAGGGCGTAACCATCTTCTCGACGGCCGCCGACGAACGGGTGGTCTCCGTCGAGCGGATCAGCGAGCCCGAGGATGAGGAGAGCGAGGCTGGCGAAGCGGCGGCGGAGGAGACCGCGCCCCCGGCGGAAGCCGGCGCCGCAGATGAGTCCGCCGGCTCCGCCCCAGAGAGCTGAGGGGCTCTAACCCGTCGCCCGTGACGTCACGGCGCAACAAGCGCGATCTCGGCCCGCAGCACACCGCTGCGGGCCGTCGTCGTTTCACCGGCCGCGCATCGAACCAAGTCCAAACCGCGTGGCCGTGCAAAACCATGCAGGGGGGATCAGACAATTCGACATCGAACGTAGTTTAGCTTAAATTCATATATCGGCTTTGGTTAGCGCATATGAAGCAAGCCTGATATTTGATTTCAGAATTTATAGGACAAGCATTGTCAATTCTGGTGATAGACTGTCAATTTGCTTAAAAACGGGAAGACATTTTCCGCAGGCTTAACGGGTTGTTAGCCAACCCCGCGCATCCTTTGGACGTATTGCCGGCGATGAACCGCCGAGTTTGTCGCGATGCCGCGACGGAAATTGCGCAGTGCAACGACCATTTGGATCTTCCCATGTTAAGAATGAAAATACGCAGTTCTCTCCTCGCCGTGTTCGGCGCAATGGCGGCCATGTTGATCGCCATCTCTTCCATCGCAATATACGAAGCCGCCGCGATCTTCGGCAGTTCCATCGTTGTCGGCGAGGACAAGCTGCCGAAGATTGCGATCACCGGCGAGATAAAGGCCAATTTCATGCTCCTGCGCCTGGCGACCGCCCGCCAGCTTCTGGCGGAGACGCCTGAAGAGATTGCGGTCGAAAACGAGTTCACGAAGGATGCCGAGACGGCATTCGAAGAGAGCATGGCCAAGCTTCAGGCACGACTGAACACCGAACGCGGCAAGGCTCTCTTCGCTGCGGCCGCGGACGCGGCGCAGAAGTACCTCCGCATGCGGAACGATCTGGTCTTCAAACTGCGCGACGAGGGGCGACTCGCCGAGGCCAAGGTGGCGATGCGTGGGCCGCTCAGGGAACTGTCCGGTGCGACCAACAAGCTGATCGACGAGATCATCACGTTCAACCGCGACTTGGCGGACAAGCAGGTCAAGTCTTCTCGAGAGAGCTACGAGAACGCCCTTCGGATCACGATCGCGGCCAGCGTGCTGGCAGTGCTGGTCGCTGCCGGGGGCGCGATCTACGGTTTCCGTGGCGTCTCCCGTCCGATCGAGCGGCTGACAGCGGCGATGAAGTCGCTGGCCGACGGCGACACGCGGTCGGACGTTCCCCTCAAGGATCGCGCCGACGAGCTCGGCGACATGGCGGCGGCTGTCGAGATCTTTCGCCAAAGCGCGGTGAGCAAGTCCAAACTCGAGGCGGATGCCGCAGAAAGCCGTAGTGCCGCCGAAGAAGGGCGTGCCGCCGAGCAGCAGCGGATCGCCCGCGAGGCCGAGCAGCTCCGGATTGCCACCTCCACGCTCGGCGAAACGATGCGGAGGCTCGCGGAAGGTGACCTGACCTGCCGGATCGACACGGCCTTCGCACCGGAATACGAAGCGCTTCGTCGTGATTTCAACGCAACCGTCGAGCGGCTTGGCCAGACGATAGGCGCGGTGTCCGTCGCGGTCCACAACATGGAGAGCGGTACGCGGGAAATCGCCAACGGCGCCACCGATCTCTCCCGTCGCACGGAACAGCAGGCGGCCTCGCTCGAGGAGACGGCGGCCGCCATGGAGGAAATCACCGCCAATGTGGCTAGCTCGACCAGGGTGACGGAGGAAGCGCGGCACGTCGCACAGGCCGCCAACCAGAGCGCGACGCGGTCGGCCGACGTCGTCGCCCGGGCGGAAGCCGCCATGGGTCGGATCGAAGAGAGCTCGCAGCAGATCTCTAACATCATCGGGGTGATCGACGAAATCGCTTTCCAGACAAACCTGCTGGCGTTGAATGCCGGCGTGGAGGCAGCGCGGGCCGGCGAGGCTGGCAAGGGTTTCGCTGTGGTCGCGCAGGAAGTGCGCGAGTTGGCACAGCGTTCGGCCAATGCCGCGAAGGAGATCAAGAGCCTGATCCAGAAGTCGACCCAGGAGGTCGAGGGCGGCGTGTCTCTGGTCCGCGAGACCGGGGAGTCGCTGAAGACGATCGGAGAGCTGATTTCCGACGTCAATCGGCATATGCAGTCCATCGCAACATCCGCTCAGGAGCAGTCCACGGGACTCGCCCAGGTCAATGTCGCCGTCAACCAGATGGACCAGACGACGCAGCAGAACGCCGCAATGGTCGAGCAATCGACGGCCGCGGCCGCGGCCCTGTCGCAGGAGGCGGCAAACCTCCAGGCGCTCGTCACCCGGTTCAGGCTGGAACAGGCGGCGGCGCAGGGCCAGGCGCTTCGCCAGACTGCCCGCACGATGGCGCAGGCCGGCACTGCGAAGGCCGGCGGCCCTGCGCTAGTCGTCGGGAACCTGGCCGTGAAAGACGAGTGGCAGGCCTTCTGAAGATATGTCGGGACAGAGACCATGGCCCGCGGCAGACGTCGCGGGCTTTCGCGGTCAACTCGTGACCTTGAGCCCGGCGACACCCGCGATGATGAGCGCGATGCAGGCGAGGCGCAAGGCGGTCGCGGCCTCGCCAAATAGCAGAATGCCGAGTGCGGCCGCGCCGACAGCGCCTATCCCCGTCCAGATCGCATAGGCGGTGCCGATCGGAATCGCACGCAACGACAGTGAGAGGCAAACCATGCTCAGAACGAGAAGCAGGATGGCGAGGCCGCCGAATCTCAGATCCGAGAAGTTGTCGGATTGTTTGAGCGCGTAAACCCAGCCGATTTCGAACAAACCGGCGAGGAAAAGCAGGAGCCAGTACATAAGCGACCCTCCTTGGTCGGTCGGGTCGTCCCATCGTTTGATCGGTTTGATGCGGTCGTCCGCATCGACGGTACCACCCTAGCTGCGTGCCCGGCGCCGGTCAAATCCGCGGCCGGCCAGCGAAGATGCCGCACAAGAAAAAACCGGACGGGCAGGGGAAGCCGTCCGGTTTTCTGAATTGCGCGGGAACAAGGGGAGGGGAGGGAAACCCGCGCGTCGGGGGAGGTCGAACTCGTATATCAGAAGGCCATCCGGCGGGCAGAAGCCTCCTTCAGACCTTTGCTTTCGCGAATGGACGCGACGATGGAAGAAACTGCAGTGGTCACGAACATCGTGGCGATCAGGGCTGCCATCAGGGTCAGGGTCATCTGCATTTCTTCATCCTCTTCTTGCGTCGCGCCGTTGACTTGATGCCGTTATGACATCGCGGACCCGGCGTCGCTGTTACAAAAGGAACATCTCTCAAACGATCGGTCGCCGTTGTTGTTCCAAGCGTGTTGCCATTTAAGCTTTCGGCCTTGAAACGGCGCTGAACGGCGCGTTCAATCAACGTTCATCCTGATTTACGGTTTCACTGGCCGACGATTTTTCTTGGGTGGGGTATCGGCGCTGATTGCGGAGGATCGTGCCTTCGCTTAGTTTGTGCTGCGATTTGCAAGACTTAGCATACAGGTTCGGGGGCCTTCATGAGCAAGTTCACGCGGCGACTGTTGCTTGCGGGAGTGTCGGCGGCTGCAGGCGTCGTGGCGGGCCGCGAGTGGTTGCAGCCCAAAAGCGATCCGGGTCCGAAGTTTCCGCAGGTCGATAGTTTCGCCCAGGCCGAGGGCAGCGTGCTCAACGATGCGAGCGAGCTCAATCCCACGAAGATCTACAAGCATACGACGCTCAATTCCGGCCTCGACACCGAATATACCAATCGCCTGCGTGGCTTCCTTTCGGAAGCCGTCGACAACGACCGGCCCTTCGCCGCAAGCACGGCCCGCCACACGATGGGCGGTCACAGTCTGCCCGAGCAGGGGCTGGCGCTGACGCTGTCACAGACCTGGATCGAGCCGGACAGCAAGAACAAGACCTATCGCGTCACCGCAGGCACACGCTGGTCGACCGTGATCGCCGAGCTCGACAAGATCGGCTTCTCGCCCGCCGTCATGCAGTCCAACAACGATTTCGGCGTCGCGAGCACCTTCTCCGTCAATGCCCATGGCTGGCCGGTGCCCTTCGGACCGATGGGCAGTACGGTGCGGTCCCTGCGGCTGATGCAGGCGAATGGCGACGTGATCAAGTGTTCACGGGAGGACAATGCGGAGCTCTTCAAGCTCGCCATGGGCGGATACGGGCTCTTCGGCCTGATCACCGATCTGGAACTGGACATGGTCCCCAACGAACGGCTGGTCCCGACCTATACCCCAATGGCGGGTGCCGATGTCGGCAAGGCCTTCGACGAGGCGCTCGCCAAGGACCCGACGATCCGCATGGCCTATGGCCGCCTCGATGTTTCGCTCGACCGTTTCTTCGAGGACGGCCTTCTGATCACCTACCGCCCTAGCGCCGACCAGACCAATCTGCCGCCGGCAACCGGTAGCGGTTTTGTCAGCCACGTCTCCGCCAGCATCTTCCGCGCACAGCTCGGCTCCGACGATGCCAAGCATCTCCGCTGGTGGACGGAGAGCGAGGTCGGCCCGCGCATCGTCGGGGAGTCGACCCGCAACAGCCTGATGAACGAGCCTGTCGCCACACTTGCAGACGGCGATGCCGGCCGCTCGGACATCCTGCACGAATATTTCGTGCCGCCGCAGCGCTTCCACGAATTCGTCGCGCATTGTCAGCAGGTTATCCCGGCCTCCTATCAGCAACTCATGAACATCACCGTTCGCTATGTGAAAGCCGACACCGAGAGCGTGCTCGCCTATGCGCCGGAACCGCGCATCGCTTCGGTGCTGTTGTTCTCGCAGGAGAAGACGCTCCGTGCTGAAGCCGACATGGCGCGCGTCACGCACCACCTGATCGAAAGGGTGCTGTCGATCGGCGGCACCTACTATCTTCCCTACCGACCGCATGCGACACTGGACCAGTTCAAGCGGGCCTACCCCTCTGCGGGCGAATTCGCTGCCCGCAAGCGCGCGCTCGACAAGGGACTTACTTTCCGGAACCGCTTCTGGGACAATTACATCTCGAAACTGTGAGGCAGGGCATGAACAGACTGAGACTGGTGGCGAGCCTCTATTTCCTGGTCCTGCTCTTTGCGGCCTCGCTCAATTATTTGCCCTTCATACCTGTCACCGACGGAAAGACCTTCGGCATCTTCGCGCTCGACATCTATGACGATGCGCTGCACCTCGCATCGGCCCTATGGGCGGGTTCGGCGGCCTGGATGGGAGCCCGCGCTTCCCGCTTCTTCCTCGTCGCGTTCGGACTGCTCTATTTTGCAGATGGCTTGCTCGGTCTCGTCACCGGATCCGGCTATCTCGATCTCGGCATCGTCAATTACGGCATCCAGGATCTTCCCTTCGGCTTCAAGATCATGGCGAACCTTCCCCATCTTGGCCTCGGCGGGCTGGCGATGCTCTGCGGCTTCCTGTTCCGGGACGACGCCCGATGATCCGGGGGCTTGGCAGGCTGCTGAAATGGGCGGTGGTCGCGCTCCTTCTCCTGGTGGTCGCGCTTGCGGCACCGATCGGCTATGTCGAGTTTGCCTGCCATGCGCCTGTCACCAATGGGTCCTATCGGCCGCTGATCACCGATCCTGCCTTTCAGCGTCAGGAGGCGAATACCTATCTGACCTACCCCGAATGGCACATCGTCTATGCCTATGACGGCCTGGCGGAGGTCCTGAAATCATCGGACGAATACGACTTCGACTACGGTGCCAGCGTGTTCCGGTTCTGGAGTGCCACCTGCTCGCTGACCAGGCTTGCCGATGCCCACGGCGGCGCCGATGGCGCGACGAGGCTGATGATCTACACGATCGGAGCGAGCTTCAGCCTCGAAATGGGACTGAAAGCCGCCTATGAAGAGACGGTCGGGCGGGTTTTCGCGGCACTGCGCGGACCCGTGAAGACACCGCAGGACGAGGTGGCGGCTGCGATGGCGGTCGACTATGCGGCATTTCTCCGCCAGACGCCCTGGTACCGCTACGATTTCTCGCGGCAGGTCTATGCGCTCTGGGATGCACCGGTCATCAACGCGCTCAGGGGCTGGGAGCGCCGGCTAGCCCTCGGCGCCGAATGGAGCGCCAAAATCGGCTACGCGCGGGCAATCGCCGCGGGCGTGGCGGCGACGGGTGAGGCGCAGCTGGAAATTCACTCCGTCGTCGCGGGGCTCACCCCCGAGGCGCTCGCCAAGATCGCGGATGTCAGGGTGATATCGAGCCTGCCCGATGGTGTGGTGATCCTGACTCCGCGCTATGCCCGGTTCACGGAGATTCTTGCCGAGATCGTGTCGGCCGGGGGCGAAATCCGCGAGATCGCCGGCAATGACGACATCATGGTCTCGCTCTCCGTACCGCCGGCGATGGACTATGTCGGACCGGGCGAGGTGATCGTTCGCATGCCCCGAGACGGCTTTGCTGCCGACCGCGTGCTTGTTGATACCAAGGTGTCGGAGCTTGCGCGCCTTTTCAAGGCCTGGCCGCTGGGCGACCCCGGGCTGGAACATGTCTTCGACTATTGAGGGCGGGCGCCGGCGGACATGCCTCCGGCTTGTGCTCGCGATCGGCGCCGCGGGCGTAGCCGCCGCAGCGCTGCCGCTGTTCGTCTTGCCTGTCGCGGGTCCGGCTCAGGCGGCACGCATTCTCTTCCTCGTTCCGCCCGAGCCTGGTTCCTTGCCACTAGGCGTGGCAATCGACCGCTGGTCAGGTCACATGGCCGTGCTCACCGGCGTCGACGCTTCCGCCGCCCGCTCACTCTATGCAAAGGGCGCGCTCCTGGTCTATCCGCTGCGCCGTGCCGGCTGCTTGGGACTGATACCAAGTCTCGATGATAGGAACCCATAGGATGACGTGAGGCTGGTCTCCGGCTAGGCACGTCGCGCAGGTCGATGCTGACGCATCGGCCAAGCGGCGCAACAACGCCGGAGACCAGCCTCACGTCACCTTCGGCCGGCTTCTCGGGCCCTCTGGCGTCGTCGAGGTCCTTGACCGATGCGACAGCATCGCTCTGCGGACCTCTCCTAGCCAGAAGACCCGATCGAGCCGGTCCTATGGGTTCCTATCATCGAGATCTGGTATGAGCCGGACATGAAAAAGCAGGACGGTAGGGGAACCGTCCGGCAGCTGGAGGTGAGCGTGTGGCGGGGAGCGACGCCATCGCTCGGGGGGAACTGGAAACCTAGAGAACGGCGCTGCGGCGAACCGCCATCTTGGCTGCTTCGTTCTCACGAATGGCGGTAATGACCGAGGACACGGCCGTGGCAACGAACATCACGGCGATAAGACCGGCCATGAGGGTGAGTGTCGCGTACATCATCCTTTCGTCCTTTCGTCCTGGGCGCCAACTTGAAGCCAGTATGGTCGATGGGCGCCGCCGTTGCTGTTCCCTCGGTAACGTCTGCCGGCCATCTTTCAGCCGGCGATCCCGCAAACTTGACGCCAAATAACCATGATCACGCTGAAATCGTCCTGAATGTAACGTTCATCTGCCGTTCAGGTTCCAGCGGCGCTCGGTGAAACCTGTTGCGCACAAGGGCTTTTGATGACAAAAGGCGTGCCGTTGTCCAATCGGAAGGCGTGATGACCAAAGCGTTCTATCCCGGCTCGTTCGACCCTCTGACGAACGGGCATCTCGACGTTCTGGTGCAGGCGCTGGCAATCGCGCCAAAGGTGGTGGTGGGCATCGGTGTCAACCCGAACAAGCAGCCGACCTTCAGCTTTGACGAACGCGCGACGATGATCCGCGAGTCGCTTCGCGGTGTTCTGCCCGGGCGGGTTGCCGATATCGAGGTCGTGGCCTTCCAGACGCTGGTGGTCGATGCTGCGCGCGCGTTCGACGCGCGGATCTTGGTCCGCGGCTTGCGGGACGGCACCGACCTCGACTACGAGATGCAGATGGCCGGGATGAACCGGCAGATGGCGCCCGACGTCCAGACCGTCTTCCTGCCAGCGGCAGCGGCATCCAGGCCCATTACCGCCACATTGGTGCGCCAGATCGCCGCGATGGGCGGGGATGTCAGCGCCTTCGTGCCGCCGCCGGTCCTGGCCGCGCTGCAGTCCAAACGCAAATCCTGACACTTCAGGAAGGGAGAGACATGAATATTTTCAAGACGCTGGCCGCTGGCCTTCTCGTCGTTCTCGGCCTTGCGGGCCAGGCCGCGGCCGATCCCAACACGTTGACGATCCTGCTGAAGGACGGTCCGGTTGTGGTGAAGCTGATGCCTGATGTGGCGCCCCAGCATGTAGCACGGATCAAGGAGCTGGCGCGCAAGGGTGCCTATGACAACGTCGCGTTCCATCGCGTGATCGCGGGCTTCATGGCCCAAACCGGTGATGTGCAGTACGGCAACATGTCGAAGAATTTCCAGCCCGACATGGCCGGAATGGGCGGGTCGGAACTGCCGGACCTGCCGGCGGAGTTTTCTAACGTCCCCTTCGAGCGGGGCGTGATCGGCATGGCGCGGGCGCAGGACCCCAACTCGGCCAATTCGCAGTTCTTCATCATGTTCGCGCCCGGCGACTTCCTCAACGGCCAGTACACGGTTGTCGGCAAGGTCGTTTCGGGGATGGAGAATGTCGACAAGATCAAGCTCGGCGACCAGAACGACAACGGAAAGGTGACCGACCCCGACCGGATGCTCAAGGTCACCGTGGGCAAGTAATTTCAAGAAGGAGAACAGACATGGCCGAGATCAAGGATCCGGAAAACACGCTCGTGATGGAAACCACCAAGGGCAAGGTCGTCATCGAGATGATGCCGAACGTCGCCCCCGGCCACGTCGAGCGAATCAAGGAACTGGCGCGCGAAGGCGCCTATGACGGCGTCGTGTTCCACCGCGTGATCGCGGACTTCATGGCACAGACCGGCGACGTGAAGTTCGGCAAGAAGGGCGGCAAGGAATTCAATCCGGGCCGGGCCGGCATGGGTGGGTCGGAAAAGCCGGACCTCAAGGCGGAGTTCTCCAATGTCAGCCATGTGCGCGGCACCTGCTCGATGGCACGGGCCCAGAATCCGAATTCCGCCAATTCGCAGTTCTTCATCTGCTTCACCGACGCCCCCTGGCTCAACAAGCAGTATTCGGTTTGGGGCCAGGTGATCGAAGGGATGGACAACATCGACAAGGTCAAGAAGGGCGAGCCTGTGGCAGATCCCGACTCGATCGTTTCGGTGAAGGTCGCCGCCGACATCGCCTGAGCGAAAATCGTTGGACATTCGCCGCTCCGGAGCTTATGCGCCGGGGCGGTTTCGTTTTTGAAGACCGGACTTGCTGCTCGCCTCGCTCTGCTCCGGTGCGAGAGCGCGGCAATCCTCGGGTCGCCGGCTACGTCACTGTCGCCCCTTATGGCCGACGGTGCAGGCAGGCGATTGCGAACAAGCCACGATCGCAACGGGACATCATGCGTGTAGATCTCTTTGATTTCGACCTCCCGGACGAGCGGATCGCGCTCCGCCCGGCAAATCCGCGCGATTCCGCGCGTCTCCTGCTGGTGGATCCCCGGGCCGGGTTCGTCGACCATCATGTCCGCGATCTCGCCGATCTTCTCCGGCCCGGCGATGCGCTGGTCTTCAACGACACCAAGGTCATTCCCGCCCAGCTCGAGGGCGTTCGCGCGCGCGGAGACAACGTCTCCTCCGTGTCCGCGACGCTTCACATGCGCATCGCTGGCGATCGCTGGAAGGCGTTCGCCCGCCCGGGCAAGCGCATCAAGACGGGCGATCTGCTAGAGTTCGGGGAGGGCGCAACGCGTCTCTGCGCCACCGTCGAGGACAAGGGAGAGGGCGGCGAGGTGACACTTCGCTTCGATGCATCCGGACCCGAACTCGACGTAGCGATCGCTGCCGTCGGGCATATTCCGCTGCCGCCCTATATCGCCTCCAAGCGCGACGAGGATGCGCAAGACCGCGCCGATTACCAGACGATTTACGCAAGGGAAGAGGGCGCCGTGGCCGCTCCCACCGCCGGTCTTCACTTCACGCCGGAACTCTTTGAGAAACTTGACAAAAAGGGCATCGAGCGCATCTTCGTCACCCTGCATGTCGGCGCCGGCACCTTCCTCCCCGTCAAGGCCGACGATACCGACGATCATGTCATGCATGCGGAGATCGGCCATATCGACCGGCCGACCGCCGATCGTCTGAATGCAGTGAAGGCACGGGGCGGGCGGATCGTCTCCGTCGGCACGACATCGCTTCGCCTCCTCGAAAGCGCGGCCGATGAGGCCGGAACCGTCCATCCCTGGTCGGGTACCACCGACATTTTCATCACGCCGGGCTACCGCTTTCGGGCGATCGACATGCTGTTCACCAATTTCCACCTGCCGCGTTCGACGCTCTTCATGCTGGTTTCGGCCTTTTCAGGCACCGACACCATGCAGAAGGCCTATGCGCATGCCATCCAAACGGGCTACCGCTTCTATTCCTATGGCGATGCGAGCCTGCTGCTGCGGGACGATCGATGACCGACGAATTCAAGTTCAACCTTCTCAAGACCGATGGCAAGGCGCGGCGCGGCGAGGTTTCCATGCCGCGGGGCGTCATCAGAACGCCTGCCTTCATGCCGGTCGGTACGGTCGGTACGGTCAAGGCGATGTATCTCGACCAGGTGCGCGGAACCGGTGCCGACATCATTCTCGGCAATACCTATCACCTGATGCTGCGACCCGGTCCGGAACGGGTCGCCCGGCTCGGCGGCCTGCACGAACTGATCCGCTGGCCGTATCCGATCCTCACCGATTCCGGCGGCTTCCAGGTCATGTCGCTGTCGGGCCTGCGCAAGCTCGACGAGCAGGGCGTCACCTTCAAGAGCCATGTCGATGGTTCCCTGCATCACATGTCGCCGGAACGGTCGATCGAAATCCAGGGGCTCCTCGATTCCGACATCCAGATGCAGCTCGACGAATGCGTCGCTTTGCCCGCGGAACCCAAGGAGATCGAACGGGCGATGGAAATGTCGGTCCGCTGGGCTGAACGCTGCAAGGTCGCCTTCGGCACCCAGGCCGGCAAAGCGATGTTCGGCATCGTCCAGGGCGGCGATCAGCCGGCGCTGCGGGTCAGAAGCGCCGAAGCGCTGCGTGCGCTCGACCTCAAGGGTTACGCCATCGGTGGGCTCGCGGTCGGCGAACCGCAGGCAGTGATGCTTGACATGATCGACACGGTCAACCCGCATCTGCCCACGGAAAAGCCGCGTTACCTTATGGGCGTGGGCACGCCCGACGACATCCTGAAATCGGTCGCCCGCGGCATCGACATGTTCGACTGCGTGATGCCGACCCGGTCCGGCCGCCATGGTCTCGCCTTCACGCGGCGCGGCAAGGTCAATATCCGCAATGCCCGACATGCCGAAGACATGCGGCCGCTCGACGAGGAATCGAGCTGCCCCGCCGCACGGGACTATTCGCGCGCCTATCTCCATCACCTCGTCCGATCCAACGAGGCGCTCGGCGGCATGCTGCTCACCTGGAACAATCTGAGCTATTATCAGGACCTGATGAGCGGCATTCGCAAGGCGATTGAGGAGAGGCGCTTTGCGGATTTCATGGCCGAAACGCAGGAGAACTGGGCGAGGGGCGATCTGGCTCCCCGCTGAGAGGGGTGCCCGGAACTGCTGGATCAGCGGCGAAAGGTCGCCCCCGATCCGTGACGTCAATCCCGATAGGTGCCTGCCTTCTTTGCCGCCACGGTCGCAAGATAATCCATCAGCGGCGGATTGAGGCAGTCATAGGGTTCGAGGCCGAGTTCGCGGAAGCGCGCCCGGATCGAATCCATCTTGCTCGGGCTCACACCGGATTCGATGACGGAGGAGACGAAGGCAGCGAAGCCGGGCGCTGCCGAGCCCGGCTCGGCGAAGCGTTCGGGATGGATGAAGCTCAGCCCCTTGAAGGCATGGTCGCGTTCGACCGGGCCGTACATGTGGACACCGCATTCCGTGCAGGCATGGCGCTGGATCAGTGCGGACGGGTCGACAACGGCGAGCTTGTCGCCGTTCTCCACGACCTCGACATTCTCGGTGCCTGTCACTGCGACGATGGAGACGATGGCGCCGTCAGGCTTCCAGCACTTGGTGCAGCCACAGGCATGGTTGTGGGCGACGTCCCCCTTGATCTTGAGGCGCACCGGGCGGTTGGTACAGAGGCACGATAGAGTGCCGCCGGCAAAACTGCCTGTGCCGGCCTTCACGCCGCCGTCGATCGATGGATGCAATGCGACTGCCATGTCAGATCCTCCCAAGAGATGAACATCCGCCGCAGAGCACAGTCTTTCATGGTGAAGAGCTTCTGACAATCGGCAACTTGCGACGGAAAGGGTCGTGGCGTCCTTGGTTGCCGCGGCGCTTCATGGCATAGCAACCTAGACGGACATGAAGGGCAGGGGTGGGAACCATGGTGAAGGCAGGGGTGGAAGCGGCGCTCGCGGTGATGCGTGACCTCTTTCCGCAAACGCCGCTGCAATACAACGACCATCTGAGTGCGAAATTCGGCGCCGACATCTGGCTCAAGCGGGAGGATCTCTCTCCGGTCCGCTCCTACAAGATCCGTGGCGCCTTTAACTTCATGCGGAAGGTTGTGGCGCGCGGCGGTGCCGACGGCGTCTTCGTCTGCGCTTCGGCCGGCAACCATGCGCAGGGATTTGCCTTCGTCTGCCGCCATTTTGGGGTAAGCGGTGTCGTCTTCATGCCGGTCACCACGCCGCAGCAGAAAATAGACAAGACGCGGGTCTTCGGCGGCAAACATATCGAGATCCGGCTCGTCGGCGATATCTTCGACCAGTGCTATGCCGCAGCGCGTGGTTTTGTCGAGGCGAGCGGCGGCCATCTCGTGCCGCCGTTCGATCACGACGACATTATCGAGGGGCAGGCGACCGTCGCCGTTGAAATGATGACGCAGCTTCCGGACGACGCGCGTCCCGACCTCGTGATCCTGCCGGTCGGCGGCGGCGGTCTTTCATCCGGCGTCACTCTCTATTTGCAGGATGTGCTCGACGACGACGCCTTTCTGTTCGTCGAGCCCTCCGGTGCACCAAGCCTCAAGCGCAGTCTGGAGACCGGGGCCATCGTCACTCTGCCCAAGGTTGACAATTTTGTCGACGGCGCGGCCGTGGCCCGCATTGGCGACCGCAATTTCGCGGCGCTCAGCCGGTTCGACAGTGCCCAGGTGCTGCTGATGCCGGAAAACGCTATCTGCGTCAGCATGATCGACATGCTGAATGTCGAGGGCGTGGTGCTGGAGCCGGCGGGCGCGCTGTCGATCGCGGCGCTCGAGCGTCTCGGCGCGGCACGTCTTCGCGGCAAGACAGTGGTGTGCGTCGTGTCCGGAGGCAATTTCGACTTCGAGCGCCTGCCGGACGTGAAAGAACGGGCGATGCGTTATTCCGGCCTCAAGAAGTATTTCGTGCTGCGGCTGCCGCAGCGTCCCGGCGCGCTCAAGGACTTCCTGCAACTGCTCGGGCCCGACGACGACATCGCCCGGTTCGAATATCTCAAGAAGTCGGCACGGAACTTCGGCTCCGTCCTGCTCGGCATCGAAACGCTCGCGCCCGAAAACTTCGTCGGCCTGTTCGCGCGGATCGAGGCGGCCGGCCTGACCTATGAGGACATCACCGAAAACGAGATCCTCGCAAACTTCCTGATCTGACCCGGAGGACAGGTCCGACGCCAGTGGAGCCGGAGAGAGGTGAGGCTGTCGCATCGCTAACGGGCCCAACTGTCGCATTACGAAATGGCTGCCACAGATCAATATCGCATAAGATAGATTATGGAACTACTTTCCATGGTGTCGAACCGGCTGGCGCACAGACGGTTGCTCGATCCCCTGCAAATCGGCTAGGCATGAAGGCCTCTTCCCGTGACGTCCGGCACCCCCGTCGGACGCAGCCCCGAATGGATCCGCCGATGCCGAGCGCAGCGCTCGTCCGCACGCCCCGTGCCGCTATCATGGCGACCTTCGCTGCCTTCGGCGGCATCGTCGGCACGCTGTCCGGTTCGGTGCCGCAGCTGATCACGCTCCATCAGCTCGACAATGCGGTTTATGGCCTGGGCATCACCCTGATGTCCGCGGCTACGGTCGCAGCCACCGGAATCTCCGGCACGCTTGCGCGACATTTTTCCCATCGCAACCTTCTGCTGACGATGTTGCCACTCTTCCTCGGGAGCCTCTTGCTTCTTCTGAGCGGTGGCTCCACGCTCGAATACTATGCCATCGCCGCGCTCTACGGAATCGCTTGCGGCATTGTCGACGTGATCATGAATGCCGAGGCCGGGGTCATCGAACAGCGGATCGGCAAGCGAATCTACATCATCTTCCATGGCGCCGGGTCGCTCTTCGTCGCCGTCTTCGCCATTGTATCGAGCTATGTGTCGACTTATTATGGAACTCACGCTTCCGTTGCGGCGGCGGCGGTTCCGGTCGCCGTCGCCATGGCTCTTATCGTCCTCAATATTTCCCACAGCCGGCCCGAGCCCTTGCCGACCGTATCCGAGCGCCGTGTTCTCGCAGCCTTCACGCCGCGGCTGGTTCTGATCGGCGCGACTGCGGGCCTGGTGATATCCTGCGAAATCGCCGCGCTGATGTGGTCGTCTGAGCTGCTTAAACAGACGGCGCCGGATCTAGCCGCCATTGCCGGGCTCGGCGCCGCCTTCTTCGGCCTCAGCAATGCCGCACTTCGCTTTCCAGGCGACTGGCTGAGGACCCGCTTCGAGGAAGGCCGACTGATGGCCGTGCTGGCGCTGATCGCGGCGATCGGTTTTGCCGGTCTCGGTCTGGTCGACGGCTTTGCCGCCAATGTCGCCTTCTTTGCGCTTGTCGGCGTAGGTGTGGCGATCCTCTGCCCATGCCTCTTCGCGCTGGCGGGCCATGAAACGCCGCACAATCGTGCGGCGGGCCTCAGCGTCGTGATGCTAGTGGCGGGTATTCCGAGGATCGCCATGCCGGCGCTGATCGGCGCCGTCGCGGAGCTCTCATCGATGCGGACGGCCTTCGGCCTCTGCGCTGTCCTCATGCTGTTGGCTCTTGTCGTGATGCGAAGACTGGCCGCTCGTCCGTCGCGGGTCACGCCTGCGCTGGAATGAATTCGTCAGACCGCTTTGCCGGTCGGGTGGAATCCGGCAGAATCCAGCACAGGGCCAAGATACGGCGAAGCCCGAGGCTTTCGCCCCGGGCTCCGGAATTCACGATAATCTTTGGACCGCTTACTGCGCCTTGGCGGCGTTCTGGGCGTCTTCGAGCTTCTTGCGGGCTTCCTCGGCCTTCTTCTGCATTTCTTCCTGCAGCAGGCGCTGGCGCTCTTCGAGCTTGGACTGTTCCATGGCCGGACCGTCGAACACCCCGGTGAAGCCCTGGAGGGACATCTTGATCGGGTTCGGCGCGCGCTGGAAGTTGATGGAGGTGAACACGACCTCCTTGCCCTTCTTCAGGCTCGCGACGAGGCCGTCGGTCAGCGCCAGTTCGGCGATGCAGAGATCCGGCATGCAGACGGCATAGTCGAGCTTGGAGCCCTTGCCGCCGTCGATCTGCATCAGAATACCGGGCGGAACGAGACGCGCCGAGGGAACGGACACCTGCATGAACTTGCGGTTCACCTTGCCCTTGACGTCAATGATCGCAACGGCCGTGATCAACTGTCCGGTATTGGCGGTCATGATGTTGCGGACCGAGCAGACTTCGTTGTCAGCCTGCTTGTCGCAGACCTTGAACCAGCCCTGCGGCGCCTGCTGCGCCGATGCCGTGACCGGCAGGGCGACCGCACCGGAGATGAAAGTCAGCGCGGCGAGACCCGTCCGCAGGGCGGTCTTGAAAGTCAAGTTCATTGTGTTTTCCCGTTTCGTAATCCCAATGGGCGGCACAAGGGGGCCGTCCGAAACCGAAGCCCTCCTGCCGGTCAAATGAGGCAAATACATGACCCGCAGAACTTATGGAAGCACCTGTTACATCGGGGTTCGCAGAATATCCAGTCCTTGTTTTGAAGCATGGTTCATTTTGTTATTTTCCGTGCCGCCGTTGGACAAGGGGGGGCGTCTTGGTAGACTCGTGGCCGATGAATCGACCCCGAAAGTGAGCCCTCCGTGCTGAGACCCTTCCTGTCGCTCGCCGTCTTCCTGCTCTCGGCGGGCCTTTCGCCGGCCGAACCGCTGCATGGCATCGCCATGCACGGCACCCCTGCCCTCGCCCCCGGCTTCACGCATTTTCCCTATGTCGATCCCGCGGTGAAAAAGGGCGGACGTCTGGCCTTCGGCGTCGTCGGCACTTTCAACAATCTCAATCCCTTCATCGTCAAGGCCAAGCGCACGACCGCACGGGGAATGTGGGACCCCGAACTCGGCAATTTCATCGTTGAGCCGCTCATGATGCGGTCTAAGGACGAGCCCTTCACGATGTACGGCCTGCTTGCCGAAACGGCGGAATGGGATGAGGCGAGAACTTACATCCAGTTCAACCTAAATCCGAAGGCTCGATGGTCAGACGGCAAGCCGGTCACGCCTGAAGACGTCATGTTCACTTTCGAACTGATGCGCGACAAGGGCCGCCCGCCCTTTTCGACCCGGCTGAAGAAGGTCGCAAAGATGGAGAAGGTCGGCGAGCACTCCGTGAAGTTCACCTTCACCAAGGATGCGGACCGCGAATTCCCGCTGCTGCTCGCTCTCTCGCCGGTCTTGCCGAAACATGCCACCAAGGTCGACGGCTTCGACGAGACGACGCTTGTGCCGCCCGTCGGATCGGGGCCCTATCTCGTCAAGTCCATCAAGCCAGGCGAGAAAATCGTCTACCGGCGCAATCCGGACTACTGGGCGAAGGACCTTCCGACGAAGGTCGGAATGGACAATTTCGACGAGGTGTCGATCGAATACTTCCTCCAGGACACGACACTGTTCGAAGCCTTCAAGAAAGGCGAGGTCGATATCTACCAGGAGGGGTCGCCCACCAAGTGGCGGCGCGCCTACGATTTCCCGGCGGTCACCGCAGGCGCGGTGGTCAAGGAGGCCTTCAAGCCTCGGTTGCCCGCCAACATGTATGGAATGGTCTTCAATACGCGGCGGCCGGTCTTCCGTGACGAGCGCGTCCGTGAAGGGTTGACGCTCGCCTTCGACTTCGAGTGGATCAACCGCTCACTCTTCGACGGCGCCTATGCCCGGACCCAGAGTTTCTGGCAGAATTCGGAGCTTTCGAGCCTCGGTGTTCCCGCGTCGGACCTTGAACGGGAATTGCTTGGGCCGGCAGCAGAAAAGCTCCCCGCCGCTATCCTGTCCGGGGACTATGCCCTTCCACGGACCGACGCATCCGGCCGGGATCGCAAGGTCCTCAAGAAGGCCTTCGACCTCTTCAAGGCCGCCGGATACCACATCGAGGGCTCGCAGATGCTGGGGCCGAACGGCCAGCCGCTGCGTTTCGAAATCCTGTCGCAGAACCTCGAACAGGAAAAGATCGCGCTTGCGTATCAGCGCAGTCTGGCGCTTCTCGGGATCGCGGCCAGCGTACGGACGGTGGAGGACGCGCAGTATCAGGCCCGGACCCAGACATTCGACTACGACATGATCTTCAAGACCTATGCCGCCAGTCTCTCTCCTGGTCTGGAACAGGTCACTCGCTGGGGATCGGAGACGCGCGACCTCGAGGGAAGCGACAACTTCGCCGGCGTCGCCGATCCCGACATCGATCGGATGATCGGCAACATTCTCGCGGCAAGGGACGTCGACCACTTCGATGCTGCGGTGCGAGCCCACGACCGGCTGCTGGTCGCCGGCCACTATCTTGTCCCGCTGTTTCACGTGGGTGAACAGTGGGTTGCTCGCCGCGCCTATATCGGCCAACCCGATTATCTGCCACTCTATGGAGTCTATTTTCCCGGCTGGTGGGACCAGCGCGCGCAGAAGTGAGAGATCCGTGAAGAGCCTCAAGATCGATATCATATCCGACGTCGTCTGTCCGTGGTGCTATCTCGGACAGCAGCGGCTCAAGCTGGCTCTCGACGCGGTCGGCGACGAGGTTTCTGCCGACATCACCTGGAAGCCCTATCAGCTCGAGCCGAACACGCCGGCCGAGGGCTACGACACGTTCGACTATCTCGCCCGCAAGATCGGCGGCGCTGAACGCGTGCGGCAGTCCCACAAGATGCTGGCCGAGATGGGCGCCGAGATCGGCCTGCCCTTCGCTTTCGAGAAGGCGACCGTCTTTCCCAACACGCTCGATGCGCATCGCCTGATCCGCTGGGCAGGCGAAGAAGGCCCCGATATTCAGGACCGGGTTGCGAAGGCGCTCTTCACCGCCAATTTCGCCGAGGGCCGAAATGTTGGTGACCGCGGTGTACTCGCCGATATCGCCGCAGCCTGCGGTATGGATGGCGCGGCGGTTCGCCGGCGTCTCGATACCGAAGAGGACAAGGACACGGTCGCCGACGAGATCGCCGGCGCCCAGCGCCTCGGCGTATCCGGCGTGCCGTTCTTCGTCATCGACGACAAATATGCCGTGTCGGGCGCGCAGGGCGTCGAGGTTTTCGCCAATGCCCTCCGGCAGATCGCGGGGATGAAGGCCGAAGGCTGATCAGGCCGCCCGCCCCGCGATCCCCGCCAATTGGGTCATCACCTGCGCTGCCGCTGTCAGCCGCTTCTCGGCTGCCGGCAGGTCGCGGGCCAGGAAGACGCTGTGGTCAGGCCGGATCTTGGCAACAGTGCCCTGGCGCGAAATGTATTCGACGAGCCCGGCAGGATTGGGAAATTCGCGGTTCCGGAACTGGACGACGACACCCTTTGGGCCGGCTTCCAGCTTCTCGACATTGGCCGTCCGGCAGAGGGACTTGATGTAGACCACCTTCAGAAGATGTTCCACTTCGACGGGCATCGGGCCGAAACGGTCGATTAGCTCGGCGCCGAAGCCGTCGATCTCCTTGAGTTCGCTGAGTTCGCCCAGCCGGCGGTAGAGCGACATGCGCAGATTGAGGTCGGGCACATAGTGTTCCGGTATCATCACCGAAGCGCCCACCTGGATCTGCGGCGACCAGCCGGAATCGGTGACCTCCTCGTCGCCCTTGATCTCCAGAACAGCCTCCTCGAGCATCTGCTGATAGAGTTCGAAGCCGACCTCCTTGATGTGGCCGGATTGCTCCTCTCCGAGCAGGTTGCCGGCCCCGCGCAGGTCGAGATCGTGGCTCGCGAGCTGGAAGCCGGCCCCCAGGGTGTCCAGCGACTGCAGCACCTTGAGACGCTTGTCCGCGTTGACGGTCAGCACCTTGGAAACCGGCAGGGTGAAGAGTGCGAAGGCGCGGACCTTGGAACGTCCCACCCGGCCGCGGATCTGGTAGAGCTGGGCCAGGCCGAACATGTCGGCGCGGTGCACGATCAGCGTGTTGGCCGTCGGCACGTCGAGACCGGATTCGACGATCGTCGTGGAGAGCAACACGTCGTATTTGCCGTCGTAGAAGGCGTTCATGATGTCGTCGAGCTCGCCCGGCGGCATCTGGCCGTGAGCGACCGCGACCTTCAGTTCGGGCACGGCTTCCCTGAGGAAGACCTGGATCTCCTCGAGATCGGAAATGCGCGGGCAGACATAGAAGCTCTGCCCTCCGCGATAATGTTCGCGCATCAGCGTCTCGCGGATGACGAGCGGGTCGAAGGGCGAAATGAAGGTGCGCACCGCCATGCGGTCGACGGGCGGCGTCGTGATCAGAGACAGTTCCCGCACACCCGTGAGCGCGAGCTGCAGCGTGCGCGGGATCGGGGTCGCCGAGAGAGTCAGCACATGAACGTCGCTCTTCAGTTCCTTGAGCCGCTCCTTGTGCTTGACGCCGAAATGCTGTTCCTCGTCGACGATCAGCAGGCCGAGATTGGCGAACTGGATGCCCGATCCGAGGAGAGCATGGGTTCCGACGACGACGTCGACCTTGCCCTCGGCGAGCGCCTTCTTGGTCTCGTTGAGTTCCTTGGCGGACACCAGTCTCGAGGCCTGACGAACCTTGATCGGAAAGCCGCGCAGGCGCTCGGAAAATGTCTTGAAATGCTGGCGGGCGAGCAGGGTCGTGGGCACGACGACGGCGACCTGGCCGCCATTCATCGCGGTGATGAAGGCGGCACGCAGCGCAACCTCCGTCTTGCCGAAACCGACATCGCCGCAGATCAGGCGATCCATCGGGCGGCCGGCGGCGAGATCGTCCTTGACCGCATCGATGGCATTGGCCTGGTCGTCTGTCTCGTCATAGGGGAAGCGTGCCGAAAATTCGTCGTAGAGGCCCTCCGGCGCCGCCAGAACCGGCGCGCGGCGCATGGTCCGCTCGGCCGCGATCTTGATCAGCCCGGCCGCCATGTCGAGCAGACGCTTCTTGAGCTTGGCCTTGCGGGCCTGCCAGGCGACACCGCCGAGCTTGTCGAGTTGCGCCTCGGTGCCCTCCGACCCGTAGCGCGACAGGAGTTCGATGTTTTCGACCGGCAGGAAGAGCTTGTCGCCGCCCGCATATTGGAGTTCGAGGCATTCGTGCGGCGCGCCAACAGCGGTGATCGTCGTCAGTCCCATGAACCGGCCGATACCGTGCTCGGCATGAACCACGATCGATCCGGCTTCGAGCGATGTCGCCTCGGAAATGAAGTCGGCAGCGCGCTTGCGGCGCTTGGACCTGCGCACGAGCCGATCACCCAGGATGTCCTGCTCGCCGATCACCACGAGCTTGCCGGTCTCGAAGCCGCGCTCGAGCGCGAGCACCGTGGCACCGGCCTCCCCGGCCTTCAGCCGACTGAGCTCGGCGAGGCTCGCCACGGGCACGACCTTTTCCAGCCCGTGTTCCGACAACACCTGGAGAAGCCGGTCGAGCGATCCCTCGGACCACCCCGACACGAGCACCTTGTCACCGCGCGCCCGACGGTCTGCAACATGCCGCACGGCCGCGGAGAAGACGTTCTCTCGCTCCTCGGCCGCACTGTCGCTCGGCTTCGCCGCCCATTGCGGTCCTGGCCGCGCGTCGAGGGTAACGACGCGGCGCGCCTCGGCATCGGCCTCGTTGAACGGGGAGAGCCGAATCGCGCCGCGCTCTCGCAAGTTCAGCCGGATCTGCTCGCCCGAGAGGTAGAGCTGGTCCGGCGGCACGGGCTTGTAGGGCGCCGATTGCGTCGAGCCCTTCTGCGGTTTGGCGGAATCGAGCCTCGCCTCGTAATAGTCGCCGATCAGCTTGAAGCGCTCCTCCGTCGCCTCCGACAGCGTATGGTCGGTTAGGATCCGGAAGCCCTTGAGATAGTCGAACACCGTCTCGAGACCGTCGTAGTAGAGCGGCAGCCAATGCTCCATACCGGCATAGCGCCGGCCCTCGGAGATCGCGACATAGAGTGCGTCGTCACGGGTCGCCGCTCCGAAGAGGGTCAGATAATTCTTGCGGAAGCGGCTGATCGCATCGGGATTGAGCGAGACTTCGCTCATCGGATTGACCGAGAGCGCCTTGGCCGTGCCGGTCGTGCGTTGCGTCGCGGGGTCGAAGTAGCGGATCGTCTCCAGTGTGTCGCCGAAGAAGTCGAGCCGCATGGGCTGCTCGGAATCCGGCATGAAGACATCGAGAATACCACCCCGCACGGCAAATTCGCCGACCTCGCGCACAGTCGAGTTGCGCTCAAAGCCGTTCCGCTCCAGCAATGCCGCGATCTCTTCCATGCGGATCACCTGCCCCGGTCGCGCCGAGAACGTCATGGCTGCGATGCCTGACCGCGGCGGCAGCCGCTGCACGACCGCATTGCCTGTCGTCAGCACGACTGCGGGATGCGGCTTGCCGGCGAACTCGGCAAGGCCCGACAAGGCGGCCAGTCTCCGCGCGGAGACATCAGTGCCGGGCGACACCCGGTCGTAGGGCAGACAATCCCAGCTCGGCAGAGTCAGGACCGGGATCTCCGGCGCGTGAAAGGCGATCATCTGCTCGAGGTCGCCGAGATTTTGTCCATCGGACAAGATATAGGCGATCGGCTGGCCGGAACGGGCTAGCTCGGCGAGAACCAGCGCCTCCATGCCGGGCGGCACATTGCCGATGGTAAAGCTTGCGCCGTCGCCCAGAACGGTCTTGGGGTCGAAGCCGGGGATCATGTATTGGCCTTGGAAATCAGGATGCAGTGCCGGAAGCAAGCGACGGAAAGGCCTCTTGCGGCCGGAAGGCGGAGATGCGCGAGAACAGGGGCGTTGCCAGCCGATCCGGTCCCGCCGCCTGTCCGCAGATCCACTTGAAGAGGTCGTTGTCGTCCTCCGCGAGAATGCGCTCGAATTCGTCGAGTTCCGCGCCATCGAGCATTCGCAATTCGGCATCGGCAAACTGCCCGAGAATCAGATCCATCTCGCGGATGCCGCGATGCCATGCGCGGAAAAGCAATCGCCTCCGGCGCGGATCGAGGTCGGCGCTGGTGATGGTGCTGCCGGTCATTCTCATCAGTCCTCTTGCTGCTGGCGCCTCTATATAGCCTGGCGCGATGCTTGTCAGCCATGTCGGTGCCTGCACATGCGAGCCTTGCCAAGCCGGCTTCGAATTGGGATGAAGGCGGCATGCGTCCCTCGCTTCTCGATCCGCTCTTCGCTGCCCTGTCGTCCCTGCCTGGCATCGGAGCCAAGACAGCCGAACTCCATGCCCGTCTTCTCGGCCGCGACAGTCTCGACGATTGCCGGATCGTCGATCTCGTCTTCCATGTGCCGGTCTCGATCATCGATCGACGCAAGCAGCCGGGTATCGCGCTGGCGCCTCAGGGTGGGATCGTTACGGTCACGGCACGCGTCGACCGGCACCAGCCGCCGCCGCGTGGAAGCCCGAATGTCCCTTATCGCGTCTTCCTGCAGGACGATACCGGCGAACTCGCTCTCGTCTTTTTCCGCGCCAAGGGCAACTGGCTGGAAAAATCGCTGCCTGTCGGCGAGACGGTGATGGTCAGCGGCAAGGTGGACTGGTTCAACGGTCGACCGTCGATGGTGCATCCCGATCATGTTGCACGCCTCGCCGACGGCGAAAGCCTGCCGCTGGTCGAACCCATCTATCCGATGACTGCGGGGCTTTCCCCGAAAATGCTGCGGAAGTCCGTCGAAGCGGCGCTCGGCCGCATTCCGAAATTTCCCGAATGGCTCGACCCTCCTCTCATGACGCAGCAGGGTTTTTCCGCGAGCGCCGAGGCGCTCCGCCAGATCCACAATCCCCGCGACGAGCACGACCTCGATCCCCAGGCGCCCGCCCGCCGTCGCCTCGCCTACGACGAATTCCTGGCAGGCCAGTTGTCGCTGGCGCTCGTCCGCTCCCGTCTCAGAAAGACGCCGGGCGTGCCGATCAGGCCGACCGGCCGGCTCTCGGGCGCGGTGACCGCCGCCCTGCCCTTCTCGCTCACCGGCAGCCAGTCTGCGGCGGTCGCCGACATTCTGCGGGACATGGCCGGCGAAGACCGGATGCTACGCCTGCTGCAGGGCGATGTCGGCTCCGGCAAGACCGTCGTCGCCCTGATGGCGATGATGGCAGTCGTCGAGGCCGGTGGTCAGGCAGTTCTGATGGCACCGACCGAAATTCTCGCCCGGCAGCATTTTACGACCCTCTCCCACCTCGCCCGGACGACGGGCGTCCGCATCGAGGTGTTCACCGGCCGCACCAAGGGGCGCGAACGCGAGGAAATCCTCGGACGTATCGCCGACGGCGCCATCGACATCGTCATCGGTACGCACGCCCTGTTTCAGGATGCGGTCGCCTATCAAAATCTCCAGCTTGCCGTCGTCGACGAGCAACACCGTTTCGGCGTCCACCAGCGCCTGCGGCTGACGTCGAAGGGCGTCTCACCGCATATGCTGGTCATGACCGCGACACCGATCCCGCGAACCCTGGTGCTCGCGGCTTTCGGCGACATGGATGTCTCGCGGCTGACCGAGAAACCGGCCGGCCGCAAGCCGATCCAGACGGTGCTCGTGCCCGGCGAGCGTCTCGAAGAGGTGATCCACCGGCTGCAATCCGCCGTTGCCGAAGGCCGCAAGGTCTACTGGATCTGCCCACTGGTCGAGGAGACCGAAGAGAGCAAGCTGATGTCCGTGGAGGAACGCCATGCGGTGCTTGCGCAGTTCTTCGGCGATCAGGTTGCGCTCATTCACGGCCGGATGAGCGGGCCCGAAAAGGACGCCGTGATGGCGGACTTCAAGGCCGGGGCAAGCCGCCTGCTGGTGGCGACGACCGTCATCGAAGTGGGTGTCGACGTTCCCGACGCCACGATTATGGTCATCGAACATGCCGAGCGCTTCGGCCTCGCCCAGCTGCACCAGTTGCGCGGTCGGGTCGGACGCGGCAGCGACGCCTCCTCCTGCATCCTGCTCTATTCGGGCAAGTTGAGCGAGACGGCGCAGGCGCGGCTGAAGATCATGCGCGAGACCGAGGATGGCTTCGTCATCGCCGAAGAGGATCTCAAGCTGCGCGGCGAAGGCGAGTTGCTCGGCACCCGGCAATCCGGCACGCCGGGTTTCCGGATCGCGAGCCTGGAGGCGCACGCGGACCTCCTGGAGATCGCCCGCAAGGATGCCCACTATCTTCTCGACCGGGATCCGGAGCTCGAGAGCCCGCGCGGGCGGGCGGTCCGCGTCCTGCTCTACCTGTTCCGCCGCGACGAGGCGATCCGCTTCCTCAAGGCCGGCTGATACCACCAGCTCAGGCGGCCGATATCGACGGCGGTGCTGGCGGCACCTTGGGCGTCCAGTCAGGTGAAACCAGGCCACCGGAGATCAGCAACTTGGCGGCATTCTCGGTCGACATGTCGAGCTCCATGATGCTCTTCTTCTCGACGAAGATCAGGAAGCCGGCGGTCGGTATCGGGGTCGGTGGCAGGAAGACCAATGTCATCTCCTTGCCCTGCTCGTTGAAGCGCGAGGCGATCTCCCCCTTCGCGTCGGTGGCCACGAAGACCAGCGCCCACAGGCCCGGCGAAGGATATTCGATCATGCCGACCTTCTTGAACGAATTGGTTCGCTCCCGCAGCACCGTTTCGAAGAGTTGCTTCAAGCCCTTGTAGAGAGAGCGGACCAGCGGCGTCCGGTCCAGCAGCGATTCGCCGAATTCGACGATCGACCGGCCGATGAAATTCTTCGCGAGGACGCCGATGATCGTTATGGCGATCACTGCGGTCAGGAGCCCGAATCCCGGGATTGCAAACTTGATGTAGTGCTCGGGACGATATTGCGGCGGTATCAGCGGCTTGACCCAGCTGTCGGCCCACTGAATCAGGGTCCAGGTCAGCCAGATCGTGATCGCGATCGGGGCGCAGATGATCAGCCCGGTCAGGAAATTGTTGCGAAGCTTGACGCTGAACGATTGCTTGTGCGGCGCTTCGGTCATTCGCCCGGTCCTGTTTATCGGCCAGGACCATGCATAGCGTCAGACTGTTGCGTCGCACAAGGACCAATCACTCGACTGTTACCGACTTGGCCAGATTTCTCGGCTGGTCGACATCGGTGCCCATGAAGACCGCGGTGTGGTACGCGAGCAGCTGGATCGGCAGCGTGAAGATCATCGGCTGGATGACCTCATCGACGTCGGGCAGCACGATGGTCGCCATGGTCGACAGGTCGGAGGCGGCGGCCCCCCGCTCGTCTGTGATGAAGATGATGCGGCCGCCACGGGCTGCGACCTCCTGCATGTTCGAAACGGTCTTCTCAAAGAACCGGTCATGCGGTGCGATCACAATAACGGGCATATTCTCGTCGATCAGCGCGATCGGGCCATGTTTCAGCTCGCCCGCCGCATAGCCTTCGGCATGGATATAAGAGATCTCCTTAAGCTTCAGCGCGCCTTCCATGGCGATCGGATAGCTCGTGCCGCGGCCGAGATAGAGCACGTCATTGGCCTTGGAGAGGTCGCGCGCCAGTGCCTCGATCGTGGGCTGAATGGTGTTGAGAACGCGCGCCATCAGTCGCGGCATTTCGGCGAGATGACGGACGATCTGCTTCTCGGCCGCCGGTGTCAGCGTGCCGCGGGCACGGCCGGCCTGGATGGCGAGCGAGGCGAGCACGGTGAGCTGGCATGTGAATGCCTTGGTGGAGGCGACGCCGATCTCCGGCCCCGCGAGGATCGGAAACACCGTGTCCGACTCGCGCGCGATCGTCGATTCCCGCACATTGACAACGCCGCCGATCTTCAGCCCCGCTTCCTTGCAGTAGCGGAGCGAGGCGAGCGTGTCCGCCGTCTCGCCAGACTGCGAGATGAAGAGCGCTGCGGCGTTGGGGTTGAGCGGGATTTCGCGGTAGCGGAATTCCGACGCCACATCGATTTCGACCGGAAGGCGGGCATAGCGCTCGAACCAGTATTTGCCGGTCAGCCCGGCAAGATAGGCCGTGCCGCAGGCCGAGATGGCGAGACTGGAAATGCCGGCGAAGTCGATGCCCTCCACGGGCTTGATCCGGCTTTCGGCGAAATCGATATAGTGGCCGAGCGTATGCGAGATGGCTTCCGGCTGCTCGTGGATTTCCTTCTCCATGAAGTGCCGGTGGTTGCCCTTGTCGATCAGGAAGGCGCTGGCCGAGGATTGCTGGCGCGGCCGCTTCACGGGGGTGCCGCTGGCATCGAAGATCTCGGCCGCGGCGGATGTGATCACCGCCCAGTCGCCGTCGTTGAGATAGGCGATCTGGTTGGTGAAGGGTGCGAGCGCGATCGCGTCGGAGCCGAGGAACATCTCGCCCGAGCCGTAGCCGATGGCGAGCGGGGGGCCAGAGCGGGCAGCGTAGATCTTGCCGGGCTCCTGCTCGAACAAGATGGCAAGCGCATAGGCGCCCGTCACGCGGCGGAGCATGTCCTCGACCGCGGCCCTGGGCGTCTTGCCCTCCCGCAACTGACGGGCGAGAAGCTGCGCCACCACTTCGGTGTCCGTCTGGGTCGAGAAGGTCGCGCCGCCCGCCACGAGCTCCTGCTTGATCTCGGCGAAATTCTCGATGATGCCGTTATGCACGACGGAGACGCCATCGACGAAATGGGGGTGGGCATTGGCCTCGGTCGGCGCGCCGTGGGTTGCCCAGCGCGTGTGGGCGATGCCGGAATTGCCGGGCAGCGGATCCTCGCCGAGCTTGCGCTCGAGATTGACGAGCTTGCCCTCGGCGCGTCTGCGGTCGAGCCGGCCGTCATGAACGGTGGCAACACCCGCGGAATCGTAGCCTCGATACTCGAGACGTTTCAGCGCGTCGACGAGCCGGCTGGCGACTGGGTGATTTCCGACAATGCCGACAATTCCGCACATGGGCCGCTCCCGAACCGATCCTGACAACGCGTCATACCCGAAAATAGTGGTGCGGCAACGCGCCGGCCATCACTTTCGGATTCTTGCGTTAACGCAACGTCTTGCCGGCCTTGGCTTGCTTGAGCGCGCGGTTGCGGGCCATGATCTTGGCGCCGAGACCCTCCTTGTTGACCTGCCGGGCCCGGCCGAAGGCGGCGGCGTCCTCGGGCACGTCTTCGGTGATGACGCTGCCCGATGCGGTCAGGGCCCGAGCACCGACCGTGACCGGTGCGACGAGAAGCGTATTGGAGCCGATGAAGGCGTCGGCGCCGATGACCGTGTCGAATTTGTTGAAGCCATCATAATTGCAGGTCACAGTCCCCGCGCCGACATTGGCGTTCGCCCCGACAGTCGCGTCGCCTATGTAGGTCAGATGGCTGACCTTCGCCCCCTCCCCGATCGATGCCTTCTTGATCTCGACGAAATTGCCGACCTTGGCATTGGCGGCGAGATCGGCACCGGGCCTCAGCCGCGCGAAAGGCCCGACATTGGCCCCCGATGCGACATGGGCGCCCTCGAGATGGGAGAAGGCATGGATGACGGCGCCGCTTTCGATCCTGACGCCGGGTCCAAATATGACGTTGGGCTCGATGGTCACGTCCGGGGCGAGCTCTGTGTCATGCGACAGGAAGACGGTTTCGGGCGCGATCATCGTGACACCGGCCACCATCCAGTCCCGCCGGCGCCGCCGTTGCCAGATCGCCTCAAGTTCGGCGAGCTCGGCGCGATTGTTGCAGCCGGCAACGGTCTCGGCAGGCGCCGTCACCGTCGCCGCCCGGCCGCCCTCGGCGCGCAGGATCTCGATGATATCGGTCAGGTAATACTCGCCCTTGGCATTGGCGTTGCCGATCTTGCCGAGAAGGGCAAGGGCCTTTCGGCCGTCGATCGCCATCAGGCCGGAATTGCAGAGCGTGACCCGGCGTTCCTGGTCGGTCGCATCCTTCTCCTCGCGGATGGCCACGAGCTCCCCGTCACGGGTCAGCAGCCGCCCGTAACCAGTCGGCCGGTCGGTCTCGAAACCGATCACGGCCACGTCGTAACCGCTCCGGACCTTATCCAGAGCCTCTTCGAGCGGGCCGGGCTCGATCAGCGGCGCATCGCCATAGGCGACGATGACCTGGTCGTAGCCCTTGGCGATCTCCTCGCGGGCGGCGAGCACGGCGTGACCGGTGCCGAGCCGCTCCTTCTGCTCGAATGCGACCACGGCCATTGTTCCGCTGGCGGCAGCCGCGATAACCGGCGCGGCATCCCGCCCCACGACCAGCGCGACCCGCCCGACGCCGGTCTTTTCCAGCGCTCCGATCACATGCGAGATCATCGGCAGGTTGCCGATCGTGTGCAGGACCTTCGACTTGGCGGACTTCATGCGGGTGCTTTCCCCCGCTGCAAGCACCACCGCCAGAATGCCACCGCTCATTCCCGTTCTCCCCTTGTCGTGCATGAATGGCTCACGCGGGCGATGCCCGCGCATCAGACGCCGTCGCCGTCGCCGGTCTGCGTGCCGATCCGGCTCATCAGGATCTTGTCGATCCGCCTGCCATCCATGTCGATGACCTCGAAATCGTAGCCGAAGGCTTCGAACTTGTCGCCTTCGGAGGGGCTCTTGCGCAGATTCTGGACCACGAAACCCGCAATCGTCTCATAGCCGTCGTCGGTGGACAGCTGGTCAAGGCCGAAGGTCAGCTGCATCTCATGGATCGGCGTGCGCCCGTCGATGAGCCAGGTGCCGTCATGCCGCTCGCGGATAGCGATATCCTCGACGTCGTCATAGTTGGACGGCAAAATGCCGACGATCGCCTCCAAGAGGTCCGCCGACGTCACGATACCCTCGGTCGACCCGTATTCGTCGACGATCACGGCCATATGGATATTGGAGCTCTTGAAGAACTCGAAGGCCTTCAAGCAGGTCGTCATTTCCGGAACGCTCGGCAGGTCCTCAACGAAATCTTTCAGGCGGAAGGAGCGTCGATCGAGCGTGGCGCGCAGGATGTTCTTGGCCCGCACGGCGCCGACGATGTTGTCCGTATCGCCATCGATGACCGGATAGCGCGAATGGCTTGCCGCCTGGATCGTGGCGACGATCTCGTCGTAGGTGTCATTGATGTCGATCGCCACCATCTCGGTCCGGTGCGTCATGATCGACTTCACCGACCGGTCGGCAAGCGAGATGATGCGCCGGAGCATTTCGTGCTCCGCCTTCTCGAAGACCCCGCTCTCCGCTCCCTCCGCAAGCACGGCATGCACCTCGGCCTCCGTCACCTCTTCGCCGTCTCGCGCATTCATGCCGAGCAGACGCAGCAGCAGCTTCGCCGAGGTTTCGAAAAGATAGACCACCGGGGCTGCTATCTTCGACAGTATGGCCATCGGCGGCGCCACGAACATCGCGATCGATTCGGCGTTGCGCAGCGCCAACTGCTTGGGAATGAGCTCGCCGATGATGACCGAGAAATAGGTGATGCCGGCCACGACGATGGCACCGGCCAGCGCGTGGCCATAAGGCGCGATGACGTCATAAGCGTTGAGAACAGGCCCGAGCTTGTCGGTGATCGACGCGCCGCCATAGGCGCCGGCAAGGATCCCGACCAGCGTGATTCCGACCTGGACAGTGGACAGGAAATTGCCGGAGTCTTCCGCCAGACCGAGGGCCGTGGCGGCACGGGCATTGCCCTGCTTGGCCTTCTGCCGCAAGAGCGGCCGGCTGGCCGAAACGATTGCAAGTTCCGACATGGCAAAGAATGCGTTCAGGACCAAGAGAAAGAAAATTACGATGATTTCGGTCACAGAGCGGGAGCCAGTTGCAATCCGCCCTAGACTAGAGAGCCCGGCCCCAATCTTCAAGGCTCGGGGCGAAAAAGCCTGTTGCTTCAGCCGATGACCGACTTCACCCGGTCGCGGCCTGCCATGATGACGTCGCGCATCGCGTTGGCGGCACCTTCGCTGTCGCGGCGGGCAATGGCGTCGACGATGCGGCGGTGCGAGGCCGAGACCTCGGCAACCCGGCTGTCGTTGTTCTGGGGCGAGCTCAACTTGAACATGCCGACGAGAGCCGCCTCGATCAGGCTGCCAACCGTCCGCATGAAGGGGTTCCGCGAGGCGTCAGCGATGGCGAGATGGAACTTCAGGTCGGCGGCCGCGAGCGTGCCCGGCGTATGTTCGGGATCGCCCATCTCGTCCGCGAGCTGGTAGAGCAGCGAGACGTCACGCCCGTCGGCATTCTCCGCGGCAAGGCTTGCCGCGAAGGGTTCGAATGCCAGCCGGATCTCGGTGAGATGCTGCAGGAAGTCGCGGTCGACGCCCCTGTGGAAATGCCAGGTCAGCACGTCGCTGTCGAAGAGGTTCCACTGATTCTGCGGCGTGATCTTCGTGCCGATTCGCGCGCGCGGCACGATCAGGCCCTTTGCAGCAAGCGTCTTCATCGCTTCGCGCAACACAGTGCGCGATACCTTGAACCTCTGCGCCAGCTCAAGGTCGCCAGGCAGCGTCGTGCCGACCGGATACTCGCCGGAGATGATCTCCCGGCCCAGCTCGTCCACCACCTGCGCGTGGCTCGTTCGGGTTTTCCTCCCCGAAATTTCGGTCTCCAATGGTCCCCTGCGCACCGATCCCGCCTCCCCTAAGGCATCATGCTCTTTTCTTTATGTTTGACGCGAGCAGAATGCCTTTCTGCATAAGAATGAACGCAAAGAGCAAGAGGCCGATCACGATTTTCGTCCACCAGCTCGACAAGGTGCCGTCGAAGGTTATGTAAGTCTGGATCAGGCCCTGGATCAGCACGCCGATCAGCGTGCCGGCCACGAAGCCCGCGCCCCCCGTCAATAGCGTTCCTCCGATGACGACCGCCGCAATCGCGTCGAGCTCGACGCCAACGGTTGCAAGCGAATAGCCCGCGGACGTGTAGAGCGAGAACACGATGCCGGAGAGGCCAGCCAGGAAGCCCGACGTCGCATAGATGGCGATCGTCGTCCGGCCGACCGGCACGCCCATCAGCCGCGCCGTCTGCGTGCCGCCGCCCAGCGCATAGATGTTGGTGCCGAAGCGGGTGCGGTGGGCGACGATGACCCCGATCACGAACATCAGCAACATCAATCCGCCGATCAGCGTCAGCCGCCCGCCGCCCGGCAGCTTGATGAACAGCGACTTCAGCGTCTTGTAGAAGGGATGCACGATCGGCACCGAGTCGATGGAGATCACGAAGGCCATGCCGCGGGCAAGAAACATGCCGGCGAGCGTGACGATGAAGGCCGGCATGTCGAGATAGTGGATGATGGCCCCCATCAGCGCGCCGAAGGCGGTGGTGATCGCGAGCGCCAGCACGAAGGCGGCGAGCGGATGGATGGAGGTGTCGCGGAGAATGACGGCGAGGAAGACGCCGGTAAAGGCGATCACCGATCCGACGGAGAGGTCGATGCCGCCCGAGAGGATGACGAATGTCATGCCGATCGCCGCAATGCCGAGAAAGGCGTTGTCGGTCAGAAGGTTGCCGACGACCCGCGTCGACAGGATATTGGGAAACTGCAGGTAGCAGAGCGCGTAGGCGACGACGAAGATGACGGTCGTCGCGATCAGCGGCAGGTACTTCGACTTGGTCATGGGGAGCCCTGCTGGTTGCCGCGGCCCACCCGGGTGTTCTTCAGGACCGTCGTCAGATCGGAAACACGCGGCGACTGGATCACTAGGATCACGACGATGATCACGGCCTTGATGATGAGATTGTATTCGGGCGGAAAGCCCGACGTGAGAATGCCGGTATTGACCGCCTGGATGATCACGGCACCGAGCAGCGAGCCGAGGATGCTGAACCGTCCGCCGAGCAGCGAATTGCCGCCGACCACCACGGCCAGGACCGCGTCGAGTTCCAGCCACAGGCCGGCATTGTTGGCATCGGCGCCCTTGATGTCGGCTGCAACGATGAGGCCGGCGATCGCCGCGCAGAGGCCGGTGAGCAGGTAAGCGGCCATGAGCAGGGCCGTGGTCCGCACGCCGGCGAGCTGGCTGGCCTGTCGGTTCACGCCGATCGCCTCGATGAGGAGGCCCAGCGCGGTCCGGCGGACGATCAGAGCCACCAGGAGGCCGAAGACGATCCAGATCGCGATCGGTGTCGGCAGGCCGAATGCGTTGCCGCTGCCGATATAGATGAGCCCTTCATCGTTGAAGGTCAGGATGGCGCCCTCGGTGATCAGCTGGGCGATACCCCGTCCTGCAACCATCAGCACCAGCGTCGCTATGATGGGCTGGATGCCGAGGACGGAAACAAGGAACCCGTTCCACACGCCACAGACCAGCCCCACGCCGAGGGCGGCAAACACCGCGACTGAGGCGGAATAGCCGGCGGTGATTATCGCCGCGGCGACGGCACCGCAGATCGCGACGACGGCGCCGACCGAAAGATCGATGCCCTTGGTGGCGATGACCAGCGTCATGCCGACCGCGAGCAGCGCGACAGGCGCGCCGCGGTTGAGCACGTCGATGACGCTGCCGTAGAGACGGCCATTCTGGATCGAAATGTCGAAGAAGCTCGGAAACAGTGCAAAATTCAGGATCAGGACAACAGCCAGCGTTGCGATCTGCGGGAGAAGCCGGATGAGCGTCGGCGGCAGGTTGCGGATCATTGGGCCGCCTCCAGAGCTTCACTCGCCGCGATGGCCGCGACGATACCATCCGTCGTCATGTCGTCTCCCGACAGTTCACCCATATGGCGGCGATCGCGCAGAACCCTCACACGCGAGCTGTAGGCGACCAGTTCCTCGAGCTCGGACGAGATCACCGCAAGCGACATGCCCTGGGCGCAGAGCTCGCGGATCAGCTTGATGATCTCCGCATGCGCACCGACATCGATACCGCGGGTGGGCTCGTCCAGAATGAGGAGGCGCGGATCCATGGCCAGCCAGCGGGCGAGGATCGCCTTCTGCTGGTTGCCGCCGGACAAGAGCTTGATCGGCTTTTCCCGTCCGTCCGTGCGGATGTCGAGTGCCTTGATATACCGGTCGGCGAGCGCGTTCTGCTCGCCGCGCGGGATTGGGCGCGCCCAGCCGCGGCGGGCCTGGAGCGCGAGCACGATGTTCTCCCGCACCGAGAGATCGCCGATGATGCCGTCGGTCTTGCGATCCTCGGGGCAGAAGCCAAACCCTTCGGCGATCGCCGCCTGAGGAGACGAGAGCGTTACGGCCCGGCCCTCCACCTCGATCTCCCCCGTATCGGCCGGCGTGCGGCCGAACATGACTTCAGCGGTCTCCGTGCGACCTGACCCGAGCAGACCTGCGAGGCCCACGACTTCACCGGCGGCAATATCCAGATCAAACGGCGCGATCCGGCCTCGGCGGCCGACGCCCTTGAAGCGGAAGCGCGGCCGCCCCTCGGCCGGTCGCGCCGTGGTCGCGTGGCTGGTTTCCTCGCCGAGTTCGCGACCGAGCATCATCGCCACGAGATCGCGCTGCGGCAGGGTCGCGGTATCCCGCGTACCGACGAGGCGTCCATTGCGGAGCACCGTAATCCGGTCGGAGATGCGATAGACCTGATCGAGGAAATGGGTGATGAAGACGACGCCCAGGCCGCGTGACTTCAGGTCTCCCACGATCCGGAAAAGCAGGTCGACCTCGTGCGTGTCCAGGCTTGCCGTCGGCTCGTCCAGAATGAGGACCTTGCCCGACAGGTCGACGGCGCGCGCGATGGCGATCACCTGCTGGACGGCGACGGAGAACTGGGCAAGAGGTGCGGTCGGATCGATATCGAGCCCGTATTGCGCCAGCAGGGTTCTGGACCGCCGCACCATCTCCCGGCCCTGCACGAGGCCGAAACGTCTCGGCTGCCGGCCGAGAAAGAGGTTCTCCGCCACACTCAGATTGCCGAGGAGATTGACCTCCTGGTAAACCGTGCCGATGCCCAGCTCCTGGGCTTCCAATGTGTTGCGCGGATCGATCTCCCGTCCGTCCAGCCGAAGCTCGCCGGAATCGCGGTGATAGGCGCCGGTCAGGCACTTGACGAGGGTCGACTTGCCAGCGCCGTTTTCTCCCAGGAGCGAGTGAACCTCGCCGCGGCGGAGGTCGAAATCGACACCATCGAGCGCCTTCGACCCTAGAAACTGCTTCGAGATGCCCGACGCCACGAGCACGCTGTCCTGGCCCGCTGCCATGAATGCCCTCCCCCAACCCGATCGAAGCGAACACCATAGCCGACGCGCCGGGTCATGCAATGCTCGGCATGCCGCAGCGCGGAGGCTGCGGCACGCCCTGTCAGCCATTCATCAATAGCCGAGGTTCTTCTTGGACTCGTAGACCTTCATCGGGTCGTCGGCCGGGGTGTAGAGCTTGGATTCGGTCTGGATCCACTTCGGCGGCTCCTTGCCGTCCTTGAGGAAGGCGTCGAGCGCGTCGAAGGCCGGGCCGGCCATGTTCGGCGTCAGTTCGACGGTGGCGTTGGATTCGCCGGCGGCCATCGCCTTGAAGATATCCGGCACGGCGTCGATGGAGACGACCAGGATGTCCTTGCCGGGCTTGAGGCCGGCTTCCTTGATCGCCTCGATGGCGCCGACGGCCATGTCGTCGTTATGGGCGTAGAGGGCGCAGATGTTCTTGCCGCCGTTCTCTGCCTTCAGGAAGCTCTCCATGACTTCCTTGCCCTTGGTGCGGGTGAAGTCGCCGGTCTGGCTGCGGATGATCTTCAGGTTCTTGGCATCGGCGATCGCCTGCTCGAAGCCCTTCTTGCGGTCGATGGCCGGAGAAGAACCGGTCGTGCCCTGCAGTTCGACGATGTTGCAATCCTTGCCCTTGGTCTCGTCGACGAGCCACTTGCCGGCGACGTTGCCCTCATGGACGAGGTCAGAGGTGACGGCGGTCAGGTAGAGGCTCTTGTCGCTGTCGACGGTGCGGTCGAGCAGAATCACCGGGATGTTGGCATCCTTGGCTTCCTGCAGGACGTCGTCCCAGCCAGTCGCCACGACTGGGGCAACGAAGATTGCGTCCACGCCCTGGGCGATGAACGAGCGAATGGCTTTGATCTGGTTTTCCTGCTTCTGCTGCGCGTCGGCAAACTTGAGGTCGATGCCGCGCTTCTCAGCTTCCTGCTTTGTGACCGTCGTTTCGGCGGCGCGCCAACCGGATTCGGAGCCGATCTGCGAGAACCCGACCGTGAGCGCGCTGGCTTCCGACGCAGCGAACAGGGATGCGGCGAGCGCAGTTGCACTCGCGAGTGCCTTGAACTTCTTCATGATATACCTCCCAATGGTTGCTGCGATGGCAGCGGTTTTCTAAAATCATACAATATGATTTTTGTAAAGCCGCTCCTCACAAAAATATTACTTTTGCGCCTGCCTCTGCCCGCACTCCGTGGAAGCGCCAAAAACATCTTGCCGGCCGTCGGCGGCACCACTAAAAGCCGTAAGTCCGCGGGAGGACGGCATTTGGCGCGCCATCCCGCTCACTTCGCGAAACGCACGGGAAAGACATGCTTCAATCGCTGCGCAAGGCCGCCGACACCTGGGCCGCCAAACTTCTGCTGGTCATCATGGTGTTCGCCTTCGGCATCTGGGGCGTGCACGCCTCGATGTTCGCCGCGACCTCGAACGCCGTGGTCACGGTCGGGGAGCAGAAGGTGTCCGACACGGAGTTTCGGATAGCCTTCAACAACGTCGTCGGGATGATCTCGCAGCAGTTCGGTACGCAGCTGACGCTCGAACAGGCAAAGATGTTCGGCGCCGAACAGATGGTCTACGGCCGTCTCGTGTCCGGCGCAGCGCTCGACCAGTTGGCGTCAGACATGAAGCTCGGCCTGTCGGAAGACCGGATCCTGACCATCATCCAGCAGGAGCCTGCCTTCAAGGATCCTGCTACGGGCGGGTTCAGCCGCGACCGGATGATGGCGCAGCTCGAGGCGGGCCGCATCCGCCAGGAAGACTATCTCGTCTCGGTGACGCAGCAGGCGGTGCGCAGCCAGATCGTCGATGCCGTTTCCGACGGCTTTGCCGCGCCCAAGACGATGACCGACGCGCTTCGCGCCTATAGCGACGAGAGCCGCGACGTCGACTACCTGATCCTCGGAAGCGCCAATATCGACGCTGTGCAGCCGCCGGCGGCCGACGTTCTCGCCAAATGGTTCGAGACGAACAAGGCCAACTACAAGGCGCCCGAATACCGCAAGTTCAGCTATGTGAAGCTCGAGCCGGCCGACATCGCCGACATGTCCGCGATTTCGGACGAGGCTGTGAAGGAGGACTACGAGAAGCACAAGGACAGCTACCGGACACCGGAGACGCGGACGATCGAACAGCTTAGTTTCGCCGACAAGGCAGCGGCCGACGCCGCAGCCGCGGAACTCGCCGGAGGCAAGACCTTCGACCAGCTCGTCGCCGAACAGGGCAAGACGGCTTCCGACGTGCTGCTTGGTGACTTCAAGAAGGACACGATGCCCACCAAGGCGATGGCTAACGCCGCGTTTGCTGTTACCACCGATGGGGCGACCACGCCGGTGACGGATGGCCTCGTCGGCCCGGTCATCATGCGGGTCACGAATATCCGTCCGGAAGTTGTAAAGTCGCTCGACGAGGTCAGGGACAGCATCCGCAAGGAGCTCGCGCTCGTTCTCGCCAATGACGAGATCGAGAACGTCTACAAGAACTTCGAGGATGTGCGCGCCTCTGGCGCATCCCTCGCCGAGACCGCAAGGCAGCTCAAGCTTTCCTCCAAGACGATCGACGCAGTCGACGCCGAGGGCAAGGACATGAAGGAAGCGGAGGTCAAGGACCTGCCAGCCGGCCAGAAGCTAGTCAACGAGGTCTTCAAGTCGGAAGTCGGCGTGGAGCCGCTGCCGTTGACGCTCGACAATGGCGGTTATGTCTGGTTCGAACTCAACGATGTCATTCCTGCGAGAGACCGCACGCTCGAGGAAGTCAAGGACAAGGTCGCCGCCGACTGGACGACCGAGCAGCGTCACCAGGCGCTTGCCAAGAAGGCAGAGGCGCTCGTCGCTGAGATCAAGGGCGGAAAGTCGCTTGCCGACGCGGCGGCCGCGCTCAAGCTGGCTGTCGAGACCAAGGCGGGTCTCCGCCGCGGCATGTCCGATCCGGTCCTCGGCACGGATGCGGTGTCCGCAGCTTTCGACGGCCCGCAGGGCTATGTCGCCCATGCGGCGACGGAAGGTGGAGACACCCAGATCGTGCTGCAGGTGAAGGCGGTGAACGCGAACGCGCCGGCCGACGCGCTTGAGAACAGCGAAGGCAAGGTCGAGGAGCTCGCTTCCAGTGCCGGCGACGATCTCCTGAACCAGATGATCGGCGAGTTGCAATCCGAATACGGAGTGTCCTTCAATCGGACGCTTGCCGAACAGTTGATGGTCCAGCGCTGAGTCACGGAACCGGGATGGCTGATTTGAAACCGCTCCTCGCCAAAGTCGCCACCGGCGCCGCCCTCGACGCCGACGAGGCGCGAAGCGCTTTCGACGCCATGATGTCCGGCGAGGCAACCCCGACCCAGATCGGCGGCTTCCTGATGGCGCTGAGGGTGCGCGGCGAGACCGTGGATGAGATCATCGGCGCGGTCACCGCCATGCGGTCGAAGATGCTGGCTGTGAGGGCCCCCGACGATGCGATCGACATCGTCGGCACCGGCGGCGACGGCACCCACACCTACAACATCTCGACGCTGGCTTCGATGATCGTCGCCGGCACGGGGGTGCCAGTGGCAAAGCACGGCAACCGTGCACAAAGCTCCAAATCCGGAACCGCCGATGCGCTGTCGGCCCTCGGCGTCAAGCTCGACATCACGCCCGACGTCACCGAGCGCTGCATCGCGGAAGCCGGTATCGGCTTCATGTTCGCCCAGGCCCACCATACCGCCATGCGCTTCGTCGGGCCGAGCCGGATCGAACTCGGCACGCGCACGATCTTCAATCTGCTCGGCCCGCTCTCCAATCCTGCCGGCGTCAAGCGGCAGCTTCTCGGCGTGTTTTCCCCGCATTGGCTCCGGCCGGTTGCGGAAGTGCTGAAGAAGCTTGGTTCGACCGATGTCTGGGTGGTTCACGGCAGCGGCCTGGACGAGATCACGCTGACCGGCACCACCGAGGTGGTGGCACTTGAGCACGGACAGATCCGGGAATTTTCCCTGACGCCCGCGGACTTCGGCCTGCCATCCTGTACTCTGGACGCCATCCGGGGCGGCGATGGCGAGCACAATGCCGCCGCGCTCCGGGCCGTTCTCGGCGGGGCGCAGAATGCCTATCGCGACGTTTCGGTCGCCAATGCGGCTGCAGCGCTCGTCATCGCCGGCCGCGCCGGCTCGCTCATCGAGGGGGTGACGCTCGCATCCGACTCGATCGCGAGCGGCGCAGCGTCCGCGGCGCTCGACCGCCTCGTCGCTGTTTCCAACGGGTGATCCGATGGCTGATATCCTGCAGAAGATCGAAGCCTACAAGCGCGAGGAGATCGCGGCGGCGAAATCGCGGATCCCCGAAAGCGAGCTCCGGGCGCGGATCGTCGATGTCGAGCCGCCGCGGGGGTTTCTCGCAGCTCTCCGGTCGCGGCAGCAGGCCGGCAGCTTCGGCCTGATCGCGGAAATCAAGAAGGCAAGCCCGTCGAAGGGTCTGATCCGGCCCGATTTCGACCCGCCGGCTCTCGCCTGCGCCTATCAGGCGGGCGGCGCTGCCTGCCTTTCGGTGCTGACCGACGGGCCAAGCTTCCAGGGCGCTCCGGAATTCCTAACGGCGGCGCGCGGCGCGACGGGCCTGCCCGCGCTCCGCAAGGACTTCATGTTCGACACGTACCAAGTCTACGAGGCGCGCGCCTGGGGTGCAGACTGCATCCTGCTCATCATGGCTTCGCTGGCCGACGATGAAGCGCGCGAACTCGAGGACCTGGCCCTCGAACTCGGGATGGATGTGCTGATCGAGGTGCACGACGAGCCGGAACTGGGGAGGGCGCTTTCCCTTCGATCGCGAATGGTCGGCGTGAACAATCGCAATCTCCGGACCTTCGAGGTCGATCTCGCGGTCTCCGAGCGGCTCTCGAAGCTGGTGCCGGATGATCGGCTTCTGGTCGGCGAAAGCGGCATCTTCACTCATGCCGATTGCCAGCGACTCTCGGCATGCGGCATCACTACCTTTCTCGTCGGCGAGAGCCTGATGCGCCAGGCCAACGTGACGCAGGCGACGGCGGCGCTGCTCGGGGCGGCCGCTTCGGCCGCTGCAGAATAGAATGGCGGACGGACTGACCCATCTCAACGCTGCCGGCGAGGCCCACATGGTCGATGTCGGCGGCAAGACCGAGACTCGGCGGGTGGCCGTCGCCGAAGGCTTTGTCCGCATGCTGCCCGCAACGCTTGGGACGATCCTCGCCGGCGATATCGCCAAAGGTGACGTCGTCGGCACGGCGCGGCTTGCGGGCATCATGGCGGCCAAGAAGACATCGGACCTGATACCGCTCTGTCATCCCCTGCTCATCTCGAAGGTGTCGGTCGATATCCTGCCCGATCACGGCCTTCCCGGCTTGCGGGTCGAGGCCACCGTCAGCATCACGGGCAAGACGGGCGTCGAAATGGAGGCACTCACCGCCGTGTCGGTCGCCTGTCTGACCCTCTACGACATGGGCAAGGCGATCGAAAAAGGGATGGAGATCGGCGGCATCCGCCTCGTCAGCAAGTCGGGCGGCAAGTCCGGCGACTTCAGGCGCGAGGCGTGACGCGCCATGGCCCTGATGCCGGTCGAGGACGCCCAGCGCCGTTTGCTTGACGGAACCCCGCTGCTCGATCGCAGCGAAGACTTGCCGCTTGCCGCGGCTTTCGGCCGGGTGCTGGCGGCTCCGCTTTCCGCGCGTCTCACTCAGCCGCCCTTCGACAATTCGGCCATGGATGGCTATGCCGTGCGTTCCGCGGATGTCGCGCAACTCGGCAGCCGGCTCCGGGTGATCGGGGAGTCGTCGGCGGGGCGCGGGTTTGCCGGACGGGTCGGCGAAGGCGAGGCCGTGCGCATCTTTACGGGCGCGCCGATGCCTGATGGCGCCGACGCGGTGCTGCTGCAGGAGGACGCCGAACGGCTCCCCGACGGCTGGATCGAGAATCGTTTCATGCTCGTGCCAGGACGTCACGTCCGGCCGCGCGGCCAGGACTTTGTCGAAGGCGAAATTGTCCTGCTCGCCGGCGCGCGCCTCGATGCCGGCAATCTGACGGTCGCCGCTGCGATGAACCACGCGCGCATTCGGGTCTGGTCGCGGCCGGTCGTGGCGATCCTCGCAACGGGCGACGAACTCGTGCCGGTCGGCACGCCGCCCGGACTCCACCAGATCGTGGCGTCGAGCTGGTTCGGGGTTGCGCATCTTGCAGCGGAAGCCGGAGCCGACGTGGTCGATCTCGGCATCGTGCGCGACGACCGGGCGCATATCCTCGCGGCGATCGACCGGGCGCGGGCGGAACGGGCCGACGTCATCGTAACGCTCGGGGGCGCCTCGGTCGGCGACTATGATCTCGTGCAATCGACCCTGCTCGCGGCGGGCATGGAGCTCGATTTCTGGAAGATCGCCATGCGCCCCGGCAAACCGCTGATGGTGGGTTCGCTCGGCCCCGCACGGGTGATCGGACTGCCGGGCAACCCGGTCTCCAGCCTCGTCTGCGCACTTCTGTTCCTCGAGCCGCTGATCGCCCGCCTGTCGGGGCACCCTCCCCTGCACCGGCTGACCTCGGCGGTCACGGCGACAGACCTGCCTGCCAACGACCATCGCCAGGATTATCTGCGGGCGTCGCTCAGACGTGAAGCCGACGGCAGTTTGCGGGCGATGTCGTTCGGCAAGCAAGACTCGTCCCAGATGAAGATTTTCGCGCGGTCCGACTGCCTCATCGTCCGGCCGCCGAATGCGCCCGCAGCCCCGGCCGGGAGCCGCTGCGACATCCTTCTGCTCCGTCCGGTCTGACACCCCAGGTGCGACGGGCCACGCGCTGGCGGAAGAACTAAGCCGGCGCCTCCAGGCCGGCGACCACGAAAGTCATGATACGGTCCATTCCGCAATCGATGTCGGCGCGATCGAAACGGCCAGCTGCCAGTGTACCGATCTTGTCGGAATAGCTCGCCGCATGCTGAAACACCCCGAACACGCAATGAAGACGCCAGTAGAAGGTCGCATCGTCAAGGTGACAACACGCATTTCGAAGGAGGTCGACGAAGCGTGACGTGGTCGCGCCGAAAATATCGGCCATGATGGTGCGCATCTCCGGCGCCGGATCCGTGAGGATCCGGGCATAGGTCTGACAGAAAATCTTCCGCTTCGACGGGTCGTCTCGATAGGCGAGAAACGAAGGCTCAAAAAAGGCTTGCAGGATGCTCGCCACGCTGTGGGGCGGTTCGCCCAGCGCATCCATCCGGAGGTTTCGCATCTCCATGACCGGCGCGACACGCCGGTTGCAGACCGAGCGAAACAGGCTCTCCTTGCTGCCCCAATAGTAATGCAGTGCACCCAGATTGGCTTTGGCTTCGTCCGCAATCGCCCTTATCTTCGCGCCGGCATAGCCATTCTCGGCGAAATGCCGCTCCGCAGCATCGAGGAACTCTATCTCGGTATTTTCTCCGTTTGCGGGATGTATCCTTTTTCGGCGATTGAAGACGGGTACGTCGATTTCGTTCATGGATCAATCCGCTCTGTGCTGACGCCGGCCATGATATACTTTCCGCTGCGCCAGTCATACATACGATGTACATACCACGGCCTGTCACCATCGCCCAAGCCGGTCCGCTTAAGGAAATGACGATTGTTTTGCGGGTTGAGCCGGATTTCCACCGTGCCGGAACGGCGGAGGCTTTCCGCAGACAGCAAAAGCGCATCCGAGGCACAGCTCTTGGATACCGTTCGCCGGGAACTGATCACCAAGTCGGCGTGGCGACAGGCCGCGGCGATCAAGTCCGGCAGCGGCGTGACGATGATTCGGCTGCCATTTTCGAGGCGTGCCAGACACCACAAGCCGTCGCGGCAACGGAATCGACCGGTCGGCGCCGATGCTGCGTCGGCGGCCAGCAATGCCTCGGCCGTGATTCTATCGGCCTCACTGAGGTGACGGTGCTCTTTCGGCTGGAGCGGCCCCGCCATGACGATCGGCGTCACGTGACGCTTGACCGGCAAGCCTCGCAACCATTGATCGAAAATGAAGCGCGATGGCCGTGTCTGGGTCGTCGCGATCCGGTCGCCCTGCACGATACCCACCAACTCTCCGTCCTCGTACACGACGATATCGGGGCGCGCTGCCGAGGGAAGCATCCCGCTCACGCAGAGCATTATGCCACCGGCGAGGGCGCCGGCGAACCTCAGCCTTGAGCGCATCAAGACCAGCAGGAGCAGACAGAAGGTGAGACCGACGAACAGCACCGGGTTGAGCCTGCCGGTGGCGATACCCTCGCCGAGCGAGGCCACCCATTTGGCGATCGCGATGACGGTGTCGAGGCCGATGCCCATCAGCTTGAGTGGCAGCCAGTCCAGTCCGACCGGCATCATCACGAGCGCAAAGACCGCTGCCGGCATGACGATCAGGCTTATGATCGGCATCGCGAGGAGGTTTGCCAGCAGACCCCAGACGGCGATCCGCTGGAAGTGCTCGATAGCAAAGAGGGCCGTCGATGCGCCGCCGATCAGCGAGGTCACGAAGACGCCCGAAAAGAAGCGCCAGAGCATCGAAAGCGGCTGTAGCGCAACCGGCGCGCTCGCGGCGATCCTGTCGTCGCCCTTTCCCGTCCAGGCGGTATAGCCGGCGACGAGAGCCAAGGTCGCGGCATAGGACATCTGAAACCCCGGGCCCATGACGGCGGAGGGTGACGTCGCGATGATTGCGAGTGCCGAAAGCGCGACATTGCGAAGGCTGATCGACGGTCGTCCGATGATCGCCGCGGTCAGCATGATGGCCATCATGATATAGGCGCGCTCCGCGGAGACGGCGAAACCCGAGATCAGATAGTAGCCCGTCACCGTCACCAATGCGCCAGCCGCGGCGATGCGCTTGACCGGGTAGCGATGGGACAGCGTCTGGCTGAAACTCAGCGCGACCCGGAGCCCGACGAAGAAGATGCCGGCCGCCAGGGCCATGTTGAGCCCGGAGATCGCCACGATGTGGGTCAAGCCTGCGAGCATCAGCGCGTCGGTAGTCTCCCGGCTTATGGCGCGGCGATCGTCGGTCACCATCGACGCGGCGAAAGCGCCGGTATCGCCAGGCAGCACGGCACGGATCCGGGCGGAAATGTCGCCGCGCAGCTGTTCAAGGACCATGCTTGATCGTGAGATCAGCCCCAGGGGCCGCTCCGCCGGCTCCGCAGTCACGTCGGGGCGCCCATAGAAGAAGCCGATCGCGCTCGTTCCGCTGAAGAAGGCGTCGAAGGCAAAGTCGTTCAGGCCCGGCAGGGCTGGACCGGACGGTGGCAGCAGTCTTGCCCGTCCGCGAACCTCGGCGCCGAGCGCGATCGGCTCTTTACCACCGGGCGCCGTGAGTGTGACCTTGGCCGGGGATCGTCGCAGAAGCGGCCGCTCGGTCGTGCGCACCTCGACCGTGTAGCGCCAGCGGCCGCCGGCCATAGCCTCGCGGCCCGTGACGAGCCCGACGACGGTCGTGGTTACGGGCGTGTCCAAGATGATCGTTGAGGCCCTGTGGGTCTCCCAAGCTGCCGACAGCGCGCCCAGGCAGAGGCAGGCGAGAAGGGTAGAGACCAGCCCGGCAACCGGCCTGGCATGCCGCAGCACCGTTGCCGCCGCGGTGGAGAGCACCAGGATTGCAGAAAGATAGACGGGGGATGGCGTCTGGGGCGCCAGAAACCAGAGCACGGCCCCGGCTCCGGTCATCACGGGCAGCCAGTAGAAACCGTGTCCGAAAGCCGCTTCCTCGGCAAGGCAGGCCGCCAACCACAGCCGCAGACGAGACAGGTCTACGCGAGACCGAAGGGCCGATGGGCGCGGCGGTTCGCCCTGCTGCGAATCGGACCGGTTGAATGCTTCAGGCAAACGCTCAGTCTGCGCCGACCGAAGGCCGGCGTCGGGCATGCCCGCGCCTATGATGCCGCCAGCTGCTGCCAAAGGCCCTGCCCGTCTCCGTCACCGTACCTCGGGATCGATCCTGCAACCAAAACACGAAGTTGGCAACTGCCGGCAGCAGCGACAAGGGCGCCGAAACGCGCCTCTAACCATACCTGGAGCTTCAAACGATTAAATTGAAGGGCAGCAAGATTCCCTTTGATTTCGATGTTTTGCGGTGCCAAAACTGCTGCGGCGATGCAACATTCATCCATTCGTATCGGTTGGCGCAAGCCCCGATATATTATAGCGAAATCGCACGGGGGCGGTCCCCTCTCCGCCCCGACCAGACCGGAGGCATCCATGGTTGACAAGAAAGCGGTCCTTACTCTCAACGACAAGACGGTCGAGTTGCCGGTCCGATCGGGGTCCATCGGCCCTGACGTCGTTGACATCACGCCGCTCTACAAGAACACGCATTCCTTTACCTACGACCCTGGCTTCACCTCGACGGCATCCTGCGAATCCCGCATCACCTATATCGACGGTGACGAGGGCGTGCTGCTGCATCGCGGCTATCCGATCGATCAACTGGCGGAACATGGCGACTTCCTTGAGGTCTGCTACCTCCTGCTCTACGGAGAGCTACCGACTGCCACGCAGAAGGCGGATTTCGACTATCGGGTCACGCACCACACGATGGTGCACGAGCAGATGAGCCGGTTCTTTACCGGCTTCCGCCGGGACGCCCATCCGATGGCGGTCATGTGCGGCTGCGTCGGCGCGCTCTCGGCCTTCTACCACGACTCGACCGATATCACCGACCCGCACCAGCGCATGGTCGCCAGCCTGCGCATGATCGCCAAGATGCCGACTTTGGCTGCCATGGCCTACAAATATCATATCGGCCAGCCCTTCGTTTATCCGAAGAACGATCTAGACTATGCCTCCAATTTCCTGCGCATGTGCTTTGCCGTGCCTTGCGAGGACTATGTCGTCAATCCGGTTCTGGCGCGCGCCATGGACCGTATCTTCATCCTGCATGCCGACCATGAGCAGAATGCCTCGACCTCGACCGTGCGTCTCGCTGGGTCGTCGGGCGCCAATCCGTTCGCCTGCATCGCTGCAGGTATCGCCTGCCTCTGGGGACCCGCTCATGGCGGCGCCAACGAAGCGGCGCTCAATATGCTGCGCGAGATCGGCACTGTCGACCGCATCCCGCACTATGTCGCCAAAGCCAAGGACAAGAACGATCCGTTCCGCCTGATGGGCTTCGGTCACCGCGTGTACAAGAACTACGACCCGCGCGCGAAGATCATGCAGAAGACCACGCATGAAGTGCTCGGCGAACTCGGCGTCAAGGACGATCCGTTGCTGGAAGTGGCGATGGAGCTCGAGAAGATCGCTTTGCACGACGAATATTTCATCGAGAAGAAGCTCTATCCCAACATCGACTTCTATTCCGGCATCACGCTGAAGGCGCTGGGCTTCCCAACTGAAATGTTCACCGTTCTGTTCGCGCTTGCCCGCACCGTCGGCTGGATCGCCCAGTGGAACGAGATGATCGAGGATCCGGAACAGCGGATTGGCCGTCCGCGCCAGCTCTATATCGGTGAGCCACCGCGCGACTACATGCCGATCTCCAAGCGCGCCTGAGACGACGTACCATCCAGACGACAGGAAGCCCGGCTATAGCGCCGGGCTTTTTCGTGCCGCATGCGCAAGCACAATCTCGGCGGCGACCACGCTTGCGGGCCGCTCCGTCGTCATATTGCGGAAGACGTCCTCGCAGCCCGCGAGGACGGCCGCCCGCTGCGGCGTGTCGTCAATGAGGCGCGACAGGGTCCGGGCCAGCATCTCCGGTCGCAGGAACTGGTCGTAGAATTCGGGAAACACAGGATAGCCGGCGACGAGATTGGGCAGCGCCCCGGACCAAGTCCGGATGCGGCTCAGCATCAACCGGATGAAGATGTCGGTCTTGTAGGTCGCGATGGTGGGGATTCCCGCAAGCGCGAGCTCGAACAGCACGGTTCCGGCAGCCGCGAGCGCGGCATCGGCCTCCGAGAAGGCACGCCACTTGGCTTCCGTGCCGGTCAAAATCTCTACGGGCACGGTCCAGGTCGCGACCTCCGCGCGGATCCTCGCCAGTTGGCTCGGTACGGCCGGGATCACGAAGCGGACGTCACAGCGCGCTGCGAGAATTTCTGCCGTTTCGCGGAATACCGGCAGCAGCCGGGAAACTTCCGTCGATCGGGATCCGGGCAGGAGTGCAAGCGTCCGCCTGCCCGACCGAAGGCGCCCCGCCTGCGCCTGCCTGACATCGAGCAGTTCGGGTAGCGAGCGCAACCGATGGCCGACATAAGTGGTTGGTGGCCCCCCGAGCCGCTGCATCGCCTCAGGCTCGAACGGCAGAATGGCGAGAACATGATCGACAAAGGCCGTCATCCGGGCCGCACGGTACTCTTTCCACGCCCATACTGTCGGGCTGACATATTGAACGACCGGCAGCGCCGGCAGCACCTTTCGGAGACGCTTGGCGACACGGTGTGTGAATCCGGGGCTGTCGACGATGACGAGCACGTCGGGCCGCGCTGCGCCGAGCAGCCGGGACGTCTCCCGAATACGGGCGAGCAGGCGCGGCAGGCGGCCAATGACGGCACTGATCCCCATGATCGCGATCTCGTCGAAATCGAAGAGCGACACGAGTCCCTCGGCGGCCAGAGCGGGACCGCCGACACCGACAAATTCGACATCACCGCCGGTCATGCGCCGGATTTCCGCGGCCATGCCGGCACCGAGCAGGTCACCCGACACTTCGCCGGCGATGATCGCCACCTTCAGGGTCATGACGACGCCTCGATGGTATCGGCATCGATGCCGACTATGAACAGGTCGTGCTGATCGGCGAAGGAAACCACATCCGGCTGGTCGAGAAGGAGCGCCCTTCCCGCCTCGAGCGCAATGCCTGCCAACCCCGCCTCGCGCGCGCGCTCGAGGGTCGACAGACCTGCCGATGGCAGATCGACGCGCTCGTCCTGTCCCGGCTTGCAGAGCTTGACCAACACACCGCGCCGCCGCGCCGAAATCCGTCCCCGTGTCCGCAGTTCGTTGATCCGGCCGATCATCGAATCGGTGCCCTCGGGGCCTTCGAGCGCAACGACACGGCCGCCCACGGCGATCACACCCTGCCCGATATCGAGCGTCCCGAGAAGACGTGCCGCGCGGATCGAGACGCGGATATCGGCGAGAGACTGCTCGTCGGGAGCATGGCGACCGATGGCGCCTATCGTGGCCACGAGACCAGGCGCCACTTCATGGGCGCCGATGACCCGGATGCCCTCGTCTTCCAAAAGCCCGATCGCTGTCGTCAGCACGAGATTGTCGCCGCCCTGCATCAGCGTTCGAAGCAGCCGCGGCAACCGCCACAGCGTCGTCATGTTGAGCCGGATTTCATGCCAGGCCGGCCGAAGGCGCACACCTCCAGAGAGAACCACCCGATCGACGCCTGCAGCACGGGCGACACGCTTGAAGCCCGCGATGTCGCCGATCCCTAGGCTTTGGTGCTGGAATGCGGACCAGTCGCCATCCGACTCGCCTCGGATCGCGAAAACGAGCGGCTCTTCGCCATTGGCGCGCGCCGCTTCCGCCACGATGAGCGGCAGCTTGCCGCTGCCTGCGACGATCGCCAGCCGGCCTTGCCGCCCGCGCTCGCCCATCGGGCCCTAACCTTTGCTGCTGCGACTGGGCGTAGAGAGTGCCCGATCGGCATCCGCGGCAATGAAATCGAGAATCTCGACGACTTCCCTGCAGTCCTCGAAGTCTTGCCGGATGGCCGCAGCGTTTGCGCGGATCGTCCCTTCGCCTTCGAAGATCGCCTTGTAGGCTTTGCGGACGCGGTGGATCGTCGCGCGTTCGATGCCGGCCCGGGTCATGCCCACGACATTGAGGCCGTCGAGCACCGCCGGATTGCCGTGCAACATCCCATAGGGGATCACGTCGAACGCCACGCCCGTGAGGCCACCGATGAAGGCCTGCCGCCCGATGCGGCTGAACTGGTGCACCGCGGCGCCGCCGCCGATGATGACACGGTCGTCGACCTTGACGTGGCCAGCGAGCAGCGCTGCGTTGGAGAGGATGATGTCGTTGCCGAGCTGGCAGTCGTGGGCCACGTGAGAGCCCGCCAGAAACAGGTTCCGGTTGCCGATGACCGTGCGGCCGCCCCCACCGGCCGTGCCGGTATTGATCGTGACGTTTTCCCGCATGGTGCAGTCGTCGCCGATATCCAGCGTCGTTTCTTCGCCGTGATGATGCACGCTCTGCGGCTCGCCGCCAATCACCGCCATCGAATGGATTCGCACATTCCTGCCGATGGTCGTGCGGCCCAACACGATGGCATGGCTGTCCAGCACGCCGCCGTCGCCGATAATCACCTTCGGTCCGACATGGCAGAAGGGTCCAATCGTCACGCCGGCCCCGATGACCGCGCCGTCTTCGACGATGGCCAGCGGGTGGATACGGGCTGTCGCCGAGATCGTCATTTCGACTTTTCCTGCGGGACCATCATCGCCCCGACGTCGGCTTCTGCGACCTTCTGCCCATCGACCATGGCATCGCAGTGGAATTTCCAGATGTTACCGCGCTGCTTCTGCTTGACGACGTGGAACTCGACCCGGTCGCCGGGCACGACCGGCTTACGGAACCGGGCATTGTCGATCGTCATGAAGTAGACCAGGCTGCTCTGGCTCGCGACCTGACGCGCGCAGATGGCGCCAGCCGTCTGGGCCATCGCCTCGATGAGCAGCACGCCCGGCATGATTGGATTGCCAGGGAAATGCCCCATGAACTGCGGCTCGTTGGCTGTCACGTTCTTGATGCCTATGGCCGAATTGTCGCCATCGATCTCGATGATCCGATCGACAAGCAGGAAGGGATAGCGATGCGGCAACAGCTTCATGATCTCGAGGATTTCAGCCGTACCGAGGGACGACGTCGCTGCTTCACTCATCTGCCTTCTTCCCCTTCCTGCGTTTGAGCTCCGACCGGGCCATCATCTCGGCCGCGTCCCGAAGGAAATCCTTGATCGGACGAGCCGGGACGCCTCCATACTTGCCACCGGCCGGAAGGTTAGACGCGACTCCCGACATCGCCGCGATCTGTGCGCCGTCGCCGATCGATATATGGCCGTTGACCCCGACCATTCCGCCGATCAGCACGCCGTCGCCGATCTTCGTGCTACCGGCGATGCCGACGCCCGCCACGATGCCACAATGCCGCCCGATACGCACGTTGTGACCGATCATTACCGCATTGTCGATCTTCGTGCCTTCGCCAATGACGGTGTCGTCCATCGTGCCCCGGTCGATCGCCGCATTGGCGCCGATTTCGACCCGGTCCTGGATGATCACGCGACCGATCTGAACGATCTTTTCGAACCCGGCCGGTCCCGGCGCGTAACCAAAGCCGTCCTGCCCGATCCGCGCACCATTATGGATGATAACGTCATTGCCGACATAGCAGCACAAAAGGCTCGTGTGAGCGCCGATGGAGCAATTGCGCCCGACCTTCACATGCGCGCCGATCACCGCACCCGCACCGATGCGGCTTCCCGCGCCGATGCTGGAATGCGCGCCGATCACCGCATAAGGCTCGACGACGACATCGTCCTCCAGCACAGCGGTCGGATCGACGATGGCAAGCGGGCTCACCGCGTCGCCAATAACGGTGCCTGCCGGCCGCATCGCCGAGCTATGCAACAGGGCGCCCGCACGGGCGAAAGCCAGATGTGGGTTCTTGGCACGCAGAACGGCAATATGGTCCGGTACCGTGCTCGCCATGTCATCGGCGCAGATGATCGCCGTTGCCCGACACGTCTCGAGTTCGGCACGATTGCGCCGGCTGAGGATGTAGCACACGTCCCCTTCAACGCCGCGGTAGATCGGCGAAACGGAACGCACGAGCCGATCCGCAAACGCCGAATCCATCAGCTCAACACCGAGCGTCCCGGCGAAATCCGCCAGGCGCATGCCCTCGTGGGGCGGGAAAAATTCCGAAGGAATCATCTTTCTCCATCCCGGCACCCCGCTCGGGCGCGGTGCCGGACCGATAAATCAGAACGAGGTCGAAATACCGAACTTCAGGTTCTGAACGATGTCTTGGTCCTGCTTCATGACCGGGATGGCGTAATCGACGCGCAGCGGACCGAAGGGAGAGGCCCAGATCAGGCTGGCGCCCGTGGAAACACGCCAATCCATGCCGGTACCGACGAGCGTGCCCTTATAGGGCTTCGTCAGCTTCAGGTCGTTGCCGTAGAGCGTGCCGGCATCGACGAAGAAGCCACCGCGCAGACCCGAATCCTGCGAGACGCCCGGCAGCGGGAATGTCGCTTCAGCCGAAGCAGTGAAATAGGTCGTGCCGCCGAGCGCATCGCCGCGCAGGCGCGGACCGATGCCGGAATCGGCGAAGCCGCGAATGTCGTTGGAGTCGAGCGAGAACTGGTCGAAGACATTCAGCTTGCTGCCGTCGAGCGACATGACGTGGCCGCCGGCGACCGAAACCGAGCTCACGAGATCCATGTCGTCGGAGACCGTGTAATAGCCGCGCGCCCGGCCCGTCACCTTGTAGAAGTGCGAGTCGCCGCCGAGGCCGGCAATTTCCTGCGTCAGCGACGCGAGGATACCTTCATGCGGCAGCATCGCGGTATCGAGCGTGTTGTAGGTGATCGTGTTCGACACCGACGACTGGACGAAGGGCGAGCCGTCGACGACGCGCCGGAAGGGCTGCGACAGGCGCCAGTAGTTGTCGGAGTCGTAGGTCAGTTCCTTGTAATTGTAGCGGAACGTCGTCGAGATGTCGTTGGTGATCGGCGCCGCGACGCGCAGCGAGAAGCCCTGGTCGGCATAGCTGTAATTGTCCATGATCGCGTTGGACGACTTGAACAGATCGAAGCCGGCAGCCAGACGATATCCCAGGAAATAGGGCTCGGTGAAGGAGATCGAGTAGCTGCGGGTCAGCGCGCCGCCGCTTGCGGAGACACGGATATACTGGCCGCGGCCCAGGAAGTTCTTCTCTTCGATCGACGCTTCGAGAATGAAGCCCTCGCCGCCAGTTGCATAGCCCGCACCGATGCCGAACGAGCCGGTCGACTGGTCCGCAACGTCGACGACGACGACGACTCGGTCCGGAGCACTGCCCGGTTGAGTCGTGATGTCGACCTTGGAGAAATACCCCAGGCGCTCAAGACGGCGCTTGGCTTCCGCCACGCGTTCCTGGTTGAAGGCGTCGCCTTCAGCCATATCGAATTCCCGGCGGATCACGTAGTCGCGCGTCGCGGTGTTGCCGCGGATCTCGATCCGCTCGACATAGGCGCGTTCGCCCTGGTCGACCACGTAGTCGACCGAGATTGTCTTGCTCGACATATCGCGGTCGCCACGCGGCGTGACGCGGGCAAAGGGATAGCCGGCAGCGGCAACGCGCTTGGAGATGGCAGCCATCGAATCCTGCACGTCGCGCGCCCGGTAGGTCTTGCCCTCGCGGGACTCGGCGAGCGACTTCAGATCTTCGGCATCGACGCCATCCACGGTCGATTCGACGGTGACCGGACCGAACTTGTAGCGCTCGCCTTCATCCACCTGGAAGGTCACGACATAGGTGTTTGTTGCCGGATCGAGCGTTGCGTCGGACGACAGAACGCGGAAGTCGGCATAGCCATGATTGTAGTAGAACTGGCGCAGCGCCTCTTCGTCGGCGCGCAGCTTCTCCTGCGAATAGATGTCACGCCGGGTGATGAAGGAGAACAGGCCCGATTCCTTGGTGGCGATAACGGCGCGCAGGCGGAAATCGCTGTAGGCGTTGTTGCCCTCGAAATTGATCTGGTCGATCTTCGTACGGCCACCCTCGTTGATCACGAAGGCGAGGTTGAGCCGGCCGTTGCCGACGGCCACGGTCTGCGTGGTCACCTCGACGTCCGAGCGGCCGATTTCGGCATAGGCCCGCTTGATGGACTGGATGTCGGCCTCGACGAGCGACTCGCTGTAGGGCCCGAGCGGCTGCGTCTGCACCACGGCCTGCAGCTTGTCGTCCTTGATCTTTCGGTTGCCGTTGAAGACCACCTGGTTCAGGAGCTGGTTTTCGCTGACCGAAACGACCAGCGTGCCGCCGGAGACCGAGATGCGGACATCGGAGAACAGGCCGGTCGCGTAGAGACGCTTGATGGACTGATCGATGTCTGCGTTGGAAAAGGCCTTGCCAGGCACGATCGTCAGGCTGGCACGAACAGTGTCTTCACCCGTGCGCCCGGCGCCCCGCACCGAAATGTTGCGCACCACCGCGGCTTCCGCCGTCGCGGGAGAAACCAACACCATCGTTCCGGCAGATGTCAAAACACCGGCGGTCATCGCAATGGCAGACGCCGCGTTCAGAAATCTCGAACCAACCATAAACTTCACACCCTTTTCCCGCTACCAGGACAGCACTTTACGTGCCTTTCCAGGCCACTCCGCCGTTTTAACCGCTTTTCCCCTACAAGCAAGGGAGTTGGTTAAATTCCATTTACTTCGTTCCGAAGCGTGACGTAATCGCCACGCCGACGCGGAATTATGGTAAACATTTCCTTTGCTTGTAACAGTCTGTCATCACCCGACCCAGCTCGTGATGTTCCGTGTGATGTCGTTCCAGGTCACGAAGACCATCAGCGACAGAACCAGGAACATTCCAAGCCGAAAAGCGATGCCTTGCGCCGTCTCGCCGACCGGCTTTCCCCTTACAGCTTCCACCGCATAGAACAATAGATGGCCGCCATCAAGTACCGGCACCGGCATCAGATTGAGCAGCCCGATGGAGACCGAAAGCACGGCCGCAAGATTGAGCAGAGCCACAATCCCGAGCGTCGCCACCTGCCCGGCGGCCTGGGCAACGGCGATCGGGCCGCCGAGCTGGTCGGCTTTCATGCGGCCCGCGAAGATGTTGCCGATGTAGCGGAAGGTGCCCGTGACGATATGACCCGTTTCGCGCACGGCCTCCACCACCGCGCCCGGCGGCGAGAAATGCACGACACGAAGATTGCCGGCCGACTTGTCGGTCGCGATGCCGATGATTCCGAGCTCGATCTTGTTGCCGAAACGGTCGGTGATCTCCGTCAGCTTCGGGGTCAGCGGCATGTTGACCTCCTCGCCCCCGCGCCGGACCGTCAGCGTCATCGGAACGCCGGGACGAATGCTCACGTAACGCTGGACATCATCGAAGGTCTCGATCGGCGTGCCGTCGAGCTTGAGCAGCAAGTCGCCCGGAATGACGCCGGCCGCCTGCGCGGCACTCCCTTCCGTCACCTTCGCCACGACCGGATCGGCGACATACTTGCCGTAGGCCATGAAGATGCCAGAGAGAATCACGATTGCCAGCAGGAAGTTCGCGATGGGCCCGGCGGCGACCGTCAGTGCCCGCTTCCAAAGCTTGGCACCGCTGAAGGTCTTGGCCCGCTCCTCCGCTGGCAGTTCGTCAAGCTCTTCGAAATCAGGCGTGCTCGCCGCATCGGCGTCGCCGTAGAACCGGACATATCCGCCAAGCGGGATCGCCGAGATCTTCCAGCGGGTCCCGTGTCGATCGGTAAAGCCCACGAGCTCGGGCCCGAAGCCGAAGGAGAAGGCGAGGATCTTGATGCCGCTCCACCGCCCCACGAGATAGTGGCCCATTTCGTGGATGAAGACGATGAGCGAAATCACCAGCAGGAAGGCCGGCAGCATCAATGCCCATTGATTGCTCAGAATTGCGCTCATGTCCGGTGACCCCGATCCTCTGGCCGCTATCTGCCAGATATAAACTCGCCCGGGGCTGACGCCAACCGGCCCGATGCCGCAGAAAGTGCGACGGCGCCCAAAAAAGCAAGGAAACAGGCGAAGACGAGCCCGTCCACGCGGTCCATTACCCCGCCATGGCCGGGAATCAGATGACTGGAATCCTTGACCCCGAACCGTCGCTTGATGAAGGATTCGAAAAGATCGCCGATCTGGGAAGAGACGGAGAGGAGAAGCGTGAAGACGACGAGCCCCAGGGTCAGCGTCTCGCCCGACACGAGAATCACAGCCGCGCCGGCGACGACCCCCGACACGGTGCCACCGAGCGCGCCGGACCAGGTCTTGCCGGGCGATATCCGCGGCGCGAGCTTGGGGCCGCCGAGCGCGCGACCGACGAAATAGGCCAGGATGTCGGTTCCCCAGACGACCGCGAAGAGGAAGACGATGGCAATGATGCCATAAGCATCACGGAGCGCTGCGAGCGAAAGGCCCGACAATCCGGCATAGAAGACCCCGCCCGCGAGCCAGAGGGATTTCCGCAGAATGATCGCGGAGACCGCACAGGCGATCGTGAACCCGAGGAGGAGGTAGAGGCCGATCAGGGCTCCGTTCGCCGCACCGTCGAGCAGCAACTGGCCGAACACCACGACGAGGCTCGCCCAGCCAAAAAGCGTGTATCGGTCCCGCGGCGCGAACCGGGTCACTGTCGACCACTCGTAGAAGATCAACAGGCCGATTGCGATGGCAAATAAGGTGAACACGGTGCCGCCGACCCAGGTCGCCGCGAGCGCGACCGCCGCCAGCACGATCGCTGACAAGATCCGCAGCCGGAGCTCGGAGGACATCAGGAGACCGCAGCGGCGACCGCCGCCACGCCGCCGAAGCGCCGGTCGCGTCGGCCATAGGTTTCGAGCGCCGCGTGGAAGACGTCACCGGTGAAATCCGGCCAGAATTCCGGCACGAAAACGAGCTCGGCATAGGCCGCCTGCCAGAGCAGGAAGTTGGACATGCGCTGCTCGCCGGATGTCCGGATCACCAGATCGGGATCGGGAATGCCTGACGTGTCGAGCTCGCGATCGAGCGCTACGGCGTCGATCTGACCAATCGCGATATCGCCGGCCATCACCCTGGCGGCCAGCTTCCGGGCGGCCCGGGCGATTTCGTCCCGTGCGCCGTAGTTGAAGGCGATGACAAGCGTGAGACCGGTGTTGAGGCGGGTCGTTTCTTCCGCCTCGATCAACAGCGGCAGGATGTCGCCACGGAGATTTTCGCGCGAGCCGATTACACGGATTCGCACGTTCTCGGAATGCAGCTCGGCGAGGTCGCGGCGGATGAAGGCCTTGAGGAGCCCCATGAGGTCCGTGACTTCGGGCTCCGGACGCGACCAGTTTTCCGACGAGAACGCGAACAGGGTGAGGAAGGAAATGCCCACGCCGCGGGCGGTGCGGACGGCTTCACGGACCGCCTCCACGCCCTTGCGGTGCCCCATGGTCCTCGGCAGTCCCCGCTGCTGCGCCCAGCGGCCATTGCCGTCCATAATGATGGCAACGTGCTCGGGAATGCGCGCCAACTGTCTCTTGATCATAGAGCTTCCTGGAGAACAGGGTGAAGTCTTGTCGGACCAAGGCGTCCGCGTGAGCCGCCCGTCGTCCGCAACACTTACACCTGCATGATTTCCTTTTCCTTGTCCTGAAGCAAGCGGTCGATTTCCGAAATCGTATCGTCTGTCAGCTTCTGGACCTTGTCCGACGTCGCACGGCTTTCGTCCTGCCCCATCGACCCGTCCTTTTCGGCCTTTTTGAGGCTGTCCATGCCGTCGCGGCGAACATGGCGGGCGGCGACCTTCGCCTTCTCGGCATATTCGTGCGCGACTTTCACCAGCGACCTGCGGCGCTCCTCGTTGAGCTCGGGCAGCGGGATACGCATGTTCTGGCCCTCGACGATCGGGTTCAGACCGAGATGCGACTCGCGGATCGCCTGTTCCACCGCCTTGACCATCGACCGGTCCCAAACCGACACCGACAGCATACGCGGCTCCGGCACGGTGATGTTGGCCACCTGGTTGAGCGGCATGCGCGACCCATAGGCCTCGACTGTCACCGGATCGAGCACATTGGCCGAGGCGCGGCCGGTGCGAAGGCTTGCGATATCGTGCTTGAAAGCGCTGACGGCGCCTTCCATGCGACGCCTGGTTTCGTTGAGATCAAAATTGGCCATGGTCCACTCCTGTCCCTGCCCGGTTCCGCCGTGCGGGCGCCCGGGGTCGTCTTGATTTCAATTGTCCTTGACGATGGTGCGGCGTCCGCCGCCGGTCAAGATTTTGGAGAATTCGCCCTTCTCGTGGATCGAGAAGACGATGATCGGGATGTGATTCTCGCGGGCGAGCGCCACGGCGGCGACGTCCATCACCGCCAGTCCCTTTTCCAGCATCTCGGTATGGGTAAGTTCCTCGAACCGGGTAGCGTGAGGATCCTTCTTGGGGTCGGCAGAGTAGATGCCATCGACCTGGGTGCCCTTGAAGATCGCCTCGGCCCCCATTTCCGCTGCACGCAGAGCGGCGGCCGAATCGGTGGTGAAGAACGGATTGCCAGTACCGCCGGCAAAGATCACCACCCGGCCGAGCGACAGGTGATAAAGCGTCGCCCGCTGGGAGAAGCTCTCGCAGATTTCTGGCATCGCGATCGCCGACAGCACCACCGTGTCGATGTCGAGCTTCCGGAGCGAGGTGGCGAGCGCAAGCGCGTTGATGACGGTCGCAAGCATCCCCATGTGATCGCCGGTCACGCGGTCGCCGCCCTTGGAGGCCACCGCGACGCCGCGGAAGATGTTGCCGCCGCCGACCACCACGCCGACCTCGACCCCGAGAGCCCGCGCCTCGGCGATGTCGCTGGCGATGCGGTCGGCGACGGCGACGTCGATGCCGAAACCCTGGCTGCCCATCAGCGCTTCGCCCGATGCCTTCAGCAACACGCGTTTGTAGAGGGGGCTGGCTGTCATGATGTCTCCCGTCAGTCTGGATCGGCACGGGCGGGGAGCCCGGCGGGGTGGCGGCGACCCTCTGCGGGCGTTCGACGGCCGGGGGGCCGGAACGCGAAGGTAGCGCTCGGATCGCCGCGCGAGGAATCGAATGCGCTGGAGGACGGCGATACACGAAGGGCACCGCGTTGTCACGCGATGCCCTCGGATTTGTTGGCCTGTTCAACAGGCCAGATCGATTACTTCTTGACGGCGGCAGCCACTTCGGCCGCGAAGTCCGTCTCTTCCTTCTCGACGCCTTCGCCGAGCAGGAGACGAGCCATGCCCGTGACCTCGATCGACGCACCGGCCTGCTTCTCGGCGTCCTTGATCGCCTGGCCGACGGTGATGTCGGGATTGATCACGAAGGCCTGCGAGAGCAGTGCGACTTCCTCGAAGAACTTCCGCATGCGGCCTTCGACCATCTTCTCGATGATGTTGTCCGGCTTGCCCGAAGCGCGCGACTGCTCGATGAACACATTGCGCTCGCGCTCGGCCACCGCAGGGTCGACTTCTTCCGGCCGGATGGCGAGCGGGTTTGTGGCGGCGATGTGCATGGCGACCTGACGGCCCACCGACCAGAGGACCTCCTTGTCGCCAGCCGACTTCAGCGCAACCAGCACGCCGAGCTTGCCGATGCCGTCGCCGGCGGCATTGTGGATATAGGTGGCCACGGTGCCTTCGGAGACTTCGAGCAGAACCGAGCGGCGCAGCGTCATGTTCTCGCCGATCGTGGCGATCGCGTCCTTGATCGTGTCTTCGACGGACTTGCCGGTCGCCGGATACGGCGCGGCCGCCACCGACTCGACCTTGCCGTCGGTGCCGAGCGCAACCGCGGCGACGCCGCGGACGAGATCCTGGAAGGCCTCGTTACGGGCAACGAAGTCGGTTTCCGAGTTGATCTCGACCACCACGGCCTTGTGACCACCCGAGGCGATACCGATCAGACCTTCCGCAGCGGTGCGGCCGGACTTCTTTTCGGCCTTGGAAATGCCCTTGGCGCGCAGCCAGTCGACGGCGGCTTCCATGTCGCCAGCGGTCTCGGCAAGCGCCTTCTTGCAGTCCATCATGCCCGCGCCGGTGCGCTCGCGCAGGGTCTTCACCATTTCAGCCGTAATCGTGCTCATGTCTAACCTCTTCATGTCCGGATGTGCCGGACGCGCTCGTCCGGACTGTCGACTCCGCCCGCCATCGGCGACGGAGTGTATCGAGATGCGTCACAGCCATGTGACAGCGGCAAGGCCGCATCCCGGAAACTTCGAGGGCAGAGGCCGAACCCAAGGTCGCAGCCCCTGCCCTGCATGACAGGCGTCTGCCTTATTCGGCGATCGTCTCTTCGGCGATCGGCTCGGCGGCTGCTCCGATATCGTAACCGGCCGCACCCTGCTGGCGCGAAATGCCGTCGAGCGCGGCACGGGCGAACAGGTCGCTGTAGAGGGCGATGGCGCGCGAAGCGTCGTCGTTGCCGGGGATCGGATAGTCGATCAGGTCCGGATCGCAGTTCGAGTCGATGATCGCGACAACAGGGATGCCGAGGCGCTTGGCTTCGTCGATCGCGATCTTTTCCTTGTTGGTGTCGATCACGACCATCAGGTCCGGCGTACCGCCCATGTTGCGAATGCCGCCGAGAGCCTTTTCGAGCTTCTCGCGCTCACGCTCCAGGTTCAGGCGTTCCTTCTTGGAATAGCCGGACGACTGGGACGACAGGATGTCGTCGAGCTTGCGCAAACGGGCGATCGAGTTCGAAATCGTCTTCCAATTGGTCAGCATGCCGCCGAGCCAGCGCGAATTGACGAAATACTGGGCCGAGCGCTTGGCCGAATCGGCGATCGGCTCGGAAGCCTGACGCTTGGTGCCGACGAACAGCACGCGGCCGCCACCGGCGACGGTGTCGCTGATGACCTTGAGCGCCTGATGCAGCATCGGGACAGACTGGGCGAGATCGATGATGTGGATGCCACCACGGTCACCGAAGATGAAGGGCTTCATCTTGGGGTTCCAGCGATGCGTCTGGTGGCCGAAGTGAACGCCTGCCTCGAGAAGCTGGCGCATGGAAAAATCAGGCAATGCCATGCCTTGGTACTCCTTTTCCGGTTGAACCTCCGCGAAGCTTGAAGCGGGACCAAAACCCCGCCACCGGGTGGAGCAGGCCGGATTTCTCCCGGCGCACCCCAGACTTCACGTGTGGAATGGGCGGGGCCATAGACCGGTTGCGGACAAAAGGCAAGTGGCTCCCTCGGAAAATGTCGAGATGTGCCGGCTATTGCGCCGTGCAGCTGGTCTCGGGAAGGAAGTCGAGCTTCACCAGCTTTCCGGACAGCGCGAAATCACCGTAGTCCATCGTCAGATCCCGCGAGACGCCGTTGTCATAGAGCTTGAACGACATCCGGTAGGTCGGCAGGCCGTCTGTCTTCTCGTCGGTGAAATAGGCGATCGTCACCGGCCAGGTCTTGGCGTCCTTGAGCTTGCCGGCCGACTGCGCCTCAGTGTCTCCGGGCGCCGCGCCCTCGGGCGAGCCGACGACCGTTGTGGTAAATACCGCCTTGTCGCCGTTATCGGACCCGTCGAAGACCCGCGCCTCGAAGAAATGCTTGCCGCTGCGCGCCATCTTCAGCACTTCGAGCATGTGTTCTGTGGGAAAGCGGCTCTGCTGCAGCGAGACCTGTTTCTCAGCAGGCGAGGTGAGGTCTACGGAAATCTTCCCTTCGCGCTCCTCGGCAACACCTTGCACCTCCTTGTCGAGACGGTCGTCGGTATAGGACTGCGACTCGAATTCAAACCGTCCATTGCGGACATCTTCGAAGCTCGTGCTGCGCTGGTCGGAGATGCGCTTGTCCTCGCCGACCTCGGACTCCGTCACGAAGCGGAAGTTGACCTTGTATCCCTCGCATTCCGAACCGGTGAATTCGTAGACCATGCGGCCATACATCGACTTGATGCCTGCCTTTTCGGCCGCATCCTTGAGTTCAAGATCGTAGACGGCGCGATGAGGCACGAGCGCCGACACCCCCTGAGCCGAAGCGACACCGGCCGCTCCGGCGAGGAGCAGCGCATCGAGGACCAGAAGAGCAAACCGCTTCGCCGCCATCCAATTCTCCTGTTGCACGCGACCACAATGCCGCTAATGAAGGTCGACACAAACAACGTCACGAAGATGGCGAAATATCCGATCCGACCGACGGACAAAAGAGAATTCTAGCGGAGACCTCCCATGAGCGCAGAAATCGACGCCCGCCTCGCCTCTCTCGGCCTCACCCTGCCCGTGGCCGCCGCACCGGCTGCCAACTACGTGCCCTATGTCCAGTCGGGCAACATGCTCTACATCTCCGGCCAGTTGCCGATGGAGAACGGCAAGCTCGCCGTGACCGGGCAGCTCGGTGCCGGCGTGCACACACCCGAGGGGCAGCGCGCCGCCGAACTCTGCGCGGTCAACATACTAGCCCAGGCACAGGCGGCGCTCGGTGATCTCGGACGCATCGCACGCGTGGTGAAGATCACCGTTCTCGTCTCCTCGACACCCGACTATTACGAGCACCATCTGGTCGCGAACGGGGCTTCGAATCTCCTCGTCGGCGTCCTTGGGGAGGCCGGCAAGCATGCCCGCGCAGCGGTCGGCATGTCCGCGCTGCCGCTCAATGCCGCGGTCGAGATTGACGCCGTCCTGGAAGTTGCCTGATGCATTCCGATCTCAACGCTTTGCTTCGCCAACCCATCGCCCATCGCGGCCTGCACGACGGCAATGGCGCGCGCTGGGAAAACACGCTTTCGGCCTTCGACGCGGCGATATCAGCGGGCTTCGCCATCGAATGCGACCTGCAATATGCAGCGGACGCGGTACCCGTGGTCTTCCACGACGACGACATGGAGCGGCTCTGCCGGATCAAGGGTGATGTCCGCGCCAAGAGTTCGGGCGAACTGGGACTGATGTCGATCGGTGGCACCCGCGACAAGGTGCCGTCTCTCGCCGCTCTGCTCGCGCGCGTCGCCGGCCGTGTCCCGCTTGTCCTCGAGCTCAAGGGCCGAGAAGGCGACGACGACGGCTTCGCCTCGGCGGTGATCGAGACGATCGAGGACTATCGCGGCCCGCTCGCGCTGATGAGCTTCGACCATTGGCTGCTGGCCGACCTGAAATCGCTCGGCGCCCCCCGTCCGATCGGCCTCACCGCCGAAGGGGTCAAGCCGGACGACTTCGCGACGCATGACAAGGCGATGGTGCTCGGCCTCGACTTTATTTCCTACAACATCATGCATTTGCCGAACGACTACATTACATTGCAGCGCAGTAGGGGCGTGCCTGTCATTACCTGGACCGTGCGCAATGCCGCACAACAGGCTCACAGTGCCGCCCACGCCGAGCAGATCACCTTCGAGGGCTTCGACCCCGCATAGGACAGGCCTTGGACAGTCGCATCGTCTCTTCCTTCAAGGACATCCGCAAAGAGCAGTGGGGCGCCCTCGCCGGCGCTTCAAAGTCGAGTTTAGGAAAAGCCTATAACCCTTTTATTTCTCATGCTTATCTGTCAGCTCTCGAAGAATCCGGGTCGGCGGTGCCAAAGACCGGCTGGCAGGGGCGGCATCTGCTGATCGAGGCCGATGGCGCGCTGCAGGCAGCGACGTTCGGCTATGCCAAGAGCCACAGCCAGGGCGAATATGTCTTCGATCACGGCTGGGCCGATGCCTTCGAGCGTGCGGGCGGACGCTATTATCCCAAGCTGCAGCACAGCGTCCCCTTCACACCGGCGACAGGCCCTCGCCTTCTCGTCCGCAGCGGCACCGACCGGCAGCGGATGATGACTGCGCTTGCCGCTGCAGTCCGGCAGGAAACGGTCGAGCTCGGTTTGTCCTCGGCCCATTTCACCTTTCTTCCGGACGAGGAGTGGCAGGTCCTGGAGGCGGAGGGCTACCTGCATCGCACCGACCAGCAGTTCCATTTCTCCAATGCCGGCTACGCCTCACATGAAGAGTTCCTCGAAACGCTCGCCTCCCGCAAACGCAAGGCGATCCGCCGCGAACGGCGCGAGGCGCTGGCCGCGGACATAGAGATCGACTGGCTGACGGGCAGCGATCTCACCGAGGCGATATGGGATCAGTTCTTCGCCTTCTACATGGATACGGGCAGCCGCAAATGGGGCCGGCCCTATCTGACGCGCAGCTTCTTCTCGCTGATCGGCGAGCGTATGGCCGAGGACATCCTTCTCGTCATGGCGCGCCGCAACGGACGCTATGTCGCAGGGGCCATCAACTTCATCGGGTCGGATGCACTCTACGGGCGGCATTGGGGCTGCATCGAGGATCATCCGTTCCTGCATTTCGAAGTGTGCTACCATCAGGCAATCGACTTCGCGATCGCCAAACGGCTCGCCCGAGTCGAAGCCGGTGCACAGGGCGAACACAAGCTCGCTCGCGGCTACCTGCCCGTGACGACGCACTCTGCCCATTACATCGCCCATCCGGGCCTGCGGCGCGCCGTCGAGGACTATCTGCGGCGTGAGCGCGCCGATGTGGAAGCCGTCGGCGACTATCTCCGGGAACACGGCCCGTTCCGCAAGGCGCATGTCGAAGAACAGGACTGAAGTCGGTGCGGCCCGCCCGCCCAGCCGCCGGAAAGACTTGAATCGAATGATCTTTCGGTCCAATCTGCGGGAAACACTGCCGGAGAATGACCATGCAAGGGACCGCTTACGAGCCCGACAACATCTTCGCGAAGATCCTGCGTGGCGAGATCCCGTGCCATGCGGTCTATGAGGATGAACACACGCTGGCCTTCATGGATGTGATGCCGCAATCGACGGGTCACACGCTCGTGATCCCGAAGGCACCGTCGCGCAACCTGCTCGATGCCGACCCGACAACCTTCATGTGGCTGATGCCGGCCGTCCAGAAGATCGCCCGGGCCGCCAAGCGCGCCTTTCACGCCCAGGGGGTGCAGATCATCCAGTTCAACGAGCCGGCCGCCGGGCAGACGGTGTTTCATCTGCATTTCCATGTCATTCCGGTCTATGAGGGCGTGGACCTGAAAGTCCATGCCCGGAACCATGAAGACGGCGGTCAGCTCGCCCACAATGCCGAACTCATCCGCGAGGCCCTGAAGTTCGCGTCGTGAAAATACCATCATCGCGTGCGACCTGGGGGCCCAGTCGTTAGGGACCCTTGCCATGAAGGCAGCATTTATCGTTATGAGCATCCTCGGATGCGACGATTCGGGCTCGACCTGCAGCCCCGTCGCGCAGGTTCAGGACCAGTGGCAGACCATAGCCGCCTGTGACGCCGCTTCCGAGAAGCACCTTGCTGCCTATAGCAATGTTCCCTTCCCGATGGTGGTCGCCGTCTGCCAGACGGCCGACACCACGGCGCTGGCCGATTCCACGGAAGACGCATCCCAGATGTCAGTCGCGAGCAGGTCGCTCGCACCCGCGCCAAGCCCCTCGCAGGCAGACGGAAACAAGGGCATCGCTGAGCGGGCCATGAACCTTGTTAAGCACGCAATCCCGTCGCGCCGGGCGCTCGAGGACACGGTGACCTATCCCGTGCATGTGGTGACGGACACCTATTCCTGGGTTGCCCGCAAGATCGCAGACTAGAGATTCCTTATGCCGCCGCAAGGGCGAGATAGGACGCGTAGGCGCGAGCCGACTGGCGATGCTCGGTGATGTAGAGCCGCTCGACCATGTCTATCAGGTCCGCTGCCGCACCGGTCGATTCGCGCGCATTGCGGAAGGCGGAAATCAGCTTGGCGGCCAGTCCGCCGAAGAGCCCCCCGGAATGGCCTTCCGCCTTGCGCCAGAGCAGTGTCGCCTGGACGAACAGTTCGGATATGTCGCGCTGCAATCCCGCCGCCTCGTAGAGCGCGCGGACCGCATGGAAGCGACCGTCGGTAATGATCGAGCGGACCCGGCGTTCCTCGATGCCCGAGAGCTGCACGATCGACGCCATGAAGAAGTCCAGCCGCCCGGCACAGAGGGCCTGCATCATGAAGGCAGGGGTCAGGCGGCCGTCATCGCGCAGATGATTGACCAGATAGGGAATGTCTTCGACGGGCGCATTGCCGGCGAGCGCGACAGTCGCCGTGTCACAGGCTTCCCGGCGGATGCGTTCAAGACGGCGCTCACCGACGACATTGCGCACGAGTTCGCAGAGGCCGAGCGATTCCGAGACGCCGACGGCGAGCAGGTGCCTTGCGTCGGAGGGAAGTTCCTCTCGCTCGAGCAGCATCTCGCGGATGCGGGCATGGCCGGCGAAACGCTCCGCGAGGCGGCGCAGGCTGCCGCGCGCGACGATTGCGCCGGGATTGTCGAGCATGGACTCGACCTCCGGCGCATCACCGATCTCGGCGAGCGCCGCGCAGACGGGTACGCTGACGATGAACCGCGAGGCAATCAGCGTGCGGGTGACGGAATCACCGCGGGCAGCGAGATCGACAAGATCGATGTCGACAAGTACGGGCGACCGGGCAATGATCTGGCAGGCGATCTGCGGCTGGTCGTGGGCAAGCGGCAGCACGAGTTCACGGGGCGCGTCTTCGGCGCTGGCGATCGCGTCGGCCAACGCATGACGGACCTTGGGTGACGGGTCGTCGAGCAGCCAGGTCATCGCCATCAGCGCCGCCTCGCGTTCGTCCGCGGTCATGTCGGCCTCGAGCCATGCCCGTCCGAGAGCGTTGGCTGCACGGGCGCGGTCGCTGGTCTTCGCCGTTTCCGCCCACCGAAGAAAACTCTGGATGATCACCGGGCGTTCCCTCACTCAACTCACTGGAATCGAAGCTAACGGGAATTCGTTTAAGATTCGTTCACCATACTCGTTGTCAGGGCATTAACCGTGTCAACCGGCAACGGAGGGCGGCTTCGGCCGGATCAGCGGAAAGACGGAAGACGCTTCGGAATAGTCCATGTAGCCCAGTCGCCCGACCGGACGGGCAAGCGCCATGTCGAGCCGGCCGTCCCGGATGATGCGCTCGTCGATATGGATACCGACAACCTCACCGAACACCATCATGGATTCGGTTCGCGTGCCGCTTCGACTGAGCGGCCGGATGATTTCCGTCACCACGCATTCGAGCGCTGCGAAGGCTTCGCCGACGATGGGCGCATCCACGAGCTGGCCGGGCTGAGGTGTCAGCCCGGCGATGTCGAATTCGCTCGTCCCGTAGGGCACGGCGACGGAGGAGGCATTGACCTTGCCGATCAGATCGCCGCTCGCCAGGCTCGTCGTGAAGACGCCGGTCTCCTCTGCATTTCGGGCGCTATCCTTGCGGCCGCCGGAGGAGAACATCACGATCTTCGGATCGTCGTCGACGATGTTGAAGAACGAGTAGGGCGACAGGTTGAGCGACCCATCGCGCCCTTTCGTGCCGATCCAGCCGATGGGTCGCGGCGCGACGATCGCCTTGAAGGGATCGTGGCGCATGCCGTGATCTGCGGTTTCGGCGCGGTAGAACACCCTCAGTCCTGCCAGACCACGATGTCGGAGAGGAGAGGTCGCGGCCGCTCCACGACCGGGAAGTCTGTCGAGCCGACATGGATGAAGCCGGCGACCTTTTCGCCGGGCTCGACGCCGAGAATGGCATGGGCGCGCGCGTCGAAGGCCATCCATTCCGTGAGCCAGTTCGAGACATAGCCGAGCGCGTTGGCCGCGATCAGAAGGTTGAGGCAGACGGCTCCGGCCGACATGACCTGCTCCCATTCGGGTATCTTGACATGCGGAGCCGCGGTCGACACGACCATGATCACAACGGGCGCCCGCGTCAGGCGCGTCTCTTCGACCTTGATCATGTCCTCCGCCATGTCGGGCTTGTCCGCTTTGGCGATCGCCGAAAGCTCCATCGACAGGCGCTGGCGCGCTTCGCCGGTCATGACGACGAAGCGCCAGGGCGCGAGCTTCCCGTGGTCGGGGACCCGGGTGGCCAGCGTCAGCATTTCCTCGATCTCCTGCGGCGTGGGGCCGGGCTCCTTCATCTGGAAGGCCGGCATCGAGCGGCGGGTCCTCAGGTAGTCGATCAATGGGAGATTGCGCGGCATTCGGTCCTCTGCGTCCAATGAAGTTCAGTCTTGAATTTGCCCCAAGCTTGGGGGACAAGTGAGCCGCACAAATAGAAGAGTCAACCCATCATCTTTGCGAGCGAGCATTGCCGCGCAGCCTCTCCCTCCTCGCCGCAGCGATCCTCGTGACGGCCGTTCCGGGCAGCGCCTCCCATGCGCAGGATCCCTTTTCACTGACCACCCCGACGCAGCCGTTGGGCGACCCGGTGGTGAACAGCTTTTCCCCGACCGTCGAGCAGCGCTCCGAGCCCCGAAGCCGCAGCCGCACGGTGCATCTCGAGGCCAAGCTGTCGGACGGCGGGGCGCCGATGAAATACGGATTGTCCTGGCGCATCTTCAGCCCGATCCCGGGGCCGGACGGCAAACTGCCGATGCTGGCCTCGTCCGAAGGTGGTTCAACTGCCTTCGACCTCGATCCCGGCGACTACTTCGTTCACGTCGCCTTCGGTCGAGCCGGCGCCACCAAGAAACTCAAGGTGTCCGCGGATACCGACCCGACGCCGCAGACGCTCGTGCTCGATGCCGGCGGCATGGTACTGAATGCCGTCTCCGGCAGCGATGTGCGGATCCCGCCGGACGAACTCTCCTTCGCGATCTATTCCTCGGAAGTCCAGGAAGACGGTGAGCGCGGCCTGATCATGGACAATGTCAAGCCCAACGAGGTGGTACGGCTCAACGCCGGCACCTATCACATCGTTTCCGACTACGGGAAGGTGAATGCCACGATCCGGGCGGACATCAAGATCGAGGCCGGCAAGCTGACGCAAGCGGTGATCCAGCATCGTGCGGCCAAGATCACCCTGAAGCTCGTCTCCCAGACCGGGGGCGAGGCGATTGCCGATACGGCCTGGTCCATCCTGACGGCGTCGGGCGACTCGGTCGCGGAAAGCGTGGGCGCCTTTCCTGTCGTCGTCCTCGCCGAGGGCAACTACACCGCCGTGGCGCGCCACAAGAACAACATCTATCAGCGCGACTTCACGGTCAGTTCCGGGCGCAACCAGGACGTCGAGGTGCTACTGACCAAATAGGTCAGGCCGCCTGTGCACGCGGCGGCGCGCTGGCGCCGAGCGAGAAGACGGTGTCGTAGAGATATTGCAGCATGGCCTTGCGGTCGGTCAGCTGTTCGATGTCGTCCCAGGTCACCACGCTGCCAATGCTCGACGAAATCGTCTTGCCGGACAGGCGGCAGAATTCGCGGATCAGAAGCGAAAGCCGCAGCGTTATCGAAAAGCGGCTGGCAAGGTGGAACAACCGTCCATTCTGGCCTTCGAAATAGACCGGCAGGACGCTCGCCTTGGCAGCCTGAATCAGTTTTGCCGGAAACATCTTCCAGGGAAGGTCCTCTGCCTGGCCGAAGCCCTTCGGCGCCGTCGCCACGCCACCGCCCGGGAAAACCACGATAGTGACGCCCTGCTTGAGCAGCCGAAGCGCCTCGTTGCGGGTTGCAAGATTGATGGCGAGAGCCTCCCTGGTCTCCTCGAAGGAGATCGGCAGAGAATAGGGCCGCATCTCCGGCACCTTGAGAAGCTGATCATTGATCAGGATCTTGAAGGGACGCCCCAGTTGCTCTGCGAGCGACAGCACCGCGATCCCGTCGGCAATGCCGTAGGGGTGGTTGGCGACCATGACGATCGGCCCTTCCGGAAGATCCTTCGGCGGCCAGTTGCCCTTCACGGAAAGGTCGATGTCGATAAGTTCCAGCATTCGCGAGAAGACCCGGTCGGATTTGCCAACCACTTCGGTGCGCCAGGTCTTGTAGACCTCGACATAGCGATTGCGACCCGACAGGTTCTCGATGGAACGGATGACCAGCCGCTTGAGCAGCGGATCGGTTTCACTGGCGTAGGACAATTCCTTGAACTTCACGGACTGTCTTCCTTTGGAGATCTCATCACGAAGGCCATATGAAACCAATGCAAAAGTTTGACGACAGCCGCGGGTCAGACCCGCGGCTGTCCACAGTCGTTTACTCGGATGCCCGCGCGCGCTTGACGTCGGGCGGCGTCGCCTCATCGACCAGAGCAGCCACCGCATCCTCGAGGGACATGGAGGTCTGGTTCTGCGAACCGAGGCGGCGAATGTTGACGGTGCCCTCCTCCGCCTCGCGCTTGCCGCAGACGACGATGACTGGAACCTTGGTCACGGAATGCTCGCGGACCTTGTAGTTGATCTTCTCGTTGCGGAAGTCGGTCTCGACCGAGAGTCCGGCCCTGCGCAGCTTCTCCGCCACCGCGAGCCCGTAGTCGTCGGCGTCGGAGGTGATGGTCGCCACCACCACCTGCAGCGGCGAGAACCAGAGCGGCATGTGTCCGGCAAAATTCTCGAGCAGGATGCCGAGGAACCGTTCCATCGAACCACAGATCGCGCGGTGGATCATCACCGGCTGGGTCTTTTCCGACGAGGCATCGATATAGAAGGCGCCGAATCGCTCCGGCAGGTTGAAGTCGACCTGCGTCGTACCGCATTGCCACTCGCGGCCGATCGCATCCTTGAGCGTATATTCGAACTTCGGCCCGTAGAAGGCGCCCTCGCCCGGCAGGATGCCGGTCTTGATGCGGCCGCCGGACTGCGCCTCGATCTGCTTCAGCACCTCCATCATCACCGATTCGGCGCGATCCCAAAGGGCATCGGAACCGACGCGCTTCTCCGGGCGGGTGGAGAGCTTGACGATGATCTCTTCAAAGCCGAAGTCGGAATAGACCGACATGATCAGGTCGTTAATCTTCAGGCACTCGGCAGCCATCTGCTCGTCGGTACAGAAGATATGGGCATCGTCCTGGGTAAAGCCGCGCACACGCATCAGGCCATGCAGCGCGCCTGATGGCTCGTAACGATGGACATTGCCGAACTCGGCATAGCGGATCGGAAGCTCGCGATAGGACTTCAGCCCATGCTTGAAGATCTGGACATGGCCGGGGCAGTTCATCGGCTTGAGCGCGAAGACGCGCTCGTCGTCGGTGTCGTCACCGGCGACCGTGACCTTGAACATGTTGTCGCGGTACCAGCCCCAGTGACCGGACGTCTCCCAGAGCGACTTGTCGAGCACCTGCGGCGCGTTGACCTCCTGGTAGTCGGCGGCGAGCCGGCGGCGCATGTAGGACACGAGCGACTGGAACATCCGCCAGCCCTTGCCGTGCCAGAAAACGACGCCAGGACCCTCTTCCTGGAAATGGAAGAGATCCATTTCGCGGCCGAGCTTGCGGTGGTCGCGCTTCTCGGCCTCCGCCAGCTTGTTGAGGTAGGCGTCGAGCTCGGATTGTTCGGCCCAGGCGGTACCGTAGATCCGGGTCAGCATCGGCTTGGTCGAATCGCCGCGCCAATACGCGCCCGCGACTTTCATGAGCTTGAAGGCGGTGCCGATCTGTCCGGTGGAGGCCATATGGGGGCCGCGGCAGAGGTCGAACCAGTCGCCCTGGTAGTAGATCTTGAGGTCCTGGCCTTCCGGGATCGCGTCGACCAGCTCGACCTTGTAGCTCTCGCCCTTCTCGGCGAAGACCTGCTTGGCCTTGTCGCGCGACCAGACCTCTTTGGTGAACGCCTTGTTCCGCCCGATGATCTCCTTCATCTTCTTCTCGATGACCGGAAGGTCCTCGGGCGTGAAGGGCTCGTTCTTGGCGAAATCGTAATAGAAACCGTTCTCGATGACAGGCCCGATCGTGACCTGGGTTCCGGGCCAGAGCTCCTGCACGGCCTCAGCCATCACATGGGCAGCATCGTGGCGGATGAGTTCGAGCGCGCGGGCGTCGTTGCGGGTGACGATCTCGATCCGGCCGGTCGAAACCGGATCGGAGAGATCGGCGAGCCTGCCGTCGAGGGCAATCGCGACCGCCTTCTTGGCGAGCGACTTCGAGATGGACTCGGCGACCTCGCGGCCGGTCGTGCCGGCGGCGAAATCACGCACGGAGCCATCGGGAAACGTCAGGGAAATCGGTTGGGACATCTGTCACATTCTCCTATCCAATCCCGCCAACCAATGCGGGTGGTACGAAAAAGCCGGTGAGACCGGCGGAAACGGCCGCGATATACCGGGATTTGTCGGGGTTGGGAAGCGATTTGTATCGAGCGCTCCGCGCGCGTCTCAGAGGACCAGAAGGTGTTCACCTTGCAGGTCCGCCGCTGTGGCGTCCCAGGGCGGGCCCATCCGGTCGAGGTCCCGATCCGGCGCGGCATAGGGGATGAAGCCGTCCTCCCGCGCCGCCCTTTCGAACCGGGCGATGCGACCGTCGCCGGTAATGTAGTCAACAACGTAGACCGGAATGCCCTGATCGATGAAGTCGCGCTGGAGCACTCGAATCGTCGCCTCATCGGGCTTGAATCGGTTGTTCTCGTCGCGGTCGCCGCCCCGGAAATAGAGATCCTCGATGGCGATGGCGCCGATGGCGTCATAGTAGGCATCGATTCGTGTCCTGTCCTCGGTCCGGCCGGATTTCAGCGCATCGACGATCCAGGCGCCGTTCTGCGGAATGAGGAAGAAATCCGGATCGGATTCGCGCGCATGATCCGCCATGCCGGTGATGAAATCCACCATGCGCTGGGCTGCCTGCTTTTCCGTCTTCGGATCCCCCGGCTCTCGCTGGCCGTCCCGGACCTCTGCGCCCCAGAAGTAATAGGCATCGACGATGTCGAGATAGGCCGCGTCGAATCCCTTCTCAACGATCTGGTCAAGTTCTCCCGTCCCCTGGTCGTTGAAGACGATGTCCTGCCAGTCGGCATCCCAGTAGCGGACCTTCCGGCTTTCGGGCCAGTCCGGATTGAGCGGTCCCAGCCAGTCGGGCGCTTCGTCGGTCAGCCGGCCCGAGGCCTTGCCGGATGTCGTCCAGTCCTTGTCCCAGTAGTCGCGGAAGTCGCTGGCTTCGCCGATCGAGACATAGGCCGCGAGCAGGTCGCGGTCGCCTCGGATCTCCGACACCTCCTCGGTGGAGAAACGGCCCGCATCGGTGCCGTCCCGGCTCGGGTCGATCACCAGCATGTCGTGGGTCTGGGTCGAGAGCTGACCGGCCTTGAGCGCGTTGCCGTCCCGGCCCTGAAGCTGGTAACCCCAATTGGACGCAGTGGCGCGAATGACCATGGTCGATGCTCCTGTTCAATTGCTCATAACCAGGCTGCCGGGACCGAGCCCGGAAGCGTGCCGGCGTCGCGCTTGTTTTCCGGCGCGAATGGGCAGAGCACGCGCGTTCAGAACTCGACCCTTTCGATCGGTGCCCTCGTCTGCTCGACCGCGCGCAGCCGGCTTTCCGCATCCGCTATATAGCCGCGATCGAACGGCACACGATCCTGGTGCCGCGCGAGCTGCAGTTGCAGGATGAAGAGACGGTCGTGGCGGAACGCCACTTCGCTTGCCGCCAGATAGAATTCCCACATCCGGAAGAAGGCCTCGTCATAGAGCGCGACGGCTTCGGCGCGCCTGCTGACGAAGCGTTCACGCCACGCGCGGAGCGTCCATGCATAGTGCATCGGAAGGACCTCGATGTCCTTGATCAGCAATCCGGCCTTCTCGACCGCCGGGAGCACCTCGGCGATCGACGGAATGTAACCGCCCGGGAAAATATACTTTTCGATGAAGGGGTTGGTCGCGAAGTTGGGCTTCGTGCGCGCAATCGTGTGCAGGAGCATGACGCCCTGCTTATCGAGAAGCCGGGCAGCCTTGCGGAAGAAAAAGCGGTAGTTCGCGACCCCGACATGTTCGAACATACCGACGGATACGATCCGGTCGTAGCGTCCCTGGAGGTCGCGATAATCCTGGAGCTCGAACCGGACCTTCTCGGCCAGCCCCCGTCGAGCAACGCGGTCGCGCGAGACGCGCAACTGCTCCTCGGAGAGCGTTATGCCGGTGACATCGACGCCCGATGTCTCGGCGAGGTACATCGCCATCCCCCCCCATCCGGAGCCGATCTCCAGCACGCGGTTGCCTTCCTCAAGCAACAGCTTGGCGGCGATATGCCGCTTTTTGGCAAGCTGCGCCGCGTCGAGATCTATGTCGCGTGGCTCGAAATACGCGCAGCTATATTGCCAGTCGCTGTCGAGGAAGAGATCGAACACGGCAGCGTCGAGATCGTAGTGGTGGGCGACATTCTGTCGGTTCCGGTTGACGGGAAGCCGGGCGCCAATCTGCGCGGACGCGATCCGCAGCAGGCCCTGGGCTACCATACGCGGCGTCGCCGCCTTGCGGATGCCGTTGCGGGCAAGCAGGGAGAGAAGATCGAAGATGTTGCCTTCCTCGACCCGCATCCGGTCTTGCATGTACATCTCACCCAGGGCCAGCGCCGGATCCTGGCCAACGGCGCGCTCGGCCGCAGCATCCGCGAAGCGCACTGCGACCGGCTCGCCGCTGCCGTCTCCGAAAGTCTGACTGTCGCCTCCGGCACGGACCAATCTCAGGATGCCGCGAGACACTATTCTTCCGAAGAACTTGTCGATGCCGGTCACGCGTCACCCCGCCGCTGTTGCGATGGTGCAAACATTAGCGGCTTCGCAGGGATGAGCAACCAGCGAGTGAGAGAACTATTGCAGGAGGCACCGGTTTATCAGGCGGCCAGCGCGCGACGCATGCCGTCGAGCTCGGCTTCCAGGCGTTCGATGCCTTGGCGATCCAGCGGTACGCCGCGCAACGACTGGCTGAGATGGGCCACATTGGCAAGACCGACATTGCCGGCCGCGCCCTTAATTGAATGCAGCAGCCGGTCGACCTCCTGCGACGCCTCCTCGCGTGCGACGGCCTCGCGGAGCCGCGCCATCGTGCGGGCACAGTCCTCGAAGCAGCCGTCCAGCAGCTCGGCGAAGTCGTCCTCGCCCAGAACTTCCACGAGTTCCCGTTTGCGGGCAAGGAAGTCAGTCATGTCTGGCGAAACTGACATGTTCCCGCGCGATCCAGCGATATCGGCCGGTACCGGGGGCGACGCCGGCGCCCGGTCACCGGTCGCCATGCCGGACATGTCGACACGTGCGCCGACAGCTTCGGCTGCCTCGGCGAGGACGCCATGCAGTGCGGCGATGGTGAGCGGCTTGGATTGGAACCCGTCCATGCCGGCGCGGGCACATTGGGCGCGATCGTCGTCGGAGGCATTGGCGGTCATCGCCACGATCCGGGCGCCGGCCGAGGGCCCGCTACCGGCGCGGATCAGCCGCGTCGCCTCGATACCGTCCATGACAGGCATCTGCATATCCATCAGAATGAGGTCGTAGTGGAACTTCGCGGCTTTGGCGACCGCGACGCTGCCGTCCTCGGCCGTGTCGGGCAGCTGGCCGAGATGGGCGAGGAAACGCGTCGCGACCTGGGTGTTGACCGCATTGTCCTCGACGAGAAGGATGCGGAGCGTCGGCAGCGGGGCGCGGTCGGTCTCGGGCGCCGCGGCCGAAGCCTCGGCCTTGCTCGCGACCTCGACGGGGATTTCGAACCAGAAGGTGCTGCCTTCCCCGAGGCGGCTGTCGACGCCGATCCGGCCGCCCAGGCGCTCGATGATCTCCTTGCAGATCGTGAGCCCGAGGCCAGTGCCGCCGTAGCGCCGGGCGATCGACGCGTCGACTTGCGAGAAGGGTTGGAAAAGGCGGGCACGGCCGGCTTCGTCGATACCGATGCCGGTATCCCTGATCTCGATGCGCAGATGGGGCTGGCCGGCGCGCTCGAACTCCTCCAATGCAAGCGTGACGGTTCCGCCATGGGTGAATTTCAGCGCATTGCTGAGCAGGTTGAGCATGACCTGGCGCAGGCGCGCCATGTCGGTGGCGATATAGGGCCGCTGGAGCAGGTCCGGCGCCTCGAAGACCAGGCGATTGCCGCCTTCCACGGCCCGGCCCCGCACCATGTCGACCACCTCGCCGGCGAGTGCGCCGATATCGACGACGCACCGGTCGAGCTCAAGCTTGCCGCTCTCTATCTTGGCGTAATCGAGGATCTCGTTGATGATCTCCAGCAGCGCCCGTCCTGAATGGCGGATGACGGAGAGATTCTTGGCGCAGTCCGGAGTGCTGGGTGCGAGCTCCATGAGCTCGACGGTGCCGAGGATGGCGTTGAGCGGTGTCCGGATCTCGTGGCTCATCGTCGCCATGAATTGCGACTTGGCGCGGTTGCCGGCATCGGCGGCGGCATAAGCCTGCTTGAGGCTGGCCGCCATGCTCTCGAAGCTACGGCCGGCGGCGCGCACGCTGTCGAGCTGGCGACGCAGAAGCACGATGACCGCACAGACGATGAGCCCGAGAAAGCCGATCAGAACCAGCGAGCGTTGCTCAAGCTCGATCATCGAGGCGCGGCTGTCGGCGCGGTCCTCGCTCAGCGTGTGATTGGTATAGGTAACGAGTTCCTCGGTGTCGGTGAGGAGGCTACGAAAAGCGGGTAGCATGGCCGCGAGCGCGCTCGCCGGCACGGTCTCGCCGCGGGCTATCGCGTCGAAGGCGGCGACATTGCCGAAAACCGTGGCCTGAATGGCCTTGAGCCGAGAGGCAATCTGGTCGTCAACTGTGAAGTATTGCTCGAACTTGGCCTTTTCCAGCAGGTCCATCCGTGAATAAAGGATGTCGTAGCGGGTCGAGAGATTCTTCTGAGCGCTGCGGCCGAGATCGCCGGAGGCGATCATCACGGCCAGGGTGTTGGTCAGCGTGCGCGCCTCGCGGTCAAGCTGGTAGACCGACCACATGGCATTTTCGCGCACGCCGCTCTGCAGCGTCGAGTAGCGTTCCGAAATGTCGTGATAGATGAAGCCGAGCACGACGATGAGGCCGACCGCAAAGAACTGCAGGATCGCAGTTGCTTTGCCTGCCTTGTGAATGGTCAAGCGGTCGGACTCGGGCGCGGCCATGGATCAGTCGACCTCGATTTCCTTGATCTGCCAGACCGATCGCGAGAAATATTTCTCGTTGTATAGGTCCGGCTGGGTGTCGAAGGGATAGATGAGGAAGAGCGGCCCCTTGTCCCGTACCGACATCGGCCGGCCGTCCATGCGCGTGGCGAGGATCGTGTCGAGGTCGCGTGCGTCCTCGATCGGTACCTTGGCAGCGTAGTCGTTGAGCGCCTTCACCGTCAGGGTGTCGCCGGTGGCACCGGCAGCCTCGAGCACCGCGCGCAGCAGCGGTCCGGAAAAGGTCACCTTGCCCTCGGTCCAGGGCGTCTCCATGGCGCCGCTCCGTGCAGCGAGCGCCTCGAGCATCGCCATATCGAAGGTTGCTGCAGCGCCATCGTTCGGATTGGCGACACGGCCGGAGATCGTCAGAACGACGTCACCCTTGGGCTTGTCGAGGGCGAATGCCGGCGTGGAAAAAAGGCTGGCTGCGGCCAGCAAGACAAGGGCAAGAGACTTCATCTGGGGTGGTCCTGTTGGTGTGGTCAGCTGCGCTTGCGTCAGGCGGTCGCGAGGATCGGCCGGCCGATGGCGAAGCGGTCGTCGAGGCCGAAGGGCTCGATCATTTCAGGCGTGCCGTGGCGCATGATCGCGGCAATGACCGGAAGGGCCTTTTCGAATGCAGCCACGCAGCCCGGGTCGAACTGGGTACCTGAGCGTTCGCGGATATGGGCGACGGCGACTTCGAGCGGCCAGGCCTCCTTGTAGGGACGCTCGGTCGTCAACGCGTCGAAACTGTCGGCGATCGCCACGATACGGCCGGCAAGCGGGATTTCCTGGCGTGCTAGGCGCGAGGGGTAACCCTGGCCGTCCCAGCGCTCGTGATGGCTGGCGGCAATCTCGGCGGCGAGACGCAGCAGGCTCGATTTGGATTCCTTGAGAATGTCGCTGCCAACGATCGTGTGGCGCTGAATGGCAGCGTATTCCTGCTCGGTGAGCCGCCCCTGCTTCAGCAAAACCGCATCAGGTATCGCGACCTTGCCGACGTCGTGCATGGGCGCCGCGAGCCGGATGTCGCGTGCCATCGGTCCCGGCAGGCCATAGGCGATCGCGATCGCCTCGGAATAGGCGCCGACACGCAGAGTGTGATTGGCGGTCTCGGAATCCTTGTAGCTCGCAGCAACGGTCAGCCGGTGGATGATCTCCTCCTCCCGTTCGCGGATATCGGCGACGGCCTGATCGACCTCCCGCTTGAGCCAGTCGGCACGCTCGGCGAGTTTCGAACGGGCCTCCACCAGCGCGGCGAGGTTCTTCAGCCGGGCACGGAATTCGAGCGGATTGATCGGCTTTGTGAGAAAGTCGATGGCGCCCGCATTGAGGGCGGCCATGCGGGTCTCGATATCGGTGTCGGCGGTCACGATGACCACCATCTTCTCCCGGTATTTCGGGAACTTCATCACCTCCTGAACGAATTCGACTCCGTTATAGACCGGCATTTGGAAATCGACGATGGCAATGTCGAAATCGAGTCCGGGCATCGCACAGAGTGCTTCGTCCGGCTTCAGGAACGAGGAGACCTCGCAGCCTTCCAGCTTCTCGGCAAGCTTGGCCAGCACCCGAAGGCTGGTATCATTATCATCTACGATCAAGATCCGCATGCGTTTCCACCTCTCGAAGGGCGCTAGTGACGCGATGGGACGACCAATAGCTCAGGCGATTTGATTAATGCTGAAGTGTGTATATAAGAATTGAGTGATTTATGATTTCTTGGCGCAGACGGCCGGATTGTGCGTCGAAAATGGCCATTCCGCCGATAAAACACCCTCTTGCAGCGGGGCTTTCGCCGCTTAAGGGCGCGCGGCCGGGCGCCAGTATCGCCATGGCACATACCAGCGGCAGGTCGGATCGAGGCGCTCGGGCACCGGGTCGTAGCCGGAACTGCCGAAGGGACCGCAGCGGGAAAAGCGGAAGAGCGCCATCCAGAAGCCGGCCCAGAGCCCATGCCGCGCCGTGGCCTCGTAGCCGTATTCCGAACAGGTCGGCACATGCCGGCAGGAATTGCCGATCAGGCTCGAGAGCGTCAGTTGATAGAGGCGGATGACGGCCATGCCGAAAAGCCGTGGCGGCGTATGTGGAAATGCGCCGGACCAGTTGCGTGTCGGCCCACCATAGCCAGTCAGTCCTGCATGGCGCGGTGGATCGTTTACTGCAGCTTCCTCTCCGGACGCATCGGACCGAGCTGGCGTCTCGTTAGCCGCACCGAGCCGGCAATCGGGCGAACTGCACATCGAGGTCGGGTCAGCCCGCTTCGGCCATGTCGCGGGCTGCGACCTGGTCCAGACAGTCGACGACGGCATCGAAGGTGAGCATGGTGGACGCGTGGCGGGCTTTATAATCCCTGACAGGCAGGAGATAGCGCATGTCCTCGAACCGCCCGACGGGCCCCTCGCCCCCGTCCTTCAGCATCGCCAGCATGTCGAGCCGAGCCTGGCGGATTTCGTCCGGCGTCGCTCCGACCACATGCCGCGCCATGATCGAACTCGATGCCTGGCCGAGCGCACAGGCCTTGACCTCATGGGCGAAGGCAGCGACCCTGCCCTCTCTCAGAGAGAGCCAGACCTTGACGCGCGAGCCGCAGAGCTTCGAATGCGCCTGCGCCTGGGCATCGGCATCGTCGAGGGTTCCGGTCAGTGGAATGTTGCCGGCGAAGTCGAGGATCTTGGCGTTGTAGATGTCGTCCATGGACATGGTCGCTGTCTCAAATTTTTCGCAGTGCGGTACTGAGCCGGGGCGCATTTTCCACCGTAACACGGAAAAACAACAAGGCCACCCTTTGCCAGCCCCTGCGCCGTCCTATATGATATGTCGCGATGGGGTGACACTTTTGCAAGTGCAAAGCAGTTGCCTGTTGTTTTGGAAACCGTGCGGACGCCGACTTCACTGAGACGAAGAAAGCCGATGCCCCGGAATCCGCCAACGGAACCCATGCCTGCAGGGACAGGAGAATGGCCAGCGGCGCGTAGTCCGAATCTTAGCTTGCCGGGCCGGTGAGGCCGGAAGATGGAGAGGCCATTCATGGATGCCATAGTGAAGCCGTTTCAGCGTGAGGATCAGAGCGCCAAGCGCCCGACCCAGAAGGAAGCCGAGGACGCCGTCCGCACGCTCCTGCGCTACATAGGTGAGAATCCCGAACGCGAGGGCCTGCTCGATACGCCACGGCGTGTCGTCAAGTCCTACGCGGAACTGTTCGCGGGTTACGAACAGGACCCGGAAGAAGCGCTCGGCCGGACCTTCGAGGAGGTGGCCGGGTACGACAATATCGTCCTCGTCAAGGACATCGACTTTTTCTCGCATTGCGAACACCACATGGTGCCGATCATCGGAAAGGCGCATGTCGCCTACCTGCCGGACGGACGCGTGCTCGGCCTGTCGAAGATCGCCCGGACGATCGACATCTTCGCGCGCCGCCTGCAGACGCAGGAAACCATGACTGCGCAGATCGCCAATGCGATCGACGAAATCCTGCAGCCCAAGGGCGTCGCAGTGCTGATCGAAGCCGACCACATGTGCATGGCGATGCGCGGCGTGCAGAAGATCGGCTCGTCGACGTTGACGATGTCGTTTACCGGCACGTTCAAGCACGATGCCCGCGAGCAGGCGCGCTTCATGTCGATGCTGCGCAACCAGCCCTATCCGGCATGACGATTGCCTTCGCAGAACCCTCCAAGGACAAGGCCGTGCTCGAAGAGGGCACGGCCTTTTCGCCGCGTTTCGACGCTCAGGGTCTGGTGACGGCGATCGTCACGGATGCCAGGGACGGCGCGGTACTGATGCTGGCGCACATGAACGCCGAGGCGTTGTCACTGACGCTTGAAACCGGGATCGCCCATTACTGGAGCCGGTCGCGCAACGCCCTGTGGAAGAAGGGCGAGAGCTCCGGAAACCTGCAGACCGTCGTCGAGATCCTCACGGATTGCGACCAGGATGCCATCCTGCTCAAGGTCCGAGTCGCCGGCAGCGACGCCACATGTCACACGGGCCGGCGCTCCTGCTTCTATCGTGCGGTCACGACCGAAAATCGCCGCGGAACGCTGCAATCGGTGGACGACAAGCGCCATTTCGACCCGGCCGCCGTCTACAGCCGATGAGGCATTTGCCTCAATTCTAACCAGTTCACCGCCATGTTGGAGCTTTGTTAACCGGCACGTGCGTCAATGACTGACGAGAAGCGTTTTCCAGCACAGACAGGATTGCGTCAGATGCTGAACTGGAGTTTCACTCGCCACCCCGAGCAGATGGCCTCGATCGAAAACGGGGCCGCCGCCCTGGCGGGCACTCCGGGACTTCCCGCCGGGATCGACCCTACCCCCTCCGCAAAGCTGCCGAAGCCCAAGCTCGCACTCGCGCTCGGCGGCGGCGCCGCGCGCGGATGGGCGCATATCGGCGTCCTGAAGGCGCTGGACGAAGAAGGCATCGAGGTCGGCATGATTGCCGGCACATCGATCGGCGCGCTGGTTGGCGGGTGCTACATCGCCGGCAAGCTCGAAGAACTCGAGGGATTCGCCCGCTCCCTGACCATGCGCCGGATGGCAGCTCTACTCGATTTCACTATCGGCGGTGGCGGCCTGTTTGCCGGCATGCGCCTGACCCGGCGGATGCAGGAGCATCTCGAGGGACTGGAGATCGAGACTCTCAACCGCCGCTTCGTCGCGGTCGCGACCGAAATTCGGACCGGTCACGAAGTCTGGATCGACTCGGGCAACCTGATCACCGCGATCCGGGCGTCCTACGCCCTGCCCGGCATCTTCGAGCCGGTGCAGTGCGGCAATCGGCTGCTCGTCGATGGCGCGCTGGTCAATCCGGTCCCGGTTTCGGTGTGCAGGTCCTACGAGCAGCCGCTCGTCGTAGCCGTCAACCTGCATTACGACCTTTACGGCCGCTCCGCCGTGGTCAAGCACGCTGCGAGCCGCCAGACCCAGGCTGAAAAGCAGATGGCGGCCCAGAGCGACCTCGCCAAGCCTGCCCATATCGGCCTGACAGGCGTGATGGTCGAGGCCTTCAACATCATCCAGGACCGCATCTCGCGCGCGCGCCTCGCCGGTGACCCGCCGGACCTCGCGCTCCAGCCACGCCTCTCCGACATCGGATTGTCGGAGTTTCACCGTGCCGCCGAGGCGATCGACCGCGGCTATGAGGAGGCAAAGGCGAAGATTGGCGAGATCAAGCGGATGCAGGACGCGGTCCGCGCCGGCTGGTGACCACGCCTGCTCTGCCGTTCGTTCCGTCTCAGCCCGCGATATAGGCCTTGATCGACTGGGCCTCGAATTCGATCTCCCGAATCCGCGCCTTGACCACGTCGCCGATCGAAACCATGCCCGCCAGCTTTCCGGCCTTCTCGACGGGAATATGCCGGCAGCGCTTCTCGCTCATGAGCGCCATCACGTCATCCGTCGTGCTCTCCTCGCTGCAACGATGGACATTTGCTGTCATGACCACCGAAACGGTCTTCTCCAGCGCGCCGGAGCCGAGCCGGGCCACGGCATTGACGATATCACGCTCCGACAGGATGCCCTTGATCTGCTCGTTGAGCCCGAGCACGACAACGGCGCCGATCTTCTTCTCATGCAGCAGTTGCGCCGCGTCCTGCAGCGTGGCGTCGGGCCGGATGGTCACGACGTTTCGGCCCTTCTCGTCGAGTATCGCTCTTACATGCATGCACTTCTCCTCCGCTTGATGCAGTCAAGTTGATGGATCCAAGGCATGTAGGCCGCGTCCGGTCCGCGCGCTGAACACTGCGACCTGCGACCGACTGTCGCATGGTGCGCTCGAAAGGCGGCAATTGCAAGGAAAAGCCGGCGGAAGGGTGAAGACCCTCGCTCAGCGGCGGAACGGCGGGTCGAAGAGGCCAAAAGTGAGGTAGCCGAACAGGAAACCGCCAAGATGCGCCTGCCAGGCAACGCTCGATGTGGGGTCGACTGCAGCCAGCACCACGTTGAAGACCAGCCAGATCGCCGCGAAGACGAAAACCGAGCGCTTGGTCAGCGCCTCGACGATACCGAGCCGCGGCGCATAGCGGGCATGCGGAAGCCGACGTGTGCCGAGAAGCGGCATGACGAAGCGGCAGCTCGCACCGGCCATTGCGGATACGACTCCCGACGCCCCAATGAGATAGGTCTGTTCGAAGCCCGTGAGGACGGCCAGAAAGAACGCGCTGGCGGCGGCGGAAACCACCCAGAGCAGAGTAAGCCTCAGGGCGCCAATTCGCAGCGCAAGGGGCGTCGCGAAGATCACCAGAAAGATCGCGTTCGACAGGAGATGTGCCCAGCCGGCATGCAGGAAGGAATAAGCGACCGGTCCGCCGAAATAGCCGAGCGCGTCCTGGCCGCCGAGCGGATGCAGGTAGCGAAGCGGCAGGAAGGCTGCGCGCGAGAGAAGCCACTGGTCCTGTTCAGGGCTGAGCACGTAGTCGCGAACCAGCTGTACGACCACGAGCGCCGCCACGAAGGCGGTAAGGACATCGGGAATGTTGAAGATCGGTTCGCGGCTCGGTCTGTCGGGGTCCAAGCCGTCGGCAGTTCTGTCGTCCGAGGTCAATGCGGGCGCTCCCATGGGGTCAAGACCTGCATAGCATCAAAAAAAACGCCGTCCAGCATTTCTGCCGACGGCGCGAAGGCGAGACTTGGAGATCTCATTGCCAAATTCAGTGCTGAAGGACGATCCTTCTATGGGAGGACTGTGCCACCGGCCGTCGCACGGGGCAACGGAAACCATTGGTTAACCTTAATGCTGCCGAGCCCGGCGACCTCGGACACGCTGGCACGACCTTCGCAACGCATCTCATGAGCAGTCGATCGGGCACGCGGGCATATGGCCTCCAAACCGGCGACGGCGAGACCGGGATGACAGAGATGCGACACCGTAGCACCGAAACACTCTATAACTATTTCAATGACTTGCGCGGCGCGCGGCCCGCCCCGCTGCGGTCAGAGATCGAGCCTGCGGCGCTGACGGCTGTGTTGCCCGACATTTTCATCCTCGAGAAGCGGCGGGATGGAATCGTTACATTCCGGTTAGCGGGAACACGGGTCTGTTCCATCCTGGGACAGGAATTGCGCGGGCACACCTTTGCCGAGATCTGGGAGCCGGCCGTTCGCCACAGGATGCGGCTCGCCGCCGACACCGTGCTCGCCAACCGCCAGCCGCTCGAGATCGCCGTCACCGCGATCGACGCGGAGGGCGAGTCGCTGGCGCTGGACATGCTGATGCTGCCGCTTTGCTCGCGGCCCGGCCTGTGCGACCGGATCCTCGGTGCGCTCGCCGCGATCGGCAGGCCCGATCATCCGGACATCTACCGCCGCCTGACGCCGTCCGAGCTGACTTTCGGCAACCACACGGATGCCGCTCCGGTGCGGGGCGCCATCGTCACGCCCTTCGGTGCCGCGCGCCCGGTCGGTCATCTTCGGGTTCTCGACGGCGGACGCCGAGACTGAGGATGTGTCTCTGACAGATCGTCGCGGTGCCGCCGCGCGGTTTGAATTTGCACGGCAAAATCCCTAGAGTCCTGATCTCGAAGCAAGACAGGACATGTGCCATGACCCATGAGATCGCAGTTGTCGGCGGTGGCCTCGCCGGGCGCGTCGCCGCCCTCGCCTTCGGCATGAACGGCTTCGACACCTTGCTCGTCGCTCCCGACGAAGGCCCCACCGACCAACGCACGACCGCGCTGATGGACCAGTCGATCGCCTTCGTCGAGCGTCTGGGACTCTGGCACCGGCTGCAGGCGGTGACGGCGCCGCTCGCCACGATGCAGATCATCGATGCGACCGGTCGGCTGCTCCAGGCGCCGCCGGTCAGTTTCCGCGCATCCGAAATCGGCCTATCCGCCTTCGGCTACAACATCCCAAACGCGCCCTTCCTCGCGCTTCTCGACGAGGCCATTGCCGAGAGGCCAAATGTCACGCGACGCGTTGCAAGCGTTTCGAACGCCGTGGCCGGCGCCGAATCGGTGGCGCTCGCGCTCAGCGACGGGGAACGGGTCGAGGCGCAGCTGGTGGTGGCCGCCGACGGCCGGCATTCGCTGCTCCGTGACGCCGCGGGCATCGGCGTCAACCGGCTCAGCTATCCGCAGACGGCGGTCGTGCTCAACTTTGCCCATGACCGGCCGCATGGCGGCGTGTCGACGGAGTTTCACACCCGGACAGGCCCTTTCACGCAGGTTCCCCTGCCCGGCAACCGCTCTAGCCTCGTCTGGGTCGTTACGCCGGCCGAGGCGGCCGAGATCGTCCAACTGCCCGGCGAGGTGCTCGGGCGACGGATCGAGGCCCGGATGCAATCGATGCTCGGGAAGGTCCGGGTCGAGAGCACACCGCAGGCCTGGCCGCTTTCCGCCCTGACGGCGCGGCGGTTCGGCATCGGCCGGATCGTGCTGATGGGGGAGGCCGCGCATGTTTTTCCGCCGATCGGCGCTCAGGGGCTCAATCTCAGCCTGCGCGACATCGAAACGGCGCTGGAACTCGCCAGCGCGGCCAGGCTGTCGGGCGCTACGCTCGGCATCGGCGAGGCCTATGACCGGCGCCGCCGCGCCGACATCCTGAGCCGTACGGCGGCGATCGACGTGGTCAACCGGTCGCTGTTGTCTGGCTTCCTGCCGATGCAGATGCTGCGGGCGGCCGGCCTGCACCTGCTTTCGGCGATCGGGCCGCTCCGGCATCTTGCGATGAACGAGGGCGTGGCGCCCGGGCGGGGCCTGCGGGCGCTGCCCTCGATCCTAAGGGACCATGTCCGGCGCAAGCGCGCCTGAACGCAGGAGATAAAGCAGGCTCGTGACGGTGACGACCGAAATCACGGTCGTGATCAGCACGGTGGCCGAGGCGCGCTCCTGCCAGGTCCGGTATTGCTGGGCGATGACGAAGACATTCGTCGCCGTCGGCAGGGCCGCGAGCAGAACCCCCGTCGACACCCATACGGCAGGATAGGTGCCGGTTACGTTCAGATAAAGATACATCAGCGCGGGCAGCAGAATGAGTTTCGCCGGCACGATCAAGGGCATTTCCGCAGGCACACGCTTCAGCGGCCGGAGCGCGAGCGTGACGCCCATGGCGAAGAGCGCGGACGGCGCTGCGGCCTGGGCGAGGTTATCGATCATCGTCTGGAGCGCGAGCGGGGGCCTGAAACCGGTGGTCGCTGCGAGAAATCCCAGAACGGTGGCAATGATGAAGGGGTGGCTGGCGATCCGCCCGGCGACATCGCCGGCGAGCCTCAGTGGCGAGCGGCTGTCGCGACCGTCGAGGGCCATCAGCGCCGGTGCCACCGAGAAATGCACCATGTTCTCGAAGGCGAAGATCAGCGCGAGCGGAACGGCGGCGGCCTCTCCGAAGGCAGCGAGCGCGATGCCGGGTCCGAGATAGCCGATATTGCCATAGGCCGCTGCAAGGCCCTGAATGGTCGCATCCGCCAGCGAACTGCGCGTGATGTATCTGCCGGCGAGGAAGACGAGAAGGAAGACCGTATAGGTTGCAGCGAGGCTCGTCAGGATGAAGTCGAAGCGGGCGAGCTCCGAGAGCGGTGTCTTCCCGATGATCTTGAAGAACAGCGCCGGCAGCGCCGCATAGATGATGAAGGTGTTGAGCCAGCCCAGCGCCGCCTCGTCGAGCCGTTTCCAGCGTGCGGCGAGATAGCCGACGAGGATCAGGCCGAAGAAGGGCAGGACGAGCGAGGCAATGTCGGCCATGTCGGGCATTCCGTTGGTCGGATGGCCAACTAGCCTGCGGCGGTGCCGGGTGCAAGCCGCAAACCGCCCCGGTCCGGCGCCCCGCTGTCCACTCCCGGCTCAGCCGATCGTCGACAGAACGGGGAAGGTCTGCTGGAACCAGATCGCGATATCGCTGACATAGCCGAACAGGAAAGCGAGGCCGGTCAGCACGAGAAGCGCGCCGATGATCTTCTCCATCAGCCCGAGATGGCGGCGAAAGCGCGCGAGGAAGCCCATGAAGGCGCCGGAAAAGGCTGCAGCGAGCCAGAAGGGCACGGCGAGACCCAGCGAATAGACGCCGAGCAGAGACGCCCCCTGCCCGACCGTCTGCTGCGAGGCGGCGACGGCGAGTATCGCGCCGAGGATCGGGCCGATGCAGGGCGTCCAGCCGAAGGCGAAGGCGAGGCCCATGACATAGGCGCCGGTCAGCGTGGCCGGCTGGCCACCGCCCTGGAAGCGCGCCTCGCGCGACAGGAGCGGGATCCTTATGACGCCCAAGAAATTCAACCCCATGATCACGATAATCACGCCACCGATCTGCGCGAGCAGGTCGAGATTGGTGCGCAGCGCCATTCCGATCGAGGTGGCCGACGCGCCGAGCGCGACGAAGACCGTGGCGAAACCGAGCGTGAAGAAGAAGGACGCCGACAGGACTGCCCGTCGCGAGGCGACGCCGGCGCCCGTCGCATCGGGATTGCGGAACTCGTCGACCGACACGCCGGCCATGTAGCAGAGATAGGGCGGCACCAGCGGCAGCACGCAGGGCGACAGGAAGGACAGCGCCCCTGCCCCGAGCGCGCTCAGATAGGAAATGTCGGCGACCGCCACGGCCGTGCCCTCACATCAGCTTTTCGAGCGCCTGCATAGCCGAGCGGGAGAGCCTCTGCCAGTCACCTTTGCTTGAGGCGCGGATATGACGCATTTGTGGGCCTGGCGCTGTTTTAGAGGTTGACCGGTCAGGGTCTCTTCCCTATGTATCGCCGCGTTTCCGGAGGGCGCCCGCCGCCCGTCCCGTTTCGGGAGCGCATAGCTCAGCCGGTAGAGCAACTGACTTTTAATCAGTAGGTCCTGGGTTCGAGTCCCAGTGCGCTCACCAAAAATATCAACCAAAACAGCATTTTATGTTGTCGGCCTAATTATCCGCTACCCCACACGCTGCCGGGGTAACATCGGGGTAAAGCTCCGCAATGGTTGGGACTCGACTCCCACAATTTTTGCGACATATTTCTCCTGCTACATCTTGGGAATCAGGGGGGAACCGTGGCTACCGAAGAACTTGATGCCCTTTTGGACAGAATGCCGAAAATTGCCGAGGCGGTTAACTCTTTTAGCTCCGAGGCCGTGCAGCAAGAGGCTTTCCATGCGCTCGTTTCTGCATTCTCGGGCAAGCACATACGCCATGCCGTTTCTCCCAGTGCCTCTATCGCTGAAGGTGCGGAACAGGCCCCTGAACCTCCTCCGGCTTCGGACGGAAGAGAGTCAGATAACAAAGCCAGCACAACCAACGGGAAGAAGAAGAAAAGTAGTGGTAGCAAGGGAGTCAGCTGGACCTTCGTGAAGGGCTTAGACCTCAATCCGGTGGGTAAGGAAAGCTTTAGGGATTACCTTGAGAAAAAGAGCCCAAAATCTGATCAAGATCTCTATCCTGTAATAGTCCACTACCTTCTTGATGTTGGTGAAGTCGTTGGGCAGGTATCCTTAAATGAGATTGGGTCCACTATACGCTTGGCGGGACTAAAGGAGCCGACCAATCTTGCATCGGGCGTCGGAAATGCCTCCACAAGAAAGGGTACGCTTGATCTTTCCAGTTATACAGACATAAAGCTCACGCCAAAGGGCAGGAATTTCGTGCTGCACGAGCTTCCGCAGAAGAAGAATAAGTAGTGAGCACATCGCCGTCCACTTTCCTTGCCAATATTCCTGCGTCGCTCCGAGACCCGTTGGTGGAGGAATATAATAAGCTTGCGAAAAACTATCGAGAACATCGATGGGAGCCGGCAGAACTGAGCGGCGGGAAGCTTTGCGAGATCGTGTACACGATCCTTGAGGGGTACATAGCTGGGGTGTTCGCCGCCGCGCCTTCCAAGCCACGTAACATGGTCGATGCTTGCAAGAAACTGGAGCAAACAGCAGCGAGTTTCCCCCGCTCTATTCAAATCCAGATCCCCCGTATGTTGGTCGCTCTTTACGAAATTCGGAACAATAGAAATGTCGGCCATGTTGGGGGTGATGTCGATCCGAACCACATGGATGCGACGGTGGTCTTCTCGATGTGCCAGTGGATTATGGCCGAGCTGGTGCGAGTGTTTCATAGGATCAGCCTCGACGATGCCACTAAGGTCGTGGACAACATCGTGGAGCGACCGATCCCTATTGTCTGGAAGGTTGGGGATCGAACAAGGGTTTTGAGTTCGACGCTCAGCGCCAAAGAGAAGATGCTAGTTGTCACCTACGCCTCTTCTGTTCCGATGACCCTAAAAGAGGTCGTGGCGTCAATAGAATACAGCAGCGCAAGCGTGTTCCGCTCGAAGGTAGCTAAGCCGGCTCACAAAGCGCACCTAATCGACCTAGACCCGAAGACAGAGGTTATTACCCTCACGCCAGTTGGCGTGAAATATGTCGAAGAAAAGATCTCGCTTACGTTTGCCTAGTGCACCCGCAGCTTGGCGACGGCGGCGGTACCCGAACCAACGAGCACCTTACGGCACAAAGCAATATCGAGTTCCAGACGGAGCCGGCATTGGGCACGAGTCTGCACGCCGGCAGGGCTTGATAGGCTGGCATATGTCAGAAGTTTTTGAAGCAAGTTTTGCCGCTCACTATGGACGCTCGCGGCGCCTAGGTTTTGCTCTGAGCAACGGAGCCGACTTGGATCGTTCGATGGAGGAAACCGGGCGGGTGGTTTGACCGTTGAGCAAAGGCCTGTTGGGCTGGGGCAACGGGCCGCCAGCCCGTTGCCTTCCGTATGGCGCAATGCAGTTACTGCTGCATACCGGTGCCGAGTTCCTGGCAGGGCGCACCGCCGGCGGTGCCTTCGCGGCACTTGGTGGCATCGTCGAGATCGCCCTGGTCGTTGCGACCATCGATAGAACCGGTGTTCATCTTGTCAGTCATGCCGTCATTCTTGCCGCCGCCATTGTTGTTGCCGCCATTGTTGTCGGCGGCGAAGGCGAAGGAAGAGGCGGCGAGCATGCCGGCGGCGAGGGTGAGTGCGAGTTTCATGGTCTTTCTCCGTTGCTGCTGCATTTGCCAGGGGAGAACGACCCGGATTCGAAAGGGTTGCGCATCCGGCGAAAACTTAATTTTCGTCGGCAACTGAAACTTTCTTTCAGGTTTTTCGTATGACCGGCGCTCTGCAAGCCGGACAGGCAGATCTGCGTCGTCCGGGCGCGGCGCCGGCGTCCCGCTCGGCAACGGGGCAAGCGGCAGGTCTGGCGCAACCAGTCGACAGACTAGCCGCCCGGCGCCCTGCACCGTTGGCGACCCTGACGGCCCGGGTCTGGGACAGGTCAACCGTTGGCACCCTTCGGCGATCCAGGACATCACCCCCCGGCGAGTCCGCCGCGGTTTGGTACATTCAAAACGCCCTGCCGCTGCGATGGGCGGCAGGGGATCGCTTGAGGAACTCCGGCGTCGACCGAAACGCGACGCGGCACGCCCGGTGCTGCGCCAGGAGTTAAGAGGCCGGTTTCAGGGAGGCAATGATCTTCTGGATATCCGCAGCCTGGGAGTCCTGGGCTCCCTGTGTGCCCCAGTAGCTCAGGGTAAGCGAATGATCGCCAAGCACCAGAACGCCAAGGCTGATGGTCACCGGGCCGTCCTCGTCCTTGCCGCCCCAGGTGATGGTGGCATAGTCCATGCCATTGAGTTTGGTTTCTGTGCGAGATTCGGTCGCCGCATCGACGGTAACGCCCTTCGAGGCGAAGTAGTTGAGCGCCTCGGTCACCGCTGCGCTGGCATCCTTGGTCTCGGTGACGTCGATCGCGAGATAGATCGAATCGTCCGGCGAGGTGGCATCGACGCCGGTGTCAGTCTCTTGCGATTTCCAGCCGTCCGGCCAGTCGACGACAGCGATGGGCGCGTCGCTGGGGAACGGCATTTCTGCGGCGTGCGCCGCAGTGAGCAGGCAGAAAGTTGCGGCGGTCGCGAGCAGAAGGCGCTTCATCGATGTTCTCCCATTGTGTGGCGGAGATGATCTAGCGCAAATCGCGGTCCGATGCGCGGTTCGCCCACAACGGTCCCAAAAAAGGTCTGAGCAAGGAAAAGGGTCCCCAACCACAGCCAGGGCGAGAATTGGGGTATTCGGTCGGGCGCGAGGCGGGTGTGCAGGGCAATACGACGAAAATGGCGCCCAAAGCACGGGCGAGAAAGCAGCAGCCCGACCGCTCCCTGCTCCATCGCACGGACCGGCATCAGGCGGTGCGTGCGTAGAAGTCATCGCCGAATGTATCTCTGATATAGCTGTCTTCCGTCCCGGTGATTTCGGCAGCGGCCGCGATCACGTCTTTGGGAATTGCCCGCTTGCGGGACACGTGAACCTGCTCGGACAGAAGCGAATAGCCGCCGTAGCGCGGGACGCCGATATGGTCCTCAATTCTCGTGATCAGGCCAGCGGGATCTCTACGGATCTCGCCATAGGGCAGTATCAGGAGGGTGTCGGCACCGAAATGCTCCGACCAACGAGGAATGCCCGACCGATAGCTTCCGCGGTTGGTCTTGGACGTCATCGCCCGGAAAAGATCCATCCATTCGCCATCGTCCGGCTCATGGTCCGGCGGACAGGCGCGGCCCGCCCACATCCGCAGCTGCGACAGGAGCCGGTCCCGCGGACGCCGGACGATCAGGATCAGCCGGGCGGAGCCGAGCACGGCACGCGCCATGCGGACATGATCCTCCGGGATTTCCAGATAGGCCGGGGTAATGTCGCCCTTCTTCACGCCCGGTGGTGTGGGCCAGGCATAGCAGGCCCTGTACCAGTCGAGATCGGCAACGGGAAATCCCGAGATCTGTCTCAGATAGGCGATATAGTCCGGCCGCGCGGAATCGCCTCTCGCCTCCTCCTCCCGGATCGCACGGCGGGCCAGCTTCAGCTGCCGCGTTCGCGGCGCCGGCGCCACCTCGTGCAGGCGGTCGAAATAATGCAGCTCGTTGATCGGCGGCATGAAGACACACGGGTGCTCGAGCAGGACCCTGTTCAGCCAACTCGTTCCTGCCTTTTGTGCCCCTATGCAGAGGAAATCCGGGATCGTCCCGGCAAGCCCGCTTCCCTGATCCATGTCACCCGAAGCATTTCGGGCCAACATGGTTCCCTGGTCTCAGGTGCTTTTTCGATTCCGGCGCGTGGCCTGCCGGTTTGGCGGCGCTCCGAGGTCAGAGCCCCTGCTGCTGGAGCCAGGCACAGGACTGCTGGTCGCCCTGCAGATTGCAGGCGCGGTTCGCCTGCAGGATCTGGACGTAGTAATTGCATTGCGTGGGATCGCCCCCCGCACAGTTCTGCCCGAGATTGGCCATCTGGCACGCGAGCGCGAATCCAGTCTGGCAGGCACGCTGATGATAAGGCAAGCAATAGCGCGGATCGGCCGACGACAGGCATGTCGCTTCCAGCATGTTGGGGTTGGTGTTGGAGTAGCAGTAGAGCTCCCCATTCTGGTCGAGTTCACAGGGGCCGCTCTGGGACACCGCCGCCGATCCCGGTAAGACGGCGAAGACGATTGCTGCAATGCGCAGGCTGGACATCGGGCGGTACATGAAGCTCTCCTTCGGACGGCCGGGCGACGGGCCGGCGCGCGAAGGCTAGCAAAGGGCATTGCAGCAACAATCCCCCGATTGGAGGACGGCAGGCCTCGGCAAGAAATTAACCGTGTTCGCTAACGCTGGCTGCAGTCTCGCGTTGCAATTTCGCGAGCACTCGTCTTTTCTTGCAGGAGCGTTCGGGAAGGGCGAGGATGCAGGATTTCCAGATCTTGGGGCAACGTGTGCGGCGGGCGATCTACGATCCGGACCGGAATAGGGTGCTCGTCATCTATCGGAGCGGCAGGGGCCGCCGCTTCCTCGGGATCACCCCGCAGCGGATGCTGTCGCTGATCAATGCATTGCGCGGACGGAGTCCGAGCTTGCTCTGGCAGGGCTGGCTCTGCCTGTTCATGCTCTGACGGCCACCGGCAGTCTGCGACGCCAAAGCGATGCCCTAGCCGCGCAAGACGTCGGCCACGGCCTGCCGAAAGAGGTCGGTGCGCATGAGGCTCCGGCATCGCGCGAAGCGCGTATCGGCATAGGCGCGGAAATCGGCGGCCGGGTTGGCGTTGGCGAGCTGCAGGAGGCCCCAGAGCGTCCAGAGCAGATCACACATGGCCTTGTAGATGACGATCCTGCCACGCTCCACAGGGCTAGGCGGGCCACCGAAATAGGCTGATATCATCTCCTCGTCCTGCGCGGCGTCGAATTCGCCTTCCACGGACAGATCCCCCAGGTCCCACATCGGATCGTTCATACCGCAATATTCCCAGTCGACGACCCACATGCGGTGGCCGGTGTCGAGGAAGTTCTCGCAGAGCGGATCGCAATGGCAGGCGACATTCGGCAGCGGATGGGCCGAAAGCGCCGCTCGCACCGTCTCGGCCTCGGCAAGTATGTCGTGATAGCCTTCCGGCAGGGCGACATCCTTGGTCGAGAGAACGCCGAGATACTCGTCGATCATCGCGAAGAGTTCGAATTTCGAGGGGAACACGGCTCCCGAATCATGAAGCTTGCGCAGCGCCGCGCCTGCGCGGGCCGGCGCGCCCGGAACGGTCCGGAAGGCCTCCGGCGACATCGTGGTCGCGCCTTCGACGAAACGCGACACCATCTCGCCGGTGGCGCGGTCGACATAGAGGATTTCGGGGCTGACGCCGACAGCCGCAGCCGCTTGTGCCGCCACCGCCTCGTTCTGGCGGTTGATGTATTCCTCGGTGCCCTTGCCCGGCAGACGAACGCAATATTCGCCGAGCCGGAAGACCATGTTGGTGAGGCCGCCGAGCCGTTCGATCGGGCCCTTGTAGGAGCGGAGAAAGGGGATCATCGGCAAAGCCTGCCGCACGCGCTCGATATCGGACTGGTCCGTCATGCCTTCAGCCTCTCCATGCGGGGATCATAGAGCGTGCGGGGGCCGCGCTGTGCGTCATAGGCCTTGCCGAACGCCTCGATCCTGAACGATCGTTCCTCAGCGACCGCCGCCGGCAGGTAGCCGAAGGCGATCGTCTTGCCAAGCGTATAGCCATAACCGGTGCTGGAAGTCGTGCCGACGACCTTGCCGTCGAACAGGATGGCCTCGCCGCCGTGAAAGGGCGCAAAGCCGTCGACGGTGAAGGAAACGAGCCGGCGGGTCACGCCGTCCGCCTTGGCTGCCACCAGCGCCGTACGCCCGATGAAGTCGCCCTTTTCCAGCGCGACGCAGAAGCCCAGCCCGGCTTCGAAGGGCGTGTAGTCCGGCGTGATGTCGCCGGACCAGTAGAGATAGCCCTTCTCCATGCGGCAGGCGTCGATCGCGCGGTAGCCGACATCGGCAATGCCCAAGCCGGCGCCGGCCGCCTTCAGTGTCTCGTAGACATGGGCAGCATAATCCTGCTCGACATAGAGCTCATAGCCGAGCTCGCCGACATAGCCGACCCGCACGGCAAGCGCGCGGGCATCGCCGACCTCGATCTCGCGGGCCGCGAGAAAAGGAAAAGCCGCATTCGAAAGGTCATTGTCGCTCACCGACTGCAAGACCTCACGCGCCTTCGGTCCGCAGATGTTGATCGTGGCGAAGCGGTTGGTGACGTCGATAAGGACAACGCCCTGCGGAAGGTGGCGCGACACCCAGTGGCTGTCGCGCACGCCGAAGCCGGAGCCGGTGACGAGATAGAAGAGATCCTTCGCGACATGGATCAGCGTCACGTCGGCTTCGATCCCGCCTCTGTCGTTGCAGAGCTGTGTATAGACAGCCTTGCCAGGGGGGCCGGCGAGGTCGTTGGCGGCGAGGCGTTGAAGCGCTGCCTCGGTTCCGGGACCCGATATTTCGAACTTGGAAAATGACGTCTGGTCGATCAGCGCCACCCGCTCACGGATGGTACGGACTTCCTCGCCGACGGCATCAAACCAGCTCGGCCTGCCTTCGAATGACGGCACCTCGTCGGGTCTCTCTCCCGGTCCAGCAAACCAGTTCGGCCGCTCCCAGCCGAATTTGGAACCGAACATCGCGCCGGCGTCGGCCAGGCGATCGTGCAGGGGCGAGCGCCGCAGCCCCCTGCCCGCCCGGCTTTCCTCACCCGGCCAGCGAATCTTGTAATAGGCGCCATAGGCTTCGATCGCGCGTTCCTCCAGGTAGCGGCCCTGGCTGTGGACCTTGCCGAAGCGCCTGACATCGAAGGGCCAGAGATCCATGCCGGCATCACCATGCAGGATCATGTTGGAGAGAGCGAGGCCGGCCCCGCCCGAGGCCGCGATGCCGGCAGTGAATCCGCAGGCAACGTAGAAATTGTCGAGCTCCGGCGCCAATCCCAAGATCGGCTCTCCATCCGCCGAGACCGGGATCGGACCGTTGATCACCGTCTGGATGCCGATCTCGTTGAGAACAGGCAGACGGTCGGCCGCCGGCAGAGCGAAGAGTTCGAGGCGCTCCATGTTGGGTTCGAAGAGTTCCCGGCCGAAATCGACCGGCGGTTTGCCACGCCAGCAGCCCTTCGAACCATCCTCCCAGCCGCCGATGGCGAAGCTGCCGGTGTCGGGCTTCAGGTAGAAATTGTTGTCGGGGTCACGCAAGGTCGTGAGATCGGGATCGAGCGTCAGTTTCTTCTCGGTCAGGAAATACTGGTGTTCGACGATGCCGGCCGCCAGCGCCACGCCCGCCATCTCGCCCACGCGCTTCGCCCAGAGCCCGGCACAGTTCACCAGGATATCGCAGGAAATGCTGCCGCCATTGGTGACGACGCCGACGGCGCGGCGGTTTTCGACCACGATCTCCTCGACGGTCACGCCCTCCTCGATCTTGGCGCCGTTCTGGCGGGCGCCCCTGGCATAGGCCATGGTGAGCGAATAGGGATCGATATAGCCGTCGCCGGGAATGAAGGCGGCGCCTTCGATCCCCTCCTTGACGATGAAGGGAAAGCGGGCCGCGGCCTCCTCGGCCGAGAGCGAGTGGCATTCGACGCCGAAACCCTTGGCCTGGGTCATCGAGCGGCGGATCTCGCTCCAACGCGCGGGGCTGCCGGCAAGGCGCAGGGATCCGACCTTCTTCCAGGCGATGTGCTGGCCGGTCTCGGCCTCAAGCCGGTCGAAGACGGCAACGGAATTCTGCATGAGCCGCGTCAGGTTCTTCTTGCCGCGAAGCTGGCCGACGAGGCCTGCCGCGTGCCAGGTGCAGCCATGGGTCAGCTGCGCCTTTTCGAGCAGCAGGACATCCGTCGCCCCGTCCCGGGCCAAGTGATAGGCGACGGACGTGCCGATGGCACCGCCGCCGATGATGACGATATGAGCGTGCCGGTCCGCGCGGAATGCCATGCCAGAGCCTCTCAAGCCTTGATCTTCTTCATGTCGGGGTCGAAGAGCGGTCCCAGATGGATCTGCGCGGGAATCCGCTCCATGGCGACGACCAGTTCGTAATTCCCGTCTGCGAGGAAGTCCTCGTCGACACCCGCGGCGTTGCGGACATAGCCGTAGCCGATGTTCTTGGCGACCGTGTAGCCGTAGCCACCCGAGGTAAGGTAGCCCACGGCCTCGCCGTTGCGGAGGATCGTCTCGCGGCCGACCAGGACAACATCGGGATCGTCGACGGTAAAGCCCGCGAGCACCTTCCGTCGCGGCTCCGTCTGCACGGCCTCAAGCGCCCGGCGTCCGATGAAATCGGTGTTCTTGCGGAGCTTGACCGCCCAGCCAAGCCCGGCCTCGAGCGGCGTGTCGTTGGGGGTGATGTCCGAGCCCCACGCACGATAGCCCTTTTCGAGGCGCAGCGATTCCAGCGCGCGGTAGCCCACCGGGCGGATGCGGTGTGGCGCGCCCGCTGCCATCAATGCGTCGAAGACGGCCCCTGTGGCCTCGATCGGAACATGCAGTTCCCAGCCGAGTTCGCCCACATAAGTGACACGGAGCGCGCGGCACATCTCACCGGCGATGGCGAGTTCCCGGACATGGCCGAAGGGAAATCCGGCATTGGAGACGTCAGCATCGGTCACAGCCGCCAGCACGTCCCGCGCCTTCGGTCCCATCAGCGACAGGGTGCCGAAATCTTCCGTCACATCCTCGAGGGTCACGTCGAGGCCGTCGGGGATATGGTCGGCGATCCAGCCGAGATCATGGGTGCGGAAGCCCGTGCCGGTGACGATGTAGAACCTGTCCTCGCCGAGGCGTGCGACGGTCAGGTCAGCTTCGATGCCGCCGCGGGTGTTGAGTAGCTGGGTGTAGGTCAGTCGTCCGACCGGCTTTCCGACATCGTTCGCGCAGATCCAGTCGAGCGCCTTCGCGGCATCCGATCCCGTCATCTCGTATTTGGCGAAGGAAGATTGGTCGAAAATGCCGACGGCCTCGCGGACATGGCGATGCTCCTCGCCGACCGAGGCAAACCAGTTCTGCCGACCCATGGAGTAGATATCCTTGGCCACGGTGCCATCGGGCGCGAACCAGTTCGGACGCTCCCAGCCGAGTTTCGAGCCGAAGACGGCGCCATGGGCTTTGAGGCGTTCATAGAGCGGCGAAACAACGCGCGGCCGCCCGCTTTCGTATTCCTCGTGCGGGAAGCCGATCGTGTAGTGTTTGCCATAGGCTTCGAGGGTGCGGTCGAGCACCCACTGGCGGTCGCGGTGCATGCCGGCGAAGCGCCTGATGTCTACGACCCAGAGGTCGAGCGGAGCCTCGCCGTCCATCGTCCACTGCGCGAGAACCCAGCCGGCGCCGCCGCCCGAGGCGATGCCGAAGGCGTTGAAGCCCGCACCCACGAACATGTTCTTGCACTCGGGCGCGACGCCGAGGATGAAATTGCCGTCCGGCGTGAAGCTCTCGGGACCGTTGATCATCTGCTTGACGCCGGCGTTTTCGAGCGCCGGGATACGGGCGATTGCCTGCTCCATATGCTGCTCGAAATGGTCGAAGTCGTCGTCGAACAGGCGGAAGGCCCAGTCTTCGGGGACGTCGCCCGTCGTCCAGGGCTGCGGGTTCGGCTCGTAGCCACCCATCACGAGCCCACCGACCTCCTCCTTGAAATAGGTCCTTCGGTCGGGATCGCGGATGGTCGGCGCGTCGGTGGCGAGGCCGTCGATCTTTTCGGTGATGATGTACTGATGCTTGACGGGCTGCAGCGGCACATTGATGCCGGCCATGGCGCCGACCTGCCGCGCCCACTGGCCTGCACAATTGACGACCTTGTCACAGGCGATGTCTCCGGCAGTTGTCTTCACCGCTGTGATGCGTCCCTCCGTCATATCGAAGCCGGTGACGCGGATATTCTCGTGGAGTTTGGCGCCATGCATGCGCGCGCCCTTGGCCAGCGACTGGGTGATGTCGGAGGGGCTCGCCTGGCCGTCGGTCGGCAGCCAGCTGGCGCCGATGAGGTCGTCGACATTCATGAGCGGCCACATGGCCTTGACCTCGGCGGGGCTCAGCAGCTGCATGTCCATGCCAAAGCTCTTGGCCGTTGTCGCCAGCCGGCGGTATTCCGTCCAGCGGTCCTGATTGGTCGCAAGGCGGAGACAGCCTGTCATTTTCCAGCCGGTCGCGAGCCCAGTTTCGGCTTCGAGTCCCTTGTAGAGATCGACAGAGTATTTCAGCACGCGGGTGATCGAGGCCGACGAGCGCAACTGGCCGACAAGGCCTGCCGCGTGCCAGGTCGAGCCCGATGTCAGCGTGCCTTGCTCGAGGAGCACGACGTCGGCCTTGTGGTCGCGCGCCAGGTGATAGGCCGTCGAGCAGCCGATAATGCCGCCGCCGATAACGACGATCTGAGCATGGCTTGGAAGGGTCATGGTGCAGTCTTCCCGTCTTGTGTTCTGTATTGGTCGAGCGCGCGCTCGAGGCGCTCCAGGTTTTCGTTCGTATAGGCAGCGTAGTCGGCACCCGGTGCGCTGAGATGAATTTCAGAGACCATGCTCCACATCGCCTCGCGCAGGAGCGAGGCGCATTGCATGGCGGCGAAGGATCGGGCGAGTTCGGGCTCTTGCGCCCGGCCGAAATAGGCGGTGAGGAAGTCGTCGGCCTCATCGGCCGACATGCCGGCATTGGATGCCGCGCCGGCGAGGTCGAACATTGCGGTGTTGTAACCGGCATATTCGAAATCGATCAGCCAAAGGCGTTCGCCATCGTCAAGGATGTTGGCCGGCAGGAGATCGTTGTGACCGAAGATGATCGGCAGCGGTGCCTGCGCCCGTTCGAGTTCCTCAGCAAGTTTCAAGTAATCAGGGAGATGACGCCGCATCCGGCTGTCGCCCGCCTCCAGCGTGCGGGCATAATCGCGGATCACATGGAAGACCCAGAACAGGAAGGCCGCACCGCTCACGTGCTGCGGCATGGTCTCGTGGAAACGCTTCAGCAGTCCGGCGACGCGCCTGCGCTCCCTGACGACATCCCCGGCGACGAAGGTGCGCGCGTCGAGAAAGGCCGAGACCATTACGCCCGGCGCGGCATAGCGCAGTTCCGGCGCGAGTCCGGCAGCGTGGGCCGCACGAGCGATCATGATCTCGCGCTCGCGAAAGACATGGTGGAAGGGATAATCGCGACCGAAGCGGACGACATGGCGTCCGGCTGAATCCCGCACCAGGTAGCTCTCGTTGCTGATTCCTCCATTCAAGACCGCGATGTCCAGGGGTCCTGACCAGCAGGGCAGCGCGCGGATACAGTCGGCGGTGCCGGGGTCGAGATCGGTGACGATGCCCGCCATCACGCCATCCTCTGCTTGAGACGTCCGGCCCCTGCCGATATCAGCCGATCGGCGATGATCGCGATGAAAGCGACGGCGAGACCCGCGACCAATCCCCTGCCCGTATCCGCCTTGGTCAGCGCGCTGTAGACCTCCTGGCCGAGATCGCGCGTGCCGACCAAGGCGGTGATGACCAGCATCGAGAGTGCGAACATAATGGTCTGGTTCAGACCGAGCAGGATCTCCGGCAGCGCGAGCTTCAGCCTGATCTTGGTAAGGATCTGCCGAGGGGTGCAGCCCATGGCGCGGCCGGCCTCGATCAGGCGTGGATCGACTTTCCTCAGGCCGAGCACCGTGTAGCGGACCGCCGGCACGATCGAATATGCGACGACTGCGATCATGGCCGTAAAATCCCCCACCCGGAACAACATGACGACGGGCATGAGATAGACGAAGGACGGCAAGGTCTGCAGCGTATCGATCACCACCTGCAGCCAGCGCCAGAGCCGGTCGCGTTCGGCGGCCAGGATGCCCAGCGGGATACCGAAAAGCGCTGCAAAGACAACGGAGATGCCGCAGAGATAGACCGTGATCATCGCCTTCTCCCACTGGCGGGTGACCGCAATCAGGAGCGAAAGGCAGAAGGTGGTCAGCGCGAGCCTGATCCCACCGAGCCGCCAGCCGGCGAAGGCGAGCATCGCGACCACACCGAGCCAGGGCAGTCCGGTCAGAAAGCGCTTGAACGGCACCAGAATGTTAAGGAGGACGAGATTCTTGATCGCCTCGAGCGCGTCGAAGAAATTGACGTTGATCCAGCGGACGACTTCAGACCAGAAGCTGCCGGTCGAGAGCGTCAGGCTTTCGGGATAGGTCTGCATCCAGGGGAGAGCCAGGCCGACGACCCCGGAGGCCAGGACGACCGCGAGGCCGGAGAGCAGATAGGCGTGACGGCGAACGAAGCTCGCCTGCTGCCCGGCATGCTCCGGCTGGCCTGCCTTGTCGGCAAACGCCTGGCTCAGCCGATCGAGGGCCACGGCAAGCGCGACGATCGCGAGGCCCGATTCGAGGCCGGCACCGAAATCGAGCCGGCGCAGCGCCGCCAGCACGTCGAAGCCGAGGCCGCCGGCACCGATCATCGAGGCGATGATGACCATATTCAGCGACAGCATGATCACCTGGTTGACGCCCAGCATCAGGCTGTCCTTGGCAGACGGCAGCATGACCTTCCATGTCATCTGCCGGCGCGAGCAGCCGACCATCACGCCGAGATCGCGGATCTCCGGGGGCACCGAGCGGAGCGCCAGAACCGTCACCCGCGCCATGGGTGGCAGGGCGTAAATCAGCGTGGCGACGATGGCAGCGGTCGGGCCAAAACCGAAGAAGAACAGCACCGGCACGAGATAGGCGAAGACCGGGATGGTCTGCATGAGATCGAGGACCGGCACCAGCGCGCGCTCGAAAAGCGGCCAGCGATAGGCTGCGAGCCCGAAACCCAGACCGATCGCGACACCGAGCGGCACCGCGACAACGATCGAGGCGAGCGTGACCATCGCGCTGCCCCACTGCCCGAACAGCGCGAGGAAGCCGAAGCAGAGCGCCAGCAGAGCCGCAAGCCGCACGCCCCCGGCATGAAGGCCGGCCAGCATCATGCCGACGATCACGGCGATCCAGCTCACCGGCGGCACGAGTTGCACCGCGCTCGATCCCTGCCCCGACAGCAGGCCGGTATGGAGCAGACTGAGAGCCACCCGGTAGGGAATGTCGATGACGGCGGCGACGAAGCGTGTCAGGTCGGTGAAGCTGAAGAGGCCGAAACTCGCCTGCTCGACGAGCCACTTGGTCGCGCTGCCGATCCAGCGAGCGGCCGGCAGTCGCCAGCCCGCCGGGTAGTCGAAGGCCCATTTGGCGAAGGGCTCACCGAAACGGGCGAACAGGACGAAAGCAACGATGGCGAAGAGCCACAGTCCGCCGGATCCCATCCGGTGCGGTGGAGCGGCTCTGAGCGCAACGGGCGACGCCGATATGCTCATCGTCAGCCTCGCATCATCAAATCGACGACATCGGCCCGACGCAGAACGCCGATCACCGCGTCTCCGTAAGTCACGCCGATCGCATCCCGGCCCGGCCCAAAGAGCGGTGCCGCCTCGGCGACACGGGCATTTGCACCGACGCTGACCGGGAAGCTACCGCTGCCGGGCTGCATCAACGCCGCGACCTTGACCACCTTGGCCTTCGGCACGCTGCGGGTGAATTCGGCGACATAGGGTGTCGACGGGTGGAGCACGAGCTCCTCTGGCGTGCCCGCCTGCACGATCTCGCCGTCCTTCATGATCGCGATACGGTCGGCGAGGCGGATCGCCTCGTCGAAGTCGTGGGTGATGAAGACAATCGTCTTCCTCAGCACCGATTGCAGGCGCAGGAATTCGTCCTGCATTTCGCGCCGGATCAGAGGGTCGAGCGCCGAGAAGGGTTCATCGAGAAACCAGAGTTCAGGCTCGACGGCGAGCGAGCGGGCGATGCCGACGCGCTGCTGCTGCCCCCCCGAAAGTTCGCGCGGATAGTTCGCTTCCTTGCCTGAGAGACCGACGAGTTCGATCATCCGGCCCGCGCGCGCCAGCCGCTCGGCCTTGGCGACACCCTGGATCTCGAGCGGGAAGGCGACATTGTCGAGCACAGTCAGATGCGGCAGAAGCGCAAAATGCTGAAACACCATGCCCATCTGATGACGGCGGATCTCGATCATCCGCGCCTCGTCGGCAGCAAGCAGATTCTCGCCATTGAACAGGATTTCGCCCGCCGTCGGCTCGATGAGGCGCGAGAGGCAGCGCACCAGCGTCGACTTGCCCGACCCCGACAGACCCATGATGACGAAGATCTCGCCGGTGCGAACCTCGAGATTGACGTCACGGACCGCGCCCACCAGGCCGGAAGCGCGCAAGGCTTCGCTGGTGGGCGCGGTCTGCGGCGCGAGCGCCGTGGCGGCGGCGGCGCCGAAAATCTTCCAGACGCCACGGCAGACGAGTTTCGGTTCGTCGGAGGACATGGGAGATGCGCAAGATCCTGCGGCCGGGCCGCATAGGGCGGGAACTGCGATCCGCCGCGGCCTCGGCCGCGGGGGATCCGCTCGGGCATGGAGTGTGGCTACGGCCTTACTTCTTGATCCATTCCGACCAGCGGGCTTCGTTCGCGCCCATCCATTCAGCCACCACGTCTTCGACCTTCTTGCCGTCGAGGTCGACCTTGGTGATCATCTGACCCATCTCGTCATTATCGAGCTTGAAGGCCTTGATCGCCTTGTAGGCGCCCGGCCACTTGTCCTTGACACCCGCCCAACCGACCTTCCAGATCGGGCCGAACGGCTTGCCGCAATCATGCGTCGCGTCGGGATTGATGCCGGCGGCCGGGTCTTCGTAGCACTCCTTCGTATAGGGCGGGAACTCGACCCACTCGCCCTTGTACTTGGCTGGCGCCCAGTGCGGCGCGTAGATCCAGAGCATGATCGGCGCCTTGCGCTGATAGGCGCTTTCGAGCTCGGCGAAGAGCGCCGCGTCGGTACCAGCATGAATGACCTCGAAGGGCAGTCCCAGCGCCTCGACGCGCTCGTCGTCAAAGCCGCCCCATGTCACGGGACCGCCGAGATAGCGGCCCTTGGGCGCGGTTTCGGGGATCGAGAAGGCTTCCGCGCATTTCTCGTCCTTCAGCGTCTCCCAGTTCGGCAGGCCAGGGCATTTTTCCTTCATGTATTCGGGGAACCACCATTCTTCCTTGGCGGTCATGCCGGTCTCGCCGAAATTCTCGACCTTGCCGGTGGCGGTGGCGGCTTCCATCGCATCCTTGCCCGTGGTCGCCCAGATCTCCATGGCGACATCGAGATCGCCGGTTTCGAGGCCGGCGAACTGTGCGAGATAGTCTGCCTGGACGTAGTCGACCGAGTAACCGGCCTTCTTGAGTACTTCGCCCATGATCTGCGTGGTGATGAGCTGCCCTGTCCAGTCATGCAGGGTCAGTTTGATCGGATCGGTGGATTCCTGTGCCCGGACGGGGGCTGCGGCAAGTGTTGCGGTCAGGCAGAGTGCTGCCGTCAAGGCTCTGAAAATACCTGAATATGTCTGCATGCGAGATCTCCCGGTCGCATCGGATGAAATGCATTCCGCGGTGGTGCCGTCCCCGTGATCTCTTGATTTGATCTTATGACTTCCGGCGTCCACACCCCACTACTGTCTCGCGCAGCCCGGACGCTGTCAACTCGATTTGTGGTTTTTTTTCCGTTTATGCCCGTTTCTGCGGATTTCTTGCCCGGCTCTGCCTTATGCGGTAAGAACGGTCGCGAAGACGGTTGGGAATGCCGAGATGAACCACTCCAAACGCCACCGGGCAATCCTGACGCTGCTGCAACAGGACGGCACCGTCACCATTGCCGACCTTGCCCGCAGGCTCGACGTTTCGCTGGAGACGGTGCGGCGCGACATCAAACCGCTCGCGAGCGAAGGGGCAGTTGTGAAGATGCACGGCGCCATCAGCCTGCCCTCCGTCAGCGGAGAGGCGCCGTTCGAGAAGCGCATGCGCGAGAACAGCGATGCCAAGCGCGCGATCGCAGTTGCGATGGCGGCGACTGTGCGCGACGGCGACTCGATAATGCTCGACACCGGCACGACGACGAGCTTCCTCGCCCGAGAGCTGCTCGGTCACCGCCGCCTTACGGTAATAACCAATTCCTCAGACATTGCGCGCACGCTGTCCACCATCAACGATAACCGCGTCTACATGGCCGGGGGAGAGTTGCGCAGCGATAATGGCGCTGCCTTCGGCGTCAGCGCGATCGAATTCGTCAGCCGTTTCAGCGTCACCCATTCGGTCATCTCCACCGGCGCCGTCGATTCGGCGAGCGGCATCATGGATTTCGACCTTGCCGAGGCGGAGTTCGCTCGGATGGTTCTGTCGCGTGGCCGACGTAAGGTGGCGGTGACCGACCACAGCAAGTTCGGCCGTCAGGGGCTGGTGACGGTCTGCGACTTAAAGACGCTGACCGAACTCGTGACCGATCGGAACCCGCCGCGCGACGTGCTCGACGCGCTGGCTGCCGCGTCCGTCCAGGTGACGCTGGCGGGCGCCGCCACCGACCCGGCCAGCATAGCCACGGTCGCCGCCGCCGGGAACTGAACAGGCGCTTCCGCCTTCTTCCTCCATTGGCAAGGAGAGGCGCGCATGGACGATCCCAACATCAACCCGCTCTGGGATGCCCTGCTCGGCACCGACACGACCGGCGCCGTGCCCCGTCTCCTCGGCCTCGTCGCAGTGTTCATTGCTCTGGGGGGCAGCGTCTTCTGGCTTCTCGGGTGAGGAACTGCGCCGCTGACAGGCGTCGGCCCTGCGCGCGGACGCCATCGAGGCGGGCGGGGTTCGTACCCGCCTGCGGCAGGGGTGCAACTGGGCTTGAAGTTACCGCCCTGTCGAGCATCGCGACATGGTGTCCGGCGCCAAGGGGGTTGGCCGGATGAACGACGTCCAGGCGATCAACGGTGCGCGGATTGGTCATGATCCGCTACTACCGTCAATACCAGATGCGTGCCTGGCCGGCGGATGGGCCGTCACCGTCCGGAGACTTCCGGATCCGCTGACTGATCTTCTCCCAGAACGATTGGCGGGAGCGTCTCTCCTCCTCCAGGATACCGTAGATCGGGCCTGTGCGCGGCCAGCCTTCGGGGCCAGCAAGCGGATGGGTCGAGCGAAGTTCGAACGTGGCGGACGGCGTCATGGCGGCTCTCCTCATCAATCGGGTCGCCTCCGAAACGACCCGGCTGCGACAAGGTTCCGAGGGGAGCGGCGCTGAGCGGCTCAGAGACCGTCGCGGCCGCGGAAGCGGCGTTGATAATCAGGATCATAGAGCGCGCTCTCCCGAAAACCGTCAGCAGAGAGCGAGGGACCGACGAAGATCAGAGCTGTGCGTTCAATTGGGTCGGCCGCCACCATTGCCTCGATCGTGGCGAGCGTGCCGCGGACGATACGCTCGTCGGGCCAACTCGCCTTGACGACGATCGCGACCGGGCAGTCGGCGCCGTAGAGCGGTGTGAGATCACCGACCACCTGAGGCAAGGCATGAATGGCGAGATGGATGGCGAGCGTCGCACCGGAAGCGCCAAAAATCGACAGCGTTTCGGCATTGGGCATCGGCGAGGCGCGGCCCGAAACGCGGGTCAGCACGAGGCTCTGGGCGACGGCGGGAATGGTGAGTTCGCGCTTCAGCGCGGCAGCAGCGGCGGCAAAGGATGGCACGCCCGGCGTCAACGTATAATCGATGCCGTGCCGCTCGAGACGACGGACCTGTTCGGCGACCGCGCTCCACACCGACAGGTCGCCCGAATGCAGGCGTGCGACATCCTGACCCTTGGCCGCCGCCATCAGAAACTCCGCCTCGATCTCGTCCAGCGACATCGGTGCGGTATCGACGATACGGGCATTCGGCGGGCAGTAGCCGAGCAGTTCGGGCGAGACGATCGAACCGGCATAGAGGCAGACCGGGCATTCGCCGATCAGCCGCGCGCCGCGCAGCGTGATGAGATCGGCGGCACCGGGGCCCGCACCGATAAAGTGCACTGTCATACGTCAATCCTTCCTGACCCAGCACCACTGGGTGACCGGCATGGCTGCCCGCCAGCCCTGCATCGTACCGACCGGTGCAGCGCGCGCAATGTCGATCCGGGTCAATGAACCGCCGAGCCGCGCCTGACGCGACAGCAGCACCGCTTCCATCTCGAGCGTGACGGCGTTGGCGACCAGCCGACCGCCTGGTCCGAGCGCTGCGAGAGCCGCGTCCATGACGCCTGGTTCGCTGCCGCCGCCACCGACGAAGACGGCGTCCGGCGGGGGAAGGCCGACGAGCGCGCCAGGGGCCGAACCTGTCACCACCTGGAGACTGGGCGTCCCGAAGCTCCGGGCATTGCGCGCGATGCGTTCCGCACGGGCCGGATCGGCCTCGATCGCGACGGCGCGCATGGCCGGGTGTGCCAGCATCCATTCGATCGAGATCGATCCGGAACCGCCGCCGATATCCCACAGCAACTCGCCCTTTCGCGGCGCGAGCGATGACAGGGTGATCGCACGGATCTCGCGTTTGGTGATCTGACCGTCATGTTCGAACAGGCCGTCATCGATGCCATGAGTGAGCGGCAGGACGCGCGCGGCCGCCCCAGCGACCACGTCCACCGCACAGATGTTGAGCGGGTTGATGTCCGAAAGCGCGAATGTCTCCGCCCGGTGACGGGTCAGCCGCTCCCGCATTCCGCCGAGGGCTTCCAGGACCGTAAGCGTCGAGCCGCCGAATCCGCTCTCCGTCAGCAGTGTCGCGAGGGCGGCCGGACCTGTCTCGTCGGATGTCAGCGCGAGAAGACGACAACCGGGCTGGAGATGCGGCCGGATGAGATCCAGCGGGCGCCCGTGCAGAGAAACCATGGCCACGTCCTGCAGCGGCCAGCCGAGCCGGGATGCGGCGAGGCTGAAAGATGACGGCGCGGGGATCGTGCGCATTTCGGCGGGCTCGATGCTGCGGGCAAGCGTCGCGCCCATGCCGAAATGAAAGGGGTCTCCCGAAGCGAGCACGCAGACGTCCCGGCCACGGGCGGCGGCGATGAGGGCAACAGAGCGCTCGATCGGCGACAACCATTGATGGCGCTCGCCGGTGACGAGGCTGTCGGTCAATTCGAGGTGACGCTTGCCGCCGCAGACGAGCGCGGCGGCGGCGATCCTGCGCTTGGCCTCGTCGCCGAGCCCGGCTATACCGTCCTCGCCGATGCCGACGATCGTGAGCCACGGCGCAACTGTCGGATGGTCAGCCATGGGCAAGTACCGAATTCTGATTCTCGGCGGCACGACCGAGGCGCGGCATCTGGCCGAACGGCTCGCCCATTCTGCACGACGCCGTACCGACATTGCGGCGGCGATCTCGCTCGCCGGACGGACGGCCGATCCGAAGCCCCTCCCCTTGCCAACGCGGATCGGCGGCTTCGGCGGCGTCGAGGGCCTCGCCGATCATCTCGTGCGTCAGGCAATCGATCTCCTGATCGACGCCACACATCCCTTTGCAAACCAGATTTCCGACAATGCCGCAGAAGCGGCACGACGGACCGGCACCCCGCTCTTCGCCCTCCGCCGGCCGGCCTGGCAGAGCACGGCGGGGGATCGCTGGCACCGTGTCGCATCGGTCGAGGCTGCCGTTTCGGCGCTCGGTGCGGCACCCCGCCGGGTCTTCCTTGCGATTGGACGGCAAGAGGCCGGCCGTTTTTCCGCGGCGCCGCAGCACCGCTATCTGGTACGCAGCGTCGACCCCGTCGATCCGCCCGTCGCCGTTCCAGATTGCCGCTACATCCTGGCGAGCGGCCCCTTCGACGAGGACGAGGAGCGTAGCCTGCTCACTGCGCACGCGATCGAGATCGTGGTGACCAAGAACTCCGGTGGCAGGGCGACCTATGCCAAGATCGCGGCGGCGCGCGCGCTCGGGCTCGAGGTTGTCATGATCGAGCGCCGCGAGCCGCCCGGCGTCACCGCCGTCGGCACGGTCGAGGCGGCGGAAACGCTGATCGATCAATTCCTGCCTCCGGCATAGAATCGCGGCGTATAGACCAGATCCGGCAGAGACGGTCGAGCGATGATCCGGGTTTCGGGCGAACCGATCATGACGCAGGTCGCCATGTCGGCGACCGCTGGATCGGCGTCGGCGAGCGGCATCACCCGGATCCTTTCATCGGGACGGCCGGCGGCGCGGCCGAAGACGACCGGCACCGAGCCCGGCAGCACCTCGCGCAGCACCGAAAAGGCCTCGCCGAGTTGCCAGGGCCGCGCCCTGGAAATCGGGTTGTAGAGCGCGATCACCAGTCCGGCCTCGGCGACCAACCGCAGGCGGCGGGTGATGACATCCCAGGGCTTCAGATTGTCCGACAGCGAGATGGCGCAGAAGTCATGCCCGAGCGGCGCCCCGACCCGGGCCGCGACGGCCAGCATGGCGGTGACGCCGGGCGTCACCACGACCTCGACGTCGCGCCACACAGCCGGGCCGTTCTCGATCGCCTCGCAGACGGCAGCCGCCATCGCGAAGACACCGGGATCGCCGCCCGAGACGACGGCGACCTGGGCGCCGTCTGCCGCACGTGCGAGCGCCGCCGACGCCCGGTCGAGTTCCTCGCGGTTGTCGGAGGCCACCTTCTTCTGATCGGCCCGGAGGTTTAGCCGGTCGAGATAGGGAAAGTAGCCGAAGAACTCTTCCGCCTTCTCCACGGCCCGCGCCGCCTCCGGCGTCATCTGATCGGGATTTCCCGGCCCGGTGCCGATGACATAGAGCGTCCCGGTCACGGCTTGCCCTTCCATCCCGGCACCAGCACGATCGAGAAATAGGGTGCCTCGTCGTCGGCCTTTTCGGCAAGCGGTATCGTCTTGGTATTCGCCATGGTGCCGCGCTCGACATAGATCGCGTCGGACAGACGCCCGGATTCCGAAAGGGCGCGCCGGATCTTCGGCAGGTTCCGGCCGACCTTCATGATGACGGCCGCCTCGGTGTCGTTCAGCCGACGCACGAGCTGGTCCTGATCCATCGTGCCCGGCAGAACGGACAGGACGTCGTCGCCCTGGACGATCGGAACACTCGCCTGCGACCAGCAGCCGGACATGGCCGTCACGCCGGGGATGACCTCGGCCGGATAGTGTTTGGCCAGCCGGACATGCAGATGCATGTAGGACCCGTAGAAGAGCGGATCGCCTTCGGAAAGGACCACCACGGTGCGGCCCGCATCGAGATGGGCGGCAATGGCGCGCGAAGACGCTTCGTAGAAGCCGGTCAGCTGCTCGATATAGTCGGTCTCGGCGCGATGGATCTCGGTCGTGACGGGATAGTAGAGCGGCAGCTCGATGGTACCATCCGACACCATGCCCTCGACGATCCCGCGGCCGTTGCCGCGCCGGCCGGCCTTGGCGAACCAGGCGAGCACGTCGGCACCGGCGATCGCCTTGACGGCCTTGACGGTGAGGAGTTCGGGGTCGCCGGGGCCTGTGCCCACGCCGACGAGCCGTCCTGTGACCTGCGCGCTCACAGGCCCTGCCTCGCAAGAGAATTCAGGGCCGCAGCGGTCATGGCACTGCCGCCGAGCCTGCCGCGGACGATCGCGAAGGGAACGCCATAGGAATTTTCCGCAAGGGCATCCTTCGATTCGGCGGCACCGACGAAGCCCACGGGCATGCCGAGGATGGCCGCGGGCTTGGGCACCATGCCGTCGCGCAGAAGCTCGAGCAGATGAAACAGCGCCGTTGGCGCATTGCCGATCGCCACGACCGAGCCGGCCATCCGCTCGCCCCACAGGTGAATGGCCGCGGCGGAGCGGGTGTTGCCGATCTCGGCGGCGATCGTGGCCGTGCGCGGATCGCGGAGGGTGCAGATCACCTCATTCTCGGCCGGCAGACGGGCGGCCGTCACGCCATGCGCCACCATGTTGGCATCGCAGAAGATCGGGGCACCCTTTGCCAGCGCGGCGCGCGCAGCGGCAACGAAGCCCGGTCCGAACTCGAAGAATCGGGCGGCGTCCACGGAGCCCGCAGCGTGGACCATGCGGACGGCCATGTCGGCCTCGCCTTCGTCGAAGCGGCTGAGGTCGGTTTCGGCGCGGATGATCGCGAAGGACTGCTCGTAGATCGCATTCCCGTCACGAATATATTCGTATTCGGTCATTGTTCGTCCAGTGTCAGCGCCGCCGCGAGCCCCGCCGGCCCAAGTCCGACGAGCACGTCACGGGCACTCTCCCCCGCTTCCTTAGCGTTTGCGACGAGCGACGCAAGTCTGCCCAAGGCAATTCCAAGATCATTTGCGGCAATGTGGAGAGCCGGGGCATCGGACGCCGCGCCATTTGCGACGAGATCGTAGCCGGAAGACGAACCGACAAGCGCGAGCGGCGCAGCGGCGGGATGGGCGCAGCCCTTGCGGCAACCGGAGAGATGCAAAGTGAGTGAGCCGTCGAGCAGCGACGGCGCTTGACGCGCGACCTGATCGGCCACGGCACGGGTGTCGAAGCCGCCGGAGGCGCAGCCCGCGTTGCCGGCGCAGAGCGCGAGATGGCGGCGCGGCTCCTCGTCCGATGTCCAGAAGCCGTGCCTGAGGGCGGCGGCTTCGGCGCGCTCGGCTTCTGCGTGATGCAGGCCCGTCAGCACCAGGCCGTGATCTGGAGCCAGCCGGACATCGCACACACCGAGAATTTCGATCGCATCGAGGAACGCAATGAGGTCGGAGGCACGGGCCTGGCGGTAGGCGAAGGCCAGACCGAGCGTGACGGTCCCGTCGGCAGCCCAGCGGCGAATGCCGAGATAGGATGGCCGGTGGGCGGGCGCGAAGACCCCGGCCGCAGCGGGCATGACGCGCGGGCCCACGGTCTCTGGCGTCAGCGCCTTGCCGCGGGCAATCGGTCCCAGGGCGGCGAGAAATTCAAGAAGGTCGAGAACCGCAAGCGGCGCATCGGCACGGGAGACGCGCGCAAGCTTATGCGCCGTCGCGTTGTCACCACCCGTGGCAAGCAGAAAGTGCTCCGCATCGACGGCCGTCAGCCTGATATCGGCCGCGACCGCGCCCAGATGCAGGTGACCGCCGCCATCGACGGTGACGGCGAGTTTAGGCGCGAGTGCGAGCGCCGGCGCGTGAGCCGCGATCGCCCTGCGGATCGCATCCGCGACCGGACGCGGATCGATCAGCTCGGTCGGATCAAGGCCGGCCAGCGGCGTGACCTCCACCATAAGACCGGCCGACGGCACGATCCCGGCAGCCAGCACGGCGGCTTCGAAACGGTCGACAGTCTCAGGGTCAAGGCCGCGCACCTGCAGGCTTCCCCGCGCGGTGACCTCGAGGATGCCATTGCCGAAAGCGGCGGCCGAGTCGGCAACCGCTCGCAGCTGGGCGAGCGTCAACCGGCAATCGTCGACCCGCAGCCGGGCTAACAGGCCGTCGCCTGTCGGCATCGGCTGGCCGAGCGTCGGACAGGCGCCGCGCCGCATGGCAGTCAGGTCGTTTCCAGCTTTCGCAACTTGGTGCACAGTCATGGCGCTCGTCCGCATATAGATATCTAAACGCCTTCTCGCGCCGAGGAACAAGACCGGCCTTGTTCTCGATCAAGCCCAGCGCGATCGAAACCGGACCACGATCAGGCTTCGTCGAAGTCTGCGCCCTTTCGAAGCAGGTAGATATCCATGATCCAGCCCATGCGGGCACGCTCAGCCGCACGCCGGACCAGGATCTCGGCGCTCTTTTCGCGAAGCGGGCCGGCGATGGTCACCTCGTCCGGCGTCCCGAGATAGGCGCCCCAGTATATCATCGCGTCCGGATCGTCGATCGCCGAGAAGGCCTGTTCGCCATCGAGCATAACGGCAACGGTGTCGCTCCTTCCGGGGAAGCTTTCCTTCAGGCGTCTGCCGGTGGTGATTTCTACCGGCTTGCCGACGAGGTTGAGCGGTATCCGGTGAGCCGCACACAGCGCCTGCAGGCTGGTGATGCCGGGGAGCACAGAATATTCGAATTGGACGGTGCCGAGCGCGCGCACGCGCTCGATGATCCGGATCGTCGAATCGTAGAGCATCGGATCGCCCCAGACCAGAAAGGCGCCGGTCTGGTCCGGGCCCAGGCTGTCGCGGATCAGCCCCTCGTAGATCCCGGCGATGGCGGCGTGCCAATAGTCGACGCTTTCCCCATAGGTGCGCTCGGCTGTCCGGCGCTCCGGCACGGCGAATTCGACAGTTCGGCTGTCGGGATTGGTGACGTAGCGGGCAATGATCTCGCGCCTGACCTCGGCCAACTCCGTCTTTCTGGCGCCCTTGGTCGGAACGAAGAGAATGTCGGCGACATTGAGGGCGTTGATCGCCTGGACGGTCATGTGCTCGGGGTTGCCCGAACCGATTCCGACGATGAGGATGTTTCGCATGGAGCCTTTCCTGTTTCACGCAGTGTAGCGCGCCTTCGCTTCGGCTCCATGCCTCCGTGCGGCACCCCGCGTCAAACCCAAAAGGCCGTTGTCGGGGCCGAAGGGCTTTTGATGCCTGCTGAATTGCTGTAGCACTGCCGGGGCCAACAAATGATCGAGTGCCATGCCACGTCAGTTCCGATCCATCGCCTTCGCCGCGTCGAGCGCCGAGGAGGCACAGGCGGCCCTCCGGGACCTGTCGGACCGCTATGCGAATGTGCCGGTATCGGAGGCGGACGTCATTGTGGCTCTAGGCGGTGACGGCTTCGTGCTGCAGATGCTGCACCAGACGATGAATTCAGGCAAGCTTGTCTATGGCATGAACCGCGGTTCGGTCGGCTTTCTGATGAACGAGTATTCGACCGAACGGCTACTCGAGCGCATAGCCGATGCCGCAGAGAATTCCATCCATCCGCTCCGGATGGATTCCGTGGACCAGTGGGGTGACACGAGGACCGAACTCGCGATCAACGAAGTCTCCGTCTTCCGCCAGTCCTACCAGGCCGCCAAGCTCAGGGTGCGCGTCGACGGCCGCGAGCGGCTGGCCGAACTGATCTGCGACGGGCTGCTGCTGTCGACGCCCGCCGGCTCGACGGCCTACAATTTCTCCGCCCACGGCCCGATCCTGCCGCTCGAAGCGCCGCTTCTGGCTCTGACACCGATTTCCGCCTTTCGGCCGCGCCGCTGGCGCGGTGCGCTGCTGCCCGACCGCGTCACGGTCGAGATCGAAGTGCTGGAAAGCGCCAAACGCCCGGTCAATGCCGTCGCGGACCATGACGAGGTCAAGTCGGTCGTCAAGGTGACGATCAAGCAGTCGAAGGACGACACGGCATGGCTCCTGTCCGACCCCGATCACTCCTGGTCTGACCGAATTCTCGCAGAACAGTTCATAGACTAACACTGTCACTAGCACTGGGCCGGCTTGCGCAAGGACGAAGACCCTCAGTGACAGTCACCTTTCGTCGCATTGCCGAGGCCCCGAAATGTGATATATCACAACTTTCGACTGCGCGCCCTTGCGCATGTGTGGTGATATATCAGATTCGGAGCCGTCCTTGGCCGAAGCCGTGGAATCCCAGAGCCGCCTTGCCTATTTGAAGCTCGAGAGCCTGATCGTCACTTTGCAACTTGCGCCAGGCGCGCTCGTCACCGAGAAGACGCTGCTTTCGCTTGCGGGCTATGGCCGGACGCCGGTTCGCGAAGCAATCCAGAAGCTCGAGTGGCAGGGATTGGTGTCGGTGCGGCCACGCGCCGGGCTGCGGATCGCGGGCCTCGACCCCGCGCATCCGGCGATGATCTACCAGGTTCGACGTCAGCTCGAGCCTCTGGCGGCGCGTTTGATGGCGGCCAATATCGACCCGGAGGCGCGCGAGTCTCTTATTGCTTGCGCCAAGGCGATGACGGAATGTTCGGTAACCGGCGATCGTATCGGCTTTCTAGGCACCGACAAGATGTTCGATGAGATCCTCGAACGGACCTGTCCCAACCCATTCATCACGCAGGCTCTGTCGCCGCTGCAGACGCACGGCCGGCGCTACTGGTTTCAGAGTGCCGGGCTCCAGTCTCTGGAAGAGGCGGTCGACCGCCATGTCAAGGTGATACGTGCCCTGCTGCAGGGCGACGCGGACGCTTCGGCGTCGGCCATGATCGAGATGATCGACGCGCTTGCGCGCCAGTCTGCCGGGCCCGTCTGAGCCCGCCTCCCGCTTTTCGACATGCCCCCGCGAACGGGACAGCCGGAACGGGATCAGTCCACGAAGGCGCGTTCGATGACGAATTCGCCCGGCTTGTTGTTCGCGCCCTCCTCCAGGCCCGCATCGAGCAACAGCTGCTTTGTTTCCTTGAGCATCGAGGCCGAGCCGCAGATCATGCCGCGATCGATCGCCTTGTCGAGCGGCGGCACGCCAAGGTCGGCAAAGAGCTTGCCTGAGCGGATATTGTCGGTGATGCGGCCCTGGAAAGGATAGTCTTCCCGCGTCACCGTCGCATAGTGCTTGAGCTTGTCACCAACAATCTCCGACAAGAATTCATGATTGCGGACCTCCTCGACAAGGTCGAAACCATATTTGAGTTCCGCAACTTCGCGGCATGTGTGGCAGAGGATGACCTCTTCGAACTTTTCGTACGTTTCCGGATCGCGGATCAGGCTGGCGAACGGCGCAATTCCGGTACCGGTCGAGAACATGTAGACGCGCTTGCCCGGAAGGAGCGCGTCGTTGACAAGCGTCCCGGTCGGCTTCTTGCGCATCAGCACGGTGTCACCGACCTTGACATTGGCGAGGTGGCTGGTGAGTGGACCGTCGGGCACCTTGATCGAGAAGAATTCCAGCTCCTCGTCCCAAGCCGGGCTTGCCACGGAATAGGCGCGGTAGATCGGCTTGCCCTCGACCATCAGGCCGATCATCGCGAATTCCCCCGAACGGAAACGGAAATCCGCCGGGCGTGTCATGCGGAAGCGGAACAGCCGGTCGGTATAGTGCTGCACCTCCGTCACCGTCTCGGCATAGACGCCGGCAGGGATCGCGGTTTCGATGTCGGTCTTCAAGGCAGGCGCGTTCATTCGGTTGTCATCCTCGAGGCAATCCGCTGGTCAGGCCAGGCTGATATTCCATCTTTCGCCGGTAGAGAAGGCATCGCATTCCAAGCCTAGATCACTGCGGGAAATAGGCTTTTGATTTGAGTCAACCGGCACGCCATCAATGACGGCATGATAGCAAATCGAAGTCGCCTGTCGAGAAATTTGTTCGTACACAAACGATCTCGACCGGACGTCTTACGAAACCCGCCGCCAACTGTACGACCGGGTCTCTGCCGACTTGCGGGCGGTGGGCTGGTAGTGCTGGGCGATACCGGGCAGCCGCCCCTCTTGAAGACGCCGGATTGCCACGGCGTTCGTGACCGCCAAACTGGTGATGCCGACCCGCAGCATCAGCGGGATCTGATCGATCAGCACGTCACCGACGGCCCGGAGTTCGCCGCGATACCCGAGCCGCTCGCGCAGCAGCGAGGCGTGGCTGAAGGCGCGTCCGTCGTTGAAGGCGGGGAAGTTGACGGCGACGAGTGCGATCTTGTCGAGATGCGGCGCGAGCGCCTTGACGTTGTCGGCGGGCTGCACGAGGACCCCGAGACCCCCCTCGCCTGCCTCCGCCTTTTCGAGGAAGCTCGCGAGCGGAAGAAGTGGCTTCTCGTTGCTTCCGGCCTTGCTCTCCTCGGTTTCGACCACCCAAGGATCGTCGTTCTGAAAACCGGTTTCGTTCCAGATCTTGGTCATGTGCGATGTCCTCAGGCGGCTTCGGCGGCGGCGCCGCCATAGAGTGCTGCCTTGAACGGCTGCGGACCGACACGACGATAGGCCTGGAGGAAGGTCTCCTCCGGCGAGAGGCGGAGGCCGAGATAGGTATCCACCACCGTCTCGATGGCGTCCGTCACCTTTTCAGGCTCGAAGCCGCGGCCGATGATTTCGCCGATCGAGGTCTCGTTGTCGGCAGAGCCGCCCAGCGTGATCTGGTAGAGTTCGGTACCCTTCTTTTCCACCCCCAGGAGGCCGATATGGCCGACATGGTGGTGGCCGCAGGCATTGATGCAGCCGGAAATCTTGATCTTCAGCTCGCCGATTTCCGCCTGGCGCTCGGGCGCACCGAAGCGCTCGGAAATTGCCTGCGCCACCGGAATGGAACGGGCATTGGCGAGAGCGCAGTAATCGAGACCCGGACAGGCGATGATGTCGGTGATCAGGTTGGAATTGGCCGTGACGAGATTGGCAGGCTTCAGTGCCCGATAGAGCGCCTCGAGGTCGGCGAGCGCGACATGCGGAAAGATGATGTTCTGCTCGTGGCTGATGCGAATCTCGTCGAAGGCGTATTCCTCCGCCAGATCGGCGACCAGGTCCATCTGGGCGTCGCTGGCGTCACCCGGAATGCCGCCGATCGGCTTGAGCGAGATCGTGACCATGCCGTAGTCGGGGTTCTTGTGCGGCTTGACGTTCTGGTCGACCCAGCGGGCAAAATCGGGATCAGCCTTCTTCCAGGCCGCAAGATTGGCCCAACCTTCCGGGCGCTCGGGAAGCGTAGGCGGTGCAAAATAGGCCTGGATCGCGGCCACGTCAGCGGCGGGCAAAGTCAGTTCGCCGTTCTTCAGCGCGTCGAACTCCGCCTCGATCTCGGCGGAGAGCTTCTCCACGCCGGTTTCATGAACGAGGATCTTGATGCGCGCCTTGTACTTGTTGTCGCGGCGCCCATAGAGATTGTACACGCGCATGATGGCGGTGATGTAGGAGAGAAGATCGGCTTCCGGCAGGAAGTCGCGGATCTTCTTGGCGACCATCGGCGTGCGCCCCTGACCGCCGCCCACATAGACGTCGAAGCCGATCGCGCCCGCATCGTCCTTGCGGAGGACGAGGCCGATGTCGTGGACCTGGATCGCCGCGCGATCGTCCTTGGCGCCGGTCACCGCGATCTTGAACTTGCGCGGAAGGAACGAAAACTCGGGATGCGCGGACGACCACTGCCGGAGAATCTCCGCATAGGGGCGCGGATCGGCAGCCTCATCGGCAGCGGCACCGGCGAAATGGTCTGCGGTCACGTTGCGGATGCAATTGCCCGACGTCTGGATCGCATGCATCTCGACGCTGGCGAGATCGGCCAGGATATCGGGCGTGTCGGCGAGCTTGGGCCAGTTGTACTGGATGTTCTGGCGGGTCGTGAAATGGCCGTAACCGCGGTCGTATTTCCGCGCGATATGGGCCAGCATCCGCATCTGCCTGGAATTCAAGGTGCCATAGGGGATCGCGACACGGAGCATATAGGCATGCAGCTGGAGATAGACGCCGTTCATCAGACGCAGGGGACGGAATGCGTCTTCGGCCAATTCGCCGGACAGCCGGCGCTCGACCTGGTCGCGGAACTGCGCGACGCGCGCATTCACGAAGGCATGATCGAATTCATCGTAACGGTACATTCAACACTTCCTCAGGGGCATGAGCCGTGATCGCTTGTCGGGGCAATCATATCATATATTCGATGGTCGGACCTTCGGCGCGAATGCGTTCGCGCAGCCTCAGTGGCCTGATCTGACCCTCAATCTCCTCCACCTCGACGAGATTGACGTCGAGTACCTCGTTGTTCGCAAAGGCGGTCTTGCCGATCGCTTCGAGTCGGTCGGCGTCTTCCTTGGTGACGGCCACGACCGAGCGGCCAATCCACTCGTTCCATTTTCCCTCACGGTCATACCACACGGCAATGCCGTCGGTCAGCCGGTTGGCGGTGAGAACGTAAGAGGTGGACATGTCAGACTCCGGAAAGGGTGATGGTGTCCGCCGCCACCGGCAGGCGGGCGGCGAGCGGCTCGGATCGTTCGAAATTCGCGCCGGCGACGGCGTCGCCGATAATCACCATGACCGGCCCCGCGAGATCGTCGCGGCGCTCTAGCCCGGCGAGCTCGTGCAGCACGCCGTGCAGCAGGCGTTTGTCACGGCGGCTGGCGTTCTCGACCACGGCGACCGTCGTCTCCGGCGGCAGGCCGGCCTGGATCAGGCGGCCGGCCACCGAGGCAGCCACGGTGCGCCCCATGTAGACCGCGATCGTGGCACCGGAAATCGCCAGACTCGCCCAGTCGGGCAGCGTATCGCCGGCGAGGTCGTGGCCGGTGGTGAAGATCAGCGACGAAGCGACGCCACGCAGCGTCAGCGGCAGCTCGAAATCCGCCGCGGCGGCGAAGGCCGAGGTAATGCCCGGCACGATCTCGTAAGAAATGCCGGCCGTACGAAGCGCCTGCATCTCTTCAGCGGCACGGCCAAAGACCAGCGGGTCGCCGGACTTCAGGCGGACGACACGCTTGCCGGCGCGGCCCAACTCGACCAGGAGATCGTTGATCTCCTCCTGCGACTTCGAGTGACAGCCCTTGCGCTTGCCGACCGAGAACCGCTCGGCGTCGCGGCGGCCCATGGCGACGACGTCGGCCGGCACCAGGGCGTCATAGACGATCGCATCGGCCTCCATCATGGCGCGTTGCGCCCGGAGCGTCAGCAGGTCTTCCGAACCGGGCCCGGCCCCGACCAGCCAGACATGGCCCTCGACCCGTTCCATCGTTTTCAGAAGCCGTGTCGCCTCGCGCCGGGCAGCAGAAAGATCACCCGCATTGACGGCATTGGCGACCCCGCCCGAGAAGAAGCGGCGCCAGAAGACCCGGCGGGCCACGCCACGCGGCAGGAGATGCTCTGCGGCCGTCCGGTAGAGGTCGGCGAGCCGCGCCAGCCGGCCGAGCGACGGCGACAGCATCTGATCGACCTGGGCACGAATCATCTGCGACAGAACGGGCCCGGCGCCCTCGGTACCGATGGCAACGGCAACCGGCGCCCGGTTGACGATCGCGGGCGTGAGGAAATCGCAATGCGACGGCTGATCGACCGCATTGGCCGGAATGCGTCGCGCGCGCGCCTCGGCCACGATCGCGCGGTCGAAGGCGGCATCGCCAGTCGCGGCGAAAACCAGGGTCGCATCATCGAGCTGCGCCCCGGAGAACGGCGCAGCCACGTGCCGCAGGCCATTCTCCGCTACCAGTGCGACGAGCGCAGGCTCCGGCGCATCCGCAACGAGAACGATCCGTGCACGGGTGTTAAGGAGCAGGCGGACCTTGGCAAGTGCCTCGTCGCCGCCGCCGACGACAACAACGTCGCGTCCTTCCACACGGAAGAAGGCTGGAAAGGCGCTGAGCTGTTCGGCCGCATCGGGCATGTCGTGAATCCTGATACTCTAGTGTGCACTCTTGCCAGATCGGAGGGTGGAATTGAAGCAAGACGAATCCGGCCTGCACACCCCAACTACATTCTTTTGCTCGATAATTCGTTTATCGGAGCATTCTGTTTTGATCGCGCCGACCCTCGCCTGAATCAGAATATTCTGTGCGTGTTGCATTGCAAACGCTTTCCAACCGGGACCCCTCACGGGTAAGCTGACCTACAAGCTTCGGAGCGCCCATGTTTTTCAATCATGACCCCGCCGTTCTCCTCTCGCGCCTGCTGTCGGTGATGGAGAACGATATCGTCCCGATGACAATGCGCGGCGTGTCCGAGGGCAACAAGGTTTTTGGCGCGGCGCTCTTGCGCAAATCCGATCTGTCGCTGGTGCTCGCCGAAACCAACAACGAGACCGAGAACCCGCTCTGGCACGGCGAGATCCATACGCTGAAGCGGTTCTACGAGCGGGGCGATCGGCCCGACACCCGCGACCTCATTTTCCTGTCGACCCATGAGCCTTGCACGATGTGCATGTCGGCAATCACCTGGGCAGGGTTCGACAACTTCTTCTACTTCTTCAGCCATGAAGACAGCCGCGACGCCTTTGCCATCCCGCACGACCTCCGGATCCTCAAGGAGGTGTTCGGTCTCGAGCCCGGAGGATATCGTCGCAGCAATGCCTTCTGGAACTCGGTCTGGATGTCGGACATGATCGTGTCTGTCGATGCCGACCACCGGGCCGACTACGTCATTCGCTTCGAGGCGATCAAGGCGAGCTATGCCGACATGTCACAGTCCTACCAGGCCTCCAAGGCCGGCAACGCCATACCACTCGCCTGATGAGAGCGTCCAAGGACATCACCCGCCTCCTCGACATCATGGCCGCGCTGAGGACGCCTGTCACCGGCTGCCCCTGGGATCTCGAACAGGACTTCCAGTCGATCAAGCCCTATACGATCGAGGAGGCCTACGAGGTGGCCGACGCCATCGAGCGTGGCGATCTCGAGGATCTCCGCGACGAGTTGGGCGACCTCCTGCTGCAGGTGGTGTTCCATGCGCGGATGGCCGAGGAGAAGGACGAATTCGCCTTCGGCGACGTCGTCGAAGCCATCACCGCCAAGATGATCCGCCGGCATCCGCATGTCTTCGCGACGTCCGAGGCCGACGATCCCGCCAAGGTGAAGGCGCAATGGGATGCGATCAAGGCGGAGGAGAAGCGCGAGCGAGCCGAGCGACGCGCCCGGCGCGGGCTGACGGAAGACTTCAAGGCCGGTCATCTGGGCTCGGTCCCGCGCGCCCTGCCGGCGCTCATCGAGGCGCTGAAGCTCCAGCAGCAGGCGGCGCGCGTGGGCTTCGACTGGTCGGAGCCGGAACCGATCCTCGACAAGATCGAGGAGGAGATCGGCGAGTTTCGCGAAGCGCTCAGAACGGGCGACAAGGCGAGGATCGCCGACGAGCTCGGCGACCTCATCTTTGCCGCCGTCAATATCGGCCGGCATGTCGGCGTCGAGCCGGAAATGGCGCTCAGGGGAACCAACACCAAGTTCCGTCGCCGATTCTCGCATATCGAAACCGCGCTTTCGGCAGAGGGCGTCAGCCTGGACGATGCCACGCTCGAGCGAATGGAAGCGTTGTGGCAGGAGGCCAAGGGCCGCTGAGCGCCTATCCGGCGTCTGCTGTCTGGACGTGACAGGCCGGTTCAGTCTTCCCAGGGCAGCTTCTGGCCCGGCGCACCGATACCGAGCCGGCGCTCCATCTCGATCGCCTCGGCTTCCGACAGCCGGACATCGAGACTGACGGAGCCGTCCTCGCGATCCTCGCGCGCGTCGACGATAGCGTGCTGGTAGAACCATGGCAGATGCGACATCTGGTCGACGGAAAGGACGACGGTTGCCTCGGTCAGCACACCGGACAGGCGCTCGCCGACGAGGCTGAGGAGACGCGGAACCCCCTCGCCCGTGACCGCCGAAACCGCGATCGTGTTCGGATTGGCTTCGGCCTTAGCAAGCAATGCCGCGCGCGCCTCCGGTTCGAGCCGATCGATCTTGTTCCAGACATCGATGATGCGCCGCTCCCGGTCGCCCTCGTCGATGCCGAGCTCTCCCAGGATTCGGAGAACGTCCGACGCCTGCGCGGCGTTGTCGGGATCGGACATGTCCCGGACATGCAGGATCAGGTCGGCCTCGAGGACTTCTTCCAGCGTCGCGCGGAAGGCGGCGACGAGATGCGTCGGCAGGTCGGAGATGAAACCGACTGTGTCGGAGAGGATGATCATCCGGCCATGCGGCAGCTTGATGCGGCGCAAAGTGGGATCCAGTGTCGCAAACAGCATGTCCTCGGCGAGAACGCCAGCGCCGGTCAGCCGGTTGAACAGCGTCGACTTGCCGGCATTGGTATAGCCCGCCAGCGCCACGATGGGATGCGGCACCTTCTTGCGCTTGGCGCGGTGCAGCTGCCGGGTGCGGCGCACCTGCTCCAATTCCCGTTCAAGCCGGACGATCTTGTCCTGAAGGATACGGCGGTCGGCCTCGATCTGGGTTTCGCCGGGGCCGCCGAGGAAGCCCGCGCCGCCGCGCTGCCGCTCGAGGTGGGTCCAGCTTCGGACAAGACGGCCCTTCTGGTAATTGAGATGGGCGAGTTCGACCTGAAGCGACCCTTCCTTGGTCGAGGCCCGGCGACCGAAGATTTCCAGAATCAGACCGGTGCGGTCGATGACCTTGGCGTTCCATGCCTTTTCGAGGTTGCGCTGCTGGACTGGTGTCAAGGGATGATCGACGATCACGAGGCCGGCATGGCCCTCCGTGAGCTTGTCCTTGATCTCCTCGATCTTGCCGGTTCCGATGAGCGTTGCGGGCCGCGGTTGCGAGACTGTGACGATCTCGCCGGCGGCAATGTCGAGGTCTATGGCATGGGCCAGGCCGATCGCTTCCTCAAGCCGGCCCTCCGGAGTACGAATCGGCTGCCCCTCGACAGCCTTCAGGACGGGCACGACGACAACCGCGCGCATCTCGTCGCGATGCCGCTCCGTTTCGGGCACCGGCGAATCAAGCGTCGTGTCGGATTCGTCTATCGTCTTCACTCCGATTGCAGTCGAGCGCGGGAATGGGGTGGCCCGCGGACAGCTTCTCTAACAGTCTTCCGGTGCGTACGTTCCGGTCAGCCCGCGCTGTCCTCGTTCTCGAACATCTGCACCGGCGAACCCGGCATGATGGTCGAGATCGCGTGCTTATAGACGAGCTGCGAATGCCCGTCACGGCGCAGAAGAACGCAGAAATTGTCGAAGGACGTGACCACGCCCGTCAGCTTCACACCATTGATGAGGAAGATCGTGAGGGAAATTTTCTGCTTGCGGACAGTGTTTAGAAACAGATCCTGCAGATTCTGAGAACGTTCAGCCATGTGCCCCGCCGCGTCTTTGACTTATTGCCGGCGTATTTTGCCGGATTATCGTTGATACCTCCCCGCCGCGATCCCTCGTCGACCGGCAGTCGGGAAATTGCTACCAAATAGATGTCTTTTCCGCAACGTCGAAAAAGGCCTCGCGGATTTTTTGCGAGACGCTTCCGGGGTGACCATTGGCAATGGTGTGACCGTCGATCTCGACGACGGGAAAGCAGATGCTGGTGGCGGCTGTGATGAAGACTTCGCGCGCGGAGAGCATTTTCTCGCGGCTGAATTCCTCCTCGCGGATGGTCAGGCCAAGACGGCCCGCCACCTCCATCAGCGTGGTGCGGGTGATGCCGCGGAGGATACCGTGTTCGGCCGGCCGGGTCAGGATGCTGCCGTCGGCGTCCACCATCCAGACATTCGTTGCCGCACCCTCCTTCACCATGCCGCGCGCATCGACATAGATCGCCTCCTGCGCGCCGGCCTCTTTCGCCTGCTGGCGGGCCAGCGCATTGGACAGGAGCCCGACCGTTTTGATGTCGACGCGATCCCAGCGGTTCTCCGGCACGGTGATCGCGCGGATGCCGTTGGCGTTCTTGGCGGCGATGATGGCGGGATTGGTGCTCTTGGCGGTTATGACGATCGACGGCCGCGTCCCGGCCGCCGGGAAGACGTGGTCGCGCTTTGCGACGCCTCGCGTTACCTGGAGATAGAACAGGCCGTTCCTGACGCGATTGCGCTTCAACACTTCGCGGATCACGCGGGCAAGTGCCGAACGATGCATCGGCCAGTCGATGCGGAGTTCGGAGAGCGAACGTCCGAGCCTGTCGAGATGGCGCGTCAGATCGACGATCTTGCCGTGCCGGACTTCGCAAACCTCGTAGACGCCATCGGCGAACTGATAACCACGGTCCTCGACATGAACGGTCGCGTGGGCATGGGGCACATAGCGCCCGTTGACATAGGCAATCCTGGTCATCCTGTCCTTGGTCCTGTCAAACGCCGAGGGTCTTGAGCTTGCGGTGGAGCGCCGAGCGTTCCATGCCGACGAATTCCGCCGTTCTCGAAATATTGCCGCCGAAGCGGTTGATCTGGGCGATGAGATAGTCGCGCTCGAACATCTCCCTCGCCTCGCGCAGCGGCAATGTCATGATGTGCTGGTCACCGGTCGATGACACCTTGGGCATGGTATCGAGAACGTCGGCAGGCAGCATGTCGGCGGTGATCGGCGAATCGCGCCCGTCCGACTGGGCGAGGATCAGCAGCCGCTCGATATTGTTGCGCAATTGGCGAAGGTTGCCCGGCCAGTCGTGTGCCTGCAAGATCGCGAGCGCATCGTCGCCGATTTTGCGGCCCCTTATGCCAGCATGCTCGCAGATCTGGCGCATGAAAGTGTCGACAAGAAAGGGAATGTCCTCGCGGCGATCGGAGAGCGGCGGAACCTTGACCGGCACGACCGCCAGCCGGTGGAAAAGATCCTCGCGAAACCGGTTTTCGGCGATCATCTTCTCGAGATCATAGGCCGTGGACGAGATGATGCGGACGTCGACCTTCACACGCTTCGATCCGCCGACGCGCTCGAATTGCTGTTCGACCAGGACGCGGAGGATCTTGTTCTGGGTTTCGCGCGGCATCTCGCCGATCTCGTCGAGATAGAGGATTCCGCGATGCGCCTCCTCGAGCGCGCCGGTCTTGCGTTGTTGACCCGGAGAGCCCTCCGTGCCGAAGAGGGCGATTTCCATCCGTTCGGGAGTGATGGTGGCGGCATTGAGCGCCACGAAGGGTCCTTCCGCGCGGTTCGACTTCTTGTGGATCAGGCGCGCGACCAGCTCCTTGCCGGAGCCGGAGGGGCCGAAGATCATCACGCGGCTGTTGGTCGGAGCCACCTTGTCGATGGTCTGCCGGAGCTGGGATACTGCCACCGAGGTGCCGATGAGCTCGGCAGTGTCGCCGGTGCGGCGTTTGAGGTCGCGCACTTCACGCTTGAGCTGCGAGTTTTCGAGCGCGCGCTCGGCTATCAGGATCAGGCGGTCAGCCTTGAACGGCTTCTCGATGAAGTCGAAGGCACCGCGTCGGATGGCGTTGACCGCCATCTCGATGTTGCCGTGACCCGAAATCATCACCACAGGCAGTTCCGGATGCCGGTTCTTGATCTCGTCGAGCAGGCCGAGACCGTCGAGCCGGCTGCCCTGCATCCATACGTCGAGAAAGACGAGCCGCGGGACACGGTCGGAGATCGCCGCCAGCGCGCTGTCGCTGTCATGGGCGGTTCGAGTCTCGTGCCCCTCGTCCGAGAGAATGCCGGACACGATCTCGCGGATGTCCACTTCGTCGTCGACAACAAGAATATCAGACGCCATCTGCTTCTACCTTCAAACTCTTCAACGCGGTGTTCTTGGACCCACCCGGCAGGAGGATGCGGATCATCGCACCGTGTCCGTGGTCGAAATCGGTCGGTGCATCGTGGAGCTCGAGCTGCCCCCCATGCTCCTCGATGATTTTCTTGACGATGGGCAGACCGAGACCGGTGCCCTTGTCGCGCATGGTCATGTAGGGCTCCAGGATGCGGTGCCGGTTTTCCTGCGGCAGGCCCTTGCCATTGTCGATCACATCGATGACCAGCCTCTCCTGCGCAGCATCCTCATAGGCGCGGACCAGGATGCGGCCCTCCTCGCGGCGATCTTCCGATGGCACCGCCTCGATTGCCTCTTCGGCATTCTTGACGAGATTGGCGAAGGCCTGCCCCAGCATGCGGGCATCGAAAGCGCCGACCAGCGGCCTATCGCCGAAGTCGCGAATGAACTTCACATGGCTGTTGCCCATCTCGCGCAGGAACATCGTGTCCTTGAGAATCTGCCGGAGATCGACCGGTTCCATCGACGGTTTCGGCATGCGGGCGAAGGACGAGAATTCGTCGACCATCCGGCCTATATCCTCAACCTGGCGCACGATCGTGTCGGTGCATTGGTCGAATACCGCCCGGTCGTCCTCGTTGATCTGGCGGCCGTAACGGCGCTTGAGCCGTTCGGCAGAGAGCGTAATCGGCGTCAGCGGGTTCTTGATTTCATGCGCGATTCGCCGGGCCACGTCGGCCCAGGCTGTCGATCGCTGGGCGATGACGAGATCGGTGATGTCGTCGATCGTGATGACGTAACTCTCCTGCCCCGCATGGGATTCCTCGCGTGTCACCTGGACGTTGAGCGTTCGCTCCGTGCCGCTATGGACCAGGCTGACCTGCTTGCGGAAATCGCTGCGATAGCGGGATGCCGCTTCGCTCAGGACCGCGTCGATCTCCGGCGACACCTCCGGGAGCTTGCGGCCGATCATCGCCTCCGGCGACACGCCGAGCAGGATCTGGGTCGAGGGATTGGCGATGTTGATCGTCCGGTCCTCGTCGACCCCGATTACCGCAGCGGTGACGCCCGACAGAACCGCTTCAATGAATCGGCGCCGGTCGTCGACCTCGTCCTTGGCGACGAGGATTTCGTCACGCTGGCTGCGGATTTCGGAAATCATCTTGTTGAACGTGCGCGACAGCGAGCCGACGTCGCCGTCGACGGCACGAACCGGGACGATCACATTGAGATTACCGCCCGCGACATTGTCTGCGGCGTTGATGAGGAGCCGGATCGGGCGGACGATCCGGTCGGCCACCGCGATGGCAGCCCAGATCGCGGCCAGGAGGACGATCAGGGCGAAGCCGAGATAGATGATCGCGAAGGCGAGCTGCGTCGAGGTGCGTCCCTCTTCCATCGCCTTGTATTCATTGGCGTTCTCCTCCATCAGGTGGAGCGACGACATGACCTGCGGGTCGACCGCCCGGATCGTGTAGAGGAAGCCGTCGATTTCACCGAGATTGATGATGGCGCCTACCAGATTCGTCGTGCCGGGCGGTATCAGCGTCGGGCGGCCGGCCACGGCGGCGGCAAGGGCATCGGCCGGCACGGCCGGAAGCCGTGTCTCGCTGGCGATATCCGCCTTGATCAGGATTGTGCCTTCCTTGTTGACGATAAAGGCGCCGAGCATTCCCCTGCCCTTGGCCTGACGCGTCAGCAGCTCGACGAAGCCATTCGGGTCCAGCGCATATAGCTGGCGGTTGCGGTCGAGGTCGTTGGCCATCGAGATCGTCTGCCCCTGCAGATAGCTCGCGTTCTCTCGGACATAGGCGCGCGCGACATTGATCGACGACTGGACGATTTCCTGCGTGCGCTGGCCGAACCAGCGGTCGAGCCCGGCATTGAGGGTGATGGAGGCAATGACGGCCACGAGGATGGCAGGGGCGATCGCCACGATCGAGAAAAGCGAGACGATGCGGATATGCAGGCGAGCGGCGGCACGGCCGCGTGTGCGCGCCTTGATCAGCCGATAGATTTCGTAGCCTACAAGCGCCAGGAGCGCGATTACGAAGATCGCGTTGACCACGACCGAACCGACGACGACCTGATCCACCGGTTCGATCGGCGTGAAGCCCAGCAGGACTGCAAGTGTGGTCAGCGCCGCGACCAGTGCCCCGCCGGCGACCGCAATGCCCGTGGTCGTCGAAATGCCGCGGCGGTCGTAGTTCCGGGTCGACCTGTCCTCCTCCACGTCCGTCATGCGCCGTCCGTCCCTCGTCTCGCCGCCAGGAGTGGCCCGTCCGGAGCCACATTTTCAGCCATCGGATCAAAGGCGGCAAACCGGACGCGGCCGGGGAATCGCCATGCCTTCAAACAAACAATGCGTTGCCATAGAGCAACGCATTGTGGCGAAAATGCAACGTAATCGTCGCGCCTGTCAAGCTGTGCGGGAGGATCGATAGACGGTGACGCCGAGCTCGCGGATCTTCTTGCGCAACGTGTTGCGGTTCAGGCCGAGCAGATCGGCCGCGCGGATCTGATTGCCGCGTGTGGCCGTAAGAGCGGCGAGAATAAGGGGATATTCCATCTCCGCGAGCACGCGGTCATAAAGGCCCGGCGGGGGCAGGCCGTCGCCGAATTCGGCGAAGTAGGAGCGCATGTTCTCCTCGACCGCCTGGCTGATGGAGACAGGGCCGCTCCTGAGCGTGCCTTTTTCGGCGGGGCTGGCGGCGATATCCGGCTTGAGCTCGGTCTCCGCGATTTCACGGCTGATGACGTCCTGCGGATAGAGCGCCGTGAGTCGGCGTACGAAGTTCTCGAGTTCGCGGACGTTCCCAGGCCAGGGATAGGCCTTCATCACGTCCAGAGCCTCGTTGTCGAAGCGCTTGGGCGCCATGCCCTCCTTCTCAGTCATGGCCACGAAATGACGCACGAGGTCTGCGATGTCCTCGGCCCGCTCGCGCAACGGCGGCAGCCTGAGCGGAACCACATTGAGGCGATAATAGAGATCCTCGCGGAAGAGGCCCTGATTGATCGCCTGTTTCAGGTCCTTGTTCGTGGCGGCGACGATGCGGACATCGGTCCGGATCGGCGTACGGCCGCCGACCGTCGTATACTCGCCTTGTTGGAGCACGCGGAGGAGCCGGGTCTGCGCCTCCATCGGCATGTCGCCGATCTCGTCGAGGAACAATGTGCCGCCCTCGGCTTGTTCGAACCGGCCGGTCGAGCGGGCCTGGGCGCCGGTAAAGGCCCCCTTCTCGTGGCCGAACAGCTCCGATTCGATCAGATCACGGGGAATCGCGGCCATGTTTATCGCCACGAAGGGACCGTTGCGGCGCTTGCCGTAGTCGTGCAGGGCGCGGGCGACGAGCTCCTTGCCGGTCCCAGACTCGCCGGTGATCATCAGAGTCAGGTCGGTCTGCATGAGCCGCGCGAGAACGCGATAGATCTCCTGCATCGCCGCCGATCGGCCGACCAGCGGCATGCCGTCCTGGCCGTCGTCATCCTGCCGCGCGGGCTTGCGCTTGGGCTCGGACAGCGCGCGACCGACGATCGAAATCAGTTCAGTCAGGTCGAAGGGTTTCGGCAGGTAGTCGTAGGCACCCTTCTCGGACGCCTTGATAGCCGTCATGAACGTGTTCTGCGCGCTCATCACGAGGACGGGAAGATCCGGCCGCAGCTTTTTGATCCGAGGCAGGAGGTCGAAGGCATTTTCGTCGGGCATCACCACATCGGTGATCACCATGTCGCCGTCGCCGGCAGAAATCCATCGCCAAAGCGTGGCTGCATTGGACGTGATGCGGACATCGTAGCCGGCGCGGGACAGGGCCTGGTTGAGCACCGTCCGGATCGCCGCATCGTCATCCGCAACGAGAATGGTGGCAGAGGTCATCGATCAGTCCCTGTCATTGCGCGTCGTCGGCATGCCCGGCCGGGGACACGGGCAGCAGGACGCGGAAAATCGTGCGATTGTTCTGGCGGTCGCATTCGACGATCCCGCCGTGGCCGCCAATGATCTTCGCGACCAGCGCCAGCCCGAGGCCGGAACCATTGGTCTTGGTGGTCACGAACGGATCGAAGAGGTGCGGAAGCAGGTCGTCTGGAACGCCGGGCCCGTTGTCGATCACGCAGAATTCGAGCGGCAGCGAAATCTTCTCGCGCGTGCCTGCGACCGAAATGCGGATGCCGGGCCGGTAGGCGGTGGTAAGCATGATCTCGCCGTCCGGCCGGTCGGACACCGCTTCGGAAGCGTTCTTCACCAGATTGAGGAACACCTGGATCAGCTGGTCGCGGTTGGCATGGACCGCCGGCAGCGAAGGATCATACTGCTCGACGATCTTGATGTTGCGGGCAAACCCGGCCTGCGCGATCGCCTTGACGTGGTCGAGGACTGAATGGATGTTGATCGGCGCCCGGTCGACCGGCCGCTCGTCAGAGAACACCTCCATGCGGTCCACGAGCGAGACGATGCGGTCGGTCTCCTCCTGGATCAGCCGTGTCAATGCACGGTCCTCGTCGTTGACCGAGGTTTCCAGCAACTGTGCGGCACCGCGAATGCCAGAGAGCGGGTTCTTGATCTCGTGCGCGAGCATCGAGGCCAGACCCGTGACGGAGCGGGCCGCCGCACGATGGGTCAGCTGGCGGTCGATTTTGTCCGCCATCGACCGTTCCTGGAACACAACCACCACCGCGCCGGGATCGGCGAGCACGGGGGCGACATAGATATCCACCAGCTTATCGGCGCCGAGCCGCGGCGAGGACAGGTCGACGCGGTACTCGTTGACCGGAGCCCGCCGCTCGCGAACCTGCTCGATCAGCGTCAGCATCGGACTCCCGAACGGGATGTAGGCATAGATGGTGTGGCGCGCCAGATAGGCGGCGCTGGCGCCGAAGAAGGATTCCGCCTCCCAATTGGCGAAGGCGATATAGCCGTCCTCGTCGATGAGGATGACGGCATTCTGGATCGCGTTCAGCACGGACTGGGCGAGTTCGCCCGCCTCGATCTTCGGCCGGGGTTTCGCCTGGTTCTCGGTCATGCCGCCTCGCTCATGTCGGCGGCGGTCGCGCCGAGTATCAGATCCCGCACCCTCGCGATGACCGCCTCCGGATCTCCGAGCGTCAGGATCGACGCGCGCGCGGCGCCACCACCCTGCGCATGGCGATCGAGATACCAGCCGACATGTTTGCGTGCCTGTCGCAGACCGAGCGCTCCGCCGTAGAAGTCCAGCATCAGGCGGTAGTGCCTTTCGAAGGTCTCGGCGATCTCGGCCCGGCCGGGCGGGCTGCGCATGCCGGCCAGCACGCCGGGATGCCACGGCCGACCCTGTGCGCCGCGGCCGACCATGACCGCGTCGGCCCCCGAGAGACGCAGGATCTCGGCAATGTCCTCGACGGTCTCCACATCGCCATTGGCGACCAGCGGCACCTTGATTGCGGCTCGAACCTCGGCGATCCGGTTCCAGTCCGCGCGCCCCTCATAGAACTGCATGCGTGTACGCCCGTGGACCGTGATCATCCGGACACCCCGGGCCTCGGCCTCGCGCGCCAGCATCGGGGCGTTGATGGAATTGTCGTCCCAGCCGAGCCGCATCTTTACCGTGACCGGTACCTTCACGGCGCCGACCACTGCATCGATCAGCGACAGAGCCAGTTCGGGCTCGCGCATCAGCGCCGACCCCGAGAGACCGCCGGTCACTTTCTTGGCGGGGCAACCCATGTTGATGTCGATCGCAGAAGCGCCGTTGGCCTCGGCTATGCGCGCGCCCTCCGCCATATAGTCCGGGTCGCGTCCAGCGAGCTGGACGATATGGGGTTCGATACCGGCATTGCGGAGGCGCGACCACGATTCGGCCGTGTTTCCGACCAGTTCGCGGCTCGCGACCATCTCGGTGACGACATAGCCGGCGCCGAACTCGGATGCGAGCGTGCGGAACGGCAGGTCGGTGACACCGGACATCGGCGCGAGGGCGACCCGATTGCGGATCCGAAGCGGTCCGACCTGCAGGCTGCTTTTCAAATCGGGAATCTTGGCTTGCATATCTTTCGGGCAATGACTTTGACTGCATGATTTTTAGCCAGTTCTCGCAGACTTGCCAAGCGGAATCGGCACGAGCCGAAAAAATGGGCGCAATAGCTTCTCGCCTCAGGTCCGTCTTGTCTATAAAGCGACGTGATACTGGCAGGACGGACGCACCCGATGTCGATTACAGAGCCGCTCCGTTTCGGAATTCTCATCGTCGCCGCCGGGCGCGGCGAACGCGCGGGCGCGGGCGACGGGCCCAAGCAATATCGCATGATCGGCGACGCGCCGGTCCTGCTGCACACGGTCCGCGGTTTCGCCCGCTGGCCGCATACGGCCGCGGTCGTCGTTGTCATTCATCCCGATGACGCCCACCTTTACGGCACTTGCGCGCGTTCGTTTCCGGCCGAACTCAGGATCGAGGCGGTCGAGGGCGGACGCACCCGCCAGGCGTCCGTGCTGGCCGGGCTTGAGGCTCTTGTCACCTATGACGTCTCCCATGTCTTTATCCACGACGCCGTGAGGCCCTTCTTCTCCACAGAACTCCTGGACTCGATTCGCCAACACCACCTCGCCGGCGAACGGGCAGTGCTGCCTGTGACTCCCGTGGCGGACACGCTGAAGCGCAGCGATCCTGCAGGCTATTGCGCGGAGACAGTCTCACGTGCCGGTCTCTACGCGGCCCAGACGCCGCAAGGTTTTGCTTTTGCCCCTATACTCGCTGGCCACCGCGCCGCCGCCCATGCCGGCAGAAGTGACTTCACCGACGATGCCGCGATCGCCGAATGGCAAGGGATTCCCGTGAAGCTCGTCGAAGGGCAGCGGGAGAATGTGAAACTGACGCTACGGCGGGATATCGAACTCGCCGACCAGAAGCTGCGAGGTGAGATGATCCCGGATATTCGAACGGGCAACGGCTACGACGTGCATCAGCTGGTCGAGGGCGATGGGGTGACGCTTTGCGGCGTGTTCATTCCACATTCCCAGGCGCTCAAGGGCCATTCGGACGCCGACGTAGCACTGCATGCCTTGACGGACGCGCTCCTGGCCACCTGCGGCGCCGGCGACATCGGCGACCATTTCCCGCCTTCCGATCCCCAATGGCGAGGAGCGCCGTCGCGCATCTTCCTGGAACATGCGGCAAGGCTCGTCCGCGAGCGCGGCGGGATCATTCTCAATGCCGACATTTCGCTGATCGCGGAGGCGCCCAAGATAGGCCCGCACAGGCTATCAATGCGAAGCCTTCTCGCCGACATGCTGGGCATCGATATCGACCGCTGTTCGGTGAAGGCAACGACCAACGAGAAGATCGGCTTCGTCGGCCGTGGCGAAGGCATTGCCGCGATCGCCACTGCGACCGTGGCCTTTGGGAGAACGACAGGATGAGCAACGACAAGGTGATATTCGAGCTTGCGGACGAAGTGGTTCGTCTCTGCACCGACAAGAACGTAATGGTCGCCACGGCGGAATCCTGCACCGGCGGCCTGGTGGCCGGGGCGATCACCGAAGTTCCGGGTGCGAGCCAGGTGCTGGAGCGGGGATTCATCACCTATTCCGATCAGGCCAAGATCGAGATGCTGGGCGTCATGCCGATCACGCTGCGGCAATATGGTGCGGTGTCGAAGGACGTGGCGCTCGAAATGGCGCATGGCGCCATGTCGAGGTCGGAAGCAGGGATCTCCGTTTCCATTACCGGAATCGCCGGTCCCGCCGGCGGCATCACCGGCAAGCCGGTCGGCCTCGTGCATTTCGGTGGACGCCACTACAAAGGCGCGATGCTCCATCGCGAGATGAATTTCGGCGAAATCGGACGCCACAACATCCGCATGCAGTCGGTCGAGGTCGCACTCGACATGATCATCGAGCTCGCCAAGCTAGGATGACCTAGCCGCCCGTGTGCGTGGCGGCCCGGGCCGCGCCGTAGATCTGGTCGGCTCGTTTCTCGAAGGCCTCGGAGAACATGCGGAAAGCGCGGTCGAACATCGACCCCATCAGGGCGCCGAGAATCTTGCTCTTGAACTCGTAGTCGATGAAAAATTCGACATCGGAACGTCCCTCGCCGGTGTCGGTGAACCGCCAGGTGTTGTTGAGATACTTGAACGGCCCATCGATATACTGGACCTCGATGACGCGCTCGTCCGGCTTCAGGAACACCTGGGTCGTGAAAGTCTCGCGGATCGCCTTGTAGCCGACGCTCATGTCGGCAATCAGCAGGGTCCGACCGTCGCGCTCCTTGCGGTTCTTCACCGTCAGCCCTTCGCAGAGCGGAAGGAATTGCGGATAGCGCTCGACATCGGCCACGAGCGCGAACATCTCTTCGGCAGAGTGATTGGCGGGCCGTTTGGTCTGGAACTGGGGCATGTCACATCGTGCTCGGACGAATGGTTTCCGCGGTCAGGTGCGTCTTGAAAGAGCGGCGCGCGCCGCCCTGAGCCTCGCAAAGTCGTCCCCTGCGTGATGCGACGAGCGGGTCAGCGGGCTGGATGACACCATCAGAAAGCCCTTGGTGTAAGCCACGGTCTCATAGGACTTGAACTCGTCCGGCGTCACGAAACTCACCACCCGGTGATGCTTGCGGGTCGGCTGGAGATACTGGCCGATGGTGAGGAAGTCGACGTCGGCGGTGCGCAGGTCGTCCATCAGCTGCAGAACTTCATTCCGCTCTTCGCCGAGGCCGACCATAATGCCCGATTTGGTGAACATGCCGGGATCGAGTTCCTTGACCCGTTGCAGGAGCCGCAGAGAGTGGAAATAGCGCGCTCCGGGCCGGACGGTCAGATAATTGGAGGGTACGGTCTCGAGGTTGTGGTTGAAGACGTCGGGCCTTGCCGCAACGACCCGCTCCAGCGCACCCGGCTTGCGCAGGAAATCCGGTGTGAGGATTTCGATCGTCGTCTGCGGCGACGCGGCGCGAATGGCCAATATGACCTGTTCGAAATGCTCCGCTCCGCCATCGTCGAGATCGTCCCGATCGACGGAAGTGATGACGACGTGGGACAGGCCCATCTTCTTCACCGCCTTGGCGACATTTTCCGGCTCCTCTCGGTCGAGCGCCAAAGGTTTTCCCGTCGCGACATTGCAGAAGGCACAGGCGCGGGTGCAGATCTCGCCCATGATCATGAAGGTGGCGTGCTTCTTATCCCAGCATTCGCCGATATTCGGGCAACCCGCCTCCTCGCAGACGGTGACCAGTTTGTGGTCGCGCACGAGCGCCCGGGTCTCCTGATACCCCTTGGACACCGGCGCCTTGACGCGGATCCAGTCCGGCTTGCGGAGAACCTCGTTGTCCGGCCGATGCGCCTTTTCGGGGTGACGGACGCGTCGGTCGGAGTTCAGCGAATCGACAATCGTGACCATGAAGTGTCCCGCAGACAAAGTGAAAAAGCCGCAGCGCGACGCGCTGCGGCCTTCCCATACATAGTTTCGGTGGATGGCGCGATCAACCGCGCCTGAGCAGGCGTCCGAGCGCGATCAGAATGCAGGCGCCAATGAAGCCGATGACCAGATAGGCGAGCCAGCCGGTGTATCCGACATGCAGGAGCGTCGCCAGGATGAAGTTCAGAAGCGCTGCGCCGACGATACCGAGAATGATGTTCATGAACATGCCCATATTGGACTTCATGAACATCTCGGCCAGCCATCCTGCCAAGCCGCCGATGATGATCGCAGCGATCCAGCCTACACCGTTGAGTTCCATGGATTTTGCCCCGTTCCTGAGTTGACGGCTCAGTAACGCGGTAGATCGTCGGAAGTTCCATGGAACCGCTCTCGGTCATGCGTTGAGCGCTCGTCCGTAGGCGTCAAGCACGCTTTCCTTCAGTGTCTCCGAGATGGTCGGATGCGGGAAAATCGTGTGCATCAGCTCTTCCTCGGTCGTCTCGAGATTCATCGCGACGACGAAGCCCTGGATGAGTTCCGTGACCTCGGCGCCGACGAGATGGGCGCCGAGCAGTTCACCGGTCTTTTTGTCGAAGATCGTCTTGACCATGCCCTGGTCCTCGCCGAGCGCAATCGCCTTGCCGTTGGCGACGAAGGGGAAACGGCCGACGCGGATATCGCGGCCCTCGGCCTTCGCCTTGGCTTCGGTCAGGCCGACGGAGGCCACCTGCGGGTGGCAGTAGGTGCAGCCCGGGATCTTGCTCTTCTCCATCGGATGGACATTCGGCAGGCCGGCAATCTTCTCGACGCAGATCACAGCCTCATGCTCTGCCTTGTGGGCCAGCATCGGCGGGCCGGCAACGTCGCCGATCGCGTAGATGCCGGGCACGTTGGTCTTGCCGTAGCCGTCGATCTGGATGAAGCCACGGTCGGTCTTAACGCCGAGTGCCTCCAGCCCGATATTCTCGACATTGGCCTGGACGCCGACGGCCGAGATCATGCGGTCCGCCGTGATCTTTTCGATCGTCCCATCCTTTTTTTCGACATGGGCGGTGATGGAATTGGCGCCTTTTTCGACCTTGGAGACCTTCGCCTCGAGCAGGATCTTCATCCCCTGCTTCTCGAACTGCTTCCTGGCGAGTGCCGAGATCTCGGCGTCCTCGACCGGCATGACCTGGCTCATGACTTCGACGACGGTGACGTCGACACCCAGCGTGCGGTAGAAGCTCGCAAATTCGATGCCGATCGCGCCGGACCCCATGACGAGCAGGGACTTCGGCATCTCTTCCGGCTTCATCGCCTCGAAATAGGTCCAGATCAGCTTGCCGTCAGGCTCGATTCCCGGCAGCGCGCGCGGCCGGGCGCCGGTCGCGATGATGATGTGCTTGGCGCTGTAGGTGCCCTCCGGCAGCACGTTCTTCGGGATCGGCGCCTGCGGCTCCACGATCTTCTTCGTGGTCTTCGAGACCACGATCTCGCCGGGCTTGGTGAGCCTGGCCTCTCCCCAGATCACATCGACCTTGTTCTTCTTCATGAGGAAGCCGACGCCTCCATTCATGCGCTGGGCGATGCCGCGCGAGCGGGCGACGATGGCCTTGAGGTCGGGCGTCACGGCGCCTTCGATCTTCACACCGTAGTCGCCGGGATGCTTGGCATAATGAAAAATCTCGGCCGAGCGCAGCAGCGCCTTGGTCGGAATGCAGCCCCAGTTGGAGCAGATACCGGCGAGATGCTCGCGCTCGACCACCGCTGTCTTCAGCCCGAGCTGCGCCGCGCGGATCGCGGCGATATAGCCTCCGGGTCCCGAACCGATAACGATGACGTCATAGGCGTTCGACATGTCGCTTCCACTCCTTGGTTTGGGGAGTAGGCCCGGTCTTCGTTCGGAACCGGAGTGGAAGCGAAGGCTCAGCCCAGCTTTTCGGCTTCCGGTTCGTGGCGGGCCAGCATCCCGTATAGTTCATCCTTGAGCCGCATACGCTCCTTGCGGAGATCGACGACCGTCATGTCGTCGGCCGGCTCGATATCGGTTTCCGCCCGGTGGATCCGACCGTTGACCTCGTGGTAACGCTCGTAAAGTCGGGCAAAGTGGCCGTCGGTTTCCTTGAGATGCCGCATCTGCGCGGCATAGGCGGGGAATTCGGCTGCCAGTTCGTGCGGAGTATTCGACATGGTCCCTCTCCTTCTTTCGGGTTCGGGATCAGGTTAAGCGCTCCGCGTCATACCTCCTTGATTCTGATCAATCCGCTAGAGCCCAAGCATCATGCGGACGATGGGCTCCAGGCCCCGGCCCACGGCGCGCGTGTTCTCGGCATCCATGTGAACGCCGTCGACCGGCGTCGTCTTCGCCACGGACCCGGCATCGAAAAAACCGCAGCCGAGTTCGTCAGCGAGATCCCGGTAGACAGAGGCGAGGCTCTGCGAATCGGCGAGACGACCGGCGAACATCGGCCCGAGCAGCGCGTGGTCGGTCTCTGACAGCGGCGGCGGCGAAACGATCAGGATTTCCGGCCCTTCCGTCTCAACCTGCCAGGCGTGGTGCCTGACGATCTCCACAAGCCGCTTGACCCCGTGGCCGACAATCACGGCATTGTTGGCGAAGACCGGCTTCAGGTCGTTGGTTCCGAGCATGATGATGACGAGATCGATCGGCGCGTGGGTGTGGAGGATCGTCGGCAGGACACGCGCGCCGTTGCGATCGCAATCGGCCGTATGGTCGTCGTAGACGGTCGTGCGGCCGTTCAGCCCCTCGGGGATGACGCGGACGCCGTGGCCGAGCCCTTTCTGCAGGACCGACGGCCAGCGGTTTTCGTAGGCGTGGCGACCGCCGGTTTCGGCATCGGCGCCCCAGGTCAGGCTGTCGCCGTAGCAGAGAATTGTTTTCATCAGATCTTTCCCCGTACGGTTCGACACGTGCCAAACTCCCAACCGCCGGATGACTCAATAATCCTGCCGATGCGGATCTCGACACCACTAACTTCAAGACGTCGCCAATCCTTGGAGTCCTCGACCATGATGGATGACGCGCGCAAGCCGGGCACAAAGCCGAAGTCGGCGCCAACTACGTTCGCAGCGGTTTCCGACCCGATTATCTGTTCGACACGCAGCCAATCAGTCACGCGCAAAAAGTGGGCGCGGCCATCGTCGACCAGCGGCTTTCCGAACACATATGACTGGAACGTGTCCGACATGCCGTCCTCCGGACCTACACCAGCATCCCCATCGGGTTTTCGATATACCGCTTGAACGCACCGAGCAGTTCCGCACCCAGCGCGCCATCGACGCAGCGATGGTCGGTCGACAGGGTCACCGTCATCATGGTCGCGATCACCATCTCTCCGTTCTTCACGATCACCCTCTCCTGCCCCGCGCCGACCGCCAGGATCGTCGCGTGCGGAGGATTGACCACGGCGGCGAAATTGGAAACGCCCATCATTCCCATATTGGATACCGCAGTCGTGCCGCCCTGGTATTCCTCGGGCTTCAGCTTGCGTTCCTTGGCGCGCTTGCCGAGATCCTTCATCTCGTTGGAGATGGCCGACAGGCTCTTGAGCTCCGCCTGCCGGATGATCGGGGTGATGAGACCGCCGGGGATCGACACAGCCACGCCGACATCCGCGTGCTTGTGCTTGACCATGTTCGTGTCGGTCCAGGAAACGTTGGCATCGGGCACATCGCGGAGCGCGAGCGCCATCGCCTTGATGACCATGTCGTTGACCGACAGCTTGTAGGCCGGCTGGTCGCCCTTCTTCGGCGCGGCGTCGTTGAGCTGGCCGCGCAGCGCCAGGAGTGCATTGAGCTCGCAATCGACCGAAACGTAGAAATGCGGGATCGTCTGCTTGGATTCCTGCAGGCGCTTGGCGATCGTCTTGCGCATGCCGTCATGCGGCACGAGCTCGTAGGAGCCAGGCTCGAAGAGCTTCAGCACGGCCTCCTCGCTCATGCCCCGGGCGAGCGGCGTGGCCGGCGCGGAACCGACCGAAGGGGGCGACTGGCCGACGGATCCGCCGGCGGCGGGCGCGGCCTTGCCGGTGCCCGATGCGACGGCCTTTTCGATGTCGGACTTCACCACGCGGCCATGCGGACCGGAGCCGGAGACCTTGGCGATATCCAGTCCTGCTTCCTTGGCGAGCCGGCGGGCCAGCGGCGAGGAGAATGTGCGAGCCCCGTGCGAAACGGCCGGCGGTGCGGCGGGGGGCTGCGAAGCCGGTGCTGCGACCTGAGCAGAGGGTGCCGGCGCAGCCGCGGTAGGCGCAGCCTCCGCCTTCGGTGCAGAAGCCGGTGCGGTACTTCCGCCTGCGGCAGCAGCCTTCACATCCTCGCCTTCCGCGGCCAGGATCGCGATCAGGCTGTTGACCTTGACGCCCTCGGTGCCTGCAGGAACGACGATCTTGGCGACGGTGCCCTCATCGACGGCCTCGACTTCCATCGTTGCCTTGTCGGTCTCGATTTCTGCGATCACGTCGCCCGACTTGACCGTATCGCCTTCCTTGACGAGCCACTTGGCGAGGTTGCCCTCTTCCATGGTTGGCGAGAGGGCCGGCATGGTGATGTTGATGGGCATGACCTTCCCCCCTTACTTATAGCAAACGGCTTTGACCGCATCGACGACTTCGCCGACATTGGGCAAAGCCAGCTTTTCGAGATTGGCGGCATAGGGCATCGGCACGTCCTTGCCGGCAATCGTGATGACCGGCGCGTCGAGATAGTCGAACGCCTCGCGGCTGACGCGGTTCGCGATGAAGTCACCGACCGATGACTGCGGATAGCCTTCCTCGACTGTGACCAGACGGCCGGTCTTCTTGACCGATTCGATGATCGCAGGCAGGTCCATCGGACGGATGGTCCGGAGGTCGATCAATTCGACATCGATGCCGAGCTTTTCGAGTTCTGCCACGGCCTTGACCGCATAGGTCATGCCGATGCCCCAGGACACCATCGTCACGTCGTTGCCGGGACGGTGCAGGCGCGCCTTGCCGATCGGCAGTACAAAATCGTCCAGCTTCGGCACGTCGAAAGTCTGGCCGTAGAGGATCTCGTTTTCGAGGAAAATGACAGGGTTGGGATCGCGGATCGCCGCCTTGAGAAGGCCCTTGGCATCGGCGGCCGTATAGGGCTGCACCACCTTGAGGCCGGGAATGTGGCTGTACCAGGCGGCGTAGTCCTGGCTGTGCTGAGCGGCGACGCGGGCGGCAGCACCGTTCGGCCCGCGGAACACCATAGGCGCGCCCATCTGGCCGCCGGACATGTAGAGTGTCTTGGCAGCCGAGTTGATGATCTGGTCGATCGCCTGCATGGCGAAGTTGAAGGTCATGAATTCGACGATCGGCCGGAGCCCGGCCATCGCGGCGCCAACGCCGACACCGGCAAAGCCGTGCTCGGTGATCGGCGTGTCGATCACGCGCCGGGCGCCGAATTCCTGCAGCAACCCTTGCGTCACCTTGTAGGCGCCCTGGTATTCCGCCACTTCCTCGCCCATCACGAAGACGTCCGGATCACGCCGCATTTCCTCGGCCATGGCGTCGCGCAAAGCCTCGCGGACCGTGGTCGGGACCATTTCCGTGCCGGCGGGAATAGCCGGAACCGCCGAGGCCTCGAGCTTCGGCGCAGCCGGAACCTTCGCGTCGGCGGCCGAAGCGGGTTCGGCTGCGGCTTCCCGCGCCTTGCCGCCGGTGGCGTCGGCGGCAGCGGCCGGCGTGTCGGCGTCAGCCTTGGCGGACACCGGCCTGGCAGCCGAGCCGATGTCGGCGGCGCTTTCGCCTTCACCGAGCAGAACGGCGATCGGTGTGTTGACCTTGACGTTTTCGGAGCCGGCCGCGACGAGAATCTTGCCGATCGTGCCTTCGTCGACCGCCTCGACTTCCATCGTCGCCTTGTCGGTCTCGATCTCGGCAATCACATCGCCCGACTTGACGGTGTCGCCCTCCTTCTTCAGCCATTTGGAGAGCGTGCCCTCCTCCATGGTCGGCGACAGCGCTGGCATGAGAATATCGATCGGCATGGTCCTCACCTGTGGTTCTTGGCAGCGGCGCTGGAATGGGGCGTCAGAGCCGGCGAATTGGTCCGAAAGAGGCGGCGCCGGCACACAGCCGGCACCTCGGCGTCACGCCTCGAGCAGGATGTCCGTATAGAGCTCGGACACATCCGGCTCTGGATCGGCCTGGGCAAAATCGGCTGCGTCCGCAACGATGTCGCGGACATCCTTGTCGATCGCCTTGAGGTCGTCCTCGCTCGCCCACTTGTTGTCGAGGAGACGCGCGCGTACCTGTTCGATCGGGTCGTGCTCGGACCGCATCTTCTGCACTTCGTCCTTGGACCGATACTTCGCCGGGTCGGACATCGAGTGACCGCGGTAGCGATAGGTCAGCATTTCCATGATGATCGGGCCTTTGCCCGTGCGGGCATGGTCGGCCGCCTCGTCGGTCGCCGCCTTGACGGCGCGCACATCCATGCCGTCGACCTGGAAACCGGGAATGCCGAAGGACGCGCCGCGCTGCGAAAAGTCGGTCTGCGCCGAGGCGCGGTTCACGGCCGTGCCCATGGCGTAACGGTTGTTCTCGACAATATAGATGACGGGCAGCTTCCAGAGCGCCGCCATATTGAAGCTTTCGTAGACCTGTCCCTGGTTGGCGGCACCGTCACCGAAGAAGGCGCACGAGACGTTTCCATTGTCGCGGTAGCGATTGGCGAAACCGAGGCCGGTGCCAAGCGAAACCTGAGCGCCAACGATGCCGTGGCCACCGTAGAAGTGCTTCTCCTTGGAGAACATGTGCATCGAGCCACCCTTGCCCTTCGACAGGCCACCCCGGCGGCCAGTCAGCTCAGCCATGACGCCACGGGCGCTCATGCCGCAGGCCAGCATGTGGCCATGATCGCGATAGCCGGTGATGAGCTGGTCGCCTTCCTTGAGCGACATCATCATGCCGACGATCACCGCTTCCTGGCCGATGTAGAGGTGACAGAACCCGCCGATGAAGCCCATGCCGTAGAGCTGGCCGGCCTTTTCCTCGAAGCGGCGGATCAGCAGCATCTCGCGATAGGCCTTCATCTCGTCGGCCTTGCCGAACGCGGCGATCGCCGGAGCCTTGATTTCCAACTTCTGAGATTTTGCCGTTGCGGGCTTGCGGGCCGTCGTCGTCGCGGACTTGCGCGGGGCCATTCAGTCCTCCCTGGAACTTGAGATCGGGCGGAGGATAGAGAAATAATCCGGCCGCAGCAATGCCAGAAATGCATGGCTCACATTCGAATTAAGTCACTGAAATATCATACAAAAGTAATGATGAACCACATTCAGGTTAATAATGTTTGCGGCGCAAAATAGATCGTTTTGCGCCGCACATGAGACATTTCAAAGACTTACTTGAAAATGACGATTTCGTCCGTCCTGGAGACGTTCAGGGCGTAGCGTGCCTTCTCGTCCAGTATGTCCTTTTCGAGCGAACCGTCGCTCATCAGCGACACCTCGCGCTCCAGTTCCTTGCGCTGCTTCACGAGCGCGTCGAGCTCGGCGAGCTTTTCGATTCTCCGCTGCTCGAAGCCCTTGGCCGCCTCGAGCCCGAGGTCGCCATTGACGACGTGATAGCCGAAATAGGACAGGAAGCCGGCGGCCAGGACGGGCGTCACCAGACGACCGAAATGGCGCTTCTTATGTTGCTTGGTCCACATGGAATGCCTTGGATGACGCGAGACTTGCGGCATCACCTTGAATCAAAATGCTTAACCGTCCGTTGACCATGCCTCCTGGCAACAAAAAAGGCGCCCCTCGGGGAGCGCCTTTCCGAAATCCGGCTATCGACCGACTTGCATCAGCCCTTCAGGATCGCTCGGCCGGCATAGCGCGCGGCCGAACCGAGTTCCTGCTCGATGCGGATCAGCTGATTGTACTTGGCGGTCCGATCCGAACGCGCGAGCGAACCGGTCTTGATCTGGCCGCAGTTGGTGGCGACGGCGAGGTCGGCGATCGTCGAATCCTCGGTTTCGCCCGAGCGGTGCGACATGACGGCCGTGTAGCCGGCCTTGTGGGCGGTCTCGACGGCCTCAAGCGTTTCAGTCAGTGAACCGATCTGGTTGACCTTGACGAGGATCGAGTTGGCGACGCCCATCTTGATACCGTCGGTCAGCCGCTTGGTCTGGGTGACGAACAGGTCGTCGCCAACCAGCTGGACCTTCTTGCCGCAGAGGTCGGTCAAGGTCTTCCAGCCGTCCCAGTCGTCTTCGGCCATGCCGTCCTCGATCGAGGCAATCGGATAGCGGGCGGCGAGCGAGGCGAGGTATTCCGCCATCTCGCCGGGCTCGCGGACCTTGCCTTCACCTTCCATATTGTACTTGCCATCCTTGAAGAATTCGGTCGAGGCGCAATCGAGGCCGAGGAAGATGTCCTCGCCGGGGCGATAGCCTGCCTTCTCGATCGACTTCATGATGAAGTCCAGCGCGTCGGGAGCGCTTGCGAGGTTCGGCGCGAAACCGCCCTCGTCGCCGACATTGGTGTTGTGGCCGCCGGCATGCAGTTCCTTCTTGAGCGTATGGAACACTTCCGAACCCATGCGCACCGCGTCACGCAGGCTTTCGGCGCCGACCGGCAGGATCATGAATTCCTGGAAATCGATCGGATTGTCGGCATGAGCGCCGCCATTGATGATGTTCATCATCGGCACCGGCAGGGTATGGGCGTTGACACCGCCGACATAGCGGTAGAGCTGGAGGCTCGATGCGATGGCTGCCGCCTTGGCGACGGCGAGCGAGACACCGAGAATGGCGTTGGCGCCGAGGCGACCCTTGTTGGGGGTACCGTCGAGCTCGATCATCGCCGCGTCGATATCCCGCTGATTCTCCGCTTCCATGCCGGAAATAGCTTCGAAGATCTCGCCGTTGACCGCATCGACCGCACGTTCGACGCCCTTGCCGAGATAGCGCTTGCCGCCGTCCCGGAGTTCCACCGCTTCATGGGCGCCGGTGGAGGCACCGGACGGAACGGCCGCGCGGCCGAGGCTTCCGTCTTCCAGCAGCACGTCCACCTCGACCGTGGGGTTGCCGCGGCTGTCAAGGATCTCCCTGCCCAGAATGTCGATGATTGCGGTCATGAGCTCGTTCCTCTCGCGCTATGCAGATGTCGGTATCTCGCCATCCATTAGCGGAGATTCACAAAATTACAATGGCAGCGGAAGGGCTGGCCAATCTACGAACATTATCGAGTATAAATATTAGAAATACTGAAGATAAGGCCGTACAAAAACGTATTTACCGGAATTTAAGCACGAAATACTAACCTTTCCCAAACAAGAAAGCGACGTAACCTGAGATTGCGACCAGGTTTCGCACTGTTCAGGACACAGTTAGGGGATCGCCGTGAAATTCACGATTTCCAGAAACCTCGCCGCCGTGGGCATCGCCGTGTCTCTCGGCATGGTCGCCTCGTTCGGTTTGCAACAGGTCGCCCTCCAGCGGCTGATGGTCAACGGCCCTGTCTACGAGCAGATCGTCTATGGCAAGGACCTCATCGCCGACATCCTGCCTCCTCCGCTCTTCGTCGTGGAATCCTACATGCTGTCGCATGAGGCGAACGACTTTCCCGACGTGGCGGAGGCCAATCTCGCCAAGATCAAGACACTGAAGGCCGCCTATGACGACCGTCGCGCCTACTGGCAGACGACCGACCTGCCGCAAGCCTTGAAGGACGAACTCAATTTCGAGGTTGTTGCCAAGGGGGATGTCTTCTGGCGGGTGATGGAGGGCGAGGTCGTGCCGGCTCTGACTGCCCACGACGCCGACGCGTCATCGGCGGCAATCGCCAAGCTCAAGTCGGCCTTCCATGATCACCAGACGGCGGTGGAGACGCTCGTCAGCAATTCCGACGCCTTTCTGAAGCGCGAGGAGCGCGAAGCGGCTGCGGAGATCACGACCTGGACGGCAGCGGCGGCAGCGGCGGCGCTCGCGTCCTTCCTCGTCCTGCTTGCCGGTCTCTATTTCTTCCGCCGCCGGGCCATCGTCCCGATCAACGGCATGACCGGTTATATGAGCGGCCTGGCGAGCGGCGACTTCTCGGCCGACGTGCCCTATGCGACGAGAACCGACGAAGTGGGAGAAATGGCGCAGGCGGTCGCCGTTTTCCGGCAGAATTCGCTCGACCGTCGGGACCAGCAGTTACGGGAGGCTGCAGCGAAAGAAGCCGAGATCGAGCGCGAACGTCTGCAGGTCGCCGCGCGCGCCGCCGAGGAGGCGGAGCGTGCCGCGGTCATCCAAAAGCTGACCGAAGCGCTCGGAGAACTCTCGCGCGGCAATCTGTCGTTTCGCATCCGCGACGCCTTCTCCCAGTCCTATGAAGAGCTCCGCACAACCTTCAATGCCAGCGCCAGCACTCTGTCGGAGTCGATCCACACGGTTTCCGGTGCGGCGCAGACATTGCGGATCTCCTCCAGCGACATCGCCCAGGCCATGGATGCGCTGGCACAGCGCACCGAACAGCAGGCAGCAACGATCGAGGAAACATCCGCGGCCCTGACCGAGATCACCGAGGCCGTCAGCAGTTCACAGCTGCAGTCCAGCCAGGCAAGCAGCATGATGGCGGAGACCAGCGAGGCGGCGAGCCGCTGCGCGGCCCTGATGCGTCAGGCAATCGAGGCAATGCAGCGGATCGAAGGATCGTCGGGGCAGATCAGCCAGATCATCAACGTCATCGACGAGATCGCCTTCCAGACCAATCTTCTCGCGCTCAATGCCGGCGTCGAGGCCGCACGCGCCGGTGAGGCCGGCAAGGGCTTCGCGGTCGTGGCCCAGGAGGTACGGGAACTCGCCTCGCGGTCGGCGAGCGCCGCCAAGGAGATCAAGACCCTGATCTCGGCCTCGAGCGAGCAGGTCGGCAGCGGCGTCGGTCTCGTCAACAGCACCGGCGCCGCACTCGCGGCGATCGAAAGCAAGGTGCGCCAGGTCGGCGGCATGATGGACACGGTCGTGACGTCGGGGAGCGAACAGTCGGCGGCAATCCGCGAAATCACCGCCTCCGTTCATGGCCTGGACGAGGTGACGCAGCGCAACGCGGCGATGACGGCGCAGACAAGCGCCGCCTGCAAGGATCTCAACCAGCAGGTTCAGTCGCTCGAAGGCATCGTCTCGCGCTTTGCGGTGGAGACACGTCCGACCCGGCTGTCAAGCGCGGCCTGAGCCGCGTCAGGCGGCCTTGGCAACGGTATCAAGCGCCAGCAGGGTCTTAAGCAGGCGCGGCATATCCTCGATGCGCACCATGTTGGGTCCGTCAGAGGGCGCATTGTCGGGATCCTCATGCGTTTCGACGAAGAGGCCAGCGACGCCGACCGCAACCGCCGCCCGCGCCAGAACCGGGACCATCGTCCTGTCGCCGCCCGAAGAACCGCCCTGCCCCCCCGGCTGCTGCACCGAATGGGTCGCATCGAAAATCACGGGGGCGCCCATCGCCGCCATAATCGGCAGCGCGCGCATGTCCGAGACCAGCGTGTTGTAGCCGAAGGACGCGCCGCGCTCGCAGAGCAGCACGTTCGGATTGCCGGTATCGTTGAGCTTGGCAAGCACGTTCTTCATGTCCCAGGGCGCGAGAAACTGGCCCTTCTTGACATTGACCACGCGGCCGGTCCTTGCGGCAGCCACAAGCAGGTCCGTCTGACGCGACAAGAAGGCGGGGATTTGAAGGATGTCGACGACCGCCGCCACCTCCGCACACTGCTCCTCGGTATGGATGTCGGTCAAAACAGGGAAGCCGTATTCCTTCTTGAGATCGGCAAAGACCTCCATCGCCTTTTCGAGGCCGATACCGCGCTTGCCGGACAGAGACGTGCGGTTGGCCTTGTCGAAGGACGACTTGTAGACCAGGCCGAGGCCCAGAGCGTCGCAGATCTCGACCAGTTTGCCGGCCATCATGAAGGCATGGTCGCGACTTTCCATCTGGCACGGCCCGGCGATCAGCGAGAGCCGTCCGCTGTTCGAAAAAGTCACCGTGCGGGCACCTTCGCCCGCGATCACGACTGCATTGGTCTTCGACATCATGTCACTCCGAAAAAACGAAAAGTACACCCTGGCCCGGCTCGTGCGGCACCAGCAGGCGACGGCCGGCCCGGGCATGACGGACACCGTTGTCCTGGAGCAGGCGTTCCGTGGCGGCGAGATCGGCAACGGTGAAGACAAGCGCTTCACCGCGCAAGCCCCGCTCGGCAGAACGCGGTACCCCGAAATCGTCCCTGAGAAGGGCGGGCGCCACCACCTCGATCGCGCCATTGGCGAGGGCGAGAGCCAGTCGTCCCTCCCCGGCCGGCACGGCCCCAGCCCCCGTTACGACCTGCAGGAAATCCGTGAAGGCCCGCGGGTCGCTCTCCGAAAGGACCACCCTGGCCAAGCCGGTGACACCGTTCGGATGGCACTCGAGCAGGGACCGGTCGGCGGCCGGCATGTCGACGCGTTCGCAGGTAAAGGCGAAGAAATCGGGCGAGCGCAGGTCCGCCGCGAAAGCGAGCCTGAAGGTCGGCCTGATCTCGCTGCCGTCCGGAAATCGCATCAACCGTGAGAAGGTCAAGGTGTCGCCGGCGGAAAAACCCGCCAAACGGAAATCGCGGTGGTCGGCTTCGGCGTCCGATGTCGAGAGCACCAAGGCCGACAGCCCCTCGGCGGCATTGCGGAAGCGGAACGCGGTGTCTCTTGACACGAACTGGTTGCCGCCGCGCATGGCCGCCTCGGCCGCCTCATGGTCGCCCAGGGCGAGCGGCTCGAGATAGGTCTTGTCGGCCAGGAAGATACAGGCGTTCTCGGTACCGAAGGGATGGCGTGCGTCGTCGGCCACCATGAAGCCCAGTTGCGTCAGGCGTGCACGGGCGGTCCTGAGGTCCGTCACCGGAAGAACGACGTGATCGATGGGGCGGGCGGACATGTTCTGCCTCTCCGACATTGAGACCCGCCCTTTCGCATGATTGCCGGGGAGCGGCAAGTACCGCGCTTGAACTCGAAGCCTCCGGCATCCGGATCCGTCTGGTGCTGCCTGGCCGGGCGCCGGGCACCGGCTACGGGACGAGTGCGCGCGCAAGGCGTCTGGTGGAAAGCGTATTTCCGACGCCTAAGCCGACGTCGTGGCACGGGTCTTCGCATCTCGCGAGGCGCCTGAGCCGACGACCAAGACCGACCACGTCGTCGACGCCGTCTGGCGCCCGGCGACCGATCCGGCCGTGCCGATGCGCATGCCGGCGGGTGCCAATGCGGTCGCCCTTGCGTAGTGAGTTAGATGGCACTTGAGCGCGGGCATTGTGACGTGCGCAATGTTGGCCGCGTGGCGCTTGCTCGGACGGGCTGTGGGCGACGATCGACCGCCGGGAACGCTTTTCCGCTGCCTGCCGGCATGGGGGCAACATATTTCTTGCACCCTCACCCTTGCCCATGAAATAGCCGGTGCATATTTTCGCCCAATCACAACGGATCTTGTCCATGCCGGCTCATGAAAACGTCCTCGAAGCCATCGGCAACACGCCCCTCATCAAGTTGCGCCGCGCGTCCGAACTGACGGGCTGCACGATCTATGGCAAGGCGGAGTTCCTCAATCCCGGACAGTCTGTGAAGGATCGCGCCGCACTCTACATCATCCGCGACGCGGAACGCCGCGGCGCCTTGAAGCCCGGCGGCGTGATCGTTGAAGGCACTGCCGGCAATACCGGGATCGGGCTTGCGATGGTGGCCAAGGCGCTCGGCTACCGGGCCGTCATCGTCATCCCCGAGACCCAGAGCCAGGAGAAGAAGGACGCGCTGCGCCTTCTGAGCGCGGAACTCGTCGAAGTCCCGGCGGTGCCTTATAAGAACCCCAACAATTACGTGAAGCTTTCAGGCCGGCTGGCCGCGCAGCTGGCGAAGACCGAGCCGAACGGTGCGGTCTGGGCCAACCAGTTCGACAATGTGATCAACCGCCAGGCGCATATCGAGACGACGGCCCCTGAAATCTGGGCCGATACGGACGGCAAGGTCGACGGTTTCATCTGCGCGGTGGGGTCCGGCGGTACGCTCGCGGGCGTGGCGGCCGGTCTGCGCGCCCTCAATCCCGCCATCAAGATCGGCCTGGCCGACCCCGAGGGCGCCGCGCTCTACGAGTATTACACAACCGGCGAATTCAAGGCTCCAGGATCGTCGATCACCGAGGGTATCGGCCAGGGCCGGATCACCGCCAATCTCGATGGCTTCCGCCCCGACTTCGCCTATCGCATCCCCGACTCGGAGGCGATTCCGCTTGTCTTCGACCTGATCGAGGAAGAAGGTCTCTGCCTCGGCGGATCGTCGGGCATAAACATTGCCGGGGCGATCCGGCTTGCCAAGGACCTCGGGCCGGGGCATACCATCGTCACTGTGCTTTGCGACTATGGCAACCGCTACCAGTCAAAGCTCTTCAATCCCGATTTCCTCGCCTCCAAGGGATTGCCGATCCCGGCCTGGATTGCCACGAAGTCGACCATAACGCCGCCCTACGAGCCCGTCTGACCCAATGCCAACGCTGCCGCTCTTCCGTGACGATTTCTATCTCTCGACAGCAGAAGGGACCGTCACTGCGGTGCGTGAGGATGGCGGAATCGAGCTCGATCAGACCTGCTTTTATGCCACGTCCGGCGGCCAGCCGGGTGACTCCGGGTTCATGGAGCGCGCCGACGGTTCGCGCATCGAACTCGGCATGACCGTCCATGGCGAAGACAAGAGCATTATCCTGCATAGGCCGCTTGATGGACAGGCCCGACCAGAGATCGGTGAAAGGCTTGTGCTGCATGTGGACTGGGCGCGGCGCTACCGTCTGATGCGAATGCATACCGCCTGCCATATCCTCTCCGTGGTCTGCCCTTATCCGATCACGGGCGCGGCGGTCGGCGAGGAGGAGAGTCGCGTCGATTTCGACATGTCCGAGACGATCGACAAGGACGCCGTGACGGCGCGGATGATGGATATCGTTGCCGCCAACCACCCGATCTACGTGCAATGGATCACGGATGCGGAACTGTCCGCCAATCCGGCGATCGTCAAATCGAAGAATGTTCGCCCGCCGCTCGGCCTGGGGCGGGTTAGCCTCGTCTGCATCGGCGAGAATGCAGCCGTGGACAGTCAACCCTGCGGCGGCACCCATGTCTCGGAAAGCCAGGAAGTGGGCGAGATCCACATTGCGAAGATCGAGAAGAAGGGTAAGGAAAACAGGCGCTTCCGCATTCGGTTCGGCAAGCCTGAACCGGCCTGAGGCTCCGTTCCACCCCTCCCGGAGGAGAGACCATGTCCGCAGACCGTAGTCCTTTCGTCGTTTCCGCTGACTGGGTGGAAAAAAATCTCGGTGCGCCGGAATTTCGCGTCGTCGACGCGTCCTTCTACCTGCCGGCTCAGAAGCGCAATGCGGCGGAGGAGTATGCCGCAGCCCACATTCCCGGCGCCGTTCTCTTCGATCAAGATGCCATCGCCGACCATTCGACGGACCTGCCGCACATGGTGCCCGACCCCGCCGTCTTCGCTGAAGCCGTCGGCAGGATGGGAATCAGCGACACCGACACGATCGTCATCTATGACGGTATAGGCATGTTCGCGTCGCCCCGCGCCTGGTGGCTGTTCAGAACCATGGGCGCCGAGAAGGTCTACGTTCTGGACGGCGGCTTCGACGGTTGGCGGCGCGAGGGCCGGCCGGTGACGGCGGACCTGCCGGAGCCGGCGCCCGCGACATTCCGGACACGGTTCGAACCGGGCCGCGTCACGGATCTCGCCACGATGCGAAGGATCGTCGCCGAGGGGCGGATACAGATCGCCGATGCCCGCAGCCCCGGCCGCTTTGCAGGCACCGATCCGGAGCCACGGGCGGGACTACGATCCGGCCACATGCCGGGCGCCCGCAACATGCCGGTGACCCAGCTGACCGAGAACGGCCGGCTCAAGAGCCTGCCCGAGCTTCGCGCCGCGCTCGAAGGTGCGGGCATCGATCTGACGCAGCCGGTGGTGACGTCCTGCGGCTCCGGCATCACCGCGGCGATCATCACGCTATCGCTTGCTTCGATCGGCCATGACGACCACACGCTCTACGACGGCTCCTGGACGGAATGGGGTGGTCTCAGCGATACACCCGTCGTCACCGGCAAGGGCTGAGAACCGATGTCGATCGCAGGCAAGAGGCCGCGCGCGCTCAAGGCGCATATCACCCGGCTCGAAATGACGGTACCGCCCAGGCAGAGCCTGTCGCTGCCGGTCAACATCGGTGCGGCCGTCATGCGCGTGCCGGAAATCCCACTCGCCTATTACCGGTTCCTGTATGACCAAGTCGGCCGACGCTGGCATTGGGTCGATAGGCTCCGGATGGGAGACGACGAACTTCGCGGACTGCTGCACGACAAGCGTGCCGAGATCGCGGTCCTCTATGTCAACGGCGCGCCGGCGGGCTTCTACGAATTCTTCCGGCATGACGACGAACTGGTGGAATTCTGTCATTTCGGTCTGATGGAGCACGCGCTCGGCCTCGGCGTCGGCAAGTGGTTCCTGCTGCAGGCGCTCTATGCCGCCTGGGCGCACGAGCCGAAGAAGGTGGTTGTGACCACCAATACGCTCGACCATCCCCGGGCGCTGCAACTCTACCAGATGTTCGGCTTTTCTCCGGTCGCCACCTCGGATGCGCTGGTGCGACCGCTCTCAGACGAGGAAATCCTCGCGGTTTTCAAAGGCTGACGGCCGGCATGGCGGAGAAGAATCCCGTCCTCGAGGCCCTGACGCGGAAGAATGCGTGGCAATATGCCCTGATCATCGCCGCTCTTGCCTATCTCTTCCTGTGGGACCCGCTGCGCAACTGGTGGATTTTTCAAACGGTCACCGCGGAGGTCACTGCAGTCCAGTCGCTCTGCGCCGCCTTCGAGACCGGCCGCGCCGTACCGCTCCACATCGACCAGTGCGACCGGCTCAGGATCAAGATGGCGGGGAGGCAAGGCATCGACGTCAAGCCGCAGACCTTCGTCACCTTTGCCTACAAGGCGCCCGGCGACCAGTCGAGCCATACAGGCTCCGCCATGCGCGAGCGCGACGATGCGGGACGGCCGATCGACATCGGGAGCCGGATCAGCATCCAGGTGTCGCGGCGCGAGCCAAACGTTTTCCGAGTTCCGTGACAGCCAAGAATCGGGTGGATCGAGGACGCGAAGGCCGGCAGAAGTGGGCCACTGATCCCACCAGGAGCTCCGCCATGACGATCCGCTTCCAAGCAATCCCCACCACCGATGCTGAAGCCCTGTGGGCCGGGGGCCACGACGCTTACGGCTTGCCAACAGAGACCCGCACTTCCGACGGTCCCGGCCATCCGTGCCGGCATTGCCTTCGCAACATCGATGCCGGCGAGACCGTGCTCGTCCTGGCATACCGGCCTTTCCCGAATGTGCAAGCCTATGCAGAAACCGGTCCTATTTTCCTGCATGCCAGACCCTGTCGCCGCTACGAGGCCGAAGAGGTCCCGCCGCCCGTGCTCGAGACCAGTCCCGATTACATTCTGCGCGGCTGTGACACCGACGACCGCATTGTCTACGGCACCGGCGCGGTTACCGCGAAGGCAGACCTGCGCGCCTATGCGGAGAACCTGCTCGCTCGCAAGGACATTGCCTATGTCCATGTCCGCTCCGCGCGCAACAATTGCTACCAGTGCCGCATCTCGGCCACGTGAAAAAAGAGAGGCCGGCGGAGCTCGCCGCCGGCCTCTTCCGTCTCTCATGCGCGGCCTTAGGCGGCGAGCGCGACCTCCGGCTCGAACATCTGCAGGCCGAGCGCGTCGGCGACCGGACGATTGGTGATCTTGCCCTTGTGAACATTGAGGCCGTTGCGCAGATGCTTGTCGGCCAGGATCGCCTGGATGCCGCGGTCGGCAAGAGCCAGGCCGTGGCCGATCGTGGCATTGTTGAGGGCATGCGCCGAGGTCACCGGAACCGCGCCCGGCATGTTGGCCACGCAATAATGGATGATGCCGTCGACATCATAGGTGGGGTCGGAATGGGTGGTGGCGTGTGAGGTTTCGAAGCAGCCGCCCTGGTCGATCGCGACATCGACGATGACCGCACCCTTCTTCATGCCGCCCAGCATCTTGCGGGTGACGAGCTTCGGTGCGGCGGCACCGGGTATTAGCACCGCTCCGACGACGACGTCGGCGGAGAAGACTTCGTTTTCCAGCGCGTCGATCGACGAGAAGCGGGTGTGGATCCGACCCTGGAAGATGTCGTCGAGCTGGCGCAGCCGCGGCAGCGAACGATCGAGGATCGTGACGTCCGCGCCGAGGCCGACTGCCATGCGTGCGGCATGCAGACCGACGACGCCGCCGCCGATGACGACGACCTTGCCGGGAAGCACGCCGGGGACGCCGCCAAGCAGCACGCCGCGGCCGCCATTCGCCTTCTGCAACGCAGTCGCACCCGCCTGGATGGAAAGGCGGCCGGCGACCTCCGACATCGGTGCGAGCAGCGGAAGGCCGCCCCGCTCGTCGGTCACGGTTTCATAGGCGACCGCAGTGACGCCCGACGCGATCAGGCCCTTGGTCTGCTCCGGATCCGGAGCAAGATGCAGATAGGTATAGAGGATCTGGCCCTCGCGCAGTTGCACCCATTCGGAGGGCTGCGGCTCCTTGACCTTCACGATCATGTCGGAATTCTGGAACACTTCCGCGGCGGTGCCGGCGATCCTGGCACCTGCGGCGACGTAATCGGCATCCGTGGCGCCAATGCCGGCGCCGGCATTGGTCTCGACCAGAACCTGGTGGCCGTGGGCCACATATTCGCGCACCGATGCCGGCGTGAGGCCGACGCGGTATTCGTGGTTCTTGATTTCCTTCGGGCATCCGACGCGCATGAAATTTCCCCTGTTTGGCGTGTTTGGGTCGGGTAGGGTTACAGCTTTCGATTAGAACCCAACTTGCCTCGAATGTCCTTGCAAAGGCGGTTTGATTCCCCGAAAGAATTCGAATAAGATTTCACTATCTGGCCCAAATTTCGAAGGTTTCGGCAATGGATAAGCTTGATCACATCGATCTTGCCATTTTGAAGACGCTGCAGGAGAACGGCCGCATCTCGAACGCCGATCTTGCCGACCGGGTGGGGCTGTCTCCGTCATCCTGCTCGCGTCGCCTCGATATCCTGGAGAAGGCCGGAGTCATATCGGGCTATCACGCCCGCGTGTCGCACAAGGCGCTCGACTACAAGATGATGGTCATCGTCCACATCTCGCTTTCGGGCCAGTTCGCCAAGACGCTGGCGGAATTCGAGGCGGCGGTGAAGCGGGTGCCGAACGTCCTCGTCTGCTACCTGATGTCCGGGGAATACGACTATATCCTCCGGGTCGCCTGCAAGGATCTCGAAGACTACGAGCGGATCCATCGGGACTGGCTTTCCGCCCTGCCCAATGTCGTCAAGATCAACTCCTCCTTCGCATTGCGGGAAATCATCGACCGACCCAACCTCGCGGCCTTCGGCTGAACAGCAGAAGGCCGCGGCATCGGCCGCAGCCTCCGTTGTTACCCTGCCGATGGCGGATCAGGCTGCCCGCCGCATGCCGCTGCGCGGTGCCGTGGCTTCGACGCGGAAGGTCTGTATCAAGCCGAGCAGTTCGTCGGTGTCGCGGGCGAGCGTTTCGGCGGCGGCCGTTGTCTCTTCTGCCATCGCGGCGTTCTGCTGGGTGGCAGCGTCGAGCTGGTTGATCGAGGCGGTGATCGAACGCAGCGTCGAATCCTGTTCGGAGGCGCTGTGGGCGATCTTGCCGACGATTTCGGTCGCGGCCTTGATCTGATCGGAGATCCGCTTCAGGGCCTCGCCGGCCTCACCGACCAGGCGGACGCCGTGATCGACCTGACCGGACGACCGTGCGATCTGGTCCTTGATCTCCTTTGCAGCGGCAGCTGACCGCTGCGCCAGTTCGCGAACCTCCTGCGCGACGACCGCAAAGCCCTTGCCCGATTCGCCGGCACGGGCCGCCTCGACGCCGGCATTCAGCGCCAGCAGGTTCGTCTGGAAAGCAATCTCGTCGATGACGCCGATGATCTTGGAGATTTCGCTTGAGGATTTCTCGATCCCGCTCATCGCCTCGATCGCCTCGGTCACGACACCATCGCTGCGACCCGCCTCCGCACTGACAGCCTGCACACGCTTGCTGGCCTCGTGCGCCCCATCGGCCGTCTGGCGAACGGTAACGGCGAGTTCCTCGAGCGCCGCCGAGGTTTCCTCGAGATTTGCAGCCTGGCGTTCGGTCCGCTGCGAGAGCTCGCCCGAGGCGCGCCGGATCTCTTCCTTGCTGGTGGCAATCTCGCCGCCCTTGGCCGCGACCTGGCCCATCGCAGCCTCGAGCTGCGAGAGAGCATTATTGAAGTTATGGCGGAGCCCCGCATAGTGCGGGCCGAGATCCCCGCAACGGATCGTGAGGTCGCCGCGCGCCAGCGTCTCGAGGGCTGCGCCGATCGTGCTCACGGCGTGGCCCTGCGAGGCTGCCTCGGCCTCGCGGTCCCGCATGTTGCGGGCCCGCTCACCGTCAATCTCCTCCTGCTGCATCGCCTCGCGCTTGGCGGCGGCATGACGCTCGCGGACCTTTTCCTGCAATGCGACGGTTGCCCGGGCCATCTGGCCGATTTCATTGCTCCAGTCGCCATGGGGGATGCTGATCGCCACATCCTCATTGGCAACCGCGCCCAGCGCCGTGTGGACGGCGGAGAGCGGTCGCGTGATACCGCGGATCACGACATAGGCGACGGCCAGTCCGAGCGCGAAGACAAGACCACAGGCCGCAATCGCCTTGAATACCGAGGCCTGCACCTGAGCCTCGAGATCATCCACATAGACTCCGGAGCCGATCACGATCTTCCAGGGATCGTAGGCCAGCGAATAGGCTGCCTTCGGAAAGACCTGATCTTCCGGCTGGCCGGGCTTGCTCCATTCGTAATAGGTGATACCGCCGCCCTTCCTGCCGAGCTGGGTCATGTCGTAGCTGAAACGCACGCCGTTCTTGTCGACGGCATCGGACATGTTCTTGCCGATGCGCTTGGGGTCGGGATGAAGGCGAAGGACGACGTCGTAGTCGTTGCCGAAGAAGTAGCCGTTCGGCTCGTATTTGATCCGCGACACGATCTTGAAGGCTTCGGCCTGCGCCGCCTCGAGCGTCATCTCTCCGGCTTCGACGCGCTTGTTGTACTGGTCGAGAATGGAAATCGCGGCTTCGACCTGCGTCCGCAGAAGATCGAAACGCTCGTGATAAATGTCCTGCCGGAAGGATGACAGCTGAAAATAGACGGCGACGGCGAAGGCCGCCATCAGGGCGCCGACCAGCACGAAGAGCTGGTGCGCGATCTTGAGTTTCTTCATTTTCTTCTCGCTAAACGACTGAATTCGGTTTCCGTTCATCCAGCCGTCTCGTCCTACCGACAAAGCGCATAGGCGAGGAGAGACCGTCATGGCTCAGGCGAGGCTGCCGTTACGGAAGGTCCGTGAAACAGTTAAAAAACACATTAAAGTTTGAACCTGATACTTCGTCATGAGTGAACTCTTTTCGGATTTCTTGACCATTCTCAGTCGTAAGGCAGGCTCGATCCTGCGCCGCCCGGTGATTACCGGGGGAAGACGCCATCGAACACCATGCGCAAGACTTTTGATTGCCTAGCCATATTCGATCATGACACCGTCCGAGCCGGGACTGGCCTACGGTTATTTCATGCATTCCTGAATTGGGTCTGCGCCGGGGGCTGTTGACGGAGCGCCGGGCAGGACGCATCCTCGTCACCCAATCACCGAGGACACGCCGATGACTGCCAATGTCGCCCCCTTGAAGCCGTTGACAAACTTGCCCTACTACGCCGAGCGCGTCGACCTGGCGGCCGCCTTCCGCTGGACCGCGCGCCTCAACATGCATGAAGCGGTCGCCAATCATTTCTCGCTCGCGGTGAACGACGACGGCACCCGCTTCCTGATGAACCCCAACCAGGTGCACTTCTCGTTGATCAAGGCGTCGTCGCTGCTGCTGCTCGACGCAAACGATCCAGCCACGATGGACCAACCGGACGCGCCGGACCCGACAGCCTGGGGATTGCATGGCGCGATCCACCGGCGCCTGCCGCATGCCCGCTGCGTCATGCATGTGCATTCCATCCACGCGACCGTGCTGGCGTCGCTGGCCGATTCGCGCCTGCCGCCGATCGACCAGAACTGCGCGACCTTCTTCAACCGCTACGTCATCGATGACAATTATGGCGGCCTCGCCTTCGAGGACGAGGGCGAGCGCTGTGCGCGACTGCTTCAGGATCCGCGCCACAAGGTGATGATCATGGGCAACCACGGCGTTCTCGTCATCGGCAAGGATGTCGCCGACGCCTTCAACCGCATGTATTATTTCGAGCGGGCCGCCGAAACCTATATCCGGGCATTGCAAACCGGACAGACACTGCGTGTCCTGTCCGACGCGGTCGCCGAACGGGTCGCGCAGGAGATCGAGACCTATCCCGGCCAGGCGGAACGGCATCTCGCCGACCTCAAGACCCTGCTCGAGCGACAGGAGCCGGATTTTCTCGGCTGACATCGGCGTCTGTCGAGCGGATCTCAACGATGGCCTGTCGGGGTGTCAGTCGCCGCAGGTGATGGAGAATGACTTCTTGAGTTCGGACGTCTTTTTCTTGCCGTCCATGACATAGGCTTCGAGTTCGAAACCGTTGCAATTGTGATCGACCACCACGGTCCGGATCAATTCGCCGGTGGAGCCGACATAGTTCAGTGGAAAAGTCTTGTCGAGAATCGGCGGCGCATCGGCGCCGTCCATAATGGACCGGGCCAGCACGTGCAGCATGGGATTGTTCTCGAAGAGTTGGTCCTTCTTGGCGGTCAGAATCACGTCGATCAGGATCTGCACGCCGCTGCCCTTCTCGTCATTGGCGACGATCTGGTCGGCGGTCTTGGCGACGTTCTTGGAGAGATCACCGGTATCCTCGTAGATCAGGAAGGCGCGCACCCGGTCGATGACCGGCGTCTTAGCTTCCGCGGCGAGCACAACCTGCGGCAGAGCGAGGGACAAGAGCCCAAGAAATACAGTGTAATAACGCGGCATGATTTCCCCCGAGACATGATCAGGAGGCATCTATGCAGTTATGCCAAGAAAAAGCAATCGATCGGGACAGTCAAACCGTACGATCGGCAGCATCGTCGGAAAAGAGGCTCGGCCCATGCTGCTCGATGATCTGTTTGGCCTTGCGGAAGGTGATGTCGACCGCGTCGTCCTGGCTCGAGAAGAGGTCGGCGCGGATGAACCGCCGAACGCGCTTTCCCTCCGCACCCTCGCTTTCGATCCGACCGGCCAGACGCCATTGCGCGCCTTCCTTCATCGGCGTGGCATAGACGGCATAGTCGCCGATCCGCTCCATCCGCTCCTTGCCGCCGGCGCCGCCATCCTGGGCGCCACCGCCCAAACCGAACAATTTTGAAAGAAATCCTGCCATAGAATGGCTCTAGCACAGCGGCCGACGCTGCGGAAGACCAAAGAGGATGGACCAATTTTGCCGCCGATCGTGGTCGTGATGCTGATCCTCGTCATTGCACTCGCTCTCGGATGGGCGGTGTTCCGCCGGCTGCCGCGAACGCCCGTGGATCTCACCATCCGCTTCGACCCCGCCGCCATGGGCGATGATGTCGAAGCCTACTTGAATGAGCGGGAGGCGGCGGTCGCTGGTATCCGACCTGGTCTGCGGAAGCAGATCGTGTGGGCCGACCCCACCACGCGGCGAAAGACGCTGGTCGCCTTCATCTACGTGCACGGATTCTCCGCCTCGCCGGGCGAGCTTCGGCCGGTGCCGGAGATTGTCGCGCAAAACTTCGGGGGCAATCTGTTCTTCACCCGTCTGGCGGGTCATGGCGCGACGCCGGAAGCGATGGGCTCCATGACGGTGAACGCACTCGTCAACGATCTCGCAGAGGCCGTCGCGATCGGGGAACAGCTCGGCGAGCGCGTCGTCCTGCTCGGCACCTCGACCGGGGCAGCCCTCGCGACCTGGGCGATGGCACAGCCGGCCTTTCGCGACCGGATCGCAGCGGCCGTCTTGATGTCGCCGAACTACGGCGTGCTGGCGAAGGGTTTCTCCCTATTGACCTGGCCCGGCGCACCGTGGCTCGTCCGCCGGGTGCTCGGCCCGACCCGCTCCTTCGTGCCGACCAATCCCCTCCACGCAGCCTACTGGACCACGCTCTATCCGGTCGAGGCGCTGCTGCCGATGGCGGAGATCGTGCGCCTGGCCGTGCGGTCCCCCGTCGAACATGCCAGGGCGCCGGCTCTGTTTCTGATCTGTCCCGACGACACGGTGGTCGATCCGGCCATCACCCGCCGGATTGCCGCGCGCTGGGGCGCGGACAGCCGGCTTGAAGAGATCGGCGGGGTCGAGGATCCCTCGCGGCATGTGCTCGCGGGGGACGCCATGTCGCCAGGAACAACCCGTCCGGTCGCGGCGATCGTGTCGTCCTGGTTACGCCACGCGCTCGCCGAACCCTCATGACGGAGCCGTGATGAATCCTGCTGTTGACCTCCGCGCCAGCCATGTCGCCTACTCTCCCTGAAGTTGCTGATTCCGAGCATGAGGAGGTTGGCGTGAAGGCATGGATCATTCTTGCGGCCTGGGCGGCCTGGTTTGGAGTTGCGCAGGCAGGCAACCTTACCAAGCTCGCGGAAGAGGCAGAGGCGCTGATTGCCAAAGGCGACGGCCCGGGCGCCTATGACAGGATGCGCCAGTCCATGGCCGTCGCTTCCGACACGATCCCCTTCGACATCCGCAAGGCATTCTTCGTGACTCGCAAGCCGCTGATGTTCGGCAGCTATGACCGCGTGTCGACGAACGAGTTTGCCACGGGGTCGTCGCTGATTACCTATGCCGAGCCGATCGGTCTTGCCTGGATACCTGAAGGCAGCGGCGTCACGAGTGCCTTCACTGTCGATTTCGAACTGCGCAACCCGGCAGGTGAACTCCTCGCCGAGCAGAAGGCGTTCGGCAATTTCAAGATCGAGAGCCGCGAGCCGCTTTTCGAAATCTTTACGCCGTTGACGCTCGACGTCACCGCCGTACCTGCGGGCGACTATGTGCTGAAATACACCTTCAACGACAGCAATTCCAAGAAATCGACCAGCGTCGAGCAGAGCTTCAAACTGAAATAGAAATTCGATCGCAGATCAGACTTCGACGACCTTCCCCTCGGCCAGGGTGATGCGCCGGTCCATGCGGCCGGCGAGTTCGAGATTGTGCGTGGCAATCAGGGCTGCGAGCCCTGACTGACGGACCAGCGCCTCGAGCGCGTCGAAGACGTAGTGGGCGGTGACCGGATCGAGATTGCCTGTGGGCTCGTCGGCCAGCAGCATGCGTGGTGCGTTCGCCACCGCGCGGGCGATCGCCACGCGCTGCTGCTCGCCCCCGGAGAGTTCGCCGGGGCGGTGCTCGGCCCTATGGCGAACCCGGAGATAGTCGAGGAGCTGCCCCGCCCGCTCACTCGCCTCGCTTCTCGAGAGACCTGCGATCATCTGCGGCATCATCACGTTCTCGAGCGCCGAGAATTCCGGAAGCAGGTGATGGAACTGGTAGACGAAGCCGATCTCCATCCGGCGGACCGAGGTGCGATCGGCATCGCCCAGCTGACCGGCGCTGCGGCCGTTGATCAGCACGTCGCCACCGTCGGGCCGCTCGAGCAGACCGGCGAGGTGCAGCAGCGTCGACTTGCCGGTGCCGGACGGGGCGACGAGCCCCACCATTTCGCCCTTGCGCAGGCTGAAGCTTGCATCGCGCAGGATATCGAGACGCGCTTCGCCGTTTCCATAGTGGCGCGACACGTTCTCGAACAACAGGACGTCGGCGGAGACAGAATCACTCATAACGCAACGCCTTGACCGGATCGATGAGGGACGCCCGCCAGGCCGGAAGGATGGTGGCGATGAAGGACAGGGTAAGCGTCATCACGACGATGCTGATGGTTTCGCCGAGATTCATCTCCGCCGGGAGCTGGCTCAGGAAATAGAGTTCGGGATTGAAGAGCGTGGTTCCAGACAGCCACGAGAAGAACTGGCGGATCGACTCGATATTGAGACAGACGACGACACCCAGGATCACGCCTGCGATGGTGCCGACGATACTGATCGTGGCGCCCGTGACGAAGAAGATCCGCATGATCGAACCCGAGGTCGCGCCCATGGTGCGGAGGATGGCGATATCGGGCCCCTTCGACTTCACGAGCATGATCAGGCCGGAGATGATGTTGAGCGCCGCCACCAGAACGATCAGCGTCAGGATCATGAACATGACGTTCCGCTCCACCGCAAGCGCGGAAAAGAAAGTCCGATTGCGCTGGCGCCAGTCGGCAATGAAGATCTGCCGCTCCGCCGCCTGCTCGACCTTGGGCCGCATCTCGTCGACAGCTTCGGGCTGGTCCAGGAAGATCTCGATCGACTGGGCGATGCCGTCCTGATTGAAATAGAGTTGCGCCTCCTCGAAGGGCATGAAGATGATCGAGGCGTCGTATTCCGACATGCCGATCTCGAAGATCGCTGAAACCTTGTAGGATTTGACACGCGGATTGACGCCAAGCGGCGTCACATCGCCTTCGGGGGATATGAGCGTGATCGTGTCGCCGGCGGACAGGCCGAGCTGTGCCGCCATGCGGCTGCCGATCGCCACGCCCTCGCCCGCTGCAAAGCCGACCAGGTCGCCCTGGAGGATGTTGTTCGACACCATCTTCATACGGGTGAAGTCGTCAGCGCGAACGCCGCGGACGAGCGCACCGGTACCGGCCCCTCCCTTGCCCGAGGCAAGAGTCTGCCCCTCGATCAGAGGAATGGCGTCGCGGACGCCTTCAATCTTGCGAAACCGATCCGCAAGGTCGGCATAGTTGTCGAGCACGCCGTCGATCGGCTGGACGATCATGTGACCGTTGATGCCGAGGATACGGGTGATGAGTTCGGTGCGGAAGCCGTTCATGACGGCCATGACGATGATCAGCGTCGACACGCCAAGAACGATCGACAGGAAAGACAGGATCGCCATCACCGAAATGAAGGCTTCCTTGCGGCGCGGCTGCAGATAGCGCAGCCCCACCATCCACTCGAACGTGCCGAACGGACGGACGGATCTGGTCTTCACCGTGTCTCCGGCACCGATTGCGGCAGCCGGATCCGCCGTATCATTCACCATGCCCGCTCCGTTCAGCCCAGCGAAGTCAGCTTGTTGATCGCAGCGTCAATAGACAGCGTCTCGCGTGCGCCAGACTTGCGATCCTTGAGTTCGACCTCGCCGTTGGCGATCGATCGCGGCCCGACGATCACCTGGCTCGGAATGCCGATCAGGTCGGCCGTGGCGAACTTCGCGCCGGCACGATCATCAGTGTCGTCATAGATCACGTCGAGCCCCGCCTTGGACAGCTTCTGATAGAGGTCTTCACTCGCCCCGTCGCAGGCCGCGTCGCCGGTCTTCATGTTGATGATGGACACGTCGAAGGGCGCTACCGATTTCGGCCAGATGATTCCGTTATCATCATGTGAGGCTTCGATGATGGCCGGAACAAGGCGCGTCGGGCCGATGCCGTAGGAGCCCATATGGACCACGTGATCCTTGCCGTCGGGACCCTGGACCTTGGCGCCCATGGGCTCGGAATATTTCGTGCCGAAATAGAAGATGTGCCCCACTTCGATGCCACGAGCGGAGAGACGTTCGGCTTCGGGAATCGCCGCAAAGGCCGTTTCGTCATGCATTTCCGATGTCGCCGCATAGACCGAGGTCCACCTGTCGAAGATCGCCTGCAGACCGGCGACATCGTCGAAGTCGGTATCGGCGGGAGGAATGTCGAAATTCACGAAGTCGCGATGCGAAAAGACTTCCGACTCGCCGGTTTCGGCCAGGATGATGAATTCGTGGCTAAGATTGCCGCCAATCGGTCCGGTATCGGCGCGCATCGGGATCGCGCGGAGACCAAGCCGGTCGAAGGTTCGGAGATAGGCCGTAAACATCTTGCGGTAGGAATGTTCGGCGCCTTCTCGGGTCAGATCGAAGGAATAGGCGTCCTTCATAAGGAACTCACGCGACCGCATGGTGCCGAAGCGCGGACGGACCTCGTCGCGGAACTTCAGCTGGATATGATAGAGATTGAGCGGCAGGTCCTTGTAGGACTTGACGTAGGAGCGGAAGATCTCGGTGATCATCTCCTCGTTCGTCGGGCCGTAGAGCATGTCGCGGTCCTGGCGGTCCTTGATGCGCAGCATCTCCTTGCCATAGGCGTCGTAGCGACCGCTTTCACGCCAGAGATCGGCCGACTGCAGCGTCGGCATCAGAAGTTCGATCGCGCCGGAGCGATTCTGCTCTTGCCGGATGATGGCATTGACCTTGTCGAGTACCCGCTTGCCGAGCGGCAGCCAGGAATAGATGCCCTGGCTCTGCTGCCGGACCATGCCCGCGCGCAGCATCAGGCGGTGCGAGACGATCTCGGCTTCCTTGGGATTCTCTTTAAGGATGGGAAGGAAGTAGCGGGAAAGGCGCATGAACTGGTCCAGCGGTTGGAGGATCTTGAAGGAATCGCGGGATCCCTATGGCGTGTCTACCCGGCTACATATCGGCTTCCGGTGACAAAGCAAACCCGCCAGCTTGGCGGATCAAGCAATTGTGGCAGAACTATGCCGGGGCGCCGCCCATTCATTGCGGTCCGGTTAAGGCCCCGAAAATGGCTTCCGCCTGTGGTAGCAGGAGCCGTCGAGAGTTCGCCGAAAAATGTCCAACGAAAATAACCGTTCAGCCGCGCTTTCGTGTTTTGCGGCAGTGTCTCGCTACAGATCCTCGTCAATTTTTGTCAACGGAATTTTTTGCTGCCACTGTCTCATTTTTGCAAAATAACGGATGACAGCGCTTATTCTTTAAGCTAGGTTCGGACCATAAAACAGGCATGGAGACCAACTCCAAGCCACTCTTCGCGGTCAAGTCTTGGGAGGATGGGATCTTAGGCGCGCTTGCTCGCTGCCCCCGCAAGGGAATGAGATCACGCGAAAATCTTTGAAAACAAGGCTTTTGGCCTTGTTTTTTTTTGCCTTATCGCCAGCTGAGCTTGCTGATATCCTCCGATCTCATATGACAGACATGTTTCAGGTGTATGACAGGCTCCGGGCGGACGGCCGGCGCTGGCCAACCTGCGCCAGAGTTTCCCCCAGAGGCCGACGCTCAAGGGCGGAAAACTCCGGAGACCGACGCTATTCCAGGCTGTTTCGACCCGATGCAACTGGAGCTGCTAAATGACCGTCACTTCTGCGAAAAATCTGGGATGAAGCGTGGAAGCGACATCACGTCGAGGCCCACCACGCGCGTGGCTGTGTACCAAGCTGCATAGATGACCGCCGAGGCGAGCGTCGTTACGAAGAAGACCCGCCAGAAACTGAAGCGCGAGGGCGCACTCTTGACGGTGCCCAAGATCACCTCGTTCTCGTCCTGCTGCGTGCGCAGGCCGATCGGCAGGACGATGAACAGCGTGATCCACCAGCAGATGAAATATTCGGCAAAAATCGAGATATAGCTGACCATAGCCCGCCTCAGATCCGGGTGACGAACACCGTGACGACCGGCTTCTTACCCCAACTCTGGTTGGCTGCCGCCCGGACCGATCGCCGCACCGCCTCCTTGAGCATGTCGAGATCCTTCCTGCGCGGGCGGGGGATGCTCTCCACTGCCCCGAGCACAGCGTCGTAGAGAATGTCTTCCATGTCGTCACCGTCCTCGTCGAAGGCTGGGAGCCCGACGGCGGTGACATCGGGATCGGCGACGAAATCGTAGCGGCTGTCGAGGATCACGTTGACCGCGACATGGCCGACGAAGGAGAGCTTGCGGCGGTCGCCGATTCCCATCTCGTCGAAATCGCCGAGCAGGTTGCCGTCCTTGAAGATACGGCCGTGCGGCGCCTCGTCCACGATCTCAGCCGGGCCCGGAGCGAGGCGCAGCACCTTGCCATTGCGTACTTCGGCGACCTGACCGACCACCTGCGACCGCGCGAATTCGGCATGGGCATGCAGATGCGCCGCCTCGCCGTGAACCGGCACGACGATCTGCGGCCGGGTCCAGCGATACATCTGCTCGAGTTCCCCGCGCCGCGGATGGCCGGACACGTGGACCAGGGCATCGCTGTCGGATACCACGATCATTCCCTGGTCGATGAGGGCGTTCTTGATATCCAGGATCGCCTTTTCGTTGCCGGGAATGGTGCGCGAAGAGAAGACGAAGGTGTCGCCATGGGTGAAGGCGATGTTGCGCATTTCGTCGCGCGCGATCTTGGCGAGCGCCGCCCTCGCCTCGCCCTGGCTGCCGGTGAGGATGACAACGGCGTTCTCCCGGGGCAGGAAGCCGAACTCGTCTTCGGCGATGAAGGGCTTGATGCCCTCCATCAGACCGAGGTCCCGCGCCACTTCCGTGGTGCGGCGCATGGAGGAGCCCAGGAGAAGCACCTCGCGCCCGGCCTGCTCAGCCGCCATGGCGATCGACTTGATACGGCCGACATTGGACGAGAACGTGGTGATCGCCACCCTGCCCTCTGCCTTCTCGATAATCTCGCGCAGGCTTGCGGAGACGTCGAGCTCCGACGGCGAGATGCCTTCGCGCTGGGCATTGGTCGAGTCGCAGATCAGCGCCAAGACCCCCTCGTCGCCGATGGCGCGGAACCGCGCCTCGTCGGTTCCCTTGCCCATGGTTGGGCCGGCATCGATCTTCCAGTCGCCGGTATGAACGACGTTGCCGAGCGGCGTACGAATGATCAGCGACATCGGCTCCGGAATGGAATGCGCGACTTCGACGGGCTCAACCGTGAAGGGGCCAACGGTGATCCTGACGCCGGGATGAAGATCCAGAACGGGGATCTTTTCGCCCTTCTCGTCATAGTCACCCTTTGCTTCGAGCAGACCTGCTGTAAACTTCGACGCGTAGAGAGGTACGCCGAGCTTTGGCCACAGATCCTTGACCGCGCCGTAATGGTCCTCGTGGGCATGGGTGATGAAGACCGCCAGCAGGTTCTTCTTTTCCTCGAGCACGAAGCGGATGTCGGGAAGGATGAGTTCGACGCCGGGCAGTTCGGGACCGGCAAAAGACACACCGCAGTCCACCATGATCCATTGCCGATGCGCCGCTGGCCCGAAACCGTAGAGTGCGAGATTCATGCCGATCTCGCCAACGCCGCCGAGCGGCAGAAATACCAATTCATCCGTGCCGGCCATCAGGTCCGTCCGCTATGTTCGAGGAAAGAAGACATCGCCGGAGGCAATGCGCAGCGTCTCGCCGCTGTCTAGGCGAAGCGCCAGCAGGCCATCTCGCTCAATCCCGGCGAATATGCCGGAAAGCGACCGGTCTGGCAAATTGACGGTGATCGGCTGCCCGACGCCGTGAACGAGTTCGGCCCAGGCGGCGACGATCGAATCCACACCGGCGCCCGCCTGCCATTGATCGAGAGCATGGGCAAGCTCGACCATCAGCCGCGCGAAGAGCGCCTGAGGCGAGGTCGAGGCGCCCGCTTCGCTGAGGCAGGTCGCCGGGTAGAGCGGGTTGTCGGGCCTGTGGGCGATGTTGACGCCGCAGCCAATGACAATCGCGCTCTTGCCGTCCGCCAACCGTTCCGCCTCGATGAGAATGCCGGAAACCTTACGGCCGTCGACCAGAATATCATTCGGCCATTTGATCCGGATCCGCTCCCCAGAAAACGGCATCTCGGCCGCGATTGCGCGGTGCAGAGAAAGCGCTACGACGAGCGGCAGCGAAGCCAGCGCCTCCGTGGGCGCCGGATCGATCAACAGAAGCGAGGCATAGAGGTTTCCCGCCTCGGAGATCCACGTCCGGCCACGGCGACCGCGGCCGCCGAGCTGGCGGCGTGCCGTGATCCAAAGCCGCCCCGGATCGCCGGTGCGGGCGTGGTCGAGGCACTCCGTGTTGGTGGAACCGACATCGTCGAGCGCGATATGCCGGAAAGTCTCCAGCCGGTATCCGCCCTCCGCAAACCCCATCAGAACAGCGCTTTGGCGGCAGCTTCCGCGGCACTGCCGATCGGCAAGCCGATCAGCACATAACCGACGACGAACAGGCCCGACAGGCCGTAGACCAGCTTGAGCGCACCCGGCACCCGGCCGATCGTCGTCACCGACGCGTCGAACCACATGACCTTGACGAGCCGCAGATAGTAGTAGGCGCCGACGACGGAGGCGAGCACGCCGACGATCGAGAGCGTGTAGAGACCCGCCTTGATCGCCGCGACGAACACGAAATACTTCGCGAAGAAGCCGGCGAGCGGCGGTATGCCGGCGAGCGAGAACATCAGGATCGTCAGCACCGTCGCCATCATCGGATTGGTCGACGACAGGCCGGCGAAATCCTCGATCCGCTCAAGCGGCTCGCCGTCGGGCGTGCGCATGGCGAGAATGATGGCGAAGGAGCCCAGCGTCATCACCATGTAGATCGCCATATAGAGAGCGACGCCGGACACGCCTTCCTGGTTGCCGGCAGCGAGACCGACCAGGGCATAGCCGACATGACCGATCGACGAATAGGCCATCAGGCGCTTAATATTGGTCTGGCCGATGGCGGCGAAAGCACCGAGCACCATCGAGGCGATCGAAATGAAGACGACGATCTGCCGCCAGTCGGCAAAGACCGGCTGGAACGCATCCACGGCGACGCGAACGGTCAGCGCCATCGCGGCGACCTTGGGGGCGGCGGCAAAGAAGGCGGTCACCGGCGTCGGCGCACCCTCGTAGACGTCAGGCGTCCACATGTGGAACGGCACGGCCGAGATCTTGAAAGCGAGGCCGGCGAAGACGAAAACCAGGCCGAAGACCAGACCGAGCGAGCGTGTTTCGGGCGTGATCGCGGCTGCGATTTCAGGAAAGCCGGTATGGCCGGTGAAGCCATAGACCAGGGACATGCCGTAGAGCATCATGCCCGAGGACAGCGCGCCGAGCACGAAATACTTGAGGCCGGCTTCCGTCGACTTCGCCGAGTCCCGGTTAATCGCCGCCACGACGTAGAGCGCCAGCGACTGGAGTTCCAGCGACATGTAGAGCGAAATCAGGTCGTTGGCCGAGATCATCAGCAGCATGCCGAGCGTGGCGAGCACGATCAGCACCGGATATTCGAACTTGTCGATCCTCTCCTGCCGCGCCATGGCAATGGACATGACGAGCGCGCCGGCGGAGCCGACCAGCACCAGGAGCTTCATGAAACGTCCGAAACCATCCGCGACGAAGACGCCGCCATAGGCCAGTCCCTCGCCGGGATTGAAATAGATCCAGCCCCCGGCGAAGACGATGACCAGCACGGCGAGCCAGGAGACGGGCTCCGACGACTTCTCGCCTGCGAAGACGCCCACCATCAGCAGGAACAGCGCACCGACGGCGAGGATCATTTCCGGCGCCGAGAGGGTGATGCTTGCGAGGATCGTGGTTTCAACACTCATGTTCGGGAATCCTAGTGCGCTGCGGAAGCGACATCATGCGCCGCCTGGATGGCAGCCGTGTAGTTGTTCACGAGCAGATCGACCGAAGCCGCCGTCGCATCGAAGACCGGGGCCGGATAGACGCCGAAGAAGATGGTCAGGGCGATCAGCGGATAGAGGATGAGCTGTTCACGCGGGCTCAAGTCGAGCAGCGCCTTGAGCTTCTCCTTCTCGAGCGCGCCGAAGATCACCCGGCGGTAGAGCCAGAGCGCGTAGGCCGCGGACAGGATGACGCCTGTTGTTGCAAAGATGGCAACCCAGGTGTTGACGCGGAACACGCCGATCAGGGTCAGGAATTCGCCGATGAAGCCCGACGTACCCGGCAGGCCGACATTGGCCATGGTGAAGACCATGAAGGCGACGGCATATTTCGGCATGTTGTTGACGAGGCCGCCATAGGCATCGATGTCGCGGGTGTGCATGCGGTCGTAGATCACCCCGACGCAGAGGAAGAGCGCG